>Ga0209571_1000029_pt1 | contig 376432 bp, 345 predicted proteins | sample EBPBio102011_DNA_FD_185866 | JGI IMG/M metagenome (GOLD analysis project Ga0209571, IMG submission 185866) | Wastewater treatment Type I Accumulibacter community from EBPR Bioreactor in Madison, WI, USA - Reactor 1_1/10/2011_ DNA (SPAdes)... | ecosystem: Engineered > Bioreactor > EBPR >... | reverse complement strand
CCACACCGGTCGGTGGTGGCCCACAGCCCCCTTGGGCAGATCCCATGGCCACCACCGGGCAGATCTCGTGACCGTCAACGGGCAGGTTTCATGTCCGGCTCTGGGCAGTTCCTACTGGCCCTTGACACGAAAGCGACAACCCGTCGTTCAACAGGCGCTCGAGCGCCTCCCGCTTGGCGTACTGCGGCGCTGGACCACGTCGTCCCATCGCAACTCCTGGCGTTCAGGTGTTGCGACGTTCGCCAGACTTCGCCCCGTCATGGCGGGGCCAACTGACCTTGACATAGTCAGGCCTCAGTCGCCGTGCGTGCAGCAGGCCAATCTCGCCATGATCTCCCGCAACGCGACGACGGCCAGGGCCCAGGGAGTCACCGAGGCAGGGATTGCGGTCGCCGCGGTGCAGGCGCTCGGGATGGGCCCCGGGACCCTCATCGAGCTCGACATGGAGAACTACTCCATGACGGACGCCGAGTGCTCCGCGGCCACGGTGGCCCACGTCTCCGGATGGACCCAGGAGCTGCACCGCCTCGGCTACGTCTCAGGGGTCTACGGCGGGCCCGGATCGATGATGCGTGACATGAGCCGCGCCGTGGCCGGCGACCCGTCCTTCGTCCCTCCGGACCAGATCTGGGTCGCGCACTGGAACCAGTTGCAGACGACCCGCGACACCTACAGTCCACAGTTCTACCCGGACGTCTACTGGGCCAACCACCAGCGGATGCGCCAGTACTCGGGCGACACGGTCGAGACGTGGGGCGGCGTCGCGCTGCACATCGACCGCAACTGGGCCGACATCACACTCCCGGGCAACCCGGTGCGCACTGATTACGGCACGAACATCGTCGGCCCGGGGTCTGCTGGGTTCGTCTTCACCGGGTCCATGACCTATTGGCGGCCGGCGGCGGGCAGCGGTGTCAAGCAGAAGGCCTACTGGACCGGGCCGAGTTCGACCGAGTTCAACGGGGCGACCTGGTCCCCGACGCTGGCTCCGGGCACCTACCGGGTGGAGGCCAACGTGCCCGATGCCTCCGTCGCCACCAGGGCACGCTACGTGCTGACCAGCGCCGGCGGAACCAGCGAGACGATCCTCGACCAATCGACGGCCTCGGGATATCGGCTCCTCGGGACCGTGACCGTCCGCACCGGCCAGCCGGCGAGCGTGCATCTGGCCGACAACAGTGGTGGGGACACGAGCAAGCGCATCTGGGCAGATGCGATCCGGTTCGTCTCGTCCACACCGCCTGCGGTCCCTGGCGCGCCGCTCGCGCCCACTGCGGTGGCCGGCAACGGACAGGCCACCATCTCGTGGTCGCCCGGCACCTCCGGCGCATCACCCACCACCACCTACACCGTGACGGCGTCTCCCGGCGGATCGACCGTCTCCGTGGCGGCGCCGACCACAACGGTGACGATGACCGGCCTGGTCAACGGCACGGCATACACCTTCACGGTCACGGCGAGCAACGCCGGGGGGACCGGACCAGCGTCTGCTGCCACCACTGCGGTGATGCCCGGACTCGCCGGTGGGGTCACATCGGTGGATCCGGTCCGAGTGCTCGACACTCGTTTCGGTGCTCCCGCCAACCCTGGCTTGGTCACGGCGATCCCAGCAGGAGGAAATCTCCGTCTGCGGCTGGTCGGTGCTGGGTCGCCGGTGCCGTCCACGGCGACCGCTGTCCTGGCGAATGTCACGGCCGTTGCCGGCAACAGCCCGGGTTATCTCGCGGTGGCAGGCTCGCCCAGTTCACTGGTCAACTGGGTGTCCGGTGCGGTGGTCGCCAACCTGTCGACCGTGCCGGTGGCGACCGACGGGACGGTCACCTTGACCAACGGTGGCACCTCGCCGGTCCATGTCGTCCTCGACGTCCAGGGGTGGATCGCCCCCCAGGTCTCGACCCGGCTGTCCCCGATTGCTGCGGTCCGCCTCATGGACAGCCGCGTGGGCACCAGTCTGAACCCTCGCGCGACCGCCCTCGGTCCGGGTGAGAGTGTGGAGGTCAAGGTCAGCGGTTCCAGCGTGCCGGCGGGAGCGCAGGCCGCCCTCCTGCGGGTCACGGCAACTGACCCACGGGCCGCCGGTTACCTGAGTGTGAGTCCGTCAGGCGCCGGTTCGACATCGGTCGTGAACTTCCTCGCCGGGGACACGGTGGGTAACACCATGGTGGCCAACCTCACGTCCTCGGGCACCGTTCGCCTGACCAACGGCTCGACGGGGACCACCCATGTCGTCGTCGACGTCCAGGGGTGGACCGGCCCAACGGCAGCCCAGCTCTACCGCGCGACACCGCAGGCCAGGTTGGTCGACACCCGCTTCGGGACGACCACCAATCCGGGCGCCGCGATCCTCGGCCCTGGTGAGGTGCGCACCTTCCGCGTCGCGGGCGCGCCCGGCTCCCCGGTGCCCATGGGTGTCAGCCTGCTCGCGGTCAACGTGACGATCACCAATGGGACCCGGCCCGGTTGGGTGGCGATCGCCGCCTCGGGTACTCCGGGCATTCCGTTGGTCAACTACGTCGCCAACGAGGCCAGAGCGGGTTTCGGCACGGTGGATGTCGCCGCCGATGGCACGGTGCGCATCCGCAACGAGTCCACCGGAAGCGTGCACGTCGTCCTCGACGTCCATGGGTACGGCACGACGACTCCCTGATCCGTCCATCACGCGGGGCGGCATCGGACGGTTCCGATCCATCCCCTAGAGTGGGTTGCGCCAGACATCCTTTAACGACCCGTCCAGTGAGGCGGGGAAGGAGGTCAGAACGCGTATGCCGCGTGAAGACTCACCCGGCGAGGGTCGCGTCGTCCTCTCGGACGCCGACATCGCCCGCGTACTCAAGCGCATCGCCCACGAGATCCTCGAGGCCAACAAGGGCGCCTCGGATCTGGTCCTGTTGGGCATCCCGTCTCGGGGCGTGCTCCTCGCGCAGCGCCTCGCCGCGATCATCGCCGAGGTCGAGGGAACGGCCGTGCCCACCGGGGCACTCGACATCACGATGTACCGCGATGACCTGCGCAAGCAGCCCACTCGCACGCCGATGCCCACCTCCATCCCGGGCGGCACGGTCGACGCTCGGGTCGTCGTTCTCGTCGATGACGTCCTCTACTCCGGCCGCACGGTGCGCGCGGCGCTCGACGCGCTCGGCGACTACGGGCGACCGCGGGCCGTGCGTCTGGCGGTCCTCGTCGACCGGGGTCACCGTGAGTTGCCGATCCGCGCCGACCACGTCGGCAAGAACCTCCCGACGTCCCATTCGGAGAAGGTGCGCGTGCGGCTTCTCGGCCATGACGACCACGAGTCCGTGACGATCGCCGGGGGAGAGCCGTGAGCGACAGCACCGCGTCCGCCACGGCCACCATGCCGCGCCACCTGCTCTCCATCGCCGACCTCGACGCCGACCTGATCCGGACCCTGCTCGACACCGCCACCCAGATGCAGGACGTGCAGCGCCGCGAGGTCAAGAAGATCCCGACTCTGCGCGGCCGCACCGTCATCAACCTCTTCTTCGAGGACTCGACCCGCACCCGCTCCAGCTTCGAGATCGCCGGCAAGTGGATGAGCGCCGACACGATCAACATCACCGGCAAGGGCTCGTCCACGAGCAAGGGCGAGTCACTGCGTGACACCGTCATGACGATCGACGCGATGGGAGTCGATGCCCTGGTCATGCGCCACAGTGCGTCGGGCGCTGCCCACCAGGTCGCCGGCTGGGTGGACGCGCACGTCATCAATGCCGGCGACGGAACCCACGAACACCCCACGCAGGCGCTCCTCGACGCCTACACGATGGAACAGCGCATCGGCGGTCTCGCCGGCAAGCACGTCGTCATCGTCGGGGACCTCACGCACTCGCGGGTCTTCCGCTCGAACGTCCTCTCGCTGCGGATGCTCGGGGCCGACGTCACCGTCGTCGCCCCGGTCACCCTGATGCCGAGCGGGATCAGGGCGTGGTCGGAGGCGGACGGCTTCGCCCTCTCGAACGACCTGGACCTGATCCTCACCGGCGACCGTGGCGTCGATGCGCTCATGATGCTGCGCGTCCAGAAGGAACGCATGAGCGGCGGCTACTTCCCGACGGCTCGTGAGTACACCGTGGGGTATGGCCTCACCCGGCCGCGCCTGCAACGCCTGGTCGCCGACCACCCAAAGGTCGTCATCTGCCACCCCGGCCCGATGAACCGCGGTCTCGAGATCAGTGCCGATGCTGCGGATGCCGCCCAGAGCCTCATCCTCGACCAGGTCGCTGCCGGCGTGGCGGTGCGCATGAGCGTCCTCTACCACCTGCTTGCCGGTGCGGAAGGCGGTGCGGCATGAGCGACCGAAAGCTCACTATTGGTGAGAAATTGTCGCAGGGGCCGGGAGTGAGGTCCCTTGTCATCACCGGCGCCAGGATCGTTGCGTCGGCGGTTTCCGTCGCTACAGCGACGGAAACCGCCGACGCAAGGGTCGCAGATGTCGTCATTGTCGATGGCGTCGTCACCGACCTGACCGCCTCGGAGGCGCCGAGCGATGCGCAGGTCATCGACGCCGATGGGCTGATCCTGCTGCCCGGTTTCGTCGATCTGCACACCCACCTGCGGGAGCCGGGGCGAGAGGATGCCGAGACAATCTGCTCCGGTTCGCGGGCGGCCGCGGTCGGGGGATACACGGCAATCCTCGCGATGGCCAACACGACCCCGGTCACGGACACGGCCGAGGCCGCCGAGCGGATCCTCGATCTCGGGCGCGCCTGTGGACTTGTCGACGTCCAGCCCATCGGTGCGGTCACCCACGACCTTGCCGGCGGGCAACTTGCCGAGCTCGGCCTCATGCACCGCTCTCGAGCGCGAGTCAACGTCTTCTCCGACGACGGCCGGTGCGTCGCCGACGCCCGGGTCATGCGGCGCGCGCTGGAGTACATCCGATCGTTCGGCGGTGTCGTCTCGCAGCACAGCCAGGACCCCGCCCTCGCGGGTCCGAACGCCTGCTGCCACGAGGGGGAACTCTCCGGTCGCCTCGGACTGCCCGGGTGGCCGGCCGTGGCCGAGTCGGTGATCATCGCGCGCGATGTCCAACTCGCCAGGCACACCGGTAGCAGAGTCCACGTCGCCCACGTGAGTACGGCCGAGGGTGTGGACGTGATCCGCTGGGCCAAGGCCCAGGGCATTGCGGTGACGGCGGAGGTGACCCCCCACCACCTCGCGCTCACGACCGAGCGACTCGCGGCCTACGACCCCGTCTTCAAGGTCAACCCGCCGCTGCGCCCGATCGAGGACGTCCAGGCCGTTCGCTCCGCACTGGCGGACGGCACGATCGACGCCGTCGCGACCGACCACGCGCCCCATGCCCGTCACGACAAGGAACACGCCTTCGAGGACGCCGCCTTCGGGATGCTGGGCCTGGAAACGGCGTTGTCCGTCGTTGCTTCCGTCATGGTCGAGGGCGGTCTCTTTGGGTGGAGCGACCTCGCCCGTGTCATGTCGAGCGCCCCCGCCGGCATTGCCGGCCTGGCCGACCACGGACGCCCGATCGTGCCGGGGGAGCCGGCCAACTTGGTGCTCGTCGACCCAGCGGCGGCCATCACCGTGGACCGCAGCAGCTCGCAGTCGCTGTCCCGCAACAACCCTTGGCACGGCGAGCAGTTCCGGGCCGCCGTTCACACGACCATCCTGCGCGGTCGCGTGACCGCCGCCGAAGGAGCACCTGCAGCATGCTGAGCAGCCGCGAACCCGCCATCCTGATCCTCGAGGACGGCCGCACCTTCACCGGTCGTGCCTACGGCCGGGTCGGTACGACCGTGGGGGAGGCCGTCTTCTCCACCGGCATGACCGGCTACCAGGAGACCCTCACCGACCCGAGTTACCACCGCCAGGTCGTCGTCATGACCGCCCCGCACGTCGGCAACACCGGCTGGAACGACGAGGACGACGAGTCCTCGCGCATCTGGGTCGCCGGCTATGTCGTGCGCGACCCCGCCGTGCGACCCTCCAACTGGCGCTCCCGCCGCAGCCTGGAGTCCGAGCTCGACCGCCAAGGAGTCGTCGGGATCAGTGATCTCGACACCCGAGCACTGACCCGGCACCTGCGCGAGCGCGGGGCGATGCGGGCGGGGATCTTCTCCGGCCCGGCCGCCGGTATGCCGCGGGAGCAGCTTCTCGCGCAGGTCACCGGTGCGCCGCAAATGGCCGGGGCAGCGCTCGCCGCCGAGGTGGCGACCAAGGAGGCCTACGTCGTGCCGGCGGTGGGGGAGAGGCGTTTCACGGTCGCCGCTCTGGACCTCGGCATCAAGGCGATGACGCCGGAACTGATGGCTCAGCGAGGGATCGAAGTGCACGTGCTGCCCGCGACGGCGAGCGTTGAGCAGGTCCGCAAGGTCCGTCCCGACGGCGTTTTCTTCTCCAATGGGCCAGGTGACCCCGCCACCGCGGACCACGAGGTCGAGTTGTTGAAAGCCGTTCTGGGAGAGGGTATTCCCTACTTCGGCATCTGCTTCGGAAACCAGATCTTCGGACGGGCGCTGGGCTTTGGCACCTACAAGCTCAAGTACGGCCACCGCGGCATCAACCAGCCGGTGATGGACCGCACGACCGGCAAGGTCGAGGTGACCGCGCACAACCACGGCTTCGCCGTCGATGCCCCCCTCGACGCCGACACCGAGACGCCCTTCGGATCGGCTCGGGTCAGCCACGTCTGCCTCAACGACGACGTCGTCGAGGGACTCGAACTGCGAACTCCCGAGGGCGAACTCACGGCGTTTTCGGTGCAGTACCACCCGGAGGCCGCGGCGGGGCCGCACGACGCGGCATACCTCTTCGATCGCTTTGTCTCCCTGCTGGAAGGTTCCAAGTAATGCCGAAGAGAGACGACATCAAGAGCGTCCTCGTCATCGGGTCCGGGCCGATCGTGATCGGCCAGGCCTGCGAGTTCGACTACTCCGGCACCCAGGCCTGCCGCGTGCTCCGCGAGGAGGGCATCCGCGTCATCCTCGTCAACTCCAACCCGGCGACGATCATGACCGACCCGGAGTTCGCCGACGCGACCTATGTCGAGCCGATCACGCCCGAGATCGTCGAGAAGATCATCGCCAAGGAGCGCCCCGACGCGGTCCTGGCAACCCTCGGCGGCCAGACCGCGCTCAACTGCGCCATGGCCCTGCACGAGCGGGGGATCCTCGAGAAGTACGACTGCCCCCTCATCGGGGCCAAGGTCGAGGCGATCCAACTCGGCGAGGACCGGGAGAAGTTCAAGGGCGTCGTCGAGCGCTGTGGGGCCGAGTCGGCCCGCTCGATCATCTGCCACACGATGGAGGAGTGCCTCGCTGCCGCGGAGGACCTCCACTACCCCGTCGTCGTGCGGCCCTCCTTCACCATGGGTGGCCTGGGGTCCGGCTTCGCCTACGACGAGGAGGACCTGCGCCGCATCGCGGGCCAGGGGCTGCAGTACTCCCCGACGACCGAGGTGCTCCTCGAGGAGTCGATCCTGGGGTGGAAGGAGTACGAGCTCGAGGTCATGCGCGACCACGCGGACAACGTCGTGGTCGTCTGCTCGATCGAGAACCTCGACCCGATGGGTGTCCACACCGGTGACTCGATCACCGTCGCGCCGGCGCTGACCCTGACCGACCGTGAGTACCAACGCCTGCGCGACATCGGCATCGCCGTCATCCGTGAGGTCGGCGTCGACACCGGCGGCTGCAACATCCAGTTCGCGGTCAACCCGCGCGACGGGCGGATCATCGTCATCGAGATGAACCCCCGGGTCTCGCGCTCCTCGGCGCTGGCCTCCAAGGCCACCGGCTTCCCGATCGCGAAGATCGCGGCCAAGATGGCGATCGGCTACACCCTCGACGAGGTGCCCAACGACATCACCCAGGAGACCCCGGCCTCCTTCGAGCCCACGCTCGACTACGTCGTGGTCAAGGTGCCCCGCTTCGCCTTCGAGAAGTTCCCGCTCGCTGACGACACCCTCACGACGACGATGAAGTCGGTCGGCGAGGCGATGTCGATCGGCCGCTCCTTCACCGAGGCCCTCCAGAAGGCCCTGCGGTCGCTGGAGAAGAAGGGGTCGTCCTTCCACTGGCAAGGTCCGCGGCCGACCACCGACGAGGCACGCGAGCTCCTCGCGGTCGCCAAGCGGCCCACCGACGGGCGGATCATCACCGTCCAGCAGGCGCTGCGCGGTGGACTGTCCGTCGAGGAGGTCCACGAGGTCACCGGCATCGACCCGTGGTTCCTCGACCAGATCGCGCTGGTCAACGCCATCGCCGAGGAGGTGCTCGCCGCAACGCAGTTCACCCCGGACCTGCTCCGGCTGGCCAAGCGCCACGGCTTCAGCGACGCCCAGCTCGCTGAGCTGCGCGGCATGCCCGAGGCCGTGGTCCGAGGCGTCCGGCACGCCCTGGGGGTGCGCCCGGTGTTCAAGACGGTCGACACCTGCGCGGCCGAGTTCGCGGCCCGCACGCCCTACCACTACAGCGCCTACGACGAGGAGAGCGAGGTCGCCCCGCGCGAGCGGCCGGCGGTCATCATCCTCGGTTCCGGGCCCAACCGGATCGGCCAGGGCGTCGAGTTCGACTACTCCTGCGTCCACGCCAGCTTCGCCCTGCGCGAGGCCGGCTACGACACCGTCATGGTCAACTGCAACCCCGAGACCGTCTCCACCGACTACGACACGAGCAGCCGGCTGTACTTCGAGCCGCTCACCCTTGAGGACGTCCTGGAGGTGTATGCCGCGGAGGCCGCGGCCGGACCGATCGCCGGAGTCATCGTGCAGCTCGGTGGCCAGACCCCCCTTGGCCTCGCGCAGGCCCTCAAGGACGAGGGCGTGCCGATCGTCGGCACCAGTCCCGAGGCGATCGACCTCGCCGAGGACCGTGGCGCCTTCGGCCGTGTGCTCAGCGAGGCGGGCCTGCCCGCGCCCAAGCACGGCACGGCATACAGCGTGGAGGAGGCGCTGGGAGTGGCGCGTTCCATCGGCTACCCGGTGCTCGTGCGGCCCTCCTATGTCCTCGGCGGGCGCGGCATGGAGATCGTCTACGACGACGAGACCCTGCGCACCTACGTGGAGCGGGCGACGACCGCCAGCCCGGAGCACCCGGTGCTCGTCGACCGCTTCCTCGACGACGCGGTCGAGATCGATGTCGACGTCCTCTACGACGGCGTGGACATGTACCTCGGCGGCGTGATGGAGCACATCGAGGAGGCGGGCATCCACTCCGGCGACTCGGCCTGTGCCCTGCCGCCCGCGACGCTGGGCGACGCCGAGATCGAGCGGGTCCGCGAGAGTGCCCTCAAGCTGGCGCAGGGCATCGGCGTGCGCGGCCTGATGAACGTCCAGTTCGCGCTCGCCCAGGACATCCTCTACGTCCTCGAGGCGAACCCGCGGGCGTCACGCACCGTCCCCTTCGTCGCCAAGGCCACCGGTGTCGCCCTGGCGAACGCCGCGAGCCGGATCATGCTGGGCGCCAGCATCGCCCAGCTGCGCGAGGAGGGCGTGCTCCCGGCCGAGGGCGATGGCGGCACGCTGCCCGCGCACGCGCCCATGTCGGTCAAGGAGGCGGTGCTGCCCTTCCACCGCTTCCGTCGTGCCGACGGCGTGCCGGTCGACAGCCTGCTCGGGCCGGAGATGCGCTCGACGGGGGAGGTCATGGGCATCGACGCCAACTTCGGTCTCGCCTTCGCCAAGAGCCAGCTCGCGGCCTACGGCGGCCTGCCCCAGTCCGGTCGCGTGTTCGTCTCGGTCGCCAACCGGGACAAGCGGGCGATGCTCTTCCCGGTGGCGCGCCTGGTGGACCTCGGCTTCGAGGTGGTGGCGACCTCCGGCACGGCGGATGTGCTGCGCCGCAACGGGATCCAGGCCACGGTGGTGCGCAAGATCACCGAGCGCTCGGGCGACCACCAGCCGGTGGAGGAGGAGCGGACCATCGCCGACCTCATCCTCGACGGCGAGATCGCCATGATCGTCAACACCCCGACCGGGCAGTCCGCGCGGGCCGACGGCTACGCCATCCGTGCCGCCGCCAACACCGCCGATGTCACCCTCATCACGACGGTGCAGGAGTTCGCGGCGGCGGTGCAGGCAATCGAGGCGCTGCGCAAGGGCGACCTCACGGTCACCTCGCTGCAGGACCATGCCGCCGCGCTCGACCTGCTCGGGCGGGGACGTGAGGAGCTGGCAGGGTCGACGCGATGAGGGATGTCGTCCAGGTGCGTGGGGAGGTCGTCGCCAACCGGCGGGTCGGGGCCTACCACCACCTCACGGTCGTGGCACCGGGCGTGGCCGAGCTGGCCCGTCCCGGCCAGTTCGTCGCGATGGCCGTCGGCGGCCCGACCTCGGCGAACCTGCTCCGGCGCAGCTTCTCGCTGCACCGGGTGAGCCCCTCGGGAGCCTACGGCGGCACCCTCGACGTCGTCATCGCGGCCAAGGGTGAGGGCACCCAGTGGCTCACCGGGCTGCGCCCGCACGACGAGGTCGACGTGGTGGCCCCGCTCGGGCGGCCCTTCCCGCTCCCGACCGAGCCCGTGGCGACCGTGCTCGTCGGTGGAGGCTACGGCTCCGCACCACTGTTCTGGCTCGCCGAGGTGCTGCGCGAGCGCGGGTGCCGGGTCGAGATGGTGCTCGGGGCCGCCTCCGAGGACCGCCTCTTCGGGGTGGTCGAGGCGCGTCGCAGCGCCGACGGGGTCACCATCACGACCGACGACGGCAGCGCGGGCACCAAGGGCTGGGTGTCCGACGTGCTGCCCGAGGTCATCACGCGCACCGGGGCCGCCGTCGTCTACGGCTGCGGGCCGATGGGGATGCTGCGCTCGATCACCGAGGTCGCGAGCGCCCACGGTGCGGTCGCCCAGGTCGCCGTCGAGGAGTCGATGGCCTGCGGCGTCGGGGTCTGCATGACCTGCGTGATGCCGGTGACCGGCAACGACGGGCTCACCCGCATGGTCCGCTCCTGCGTCGAGGGCCCGGTCTTCCGCGGCGACCGCCTCCGCTGGGATGCCTTCGACGACGGGGTATGCCGGGTGCCCGCCGACACCGTCGGCGCACCTCGGCCGGGAGGGCACTGACATGGCCGACCTGACCACCCGCCTGGGCGCCCTGACCCTGCCCAACCCGGTGATGACCGCCTCCGGCTGCGCGGCCAACGGCCGGGAGCTGCACCGCTTCTTCGACCTGACCGACCTCGGCGCCTTCGTCACCAAGACGGTGATGGCCGACCCCCGGTCCGGTCGGCCCACACCCCGGATGGCCGAGACCTCCAGCGGGATGCTCAACTCGATCGGGTTGCAGGGCCCGGGGATCGCCGCCTTCCTCGACAAGGACCTCACCTGGCTGCACTCGATCGGAGCCCGCGTCGTGGTCTCGATCGCGGGCAACACGGCCGCCGAGTTCGCCGAGGTGGCGCGGGCGCTCGCATCGCATCCGTCCTTCGCGTGCGTCGTCGCGGTCGAGATCAACATCTCCTGCCCGAACGTCGCCAACCGGGGGCTGGTCTTCGCCTGCGACCCGATGAGCTCGAGCACCGTCGTCGGCCTGGTCCACCAGGAGCTGCCCCCCGGCACGCCGACCTTCGCCAAGCTCACCCCGGACGTCACCGACATCGTCGCCATCGCCGACGCGGCGCTCCAGGCCGGCGCGACCGGCCTGACGATGATCAACACCCTCCTCGGCATCGTCATCGACACCGACCGGCTGCGCCCCCAGCTCGCGGGCATCACCGGGGGCCTGTCCGGCCCGGCGATCCGGCCGGTTGCCGTCCGGGCCATCTGGCAGGTGGCCGGCGCCATGCGCGAGGGCCGCATCGACACCGCGCCGATCATCGGCGTCGGCGGGATCCGCACCGGGCTCGACGCGCTCGAGCTCATCGCTGCCGGGGCCAGTGCCGTCCAGGTCGGCACCGCGACCTTCAACGACCCCAGCGCTCCGCGGCGGGTGCGCGACGAGCTCGACGCCGCGCTGGACGCCCGTGCCCTGACCCTCGCCGACGCCGTCGGCATCGCCCACCGACGGAAGGTGCAGCTGTGAGCGAGACCGGCTCCACGGCATACGAATCCACGCCCTTCGGGGTCCGGCTCCGCGCCGCCATGTCGACCCACGGACCCCTCTGTGCCGGCATCGACCCGCATGCCGGCCTGCTCCAGCAGTGGGGCCTGTCCGCCGACCTCGACGGACTGCGCGCCTTCACCGAGGCGTGCGTCGAGGCCTTCGCCGGGCAGGTGGCGTGCGTGAAGCCGCAGTCCGCCTTCTTCGAGGTCTTCGGCAGCCGCGGCGTCGCCGTGCTCGAGGAAGCCGTCGACGCGCTCCGCGCCGCCGGCACCCTGGTGATCCTCGACGCCAAGCGCGGCGACATCGGCACCACGATGGATGCCTACGCCGAGGCCTTCCTCGGCAAGGACGCACCGAGCCCGACCGATGCCCTCACCGTGAGCCCCTACCTGGGGTACGGCGCCCTGCGCCCGGCGATCGACCTCGCCGAGCAGACCGGTCGGGGAGTCTTCGTCCTCGCCCTCACCTCCAACCCCGAGGGCCCGTCCGTGCAGCATGCGGTGCGCGCTGGTCGCAGCGTGGCCGCCGGCATCGTCGACGGGGCCACGGCCGACAATGCACCGGCTCGGGCGCGCGGCGAGCTGGGTCACGTCGGTCTGGTCGTCGGAGCCACGGTGGGCTCGGCCGTCCAGGACCTCGACATCGACCTCGCCGCCTCGGCAGCGCCGATCCTCGCCCCCGGCCTGGGTGCCCAGGGCGCCACGGGGGAGGACCTGCGTCGAGTCTTCGGCGAGGCCCTGCCCCAGGTGCTGCCCAATGCCTCGCGCAGCATCCTCGCCGCGGGACCGAGCATGACGGCGCTGCGCGCGGCGGCACACCGCGAGGCCGGCGCCCTGGCCGGTCTGCTCCGGGCCTGACGCCCTCAACCCGACGCCTCGGCCCGACAGCCTCGATATAGTCCGGGGAGGGGTGCCGATCGCACCCCGTGATGACCGACGACGACAAGGACCGTGCGTGGCCCTCCCCAACCTCACCCAGGAGCAGCGCGCCGAGGCACTGCTCAAGGCCGCCGCGGCCCGGCGCGAGCGCGCGAGCGTCAAGCACCGCCTGAAGTACGCCCAGGGCTCCCTGGCCGAGGTGATCCAGGAGGGCCGCACCAACGAGGTGATCGGCAAGATGCGGGTCTCCGCGCTCCTCGAGTCCCTCCCGGGCGTGGGCCCGGTCAAGGCAGCCCAGATCATGGACGAGGTCGGCATCAGCGCGAGCCGGCGGGTCCGTGGCCTCGGCCAGAAGCAGGCCGCTGCCCTCCTGGCGCGCTTCGGGCACTGATGGCGGCACGCCTGACCGTCCTCGCCGGCCCCACCGCCGTCGGCAAGGGCACCCTCGCCGCGTGGGTGCGTGAGCACCACCCGGAGGTGTGGTTGAGCATCTCGGCCACGACGAGGGCGCCGCGCCCGGGGGAGATCGACGGGGTCCACTACTTCTTCGTCAGCGAGGACAGGTTCACCGAGCTCGTCGAGTCCGGCGAGATGCTCGAGTGGGCGGTCGTCCACGGCCGGGCGCGCTACGGCACCCCGCGCGGGCCCGTCGAGGCCGCCCTCGCCGCCGGTCGACCGGCCCTGCTGGAGATCGACCTCCAGGGTGCTCGGCAGGTGCGGGCCTCGATGCCCGAGGCCTACTTCGTCTTCCTCGCGCCACCGTCGTGGGACGAGCTCGTGCGCCGGCTCGTGGGCCGGGGGACCGAGACCGAGGAGGAGCGCGAGGCCCGGCTGGCGACCGCGCGGGTCGAGCTGGCCGCTGCCGCCGAGTTCGACACCACCATCGTCAACGACGATGTTCGGCGGGCCGCGCAGGAACTCGTATCATTGATGAGATTCACTCCCGACGGAAAGCAGCGCTGACGCATGTCCGGAACCAAGGCCAACCCCATCGGCATCACGAACCCGCCGATCGACGAGCTGCTCGAGCACGCCAACTCCAAGTACGCCCTCGTGCTCTACTCCGCCAAGCGTGCGCGCCAGATCAACGCCTACTACGCCCAGCTCCAGGAGGGCCTGCTCGAGTACGTCGGGCCGCTCGTGGACTCCGAGGTGCACGAGAAGCCGCTCTCCATCGCCCTGCGCGAGATCAACGGCAACCTGCTGACCTCCGAGCCGATCGAGGAGTGAGCTAGGTGCGCGTCGTCCTCGGTGTCGCGGGCGGCATCGCGGCCTACAAGGCCGCCTCGCTGCTGCGGCTGTTCACCGAGGCCGGCCACGACGTGACCGTCGTCCCGACGGCCGCCTCGCTCCACTTCGTCGGTGCGGCCACCTGGTCCGCGCTGTCCGGCAAGCCGGTCCACACCGACGTCTGGTCCGACATCACCGAGGTGCCGCACGTCCGCCTCGGCCAGAGCGCGGACCTCGTCGTCGTGGCGCCCGCCACGGCCGACCTGCTCGCGCGGGCGGCCACCGGGCAGGCCGACGACCTGCTCACCAACGTCCTGCTCACGGCTCGCTGCCCGGTCGTCATGGCCCCGGCCATGCACACCGAGATGTGGGAGCACCCGGCCACCCAGGCCAATGTCGCCACGCTCTCCGAACGCGGCGTGCACATCGTGCCGCCGGCGTCGGGGCGCCTGACCGGCAAGGACACCGGCCCGGGGCGCCTTCCCGAGCCCGATGAGCTGTATGCCGTGTGCTCGCGGATCCTCGCCGCCCACCAGGGTGCGCCCGCGCCCTCCGTCGCGACGACGGGGGCGGCCGAGCCTGCCGAGGGTGCGGAGGGCGTCGTGGACTCACTCACCGGGCAGCGGGTGCTCATCTCTGCCGGCGGCACCCGCGAGCCACTGGACCCGGTGCGGTTCCTGGGCAACCGCTCCTCGGGCAAGCAGGGGTATGCCCTGGCCGAGGTGGCGGCTGCGCGCGGGGCCGCAGTCACCCTCGTCTCCACCGTGGCCCTCCCGGTGCCCGAGGGGGTGCGGGTCGTGTCGGTCGAGACCGCCGAGCAGATGCGACGGGCGATGCTCGAGGGCTTCGACGATGCCGATGTCATCGTCATGGCCGCGGCCGTCGCTGACTTCCGGCCCGCGGACTATGCCGCCCACAAGATCAAGAAGCCCGCCGACAGCGAGGACGCCCCGGAGCTGCGGCTGGTCCGCAATCCCGACATCCTCGCCGAGCTGGTGCGCCATCGCGGGGACGCCGCCGGTCCGGTGATCGTCGGCTTCGCCGCGGAGACCGGTGACGCCGACGCGGGCGTGCTCGACCATGCCCGCGCCAAGCTGGCCCGCAAGGGTTGCGATGTGCTCGTGGTCAACGAAGTCGGCACGGACAAGACCTTCGGCAAGGACGACAACACCGTCCACCTGCTCCTGCAGGGCAGCTCCCGGGTGGTGGACGCGGGGCCAGCGCCCAAGCAGGTCATCGCCGGGGCCATCTGGGACCTGGTCGAGACCCTGCTCTGACCGGCCGGACCCCGGCCCTTCAGGAGGGCTCGCCCGCCCTCACTCGCCCCGGTCGTCGGTGCGGTCCGGCGCGTCCTCAGCGTCCTGCGCCGGGGCGTCGGAAGCGTCGGCGTCCGGGCCTTCTGCATCCGTGAGCTCCAGGTCGGCGGCCGGTGCGTCGACGGGGTCGTGCTGCTCGCCGCCAGCGGCCGCGGCGGCCGGCTCGACCTCACCGAGGGCCATGGCGATGTTGCCCCCACCGAGGGTGGCGAGCATGTTGCGGACGTTGCTCAGCTGCGCCGTGATGGAGTCCCGGCGTGCCGTGGCAGCAGCGAGCTCGCGCTCGGACTCGCGCCGGACGCGCTCGGCCTGCTCCTTGGCATCCGCCACGAGGAGGGCGGCCCGCTCCTTGGCCTCCTCGAGCAGCCGGGTGGCCTCGCTGGCCTTGGTGGCCCGGTCCTGCTCGGACTCCCGGCCGAGGACGTCGATGCGCTCCTGGAGGGCGGCGAGGGCACTCTCGTGCTGCTGCTGCTGGGCCGCGAAGTCGGCGGAGGCGCGCTCCCGGCGAGCGCTGAGAGTGGTCTCGAAGTCGGCCGCGGCCGCGGCCGCGCGCGCACGCTGGCTCTCGTAGTGCGCTTCGGCCTCCTCGCGGCGGGCTGCTGCTTCCCGAGCGGCATCGTCGATCAGGGCGTCGGCATGCGCCTTCGCGCGCGCCGCGGCCTCGCTGGCCTCGAGCTCGGCCTTGGACCGCAGCTCGTCGGCGTAGCGCTGGGCCTCGGTGCGCAGCTTGTCGCTGTGCGCCACGGCGTCAGCGCGTGCGGTCTCGGCGTCACCCGCGGCGGTGGAGCGGATCTGCGCCGCCTCCTCGTCGGCGAGGGAGAGCATCTGGCCGATGCGCGCGCCGAGGTCGGTGAAGCTGGGGCTGGCGACCCGCTTCGACTCCTCCTCGAGGGAGGCGATGGTCACCTGGTGGGCCTTCACCTCGTCGGCGAGGGAGCTGTGTGCTTGTTGGGTCTTGGTCAGCTCGACCGTCACGTGCGCCACCTCGCGCTGCGCTGCCTCCAGTGCCGCCTGGAGGGAGGCCACGTGCTGGTCGACCTGGGCCGGGTCATAGCCACGGAAGACGGTCGGAAAGTCGGGGGTGGTCATGGGTGGTTCTCCTCGGTCGGGGTGGAGGCCAGTGATCTGGTGGTGGCGGGGTGGCCATCGACGGCAAGGGCCTCGATGACGCCGGACAGGTTGCCGAGCTGGGCATGGATGGCGTCGCGGCGCGCGGTGAGGGCGGCCAGCTCTGCGCGTGCGCGCTCCAGGGCGGCGTCGGCGTCCTCGCGCACCTGGGCGGCACGCCGCGCCGACTCGTCGGTGATCCGGACGAGCTCCGCACGTTGCGCGCGGTGCGCCTCGTGGGCCTCGCGCTGGAGGCGCTCGACGTCCTCGGCCGCGCGCTCGCGCACGAGCCGTGCACCGGACTCGGCCTCGGCGAGGCGACGCCGGGCGCGCTCCTCGGCCTCCTCGGCCTCCTGGCGCGCCGCGGAACGCAGCTGCTCCGCCTCGTCCGCGGCGATCTGGCGGGTGCGGTCGGCATCCCTCTCGGCTGCGGTGAGCACCGCCCTGGCCTGCGCCCGAAGCGCCTCGGCCTCGGCCTCGGCCTCCCGGAGCCGGTCGCGGCTGGTGGTCTGGGACTGGTGCATGAGCCTGGCCACCTGCTCACGGGCCTGCCGTGCGTCCTCCATGAGGGCCTGGTGGTGGCTGCGGTGCGCACCCTGTCGCTCGGCCTCGGCGCGGTCGAGGATGTCGCGCACGGTGCCGCGAGCCCACTCCACATGGTCGTTGGCCTCGGCGACCAGGCGGTCGGACTCCTCCCGGGCCCCGGCGCGCAGGCCGTCGGCCTCCTGACGAGCACGCTGGAGGAGGTCCTCACGCTCGGCCCGGGCGGAGCTGTCCGCCAGCTCGGCCGCCGCCCGCAGCTGATCGGCCTCGGCCCGGCTCTCCTCGTGCAGGCGGCCGGACTCGGCCCGGGCTGTGGCCCACGTCGAGGCGACCTGCTCCTCGTGCGCGACCCGATGGGCATCGAGCCGGGCGTGGGTGAGATCGCGGTGCTCGGTCAGTTCCGCGACGACGGCACGCTCGTGCTCGGCGATCCGGGCGAGCACGGTCTCCCGCTCGGTCGTGGCCGCCTCCACCATTGCTCGGGCCTCGTCGCGGGCTCGGGAGAGGAGCCGCGCCGCCTCGTCGGTGGCCGCGGCCACGGCCTCGTCGCTGGCCTTGGTGGCGCCGGCGCGCAGCAGGCTCGCCTGGTCGGCGGCATCGGCGAGCAGCGCCTCGGCCTCCTCGTGTGCCCTCGCCAGGTGGGCCTGGGCCTCCGCCCGTGAGCGCTCGAGTCTCGACTCGATGCCCGCCAGCTCGGCCCTGGCGCTCCCGGTGCGCTCACGGACGGAATCGGCGTCCCGGCGGACCTGCTCGGCCTCGGCATGGGCCTCCGCACGCACCTGGTCGGCGAGCACCTGGGCGCGGGTGATCAGCGTGAACGCATCGGCGGCCGGTCCGTAGACCTCCGCAGCGGGTTCGACGGGCTGATCGTGCACGGGGAGATCATTCCATGCACGTGCTTCGCCGTCGTCGCGTTCGGGCGGCCGCGGGTGACCCCTTGGCGGGCGGTCCGGTGGCCGCCGCCAGCCATGACGTGGCTGAGACGGCACGGCGTGAGTGTCGCCACGCGGTAGATTTGGTCCGGCGCCATCGGCGCCGTCCACCCTCGCCAAGGAGTCTTCCACTCGTGTCTGCACGCCTCTTCACGTCCGAGTCCGTCACCGAGGGTCACCCCGACAAGATCTGTGACCAGATCTCGGACGGCATCCTCGACGCCATGCTCGAGCAGGATCCGCGGTCACGGGTGGCCGTCGAGACGATGGTGACGACCGGCCTGGTCCATGTCGCCGGAGAGGTCACGACCGAGGCCTACGTCGAGATCCCGCGCATCGTGCGCGACACCGTGCTGCGGATCGGCTACGACAGCTCGACCAAGGGCTTCGACGGTGCGTCGTGCGGAGTCGAGGTCTCGATCGGGCAGCAGAGCCCGGACATCGCCCAGGGTGTCGACACCGCGTTCGAGTCCCGCACCGGCGGCGTCGACCCGCTCGACAAGCAGGGCGCGGGCGACCAGGGCCTGATGTTCGGCTACGCCTGCGACGACACCCCCGACCTCATGCCGCTGCCCATCTTCCTCGCGCACCGGCTCGCCGAGCGCCTCACCGCCGTGCGCAAGTCCGGCGAGGTCGCCTACCTGCGTCCGGACGGCAAGACCCAGGTCACCATCTCCTACGACGGCGACCGCGCCGTCGCCCTCGACACGGTCGTGGTGTCCTCGCAGCACGCGGAGGACATCTCCCTCGAGGGCCTGCTCGCCCCCGACGTGACCCAGTACGTCATCGAGCCGGTCCTGGCCGAGCTCGCCGACGCCGGCACCCAGCTCGACATCTCCAACTACCGCACCCTCATCAACCCCACCGGGAAGTTCGTCATCGGTGGCCCGATGGGTGACGCCGGCCTCACCGGCCGCAAGATCATCGTCGACACCTACGGTGGGATGGCCCGTCACGGCGGTGGCGCCTTCTCCGGCAAGGACCCGTCGAAGGTCGACCGCTCCGCGGCCTACGCCACCCGGTGGATCGCCAAGAACGTCGTCGCGGCCGGGCTGGCCCGCCGCTGCGAGGTCCAGGTCGCCTACGCCATCGGCAAGGCGCAGCCGGTCGGTGTCTACGTCGAGACGTTCGGGACCGAGAACGTGCCCGCGGACCGCATCCAGGACGCGATCCTCTCGGTCTTCGACCTGCGTCCGGCCGCGATCCTGGACCAGCTCGACCTGCTGCGCCCGATCTACGCCCCGACCGCGGCCTACGGCCACTTCGGGCGCACCAGCGCAGACGGCGTCGACAACGCCTTCACCTGGGAGCGCACCGACCGGGTGGAGCAGCTGCAGGCGGCCGTGCGCGGCTGATCGACGCGCACTGCCCACGCCACGGCCCCGACGTCCGCGTCGGGGCCGTGGCGTATCTTCCGAGGCATGACGAGCGCACCGGGGACGAGCGAGGAGCAGCTGACCCTGCTTCCGGCGCCGGCTCCGAAACGTGCGACGACGCCCTCGGATCCGGCCGTGGTCGACCCGGTCGCGGTGGTGCAGGTCGACACCGGCCTGCCGCACCTGGACCGGCCCTTCGACTACCTGGTCCCGGCCGACCTGGATGCGCAGGTGGTGCCCGGTGTGCGGGTCAAGGTGCGCTTCTCGGGTCGGGACCTCGACGGCTTCGTGCTCGAGCGAGTGCCGTCCGCCGACTTCGGCGGCCGCCTCGCACCCATCCGTCGCGTGGTCTCGCCCGAGCCGGTCCTCAGCCCCACCCTCCTTGCCGTATGCCGTGAGGTCGCCCTGCGGAGCGCCGGCACCCTCGGGGACGTGCTGCGCCTGGCCGTGCCACCCCGCCACGCCGCCGCGGAGAAGGCCCTGCCCGACCAGGTCGGCGACACGGACGAGGGCCTGGACCCGCCCACGGGCGCCGGGTGGACGGCATACGGCGGGGGAGAGGCCCTGGTGGCGCGGTTGGCGAGGGGGGAGAGTCCCTCGGCCAGCCTGCTCCTGGCCCCCGCGACCGATGCCGACAAGCAGTGGCCCGCCCGGCTCGTCGACCTCGCCCAGGCGACCCTGGCGTCGGGTCGCGGCGCGATCATCGTCCTGCCCGACGGGCGCGACGTGGACCGCGTGGAGGTGGAGGCCGTGCGGCGGTGGGGGCGTGGTCGGCACGTGCGCCTGACCGCGGACCAGGGGCCGCAGGCGCGGTACTCGTCCTGGCTGAAGGTGCGCCGTGGGCACGTGCGGTGCGTCATCGGCACACGCGCGGCTGTCCATGCACCGGTCCCCGACCTGGGCCTGATCACCTGGTGGGACGACGGGGACCCCAGCCACCTGGAGCCCCGGGCGCCCTATGCCCACGTCCGCACCGTGGCGCGGGTGCGTCGCGACGTCGAGGGGTGCGCCCTCGTCCCCGCGGGCCTCACCCGCTCGGTCGCCGTGCAGGCGCTCGTGGAGGCCGGGGAGCTCAAGGACCTGCACGCCTCCCGCGACCTGGTGCGCGCCCGCACGGCCCGGGTGCGGGTGGCCGGAGAGGAGCGCGACGCCGAGCGCGATCCCTCAGCCGGACGGGCCCGGTTGCCCCGCGTGGCCTGGGAGGCCGCCCACGCCGGCCTCGAGCGGGGCCCGGTCCTCGTCCAGGTGCCGCGGCGTGGTTACCTGCCCGCCCTGTCCTGCGACTCGTGCCGCCGCCCGGCGCGCTGTCCGGGGTGTGCCGGTCCGCTCGCCCTCGACGGCTCGGGCACGCCGCCGCGCTGCCGCTGGTGCGGTCGCGTGACCGGTCGTTTCGAGTGCCCCCACTGCGGGTCGCTGCGCCTGCGGTCCGCGGTCGTCGGTGCCACCCGCACCGCGGAGGAGCTCGGCCGCGCCTTCGCCGGGGTCCCGGTCCACACCTCAGGCGGCCAGGAGGTGCTCGACCGGGTGCCCGGGGGCCCGCGCCTGGTCGTCGCGACCCCCGGCGCCGAGCCGATCGCCGAGGACGGGTATGCTGCGGCGCTCCTCCTCGACGCCTGGGCCCTGCTCGAGCGCACCGAGCTCGATGCGGCCGAGCAGTGCCTGCGCCGATGGATCGGCGCCCTCTCCCTCGTCCGGCCTCGCGCCGACGGCGGGGTCGGCGTCCTCTGTGGCGCCCCGTCGCACGTGACCCTGCCCGTCGTCGAGGCCCTCGTGCGCTGGGACCCCGCATGGTTCGCCCAACGCGAGCTCGCTGATCGCGCGCTCCTCCACCTGCCGCCCAGTGCGGTCGTCGGGACCGTCACCGGCCAGCGTGCCGACCTCGCGGCGGCCACTCGTGCGGCTCCCTGGCCCTCCAGTGCGCGCCTGATGGGGCCGCTGCCCGTGTCCGAAGGGGGACCAGAGCGGCTCATCATCAGTGTCGAGGAGTCCGATCGGGTGGCCCTGGCCACCGTCCTCAAGCAGGCCCGGGCCCGCTGGGCCGCGGGACGGCAGGGGGAGCCGGTCACGGTCCGCCTCGACCCGGTGGACCCCCTTTCCTGACCTGCCCGTGCCCCCTCCTAGACTTGGTGGACAGGCGAAGGCAGCGGAGCGGGAACGCGCCCGCACGAACCAGGCGGTGGTGGGGTGAGGGTCGTCTTCGCGGGCACGCCGGAGGTGGCGCTGCCCTCGCTGCGTGCCCTGGCCCGGTCCACGCACGAGGTGGTCGGGGTGGTCACGCGACCGGATGCCCGGGCCGGCCGAGGCCGGAGCCTGCAGCCCTCGCCGGTCAAGGAGCTCGCCACGGCCCTGGGGCTGCCGGTCCTCACGCCGGACAGCCCCCGCGAGCCCGGCTTCCGGGAGTCCCTGGCCGCGCTGGCCCCGGACGTGTGCGCCGTGGTGGCCTACGGCGCCCTGCTGCCTCCTGACCTGCTCGAGGTGCCGACCCACGGGTGGATCAACCTGCACTTCTCCCTCCTGCCGGCCTGGCGGGGGGCCGCCCCCGTGCAGCGCGCCATCATCGCCGGGGACGAGCTCAGCGGCGCCAGCACCTTCCGGATCGAGTCCGGCCTGGACACCGGTCCGGTGTTCGGCGTCATGACCGAGGGCGTGCGCCCGACCGACACGGCGGGCACCCTCCTCGCGCGCCTCGCCGAGGCCGGATCGGGCCTGCTCGTCGCCACGCTCGACGGCATCGCGGACGGATCACTCGTCGCTCGCGACCAGCCGACCGACGGCGTCTGCCTGGCCCCCAAGCTGACGGTCGAGGAGGCCGAGGTCTCCTGGAGCCGTCCGGCCCTCGCGATCGATCGCCTGATACGGGGCTGCACGCCGGAGCCCGGGGCCTGGACCACCTTCCGCGGGGAGCGGCTCGGGCTCGGGCCGATCGACCTCCTCGAGCACGACGCCGCCACCCTGCCGCCCGGCCGCCTGCTGGCCGACAAGCGCTCGGTCCTCGTCGGCACCGCTTCCGGGCCGGTCCGGCTGGGCTCGGTGCGCCCCGCCGGCAAGAAGGAGATGGCGGCGGCCGACTGGGCCCGTGGCGTGCGCATCGGCGTGGGCGAGGTGTTGGGCGGGTGACCGGCACGGGATCGCGACGACCCCCTCGTTCGGCGACGGCCCCCGGTCAGCGCACGCGCCGCGCCGAGCCGACGCGCGCCACGGCATACCGACTGCTGCGGGCGGTCGCCGACGGCGCGTACGCCAACCTCGAGCTGCCCCGGCTGCTGCGCCGCGCGCGGCTCTCCGGGCGCGATGCCGCGTTCACGACCGAGCTGGCCTTCGGCACGTTGCGCAACCGGAGCTTCTACGACGCCGTCATCGCGCGCGCCGCCGACCGCGCGGTCACCCGCATCGACGACGAGGTCCTCGACGTCCTCCGTCTGGGCGTGCACCAACTCCTCGGCATGCGGGTCCCTGACCACGCGGCCCTCGACCAGACGGTGGGGCTGGCTCGTGCCGTCGTCTCGCAGGGGGCGGGGGGATTCGTGAACGCCGTGCTGCGCCGAGTCAGCGAGGCCGACCGCGACACCTGGCTGGACCGGGTGCGTCCGGACGGTGGCGGGATGGCCGCCCTCGCGCTGGAGTGGTCCCACCCCGAGTGGATCGTGGGCGCCCTGCGGGCCGCGCTCATCGGGCACGGCGCCGCCGGACCGGAGAGCAGCGACACGGCCCTGGCCGACCTGCTCCGCGTCGACAACGAGCCGGCCAAGGTGACCCTCGTGGCCCGCCCCGGCCTCACGACCGTGGCCGACCTGGTGGCCCAGGGAGGGGTGGCCGGCGCGTGGGCCCCCACCGCCGTCGTGCTCGACTCAGGGCAGCCGGCCGACCTCGCGGAGGTCCGGGACGGGCGGGCTGCCGTGCAGGACGAGGGCTCCCAGCTCATCGCGCTCGCGCTCGCCGCGGTGCCCACCGGGGTGCAGGGGAGGGCGAAGGGCCGCTGGCTGGACCTGTGCGCCGGCCCCGGAGGCAAGGCGGGTCTGCTGGCCGGGCTGGCCCCGTACGCCGGCGCCGACCTGGTCGCCAACGAGGTCAGTGAGCACCGCGCCGACCTCGTGCGGCAGACACTGGCCCCGGCCATCGAGGCAGCGGCGGCCCGCGGCTGCACCGTCGAGGTCCGCACCGGGGACGGCCGCAACTACGGCGAGGACGAGCCGGGGGGCTACGAGCGGGTCCTCGTCGACGCCCCCTGCACCGGCCTGGGGGCCCTGCGGCGACGGCCGGAGGCCCGGTGGCGGCGTCAGCCCGGTGATGTCACCGCCCTCGGACCGCTCCAGCGTGACCTGCTCCGGTCGGCGCTCGACGCGGTGGCGCCCGGTGGCGTCGTGGCCTATGCCACCTGCAGCCCGCACCTGGCCGAGACCACCTTCGTCGTCCGTGACGTCGTCAGGAAGCGGGACGACGTGGAGGTCCTCGATGCCCGCGCTGTCGTCGAGGAGGCCAGCGGGGGAGCGCTGACCGACCTCGGCGAGGGACCCCACATCCAGCTCTGGCCGCACCTGCACGGCACCGACGGGATGTTCCTCGCGCTGCTGCGTCGCACCCACTGACCTGGGCCCGGATAGGGTTGTCGCCGTGCAGATCTCGCCGTCGATCCTGTCCGCAGACTTCGCCAACCTCCAGTCCGAGCTGGCCGCCATCCGCAACGCGGACTGGGCCCACGTCGACGTCATGGACAACCACTTCGTCCCCAACCTCACCCTCGGGCTGCCGGTCGTCGAGGCCCTGTTGCGGGTCTCGCCGATCCCCATCGACTGCCACCTGATGATCGAGGACCCCGACCGGTGGGCGCCGCCCTATGCCGAGGCCGGGGCGAAGTCGGTCACCTTCCACATCGAGGCAGCCGCGGACCCGGTGCGGCTGGCGCGGGACATCCGGGCTGCCGGCGCCCGCTCCTGCTTCGCCCTCAAGCCGGGGACTCCCTTCGCTCCGTATGCCGACCTCCTCGCCGAGGTCGACATGGTCCTGGTCATGACCGTGGAGCCCGGTTTCGGCGGCCAGTCCTTCATGGCCGACCAGATGCCCAAGGTGCGTGAGGTGCGCGAGGCCGTGCGCCGGCATGGCGGCGAGATCTGGATCCAGGTCGACGGAGGGGTCTCGGCGAGGACCATCGAGCAGTGCGCGGTGGCCGGGGCCGATGTCTTCGTCGCCGGATCGGCCGTCTACGGCGCCGAGGTCGCGGCCGACGCGGTGGACCACCTGCGCTCACTCGTGGCTCGACACCGGCACTGATGGCCGGCGACGGCGGGGCTGAGCGAGGGGTCGCACTCGCCGACGTCGGGGCGTATGCCGCGTCCGTCACCATCACCGAGGGGCTGGCTCCGAGGACGGGCGTGCGCGGACTGGACCTCGACGGCTGCCGCGTGGTCGGCCTGTCGCTGAGCCAGGCCCGGCTGGTCGGGTGTACCTTCGTCGACTGCCGCTTCGAGTCCGTCGACCTGTCGATGGCCGACCTCGTCGGCTCGCGCTTCACCGGCTGCACCTTCGTGTCCTGCCGGATGCTCGGCCTGGGTTGGTCGGGCACCGCAGCCGGGCCGGTCCTGGACCCCAACGTCTTCGAGGACTGCCGGATGGATGACGCCTCGTTCGCCGGCTGCGACCTCTCGGGCACGACCTTCCGTCGCTGCCGGCTGCGCGACGCGGACTTCACCGGGACCGACCTGCGGCGGGTGGACTTCGACGGCAGCGACCTCATGGGCGCGCGCTTCGAGCGGGCAGACCTGCGTGGCGCCTCGCTCGTCGGCGCCATCGGCTGGGTCCTGGACCCGCGGGAGAACAGGGTCAAGGGACTGCGGGTCGACGCGACGGGGGCGCTCGGTCTCCTGCCGCCCCTGGGCATCGACATGGTGTGACCTGACGGCCACCGGGTGCGGCCCACGTGACGTGGCGGAGCGTGCAGCTGTCGTGGGGGTGGCACCAGAACGCTCCGCGATCGGCACCTGTGGAGAACGGCGAGGTGCGGGTTGAGATCTGGAGACACTGGCGGCCATGAACCTTGAGGCGCTGGCGCGCTCCCAGCAGGGCCTGGTGACCCGTGAGCAGGCGCTGCTGTTCCTGACTCCGTCGGCCCTGCGCTGGCGGCTGGGGCGCGGCGGCTGGCGCGTCGTCCACCCCGGCGTGTACATCACGCACGGTGGCCCTCTCGACTGGCGGGCGCGCGCCACCGCGGCCCTGCTGCACTACGGGCCGGATGCGGCGCTCATCCTGGAGTCCGCGGCATACGTGGGCCCGGGGCTTCCTCGGGTCGGTCGCACGGTGTGGTGACCGGTGCCTCGTGCCGCGGGCTGCCGCTGCCTGAGGCCGGCGGCTCCCCACCTCGCGGAGCGTGCCGGTGTCGTCGGGGTGACACCGATCCGCTCCGCCACCGGGTGAGGAGCCGGGTGGCGCCACCCCGCCCTCAGGTCAGGGCCCGGAGGAGCCCTCCACCCGAGCGGCGGAGTCGGCGCTGGAGACGAAGGCACCCAACCAGCGCAACGACGGTGTGGAGTCGATGACGAGGGCCTTGACCAGCAGCGTGAGCGGGATCGCGAGCAGTGCCCCGAGGGCGCCGATGATCCCGGTCCAGAAGACGAGCGACATGAACGTCGTCGTCGTGTTGAGCCCCACCGCGTCGCCCATGAACTTCGGCAGGAGCAGGGTCTGCACGACGAAGCTGATCACCATGTACGACACGACCACCCCGAGGGCCAGCCACGGGCCGCCGCTGAGCAGGGCGAGGATCGCCGGTGGGACGAGCGCGAGCACGAACCCCACGTTCGGCACGAAGTTGCAGATGAACGCCACGACCGCCCACGTGAGCGCCAGCGGCACACCGAGGACGAGCAGGGCGAGGTAGTCGGCGACCGCGAGCACGAGCCCGAAGAGCGCCGAGAAGCCCCAGTAGCGCCGCACCCGGTGCGAGAAGTCCTCCAGCGCGGCGCTGAGGTGCGGCTGGGCCCGACGGACCATGGCCGCACGACCCTCGAGGCCCGCGGTGTCGATGACGAGGAAGGCCACCGACAGCAGGAGGAAGAGCACCAGGCTCGCACCCGAGGTCAGGCTCGACAGCAACCCCTGCGCGACGCCGACGAGGGTGCCGACGCTCACCTCCGACCGGGCCCGGTCGAGGGCGTCCTGGTGGATGCCGTGGTCGGAGAGCCAGCCGAGCACCGACTGGGTCAGCGTCGTGAACTGGTCGGCGTAGTCGGGCAGCGTGCCCACGAGCTGGGAGACGGCCAGCCCCAGGACCGCCAACATCCCGAAGAGCAGGACGTAGAGGACGAGCAGCACCAGCACCGTGCTCAGGCCGGAGCGCACGCCCCTCGCGCGCAGCCAGTGCCCGATCGGCCGGACCGCCACGGCGAGGGTGAGCGCGAGGAAGACCGGCCCGATCAGGTTGCCGATCTCCCGCAGGCCGGCCATGACCAGGACCGTGGCGCCGAGGACGAGCAGCAGCTTCGGCCCGAACCCGAGGTCGCCCCCCGGCCCGCGCCCACCTGCCACCGCGTCCCCGGCACTGCTCATGGCCTCACCCTGCCACCTCGGCACCGGTCGCCCCCCACCCCGACCACGGTGTGAGGGCTGCCATACGGACCGGGCTGTGCCCACCCGGCGGGCACACGGCATACTGACGCCACGTGCTCCGGGGTCGGTGCAATTCCGAACCGGTGGTGACAGTCCACGACCCGCTCGCAGCCAGCCAGCGGTTGACCCGGTGAAACTCCGGGACCGACGGTGAAAGTCCGGATGGTAGGTAGCACGAACGGCATCGGTATGCCGGGTGCTCGCCTCGCGCGCCCACCGGCCGCTCCGATGGCGAGCGTTTCCCCGGAGTTCGTCCATCCGAACAAGTACGACTCCGAAGGACGAACGCCCCTCATGATCAGCACCCTCACGGCCCTGGCCGCGGCCGATGCCGCCAGCGCCAACATCTTCCAGCGGCTCCTCGACTGGACCATCCCCATCGGCAGCTACTCGATCCACGGCCTCGAGGTCCTCGGCGTCCTCATCGGCATCGTGTCCGCGTGGTACGGCATGAAGCGCTGGGTGTGGGCCTGGCCGATCGGCATCAGCGCCAACATCATCCTGTTCTTCGTCTACCTCGGTGCCCTCTTCGGCGCCGACCAGCGGATCCCTCTCTTCGGGCAGGCCGGCCGGCAGGTCTTCTTCATCGTCACGAGCATCTACGGCTGGTGGCGATGGAACGAGAGCCGCAAGGCCCGCGGCATCGACACCGCCGCCGCAGCCGCGATCACGCCGCGCTGGGCCACGACCAGGGAGCGCTTCGCCATGGTCGCGGTCTGGCTGCTCGGCACCGTCCTCGTCCACCAGGTCTTCGTCGCCCTGTGGAACCTCGCGCCGAACCCGTACTGGACCCCCCAGTGGTGGTTCTACTGGTGCGACGCCTGGATCTTCGTCGGCTCGATCATCGCCACCTATGCGATGGCGCGGGGCTGGAACGAGTTCTGGCTGGCGTGGATCGGCGTCGACCTGGTCGGCGTGCCGCTGGGCTTCGCCACGGGCTACGTCCCCACGGCCGTGATGTACATCTTCTACGGCCTCTTCGTCCTCTACGGCTTCACCCAGTGGGTCAAGGCGACCCGCGCGGCCGGGTCGGGCACGACGTCGCCCGGGGACCGGGAGACGGCGGCCGCGCGCTGAGGCGAGCCGACGGCATACGGCGTCGGCCACCGCACGGACGGGGGCGGGGGAGCGATCCTCCGCCCCCGTACCCTTGTCGGGTGAAGACGTTCGAGACCCTGTATGCCGAGCTCGCCGAGAAGGCCGTGACCCGCCCCGAGGGCTCGGGCACCGTGCGCGCCCTCGACGCCGGCGTCCACGCGATCGGCAAGAAGATCGTCGAGGAGGCCGCCGAGGTGTGGATGGCCGCCGAGTACCAGTCGGACCGCGAGACCGCCGAGGAGATCAGCCAGCTGGTCTACCACCTCCAGGTCCTCATGGTCGCCAAGGGCCTGACGCCCGACGACGTCTACGCCCACCTCTGAGCCGCCACCTCCAGGAAAGTCCCCATGCTCCGCATCGCCGTCCCCAACAAGGGATCCCTCTCCGACGCCGCCGCCGACATGCTCCGCGAGGCGGGCTACCGCATCCGCCGCGACCCCAAGGAGCTCATCGTCACCGACGAGGCCGGCGGCGTCGAGCTGTTCTACCTGCGCCCCCGCGACATCGCCGTCTACGTCGGGTCCGGGACCGTCGACTGCGGCATCACCGGCCGCGACCTGCTCCTCGACAGCGGCAGCCCGGCCGCCGAGGTGATGCCGCTCGGCTTCGGGGGATCGACCTTCCGGTATGCCGCCCGGCCCGGGACCGCGGGCACGGTCGCCGAGATCGCCGGTCGCCGGGTCGCGACGTCCTACCCCGGACTCGTCGAGAAGCACCTGGCCGACCGCGGGGTGCAGGCCCACGTCGTGCGCCTCGACGGGGCCGTCGAGACCGCCATCACCCTGGGCGTCGCCGACGTCATCGCCGACGTCGTCGAGACCGGCGCGACGCTGCGCAGCCAGGGGCTGGCCGTCTTCGGGGAGCCGATCCTGCGCAGCGAGGCGGTGCTCATCCGCAATGCGACGACCGAGCAGGGCGCCGGCATCGAGGTGCTCCGGCGCCGGCTGCTCGGCGTGGTGACGGCCCGGACCTACGTCATGCTCGACTACGACTGCCCCGCTGCCCTCGTGGAGCGGGCCTGTGAGGTCACCCCCGGCCTGGAGTCGCCGACCCTTTCACCGCTGGCGGACCGCGACTGGGTCGCCGTGCGGGCCATGGTGCCGCGGGCCTCGACGAACCGGGTCATGGACGAGCTCTACGAGCTCGGTGCCCGCGCCATCCTCGTGACGGACATCGCGGCATGCCGGATCTGACGCCTGCGGCGGCGGCCGGCGGGGACCCGCTGGCCGCGCCGTTCCGGCCCCGGCGCGGACGCGTGGTGCCGCTGGCCTTCGGCGCGGCGGCGATCGTGCTCTTCGCCATCGTCGGGGCGGCCATCGGTTCGTCGGTGGGGGAGGCCCTCTCGGTGGCCGGGATCGGCCTGCTGGTGGCCGCGCTCATGCTGCGGTACGCCACGATCCGGGCGGTGCCGGGTCCGGAGGGCCTCACCGTCCGCAACCTCTTCCTGTCCCGGACCGTGGCCTGGGGAGAGATCCTCGGCGTGCGTTTCCCCGACGGTGACCCGTGGGCGCACCTCGACCTCGCCGAGGGCGACACCCTGGCGGTCATGGCCATCCAGCGCGCCGACGCCCAGAGCGGTCGGGACGAGGCCCAGCGCCTGGCGACCCTGGTGGCCGCGCGCACCCCGTCGGCCTGAGTCGCGGACGCGTCAGGGCCGACCGGGCACGAGGGTCAGTCGTCGGCCGGGAGCTGGTCGATGGCCTCGTCCTCGGTCAGCCCGGTGAGCATGAGCAGGTCGATGATCATCGAGCGGGCCTGCCCACGCACGACCGCTGCCGACAGCGTCGGGTGCGAGGTCGCGGTCGCGGCCGCCACCGCCACCAGGTCCGCCCGCGCCGCAGCCGGGTCGGCTCGGCGCTCGAGCAGCCAGGCGACCTCGTGGACGGCATCGGCGAGGGCGTCGAGGATGGCCAGGTGGTCGGCGGGCAGCGACTCCCCGCGGCGGACGACGGCCCGGCAACGGCGAGCCAGCACGCGCAGGTTGCGGGCCGCGCGATCGAGGGGCGTGACCAGGTCGAGGATCGCCTGGACGTCCGCGCCATGGCGGCGACGCCAGGGTGACTGGCGGACGACGGCCTGTCCCTCGGCGGAGGACTGACGCAGCTGGTCCAGCGCCGCGTCGGTGGCGCGGGCGCGCTCCAGCGCACGCGTGGCCTGGCCCTCATCCCCGGCCCGGACCGCCTGGGCGGTGTCCCTGAGGACGTCGGCGAGGTCCTCGAGGATCACGGCCGCCTCGGCCCGCGGGCGGTGCACGGGTGCGCGTGGGGAGAGCACGGTGACGGCGAGGGCGACGCTGCCGCCGATGACGGCGTCGACCCAGCGGTTGACGACCGAGCCGCCCGGGACCGCGACCGTCGTCACGAAGATCGCCTGCACCCCCGCCTGGGTCGTGAGCAGCTGCCCCGACCCGAGCAGGGCTGCGGCCCCCATCGCGGTCGCCACGACGAGGCCGACCTGCCAGACGCCCGAGCCGAAGAGGTGGACGAAGAGGTCACCGATGGCGACGCCGACGGCCACGCCGAGCATCAGCTCGAAGGAGCGTCGGACGCGGTTGCCGTAGGACAGGCCCAGGCAGATGAGCGCGGTGACCGGGGCGAACATCGGCGACGTGTGCTGGAACACGCCGGTGGCGACCAGCCAGGCCAGCGCGGCCCCGATCGCACACTGCGCGATGAAGGACAGTCGCTCGCGCAGCCGCTGCATCCGCGTCTGCGCCTCGGTGCGGGACCGGCGGGCGATCCGGCCCAGTCCGCCCGCCGTCATGACGGCCGCCCGGTCTGCAGGCGCAGGTGGGCGTGCTCGGCGGTCCGGTCGGCCGCGTAGAGAGCGTCCTCCTGGGCAGCCCAGCGCTCCCAGTGCGGTCGGAAGGCCTCCCCGTCCCGTGCGATGCCCCGCGCCATGCGCTCGGTCCGCGGCGCGTCCACCCAGACCCTCACCGCGGCATACGGTCGGGCCGGTCCCACCGACGAGCCGCACCCTTCGAGCACGAGGAACCGGTGTCGGGGGAGGGTGAGCGTCCCGCCCCAGTCGTCCCGGGCCCAGTCCCAGACCCGGTATGCCGCCTCCTTACCACGGGCGACCGGCTCCAGCACCTGGGCGACGACGAGCGGCACCGCCGCGGCCAGGCCGTCCCAGCCGGGGAAGATCTGGTCCATGTGGGCGATCGGGGCGCCGAGCGCGTCGGCGACGGCGGTTGCCAGCGTGGTCTTGCCCGACCCGCTCGGGCCGTCGATGGCGATGACGACGACCTCGCCCCGAGGCGGTGTCGCCGTCCCGGCGAGGGCGAGGACCGCGGCGACGTGGGCCGGGTCGGCGGCGTCCGTGATCTGGTCCCACACGTCGAGTGAGGCTACCGGCCCGACTAGATTTGCCCTGTGTCCGTTGCCGTCCGCGTCATCCCGTGCCTCGATGTGGACGCCGGGCGGGTCGTCAAGGGGGTCAACTTCGAGAACCTCCGCGACGCCGGTGACCCGGTGGCCCTCGCCACGGCGTACGGCCAGCAGGGAGCCGACGAGCTGACCTTCCTCGATGTGACGGCGAGCAGCGGTGACCGCGCCACCACCTACGACGTGGTGCGACGGACGGCGGAGCAGGTGTTCATCCCGCTCACCGTCGGGGGAGGGGTGCGCACCGTCGACGACGTCGACCGCCTCCTGCGCTGCGGTGCCGACAAGGTGGGGGTCAACACCGCGGCGATCGCCCGCCCCGAGCTGATCGCGGAGGTCGCCGACCGCTTCGGCGCGCAGGTCCTCGTCCTCTCGGCCGACGTGCGGCGGCGCACCAGCGAGAGCGGGCAGGTGCTCGACGGCTTCGAGGTGACCACCCATGGCGGCCGGACCCGCACCGGCCTCGACGCCATCGAGTGGTGCGCCCGTGCCGCTGGGCTCGGCGCCGGCGAGATCCTGCTCAACTCGATGGACGCCGACGGCACCAAGGACGGCTTCGACCTCGAGCTGATCGCCCTGGTGCGGTCCGAGGTCTCGATCCCGGTGATCGCCAGCGGCGGGGCCGGGGCCCTGGGGCACTTCGCCCCGGCCGTCCGGGCTGGCGCGGATGCCGTCCTCGCGGCCAGCGTCTTCCACTTCGGTGAGCTGACCATCGGTGAGGTCAAGGGCGCCCTGGCTGCGGACGGCCTGCCGGTCCGCTGAGGCGGTCACGGCAGAATGGCCCGGTGAGCTCACCCGACACTGCGCTGGATCCCGCGATCGCTGCCCGCCTCAAGCGGGACGACCACGGGCTGGTCGCCGCGATCGTCCAGGATGCCGAGTCCGGGGCGGTCCTCATGCTCGGCTGGATGGACGACGAGGCGTTGCGGCGCACGCTCGGCGAGGGTCGCGTGACGTTCTGGTCACGCTCCCGGCAGGAGTACTGGCGCAAGGGCGACACCAGCGGCCATGCCCAGCTGGTCCGCAGCGTCGCCCTCGACTGCGACGGGGATGCCCTCCTCGTGCGTGTCCGCCAGATCGGGGCCGCGTGCCACACGGGCGACCGGACCTGCTTCGACGCCGGCGACCTGCCCGCGGTGGTCGGCGGTGGTGCGGCGTGAGCGCCCCGCAGCCCGGCCCCAGCCTGGGTTTCGGTGAGACCTGGCCCAGCCTGGACGCCTTCGAGGTCCTGGCGCAGGATCGTCGCGTCATCCCGGTCGTCCGGCGGCTGATGGCCGATGCCGAGACCCCCATCGGCGTGTATCGCAAGCTCGCGGCCTCCCGCCCGGGCACCTTCCTGCTCGAGTCGGCCGAGCACGGGGGCGTGTGGTCACGCTGGTCGATCGTCGGCGCGGCGAGCCGGGCCACGCTCACCGAGCGCGAGGGTCGGGCCCACTGGATCGGGGAACCGCCGGCCGGGGTGCCCACCGACGGGGTGCCCACCGACGTCCTCCGCGACACCGTGGCCGCGCTGGCCACCGACCCGATCGACGGGCTGCCCCCACTGACCGGGGGGATGGTCGGGATGATCGGCTACGACGCCGTGCGACGGTGGGAGCGCCTCCCCGACCTCGCCCCGGACGTCCTCGCCCTGCCCGAGATCGCGCTCATGCTGGCCACGGACCTGGCCATCCTCGACCACTCGGACGGCTCGCTCATCCTCGTGGCCAACGCGCTCAACTACGACGACACCGACGAGCGGGTCGAGCAGGCCTGGGCCGATGCGGTGGCGCGCTTGGACGCGATGACCTCGGCCCTGGCCGCCCCGGCCGCCTCGACGGTCGCCGTCGTGGACCCGTCCGCGGTCACCGCGGCGCTGGACGAGGTCCGCAGCAACCTCACTCCGGAGGCCTACCTGGACCTCGTCGAGTCGGCCAAGGAGGACATCCGGGCCGGTGAGGTCTTCCAGGTGGTCCTCTCCCAGCGCTTCAGCCTGCCGTGCATGGCGGACCCGCTCGACGTCTACCGCGCGCTGCGCGCCAGCAACCCCAGTCCCTACATGTACCTCTTCCGGTTCCCGTCGGCCGACGGGGGAGTCTTCGACGTCGTCGGCAGCTCACCCGAGGCACTCGTGCGGGTCACCGGAGAGCGCGCGATCACCCACCCGATCGCCGGCTCCCGTCCACGGGGGAAGTCTCCGGAGGAGGATGTCGCCCTCGCCGAGGAGCTCCTGGCCGATCCCAAGGAGCGGTCCGAGCACGTGATGCTCGTCGACCTCGGCCGCAACGACCTGGGCCGGGTCGCGCGCGCCGGGACGGTCGACGTCGTCGAGTTCATGGACGTGCGTCGCTACAGCCATGTCATGCACCTGGAGTCGACGGTCGTGGGCGACCTGCGCCCCGGCGCCGTCGCCTACGACGTGCTGCGCGCCACCTTCCCCGCGGGCACGCTCTCCGGCGCCCCAAAGCCGCGGGCCATGGAGCTGATCGAGGCCTACGAACCCTCGCGCCGAGGGGTCTACGGCGGGGTCGTGGGCTACCTCGACTTCCACGGCGACCTCGACATGGCCATCGCCATCCGGACAGCGGTGATCAAGGACGGGTGGGCGCACGTGCAGGCCGGCGCCGGCATCGTCGCCGACTCCGACCCGGCCAGTGAGCAGCGGGAGTGCCAGGTCAAGGCGGCCGCCGCACTGCGCGCCGTCGCCACGGCCTCGGCCATGGCCGTCGTGACCGGGAGCACGCAGTGACCCGTGGCCGGCTGGCGATGCTCGTGACCGTCCTCGCCGTCGCCGTCGTGGCCACCTGGGGCCAGGACTGGCTCTCCGGTCGCGTCGACGACGCCGTCCTGGGCACGGCCACCGTGAGCGCCACCGGGTCCCAGGCAGCCCCCGGCGGCGTGGCCCTCGCGCTGGCGGTGCTCGCGGCCGTCGTGGCGGCGATGGTGACCGGGGCCAGGGTGCGGACCGCGGCCCTGGTCGTCGGCATGCTCCTCGCGCTCGGCGCGGCCGCGCTCGCCCTGCGGGCCCTGGCCTCACCGGAGGCGATCCTCGGCCCGATCGCGGCCTCCGCCGTCGGCCGGGCCGACACCCTGCCGGTCGCCGCCGAGGTGACTCCGTGGGCCCACGCAGGCACCGCGAGCGCCATCCTGCTGGCCGTGGCCGCCCTGCTCGCCCTACGAGGCTCTCGCCGCTGGCCCGACCCGTCCTCGCGCTACGACCGCGAGCAGGCCGCGTCGAGTGGTCGGCGCGGTGAGGTCGTGAGCAGCGACTGGGAGGACCTGTCCGCCGGCGTGGACCCCACCGATGTGCCGGCCGAGGACCGGACCTGACACAATCCCCTCAGGACGCGAGTCCGCCCCCAGAGCACGCGATGACCCGATGGCGACGGAGAACTCCGTCGTCGACCGAAGACCAGGAGCCCGCCATGTCCGACGAGTACGACAACCACGGCAACAGCCTCGCCGCCTGGGTGTGTGTCCTCCTCCTCATCGTCGCCTTCGGCCTGGTCTCCCTCGCCGTCGGCATCCTGAGCGTGCCACTGGCGATCGCCGGTGTGGTCGTCGGCATCATCGGCCTGGTTGCGGGCAAGGTGCTCAGCTCCATGGGCTACGGCATCGACGTCCAGACGGACCACGCCGGCCACTGACCAGCAGCGCCGGGGGCGACCCGGCCCGGTTGACCCCATGACGACTGTCCTCGACACCATCATCGACGGCGTGCGCCTCGACCTGGCCGCACGTCGCGCCCGCACCTCCCTGGCCGACCTCGAGCGCGTGGTGGGGTCGGCCGCTCCGGCGAAGGATGCGTTCGCCGCCCTGAGCGCCCCCGGCCTGGCCCTCATCGCCGAGGTCAAGCGGGCCAGCCCGAGCAAGGGCGCCCTGGCCACCATCGCCGATCCCGCGGCGCTCGCCGCCGAGTACGCCGCGGGCGGGGCCAGCGCCATCTCGGTCCTCACCGAGGAACGGCGCTTCGGCGGCTCCCTCGCCGACCTCGACGCCGTGCGCGCCCGCGTCGACGTGCCGGTCCTGCGCAAGGACTTCATGGTCGAGCCCTACCAGCTGTGGGAGGCCAGGGCGCATGGCGCCGACCTCATCCTGCTCATCGTGGCTGCATTGGACGACCGCACCCTGGGCGACCTGCTCCGGCTCACCGGTGAGCTCGGGATGACGGCCCTCGTGGAGGTCCATGACGAGGTCGAGACCCAGCGGGCCGTCGATGCCGGCGCGGCCGTCGTCGGCGTCAATGCCCGCAACCTCAAGACCCTGGAGGTCCACCCCGAGACCTTCTCGCGGCTGGTGCCGCTCATCCCGCCGGGCATCGTGCGGGTCGCCGAGTCGGGCATCCGCGGACCCGAGGACGCCGCCGCGTATGCCGGCCAGGGCGCCGACGCGATCCTCGTCGGCGAGGCCCTGGTCACCGGGGCGGACCCCGTCGAGGCTGCGCGAGCGATGATCGTCGCCGGCCGCCAAGGAGCAGACCATGACTGAGCACACCACCTCCGACCGCTCGGCGAGTGGGCCCACGGCGACCGAGCGCACCGCGGGAACCGGCACCGACGGCATACCCGGTCGTTTCGGCCCCTTCGGTGGGCGCTACGTCCCCGAGGCCCTCATCCCGGCGCTGGAGGAGCTCGACGAGGCACGCCAGAAGGCCATGGTCGACCCCGACTTCCTGGCCGAGCTGGAGCGACTGCACCGCACCTACACCGGGCGGCCGAGCATCATCACCGAGGTGCCACGCTTCGCCGCCCACGCCGGCGGCGCACGCATCGTCCTCAAGCGCGAGGACCTCAACCACACCGGTTCGCACAAGATCAACAACGTCATCGCCCAGGCGCTGCTCACCAAGCGGATGGGCAAGACGCGCGTCATCGCCGAGACCGGTGCGGGGCAGCACGGCGTGGCGACGGCCACGGCCGCCGCGCTCATGGGCCTGGAGTGCACCGTCTACATGGGCCGGGTCGACACCGAGCGCCAGGCGCTCAACGTCGCCCGGATGAAGATGCTCGGTGCGACCGTCGTCGCCGTCGAGCACGGCAGCGCCACCCTCAAGGACGCGATCAACGAGGCCCTGCGCGACTGGGTGACCAATGTCGAGACGACCCACTACCTCATCGGCACGGTGACCGGCCCGCACCCGTTCCCCGAGATGGTGCGTGACTTCCACCGGATCATCGGTGTCGAGGCCCGCGCGCAGGTGCTCGAGCTCACCGGCCGGCTGCCCGACGCGGTCATCGCCTGCGTCGGCGGCGGGTCCAACGCGATGGGCATCTTCCACCGCTTCATCGAGGACGAGGGCGTGCGCCTCGTCGGGGTCGAGGCCGGGGGAGAGGGTGTCGAGACGGGCCGGCACGCGGCCCGGTTCGCCTCCGCCTCGCCCGGGGTCCTCCACGGCGCGATGAGCTACCTCATGCAGGACGAGGACGGCCAGACCGTCGAGTCGCACTCGATCTCGGCCGGCCTGGACTACCCGAGCGTCGGGCCCGAGCACTCCTGGCTGCGGGACTCGGGGCGCGCGGAGTACCGCTACGCCACCGACGAGAAGGTCATGCGGGCCTTCGAGCTGCTCTGCCGCACCGAGGGCATCATCCCGGCCCTGGAGTCGGCGCACGCGCTGGCCGGTGCCCTCGAGGTCGGTCGGGAGCTCGGCCCGGACGGGCTGATCCTGGTCAACCTCTCGGGTCGCGGCGACAAGGACATGCACACCGCGGCGGAGTGGTTCGGCCTGGTCGACGACGGGGGCGAGGGCACGAGCGACGAAGGAGCGAGGCCCGCAGCCCCGAGGAGACCGGCCAATGGAGTCGGCCTGGTCGACGACGGGGGCGAGGACACGAGCGACGAAGGAGCGAGGCCCGCAGCCCCGAGGAGACCGGCCAATGGGGTCGGCCTGGTCGACGAGGGGGAGCGGTGAGCGCGGTGACGGCGACTGGCCTCGGAGTGACTGACGTCCTCGCGCGCTGCAAGGCCGAGGGCCGCGCCGCGCTCGTGGGCTACTTGCCGGTGGGTTTCCCGACCGTCGAGGGCTCGATCCGGGCCATGGTGGCCATGGTCGAGGCCGGCGTCGACATCGTCGAGATCGGGGTGCCCTACTCCGACCCGGTGATGGACGGACCCGTCATCCAGGCCGCTGCCTCGACCGCCTTGGCCGGCGGGGTCCGCACCGACGACGTCTACCGGGCCGCGGCAGCCGTGCGGGCCGCCGGTGCCCCTCCGCTCGTCATGTCCTACTGGAACCTGGTGCTCAAGCGCGGGGTCGAGCGGTTCGCCCGCGACCTCGCGGCAGCCGGGGGAGCCGGGCTGATCACCCCCGACCTCATCCCCGAGGAGGCCGCCGACTGGATCGCGGCCAGCGACACCCACGGCCTGGACCGCGTCTTCCTCATCGCCCCCAGCTCGACCGAGGAGCGACTGACCAAGGTCACCTCCGCGTGTCGGGGCTTCGTGTATGCCGCGGCCACCATGGGCGTGACCGGCACCCGGGAGTCGGTGGACTCCCATGCCCCGGCGCTGGTGCACCGGGCCCGCACCGTCAGCCCTGTGCCGGTCTGTGTGGGGATCGGTGTTTCCTCGCGCGCCCAGGCCGCCGAGATCGCCTCCTGGGCGGACGGGGTCATCGTCGGCACGGCCCTCGTCCGGTGCCTGGCCGAGCACGCGGAACTCTCGGACGGAATCGCGGCGTTGCGCTCCCTGACCGCGGAACTGGCTGCGGGCGTGCGCGAGGGAGACCGATGAGCACCGTGACGGAGGTGGTCGAGCCCACCGGCATGCGCGGCACCCGCGCCCGTGATGCCCGCCGCGCGGAGGATCTGGGCGACATCGCCTCCCTCGCTGCGCGGAAGCGGGGGCGCCTCTTCGGCGAGATGCTCGTCTTCGCCATCCTCAGCCTGATCGCGGCGGCGGCGCTGTCGATCGAGGCGATCGCCCTGGCCAAGAACCCGAACGCCTCGTCCTACTGCTCGATCAACGCCATCCTCGACTGCTCCAAGGTCGGCAGCACCTGGCAGGCCAATGTCTTCGGCTTCCCGAACGCCTTCCTCGGCCTGGTCTCCGAGCCGGTCGTCATGACGATCGCGGTGGCCTCGCTGGCCGGGGTGCGCTTCCCGCGCTGGTTCATGTTCACGGCCAACGTCTGCTATCTGCTCGGCGTGATCTTCGCGTACTGGCTGCTCTACCAGTCGACCTTCGTCATCGGCGCGCTCTGCCCGTGGTGCCTGCTCGTCACCGTCTCCACGACCTTCGTCTTCACCTCGATGACCCAGTGGAACATCCTCGAGGGCAACCTCTTCCTGTCCCCGCGGGCCGACGCGAGGGCGGTTGCCCTGGTCTCCAAGGGCTGGTTCGCCGTCGGGCTCATCGCCTGGTTCGCGATCCTGGTGATCATGGAACTCCTCAAGTGGGGGCACCGCCTCTTCCTCTGAGGCAACTCCCAGCCTCACGACCTACCATCAACACCCAGTGCGCGGCCCGACCGTCGCCCCGACCACACGGAGGACACCCCCCGATGGCCCAGAAGAGCAACGCCGGCGCCGACCGCCAGGCCAAGATCCAGGCAGCGTCCAAGGCCTCCGGCGGCGGCGCCAACAAGATCGTCATCGCCGCCGTCGTCGCGGTGCTCGCCATCGTGGCCGTCGTCGGGGGCGTCGTCTGGTCCCAGGTGTCGGCGACGAAGGAGGCCAAGGGCGACGGCAACGCCACGCCGGCCGGCGCGACGATGGGCACGGCATACCCCGCCTTCGCCGACGCCACGCCCAAGGCGGGCGCGCCCACGGTCGAGGTCTTCGAGGACTTCCAGTGCCCCGCCTGCCAGCAGGCCGAGGGGATCCTCGGCAGCACGCTCGCCGAGCTGGCGCAGGCCGGTGACATCAAGCTCCAGTACCACGTGCTCAACTTCCTCGACCGCAAGCTCGGCAACGACGGCTCGGTGCTCGCCGCCAATGGCGCCTTCTGCGCCGCCGAGGACGGCAAGTTCCAGGAGTTCCACGACGCGGCCTACCTCAACCAGCCGACGGAGGGCAGCGGCTGGACCGTGGCGGGCCTGAAGAAGCTCGCCGAGGGCGCCGGCCTCAGTGGCGCTGCGCTCGACACGTGGCAGACCTGCGTCGAGGTGGGCAAGTACACCAACTACGTCAACGCGGTCGACAAGAACGCCTTCGGCACCGAGGGCATCCAGGGGACGCCGACCTACAAGATCAACGGCGAGCTCGTGGACATCAAGACCATCGCCACCCCGGACCTGCTCAAGGCCGCCGTCGCCAAGGCGACGAAGTAGGTGAGCCCGCTGGCCGCGACGGTCGGGCTGGCCCTGCCCCAGGCGATGCCGAGCCCGACCGTGGGCGTCTGGCACCTGTTCGGCATACCGCTGCGGGCCTATGCCCTGTGCATCCTCGCCGGGATCATGGTGGCCATCTGGGTCGCCGACCGGCGGATGCGTGATCGCGGTGCCGAGCCCGGCGTCGTGCTCGACGTCTCCTTGTATGCCGTCCTCTTCGGCATCGTGGGTGGTCGCCTCTACCACGTCCTGACCACGCCGGAGCCGTACTTCGGCAAGGGTGGCAACCCGTGGCATGCGCTGCGCATCTGGGAGGGCGGCCTGGGCATCTGGGGGGCGATCGCCCTCGGTGCGCTCGGCGCCTGGATCGGCTGTCGGCGCCACGGCGTGCCGTTCCTCGCCTTCGCGGATGCTGCCGCCCCCGGGGTCGCCCTGGCCCAGGCGATGGGGCGCTGGGGGAACTGGTTCAACAACGAGCTCTATGGTGGCCGGACCGACCTGCCCTGGGGGCTGACCATCCACGAGTGGGACCAGGCGGCCGGTCGTGCGGTGGTCGACGCCTCGGGTGCGCCGGTCGTCCTGGGCACCTTCCATCCGACCTTCCTCTACGAGGCGGTCTTCCTGCTCGCCCTCGCCCTCGTCCTCGTCGTCGTGGACCGACGTCGATCGCTGGCGCCGGGTCAGCTCTTCGGGCTCTACGTCGCCGGCTACCCCGTCGGGCGGATCATCATCGAGAAGATGCGCACCGACCAGGCCGAGCTGATCCTCGGTCAACGACTCAACGTCTGGACCTCGCTCGTGGTGTTCGCCCTCGGTGTGTGGATCGTCTGGTCCACCGGGCGACGCGCCCGCGACGGGGCCCACGCAACCCCCGAGACGGCCGGCGCGACCCGATCCTGAACCGAAGCCATCATCTCGCAGAATGAGATGTGAGCGATCATATGGCGGGACGGGGAGCGGACTCGCTAGGCTGCCCACGCGTGGCCAGCGCTGCCCGCGCGCCCTTTGTCGTCCCGGCGCGACCGCACCCCTCCCTCCGTGTGGACCACCTGTCGCGCCCCTTCCTTCGAGGACGGTGATGTGTCGTGACTGCCACGCTCTTCTCCGCACAGCCCGCTGACCAGGGCCTGTATTCGCGCGCCCACGAGCACGACGCCTGCGGGGTGGCCTTCGTGGCGACGATGCGTGGCAGCGCCGGGCACGACATCGTGGTGCACGCCCTCGATGCCCTCCGCAACCTCGACCACCGCGGGGCGACCGGTGCCGACCCGCTCGTCGGTGACGGGGCCGGCATCCTCACGCAGGTCCCCGACGGCTTCCTTCGTGAGGTCGTCGACTTCGCCCTTCCCCCGGCCGGCCGGTATGCCGTGGGCATGGCCTATCTGCCGCGTGAGGCGAGCGCTCGGGTCGAGGCGATCGCGCGGATCGGCGACCTGGCCCGCGAGGAGGGCCTGGGGGTCCTCGGGTGGCGGGACGTGCCCGCGACGATCGACATCGTGGGGACCATGGCCCGCGAGTGCATGCCCTGGTTCGCACAGGTCTTCGTCACCTCGCTCGAGGGTGAGGTCTCCGGGATCGAGCTGGACCGCCTCGCGTTCGGCCTGCGCAAGCGCGCCGAGCGGGAGCTCAACGTCTACTTCCCGTCCCTGTCGGCGCGCACCATCGTCTACAAGGGGATGCTCACCACCGGGCAGCTCGAGCCCTTCTTCCCCGACCTCTCGGACGCCCGCTTCGCCTCCGAGCTGGCCCTGGTCCACTCCCGCTTCTCGACGAACACCTTCCCGAGCTGGCCGCTGGCCCACCCGTACCGCCTCATCGCCCACAACGGCGAGATCAACACGGTCAAGGGCAACCGCAACTGGATGCACGCCCGTGAGGACCAGCTCGAGTCCGACGTCATCGGAGGCGACCTGCGCCGCCTCTTCCCGATCTGCACGCCCGGGGCCTCGGACTCGGCGTCCTTCGACGAGGTGCTCGAGCTGCTCCACCTCGGCGGGCGTTCGCTGCCGCACGCGGTGCTCATGATGATCCCGGAGGCGTGGGAGAACCATGCCGACATGGACCCGGCGCGGCGCGCCTTCTACGAGTTCCACTCAACCTTCATGGAGCCCTGGGACGGACCGGCCTGCGTCACCTTCACCGACGGCACCGTCGTCGGTGCCGTGCTCGACCGCAACGGCCTGCGCCCCGGCCGCTACTGGGTGACCGACGACGGCCTGGTGGTCCTGGCCTCGGAGAGCGGTGTGCTCGACCTGCCCAGCGAGCGGGTCGTCAAGCGGGGCCGGCTCCAGCCCGGTCGGATGTTCCTCGTCGACACCGCCGCCGGCCGGATCGTCAGCGACGAGGAGGTCAAGGGCCAGCTCGCCGCTGCCGAGCCCTACGAGGAGTGGCTGCACGCCGGCATGATCCGCCTGGCCGACCTGCCCGAGCGCGAGCACATCCACCACACGCCCGCCTCCGTGGCCCGTCGCCAGCGCACCTTCGGCTACACCGAGGAGGAGCTGAGGATCATCCTGGCGCCGATGGCACGCACCGGCGGTGAGGCCCTCGGCTCGATGGGGACGGACACCCCGATCGCGGTGCTCTCCGAGAAGCCGCGCCTGCTCTTCGACTACTTCACCCAGCAGTTCGCCCAGGTCACCAACCCGCCCCTGGACGCCATCCGCGAGGAGCTCGTCACCTCGCTCGGCACCTCGATCGGTCCCGAGGGCAACCTGCTCGACTGCGGCCCGGCGCACGTGCGCCAGGTCGTCCTCGACTTCCCGGTCGTCGACAACGACGAGCTCGCCAAGATCGTCCACATCAACGCCGACGGTGACCTCCCGGGCTACTCCACGGTCGTCGTCAAGGGCCTCTACGACGCCAGCGGCGGGGAAGAGGCACTGCGCGCCCGACTGGACGAGATCTGCGGAGAGGTGTCGGCGGCGATCGAGGAGGGTGCACGCTTCGTCGTCCTCAGCGACCGCGACTCCGACCGCGACCACGCGCCGATCCCCTCCCTGCTGCTCACCTCCGCGGTCCACCACCACCTGATCCGCGCCAAGCGCCGCAACCTCGTCGGACTCCTCGTCGAAGCCGGCGACGTGCGCGAGGTGCACCATGTCGCCCTGCTCGTGGGCTACGGGGCCGCGGCCGTCAACCCCTACCTCGCCATGGAGAGCGTGGAGGACCTCGTCCGCAGTGGCGCGGTCACCGGGGTGACCCAGGAGCAGGCCGTCAAGAACCTCATCAAGGCGCTCGGCAAGGGCGTGCTCAAGGTGATGTCGAAGATGGGCATCTCGACCGTGGCCTCCTACCGCGGGGCGCAGGTCTTCGAGGCCCTCGGCCTCTCGCAGGAGCTCGTCGACCGCTACTTCACCGGCACCGTCAGCCAGCTCGGGGGAGTGGGGCTCGACGTCATCGCCGCCGAGGCAGCGGCCCGGCACGCCGCGGCATACCCCCCGGACGGCGTGCAGCCCGCGCACCGCAAGCTCAACGTCGGCGGTGAGTACCAGTGGCGGCGCGAGGGTGAGCCGCACCTGTTCGACCCCGACACCGTCTTCCGCCTCCAGCACGCGACGCGCACCAAGCGCTACGACATCTTCAAGCAGTACACCCGACGGATCGACGAGCAGGCGGGTCGCCTGATGACCCTGCGCGGGCTCTTCGAGTTCACGCCGACCCGCCAGCCGGTCCCGATCGAGGAGGTCGAGCCGGTCTCCGAGATCGTCAAGCGCTTCAACACGGGGGCGATGAGCTACGGCTCGATCAGCATGGAGGCGCACCAGACGCTCGCCATCGCGATGAACCACCTGGGTGGTCGCTCCAACACCGGTGAGGGCGGCGAGGACGAGGAGCGGCTGCTCGACCCCGAGCGTCGCTCGGCGATCAAGCAGGTCGCCTCCGGACGCTTCGGCGTGACCTCGATGTACCTCACCCACGCCGACGACATCCAGATCAAGATGGCCCAGGGCGCCAAGCCCGGTGAGGGCGGGCAGCTGCCCGGCCAGAAGGTCTACCCCTGGGTCGCGCGCACCCGGCACAGCACGCCCGGCGTGGGCCTGATCAGCCCGCCTCCGCACCACGACATCTACTCCATCGAGGACCTGGCCCAGCTGATCCACGACCTGAAGAACGCCAACCCCCAGGCCCGGATCCACGTCAAGCTGGTCTCCGAGGTCGGGGTCGGCACGGTCGCGGCGGGCGTGTCCAAGGCGCACGCCGACGTCGTCCTCATCTCCGGCCACGACGGCGGCACCGGTGCCTCACCGCTGACCAGCCTCAAGCACGCGGGTGGGCCCTGGGAGCTCGGCCTCGCCGAGACCCAGCAGACGCTGGTGCTCAACGGCCTGCGCGACCGGATCGTCGTCCAGGTGGACGGGCAGATCAAGACCGGCCGCGATGTCGTCATCGCCGCCCTCCTGGGCGCCGAGGAGTTCGGCTTCGCCACCGCCCCGCTGGTGGTGTCGGGCTGCATCCTCATGCGCGTCTGCCACCTCGACACCTGCCCGGTGGGCATCGCGACCCAGAACCCCGAGCTGCGGGCGCGCTTCACCGGCAAGCCGGAGTTCGTCGAGACCTTCTTCGAGTACATCGCCGAAGAGGTGCGTGAGCACCTGGCCGCCCTGGGCTACCGCAGCATCGCCGAGGCCGTCGGCGAGATCGCTGCCCTGGACACCCAGAAGGCCGTGGCCCATTGGAAGGCCAGCGGGCTCGACCTCGCCCCGATCCTCGCCGAGGTCGACAGCCCCGACGGCTCCGGCCGCCGGCAGCTCATCGGCCAGGACCACGGACTCGAGAAGGCACTCGACCACCAGCTCATCGCGCTCTCGCGCGACGCCATCGTCGACGGGGTGCCGGTGAGCGCCAGCCTGGGCGTGCGCAATGTCAACCGCACCGTCGGCACCATGCTCGGGCACGAGGTCACCAAGGCCCACCCCCATGGCCTGCCCGACCACACCATCGACCTGACCCTCACCGGGTCGGCCGGACAGAGCTTCGGGGCCTTCCTGCCGGCCGGCGTCACCCTGCGCCTGGTGGGCGACGGCAACGACTACGTCGGCAAGGGCCTCTCGGGTGGCCGGCTCACGGTCCGCCCCTCGACGAGCAGCCCGCTCGTGGCCGAGGAGAACGTCATCGCCGGGAACGTCATCGGCTACGGCGCCACGTCCGGCGAGATCTACCTGCGCGGCCGAGTGGGGGAGCGCTTCTGCGTCCGCAACTCCGGTGCCACCGCCGTCGTCGAGGGCGTCGGCGACCACGGCCTCGAGTACATGACCGGAGGCATCGCGATGATCCTCGGTCCCACGGGCCGCAATGTCGCGGCCGGCATGTCCGGCGGCGTGGCCTACGTCCTCGACCTCGACCCGGCCAATGTCAACGGCGAGCTCGTCGACCTGCTGCCCCTGCGCGAGCGTGACCTCGCGGTCGTGCGGGACCTGCTCGAGAAGCACGTCCGATGGACCGAGTCGGCCGTCGCGGCCCGCCTGCTCGCCGACTGGCCGCAGTCGGTCGAGCGCTTCACCCTCGTGCTGCCGCGGGACTACCAGCGCGTCCTCGACGTGCGTGAGCAGGCGCTCACCGAGGGCCTCGACGTCGACGGCACCCAGGTCTGGGAACGAATCATGGAGGCATCCCGTGGCTGACCCACAAGGCTTTCTCACCACGCGCGAGCGCGAGCTGCCCCAGCGCCGACCGGTGCCGGTCCGCATCAAGGACTGGAAGGAGGTCTACGAGGCGCAGGACACCAGCCAGCTCCAGCGTCAGGCGGGACGCTGCATGGACTGCGGAATCCCGTTCTGCCACAGCGGTTGTCCCCTCGGGAACCTCATTCCCGAGTGGAACGACCTGGCCTGGCGCGGTGACTGGCGCAGTGCCATCGAGCGACTGCACGCGACGAACAACTTCCCCGAGTTCACCGGGCGGCTCTGCCCGGCACCGTGCGAGACCGCCTGCGTCCTCGGCATCAACCAGCCGGCGGTGACGATCAAGCAGGTCGAGGTCACGACGATCGAGCGGGCCTTCGAGGCGCAGGGTGTCCAGCCGCTGGCGCCCGAGCGACTCACCGGCAAGACGGTCGCCGTCGTCGGCTCCGGTCCGGCGGGCCTGGCCGCTGCCCAGCAGCTCACGCGCGCCGGGCACACGGTGGCCGTCTACGAGCGTGCCGACCGCCCCGGCGGCCTGCTGCGCTACGGCATCCCCGAGTTCAAGATGGAGAAGGCGGTCCTCGACCGTCGCCTGGCCCAGATGCAGGCCGAGGGCACCATCTTCCGCAGTGGCGTGGACGTCGGCGGCGAGCTCACCGGCAGCCGCCTGCGGGCCCGCTTCGACGCCGTCGTGCTCGCCATCGGTGCGACCGTGCCCCGCGACCTGCCGGTGCCCGGTCGGGAGCTGGACGGGGTCCACCAGGCCATGGACTACCTCCCCCCGAGCAACCGAGTTGCCCTCGGGGAAACGGTGGAGGGGCAGGTCTCCGCGGCCGGCAAGGACGTCATCGTCATCGGTGGTGGCGACACCGGGGCCGACTGCATCGGCACCGCGCTCCGCCAGGGTGCGAAGTCGGTGACCAGCCTCGAGATCATGCCGCAGCCGGGCGCCGACCGACCGGCGACCCAGCCGTGGCCGACCTACCCGACGATCTTCCGCGTCGCCTCGGCCCACGAGGAGGGTGGCGAGCGGGTGTATGCCGTGAGCACCAGTGAGATCGTCGGCGACGCCGACGGCAAGGTGGCCGGCCTGCGCCTGCACGAGGTGGTCATGGGGGAGTCCGGCTTCGAGAAGATCGAGGGCACCGAGCGCGAGCTGCCGGCCCAGCTGGTGCTGCTCGCGATGGGCTTCCTCGGCCCGCAGCGCTCCGGCCTGGTCGAGCAGCTCGGGGTCGAGCTGGACGCGCGCGGCAACATCGTGCGTGGCCGCGACTACCAGACGTCGGTGCCCGGGGTCTTCGTCGCCGGCGATGCCGGCCGGGGCCAGTCGCTCATCGTGTGGGCGATCGCCGAGGGCCGCTCGGCAGCCCAGGGCGTGGACAGCTTCCTCTCGGGGCGTCCCTCCCCGCTGCCCCGCCCGATCGAGCCGACCGACCGTCCGCTCCTCGTCTGACCGGTCCCGGACACGACGTGACCCCCGTCACGTTGTAAGCGCTTACACAGTAGGATGATCGCCATGCGCCGCGCCAAGATCGTCTGCACGATCGGTCCCGCCACCTCGTCCCCGGAGAACATCCGCGCCCTCGTGGATGCGGGCATGGACGTGGCCCGGTTGAACCTCTCCCACGGCGAGTACGCCGTGCACGAGCAGGTCTACATGGACGTGCGGCGGGCCAGTGACGAGTCCGGGCACGCCGTCGGCATCCTCGTGGACCTCCAGGGCCCGAAGATCCGCACCGGTCGCTTCGCCGGGGGCCCGGTCCTCCTCGAGGCCGGGGCCCGGTTCACGATCACCACGCGTGACGTCCCCGGCGACGTGCACGAGGTCGGCACGACGTATGCCGGCCTGCCCGGCGACGTCGAGCCCGGCCACCGCCTCCTCATCGACGACGGCAAGCTGGCGCTCACCGTGCTCGAGGTCACCGAGACCGATGTCGTCTGCGAGGTGGTCGAGGGCGGTGTGCTCTCCAACAACAAGGGCATCAACGTCCCCGGCGCCGCGATGAGCGTCCCGGCCCTGTCCGAGAAGGACAAGGAGGACCTGCGCTGGGCGCTCAAGCTCAAGGTCGACCTCATCGCCCTGTCCTTCGTGCGCAGCGCCAAGGACCTGCGGGACGTGCACGCCATCATGGACGAGATCGGGATCCGCCTCCCCGTGATCGCCAAGATCGAGAAGCCCCAGGCGGTGGACAACCTCGACGAGATCATCCGCGCCTTCGACGGTGTCATGGTCGCGCGCGGTGACCTCGGGGTGGAGATGCCGCTCGAGGAGGTCCCGCTCGTCCAGAAGCGCGCCTGCGAGATCGCCCGCCGTCGCGCCAAGCCGGTCATCGTGGCCACCCAGGTGCTCGAGTCGATGGTCGAGAACTCGCGCCCCACGCGGGCGGAGGCCTCGGATGCCGCCAACGCGGTGCTCGACGGCGCCGACGCGGTGATGCTCTCGGGCGAGACGTCCATGGGCGCCCACCCGTTCGAGGCGGTGCGCACCATGGCCCGGATCATCGAGAACACCGAGACCCACGGCCTGCATCGCATCCGACCGCTCGACACCCGCCCGAACTCCAAGGGCGGTGCAGTGACCGCGGCGGCGGCCGAGATCGGCGACCTCGTGGGGGCGAAGCTGCTCATCACCTTCACCTCGAGCGGTGACACCTCACGACGGCTGGCCCGCGTGCGACCGCGCATCCCCATCCTCGCGTTCACCCCCAAGCAGTGGACACGCTCCCAGCTGTCGCTGTCCTGGGGTGTGGAGACCTTCCTCGTGCCGGACGTGCAGCACACCGACGAGTACGCCATCCAGGTGGACGAGGTGCTCCTGGGCCACGATCGCGTGGCGGAGGGCGACCTCGTGGTCATCGTCGCCGGGTCACCACCCGGGATCCCGGGGTCGACCAATGCCTTGCGCGTGCACCGGATCGGCGATGCCGTGCACGGACAGGCCCCGATCTACCAACAGCTCATGCCCCACAGCTGAGCACGCGTCCCGCGCCGTGGTCGCGCCTGCGCACGCTCGGCGGAAACGGTTAGACTCGAGGCCGCAACCCTGCCGGGGTGGTGGAATGGCAGACACGGAGCACTCAAAATGCTTTGCTCGCAAGGGCGTGCGGGTTCAAGTCCCGCCCTCGGCACCAGGACCGCCCTCGTGCGGGACCCCGCTCGCGCAGGAAGGTGCACATGACCGGGAAGCGAATCCTCGTGGCGGAGGACGAGGCCATCATCAGGCTGGACCTGGCCGAGATGCTCACCGAGGCCGGCTACGAGGTCGTGGGCCAGGCGAGCAACGGCGAGCAGGCCGTGGCCCTGGCTGAGGAGCTGCTTCCGGACCTGGTCATCATGGACGTCAAGATGCCCGTCCTCGACGGGATCTCGGCCGCCGAGCAGATCGGGGCGGCGCGCATCTGCCCCGTCGTCATGTTGACGGCCTTCAGCCAGACCGAGCTGGTCGAGCGCGCACGCGACGCCGGCGTCATGGCCTATGTCGTCAAGCCCTTCACCCGGGCGGACGTGACCCCGGCCATCGACATCGCGGTCTCGCGCTGGGCGGAGCTGAAGGAGCTCGAGGCCGAGGTCGCCGACCTGGGGGAGCGCCTGGAGACCCGCAAGGCCGTCGACCGCGCCAAGGGTGTGCTCATGGCCAAGCTGAAGATCAGCGAGGGCGATGCCTTCCGCTGGATCCAGAAGACGGCCATGGACCGCCGGATGGGCATGCGCGAGGTGGCCGAGGCGGTCGTGGCCGGCATGGAGAAGGCCTGAGGGTTCTTCCCGGGGCAGAACCCGCCGCCCCACCGCCCCCGCGGTGACCTGGGCTGACCCAGCCCGGGTGGGCACTGACGGGAGCACACGGCATACCGGGGGCCCGTGACGCCTCAGGACAGGGCGACCACGAGCTGGGTCAGCAGGGGTGCGATGACCAGGGCGGGCAGCATGTCGCCCACCGGGACGTCCTTGACCCTGAGCAGGCGCAGGCCGATCCCGGCGAGCATGAGGCCGCCGGTGGCGGTGAGCGCGGCGATGTGGGCCTCCGGCATCACCGACCCGAGCGCGTACCCGACCACGGTGAGTGAGCCCTGGATCACCGCGATCGAGACGGCCGACAGCAGGACGCCGATGCCGAAGGTGGAGGCGAAGGCCATGGCGGCGAACCCGTCGAGCACGGCCTTGAGCACGAGCTGGTCGATGCCGCGGCCGAGGCCGTCGGAGAGCGACCCGAGGATCGTCAGTGGACCGACGCAGAACAGCAGGGTCGCGCTGAGCCATCCCTCGATGAAGCGCTCCCGGGCCGCGTGGCCACTGCCGACCTCCGAGGGGATCCGCCGGGCGAGCCAGCGCTGCATCTGGCCGGCGACGGCCTCGAGCCGGGACTCGATCCGCCACAGCGACCCGGCGATCGAGCCGATGAGGAGTGACCCCAGGACGATGAGGACGGGCGCTCCTGGACCCACGGCCGTCCGGAGGGCGTCGCTGGTGACGGCCACGACCGACAGGCCGGCCATGAGGATGGTCACCAGGCCGAGGCAGTCGGTGACCACGGAGCGGGTGCGCTCGGGAAGGCGGTGGCCCACCAGCATCCCGAGGACCGCCCCGATGACGACGGTCGCGACGTTGATGACCGTGCCCAGTCCGATGAATCCGCCTGTCACGCGGGCACTCTAGCCAGCGATTCCCCCAATCGGCGTCGACGTCTTCCGTCGTGGACCGCGATCTCCTATGGTCAAGGGTGGGCAGGGGCCCGACCCGAAGGAGGACGAGTGGCTCGAAGCGCGCTCGAGGTGCTTGGCGTGCGGGATGGCGCGACCCGGCAGATCGATGAGTCGCTCGCCCGCGAGCTGACCGGACTGTGGATGGCCCAACGCGTGGACCAGGGCACCAGCCCGGAGTCCGCGGCGCGAGCGGCTGCCGAGGGCCGGCTCCGCGAGGCCCTGACGCGCCCCGACGTCCGTGCCTGGGTCGCTCGGGTCGACGGGGCGGGTGTCGGCTACGTCATCGCCTCGGAGGACGCCTTCGGGCTGTCACCGCATCCCGAGGTCGCCATCGACCAGCTGTTCGTCGACAGCCGCGTCCGTCGCCAGGGCGTGGCGCACGCCCTGCTCGACGCGGTGCTGACGCATGCCGAGCGGGTCGGGGCCGAGGTGATCGTCGGCAATGTGCCCGCGCAGAGCCGTGAGGCCAACCGCTTCTTCGCCCGGCTCGGCTTCGGCTCGGTGATCGTCCGGCGTGCCACGAGCACGGCGGCCCTGCGCCGTCGACTGCGCCCGGGGGCCAAGCCGGAGCGCTTCGAGGCCCTCCGGCGACGCCGCGTGCTCGGCGCGACCGCCGCCCTGCGCCAGCACTCCGCCTGAGGGGGGCGGCCTGCCCGGCTCGACCTCTCGGCCGTGACCACGTGAGGTGCACGGCGGCGCGCCGGGCCTGATCGGTGCTCAGGTCGCCGGCCCGTCAGGCTCCCGGAGGGCGTTCCCGCAGCAGGCAGGTGATGCGTGAGGTGCACACCCGTCGGCCCTGGTCGTCGCTGACGACGATCTCCCAGGAGCACAGGGTCCGGCCCAGGGAGACCGGTGTGGCCACCCCGGTGACGAAGCCGCTGTGCGCGGCGCGGTGGTGGGTGGCGTTGATGTCGACGCCGACGGCGATCCGGTCCGGTCCGGCGTGGATCGCCGAGCCGATCGACCCCAGGCTCTCGGCGAGGACCACCGAGGCACCTCCGTGGAGGAGGCCGTAGGGCTGGGTGTTGCCCTCGACCGGCATCCGTCCCACGATCCGCGACGGGCTCGCCTCGACGATCTCGATCCCCATCCGCACGTTGAGCGACCGGGGGTTGAGCGCCTCCATGTCGCGGACCATGGCCAGAACCTCGTCAGGGGTGAGGGTTGAGACGTCGAGCATGGTCGCCTTTCGGGATCGGGCCGGAGGCGCCGGGAGCGCGCTGGGCGGCTGTCGTGGTCAGCGCCTAGGCTGCCACACGTGCCCACCCTGCTTCTCCTCGACGGTCATTCCCTCGCCTACCGCGCCTTCTATGCCCTGCCGGCCGAGAACTTCTCCACGAGCACCGGGCAGCACACCAATGCGGTCTACGGCTTCACCTCGATGCTCATCAACATGCTGCGTGACGTGGCGCCGACCCACGTGGCGGTGGCCTTCGACAAGTCGCGGCAGACCTTCCGCACCGAGCAGTATGCCGAGTACAAGGCGGGACGCTCGGCGACCCCGACGGAGTTCTCCGGGCAGATCCCGCTCATCCACGAGGTGCTCACCGCCCTGCGCATCCCCTTCGTCGAGATGGAGGGGTTCGAGGCCGACGACATCATCGCCACCCTCACCACGCGCGCCGAGGAGGCGGACGTCGACGTCGTCATCGTCTCCGGTGACCGCGACGCCTTCCAGCTGGTGACCGATCGGGTGTCCCTGCTCTACCCGGTGCGTGGCGTCTCCGAGGTGGCCCGCATGGACCCGGCCGCCGTCGAGGCCAAGTACGGCGTGCCGCCGTCGCGCTACAGCGACCTGGCGGCCCTCGTCGGCGAGTCCTCGGACAACCTGCCGGGCGTCCCCGGCGTCGGGCCGAAGACGGCCGCGAAGTGGATCACGACCTATGGCGACCTCACCGGCATCGTTGCCCACGTCGACCGGATCACCGGCAAGGCGGGGGAGTCGCTGCGCGACCACCTCGACGGGGTGCTGCGCAATCGCCGACTCAACCAGCTCGTGCGCGACCTCGACCTGCCGGTCACGATCGCCGACCTGGCCCGGGAGAACTGGGACCGCGAGGAGGTGCACCGGGTCTTCGACGGCCTGGAGTTCCGGGTCCTGCGGGACCGACTCTTCGACTACCTCGACCCGGTGGAGGAGGAGTCCCAGGGCGGTTTCGACCTCGATGCCAACGTCCTGGGCAGCGAGGACGTCCCCGGATGGCTCGAGCACCACGCCGGGTCGGGCTCCCGGGTGGGAGTCCACGTCGTCGGCAGCTGGGGCCGGGGCACCGGCGACGCCTCGGCCCTGGCCATCGCCACCCCCGACGGCGTGGCGGCCCACATCGGCCTCCAGTCCCTCGATGCCGAGGCCGAGACCGCCCTCGCGGACTGGGCGGGCGACCCCGAGCGGGGGAAGGTCCTCCACGACGCGAAGGGGCCGATCCACGCGTTGGCGGCCCGCGGCATACGCCTGCGGGGCATCGTCTCCGACACGGCCCTGGCCGCCTACCTCGTGCGGCCCGACCAGCGCTCCTACGACCTGGCCGACCTGGTGCTGCGGCACGTCGGTCGCGACCTCAAGCCCGAGACGGCGGCCGCGACCCAGGGGATGCTCGACTTCGCGGCCGACGAGGACGCGGCCGCCGACGACGCCATGGTCCGCGCGCGGGCAGTCCTCGACCTCGCCGATGCCCTCGACACCCAGCTGGCCGCCACCGGCGGCGCGGAGCTGCTCCGGACGATCGAGCTCCCGCTCGTCGACGTGCTCGCCACCATGGAGCAGACCGGCATCGCCGCCGACGTCGACGGGTTGACCGCCCTCGAGGCCGACTTCGCGGGGAAGATGGCCACCGCCCAGGCCGATGCGTATGCCGCGATCGACGGCGAGCAGATCAACCTCGGCTCACCCAAGCAGCTCCAGGTCGTGCTCTTCGAGACGCTGGGCATGCCCAAGACCAAACGCACCAAGACCGGCTGGACCACGGACGCCGACGCGCTCAACGACCTCTTCGCCAAGACCGAGCACCCCTTCCTCGAGGCCCTGCTCCGCCACCGGGATACCGCCCGGCTGCGGGTCACCGTCGAGGGGCTGATCAAGTCGGTCGCCGACGACCGCCGCATCCACACGACCTACATCCAGACGATCGCGGCCACCGGGAGGCTGTCCTCGACCGACCCGAACCTGCAGAACGTCCCGATCCGCACCGAGGAGGGCCGGCGGATCCGTGAGGCCTTCGTCGTGGGACAGGGCTTCGAGTCGCTCATGAGTGCGGACTACAGCCAGATCGAGATGCGGATCATGGCGCACCTGTCGGGGGACGCCGGCCTGATCGAGGCGTTCAACAGTGGGGAGGACCTGCACCGGTTCGTCGGCTCACGGGTGTTCGGCGTGGAGCCGGAGGACGTGACCGCAGAGATGCGCAGCAAGATCAAGGCGATGTCGTACGGCCTGGCCTACGGCCTGTCCGCGTTCGGGCTGTCCAAGCAGCTGACGATCTCCACCGAGGAGGCGCGCGGGCTGATGGACATGTACTTCGAGCGGTTCGGGGGCGTGCGCGACTACCTGCGCGATGTGGTCCTCGAAGCGGGTCGGGCCGGCTACACCGAGACGATGTTCGGTCGGCGGCGCTACCTGCCCGATCTCACCAGTGACAACCGGCAGCGCCGGGAGATGGCCGAGCGGATGGCCCTCAACGCGCCCATCCAGGGCTCGGCCGCGGACATCATGAAGGTGGCGATGCTCGGCGTCGACCGTGCCCTGCGGGAGTCGGGGGCCTCGTCGCGGATGCTGCTCCAGGTCCACGACGAGCTCGTGCTCGAGGTGGCGCCGGGGGAGAGGGCGGACCTGGAGTCCCTCGTGCGGCGGGAGATGGCGGCCGCGGTCGACATGCGTGTCCCGCTCGACGTCAGCGTCGGCGTCGGCCGCTCCTGGCACGAAGCGGCCCACTGAGCCTCAGGGCTGCTCCGAGAGTTCCCCCGCCGTGAATCTGTCCCGCCAGGTCAGGGCCACCAGGGCCAGGAGGAGCAGGACGTCTATGGCCAGCACCCAGTGGAGCAGAGCCGTCCACGTGTCGGACGCCAACCCAGCCGCGGCTATGAATGCCAGAGCCACCCACACCACCCAGGCCGCTCGCGTGTGACGGCGGGCCAGCGCCGTGGTCACGAGCAGTTGGATCCCCGCGAGGACGGCGCCCAAGGCGGCGAACTCCCACAACGACTGGCCCGTCTGGGCGTACGAGGCGCCGCCCACCAGGGTGAGCGCTAGGCCGGGAAAGGCCACGGTGCCGAGCACGACGACCAGCCCGATGCCCAGGACGACGGCCAGACCCGCAAGGTGAAGCTTGCGGCGTCCCCCCCGGGCCAGCCGTGGGAAGGCGACCACGGAGACGAACGAGGGGAGAAAGAGGACTGACTTGGCGAGGATCTGACCGGCGGCGTACAGCCCGGCGTCATGGGCGTCGAGGGTCGCGCGGGCCAGGAGGACGTCGGCACTGCTGAGGGCGAAGAATGCGAACAGCAGGGTCATCGCATGACCGCTCTCCACGAGCAGGCTTCTGATCGCTCGACGACTCGGCGGGTGTGAGTCGGGCCCGTGCGAGGCCCGGGCGCGCGCCGCGACACTGCCGGCGAGGACCGTCAGGGCGGTCCCCAGGACAACCCCACCGAAGGCCCCGGTGGCGCCGCCGACCAGAGCGAGGCCGAGCCATCCACACAACAACCGGGTGACGCCGAACACGACGTAGACCATGGCGAAGGAGTGCCAGTGCTCCGTCCCCTGCAGCACTCCGAGCTGGCCTCCCATGAGGGCCAGCAGCAGGGCAGCGCAGGCCAGGATGAGCACGAGGGCGGGTGAGTCGAGACGCAACGAGCTGACGAGAAGCGGGGTCGCGGCCACACAGGCAAGAGCCACCGCCAGGCCGGTGCCCGCGGCGGACCAGCCGACGATGCGCCCCATGGCACGGACTCGCTCCGGGGCCACGGCGAGCCGGCGGGCGGCGGCCGTCTGCAGGCCCATGGCCGCAACGTTGACGATGAGGAACAGGCTCATCATGGCCGCCAGCACGCCGTACTCGGCGGGACCCATCCGCCGGGCAGCGACGAGCGTGAACACGTAGCTCATGGCGTTGGCGAAGATGAGGGAACCGCCGACGAATGCGCCAGCACTCGCCGCCCTCGATCCCGCAGCAAGACCACGACGCACGGGGGACACCTTAGGTGCTTGTCGGTAGTCTCCCCCTCATGCCGAGGGCCGGACTCACCCCCCGAGAGGGGTCATGTCCTCGCCCACGAACACTGTGGCCCGCAGACTTCGCCGCCCTGTCGGCCGCAATCGTGATCCTGGGTCCGGCGCTGGCGCCGGGGTATGTCCTGCTGCGCGACATGATCTTCGTCCCGACCCCACCCCTGACCCCACGCCTCCTCGGCCTCACCGCGGAAACCCCAAGGGCCGTGCCGAGCGATCTCTTCGTGGCGCTCGTCTCCCAGGTCCTCCCCGGATGGCTCGTGCAGTCTGCTGTCCTGCTTGCTGTGCTCGTGGCGGCCGGAAGTGGGGCCGCGCGATTGGTGCCGGGCCGCTCGTCCGTCTCGCAGTCCGCAGCGGCGATCGCTGCCCTGTGGAATCCGTGGGTCGCTGAACGATTGGCGATGGGCCAGTGGACGGTCCTGGCGGGTTATGCCGCCGTTCCATGGGTGGTTCGGCTGTTGCTTCGCCGCGTCCAACAGCGTTCTGCGTGGCTCGGACTCGCCGGGGTGCTCTGCGCTGTGGGGGTCGTCGGGGCCTCGGCCCAGGTGCTCGTGTCGATCACGATGATGGGTGTCCTCGTCACGGTGTGGCTGCAAGGCGGGCGCTCCCCGGTTCGGCCCGCCGCACCAGTGCTCGTCCTGCACGCGGCGCTCCACCTGCCGTGGATGATCCCTGCTCTGCTTGCCTCCGACCAGCAGCTCATCGACCCCGCGGTCGGTTTCGAGGCCTTCGCTCCGCGGGCGGATCTGCCCCTGGGCATCGCCGCCAGCGTCCTCACCGGGGGCGGGATCTGGAATGCGGCCGCCGTGCCCCCCGGCCGTGACACGTGGCCATCGACGATGGGGGCGGTGCTTCTCCTGGCCGGTGCGGGCGCAGGATGGTGGATGAGCCAGCGCGGTGCGACACGACCGGGCCCTCGGCCCGTGGTCGACGATTCCGACCTCGTCGTCCCGACCGTGGTCGCCGGACTGCTGGGTCTGTCGGTCCTCGTGCTGGCGTCCTGGCACCCGACCGGATCACTGGTCCAGGATCTCCCCGGAGGCGGGTTGCTGCGGGACAGCACTCGGCAGAGTGGTCCGTGGGTCGTCGCGGTCGCCGCCGGCATCGGGGTGCTGACCGACCGCCTGCACGCAATGCGCCAAGGGGTCGCCGCATGGGGCCTGGCCGTCCTGCCGGTCGTGCTCCTGCCGGCCATGGCCTGGGGCCTGCTCGGTCAGTTGCGCAGCACGCATCTCCCCGCGAGTGTGACCGGCGCGGCCGACTACCTCCGCGCCCGAGACGACGGTCGCGCGGTCGTCGTCCTGCCCTATGTGGCCAATCGTGCCTACCCGTGGAATGGATACCGGCCGAGCCAGACGCCGTGGACTCGTCTCCTTCCCCAGCCCACCCTCGTCTCGAGCGACCTGATGCTGGCCGTCGGGACGCAGACCGTGACGGTCCCCGGCGAGGATGCCCGCTCCGTCCTCGTGGAACAGGCGCTCCTCGATCCGGAGCCGGCTCGTGCCCTCTCCGGAGTGGGCGTGGGCTGGGTGCTCATCGATACGGCGGACGTCACGCCGCCAGCGGGGTCCGTCGAGGTCTTCACGACGCGGGACGTGCGGATCTTCAGCATCACTCCCCAGGCTCGGGCCGGGCCCGACGTCCGCGCCGTGGGCCGACGTCCGTTCGGGCCGGTCCTCGTGGGTGATCTTGCAACCCTGGTGGCCGTTGCGGCCGGGCTCCGCCTGGCGCGGAGAGGGACCGGGCGCCGACCGCGATCTGCCTGAGGACGCGCGCGGAGGAATGCTGGCGCGAAGGCAACCTTCCGGTAACATCGCCCTGACCCTGTCCCAGAACCGCCCTGACCTGTCAGAACATCGAGGAGACCCGATGCAGAGCACGACCGCCGCCCCGATCACCATCATTACCACCATGGTGGTCGGTGGCATTCTCGCGCTGCTGGGCAGCTTCGGGATCTACTCCGCAGCGCAGCCCTCGGCGCTGACCGGCCAGCAGGCGGAGTACAACTACGGCGTGAAGTGATCGCGGCGGCCGAGATGGCCGCTCCGTCATGACCACAGCACCGGAACCGGACCCCTGCGGGTCCGGTTCCTCCCTGTCCGGTTCCCTTGTGGGCCCGACCGGACCCGCGCCGCGCGCAGACCGCGGCGCGAGAGCACAACTACGCAAACTGCGCCGTACTCGCTGGTAAGGTACGGCAAACCTCGCACGGACGATGGCGTCCACGAACAGAAGGGTGGCGGGAAGTTCATGCGCCGAAACCTCGGTCTCATTCTCATGGGTCTGTCTGGCTTCCTCCTCGTCACCGCCCTGATGGGCTGGTTCTATGCGCCCGGTGCGATGGAGAAGACGCCGCTGAACGTCAACTCCGAGACGGAGCTCACGGGAACGGCGATCTACCTGGGCAAGGGCTACGACACGAACAAGGGCCCCGACAAGGTGCGGGCGGTGAGCCGCAATGTCGTCGACGGTGACAGCTCCGACGGCGACGTCGTCGTCTTCAGCAACGTCTCCTGCCTGGTCTGGGACAAGGACAACCCCCCCGGCTGTGTCGACCAGAAGGACAAGCGTCTCATCAACGCCTCCGAGGATGTCTTCGCCACGGACCGTCGCACCGGAGAGGCCGTGGCCTCGGACAAGTACACGGTCGCCGACGACGCGCACTCCGGCCTGATCAACAAGTTCCCGTTCCACGTCGAGCAGAAGACCTATCCCTTCTGGGACGGCTTGCTGGGCAAGCCGGTCGACGCGACGTTCGAGGGCGAGGAGGAGCTTGACGGCTACAACACATACCGCTTCGCGATCAAGGTCGACAACGCCAAGGCCGACATCGCCAAGGACACGAAGGGCACGTACTCCACGGACAAGACGATGTGGATCGATCCCGTCACCGGGTCGATCCTCAAGCAGGAGGAGCACCAGGTTCGCACCCTTCCCGACGGCATGAAGGCTCTTGACCTGAAGTTCGCCTTCACCGACGACCAGGTCGCGAAGAACCTCGAGGATGCTCGGAGCAACGCGAGCAAGCTCGGCGCGCTGCGTGTCATGCCGTGGGTCGCCCTGGGACTGGCACTGCTCTCCGGGATCGTGGGCCTGATGCTCGCGCGTGGCGGCCGCCGAGCGAGCGATGCGGACCACCAGGCCTACGCCGTCAAGGACGACCCCACCCTGCTCGACGGCTTGGACGACTCCACCCGTCGCCGGGACATCCACAGCTGACCCGCACGACGCACGAACGCCCTCGGCCATCGGCCGGGGGCGTTCGCGCGTCGGCGGGAATCGTCGCCGGAGTCCGCGTTCAGTCGCGTCGGCAGACGAAGATCGCCGTGCCCGGGATGAGTCGCCCCCGCAGGGGCGACCACCCTCCCCAGACCGCCTCGTTTCGCGCGGGCCACTCGGGCTCGACCAGGTCCACGAGGGTCAGGCCGGCGGCGACGACCTCCCGCACCCGGTCACCGATGGTGCGGTGGTGCTCGACGTACTCCAGGCGGCCCGACGCGTCCCGCTCCACATAGGGCCGGCGGTCGAAGTACGAGTGACCCACGGTCAGGCCCTCGACTCCTGGCTCGTCGGGCAGGCACCACCGCAGGGCGTGCGTGGTGGCGAAGACGAAGCGGCCGCCCGGCCGCAGGACGCGTGCGGCCTCGGCCATCAGGCCCGCCGAGTCGGCGACGAAGGGCACCGCGCCGTAGGACGTGAACACCACGTCGAAGGAGCCGTCGGCAAAGGGGAGTGCGCAGCCGTCGCACTGCACCAGGGGCAGCCGTGTGCCGTGGCGCTCGTTGATCTCCTGACCCACCGTGAGCATGCCGGCGGACAGGTCGCTCGAGGCGATCTGCACGGCATACGACTGGTCGACCCAGCGGGCGCACTGCCCGGCGCCGCCCCCGATCTCGAGAAGCCGCTGCCCGTCGGCCAGCCCGAGGAGCCCCAGCTCGGCCTCGGTCCAGCCCTCGGGTCCCCAGACGAAGCCGGCATCGCCCAGGAAGGCCCCGTGCTCGAGGTAGTACTCGTCGGCCTCGGCGTCCCACCACGCCCGGTTCGCCTCGACCGACTCGTGGGGGCCGGCCGCCCCCGGCCCGGCGGTCACGCCCGACCCGCTTTGGTCGCGGGGGAGTGTGGTCGGTAGACTCGGCCAGTACGCGTGTGCGCGCGGGGGCTCGTCATGCCCTCACCGCCGCGCGGACCTGCACCACTGCAATCCCCTTGTCCGCACGATTCCATCTGTCCACATCGGAGTTCCTACTACATGACTGCCAGCACGGTCGACACGACCGCCCCTCAGGTTGCCATCAACGACATCGGCACCGAGGAAGACCTCCTGGCCGCGATCGACGCGACCATCAAGCACTTCAACGACGGCGACATCGTCGAGGGCCACATCGTCAAGGTGGACCGCGACGAGGTCCTCCTCGACATCGGCTACAAGACCGAGGGCGTCATCCCCTCGCGTGAGCTGTCCATCAAGCACGACGTCGACCCCAACGAGGTCGTCAAGGTCGGCGACGCCGTCGAGGCCCTCGTCCTCCAGAAGGAGGACAAGGACGGTCGCCTCATCCTGTCCAAGAAGCGCGCGCAGTACGAGCGCGCCTGGGGCACGATCGAGAAGGTCAAGGAGGAGGACGGCGTCGTCACCGGCACCGTCATCGAGGTTGTCAAGGGTGGCCTCATCCTCGACATCGGCCTGCGCGGCTTCCTCCCGGCCTCCCTCGTGGAGATGCGCCGCGTCCGCGACCTCCAGCCGTACGTCGGCAAGGAGATCGAGGCCAAGATCATCGAGCTCGACAAGAACCGCAACAACGTGGTCCTGTCCCGCCGTGCGTGGCTCGAGCAGACCCAGTCCGAGGTCCGCACGACCTTCCTCAAGGAGCTCGCCAAGGGCCAGGTGCGCCCGGGTGTCGTCAGCAGCATCGTCAACTTCGGTGCCTTCGTCGACCTCGGTGGTGTTGACGGTCTCGTCCACGTCTCCGAGCTGTCCTGGAAGCACATCGACCACCCGTCCGAGGTCGTCGAGGTCGGCGACGAGGTCACCGTCGAGGTGCTCGACGTCGACATGGACCGCGAGCGTGTCTCCCTGTCGCTGAAGGCGACGCAGGAGGACCCGTGGCAGCACTTCGCCCGGACCCACGCGATCGGTCAGGTCGTCCCGGGCAAGGTCACCAAGCTCGTCCCCTTCGGTGCCTTCGTGCGTGTCGAGGACGGCATCGAGGGCCTGGTCCACATCTCCGAGCTGGCCGAGCGCCACGTGGAGCTGCCGGAGCAGGTCGTCACGGTCGGCTCCGACATCTTCGTCAAGGTCATCGACATCGACCTCGAGCGTCGTCGCATCAGCCTGTCGCTCAAGCAGGCCAACGAGGACGGCGCCGGCCAGGTCGAGTTCGACCCGACCCTCTACGGCATGGCCGCGGAGTACGACGAGCAGGGCAACTACAAGTACCCCGAGGGCTTCGACCCCGAGACCAACATGTGGCTCGAGGGCTTCGAGAAGCAGCGCGAGGCCTGGGAGAAGCAGTACGCCGAGGCCCACGCCCGCTGGGAGGCCCACCGGGCGCAGGTCGAGGCCGCGCAGGCGGCCGACGCCGAGGCTGCGGCGGGTGCCGAGGTCCCGACGAGCTACAGCAGCGACAGCGCCTCCGGCAGCTCCGAGGGCGCCCGCCCGGCGGCCCCGGTCGCCGAGGGCACGCTGGCCTCCGACGAGGCCCTCGCGGCCCTGCGGGAGAAGCTCACCGGCAACTGAGCTCACGGCATACGACCCGTATGCCGTGAGCTCACCACGACGGCCCGGTCTCCTCTCGGGGACCGGGCCGTCGGCGTCCTGGTGCCGGCCATGAGGTCAGCGACGCGACCGCACCGCCGCTGCGAGGAGGGTCTCGAACTCACGCACGGTGGTGGCCCACCTGAACCGGGAGGCGTGGACGGCCGCAGCCGCGCCCATGCGCGAGAGACCGGCCGGGTCGGCGAGCAGGGCGGCCACGGCGGCGGTGAAGGCCTCGGAGGACTCCTCCGTCACCAGGACCCCACTGACGCCGTCCTCGATGGACTCCGTGACGCCTCCGCCGGTGGCGAAGGCGACCGTCGGTGTGCCTTCGATCCCGGCCTCGCAGACCACCAGACCCCACCCCTCCTTGACCGAGGGCATGACCGCGAGCCAGCTGCGGGCCAGCAGCTGCTTCTTGGTGTCGTCGTCGACGAAGCCGGTGAACTCGACGGCATCGGACACGCCCCGTTGGCGCGCGTACTCACGGAGGCGCTCGGACCACCATCCGTCACCGACGACGATGAGTCGCAACCCGGGGTGGTCGGGCCGGAGGGTGGCCACGGCGTCCATGGCCCACTCCACGCGCTTGTGCGGCACCAAGCGCCCGAGGCTGATGAGGGTCGGGCTGGCATCACGCGGACCGGCGGACGCGCTGAGGTGGTCGGTCCCCGCATAGATCACGGTCATGTCCCGAGCCCTGATCCCGAGCTCGACGTGCTCCGCCTTGCTCGCGCGCGAGATCGTGGCATAGGGGAGTCCTCGGTTGACTCGAGGGGCCAGCCACGACTCGATCCACCAGCCGATCCTGGCGCGCGCCGGGTCGAAGATCATGACCCACTGGGCACGGTGGACGTGGTGGCTGAGGATCACCTTGGCCGGGCGTCGGGCCCACAGGCGGCTGAGGAAGGGCATGCCGTTCTGGACCTCGAGGATCACGTCCGGTCGATGGGTGCGCCCTCGAAGGTAGGTCAGCGCCGCCCGGGGGTAGACGCCGAGACGTCCTCCCGCGCGCAGCACCTCCACACCGCTCGCCCTGATCTCCCGAGGCGCCGACCCGGGGTAGCGGGCCGTGCACAGGGTGACCTCGTGACCCGCGGCTGCCAGCCCGTCGATCAGCTCCTCGATGAACAGCTCGGAGCCGCCCCCGTCGGGGTGTCCGGTGTCGCGCCATGCGAGAACGAGAACGCGCACGGCGATGCCCTCCACGACAGATCGGCGCCCGGTCCACGTCCGATGGTTACCGTATAGTAGGCGAGCCCGCCTGAGAACATGGCCAGTGGCGAGCAACGATCACGCCACCAAGGCGTTGGACCGGGTGAAGGTGACGATGACCTCTGGTGTGGCCGAGCGTGCCATCGGGCGGCACTCGGCTGGCGCCCCTCCCACCGACCCCGACCCGATGCCCGGGCCCTGGCGGTGGCGGCTTCGCCGCCTGGCCCTCATGCTCGTCATCCTCGCTGTCTGCCTCAACACCGCCCCGGGCCTCATCGTGCCCGACACCAAACTGGACCTCACCGAGAATCCGTGGGGCTTCCTCGGCCGGGCGCTGCACCTGTGGGATCGGCTGGGCTTCGCCGGCCAGCTCCAGAACCAGGCCTACGGCTACTTCTTTCCCATGGGCCCCTTCTTCGGTGCCTTCCATTCCCTCGGCCTGCCGGCGTGGGTGACCGAGCGCCTCTGGTGGACCGTGGTCCTGTGCGTGGCGTTCGGGGGGATGACGCTGCTCATCGAGCGACTGCGAGTTGCCGACGGCCTGGCCGCCACTCTGGGCGGCCTCGCCTACGCCGGATCGGCCCACCTCCTCACGGTCATCGGGCCGGTGTCCTCGGAGATCTGGCCGATGGCGGTGGCACCGCTGGTCCTCGTCCCGCTGGTCGGCGTGACCGAGAGCTCCTCACTGCGTCGGGCGGCCGGTCGCTCGGCCCTCGCCGTCCTCCTCATGGGGTGTGTCAATGCCTCGGCGGTGCTCGCGGCCGTGCTTCCGGCGGGCCTGTGGCTCCTGAGCCGCCGGTGGTCGCGAACGCATCGTCGACTGGTCGCCTGGTGGGTGCTCGCCGTCGCGCTGGCGACCCTGTGGTGGGTGATCCCACTCCTGACGCTCGGACGGTACAGCCCGCCCTTCCTCGACTACATCGAGAACGCAGCCGTGGTCACGTCCACGCACTCGCTCTTCGAAGTGATTCGCGGCATGGGCGACTGGACCGCCTACCTGCCGCTGCAGGGATGGAGCGCCGGTGCGCTGCTCCTCGGGCGCGGGGCAGTGGTCCTGTGCACGGCACTGCTCGTCGCGCTGGGGCTGTGGGGGCTGGGACGGCCTGCGATGCCGCACCGACGCTTCCTCGTGGGGCTGCTGCTCCTCGGGGTGCTCATCCAGTGTGCCGGGTACGTCGGCTCGGTCAACGGTTTCTGGCCGGACCAGACCCGACACCTCCTCGACGGTGTCCTCGCTCCGTTCCGCAACGTGCACAAGTTCGATCTCCTGCTGCGCCTGCCCCTCGTCGTCGGCTTCGCGCATGCGATCGCGCGCCTGTCGTGGGGGCGAACAAGGGCCGAGCGCGCCTTCACGGGGCGCGTGAGTCGGATCGGGGTGATCGGCGTGCTCGTCGGGGCCGTGTCCCCCTTCCTCGTCTTCGGCACTGCGCCGGCAGGGGGGTACGAGAGCATGCCGGCGTACTGGCGCCAGGCCGCGGCCTGGCTGGGGGACCACGCCTCGCAGGAGCGCGCCCTGGTCCTCCCCGGGGCACGGTTCGCGTTCTTCAGTTGGGGGCGCCCAAAGGATGATCCGCTCCAACCCCACGCCACATCCGCCTGGGAGGTCAGGGATGCCGTGCCCATGGTCCCCCCGACGCACACCCGCATGCTCGACACGGTCGCCGCGTTGCTGGCCACGGGTGAGGGTAGCCCCGGTCTGGCTCCCTTCCTCGTGCACAACGGCATCGACTACCTGGTCGTGCGGAACGATCTCGACTCCGTCTCGGCCGGCGCGCCCCGGCCCGCACAGGTGCACGCTGCCCTGGAAGGGACTCCGGGGATCACCCGGGTGGCCACCTTCGGTCCGGTCTGGGGCAGTGTCGCCGACGGGACGGTCACGGTGGACCAGGGTCTCCAGCAGGCGTATCCGGCCGTCGAGATCTTCCACGTCCGGGCGCCCTCGACCAGCGGGGGCGCACGCTTGGTCCCCGAGGCTGAGCTCACCCGTGTCGTCGGCGGTCCGGAAGCCGGTCTCGGGCTCGCCGCGGACGCCGACGGGATGGTGCTCGACGGGGACCTGGCGCACGCCGCTGACAGCGGCCTGGCCCCCCCACGCCTCGTGGTCACCGACACCCTGCGCCGCCGGGACGTGACCTTCGGCCGAAACACGAGTGCAGCCTCACAGACGCTCACCCGGAATGAGTCCGTGCGCGTGCCGAAGAAGGTGGCCGACTACCTGCCCTCGTGGGCCGACGGGCGTCAGGTCGTGGCGGAGTACGGCGCGGGGCTGAGCGCGGTCACAGCGTCGAGTTCGGCAGCCGACGCAAGCGCCGCCCGGATGTCGGTGACCGGTGATCTCCCGTATGCCGCGGTCGACGGGGATCCCCGAACGGCCTGGCGCACGGCCCCGCTCACCGACCCGGTGGGGCAGTTCCTCCAGGTGGACTTCGACCGCCCGCGGGCCGTGCCTTCCCTCCAGTTGGCGCCGACCTCTGACGCGCCGATCAGCGAGGTCGAGATCGAGACGAACGTGAGCGCACAGTCGGTGAGGCCGTCGAAAGGCACCACAGCGGTGACCCTCCAGTCGGGTGACCGACCCGTCACGTTCGTGCGGGTCAAGATCCTGTCCGTCGTCTCGCCCAATCCCGCCTTTCAACAAGTGGGGATCGGCGAACTCGGGATCCCGGGACTCCAGGCGCGGCGCTACCTGCGCCTACCCCCGGTGGAGGGGTCCAGCGCCGTCGACGAGTTCCGCTTCGGGCGCGCGAGTGACGCGGCGGGGGAGTGCCTCGCCCTGCGTTCCGGTCCTCTGTGCGCCGCGGGCCTGGCACATCTCGGGGAAGACGAGATCGGTCTCTTCCGCCGTTTCACAGCCCCGGTGGCGGCGGACTACGACATCTCGCTCGAGGTCCGTCCTCGCCCGGACGCTTCCGTGGAAACACTCCTGGCCGTGGCTGTGCCCGAGTGGCCGACGGTCTCGGTCTCTTCCCGGGCCTTCGAGTCCCCGGTCGCCGGACCTCTCGCGCTGGTCGACGAGGATCCGGCCACGCTCTGGCGAGCCGCTGCCGAGGACCGGGATCCCACGATCACGCTGCGCCTCGACGCGCCGCGAGAGATCGGGTCGTTGGAGCTGACCCCGGGACCGGAGTGGGCCCTCACCCGGCCCCAGGCAGTGACCATCTCCGTGGGGGGTTTCAGCCAGACCGTCCCCGTGGCCGCTGATGGTTCCGTCACGGCGACTCCGGTCATGGGTCAGGAGGTGCAGCTCACGCTGCACGCGGGAGTGCATCGGGTGTCGATGGGCGCCGATGGGCCGCCGGTCGACCTTCCGGTGGGGCTCGCCGGCGTGGACCTCGGCTCTCCGAGCGCCGTCGGCATGAACGAGGTCGGTGAGCGTCCGATCGAGGTTCCCTGCGAGGTGGGACCCACGATCGAGGTCGACGGTCAGGTCCAACACTTCGCCGTGAAGGGGACCGTGTCCCAACTGATGACCGGAGCGACCATCTCGGCGACGCCGTGCTCCCAGGAAGCGGTGAGGCTGCGTCGGGGCGAGGTCGAGCTCGACGCGGCGAGCTCGGCGACGTGGGGAGCGACCTCGGTCGTCCTGACCCGCCGAGGGAGTGCCGTTCCGGCCTCCAGTGTGGGGCCGACGGTCCGCACCGCGTCTCGTGATGCGGTCTCGGAGGTCATCGAGGTCCCCGACCGAGGCTCATCGTCCGTCCTGGTGGTGCCTGAGAACGTCAACCCCGGATGGGAGGCCCGACTCGATGGCGAGCGCTTGGCCCCAGTGACGATGTTCGGGTGGCAGCAGGGCTATGTCCTGCCGCCCGGGGATGCCGGTCGAGTCTCCTTGGTGTTCACGCCGGACCGGGCCTACCGCACGGGTCTGCTGCTGGGGCTCCTCGGCGTCGTTGCCGCGATCGCGCTGGCCGCGGCCCCCATGCGTCGCGCGGCCGGGCCGCAGGGTCCCGGCCCTGGCCTGCCGGTCAGGTGGAGCATGGCCGGCGTCACGATCCTGACTTTCGCGGCGGTCGGCGGGTGGTTGGGCCTGGTCGTCGTGAGCCTCCTGGCGGCCGTGACCTGGCTGCTCTCGACCCGAGGACGCGACCCGCGCCCGGCCCTGGCTGGCGTCGGCTCCCTCGCGTACGTCGTGGCCGGTCTGGCTGTGGCCCGCGCTCCGGTGTACTCGGTGGGGTATGTCGCACCGACGGCCGCAGTCCAGCTCCTGTGCCTGACCGCTCTGGCGAGCCTCGCGCTCGCCGCCGTGCTGCCACCGCGGCCTCACGGCGACGACGAGTCGCTCACTCCCGACGTCGGCTCGGCCCCTTGACCAGGCGACGGAGCCGCATCGCCGGTGCCTCGATGAACCTGAAGGACAGTTCGGCCGCGGCGGTCGAGACCACCATGGTGGCGGCAAACAGGTAGAGCGTGTTGCCGGTGAACAGCGGCCAGCCGAACAACCACATGAGCCACTCGAGCAGCACGATGTGGAGGAGGAAGACGCCGTAGGAGACCTCCCCCAGGCGCCGCATGACCGGGTGCGCGAGGAAGCGGTGGAGCAGGCTCTGCGGAGAGAAGACGGCAGGGAAGACGAGGGTGACCGCCGCCACGGCATACAGGGTGCTGCGCACCGCGGCGCTGGTCGTCTGGTCAACGGTGGACAGGCCGAGCGGGCCGGCGATGGGGCTGCAGGACATGACCCACACGGCGGTCGCGACCACGACGAGGATGCCGGGGGCGGCTCGTAGGGCGTCGAGCCACCGGCGGCTCCGCGAACTCATGGAGGACCCCGCTGCGTGCACCTGCACCAGGGCCAGGACCATGCCCCCGACGAACCATGAGAGGTAGGCCGGCAACCACAGGTTCGGCGTCCAGTCCGAGGTGTAGCGGACGCCATGAATGGCATAGGGCCACCACACCGAGACGAGCGCGAGGGCCGCGCTGAGCAGGAGCAGCGCTCGAGGTTGCCATCCCCGGCGACGGCACCACAGAACGGCGGCGATGCCGAAGAGCGGCAGCGTGACGTAGAACGCCGCTTCGGTCGACAGGCTCCACGTGTGGGTCAGCCCCGGTCGCAACCAGCTGAACTTCCCGGTCTGCACGAGCAGGAGGTGGCGAACCCAATCGGCTGCGGTGATGGGACGCACCTGGTCCACGCCGAAGAACGCCAGTGCGATGGTGAGCCAGTACAACGGCAGGATCCGCAGCGCCCGACGCCAGAAGTAGACCCGCAGGCTGGGCAAGGGCCCGTTGTCCCGGGCCGCTTGCAGCCACGGACGCACGAGCAGGAAGCCGGAGAGCACGAAGAAGATCGCCACACCGGCGTCGAGACGCGCGAGAGGGGCCTTGAAGGCGCTGTTCTGGTAGCCGCCGGTCCAGAAGGCGGCGTGGGTGGCGACCACCATGGCAACGGCGACGGCACGCATGCCGTCGAGTGCCGGAAAGAGTCCATGGTCAGGAACAGCCGCCGGGGCGGCGTGGGCCGCTGCGCGAGCACGCAGGCGAGTGGGCTCTGTCACGGGGTGCTCCCCGCTGCCGGGAGCGGCACCGCGGTGCCGACGGTGACGTCGTTCGTGCAGATCTCGGTCGAACCGTCGAAGCCGCCGAAGGTGATGTCCTTGACGACGCCCGAGACCAGCAGGTACCGAGTGCCCACCCCGCGCTCGACGGTCATGGTAGTGGTCGTGTCGCCGGCGTGGACGGTCGTGGTGCCGGATCCGGAGCTGAGGTAGCCGATCCGGATGAGCCACTTCCAGGGGACGACGGTCTTGTCGGCAAGGGAGAGGGTGCTCGGTCGGCTGCCGATCCGGTACCCACAGTTGACCTCTGGTCCGGGGGGAACGGCTGGGCCCTCGACGGCTGCATCTCGGAAGCTGCCGGAGGCGTCGATGACGAGGAGGCGCGGCGCCACTTGCCCGACGTCGAGATAGGGCAGGTCCAGACCTGCCGGTGGCAGCAGCCGAGAGGGCAGGGAGTAGGGGTAGATGAAGGTCCAGACGGCCGCTTCGTCGACGGGGGTGTCGGAGACGTAGGCATCCTTGGGGAGGGCGGGTGCCTCTGCGCGCAGCGTGGTCAGCAACGTCCGGCCCGCGCTCGGGCTGAAGATGTCGGTGTAGCGCCAGCTGGAATAGAGCGATGAGGCGCTGATCAGGGCCGTGGCGACCGCGATGACCACCCGCGGCGAGGGGAGCGGGAGGACCTCGCTGCGTGGGAGCGCCCGGCGGATCCACGCCCAGGCGCCCGGCCTGCGCACCAAGGGCTGGGGCTGGGCACGCTCAGCCTCCGGTTCCACCGGAAGCGCGGCGAGGGACAGGCAGACGACGCCGACAAGGGCCATCTCGGTGAGGTAGCGGTACTCGCGACCGATGCCCGGTCCGACGATGGCGGCTCGTGAGAAGGCCAACAGGGTGCCGAGCACGAGGTGATAGCCGGCGAGGATCGCCAGGGCGAACCAGGCGCGATGGTGCAGGGCAACGAGCAGGCCGAGCAGGGCGATGACGGTGAGCGTGCCGACCTCGACCGCCAACCGCGGCGGGGCTGCAAGAGCGGCGTTGACGCCCAACGGCTCCCATTGCCAGGGCCCGCCGAGCGCCGCCGGCACGAGAGCCTGGAAGAACTGGTTGGCGAAGAGCGTCGTGACCGCCGGAACCTTGGGCCGTTCCGCGGCGATGGGGGTGGTGACGGCGAGGGCGTAGTACGCCAGATAGGCCCCGGCGACGGCGGCATAAGCCCCCCAGAGTCCCCAGTGCCGACGCAAGGCCTCCCAGAGACGCTGCCGCCATCCACCGGCCGTGAAGTACGCGACGGTGAGCGCAGCGACGACCCCGAGCACGAGGATCGTCCGCTCGGAGAATCCGAGTCCGCCGACGAGGCACGCCACGGCTGCCGCGGCGCGGCGTGCGCGTCCGGTCCGGAGGTACTGCACGTGGTTGAGCAGCACACCGGCCATGGCCAGCGCCTGCGGTTGCTGGTTGATCGCGGCGGCCCACCAGACGTAGGCCGGCACGCTGATCGTCGAGAAGAGGTAGAGGGTGAAGGGCACGAGGACCGCCCAGCGACGGCCGAACAGGGCGATGAGCAGTCGCAGCACCACGACCCCGGTGAGGGCCTGGACCAGCGTGCTCATCAGGGTGGGCACCATGAAGTTGTAGGGCGCCAGGTGGGTGCACACCCAGATCCACAGCCACCCCAGCGGCATGACATGGCCGGCGTAGGCGAGGGAGAGCAGGTCGAGATCTGGGGAGGGGTGCTCCCAGGCGCGGGCGATGAAGGCGTAGTCGTCACCGACGAACCAGCCCCGAAGAGCCATCACCAGGCGGACGGCCAGTTGGAGGGCGATCAGGCCCAACCCCAGCCGCATGACGCCGCGGGCGGGGTTCTCCGTGAGCGCCCGGATCCGCAGGCTCAGCGGCCGCAGGCGCGCCACGGGCGTAGACGACTCGGGGGTCGCAGCCGCCGGGCTCGGTTGGACCGTCATGACCGCCTCACGGTCGGGCGGGGCAGGGCCGCGCTGGTGGAGGAGCCGCGCACGCGGCCCCGCGGTGCATGGTAGATGACCTCCCATGGCACAGTGGGAGCCGTGCCCAGCGCTGACTACTCCCAGGACACGACCGACAACGATGCGCCCATCCGGATCCGGGCGCGCGGACGGGCAGTGCTGTCCAACCCCACGACCAACCGGGGCACCGCGTTCACCCACGAGGAGCGGTCGGCCCTGGGTCTCGTCGGCCTCATCCCCTCCGGGGTGACGACGCTGGAGAACCAGACCCGGCGCACCTACGAGCAGTTCCGGCGGGGCTCGACGCCGCTGGCGAAGTACCTCCACCTGGCCCAGCTGCGCGACCGCAACGAGGTCCTCTTCTACAACCTGCTGTCGGGGCACCTGGAGGAGATGCTGCCGATCGTCTACACCCCGACGATCGGGGAGGCGATCGAGCGCTTCAGCCACGAGTACAACCGGCCCCGAGGGGTCTTCCTCTCCATCGACGACCCCGACGGCGTCGAGACCGCGCTGCTCAACTACGGCCTGGAGCCCGACGAGGTGGACCTGCTCGTCGTCACCGACTCCGAGGGCATCCTCGGCATCGGCGACCAGGGCATCGGCGGCATCCAGATCGCCATCGGCAAGGCGTCGGTCTACACCGCCGCGGCCGGCATCCACCCGCGCCGGATCATCCCGGTGGTCCTCGACGTCGGCACCGACAACCTGGGTCTGCTCAACAACGAGCTCTACCTCGGTGTCCCGCACGCCCGCGTGCGCGGGCAGCGCTATGACGACTTCGTCGAGCACTTCATCACAACGGCGAGCCGGCTGTTCCCCACAGCGATGATCCACTGGGAGGACTTCGGGCCGGGCAATGCGCACCGGCTCCTCGCGCGCTATCGCGACCGCGTCTGCACCTTCAACGACGACATCCAGGGCACGGCGGCCGTCGTGCTCGCCGCGATCCTCGCGGCCGTGGACGTCACTGGCATCGACCTCGAGGACCAGCGCGTCGTCGTCTTCGGCGCCGGCAGCGCGGGGATCGGCATCGCGGACCTGGTCCGGGACACCATGCTGCGCTCGGGCCGGATCGGCAGCCCCGAAGCGGCATACGACCGCTTCTGGGCGATCGGCATCAACGGCCTCTACGTCGACGACCAGCCGGAGCTGATGACCTTCCAGCGTTCGTGGGCGAGGCGGCGCGAGGAGCTGGCCGACTGGCGGGTCGCCGACGCCTCCCACGTCTCGCTCATCGATGTCGTCCGGCACGTGAAGCCGACCATGCTGCTGGGGACCTCGACCAAGGGCGGGGCCTTCACCGAGGAGGTCGTCAAGGAGATGGCCAAGCACACGGCGCGGCCGATCATCTTCCCGCTCTCCAACCCGACCTCGCACGCCGAGGCCACCCCGGCGGACCTGCTCAAGTGGACCGACGGCAAGGCCCTCATCGCCACCGGCAGCCCGTTCCCGCCGGTCGACCACGGTGGTGTCCGCCACCGGATCGCCCAGTCCAACAACGCCCTCATCTTCCCGGGGCTGGGGCTGGGGGTCGCCGCGTGCGGTGCCCGACGGATCACCGAGGGCATGATCGCGGCGGCGGCCCAGGCATTGGCGGGACTGGTCAACGCCTACCGTCCGGGCGCGCCGCTCCTGCCCCTGATGAACGACCTGCGCATGGTGTCCGCGACCGTCGCCCTCGCGGTGGCCAGGGCCGCCGCCGACGAGGGGGTTGCCGAGCACCCGCTCGAGGACCCGATCCAGCAGGTCTACAGCCGCATGTGGCGTCCGCGTTATCCCCAGATCGAGCTCGCCTGATCCCTGTCCTCAGGGGCGGAGTCGGGCGAAGACGCCCTTGAGGCCGCCGTAGGCCTTGGGCAGCTCGGACGCGAGCCGGTCATAGACGCGCTCGGCGGCCGGCTCCGGGATGAAGGTCCGGTCCACGGGGACCAGAGCGGGCACGTCCGCCCAGTCGATGACGTCCAGGACCACCCCGGCCAGCAGGGCAGCCCCTCGCGACTGGGCCGCCATCGGGTCCGCGACACGCTCGATCCGCCGGGCCAGGGCGTCGGCGTGGATCTGGCACCACAGGTCCGAGCGCGCCCCGCCGCCGAGGATTCGGAGGGCATCGAAGCGCGCGCCGGCGAACTTCTCCACCGGTCCCAGGAGCCAACGGCTCTGGAGCGCGACCCCCTCGAGGATCGCCCGCACGAGGTCGGCCCGGGTGCTGGCCAGGCCCATCCCGACGAGCATGCCCCGCGCGTGGCGGTCGTCCACCGGGGAGCGCATCCCCGCCAGCCACGGCCCGAAGAGGGTGCCATTGCTCCCGGCCGGCGCCGTCGCGGCCAGGGCGCACAGGGCGTCGTAGTCCTCCCCGAGCACCTCGCGCGACAGCCACGCGAGCGAGGCCCCCGCCGCCTCGTGGTTGTCGGCGACGAGGTACTCACCGGGGACCAGCCCCGGCACCGTGGCGATCGAGTGGATCGGGTCGGTCTTCTTGAAGGGCACCGCGCAGGAGATCCAGGAGGTCGTCGAAATCGACACATGGGCCCGACCGTGGGCCAGCGCGCCGGAGCCGACCCACGCGGAGTGCAGGTCCGGGGTGCCGGCCACGACGACGACGTCGGAGGAGAGCCCGAGCGAGTGCGCCACCGCGGGCGCAATCGGACCGACCACGCCACCGGAGGGGGAGAGCGGTGGCAGGCGGGTGGGGTCGATGCCGGCCAGCGCGACGAGGTGCTCGTCGTAGCCGAGGCGGTCGCCGCGCACGTCCACGAGCCAGGCCCCGCTCATCGAGGCCGCTGAGGCGCTGACGCGGCCGGCGAAGCGGGACGTGAGGAAGTCCACCGGCTCCAGGTACCAGCGGGTCGCCGCGTGGACCTCGGGCTCGTCGTGGCGGAAGCCGAGCAGGTGGCTCACCGGGTCGCCGCCGAACGGTGAGGGGATGCCGGCCGTCCGCCGCAGCCACGGAGCCAGGCGGCGCGGGTCGTAGCCGAGGACCGGGCCGCCGATGACGCGCTTGGAGTGCGTGGCAGCGCTGGTGTCGAGCCACAACCGGCACGGCCCGGTCGTGGCCAGCTCCCCGTCGACCGGCACCGTGCTGCTCCACTGCCCGGTCACGGCGACGGCCCGCACCCACTCGGCCGGCATCACCCCGTCGTCGAGGGCGCCGCGGGCCGCCGACAGGATCTGGGTCCACCACTCCTCGGCGTCCTGCAGGGCCCTCCCGGCGGAGGGGTGCTCGGTCCGGATCGGGCGGAACTCGCTCCAGTGCACCGTGCCGTCGAGGGTGACGAGGGAGATCTTGGGCCCACCGGTGCCGAGGTCGACCGTGAGGACGGCCCAGTGCTCCGGCGCGGCAGCACCCCGCCAGCTCACGCGCCGGACTCCGGCGTCGGCTCGCTCGCACCGGAGGCGGGGTCCGGGGCGGCGGGCACGGACAGCTGGGCGTCCATGAGCTGCTCCATGACGGTCTCGATGAACTCGCTCACGTCCGCGGTGAGCCCGCCCGGCACCCCACCGTAGATGGCCGCGGACTCCGGGGCACCCTCCTGCGCCACGGCATACGCGAGGGCATCGGCGAGGTCGACGCGGAAGCGGTCCACGACCCCGTCCTGCGTCTGGGGACGCGTGACGGCCAGGTGGAGGCCGTTGGGGTACTGCAGGCCGTTGAAGCGCCAGCCGCGCGTCCTCATGAAGTCGGACACGTGGTAGATGTCGAAGACGTCCGAGGTGAAGGCGACGACGAACGGGGAGTCACCCAGGCGGCGCAGCTCCGGGTGGGACTCGACCGCCTCCGACATCGCGGCCGCCACCTCGAAGATCCCTCGGGCATGCTCGCGATAGCCCGCACGCCCATTGGCGACCAGCGAGGCCCACGCCGTGGCGAGCAGGCCGTCCGATCGGGAGCCCTCCATGCCGGGGGAGTAGTACTTCCCCCCGGTCCAGTCGAGCACGTAGAAGTAGGCCGCGTTCCGCAGCGCCTTGTCGCGGAAGAGGACCGTCGAGGTGCCCTTGAGGCCGTAGCCGTACTTGTGGGTGTCCGCCGAGATCGACGTCACCCCGGGCAGGCGGAAGTCGAAGACGGGCACGTCGTGGCCGAGCTCCTCGCAGAAGGGCAGCAGCCAGCCGCCGAGGCAGCCGTCGACATGGAGACCGACGCCCCGCTCGAGGGCGAGGGCGCTGAGCTCGGCGATCGGGTCGATCGAGCCGTAGGGGTAGTTGCCCGCCGAGCCGATGATGGCGATGGTGTTCTCGTCGATCGCCTCGGCCACGACGGCCGGGTCGACCTTGGTGGTCACCGGGTCCACCGGCACGGTCCGCAGCTCGATCCCGAACAGGTGCGCCGCCTTCACGAAGGCCGGGTGGGCCGTCTCGGGCTTGACGATGTTAGGGGCGGTGATGCCGCGGGTGGCGCGGGCGTGGTCGCGATAGGACAGCATCGCCTGGAGGATGGACCCTGTGCCCCCGCTCGTCACCAGGCCGGCCGGCTCGGCGCCCTCGATGGCGTCGGCGTGCATGAGGTCGAGGGCCATCGCGATGACCTCGCCCTCGAATCGGGTCGCGCTCGGGCACATGTCCCGCTGGAGGGCGTTCTGGTGGGCGAAGAGCCCGAAGGCCTCGGTGAGGAAGGCGTAGTGCTCCAGGTCGCCGCAGTACATCGTCCCCGAGCACTGGCCGCTGCTCCACGAGGCGTTCTCCACGTCGGCCATCTCGTGCAGCTCGGCGAGGATCTCCTCCTTGGGCCGCCCGTGCTCGGGCAGGCCGCGCAGCACGGGGTAGCGGTCCTGGTAGGGGTGGGCGTCGAAGAGGTCGCTCACGGGTCGCCTTTGCGTTCGGGTCACAGACGCCGGCCGGTATGCCGTGCGCTCACCACGGACCCTAATGGCACCCTCCCGTGCGGTCACCGGTGGTTTCGCTCACCCTAGAGTGAGGCCATGCTGCGCGTGGGCCTCACCGGCGGGATCGGGTCGGGCAAGTCGACCGTCTCGCGTGAGCTGGCCCGGCTGGGCGCCGTCGTCATCGACGCGGACCGCATCGCGCGCGAGGTCGTCGAGCCCGGGTCGCCGGCGTTGTCGGCCATCCGCGGCCGGTTCGGCGCCGACCTCATCAGAGCCGATGGGTCACTGGATCGGGCGGGGCTGGGGCGCCTGGTCTTCGGTGATCCGGTGGCCCTGCGTGACCTCGAGGCGATCACCCATCCGGCGATCTGGGCACGGACGGCGGAGCTGTTCAGGTCGGCCCCCGAGGACGCCGTGGTCGTCCATGACATGCCCCTGCTCGTCGAGAAGCAGATGGCGGGGGAGTACCACCTGGTCGTCGTGGTGGGCGCGAGCGAAGCGACCCGGCTGGACCGGCTGGTACGCCTTCGTGGGATGCCCGAGACGGACGCCCGGGCGCGGATCGCGGCCCAGGCCGACGACGTGGCTCGCAGGGCCGCCGCGGACGTGTGGCTCGACAACGAGGGTTCGGCGACCGAGCTCGCGGACGCGGTACGAGGCCTCTGGTCGGATCGGCTCGTGCCCTTCGAGCACAACCTCCGCACCGGGACGCGCAGTCGCGCCCGCCTGTCCACCCAGTCCCCGCCCGACCCGACCTGGCCCGACCAGGCACAACGCCTCATCGCCCGGCTCCGTCATGCCCTGGGCGGCCTCGCCCCCTCGGTCGAGCACATCGGCTCCACGGCGGTGCCCGGCTTGGCCGGCAAGGACGTGATCGACATCCAAGTGGGGGTGCAGTCCCTCGAGGTCGCTGACTCCCTGGACTTCGTCGGTGGGATGACCGATGCCGGTTTCGTCCGTGTCCCCGGCAACGACCACGACAACGCCAAGGACGGCACCCGCTGGCCCAAGAGGTTCCACGGGAGCTGCGACCCGGGCCGGGTGGCCCACGTGCACGTGCGGGAGATCGGGTCGGCCGGGTGGACGTGGGCGATCGGCTTCCGTGACTGGCTCCGGGCCGATCCGTCGGCGCGCGACGACTACGCCCGCGTCAAGGCGGACCTGGCGGCACGGCATACGGAGGCCTCGGACCATGCCGACGCCAAGGAGGCGTGGTTCGACGGCGTCGCACCGCGCCTCGAGGCCTTCCTCGCGACGCACCCGGTCACCTGAGGCGGTTATCCTCTTCGACGGCAGCTGTGGTCACGAGCCGCGGCCCAGGCGAAAGGGTCACCTTTCACATGAGCGACATCTCCCTCATCGGCGCCCCGACCGACATCGGGGCCAGCGTGATCGGCGCCCGGCTCGGACCGGGCGCCCTCCGGGTGGCCGGGCTCACCCGAGCCCTCGAGGCGTTCGGGCACCAGGTCCACGACCGCGGTGACCTGACCGGCCCGGACAACCCGATGCTCCCGCCGGTCGACGGCTACCGGCACCTGCCCGAGGTGATCCAGTGGAACCAGACCCTCCACGACGCGGTGCGCGCGGAGATCGCCGGGGGTCACCTGCCGATCGTCCTCGGCGGCGACCACTGCCTGGCGGTCGGGTCGATCTCCGCCGTGGCGCGTCACTGCCGGGAGCAGGGCAAGCCCCTGCGTGTCCTCTGGTTCGACGCCCACGCTGACTTCAACACCGCGTCGATCACGCCGAGCGGCAACCTCCACGGCATGCCGGTCGCCTGCCTGCTCGGTCACGGGCCGGCTGGGCTCACCGGCATGGCCGGCTCGACCCCGGCGCTCTCGCACGACGAGGTGCGTCAGGTCGGCCTGCGCAGCGTGGACCAGGGCGAGAAGCACCTGCTGCGCGAGGTGGGCATCGAGTGCTATGACATGCGCCGGCTCGACGAGATCGGCATGCGCAAGACGATGAAGAAGGTCCTCGAGGACCTGCCCGAGGACGCGCACCTGCACGTGAGCCTCGACCTCGACTTCATCGACCCCGACATCGCGCCGGGCGTCGGCACGCCGGTGCGCGGCGGGCCCACCTATCGCGAGGCCTCGCTCTGCATGGAGATGATCGCGGACACCGGGCGCCTCGGCTCGATCGACATCGTCGAACTGAACCCGGCGCTCGACCACCGCAACGCCACGGCGGAGCTGGCGGTCGACCTCATCGAGTCCCTCTTCGGGAAGTCCACCCTGCTCCACATGGACCGCTCCTGATCCCAGCACCACCATCCCTGAGTTGGGTGCGCTGGTGGGGGTCCTGGCCCCCGTGAGCGCACCCAACTCCGGTGCGACGGGCTACTCGCCCGGGTAGGTCATCCCGAGCTGCGCGCGCACCTCGTCGAGTGCGGTCATGATCGCGATCGTCTCGGCGTGGGGGAGCAGCGGGGACTCGGTGCGGCCCTCGGCGATGCAGCGGGCTGCTTCGGCGGCCTGGAAGTGCAGGCCATGGGTGCGTGAATCCGGTTCCCACGAGGCCCAGTTCGGCTCGTCGCCCCCGATGAAGCGGACCCGGCTGGGGGCATACCAGCGGCAGAGGAAGTCGTCGGGGTCACCGAGCTCGAGCCGCCCCGCCGTGCCGATGACGCTCGCCACGGTGGGAGTGCGGGCGGCCATCGTCGTGTGGAGGTGTCCGTGGCCGCCGTTGCGGCCGGTGACGTGGATGTCATCCCACTCATCGACCCCTTCGGCCGTGAGGGCGCCGGCGGCGGTGATGTGTGAGAAGCCGCCGAGGACGAAGTGGGCGAAGGACATCGGGTAGATGCCGAGGTCGAGGAGGGCGCCACCGGCGAGGGCCGGGTCCCAGAGGCGGCGGGGGCCATCGGGCCACAGCGGTTGGCCGTGGTCGGCGAAGACCGCCTTGACCTCGCCGAGCAGGCCCTCCTCCAAGCACTGCCGGACGACGTCGATGCCCGGGAGGAAGCGGGTCCACATGGCCTCCTGGGCAAAGAGTCCACGCTCAGCGGCGAGGTCGAGGATCGCACGGGTCTCGATGGCGTTGCGGGCGAAGGCCTTCTCGACGAGCACGTGCTTGCCGGCGTCCAGGGCCAGACGGGCGTGGGCAAGGTGCTCGGAGTGAGGCGAGGCGACGTAGACGATGTCGACGCCGTCGTCGGCCACCAGGGCCTCGTAGCCCTCGTGGCGGCGGCCGATGCCGAACTCCTCACCGAAGGAGGCCGCGCTTTCAGCGGTGCGGGACCCCACGGCATACACCTCTTGCGTGGTTTCGGCCTGGAGTGCTGCCACGAAGGCGTGGGCGATGTAGCCGGTGCCGAGGATGCCCCAGCGCATTCGGGGCGCGGACCGGGGGTCTGGGGTGCGGGGCTCGGGAAGGCGCATGGGTCGCATTCTCCCCGAGTTGGCTCCGCTCGTGGCTTTGGAGCCCGCGACCGCACCCGACGCCGAGGGGATTGTCAGTGCGGCGGCATACGGTTGGTGCATGCGTCCGACAACCGACCTGCAGCGCCGGCTGGCCCCCTTCACGGTGGTCTCCGAGTTCTCGCCCTCCGGTGACCAACCCGCGGCGATCGCCGAGCTCACCGAGCGGATCAACGCCGGGCAGGAGGACGTCGTCCTCCTCGGCGCCACCGGCACGGGCAAGTCGGCGACGACCGCCTGGCTGATCGAGCAGGTCCAGAGGCCCACCTTGGTGCTCGCGCCCAACAAGACGCTGGCGGCCCAGCTCGCCAACGAGTTCCGCGAGCTCCTGCCGAACAATGCGGTCGAGTACTTCGTGAGCTACTACGACTACTACCAGCCCGAGGCCTACGTCCCGCAGACGGACACCTACATCGAGAAGGACTCCTCGATCAACGACGAGGTCGAGCGGCTGCGCCACTCGGCGACCAACTCCCTGCTGACGCGGCGGGACGTCGTCGTCGTGGCCTCGGTGTCGTGCATCTACGGCCTGGGGACGCCCCAGGAGTATGTCGACCGGACGGTGCCGCTGCGCGTCGGTGACCAGCTGGACCGCGACGACTTGCTGCGCCGGTTCGCGCAGATGCAGTACACCCGCAACGACCTCGCCTTCACCCGTGGCACCTTCCGGGTGCGCGGCGACACCGTCGAGATCATCCCGATGTACGAAGAGCTCGCCGTGCGGATCGAGTTCTTCGGTGACGAGGTCGATGCGCTCTACACCCTCAACCCGCTGACCGGTGAGGTGGTGCGCGAGGAGCAGGAGATGTACGTCTTCCCGGCCTCGCACTACATCGCCGGCCCGGAGCGGATGGAACGCGCCATCGCCGGCATCGAGCGCGAGCTCGAGGAGCAGCTCGCGACCTTCGAGAAGCAGGGCAAGCTGCTCGAGGCCCAGCGGCTGCGGATGCGCACGACCTATGACATCGAGATGATGCGCCAGGTCGGCTCGTGCTCGGGGATCGAGAACTACTCGATGCACCTCGACGGACGCACGCGGGGGAGTGCCCCGAACTGCCTGCTCGACTACTTCCCCGAGGACTTCCTGCTCGTGATCGACGAGTCGCACGTGACGGTGCCCCAGATCGGGGCGATGTACGAAGGCGACATGTCCCGCAAGCGCACCCTGGTCGACCACGGGTTCCGGCTGCCCTCGGCGATGGACAACCGGCCGCTGAAGTGGGAGGAGTTCCTCGAGCGGATCGGGCAGACGGTCTACCTGTCGGCGACGCCGGGCAACTACGAGTTGGCGAAGGCCGACGGCATCGTCGAGCAGATCATCCGGCCGACCGGCCTGATCGACCCCGAGATCATCCTCAAGCCGACCAAGGGCCAGATTGACGACCTGCTCCACGAGATCAACACGCGTGCGGCTCGCAACGAGCGGGTCCTCGTGACGACCTTGACCAAGAAGATGGCCGAGGACCTCACCGACTACCTCCTCGACAAGGGCGTCCGGGTCCGCTACCTCCACTCCGACATCGACACCCTGCGCCGCGTCGAGCTGTTGCGCGAGCTGCGGATGGGGGAGTTCGACGTCCTCGTCGGCATCAACCTCCTGCGCGAAGGCCTCGACCTGCCCGAGGTCTCGCTGGTCTCGATCCTCGACGCCGACAAGGAGGGCTTCCTCCGCTCGGCCCGATCCCTCATCCAGACGATCGGTCGTGCCGCCCGGAACGTCTCCGGCCAGGTGCACATGTATGCCGACAACCTCACCCCGTCGATGGCCGAGGCGGTCGAGGAGACCCAGCGACGGCGCGAGAAGCAGATCGCCTACAACACCGCGCACGGCATCGACCCGCAACCGCTGCGGAAGAAGATCGCCGACATCACCGACATGCTCCAGCGTGAGGACGCCGACACCGAGCAGCTCCTCGGCTCGGGCCGCTCCCGCAGTCGCGGCAAGGCCGACGGTGGGCGCGGTGGCCGGGGTGCGATGGCGGCCGATGTCGCCACCGTGGGCACGTCGCGGGTGGGTGACCTGCCGGCGACCGAGCTGGCCAGCCTCATCCAGGAGCTCACGACCCAGATGCACCAGGCGGCCGGGGACCTGCACTTCGAGCTGGCGGCGCGCCTGCGTGACGAGATCGGCGACCTCAAGCGGGAGCTGCGGCAGATGTCCGAGGCGACCCGCTGACCGGCTGGATGCGGTCCCGGGACGTGACCACTCGGCATACGCTGCGGGAATGACGATCAAGAAGGCCACGGCACATGACGTCAAGGGGTACTGCCTGCACAAGCCCGGTGCCTGGCAGGACGAGCCCTGGGAGGGCGACGTCGTGGCCAAGGTCGGCAGCAAGATCTTCGCCTTCCTCGGCGAGGACTCGATCGGCGTCAAGTGCGGCAAGGGCCGCGCCGAGGCCGACGAGTGGATCGAGGAGTTCCCGGACGACGTGAGCGTCTCGCCGTACATCGGCCGTCACGGCTGGAATGTGCTGCGGATCGGCGGGGCGATTCCCGTCGAAGCTCTCGTCGAGGCGATCGACACCTCCTACGACCTCGTCGTGGCCACCCTGCCCAGGTCCCGACGCCCCTGATCTCCTCGAAGTCGCGACGCGACGAAGGAGCGTGCGACAATCGATCGGTTGGAGGGGAGTATCCCGTCACGGCAGCCTCGTCATCACGGTCCAGCTGAACTCGGACCCGGGGCGCCGGCCCGATTCGCCGGGTGGGAGAGACCTCCGGACCCTCGACCCTGTCCGGAAGGCCCTGACCCGTGCCCAGCCTCGCCTCACTCTCCACCTTCGCCCCGGCGCTGAACCTGCCGACCTGGGTGTGGTGGCTCACCATCGGCATCGCCGTCGCGGTCCTCGCGTTCGACGTCTTCTGGATCGCGCGCAACCCGCACCGTCCGTCGACCAAGGAGCTGACCGTCGCCCTCAGCGTCTACATCGGCGCGGCGGTCCTCTTCGGGCTGGGCCTCTGGTACTTCAAGGGCGGCCAGCTCGCCGGTGAGTTCTTCGCCGGCTGGCTCACCGAGTACTCGCTCTCGGTCGACAACCTCTTCATCTTCCTGCTCATCATGGCCAAGTTCGCCGTGCCCGAGCGCTTCCAGCAGTACGCCCTGATGATCGGCATCATCATCGCCATCGTGCTCCGTGGCCTGTTCATCTGGCTGGGCGCGGCCGCGATCAACAACTTCAGCTGGGTCTTCTACATCTTCGGCGCCTTCCTCATCTACACGGCGATCAAGCTCGCCAGCGAGGGCGAGAGTGATGACGAGGAGTTCGAGGAGAACGCCCTCATGAAGGCCGTGGGGCGCTTCATCCCCTCGACCAACGCCTTCCACGGCACCAAGTCGTTCATCCGCGAGAACGGCAAGCGGCTGGCCACCCCCATGTTCTTCGTCATCCTCGCGCTGGGCACCACCGACCTGCTCTTCGCGCTCGACTCGATCCCGGCGATCTACGGGCTCACCCGCGAGCCCTACATCGTCCTCGTCGCGAACCTCTTCGCGCTCATGGGCCTGCGCCAGCTCTACTTCCTCCTCGGCGGCCTGCTCCAGAAGCTGGTCTACCTCAGCCTCGGCCTCGCCGTCCTGCTTGCGTTCATCGGCGTCAAGCTGCTCCTGCACGCCCTGCACACCAACGAGCTGCCGTTCATCAACGGCGGCGAGCACGTCAACGTGCCGGAGATCCCGATCGCGGTCAGCCTGGGCGCCATCGTCGTCATCCTCGGCGTGACGACGATCGCCAGCCTGTGGAAGTCCAAGCGTGACGCCCGCGCCATGGTGGCCGGCTCCGACGACTGATCCGCTCCCCACGCCGGATTCGAGGTATTACCGCCGCAGGATGGAGGGCGGTAATACCTCGAATCGGCCGGTTCTGGGGGAGAGCGCTCAGCCGCCGGTCTCGGTGAGGTCGCTGGGCACGTCCTCCGGAGGGCGGTTGCTCGTGCCCATGATCAGGGCGCTGGCGGCGACGACGAGGCCCATCCCGGCCAGCTGCACCCAGCCCAGCCGCTGGCCCAGGACGACCAGTCCGGCGAGCGCGGCGACAGCGGGCTCGAGGGAGAGCAGGATGCCGAACACTGCAGCAGTCATCCGTCGCAGGGCGATGAGCTCGAGGGAGTAGGGCAGGACCGAGGACAGGACGGCGATGCCCAGGCCTTTGGAGATCGCTGCGAGGTCCCAGGTCGGCACCGAGGCGATGCCCAGGGGGAGGGAGACCAGGGTCGCCACGGCCATCGCGAGGGCGAGGCCCTCGAGGTGCGGGAACTCCTTCCCGGTCCGCCCGCTGAGGACGATGTATGCCGCCCAGCAGGCTCCCGCGGCGAGCGCCAGCGCGATCCCGGTGAGGCTGAGCTCGGCGAGGGGGACGTGGAGGACCTGGGAGATGAGCACCACGCCGAGCGCCGCCCCGGCCACGGCCGCGAAGTCGATGACCCGTCGGCTGAGGACCGCCGCGAGCAGCAGCGGGCCGATGAACTCAATGGTGACGGCAACGCCGATGGGCAGGTGGGCCAGCGATCCGTAGAACGTCCAGTTCATCAGGCCCAGGGCCAGCCCGAAGCCGCCGACGGTCAGCCAGGCCCGACGCGAGTGACCCCGCCAGCGAGGCCGAACCATGCCACAGAGGATCGCCGTGGCGAAGGTCAGCCGCAGGAGGACCGAGCCACCGGCACCGATGTGTGGCACAAGCGTGGCCGCCAGGGCACCACCGAACTGGACCGAGACGATCCCGGCCAGGACGAGTAGTGGCGGCGGGAGCGACTCTAGACGGGTCAACACCGATTCAGGTTAGGACCTACCGACGCTCGTCGTAGGGACCTGAAGGCGCCAGACACGGTAGCGAGCGAGGGCAGGTCACCAGCCGCGGTCGCGCCACTCCTGCAGGTGCGGGCGTTCGGCGCCGAGCGTGGTGTCACCGCCGTGTCCCGGGTAGATCCACGTGGCGTCGTCGTGGGTGTCGAAGATGTGGGCCCGAACGTCGCGGTAGAGCGACTCGAAGGACTGGCTCGGGTCGTTCTGGGTGGCACCCACCCCGCCGGGGAAGAGGCAGTCGCCGGTGAAGACGTGAGCGTGCCCGTCGGGGTCGTGGTAGGTCAGCACGACGGAGGCCTCGGTGTGGCCACTGACGAGGGCCACCTCCAGGGCAACCTCGCCCACCGTGATGGTGTCGCCGTGGGAGAGCCGGACATCGGGGGCGAGGGGGAGCGCATCGGCGTCGGCGGCCCCGGCATACGTGCGGGCGCCCGTCGCCTCGGCCACGGCGCGCAGCGCCCGGGTGTGGTCCCAGTGGCGATGGGTGGTGACGAGGTGGTCCAGCCGGCCGGTGCCCTCCTCGACGAGGGCCAGGCAGCGCTCGGGGTCGTCGGCGGCGTCGATGAGCAGCTGCGCGCCGGTGCGGTGGCAGGTGAGCAGGTAGACGTTGTTGTGCATCGCCGACACCGACATCTTGCGGATCGTGAGGTGGGTGAGCTCGCGGACGTCGCTGGGGCCTCCCGGGGTGACGTCGCCGGTGTAGGTCATCGCTTCTCCTGTCGTATGCCGCGTGCCCGCCAGAGCAGGTCGGCGGCCGGGTCGTGGGGCTCGGGTGGGTGGGTTGAGGCGTCCGGACGGAGGGGCTCGTCCGCGAGGAAGGCCTCGACCAGGTGGGGTTCGACATCGGCGAAGGTGAAGCCGGCGTCGAGGTCGACGTGGTGGTAGACCACCTCGCGGAGCCGACGCCCGGTGATCGAGCCGACGGTGAACAGCTGGCCCCCCGGCGTGCGCTCGACGGTGCGGTCGGGGTCGACCTCGGCCAGCCGGGGGAGGAGGGAGGCCAGTCGGGCCGCGCTCTCGGCGACATCGCGACGGGTCGCCTCGAGCGTGCGCCCGACCCCGGCCTCGATGTCCGCATCCCGCGCCGCCGAGGAGAGGTACATCGTCTCGCCCGAGTCCTCGGTCGCGGCCCGCACGAGGGCCGAGAGCCCGTCGGCGTTGCGAGCCAAGTGGGTCAGGACGTGGGCGCGGGACCAGCCGACGCACAGGCTGGGGGAGGTCAGGTCGTCCAGCTCGGCGACGGTGGCGAGCAACCGGGCGGTGTGGCGCTCGAGCAGCATCAGGTCGGTGCCCATGGTGGGCAGGCTACCCGGGCGGGGGTGTCGGCCGGGGGCTGTCGCTGCCGGTCGGTGGCTGTCGGTGGGGCCACCTAGCATTGCGTCCGTGACTTCTGCGCCTTCGTCCCGACGCTCCGGCAGCCTGCTGCACGATCGACTCATCGTGCGCGGGGCTCGCGAGCACAACCTCCGGGACGTGTCCGTGGACCTGCCCCGCGACGCCCTCGTCGTCTTCACCGGGCTCTCCGGCTCGGGCAAGTCCTCACTCGCCTTCGACACGATCTTCGCCGAGGGCCAGCGCCGCTACGTCGAGTCGCTGTCGGCCTATGCCCGGCAGTTCCTGGGGCAGATGGACAAGCCCGACGTCGACTTCATCGAGGGCCTCTCGCCCGCGGTCTCGATCGACCAGAAGTCGACGAACCGGAACCCACGCTCGACCGTGGGCACGATCACCGAGGTGTACGACTACCTCCGCCTCCTCTTCGCCCGCGCCGGTCGCCCCCACTGCCCGACCTGTGGCGAGCCGATCACGCGGCAGACACCCCAGCAGATCGTCGACCGCCTGCTCGAGCTGCCGGAGCGCACCCGCTTCCAGGTGCTCGCCCCGGTCGTGCGGGCGCGCAAGGGCGAGTTCGTCGACCTCTTCGCCGAGCTGCAGGCCAAGGGCTTCGCCCGCGCGCGGGTCGACGGCGAGGTGATCGCGCTCACCGACCCCCCGAAGCTCGAGAAGCAGGTCAAGCACACGATCGACGTCGTCGTCGACCGGCTCGTCGCCAAGGGTGGCGACCGGTCCGCCAAGCAGCGGCTCACCGACTCTGTCGAGACCGCCCTCGGCCTGGCCGGGGGACTGGTCGTCATCGAGTTCGTCGACGTGCCCGAGGGCAGCGACCAACCCCGGGAGCGTCGCTTCTCCGAGCGGATGGCCTGCCCGAACGACCACCCGCTGACCATGGACGAGATCGAGCCCCGATCGTTCTCGTTCAACAGTCCGTTCGGCGCCTGCCCCGTGTGCACCGGCATCGGCACCGAGCTCGAGGTGGATCCGGAGCTCATCGTCCCCGACGAGGACCTGTCGCTGGCGCAGGGCGCCGTCGCGCCCTGGGCGGCCACCAGCGGGGCCTCGGAGTACTTCCAGCGCGTGCTCACGGCGCTCGCCGAGGAGATGTCCTTCTCGATGGACACGCCGTGGCGGGCCCTGCCGCAACGGGCGAGGGAGGCGATCCTCCACGGCCGCAACCACAAGGTCCACGTGAAGTACCGCAACCGCTACGGCCGCGAGCGGTCCTACTCCACGGGCTTCGAGGGCGCGGTTCCGTTCGTCAAGAGGCGCCATGCCGAGACCGACTCCGACTGGAGCCGGGAGCGCTATGAGGGCTTCATGCGCCAGATCCCGTGCCCGTCGTGCCGGGGCACGAGGCTCAAGCCCGAGGCCCTGGCGGTCCTCATCGGTGGTCGGTCGATCGCGGAGGTCTCGGCGCTGTCGATCCGCGACGCGGCGCGCTTCTTCGAGGACGTCGACTTCACCGAGCGCGAGCGGCAGATCGCCGAGCGCGTGATCAAGGAGGTCAACGCCCGCCTCGGCTTCCTGCTCGACGTCGGCCTGGACTACCTCAGCCTCGACCGGGCCGCCGGCACCCTCAGTGGCGGCGAGGCGCAACGCATCCGGTTGGCGACCCAGATCGGCTCGGGGCTGGTCGGCGTCCTCTACGTCCTCGACGAGCCGAGCATCGGGCTCCACCAGCGCGACAACCACAGGCTCATCGAGACGCTCACCCGGCTGCGCGACCTCGGCAACACCCTCATCGTCGTCGAGCACGACGAGGACACCATCGCCACCGCCGACTGGGTCGTCGACATCGGTCCGGGCGCGGGTGAGCACGGCGGCCAGGTGGTGCACTCCGGCACCGTCAAGGACCTGCTCAGGCACCCCGACTCGCTCACCGGCAAGTACCTCTCGGGCCGGATGGAGATCGAGACCCCGAGCGTGCGCAGGCCCCAGGAGCAGGGCCGGTCGGTCACGGTCGTCGGGGCCAAGGAGCACAACCTGCGCGACGTCACGGTGTCCTTCCCGCTGGGCAACCTGGTCGCCATCACCGGCGTCTCCGGGTCGGGGAAGTCCACGCTCGTCAACGACATCCTCTACACCGTGCTCGCCAACAAGCTCAACGGAGCGCGGCAGGTGCCGGGCCGGCACAAGAGCGTGACTGGACTGGAGCACCTCGACAAGGTCGTCCACGTCGACCAGAGCCCGATCGGGCGGACCCCGCGGTCCAATCCGGCCACCTACACCGGCGTCTTCGACCACATCCGCAAGCTCTTCGCCTCGACGACCGAGGCCAAGGTGAGGGGCTACCAGCCCGGTCGCTTCTCTTTCAACGTCAAGGGTGGGCGCTGCGAGGCGTGCAGCGGCGACGGCACGATCAAGATCGAGATGAACTTCCTCCCGGACGTCTACGTCCCGTGCGAGGTCTGTCACGGTGCCCGCTACAACCGCGAGACCCTTGAGGTGCACTTCAAGGGCCGGACCATCGCCGACGTGCTGAACATGCCGATCGAGGAGGCGGCGACCTTCTTCGAGGCCGTGCCGGCCATCGCGCGCCACATGCAGACGCTGGTCCAGGTGGGCCTGGGCTATGTCCGCCTCGGGCAGCCCGCCCCGACCCTCTCCGGCGGCGAGGCCCAGCGCGTCAAGCTTGCTTCGGAGCTGCAGAAGCGGTCCACGGGTCGGACCGTCTACGTCCTCGACGAGCCCACGACCGGACTGCACTTCGAGGACATTCGCAAGCTGCTCGGGGTCATCCAGGGGCTGGTCGACAAGGGCAACACCGTGCTCGTCATCGAGCACAACCTCGACGTGGTCAAGAGCGCGGACTGGATCGTCGACCTCGGTCCCGAAGGTGGTTCCGGCGGTGGGCTGGTGGTCGCCGAGGGCACCCCCGAGCAGATCGCCGCCAACCCGGCCTCGCACACCGGGCAGTTCCTGGCGCCGATCCTGGCCCGCACCGCGCGGACCCCGCAGCGCGCCGCCCGAGGACGGGCCACCGCTGCGAAGGCGGCTCCGACGAGGAAGGCCGCGACCAAGACGGCCACGCCGAAGACGGCCACGACCAAGACGGCCACGACCAAGACAGCCGCCCGGACGTCGACCGCGAAGCGATCGGTGACCCGCAGCGCCTGAGGAGCCCACGGCATACGACGGACTGGGGCGACGGCATACGGCCTCGCCTGGGCCACGGCATACGCAAGCGGCTGCGGCACAACGGAACACGCCCGGGAAGGATCTCCCGGGCGTGTTCCGTGCGGACGGTCAGTCCTCGCCGAGGTAGGCCTTGCGCACGTCGTCGGAGGCCAGCAGCTCCTGGCCGGTGCCGGCCAGGACGATGTTGCCGACTTCGAGGACGTAGCCCTTGGTGGCCCGCTTGAGCGCGGCCTGGGCGTTCTGCTCGACGAGCAGGATCGTCGTGCCCTGCTCCTGCAGGGTCGTCACCGTGCTCATGATCCGCTTCATCATGAGCGGGGACAGGCCCATCGACGGCTCGTCGAGCATGAGCAGCTTGGGGCGGCTCATCATCGCCCGACCCATGGCGAGCATTTGCTGCTCACCACCGGAGAAGGTGCCGGCCGGCTGCTTGGAGCGCTCCTCGAGGATCGGGAAGAGCTCGTAGGCGGCCTGCAGGTCGGAGTCGATCTCGCGGTCCTTGCGCGAGAAGGCCCCGAGGAGGAGGTTCTCCTCCACCGTGAGCTTGGGGAAGATCCGCCGGCCCTCGGGGGAGTGGGCCAGGCCCAGGCTCACGATCTCGTGGGCGGGGACGCTCGTCAGGTCCTTGCCCATGAAGGTGATCGACCCCTTGGTGGGACGCAGCAGCCCCGAGATCGTGCGCAGGGTCGTCGTCTTGCCGGCCCCATTGGTGCCGATGAGGGTGACGACCTCGCCTTCCTGCACGTCGAAGGTGATCCCCTTGACCGCCTTGATCTTGCCGTAGGCGACCTCGAGGTCCTTGACCTCCAGCATGGCACTCACTTGGTGCCCTCCTCGTCGTCGTCGTCATCCGAGCCACCGATGTAGGCCTCGATGACGCGGGGGTCGGACTGCACCTCGCCCGGCGTGCCCTCGATGAGGAGGGCACCACGGACGAGGCAGAGCACGCGGTCACAGAGCTGGAAGATGAAGCGCATGTCGTGCTCGATGACCACGACTGCCAGGCCGCTGTCCCTGATCTTGAAGATCAGGTGCATGCACTCCTCGGTCTCCTTGGGGTTCATGCCGGCCGTCGGCTCGTCGAGCAGGAGCAGCTGCGGATCGGTCGCGAGGGCGCGCGCGATCTCGAGCCGGCGCTGGTCGCCGTAGGGCATGTTGCGAGCGAGCAGCTCCGCGGACTTGCCCAGGCCGACGTAGTCGAGCAGCTCCTGCGCCCGCTCCCGGGTCGCTGCCTCCTCGCGCTTGAACTTCGGACCGCGCAGGACCGAGGTGAGCGCCATCGAGGAGGTGCGGCAGTAGCGCCCCACCATGACATTCTCGAGGGCCGTCATGTTGCCGAAGAGCCGGATGTTCTGGAAGGTGCGCGCCATGCCGGCCCGCACCACCTTCAGCGGCTTCGGCGGCAGCACCTCACCGCTTAGCTTCACCGTGCCCTCGGTCGGGATGTACATGCCCGTGAGGCAGTTGAAGAAGGTCGTCTTGCCGGCACCGTTGGGGCCGATCAGACCGACGATCTCACCGTCGTGGACCTGCATGGACACGTCGTTGACGGCCGTGAGGCCACCGAAACGCATCGTGACGTTGGAGGCCTCCAGGACGACCTTGTGGCCGACCTGGTGCCCGACGTTGGTTGCTTCGAGGGTGCTCACTTCGCCTCCGCCTGTGCTTCCAAGAGGTGTTCCTGCTGGGTGAGGGCGACGAGTTCCTCGTCGTCCTCGTGGAACTCCAGCTGCCGACGCTTGCTCGCCACCAGGCCCTCCGGGCGGAAGCGCATCATGATCACCAGCAGCAGGCCGAAGGCGAGCAGCCGGTAGTCATTGACCTCACGCAGCTTCTCCGGGAGCAGCTTGAGGATCGAGGCGCCGACGAGGACGCCGACGACCGTGCCCATGCCACCGAGGACCACCGCCGCGAGGAGGAAGGCCGACTCGAGGAAGATGTACTGGTCCGGGCTCACCGAGGTGTCCACGTGCGCCTTGATCGTGCCGGCGATGCCGGCGAGGGCGGCACCGACCGCGAAGGCCAGGAGCTTCAGGCCGAAGACGTTGACGCCCATGGCCTCGGCGGCGCGCTCGTCCTCACGGATGGCGACCCAGCCTCGGCCCAGGCGGCTGTCGTTGAGCCGGCTGAAGACGAGGATGACGAAGGCGATGAGGAGCAGCAGCAGCAGGTAGTAGTTGGCGAACCGGCCGAGCTCGAATCCGGCGATGCTGTGGCTCTCGCCGAAGTCGAACCCGAAGAAGTTGAGGTCCGGGATGCCGGGGATGCCGTTGGGTCCGTTGGTCAGCTTCGGCCCGTTGTTGCCGTCCAGGTTGAACATCGCCAACCGGAAGATCTCACCGAAGCCCAGCGTCACGATGGCCAGGTAGTCACCGGAGACGCGCAGGGTGGGCGATCCGATTATGAGGCCGAAGGTGGCGGCCACCAGGCTGCCGATCAGCATGACGACGAGGAAGGGCGGCTTCCACCCGATCGTGGCGAACGCCGACTGCGACATCATGGCGCCGACGTACGCGCCGGTGCCGAGGAAGGCGATGTAGCCCAGGTCGAGCAGGCCGGCCAGACCGACGACGATGTTCAGGCCGAGCGCCGTCGCCGCGAAGATGATGATCTGGGTGGCGATCGACATGTTCGCGTCCGACCCGTCCTGGGTGAACGGGAAGAGGAAGGCGACGAGGAAGGCGGCCAGGAGCAACGGCCGGCGGTTGTTCGCGCCGACGAAGCCGAGGTAGCCCCCGATGCCGGTGCCGAGGACGGCTCCGGCGACGCCGACGAGCATCAGCAGGAAGGCGATGAAGGTCCAGCTCTCCAAGGAGAGGGCGTGGGCCACGGCGAAGAGGAGGAAGGCCATCATCACGACGATGACGACGATCTCGAGGGAGCTGCTCAGCTTGGGCCAGCGGCGCACGTCGAGGGTGACCTCGGGCGTGACCATCCCCGCGAGGAGGACCAGCACGCCGCCGACGAGCGCGACGGGGAGTCCCTCGTTGAGATTGGCCAGGGCGCCGGTCTCGTAGCCGATGGCGAACAGGGCCAGGAGCAGGACGAAGGCGATCGTGGCCCAGCCGAGGATGCGCAATCCGCGTCCGGGGCTCATCCAGGCCGGCCGCTTGCGCAGCAGGACGCCCAGGACGATCGCGGTGACGCCCATGACCATGATGTAGATCTGCGCGCCGATGGGGTAGAAGCGGACCGACACGTCATCGAGGACGGTGCTGTCCGCGGACCACGACAGCAGGCCCGAGAGAAGCACGAGGGCACCGCCGACCATGGCCAGCATCGGGGCCTTCGAGCCGTGCGTGGCCCGCACGTCGTCGGAGAGGGTGAGCTTGCTCATGCCCGGTCCACCACCTTCGCACCGAGGAGGCCCTGGGGCCGGAAGACGAGGACGATGATGAGCAGCGCGAACGCCCACACGTCCTTCCACGGGCTACCACCGAAGGTGCCCGGGATGAACTGGACCGCCATGGCCTCGACGATGCCCAGGGTGACACCGCCGACGACGGCGCCCCAGACGTTGCCGATGCCGCCGAGAACGGCCGCGGTGAAGGCCTTGAGGCCGGCGAGGAAGCCCATCTTGAAGTTGATGTTCGTGACCTGCAGGCCCTGCGCGACGCCGGCGATGGCCGCCAGGGCGGCGCCGATGGCGAAGGCCACGACGATGACCCGGTCGACGTTGATGCCCATGAGGCGCGCGGTGTCAGGATCCTGGGAGACGGCCTGCATGCCGCGCCCCATCTTGGTCCGGTTGACGAAGTACCAGAGTGCCGCGGCGCACATGATGAGGGCGCCGACGGTGAAGACGGCCGAGCGCTGGATGGTCACGTTGCCGATCTCGAAGGCCTTGCCGGTGACCACGTCGATCTGTGGGAAGGGCACCTTCTGCTTGGCGTCCGGGAAGTCCAGGAAGGGCACCCGGCCGTAGAAGAGGCGGACGAACTCCTGGAGGAAGACCGAGATGCCGATGGCCGTGATGAGGGGCGCCAACCGGGGGGCGTTGCGCAGCGGCCGGTAGGCGATGCGCTCCATGAGGACCGCCGTCACCACCGAGGCGATGATCGCGCCGATGATCATGATCGGCAGCACCCAGAGCCCGGTCTGGCCCTTGAAGAGGACGAGCCACGTCGACAGGGCACCGAACGCGCCGATCATGAAGACCTCGCCGTGGGCGAAGTTGATCAGCTGGACGATGCCGTAGACGACGGTGTAACCCACCGCAATCAGGGCATAGAGCGAGCCCAGGGTCAGCCCGTTGACGAGCTGTTGGGCGAAGGCATCCACGTGTCCTCCTGGGGATCGTGATGGCGTGGCTGGGGGGAGCGTAGCGGCCCCGCCCGGATCGGGCATCACACCACGCAGAACTGAGGGGGAGAAGGCCTCCGCCCCGGATCTGCCGCGGTGCAGCGCGACGGCGGGGGTGGTCGGAGACCACCCCCGCCGTTGTGGGTCACGCGTTCAGTGCAGGGTCAGACCCGGATCACTTGAAGGCGTCGGTCTTGATGGCCTCCCACTTGCCGCCCTTGACGCCGTAGACGGTCAGGACGCGCGAGGTGGTGTCGCCGTACTCGTCGAAGGCCACGTCACCGGTGACGCCGGAGAACTTGACCTTGCTCATCGCCTCGACGGTGGCCTTGCGGGCCTCCTCGGCGGACTTGGCGTCCTTGAGGGAGGTCTTGAGAGCCTCGATGATGGCGTTGGCCGCGTCGTAGGCGTAGGCGCCGTAGGCCTCGTACGGGTCGGCGTAGCCGCCCTTGCCGTAGGCGTCGACGAACTCCTTGGCGGAGGCCAGGGTGTCGGTCGGGGCGCCGACGGAGGTGGCGAGGTCACCATCCGCGGTGGCGCCGGCGAGCTCCATGTACTTGCCGGAGTAGAGGCCGTCACCGCCCATGAGCGGGACGTTGAGGCCGGCGGCCTTCATCTGCTGGGAGAAGGGCGCACCCTGCGGGTACTCCCCGCCGTAGTAGACGGCGGCCGGGTTGGCCGGCTTGATCTTCGAGATGACGGCGTCGTACTTGTCGTCGTCGGGGTTGATCGTCTCGGCGGCGACGACCTTGCCGCCGAGCTTCTCGAACTCCTTGGTGAAGGCCTCGACCAGGCCCTGGCCGTAGGTCTTCTTGTCGTGGACCGTCGCGACCTCCTTGATGCCCGCCGTGTTGAAGAGGTACTGGGCGGCGAAGGGGCCCTGGATGGAGTCGGTGGTGCAGGTGCGGAAGTAGGTCGCGTAGGTCCGCTTCGGGGCCGTGGCGAAGTCCGCGCCCTGCGTCAGGCTCGGGTTGGTGTTGGCCGGCGAGACCTGGGTGATGTCGGCCGCGGCGAGCACCGGCTGGACGCTCTGGGCGACCGAGCTGTTGAGGGTGCCGACGACGCCGACGACGTCCTTGTCGCTGGCGAGCTTGGTCGCCGCGTTCTTGCCCACGTCGGGCTTGGCCTCGTCGTCCTGCGCCGAGATCTCGAGGGTCCACCCCGGGATGGCCTTGCTCTCGTTCGCCTGCTTGATGGCCAGGTCGACCGAGTTCTGGATGCCCTTGCCGAGCGCGGCGAGGTCACCGGAGAGCGGGGCGATGACGCCGATCTTGGCGACCTTGTTGCTGCCGCTGTCCGAGCTGGTGCCCGAGTCACTGGAGCGGGATCCGCAACCGGTGAGGGCAAGTGATGCGACGACCAGCGAGCTGCCGATCATCACCACGGAACGCTGAGGCACGTTTCCTCCTGTTGAAAATGCTTTCCACGAGCAATGCTCGGCACTCGCGAAGGCACGCGAGCGTCTGAACCCTAACCGGCGACTTTGCGGAAGGTCACCACCTTCGCGGGATTTCGTCCCGAGTCGTTACCTGTTGGTGATCCTCGGCGCGGGGGCATCCGTCGACGTCACGCGGTCCTGCGCGCAAGGATGGGAGGGTCGCACCATCCGGAGCCCTCGACCAAGGAGAAGCCATGTCCCCAACCCAGCCATCCCGGCGGCAGGCCGTGACCACGGTCGGAGCGCTCGGCCTCGGGGTGGTGGGCGCCGCCTCGGCCTGCGGCTCGGGGGAGGCCTCGACCGCTGCGTCGCAGGCGGTGGACCAGGCGTCGTCGGCCGTGGCCGGCGCGGGGTCGCAGGCGGCCTCGGTGGCAGCACAGGCCATTGCCAAGGCCGACATCCCGGTCGGTGGGGGCCGCATCATCGACGCGCTCAAGGTGGTCATCACCCAGCCGACCGAGGGGGACTACAAGGCCTTCACCTCGATCTGCCCCCACCAGGGGTGCCCGGTCACCTCGGTCGAGGGCGGGACCATCAACTGCCCCTGCCACGGCAGCAAGTTCGACATCAGCACCGGCGAGGTGAAGGCGGGCCCGGCCAAGGAGGGCCTGGCCAAGAAGTCGATCTCCGTCTCGGCGGACGGGATCTCGCTCAGCTGAGCCGACCCAGGGTCGTATGCCGTCCGCAGGCGGGGAGTGAGGCGGCCGGCGCTGTCGCCGCGGCGTCCTAGGGTGGGACGGTGGCCGACCCCCAGAGCTATCGCCCGGCCCCGGGCGAGATCCCGACCGATCCCGGCGTCTATCGCTTCCGGGACGACGCCGGGCGGGTCGTCTACGTGGGCAAGGCCAAGTCCCTCCGGCCACGCCTGACGTCCTACTTCCAGGACGAGTCGGCGCTCCACCAGCGCACCCGCCAGATGGTGCGGGCCTCGGCCAGCGTCGAGTGGACGGTGGTGCGCACCGAGGTCGAGGCCCTGCAGCTGGAGTACGCCTGGATCAAGGAGTACGACCCCCGGTTCAACGTCAGGTACCGCGACGACAAGTCCTATCCCTACCTCGCGGTGACGATGGGCGAGGAGTTCCCCAGGGCCCAGGTCATGCGTGGTGCCAAGCGCAAGGGCACTCGCTACTTCGGCCCCTTCGCCCACGCCTGGGCCATTCGCGAGACGCTCGACCTCGCCCTGCGGGTGTTCCCGGTCCGGACCTGCTCGACCGGGGTGTTCCGGCGAGCCGGCCAGGTGGGCCGCCCCTGCCTGCTCGGCTACATCGACAAGTGCTCGGCACCCTGCGTGGGCCGCATCGACGCCGCCGGTCACCGGGAGATCGCGGAGGACTTCTGCGACTTCATGGCCGGGGACAGCGCCCGGTTCCTCAAGCGGCTCGAGGCCGAGATGCGCGCAGCGGCTGCTGAGCTCGACTTCGAGCGGGCCGCGCGGCTGCGGGACGACATGGCAGCCCTGGAGCGGGTGCTCGAGAAGTCCGCCGTCGTCCTGGCCGACGACACCGATGCCGATGTGTTCGGGGTCGAGGACGACGAGCTGGAGGTCGCCGTCCAGGTCTTCCACGTGCGCGGTGGACGCATCCGGGGGCAGCGCGGCTGGGTGGCGGAGAAGGACGCCGAGGACCTGCCCGAGGTCCTCGGGCACCTCCTCCAGGAGGTCTACGGAGCCCTCTCCGGGGACGAGCTCCCACGTGAGGTCCTCGTGCCCGCCCTCCCACCGGATGCTGCCGCGCTCGAGCAGTGGCTCTCCGGGCGGCGCGGAGGCCGGGTGCGGCTGCGGGTCCCGCAGCGCGGGGACAAGCGGACCCTGATGGAGACGGTCGCGCGCAATGCGACCCAGAGCCTGGCGCGGCACAAGGTCGCCCGCGCGGGCGACCTCACCGCCCGCAGCCAGGCCCTGCAGCAGCTCCAGGAGGCCCTCCAGCTCGAGGAGTCACCCCTGCGGATCGAGGGCTTCGACATCTCCCACGTCCAGGGCACCCAGGTCGTGGGCTCGATGGTCGTCTTCGAGGACGGCCTCGCCCGCAAGTCCGAGTACCGCCGCTTCATCGTCCGCGGCGAGGGGCCGGACACCCAGACCGACGACACCGCGGCCATGCACGAGGTCCTGCGTCGTCGCCTCCATCGCCTGCAGCAGGAGGTGAGCACCCGAGCGCGCGACGAGGAGACGGGCAGGCCCCAGCGGTTCGCCTACCCACCGAACCTCATCGTGGTCGACGGTGGCCTGCCCCAGGTGAACGCGGCCCAGGCCGTCCTCGACGACCTCGGCATCGTCGACGTCACGGTCGTGGGCCTGGCCAAGCGGCTCGAGGAGGTCTGGCTGCCCGGGCAGGCGCACCCGGTGCTGCTGCCCCGGTCCTCGGAGGGGCTCTACCTCCTGCAGCGGATCCGCGACGAGGCCCACCGCTTCGCCGTCACCTTCCACCGCCAACGACGCTCCCGGGCCATGACGAGCAGCCAGCTGGACGGCATACCGGGCCTGGGGGAGGCGCGACGCAAGGCCCTCCTACGCGCCTTCGGCTCGGTCAAGAAGATCCGGGCGGCCTCGGTGGCGGAGCTCACGACCGTGCCGGGCATAGGGCCTGCGCTCGCCGCCACCATTGCGGCACAGTTGGAGGCACACGGGGCCGCCGGTCCCGCTGTCGACGCCATGACGGGAGAGGTGCTCGATGACTGAAGGCGCCCGGCCGACCGATGGAGCCGCACCCCAGGGGGCCCCGGTCGAGCTCCTCATCCTCACCGGGATGAGCGGTGCGGGACGGTCGACCGCGGCCAATGTCCTCGAGGACCACGGGTGGCACGTCATCGACAACCTGCCGCCGCGGCTGCTGCCCGCGATGGTGGCCCTCGGCGAGGAGGTCCGCGAGCGCGGTGTCGACCTCAAGGTCGCGGTCGTCGTCGACGTCCGCGCCCAGCGCTTCTCCGACGACCTTCGCAGCGCGTTCGACGAGCTCGACGTCTCGCGATGGACACCCCGGCTGGTCTTCCTCGACGCCACCGACGAGGCCCTCGTCCGTCGCTTCGAGAGCGTGCGCCGGCCGCACCCACTCCAGGGGGAGGGCCGGCTCCTCGACGGCATCCAGCGGGAGCGGGCGGTCCTCTCGGAGCTGCGCTCCCGTGCCGATGTCGTGATCGACACCTCGGGACTCAACGTCCACCAGCTGGCCAGGCGGGTCGAGGACCTCCTCGGCGCCGAGGGTGGCCGGCTCCGGATCGCCGTGATGTCCTTCGGCTTCAAGTACGGCATCCCGCTCGACGCCGACTTCGTCTTCGACCTGCGCTTCCTGCCCAACCCGTTCTGGGTGCCGGAGCTCAAGGCCCTCACCGGACGCGATGCCCCCGTTGCGGAGTTCGTCCTGGAGCAGCCGGGAGCCGAGGAGTTCCTCGATCGGGTGACCCTGCTCATGGACACGGTCATGGCGGGTTATGTGCGCGAGGGGCGCCGCTACGTCACCGTCGGCATCGGCTGCACCGGGGGCAAGCACCGTTCCGTGGCGATCACCGAGGCCCTCGCCGCGCGCCTGTCGAACGAGCGTGCGGTCGGCTTCGTCGTCCATCGCGACCTGGGGCGCGAATGAAGCCCCACGTGGTGGCGGCGCTCGGCGGTGGCCACGGCCTCGCCGCGACCCTGTCCGCCCTGCGCTTCCTCACCGACGACATCTCGGCGATCGTCACGGTCGCCGACAACGGGGGTTCCAGCGGCCGGCTCCGGGACGAGTTCGGGGTCCTGCCGCCGGGCGACCTGCGGATGGCACTGGCCGCCCTGTGCGACGAGAGCGAGTGGGGCCACACCTGGCGGGACGTGCTGCAGCACCGCTTCGCCGGTCAGGGACCGCTGTCCGGCCATGCCCTCGGGAACCTCCTCATCGTCACCCTGTGGGAGCTGCTCGACGACCCAGTGGCGGGACTCGACCTCGTCGCCCGGTTGCTGCGGGCGAGCGGACGGGTCCTGCCGATGGCCGCGGTCCCGCTCGACATCGTGGCCGAGGTCACCGGCCTGGACCCCGAGGATCCGCTCGCCCGTCGGGAGGTGCACGGGCAGGCCGAGGTGGCGACGACGCCCGGCCACGTCGAACGAGTCCGCCTGGTGCCCGAGACCCCGCCCGCCTACCCCGAGTCCGTGGCCGCCATCCGCGCGGCCGACTGGGTGATCCTGGGCCCGGGGTCGTGGTTCACCTCGGTCATGCCGCACCTGCTCGTCCCCGAGCTCGGCGAGGCGTTGCGGGTCACGCGCGCCCGGCGCCTGGTCATCCTCAACCTCGAGATGCAGACGACCGAGACCGACGGGCTCACGGCGGCAGCACACCTCGACGTCTTCGCGCGCTACGCACCCGACGTCAGGATCGACGTGGTGCTCGCCGACCCGGACGCCGTCGACGACGTCGCGTCGGTCCGCGAGGCCGCAGCGCGCATCGGCGCCGAGCTCGTGCTGGCCCCGATGGCCGCGCGCGATCGACCCGGCACCCACGACCGGTTGCGCCTCGCGGCGGCCCTCCAGGACATCATGGCCGAGTCCCCGGCCGCCCCCGGCGGCATGGCAGGATGACCGTCATGGCGATGACGGCTCGGGTCAAGGACGAGCTGAGCAGGCTCCCGGTGAGCAAGCCCTGCTGCCGCAAGGCGGAGCTCGCCGCGACCCTGAGGTTCGCCGGGGGACTGCACCTCATCGGTCGGCAGGTCGTCGTCGAGGCCGAGCTCGACACCGCCAACGCCACGCGCCGGCTCCGTCGGGAGCTCATGGAGTTGTACGGCCTCACCCCGGAGATGTTGGTGCTCGCTGCGGGGGGCATCCGCAAGTCCTCGCGCTACGTCGTCCGCGTCGTCGAGGGCGGGCCCGACCTGGCCCGCCAGACCGGGCTGGTCGACCGGGAGGGGCGGCCCGTGCGCGGACTGCCACCGCGGGTGGTCGCCGGGTCCGAGTGCGACGCCGAGGCGGCCTGGCGCGGAGCCTTCCTCGCCCATGGCTCGCTCACCGAGCCCGGGCGCTCCTCGGCCATGGAGGTGACCTGCCCCGGACCGGAGGCCGCACTGGCCCTCGTGGGAGCGGCCCGCCGGCTCGGGATCGCCGCCAAGGCCCGCGAGGTGCGTGGCATCGACCGTGTCGTCATCCGCGACGGCGACGCGATCGGCGCGATGCTCACCCGGCTGGGCGCCCACGATGCGGTGCTGGCCTGGGAGGAACGGCGGATGCGCCGCGAGGTCCGCGCCACCGCCAACCGGCTCGCGAACTTCGACGACGCCAACCTGCGCCGATCGGCCCGGGCGGCCGTCGCCGCCGGCTCCCGGGTCCAGCGCGCCATGGAGATCCTCGGCGAGGACATCCCCGAGCACCTGCAGCAGGCCGGTCGCCTCCGTCTCGAGCACAAGCAGGCGAGCCTGGAGGAGCTCGGCCAGCTCGCGCAGCCCCCGATGACCAAGGACGCCGTGGCCGGCCGCATCCGGCGGCTGCTCGCCATGGCGGACAAGCGGGCCCAGGACCTCGGCGTCCCCGGCACCGAGGCCAACCTCACGCCGGACATGCTCGAGGACTGACGCCCTCGGACCGCCCGGTCGGCTCCCGGTCGGCTACTGGCCCGTACCTCGGACCGGGCTGGGGTGAGCGCGCTCACAGCGATAGGATCAAAGCGGTTACACGGTGCTATCGACCGGTGGCACCCCATCCCTAGCTGGAAGGCACAGCAGTGACTGTTCGCGTAGGCATCAACGGCTTCGGCCGCATCGGCCGCAACTTCTTCCGCGCCGTGCTGGCGTCGGGTGCCGACATTGAGATCGTCGCCGTCAACGACCTGACCGACAACAAGACCCTGGCCACGCTGCTCAAGTACGACTCCGTGCTCGGCCGCCTCGATGGTGACGTCACCTTCGACGACGAGTCGATCACCGTCGACGGCAAGTCCTTCATGGTCTTCGCCGACCGCGACCCGGCCAACCTCGACTGGAAGGGTGTCGGCGCCGACATCGTCATCGAGTCCACCGGCTTCTTCACCGACGCCGACAAGGCCAAGGCGCACATCGCCGGTGGCGCCAAGAAGGTCATCATCTCCGCGCCGGCCAAGGGCGAGGACGCGACCTTCGTCATGGGTGTCAACCACGGCGACTACGACCCGGAGAAGCACCACGTCATCTCCAACGCGTCCTGCACGACGAACTGCCTGGCCCCGATGGCCAAGGCCCTCAACGACGAGCTCGGCATCGTCAAGGGCCTGATGACCACCATCCACGCCTACACCGGCGACCAGAACCTCCTCGACGGCCCGCACAAGGACCTGCGTCGCGCCCGCGCCGCGGCCCTGAACATCGTGCCGACGACGACCGGCGCCGCCAAGGCCGTCGCCCTCGTCCTGCCCGAGCTCAAGGGCAAGCTCGACGGCTACGCCCTGCGCGTGCCGACCCCCACCGGCTCGGCGACCGACCTCACCTTCGAGGCCTCCCGCGAGACCACGGTCGAGGAGGTCAACGCGATCGTCAAGAAGGCGGCCGAGGGTGCCCTCAAGGGCTACCTCAAGTACACCGAGGACCCGATCGTCTCCAGCGACATCGTCACCGACCCGGCGTCGTGCATCTTCGACGCGCCGCTGACCAAGGTCATCGGCAACCAGGTCAAGGTCGTCGGCTGGTACGACAACGAGTGGGGCTACTCCAACCGCCTCGTCGACCTCGTCGCCCTCGTCGGCAAGTCCCTCTGAGGCTGCTGATCACTGATGAGTGAGATTGCCTCGCTCGGCGACCTGCGCGGCAAGCGCGTCCTCGTCCGCTCCGACCTCAACGTCCCCCTCTCCGGGGGCGCGATCACCGACGACGGGCGGGTGCGCGCCAGCGTGCCGACGATCAAGGCCCTCACCGAGGCGGGCGCACGCGTCATCGTGTGCGCCCACCTCGGGCGGCCCTCCGGGACCGGCTTCGAGGAGAAGTACTCCCTCGCCCCGGCCGCGGCACGCCTGGGTGAGCTGCTCGGCCAGCCGGTCACGCTCGCGGCGGACACGGTGGGCGAGAGCGCGAAGGCAGCGGTGGCCGGCATGGCCGACGGCGACGTCGTCATGCTGGAGAACCTCCGCTTCAACGCCGGCGAGACCGCCAAGGTCGACGCCGATCGCGCCGAGTTCGCCGACGCCCTCGCCGGCCTGGCCGACGCCTACGTCTCCGACGGCTTCGGCGTCGTCCACCGCAAGCAGGCCTCGGTCTACGACGTCGCCACCCGACTGCCGTCGGCGATGGGTGGCCTGGTCAAGGCCGAGGTCGACGTCCTGCGTCGTCTCACCGTGGACCCGGAGCGTCCGTATGCCGTGGTGCTCGGTGGCGCGAAGGTCGCCGACAAGCTGGCCGTCATCGACAACCTGCTTGGCAAGGCCGACCGCCTGCTCATCGGCGGGGGCATGCTCTTCACCTTCCTCGCGGCCCAGGGCCACGAGATCGGCAAGAGCCTGTTCGACGCCGACAGCGTCGAGGCCTGCAAGGGCTACCTGGAGCGGGCGAAGGAGAGCGGTGTCGAGCTGATCCTGCCGGTCGACATCGTCTGCGGGCGGGAGTTCTCCGCCGACACCGAGACGGCCACCGTGGCCGCCGACGCCATCCCGGCGGACATGATGGGCCTGGACATCGGCCCGAAGTCCGCCGAGCTCTACGCGAGCAAGCTGGCCGACGCGAAGACGGTCTTCTGGAACGGTCCGATGGGGGCCTTCGAGATGGCGCCCTTCGCGGCGGGCACGCAGGCGGTGGCCCAAGCGCTCGTCGACGCGACGGCGCAGGGTGCGCTCACGGTGGTCGGCGGTGGCGACTCGGCAGCCGCTGTCCGCCAGCTCGGCTTCGCCGACGACCAGTTCGGCCACATCTCCACCGGTGGTGGGGCCTCCCTCGAGTACCTCGAGGGCAAGGACCTCCCCGGCATCTCCATCCTCGAGGGCTGACCCCCTCGGGCCGTATGCCGTGTGCTCGCCCGCCGTGTCGCGCGGGAGGGGGCACACGGCATACGGTCCACGAACCCACAGCGAAAGGTGACGCCTGATGGCGACCCGCACCCCGCTCATGGCGGGCAACTGGAAGATGAACCTGGACCACCTCCAGGCCACCCACCTGGTGCAGAAGCTCGACTGGAGCCTGCGCGACGGCAAGCACGACCACGGGGCCGTCGAGGTCGCGGTGCTGCCGCCCTTCACCGACATTCGCAGCGTGCAGACGCTCATCGACGGCGACAAGCTGCTCCTCAAGTACGGCGCGCAGGACCTCTCGGTCCACGACTCGGGCGCGTACACCGGTGAGATCAGCGGCGCCTTCCTCGCCAAGTTGGGCTGCACCTACGTCGCCGTCGGCCACAGCGAGCGTCGCGAGTACCACGCCGAGTCGGACGCGGTCGTCAACGCCAAGATCAAGGCGGCCTACCGTCACGGGCTCACCCCGATCTTCTGCTGCGGGGAGGGCCTCGAGGTCCGCAAGGAGGGCCGTCAGGTCGAGCACGTGCTCGCCCAGATCGAGGCCGGCCTGGCCGACCTCCCGGCCGACCAGGCCAAGAGCATCGTCATCGCCTACGAACCGATCTGGGCGATCGGCACCGGCGAGGTGGCCACTCCCGAGGACGCGCAGGAGGTGTGTGCGGCGATCCGCACCAAGCTCGCCGAGCTCTACAGCGGTGACCTCGCGGACGGCGTGCGCATCCTCTACGGCGGTTCGGTCAAGTCCGGCAACGTCGCGGCGATCATGGCCAAGGAGGATGTCGACGGCGCGCTCGTCGGCGGCGCCTCGCTCGAGGCCGAGGAGTTCACCGCGATCTGCCGGTTCCGGGACCACCTGCAGACGTCCTGACCCCTGCTCGGGTTATCCTGATCGCCGCGCGGGCCACACCCGCGCGGCGTTCAGGCACCGCAGCCCCCGCCTGACAGCTCGCTCGACAGCAAGGAACCCCGTGAACGCCGTCCGCATCGGCCTGCAGGTCCTCCTCGTCCTCGGAGGCCTCTTCCTCACCCTCCTGATCCTGCTCCACAAGGGCAAGGGTGGGGGACTGTCGGACATGTTCGGCGGCGGCATGTCCAGCTCGCTCGGCGGCTCGTCGGTGGCCGAGCGCAACCTGGACCGCATCACCATCGCCGTGGCCATCGTCTGGTTCACCTGCATCGTCGGTCTGGGCGTCCTGGCCCGCTTCGCCTGACCTTTCCCGCTCGAGACGTTCCAGGAGGACTCGGACTATGGCTGGTGGCAACGCGATTCGCGGAAGCAGGGTCGGCGCGGGCCCCATGGGTGAGGCCGAGCGCGGCGAGAGCGCTCCGCGGGTCTTCATCAGCTTCTACTGCGCCAACGGGCACGAGACCCGGCCGAGCTTCGCCCAGGAGGAGGGCGTCGTCCTCCCGGAGCAGTGGGACTGCCCCCGGTGCGGCTTCCCGGCCGGCACCGATCAGGCGAACCCCCCGGCTCCGCCGCGCGCCGAGCCCTACAAGACCCACCTCGCCTACGTGAAGGAGCGGCGCTCCGACGCCGACGGTGCGGCGATCCTCGAGGAGTCGCTGAAGTCCCTGCGCGACCGCGGGCTCATCCAGTAGCACTCCGTGGGGGGCGAGGCGCACCGTCCCGGCCGGTGCGCGGAGCACACCCGGGCACCGTCGCGCAGTGCGCATCGTCGCGCAGCACCCCGGTCGGGCCCGCGCATCGACGCCCTCAGAGGGTCGCGAGGTGGCCGAGCACTCCGGGCAGCCACCCGGTCTCGCCGCGCATCCAGCGCGCGGCGATCAGGTCCCGCGGCACCACGGTCCGCGTCCCGCGACGGTTCTCCACGCCCCGGTCGACGCCGAAGGAATCACTGACGAGCACCCAGCGGTAGCCCGCGGTCCGCACGAGGTACTCACCGAGCCCGACGGCGAGGTCCTGGGCGACGGCGGCCTCGCGCTCGACCTGCCCGGCATCGGTGGCCGCCGACAGGCTTCTCGGGTCGGATAGGTCGACCCCGGCGGCCTCGAGTCGCGCCAGGGACGCCTCGATGGACGCGCGCTCCTCCGGTGGCAGGGCCGAGGTGCCGATCGTCTCCGCAGGCACCTCGTCGGCCCCGGTGGGGGAGGGCGATGCGGGGGATGCCGCATCGCCTCCCCCCGGCGCCGGGTCGGGCTCAGCGCGCTTGCGGAACCAGCTCACTTGACGCTGCGTGCCGGCGAGAGCCCGGGAACGCCCTTGGTGAGGGCCTGCTCGTAGATCTCGTCGGGATCGAGCCGCCGCAGCTCCTCGGCGAGGCACTCTGCGTCGCTGCGGTGGGCCAGCGCGATGGTCCGCTGCGGTTGGCCCGGTGCCGTCAGGGTGGCGACATTCCCCTCGACCGGGCGGTGGAGGTCGAGGACCCCGCTGGGCCTGGTGAGGCGGACACCGATGACGCCCGAGGAGGCCTTGGAGCGCTCCACGTGGACCGGGCAGCGCAGGCGCGCATGGAGCCACCCGGCCAGCAGGTCGGCCGACGGCGAGTCCGGGGCTCCGACGACGACGGCGGACTCCACGCTCTCGAAGGGTGCCTGGTCGAGGGCGGCCGCGAGCAGGCCGCGCCAGCGGGTGATCCGGCCCCAGGCGAGGTCGGTGTCCCCGGGCGCATAGGCATCGCCGAGCCGCTTGAGGGCGGTGCGGGGAGAGCTCGCCACGTGGACCGCGTCGGTGATCCGGCGCTGGGCCATCGCGCCGATCGGGTCGGCAGCCGGGTCCCGGGGCGCCACCCGCGGCCACCACACGACGATCGGGCTGTCAGGCAGCAGCAGGGGGGTGACGACGCTCGCGGCGTGCTTGACGAGCGGGCCCATCAGCCGACAGACCACGACCTCGCTGGCGCCGGCGTCTCCGCCGACCCGGATCTGGCCGTCGAGCCGCGCCCGTCCGCGCCCCGGCCCCTCGACGATGACGACGATGCGGCACGGGTGCTGCCGGCTGGCCTCGTTGGCCACCTCGATCGCGGCCTCGGCGTCGACGTCCTCCACGACGACGAGGAGGGTGAGCACGCGGGAGAGTGCCATCGCGCCCACCTCGGAGCGCATCCGGACCAGGCGCTTGGACAGTTCACCCGTCGTGGTGTCGGGCAGGTCGACGATCACGGCATCCTCCACTCGCGGCCCTCACGGGCGAGCATGTCATCGGCTTCCTTCGGTCCCCAGGTGCCGGCGGGGTACTGGTCGAGCCGCCCCTTCTGCCGCGCCCAGTAGCGCTCGACCGGGTCAAGGATCTCCCAGGACAGCTCCACCTCCTCGTGCCTCGGGAACAGCGGCGGGTCGCCGAGGAGGACGTCGAGGATGAGCCGCTCGTAGGCCTCGGGGGAGGTCTCGGTGAAGGCCCGGCCGTAGCCGAAGTCCATGCTGACGTCCCGCACCTCCATCGTCGCGCCCGGGACCTTGGCCCCGAAGCGCAGGGTGACGCCCTCGTCGGGCTGGACGCGGATGACGATGGCGTTCTCGCCGAGCTCCTCGGTGGCGGTGTCGCTGAACGGCAGATGAGGCGCCTTCTTGAAGACGACCGCGATCTCGGTGACCCGCTTGCCCAGGCGCTTCCCGGTGCGGAGGTAGAAGGGCACCCCGGCCCACCGCGCGTTGGCGACGTCGAGCCGCATCGCGGCATACGTCTCCGTCGTGGAGCCGGCCTTGACGCCCTCCTCCTGGAGGTAGCCGACGACCTCCTCGCCGCCCTGCCAGCCCGCGGCATACTGACCGCGGGCCGTGTTGGCGCCGAGGTCCTTGGGGAGCCGGACCGAGGAGAGGACCTTCTCCTTCTCGGCCCGCAGGTGGTGGGCCTCGAAGGAGACCGGCTCCTCCATGGCGGTCAGCGCCAGCAGCTGCAGCAGGTGGTTCTGGATGACGTCGCGGGCGGCGCCGATGCCGTCGTAGTAGCCGGCGCGCCCGCCGATCCCGATGTCCTCGGCCATGGTGATCTGCACGTGGTCGACGTAGTGGCGGTTCCAGACCGGCTCGAACATCGCGTTCGCGAAGCGAAGGGCGAGGAGGTTCTGCACGGTCTCCTTGCCCAGGTAGTGGTCGATCCGGAAGACCGAGTCGGGCGGGAAGACGCTCTCGACGATCCGGTTCAGCTCGCGCGCCGAGGCCAGGTCGTGCCCGAAGGGCTTCTCGATGATGACGCGCCGCCAGGCGTCACCGGCCGACTCGGCCAGCCCGCTGCGCTGCAGCTGCTGGCAGACCTGGCCGAAGAATCCGGGCGGGATGGAGAGGTAGAAGGCGTGGTTGCCGCCGGTGCCACGGGTCTGGTCCAGCTCCCGCACGGTCTCGGCGAGGGTGTCGAAGGCGGCGTCGTCGTCGAAGGTCCCGGGCACGAAGCGGAAGCCCTCGGACAGCGACTTCCACACCTCCTCGCGGAAGGGCGTGCGTGCCCCCTTGCGGACCGCCTCGTGGACGATGTCGCCGAAGTCCTGGGTCGCCCAGTCGCGACGGGCGAACCCGACGAGGGAGAAGCCCGGCGGGAGCAGGCCGCGGTTGGCCAGGTCGTAGATCGCCGGCATCAGCTTCTTGCGGGCGAGGTCGCCGGTGACCCCGAAGAGGATGACGCTGCATGGGCCGGCGATCCGGGGCAGGCGCTTGTCGAGCGGGTCGCGCAGCGGGTTGTGCGTGCTCGTGACGCGGGCCGGGCTCATCTGGCCTTCTCGAGCTCGGCGCCCAGGCGCTGGAGCAGGTCCGCCCACGAGGACTCGAACTTCTCCAGCCCCTCGGTCTCGAGCACGTCGGTGACCTCGGCATAGGAGATGCCGAGGGCGTCGATGCGGTCGAGCACCTCACTGGCATCCGCGTAGCGACCGGTGATCGTGTCACCGGTCACCTCACCGTGGTCGGCCACGGCCTGGAGGGTCTTCTCGGGCATCGTGTTGACCGTGCCCGGCGCCACCAGCTCGGTGACGTAGAGGGTGTCGGGGTATGCCGGGTCCTTGACTCCCGTGGACGCCCACAACGGCCGCTGGGGCCGGGCACCCGTGGCGGCGAGGGACTCCCAGCGGGGCGAGGAGAAGACCTCCTCGTAGGCCTGGTACGCCAGCCGCGCATTCGCGAGCGCGGCCTTGCCACGCAGCGCCAGAGCCTCGTCGGTGCCGATCGCGCTCAGGCGCTTGTCGACCTCGGTGTCGACGCGCGAGACGAAGAAGGAGGCGACCGAGTGGATGGTGGACAGGTCGCGACCGGCCTCACGCGCCCGTTCCAGGCCGGAGAGGAAGGCGTTCATCACGGCGCGGTAGCGCTCCAGGCTGAAGATCAGGGTGACGTTGACCGAGATGCCCTCGGCAAGGACGGCCGAGATGGCCGGCAGGCCCTCGACGGTCGCCGGGATCTTGATGAGCACGTTGGGCCGGTCGACGGCGGCGTGGAGCTCCTTGGCCTGCGCGATGGTGGCCTCGGTGTCCCGGGCCAGGCGCGGGTCCACCTCGATCGACACCCGGCCGTCGACGCCGCCGGTGGCGTCGTGGACCGGGGCGAACAGGTCGCAGGCGTCGCGGACGTCCTGGGTGGTCAGCGCGAAGACCGCCTCGTCGACGGTGGCGCGGGCCGCGGCGAGCTCGGTGACCTGCTCGGCATACGCCTCACCGTCGGCGAGGGCCGCCTGGAAGATCGACGGGTTCGTCGTCACGCCGACGACTCCGCCGGTCTCGATGAGCTGGGCGAGGTTCCCGCTCGTGAGGCGTTCCCGGGAGAGGTCATCGAGCCAGATCGAGACACCCTCGGCGGCGAGGTCCTGCAGCGGCGTGTGCCTGGTCATCGGACGTCATCCCTTCGCGGCGGCCTTGCGGGCCGGCTTCTTGGTCGCGGGCTTGTCGGTGCGGGCGCTGTCGGCGGTGGGGGAGGGGACGGCCGAGGACCGGGCGTTCTTGAGGCTGCGACGCGCCGCCGAGACCACGGCGCTCGCGGTGAAGCCGAACTTCTCGAAGAGCGTGGCCGCGTCGGCGGAGGCACCGAAGTGGTCGATGCCGATGACCTCACCGGCGTCGCCGACGAACTCACGCCACCCGGTCGGGACGCCCGCCTCGACGGCAACTCGCGCCCGCACGCTCGGGGGGAGCACGCGGTCGCGGTAGGACTTCGACTGCTCGGTGAACCACTCGACACAGGGCATGGAGACCACCCGGGTGCCGATGCCGGCCTTCTCCAGGCTCTCGCGGGCCTCGACCGCCAAGTGCACCTCCGAGCCGGTGGCGATGAGGATCACCTCGGGCGTGGCGCTCGAGGAGTCGAGGAGGACGTAGCCACCCTTGGCCACGCCGGCCGTCGTCGCCGCCTTGCCCTTCCCCCGGTCGATCGTGGGGACGGCCTGGCGGGTCAGGCACAGACCGGCCGGGCGGGCCTTGTCCAGGATGGCGCCCCACGCCGCGGCGGTCTCGTTGGCGTCGGCCGGGCGCACGACGTCGAAGCCGGGGATGAGGCGCAGCGAGGCCAGCTGCTCGATCGGCTGGTGCGTGGGTCCGTCCTCACCCAGGCCGATCGAGTCGTGCGTCCACACGAAGGTCGTGGGCACCTGCTGGATCGCGGCCAGGCGCACGGAGGCGCGCATGTAGTCGGAGAAGACGAGGAAGGTGCCGCCGTAGGGGCGGGTCAGCCCCTCGAGGGCAATGCCGTTGAGGATCAGGCCCATGGCGAACTCGCGGATGCCGAAGTGCAGGGTGCGTCCGTAGGGGCCGCCGCTCCACTCCCGCGTCTGCTTGCTCCTGGGGATGAAGGACGGCTCGCCCTCCATCGTCGTGTTGTTGGACTCGGCCAGGTCGGCCGACCCTCCCCAGAGCTCGGGCATGACCGGCGCGAGCGCCGAGAGCACCTTCCCGCTCGCGGCGCGGGTGGCGATGCCCTTGGCGTCGGCCGGGAACTCCGGCAGCGCTGCTGTCAGGCCCTCCGGGAGCTCGCCGGCGACGAGCCGGTCCAACAGGGCCGCCCGCTCGGGCTGGGACTTGCGCCACGCGGCATACGACTTCTTCCAGGCGGCCTGCGCCGCCTTGCCGCGCGCCTTGACCTTGCGGGCGTGCGCGAGCACGTCGCGGTCGACCTCGAAGGTCTTGGCGGGGTCGAATCCTAGGAGCTCCTTCAGGCCGGCGATCTCGGCGTCCCCCAGGGCGGAGCCGTGGGACTTGCCGGTGCCCTTCTTGGTCGGCGAGGGCCAGGCGATGACGGTGTGCAGCCGGATGAGGGTGGGCCGCTTGCCCTTGCGGCTGCGCTCCAGCGCCACGAGCAGGGCGTCGACGTCCTCGACGTACTCCGGCGTCCCGGCCGGCTTGTCGGACTTGCGCCAGTCGACGTCGACGACGTCCCAGCCGTACGCGGCATACCGCATCGCCACGTCCTCGCTGAAGGAGATGTCGGTGTCGTCCTCGATCGAGATCTGGTTGGCGTCGTAGACGACGGTGAGGTTCCCGAGCTCCTGGTGGCCCGCCAGCGAGGAGGCCTCACCCGACACACCTTCCATGAGGTCGCCGTCCGAGGCGAGGACCCAGACGTGGTGGTCGAACGGGCTGGTCCCGGCCTTGGCGTCCGGGTCGAGCAGGCCGCGCTGGCGCCGCTGGGCCATCGCCATGCCGACGGCACTGGCCAGGCCCGAGCCCAGGGGCCCGGTGGTGATCTCGACGCCCTTGGTGTGGTGGACCTCCGGGTGGCCGGGCGTGAGGGAGCCCCACGTGCGCAGCGCCTTGAGGTCCTTCAGCTCCAGCCCGTAGCCGGAGAGGAAGAGCTGGATGTACTGCGTGAGGCTGGAGTGGCCGCAGGAGAGGACGAAGCGGTCGCGTCCCAGCCACGCCGGGTCGGACGGGTCGTGGACCATGACGTTCTGGTAGAGCAGGTAGGCCACGGGCGCCAGGCTCATCGCCGTGCCGGGGTGGCCGTTGCCGACCTTCTGCACCGCGTCGGCGGCCAGGAGGCGGGCGGTGTCGACGGCGCGGACGTCGAGGTCGGTCCACTTGGCCTTGCGCGCGACCGGCCTGGTCACGGCGCGAGTGGGCTTGGGAGCGGGGGTCGTCCGTCGCGGGGCCGATGCTGCAGGCACGTGGAGAGCCTCTCTGGGTGCGGGGGCCGGCTCGGCGCACCGGTGCGCCGAGCCGTCGGGCAGGTTCCGGCCCAGCCTAGTCGGGCCGGGCGCCGCGATCCCTCCTGGCCGTCCGTTGCCTCGCGGTCGGTAGACTCGGTCGAAGTCTCCCCGGAATCGAAGGTTGCTCGTGTCTGCTCTTGCCCCGTCCGCGGCGCGTCCCGTCAAGGGTGGCTGGCGACGGCAGGTCGGCAACTACGTCGCGCTGACCAAGCCGCGGATCATCGAGCTGCTCCTCGTGACCACGGTGCCGGTGATGTTCCTCGCCGAGCGCGGCGTCCCCAACCTGTGGCTCGTGGCCGCGACCGTCATCGGCGGTTACCTCTCGGCCGGGGCGGCCAACACCTTCAACATGGTCTACGACCGGGACATCGACGCCCTCATGCACCGCACCGAGAAGCGGCCCATCGTCACCGGCGCGATCTCCCCGCGAGCGGCGATGGTCTTCGGTGCCGTCCTCACGCTCGTCTCGACGGTCTGGTTCCTTGCCTTCGTCAACTGGCCCTCGGCGGTCCTCTCGCTGGCGGCGATCGCCATGTACGCCGTCGGCTACACGATGGTGCTCAAGCGCCGCACCTCCCAGAACATCGTCTGGGGAGGGGCCGCCGGGTGCATGCCGGTCCTCATCGGCTGGTCCGCGGTGACCGGCACGGTCGGCTGGCCCGCGGTCATCCTCTTCCTCGTCATCTTCTTCTGGACGCCGCCGCACTACTGGCCCCTGTCGATGGCGTTCAAGGAGGACTACTCCAACGCGCACGTCCCGATGCTCCCGGTCGAGCGGGGTCCCGAGGAGGTCGGCCGCCAGATCGTCGCGTACTCGTGGGCGATGGTGCTCACCTCACTGGCGCTCGTGCCCGTCGCGGGGATGGGATGGGTGTATGCCGTGGGCGCGGCCGCCGCGGGTGGGCTCTTCCTCACCGAGGCGCACCGCCTCCACCGTCTGGCGCGGCAGGGTCGGAACCGCGTCGGCGAGCTGAAGCCGATGCGGCTGTTCCACTACTCGATCACGTACCTGACGATCGTCTTCCTCGCCGTCGCGATCGACCCGATCCTGCACCTGCCGATCGGCTGAGCCGTCGCCCTCCGGGGACGGGCGGGGAGTCAGCCGGTGCGGACCCCTGCGGCGGTCTCCCGGGCGCGCAGGGCGACCATCCCGCGGGTGAGGGCGACGACGAGCAGGGCCGCCATCAGCATGTGCGCCAGCACGAGCACCCAGGGCAGGTCGGTGAGGTACTGCGTGTAGCCGACGACGCCCTGGGCCAGGGTGACGAGGAGCACGGCACCCCACGCACCGGCCGCGTGGCTGTCGTCGGACCGGGTGAGGCGCACGGCGATCCACGTGCCGGCGACGAGGCCGATGAAGAGCATCACGGCGTCGGCGTGCAGCCACGAGATCGTGCGCGGATCGAAGCCGAATCGGGCCGGGGTGTCGGCATCCCCGGAGTGCGGGCCGGACCCGGTGACCACCGTCCCGAGGGCAAGGACCACGCCGGCCACGACGCAGGTGGCCACGGCGAGCTGCCGCACGAGTGGGGGCACGACAGTCCTCGTGGGCCCGTCCGCCTCGAACCGGGTGAGGTAGAGGTGGGTGGCCACGGCGACGAGGCCGGCGGAGATGAGGAAGTGCGCAGCCACGGTGGCGGGGTGCAGCCCCATGAGGACGGTGACTCCACCGAGGACGGCCTGGACGACGATCAGGGCCAGCACGATCGAGGCCTTGGCGACGAGGTGGCGCCGCGCCCCGTGCTTCATCACGGCGACGAGGGCGAGGACGGCGGCGATCAGCAGGACCCCGGTCAGGGTGCGGTTGCCGAACTCGATGTACTTGTGGAAGCCCTGGGCCTGGTGCCGCACCGGGGTGTAGCTGCCCGGCGTGCACTGCGGCCAGGTGGGGCACCCCAGGCCGCTGCCGGTGAGCCGCACCAGGCCGCCGGTGACGATGATGAGGACCTGGAGCATGGCGTTGGTCCACAGGATCGGGGAGTACCACCGGGCGAGCGCGGTCCCGGGCTCGTCGGTGCGGTCGGAGATCGCGGCAGCGGACGGCATACTCACTCCTGAAGGGTAAGCGCCGCCGCAGCCACGACCGTGGCCGGGGTGGCCGACGGGGGAGGACGCGTGACCGACCGAGCGACGCCGGGGCGGCGCCTTGTCGTCGCGGCCGGACTGTGGGCCTTGGCGGGCTGCTCGACGGCCGTGCGGCCGGAGACGCCCACGCCTGCCGCTGACGCGACGACGGCGACTCCCACCCCCAGCGCCACCCCGACCCCCACGATGAGCCAGACCCCGACGCCGAGCGCCACCGCGTCATCGGCGGGACCGTCGGTGGCGCCGCCCCCCTGGTCGGCCGCCTCGGTGCCCTCCCGGGCCTCGGTCGTCGCCGCGTATGCCGGCCACTCACCCAAGGAGTGGGGGCTCGCCGTGACCGGGGTCGTCTCGCGCCTCGAGCAGCCGGTGGGGGTGGCCCTGACCTTCGACGCCTGCGGCGGGTCCGGGGGCGGGGCCGGCTACGACGAGAAGCTCATCGCCCTGCTGCGTCAGCACCAGGTGGCCTCGACGCTCTTCCTCAACCAACGCTGGATCACCGCCAACCCCTCGCTGGCGGCCGAGCTGGCCGCCGACCCCCTGTTCGAGATCGAGAGCCACGGGGTGCGGCACCTGCCCCTGTCCGTGACGGGCGCCTCGGCCTACGGCATCGCCGGGACCAAGGACGTGGGGGAGGCCTACGACGAGGTGGTGGCGGCCAACGACTGGTTCACCTCGACGCTGGGTCGTGTGCCCTGGTTCTTCCGGCCGGGCACGGCCTACGCCGACGAGGTCGCGGCGAAGATGAGTCGCAACGTCGGCCAGGTCGTGGCGGGCTTCTCCGTGAACGGGGACGCGGGAGCGACCTTCTCGCCGGGACAGGTGGCCTCGGCGGTCGGCGGCGTGCGGGCCGGGGACATCGTCATCTCGCACATGAACCGGCCCGGCAAGGGCACGGCCGACGGGTATGCCGCGGCGCTGCCCCGCCTGATCGATCGTGGCGTGACCTTCGTCCACCTCCGCCAAGGCTTCTGAGCGGTCGGTCGCCCGGGTGGCGCCCGCCAGGCCCGCGCGCTCAGGGAGCCCAGCGGAACAGGCGCAGGGCCAGGCCCCAGGTGAGCGCGGCCCAGGCGAGGAGCACCAGCCAGGCCGTCCAGGGCCACGCGCCGTCGAGCAGCGCCGAGCGCATCGCCTCGCCGAGGGCTCCCGAGGGCAGGGCACCGGCCAGGCCCCGCACCGCCGCCGGCAGCACCGGCACCGGGATGAGCAGGCCCAGCCCGAGCAGGACGACCCAGATGAGGTTCGCCAGGGCCAGCACCGCCTCGGCCCGAAGGGTGCCGGCCAGCAGGAGGGCCAACCCGACGAAGGCGAGCACTCCGAGGAGGAGTCCGACGAGGCCGGGGGCCAGGCCCGTGAGCGCCGGGCGCCACCCCAGGGCCAGGGCGATCGCCGACAGGACGAGGACCTGGACGAGGAGCACGCACAGCACCGCGATCGCCTTGCCCAGGAGGAGGCCGCCCCGCCCGAGCGGGCTCACGCCGTACATGCGGAGCACGCCGTAGCGGCGGTCGAAGGCGGTCGAGATCGCCTGTCCGGTGAAGGCGGTCGAGGCGACGGCCAGGGCCAGGACCCCGGGCGCCACGACATCGATCCGGGGGTGCGAGCCGAGCGCCGGATACGGCGAGAGGGTCAGACCGACCAGGGCCATCGCCGGCAGGATGATCGAGACGAGGAGCTGCTCCCCGTTGCGGAGCAGGGTGAGGGTCTCGAACCGTGCCTGCGCCAGGATCCGGGTCGGGGCCGGTGCCGGGGCGCTCACCGCTGGTCCCCGGTGAGGGCGAAGTAGCGATCCTCGAGGGTGCGGGCGCCCCGGACCTCGGCCAGCGCGCCGGACGCGAGCACCCGCCCTCGCCCCATCACGACGACGTCGTCGGCGAGCCGGTCGGCCTCGTCGAAGGAGTGGGTCGTGACCACGACGGTGGCGCCGGCGTCGGCGACCTCCCGGATGAGCGCCCACACGTCGAGGCGCGCATGGGGGTCGAGCCCGGCGGTGGGTTCGTCGAGGAAGACCACCTCGGGGTTGCCGACGAGGGCGGCGGCGAGGCCGACGCGCTGCTTCTGCCCACCGGACATCCGCCGCAAGGGGGTCCGGGCGAAGTCGCCGATGCCCAGCCGCGAGACGAGCTCGTCGACCGGTCGGGGAGCGGCATACAGGGACGCGAGGTGGTGCAGGAGCGGCACCGGACGCGCCGTGTTGGGCAGGCCCCCGTCCTGGAACATGACCCCGACCCGGGCGCGGTGCTCGGCGGACGCGCCCCAGGGGTCCACGCCGAGGACACGGGCGCTGCCACCGTCCGGCCGCTGCAACCCCTCGAGGCACTCGATGGTCGTGGACTTCCCGGCGCCGTTCGGGCCCAGGACCGCGGTGATCCGGCCCGCGCCGGCATGCCATGTGGCGCCGTCGACGGCCACCGTCGGGCCGAAGACCCGGCGCAGGTCCTGCACTTCGACCGTCGTCCTCACGACGCCGATCCTAGGTCGCGGGCGCGGTGCTGGTGGCACACGGTCGGCCCGACTAGGGTCGGTGCCCACACCCGGCCCCCACCAGGCCCCAGAGAGGACCCACCGCATGGTCACCATCGACCGCGAGGCCGCCCCGGCCACCGCCGTGGCGGCTGCGCCCGCCCTCGTCGCCGCCGTCCTCGGCCGGCCGCGGGCGGCCCTGGCACTGACCGCGCTCCCGGCGGCCGTCGCTCTCTTCTTCCGCGACCCGCAGCGCTCGCCCGACCTCGGCTCGGTCCCGGCCGACGAGGTCCGCTCACCCGCCGATGGCAAGGTCATGTATGCCGGCCCGGGACAGCCCGATGTCGCCCCGGCGGGGGAGTGGCAGCAGGTCTCGATCTTCCTCTCCGCGTTCGACGTGCACATCAACCGCGCACCGTATGGCGGACGGGTCACCGAGGTCGCCCACCGGCCGGGGAAGTGGCTGGCGGCGTACAAGCACGAGAGCGCTCATCTCAACGAGCGCAGCGACATCACCGTCGAGCGTGAGGTGGACGGCCAGACCCGCCGCGTCCACTTCCGCCAGATCGTGGGCCTGATGGCGCGCCGGGTCGTGACGCGTGTGGCCGTGGGCGATGTCCTCACGACCGGGCAGCGGATCGGCCTGATGAAGTTCGGCTCCCGGATGGACGTCTTCGTCCCGCTGGACGTGACCCTCGCGGTGCGGACCGGCGCGCGCGTCGTCGCCGGGGAGACCGTGCTCGGTCGCTGGTCGGGGACGGCGAACCCGTGACGACGGGGCAGCACCCTGTGGAGCGGTCGGAGCGGCGCCGCCGCTTCGACCGGTGGCGCCTGGTCGCCCCCTCTGGTGTAGAGGTCGTCTCGCTGCGCCAGCTGCGGCCGCGGGAACGTCTCCGCCTGGTCTCGCCGAGCATCTTCACCACCTTGAACATGTTCTCGGGGCTCACCTGCGTCCTGTTGGCCTTCCGCGGCTACTTCCGCGAGGCAGCCGTCCTCATCGCCGTCTCCATCGTCATGGACATCGCCGACGGCTTCGTGGCCCGCAGGGTCGGTGCGACCTCTCCCTTCGGCATCCAGCTCGACTCGTTGGCCGACCTGATCTCCTTCGGTCTGGCGCCCGCCGTGCTCGTGCACACCTGGGCGCTGCCGACCTGGCCGATCCTCGCCTGGGCCGCGGCCTGCCTGTGGCTCGCCTGCGCGGCCTTCCGGCTCGCGCGGTTCAACGTCACCACCGACCCGACGGCCGACAAGCGCTACTTCATCGGGCTGCCCAGTCCCGGGGCGGCCGCTGTCGTCATGGCCACGATCTTCGCCCTCGACAACCCCGAGATCGGTCCGGATCCGGCGAAGTTCGCGCTCCCGGTCGCCATCAGCGCGGTGCCGGCGATCCTCATGGTCACCACGATCCGCTTCCGGTCCTTCCGCAACCTGCTCCAACCGACCAGCCCGCGCGGCCGCCTGGTCTCGCTCACCGTGCTCGCGCTCGTCGTCGTCGGGCTGGTCTTCGTCCCCGGGCTCACCGGGCTGGTGATCGCCTACTCCTACGTCCTCCAGGCGCCCTTCGGCGTGCTCACCGCGCCACTGCGGGAGCGCCTCTTCGGGCCCGACTCGGTCGCGCCCCCACGCACCCGCCTGCGCTCGGTCTTCCTGGGCGTCATCGACGACGACGGCCTCGACGATGCCTCAGCGGTCCAGCCGTGTGCCGACCCCGAGGCGCCCGCCGGCGACTTAGGGTGACCTTTGTTGGCGATTGTTTCCGCACTTACCTAACATGGATGTGTGGTTATTCGCTCCTCGGTGACGCCCGGCGCCCGGCCGGCTCCTGAGGCGAGCACGCGCGACACCATCCTGCGCGACATCAGCACCCTGGGCCCCGTCACCACCTCGACCCTCGTCGAGCGGCTGGGCCTGACCGAGACGGCCGTGCGGCGTCACGTCGAGAACCTCCACGCGGAGGGCCTGATCGAGGCCCGCGACCATGCCGGCCGTCCCCGTCGCGGCCGTCCCGCCAAGGCCTGGGTCGTCAGCGCCGCCGGGCATGCGCACCTGCGCTCCGACTACGACGACCTCGCGGAGGACGCCATCCGCTTCCTCGCCGAGCACGCCGGACGGCCGGCCGTGCGGGCGTTCGCCCAGCGGCGGGCCGGGGAACTCGCGGCGCGTTGTGCTGAGCAGATGCCCGATGGCTCGGCGGACGTCGCCGAGCGCACCGCAGCGCTGGTGACCGCTCTCCAGCGAGAGGGGTATGCCGCGACGGCCCGCCCCGTCGGCGGTGCGGACGCACCTGCCGCGCTGACCGGCATACAGCTCTGCCAGGGGCACTGCCCGGTGCAGCACGTCGCGGCCGAGTTCCCCGAGTTCTGCGACGCCGAGACCGAGGCCTTCTCCGGGCTCCTCGGCGTCCACGTCCAACGCCTGGCCACCCTCGCCCAGGGTGACCACGTCTGCACCACCTTCGTGCCGGGGGCCACCGTCCCCGGCCTGTCCACCACCACTGAGAGGTCGCAGTCATGACGACGACCAACGAGCCGACCATCGAGGACCTCAACCCCGGCCTCAAGGGCCTGGGCACCTACGAGTACGGCTGGGCCGACCGCGACGACGCGGGTGCCAGCGCCAAGCGCGGCCTGTCCACCGAGGTGGTCGAGGACATCTCGGCCCGCAAGAGCGAGCCGGCGTGGATGCGCGAGCTGCGCCTGAAGTCGCTGCGCCTGTTCGACAAGAAGCCGATGCCCTCGTGGGGGAGCGACCTCTCCGGGATCGACTTCCAGAACATCAAGTACTTCGTGAAGTCCACCGAGAAGCAGGCGACCTCCTGGGAGGAGCTCCCGGAGGACATCAAGAACACCTACGACCGGCTCGGCATCCCCGAGGCCGAGAAGCAGCGCCTCGTCGCTGGTGTGGCGGCTCAGTACGAATGCCTCGCCCAGGACACGCGGGTGTGGACCGCTGGCCGGGGTCTGGTGCCCATCAAGGAGGTCGCGACCGGTGACCGGGTCTTCGCTCTTGACGAGTCGACGGGCCGCTTCGTCCTGGCTCCGGTGCGTGCCGCCGCTCAGACCGACACCCGCATGACGTATGCCGTCAAGGTGGGCACCCGGGAGATCCGGGCCACCGACAACCACCCCTTCCTGGTCCTCCAGGACTCTCGCAAGGATGGGCGCGTGCGGGCCCGCTACCAGCGGGTATGGAAGACGGTTGCCGAGTTGGAGGTCGGCGATCTCGTCGCGGTCCCTCGCGCACTGCCGGCCTTCGGTTCCTCCCGTCTCTTCGACGTGGTGGATGGCTTTGGCCCGGCCTCCAGCAACCCTGACCTGATGTGGCTCCTCGGCTTCTTCCTCGGTGATGGAAACACGCAGAGCTCGGGCCGGACCCATCGTGTCCAGTTCGCCATCGTCGACTCGGACGTGGAGAACCGGCAGGAAATCGCCAGGGTCATCCGCGAGCAGTTCGGACTGTCCGCCAAGGCCGCCGATGACGTCCGGATGGTGGTCAACTCGAAGCGCCTCGTGGAGTGGCTGTGGCGTGCAGGCTTCGCTGGCACCTCCATGACCAAGTCCGTGCCCGACTGGATCTTCGACCTGCCCGAGGCGGAGCGCTTGGCCTTCCTCGGCGGCTACGTGGACGCGGACGGCTACGTAGGTCCCGCGCGCAGCGGATCCGTCATCCTCACCAGTGGCAATGCCGCCCTGCTCGAGCAGGCACAGTCCCTGGCCCTGACGTGCGGACTGAATGCTGCCGGAGTCTACGACTTCAGTTCCCCTCACCCCCATGACCCCGAGCGCATGGTCGACGGCTTCCGCCTGCACATCACCGGCTCGTTCGAGCGCCTTGACTGCCGCAACCCGAAGCGCACCGCACGCTTCGGGCGACGCGCCTACCACCACTCGTTCACGACAGCCAAGGGAACGACGTTCCGCACTCACACCACGGAGCACCTGGGCTTTCAGCGGGTGTCATCCATCACGCCCCACCATATCGAGCCGGTCTGGGACATCGAGGTCGACGGTCCACACAACTTCATCGCAGAGGGCATGGTCGTCCACAACTCCGAGGTGGTCTACCACCAGATCCGCGAGGACCTGGAGGAGAAGGGCGTCATCTTCGTCGACACCGACACCGGCCTGCGGGAGCACGAGGACCTCTTCCGCGAGCACTTCGCGACGGTGATCCCGGCGGGGGACAACAAGTTCGCGGCGCTCAACACCGCGGTCTGGTCCGGTGGCTCGTTCATCTACGTCCCGCCGGGTGTCCACGTCGACATCCCGCTCCAGGCCTACTTCCGGATCAACACCGAGAACATGGGCCAGTTCGAGCGGACCCTGATCATCGCCGACGAGGGTTCCTACGTGCACTACGTCGAGGGCTGCACGGCACCCATCTACAAGTCCGACTCCCTGCACTCCGCGGTCGTCGAGATCATCGTGAAGAAGAACGCCCGCGTCCGCTACACGACGATCCAGAACTGGTCCAACAACGTCTACAACCTCGTCACCAAGCGCGCGACGTGCGCCGAGGGCGCGACGATGGAGTGGATCGACGGCAACATCGGCTCCAAGGTGACGATGAAGTACCCCGCCGTCTTCCTCCTCGGCGAGCACGCCAAGGGCGAGACGCTCTCCATTGCGTTCGCCGGCGAGGGGCAGCACCAGGACGCCGGCTCCAAGATGGTCCACGCCGCCCCCAACACGAGCAGCTCGATCGTCTCCAAGTCGGTCGCGCGCGGTGGCGGTCGCACGTCCTACCGCGGCCTTGTCCAGATCAACGAGGGCGCCCACGGCAGCAAGTCCTCGGTCGTCTGTGACGCCCTGCTCGTCGACAACATCTCCCGCTCCGACACCTACCCCTATGTCGACATCCGTGAGGACGACGTCCAGATGGGGCACGAGGCCACCGTCTCGAAGGTGTCCGAGGACCAGATGTTCTACCTCATGTCCCGAGGCCTCTCCGAGGAGGAGGCGATGGCGATGATCGTGCGCGGCTTCGTCGAGCCGATCGCCAAGGAGCTCCCGATGGAGTACGCCCTCGAGCTCAACCGCCTCATCGAACTCCAGATGGAAGGAGCAGTCGGCTGACATGTCGCTGCTGACCTCACACCCCGGCACCGATCGCCATCCCGGACTGTCCGGGCCGACCGACCAGGGCGCCCACACCCACTCGGCCGAGACGATGGTCCCCGACCAGTCGCGCGCGGAGCGCACCACCTCGTATGCCGTGGCCGACTTCCCCGTGCCCCACGGCCGTGAGGAGGACTGGCGTTTCACCCCCGTCGCCGAGCTCGCCGACCTGTTCCGGGACGAGCGGACCGGCCTCTGCCTGGACTGGGCCGAGCAGCTGCCCGAGGGCGTGACCCTGTCGACCATGAGCGTGGCCGACTGGCAGGCCTCCGGCGCCCCGAAGCCGGGGGACCGCGCGGCTGCAGTCGCGGCCGCTCACAGCGGAGGCGTCGGAGTCATCGACATCCCCGCGGAGGCCGAGCTCTCCGAGCCCGTGCGGATCACCCTCTCCGGGGAGGACGGCCAGCTCGTCCACGGCCACCTGCTCGTGCGCGTGGGGCGCCACGCCCGCGCGACGGTCGTGCTCAGCCACTCCGGTCGGGCTTCCTACTCCGAGGTGCTGACCCTGCAGGTCGCCGACGGCGCGGAAGTCACCTTCGTCACCCTGCAGGAGTGGGAGGACGAGGCGATCCACCTCGCCCAGCACGATGTTGTCGTGGGTCGGGACGCCACGGTGCGTCACATCGTCATCACCCTCGGCGGGCGCATCGTCCGGCTCAACACCAACGCCTCGTACGTCGCGCCCGGCGGCTCCTTCGAGGGCCTGGGGGTCTACTTCGCCGACGCCGGCCAGCACCTCGAGCACCGGCTCTTCGTCGACCACGCCGTCCCGCACTGCCGGAGCAATGTCGAGTACAAGGGCGCGCTCCAGGGCGAGACCGCCCACACCGTCTGGGTGGGTGACGTGCTCATCCGCGCGGCCGCGGAGGGCACCGACACCTACGAGCTCAACCGCAACCTCATCCTCACCGACGGAGCCCGTGCGGACTCGGTGCCCAACCTCGAGATCGAGACCGGCGAGATCGCCGGGGCCGGGCACGCCTCTGCCACAGGGCGATTCGATGACCTGCAGCTCTTCTACCTCATGTCCCGCGGCATCGCCGAGGAGGACGCCCGTCGAATGGTCGTGCGGGGATTCTTCGCCTCCGTCGTCGCCCGCATCGGGGTCCCCGAGGTCGAGGAGCGGCTGATGGCCGCCATCGACGCCGAGCTGGAAGGAGCCGTCAAGTGAGCGGCGAGCACACGGCATACGGCACTCCGGTCCGGGTGTGCCGACTCGACGAGCTCCCTGAGGTGGGGGCCGCGGCAGCCGACATCGACGGTCGCATCGTCTCCCTCGTCCGCACGGCCGATGGGGCGGTGCACTGCATCGACGACACCTGCACCCACGCCAACGTCTCCCTCGCCGAGGGCGAGCTCGACGGCTGCACCCTTGAGTGCTGGCTGCACGGCTCGCGCTTCGACCTGCTCACCGGTGAGCCCTCCGGCCCGCCTGCGACCGTCCCGGTCGCCGTCCACCACGTCACGATCGACGGCGACGACGTCTACGTCGCCCTGAAGGAGCACTGAACCACCATGGCCGTCCTCGAGATCAAGGACCTCCACGTCTCCGTCGACACCGAGCAGGGTCCCAAGGAGATCCTCCGCGGCGTCACCCTGACGATCCGCTCCGGTGAGACCCACGCGATCATGGGCCCCAACGGCTCGGGCAAGTCCACGCTGGCGTATTCCATTGCGGGACACCCGAAGTACACCGTGACCTCGGGCTCGGTCACCCTCGACGGTGAGGACGTCCTCGCGATGAGCGTCGACGAGCGGGCCCGTGCGGGCCTCTTCCTCGGCATGCAGTACCCCGTCGAGGTGCCGGGCGTGACCGTCTCCAACTTCCTGCGCACCGCCAAGACGGCGATCGACGGCGAGGCCCCCAAGCTGCGCACCTGGGTCAAGGACGTCAAGGACGCCATGGCCGAGCTGCGCATGGACGCCGAGTTCGCCAACCGCAACGTCAACGAGGGCTTCTCCGGCGGTGAGAAGAAGCGCCACGAGATCCTCCAGATGGAGCTGCTCCGCCCGAAGTTCGCGATCCTCGACGAGACCGACTCGGGCCTGGACGTCGACGCGCTGCGGATCGTCTCCGAGGGCGTCAACCGCGCAAAGGCCGCGACCGACGCCGGCGTCCTGCTCATCACGCACTACACGCGGATCCTGCGCTACATCCAGCCCCAGTTCGTCCACGTCTTCGTCGACGGCCGGATCGCCGAGGAGGGCGGCCCCGAGCTCGCCGAGCGCCTCGAGGCCGAGGGCTACGACCGCTTCCTCGTCGAGGCCTGAGCCACAGGGACTTTCGTATGCCGTCCGCTGACCCCCGCGGTCCCTTCACCTCGGCGGAGCTGGCCCGGATCCGGGCCGACTTCCCGATCCTGTCGCGCACGGTGCGCGACGGGCAGCCCTTGGTCTACCTCGACTCTGGAGCCACTTCGCAGAAGCCGAGCAGCGTGCTGCAGGCCGAGCGCGACTGGTACGAACGGCTCAACGCCGCCCCGCACCGGGGGGCTCACGCGCTCTCCGAGGAGGGGACCGAGGCCTACGAGTCCGCCCGCGAGACCATCGCGAGCTTCATCGGGGCGCGCGCCCACGAGGTGGTGTTCACCAAGAACGCGACCGAGGCGATCAACCTCGTGGCCTATGCCTTCTCCAACGCCGTGGCCCACGGAGGCGGGGCGCACCCTGAGGCCAACGAGGGCGTCGTCGACCCGGGGACCTTCGTCCTCGGCCCCGGTGACGAGGTCGTCGTCACCGAGATGGAGCACCACGCCAACCTCATCCCGTGGCAGGAGCTCTGCCGTCGCACCGGTGCCACCCTGCGGTGGCTGGAGGTGACGCCGGAGGGTCGGCTGGACCTCAGCCGGCTCGACGAGGTCGTCACCGCGCGCACCAAGGTGCTGGCCTTCGCGCACCAGTCCAATGTCCTCGGCACCGTCAACCCGGTGGCGAAGCTGGTCGCGCGCGCCCGCGAGGTGGGGGCGCTCACCGTCCTCGACGCCTGCCAGTCGGTGCCGCACCTGGCCGTCGACGTGCGCGAGCTCGGCGTCGACTTCCTCGCCTTCTCCGGCCACAAGATGCTCGGCCCGATGGGCATCGGTGCCCTCTGGGGGCGCGCAGAGCTGCTCGACGCGATGCCGGTCTTCCTCACCGGGGGCTCGATGATCGAGACGGTCACCATGGAGGGCGCGACCTACGCTCCGGTCCCGCAGAAGTTCGAGGCCGGGGTGCCCAATGCCGCCCAGGCGATCGGGCTCGCGGCGGCCTGCGACTACCTCAATGGCCTCGGCATGGACCGCGTCGCCGCCCACGAGCACGCGCTGACCGAGCGGCTGCTCGCCGGCCTCGCGACGCGACCCTGGGTGCGCGTCGTCGGGCCCACGGACTCCACCGATCGTGGTGGAGCGGTGAGCTTCGTCGTCGACGGCGTCCACGCCCACGACGTCGGGCAGGTCCTCGACGCCGCCGGTGTGGCCGTCCGCGTCGGCCACCACTGCGCCTGGCCCTTGCACCGCAAGGTCAGGGCGGCGGCGACGACACGAGCCAGCTTCGCGGCATACAACACGCCCGAGGAGGTCGACGCCCTGCTCGCCGCGCTCGACCGCGTCCCCCAGATCTTCGGACTCGAGGTGGCCTGAGATGGACCTCTACCAGCAGCTGATCCTCGACCACAGCAAGCGCCCGGTGAACGCCGGCCTGCGCGAGCCCTTCGACGCCGAGGTCCACCACGTCAACCCGACTTGCGGCGACGAGATCACCCTGCGCGTCCACGTCTCCGGTGAGGGCGACGAGCGCTCGATCGAGGACATCTCCTACGACAGCATGGGCTGCTCGATCAGCGTCGCCTCGGCCTCGATCCTCGCCGAGGAGGTGACCGGCCGACCCCTCGACGAGGCCTTGAACACTTGGGCCGCCATGCGCGCGATGCTCACGTCCAAGGGCGAGGACCCCGGCGACGAGGAGCTCATCGGCGACGGCGTCGCCCTCTCCGGCGTCGCCAAGTACCCCGCCCGCGTCAAGTGCGCCCTGCTCTCCTGGATGGCCTTCACCGATGCCCTCCAGCGCTCTGGCATCAGCATCCCCGCTTCCGAGGAAGGAACCCGATGAGCGAGACCTCCACGCCCACCAACGTGGCCGATGTCGAGGAGGCCCTGCGCGATGTCGTCGACCCCGAGCTCGGGATCAACGTCGTCGACCTCGGCCTCGTCTACGGCGTCACGGTCGACGCCCAGAACCACGCCGTCATCGACATGACCCTGACCTCGGCAGCGTGCCCGCTCACCGACGTCATCGAGGACCAGGTCGAGCAGTCCCTCGAGGGCATGGTGGCCAGCCACCGGATCAACTGGGTCTGGATGCCGCCGTGGGGCCCGGACAAGATCACCGACGACGGCCGCGAGCAGCTGCGCGCCCTCGGCTTCAACATCTGAGATGAGCACCCGCGTCGTCGAGGTCCCGCCCGAGCGGCTCGACGGCTGGCTCGCACGCTTCGAGGCCAACAACCCCGGCGGCGCGCCTCAACGCGTGGTCGGGGTCGAGCGATTCGACCACTCACCGCTCGCGGTGATCCTCGTCCGGCGAGGCGGGTATGCCGTGGCGCTGGCCTCCGCTGACGTCCTCCTCGCGCACAAGGTGGGTTCGCGGCACGTCCAGTCGCGCACGGCGGCGGGCGGGTGGAGCCAGCAGCGCTTCGCCCGGCGCCGGGGGAACCAGGCCGATGCCCTCGTCGAGGCCGTGCAGGACCACCTTGTCCGCATCCTCGACGGGCAGCCTGCTCCGGCTGCGTTGGTCGTCGGCGGCGACAAGACTCTCGCGGCCGACGTCCTGCGGGACCCACGCCTCCGGCACCTGACAGCGCTGCCCGCGAGGACCGCATACGCTATCGCGGACCCGAAACGAGCGGTCCTGGACGACACCCTCCGACGTGCTCGGAACGTCCACGTCACGATCCATGAGCTGACTTGACGGTGATGGCCTCCCGCTCGAGCGGCAGCGGCAAGTCTCCGGCGATGAAGCCTTGTGGTCCGACTAGCGAAGCCGTATCGTCACAATCGGTGCGGGGCGTCGGTTCCGGAGGGCAGCGAGGCGCCAGAGATGAGTCGATGTATTCGGGTGTCGGCGTGGTTGGCTGCCGTGGTGTTATTCATGCAGGCTCTCAGCGGCTGCGCATCCGCAACGGTCAACGGTATCTCGTGTTGGGGAGACACCGAGTCGCCACATTGGAGCAGCCGTGGAGAGGTTCTCATCGCCAAGACAAGGTACTCATGCGATCGAGCCGCAGCGCTGAACCTGACCATCAGAATCGAAAGAAAGGTTGGAAGTAGTTGGGTGCTGGTAGAGCAGGAGTCCAAGTACAACTTACCAGCCGACCCCAGCGAAAAGACTACCTACACAGACACGTACTACTGCGTTCCGGGCAGCACGTATCGCTCGGGAACTCGGATTGACAGCATTGCTGGACTCGACGTGGCAGTCCAGTGGGATTACGCCGCCACCCCACTGTCCACCTTATGTATCTGAATGGACGAACGGCAGTTTCGCGTGAGGTCAGCGTCAGGCTTTGCGGCATTGGTAATCGTAAGCCTTATCCTCGCGTTGAGTCCGGCGACTCGAGCGTCCTTCACCACTGTTGTCGTCACGGCGTCATGCCTGATACTGCTGGTTCTCGTCCTCATCTTGGGGGGTGGACATTGGACGCGATTTGCACTTCCAGGCGTCGCGGCGTTAATTGTTTCCGGCATGGCATGGCCGTTTGCGGGGCTTCCGGCGCTCCTCGCATTGACTCGCCTCACTTGGGCCGAGGATCTGATCCGCACCCGGCATCGTTTAGGAATCGTTTTCGGTGTGAGCGCTCTTGGACTCTTGGGCGCGGTCTTGGCGGCCAAGATCTGGCTAGGCGCTGGTCATGCCTTTGCCGTTTCGCTTCCCCCCGTTCCGAAGTGGCTTTTGATCCCCATGGCGGCGCTCGCCAACAGCTTGGTGGAGGAGGCAGTGTGGCGGCACGCGGCATGGAGTGAACTCAATGACCTGTTTGGGTTATGGGGGGCAGTGTTACTTTCTTCGCTGGCTTTCGGGATCGCCCACTGGCATGGGCTTCCAGGAGGTATCGTCGGAGTCTTTGGCGCTGCATTGCTCGGGCTGGTGTTGGGCATGACCCGGGTCGCGGTTGGATTTACCGGGGTCTTGGCAGTGCATTTTGCAGTGGACATTGGATTGTTCTGGACTATCCTCGCGTAGTTCCGATATGGAGGTGTCGTGATGACGGACCATCGGGATCTTGCGGCCTGGACCACGGGTCGACGGCTGCTGAGCGATCTGGCCTCTCGCACGGTTGTACCGCCCGACGAAAGCGCCGCCGCATGGGGGTACGTGGGTCAGGCAATAGCCACCAGCGTTGACGAGAATCTGTTTCGCGTCACCCAATCCGCGCCCGTCACAGGCCGCGGCGCATCCGGAGTCAATGCTTGGAACGAACGGATTGGTACCGGGGCGGACTTCGACTTCTGGTGGCACCGACCCGGAGGTCAGTGGATCACACCTGATCCACGGGCTGTGGAGGGAGGGCATGCCGCTGGCGTTACCGACCATGAAGCGACGGAGAGCTTAGGTTGGGAGGTTGGACCCCAAGGTGCCGTCTTCTGGTATCCCGCTGAGCCAGCGTTGGCGGCTGCGCGCGCCGTCATCGCTCCACGGCTGGGACTCAGTGGCCCGACCACGGTGGGGGAGTTCCCAGGACGCATGGAAGCGTCCGCGTACTGCGAGGTTCTCCACGGCGGAGACTGGGAGGTGCTGTGTGAGCGCTATCCGCGAGTTATTGACCTGGCGTCAAAGACCTATTGGGCTGATTGGTTCCTGCATCTCCGCGTTGACGAGGCCATCGTCCCCGACTGGAGCGCGATGCGCGCCGCCGGGCTGCGCGGCGTATACCTCTCGGCGGGCGCCTATTCACAACTTGAGGGTGAAGCCCGAGTCATCGATCGGCGACTTATTGTCGTGACTGGCTGGGCGCCGGGCGTGATGGTGACCTTCTGAGTTGAGGCCGGGAGGTATGAGCGCTGTGGACCCTGACCTGTCACGCCGCTTCGCGCGGCTCACCGAGAGCATGGTGACGCCCCGCGAGGTCGGGAAGCTGCACGCCAGGGCCGAGTCCCTGGCCCGGCTGCCGCGGCGGGTCCAGGACTGGGTCGTCGATCGAGCCGGCGGCAGGGAGGCCCAGATCGGCTTCGTCGTCGAGCCCTATGCGACGTTCCTCGGCTACGAGATCACGGACGAGGAGGCTGCTCGTCGGATGCTGCCGCCCGGCTATGACCTGCTGCCCGCGACCATGTTCGCCGGTGGACAGGCCCGGCCGATGCTCGTCATCGGTGTGTTCGCGGTGCACACGTCCGTCTTCTGGGGTGTGCGCCTGGAGGTGTCGATCATCGCCGAGCACCGGGAGCGGGGGATGCTCACCTGGGTGATCTGCGACGTCGAGTCCAACACGATCAGCCACGAGCCGGGGCGGGGGTTCGCCGGCCCGAGCGCCAGCCACGCGATGCTCACGACCAGTCACGCCGGTGAGGTCCTCATCGACGTCATCGGCGATGACGCGGGCAACCGTCTGAGCGGATCGCTGGACCTGGCCGCGGCCGAGCGCGTGGCCCTGGACGAGCGGCTCTGGGTCGAGGGGAACCTGTCGGTGGACTACGGCGGCGAGCTGGGGGTGCCGGGGTCGCAGCCCTTCGGCTTGGTCTTCGACCCCGCCGAGGTCGCTGCGGCCTGGCGCGTGGACCCGACCGCGCTGAGCCTGAGTGAGAACACCGTAGCCGCCCAGCTGCGGGCCGCAGAGCCGTGCGAGGTGGCGTGCTTCCCGTTCGCGCAGCACTACCTCACGAGCAGCTTCCCGACCGGGGCCCCGATCCGTGACCGCGCGGGGCTCCTGGCCCGGTTCACCGAGGTCGCGCAAGGATCTTGACCGCCGACGAGCCTCAGGATGTGAGTGAGCCGGGGTCATCACCCCGGTTCAGTCACACCGTGACGGTGCGCGCGTGCTCCTTGTGCCTCAGTTGACCGAGGCCACCGCGAAGGTGTCGCACTGGTTGAGGTCGCCGGTCTTGTAGCCCTGGAGGAACCAGCGCTGCCGGGCCTCGGCCGAGCCGTGCGTCCAGTTCTCGGGCGTGACGCGCCCCTGGGTCTTGGCCTGGATCTGGTCGTCGCCGACCGCGGAGGCCGCGGAGAGCGCCGACTGGATGTCCTGGGTGGTGAGCTCCTTGAGGAAGGGCTGGCCGTCCGCGCCCGGGGTGCTCGAGGCGTGCTTGGCCCAGACCCCTGCCAGGCAGTCCGCCATGAGCTCGGTGCGGACCGCGCCGCTCTCGGGGCCTTGCGGGTCCTGCTGGGCGCGGCCGAGGAGGCCGAGCTGGTCCTGGAGGGCGTGGCCGTACTCGTGGGCGACGACGTACTCCTGCGCGAGGGCGCCGTCGTCGGCGCCGAAACGCTGGGTCAGCAGTCCGAAGAAGTCCGCGTCGATGTAGACCCGCTGGTCGAGCGGGCAGTAGAACGGTCCGACCTGGTTGGATGCGGTGCCGCACTGGCTCTGCGTAGCGCCGGAGTAGAGCACGGTCTTGGTCGGCTGCCACTGCTTGCCGTAGCGAGGGAGCTCGGCCGTCCAGTAGGCCTGCACCGAGTTCACCGTGCCGATGACGCGGCACTCGGCGTCCTGGTTGGCGTCGGCGCCGGTCTGGCACTTGGCGAAGTCGTCGGTCTGCTGGCCACCGGCGTCGACCTGGCTGGTGTCGCTGCCGGAGGTCGTGCCACCCGTGGGGAGGTCCGAGGGGTTGATGCCGAAGATGAGCGCGAGGATCAGCATGATGATGCCGCCGATGCCACCGCCGACCACCACGCCGCCGGGGCCGCCGCCGCTGCGGCCGCCGGACTCGACCTGTGAGGTGTCGAGTCGGACGTTGTCGTTGAAGCTCATGGGGCACGGCCTTCCTGGGCGGTCGTTCGGCCGCGCGTGCGGCGGCACCTACACTAAACCGTCGAGGCGGTCCGCGGCCTTCCGGGACGACGCGGGGCATCCGTGTCGCGACCACAGCGCAGCCTCAGCGATCGCCGCGATCGCGCCTCCGCCCGTGTCCGTCCGAGTTAGGCCTGTGCCCCGATGATCACCGCCGCCGAGGTCGAGCTTCGTGCCGGCTCCCGCCTCCTGCTCGACCGCGCGACCTTCCGGGTGGCGCCGGGCGATCGGATCGGCCTCGTCGGGCGCAATGGTGCCGGCAAGACCACGTTGACCAAGGCCCTCGCCGGTCAGACCCTGCCGGCGGCGGGGCAGATCACCCGGTCCGGGGAGGTCGGCTACCTGCCGCAGGATCCCCGCACCGGTGACCTCGAGATCACGGCGCGCGACCGTGTGCTGTCCGCGCGCGGCCTCGATGCCATCCTGCGCGACCTGCGCAAGGCCGAGGTGGCGATGTCCGAGGAGACGGGGGAAAAGCAGGAGCGCGCCATGCGGCGCTATGCCCGCCTCGACGCCGAGTTCACCGCAGCCGGAGGGTATGCCGCGGAATCCGAGGCAGCCACCATCGCCGGCGCGCTGGGGTTGACCGAGCGGCAACTGGCGCAGACGCTGGGCACCCTCAGCGGCGGCCAGCGCCGCCGGATCGAGCTGGCAAGGATCCTCTTCTCCGGCGCCCAGACCCTCCTTCTCGACGAGCCGACCAACCACCTCGACGCCGACTCGATCGCCTGGCTGCGCGACCACCTCAAGGGCTACAAGGGCGGCCTCATCGTCATCAGCCACGACGTCGACCTGCTCGACGCCGTCGTCAACAAGGTCTTCCACCTCGACGCCAACCGCGCCGAGCTCGACGTCTACAACCTCGGCTGGAAGGCCTACCTCGCCCAGCGCGAGACCGACGAGCGCCGCCGCAAGCGGGAGCGCGCCAACGCCGAGAAGAAGGCCTCCGTCCTCATGGCGCAGGCGGACAAGATGCGGGCCAAGGCCACCAAGACCGTCGCTGCCCAGAACATGGCCCGGCGCGCGGAGCGGATGCTCGCGGGCCTGGAGCAGGAGCGCGCGCACGACAAGGTCGCCAAGCTGCGCTTCCCCGAGCCCGCACCCTGTGGCCGGACGCCGCTGAGGGCCTCGCAGCTGTCGCGCTCCTACGGCTCACAGGAGGTCTTCACCGATGTCGACCTGGCCATCGACCGTGGCTCGCGTGTCGTCGTCCTCGGCCTCAACGGCGCGGGCAAGACCACGCTGCTGCGCATGCTCGCCGGCGTCGACACCCCGGACACCGGTCAGGTCGAGCCGGGCCACGGACTGAAGATCGGCTACTACGCCCAGGAGCACGAGAACCTCGACACCGACCGCTCGGTGCTCGACAACATGAAGTCCGCCGCCCCTGACCTTGGCGAGACCGAGGTCCGCAAGGTGCTCGGGTCCTTCCTCTTCTCCGGCGACGCGGTCGACAAGCCCGCCGGTGTCCTCTCCGGTGGCGAGAAGACGCGCCTGTCCCTGGCCCTCCTCGTCGTCTCCTCGGCCAACGTCCTGCTCCTCGACGAGCCCACCAACAACCTCGACCCCGCCTCGCGGGCCGAGATCCTCGGGGCGCTGAAGACCTACAAGGGGGCGGTCGTCCTCGTCACCCACGACGAGGGTGCCGTCGACGCGCTCGAGCCGGAGCGGATCCTGCTCCTGCCCGACGGCGTCGAGGACCTCTACAACGCCGACTACCGCGACCTCATCACCCTCGCCTGAGCAGCCTCATGAGTCGGCCTGCGCAGCTCGTGGTGCGGGCCGAGCGCGACCTGCCGCCCCTGGATCCGTCCTGGCTCGCCGCGCAGGAGCAGCAGGCGCTGTCGGTGGTTCAGGGTGCCGGACGCCGTGCGGGCACCCTGCTCCGCCGGTGGGCGCTCAAGTCCGCCGTCGCCGACCTGCTTGAGCTCTCCGCCACGCCGGCATCCCTGCGCCGCATAGGAGTTCGCCACGATGCCCAGGGGGCACCTTCGATCATGGTCGACGGTCAGGAGGCGGGACTCGAAGGCAGTGTGAGCGCGTGCGCAGGCTGGGCCGTCGGGCTGGCGTGCAGCGGATTGTCCCCAGCCGGTGTGGATCTCGAGCTGATCGCACCCCAGGGCGAGGACTTTGTCCGCGACTGGTTCACCGCCGGCGAGACGGCATACGTCCACCGGCACCGCGAGGGCAGCCCCGAGCGCGACCTGGCCACCACGCTGGTCTGGTCGGCCAAGGAGGCCGCCCTCAAGGCGCTGGGCCGCGGCCTCTTCGCCGACCCGCGCACCGTCGAGGTCAGCCTCGGGGCCGTCGGCTCCCCTCAGGCCTGGGCTCCGTTGCAGGTCGCGGTCACCGACGGTCGTCCTCTCCCGGGGTGGTGGCGTCGCGAGGGTCGCTTCGTCGTCACCACGGTGTATGCCGTGGGCTCACCAACGGCAGGGCCGCCGCCTCCCGTGGGGGAGACGACGGCCCTCGCGCGGGCGGTGCCGGTCAGCCGGGGATCGCGGGCAGGCGGGTGAGCGCCTTGGCCACCGACTCCTGGAGCTCGGAGTCGGCCCACGTGTGATCGGTGAGGCTGCCGTGGAGGTAGGCGTCGTAGGCCGCCATGTCGACGTGACCATGACCGGACAGGGCGACCAGGATGACCCGCTCCTCGCCGGCCGCTGTCGCCTCGTTCGCCGCGTCGACCGCGGCGGCCACGGCGTGCGTGGACTCGGGCGCCGGGATGATGCCCTCGGTGCGCGCGAAGAGCACACCCGCAGCGAAGCAGTCCTGCTGGGTCTTGGCGACCGCCTCGATTAGCTTCTCCTCGTAGAGGTGCGAGACCAACGGAGCCATGCCGTGGAAGCGCAGGCCGCCGGCGTGGATCGGGTCCGGCATGAAGTCGTGGCCGAGGGTGTGCATCTTGAGCAGCGGGGTCAGGCCGGCGACGTCGCCGAAGTCGTAGGCATAGACACCCTGCGTGAGCGAGGGGCAGGACGCCGGCTCGACCGCGCGGATGACCGGGCCCTGCCCGCCGGTGGCGAGCTTCTCCCGGATGAAGGGGAAGGTGAGGCCGGCAAAGTTGGAGCCGCCCCCGGTGCAGCCGACGATGAGGTCGGGCGTCTCGTCGATCTTCGCGAGCTGGAGGAGGGCCTCCTCGCCGATGATCGTCTGGTGGAGCAGGACGTGGTTGAGAACCGAGCCGAGCGCGTAGTTGGCGTCGGGGTCCTGCGCCGCCACCTCCACCGCCTCGGAGATCGCGACCCCGAGCGAGCCGGGGGAGTCCGGGTGCTCGGCGAGGATCGCGCGGCCGGCCTCGGTGAGGTCCGAGGGTGAGGGGTGGATCGTGCCGCCGAAGGTCTCGATCATCATCTTGCGGTAGGGCTTGGCGTCATAGGACGCCCGCACCTGCCAGACCTCGCACTCCAGGCCGTACTGCGCGCACGCGAACGCCAACGACGTGCCCCACTGGCCGGCGCCGGTCTCGGTCGTGAGCTTCTTGATGCCGGCCTTGGCGTTGTAGTACGCCTGCGGCACAGCGGTGTTCGGCTTGTGGGAGCCGGCGGGGGAGACGCCTTCGTACTTGTAGTAGATCTTCGCCGTCGTGCCCAGCGCCTTCTCCAGGCGGAGTGCACGGATCAGCGGCGAGGGCCGCCACAGCCGGTAGACGTCCTGGACCTCCTCGGGGATGTCGATGTACCTCTCGGTCGACACCTCCTGGAGGATCAGGTCCATCGGGAAGATCGGGGAGAGGTCCTCGGGCCCGACCGGCTGACCGGTGCCCGGGTGCAGCGGCGGCGGCGGAGGCGTCGGCAGGTCGGCCAGGATGTTGTACCAGCGGGTCGGCATCTCCGACTCGTCGAGGACGACCTTGTGCTGCGGTACCGGTGCCACGGCATACCTCTTCTCTTCGGGAGTGACGGGCACATCGTCGCCGACGCTCCCGACGCCGGCCACACCGGGTCCACACCTCGGGAATGCCTGTCGCTCCCGAGTGGTTGACTGGCCCCGACGAGAGGAACGACGCACGTGAGCATGGGCAACTGGCAGGTCATCCACAGCCTCACCCGGGACTCCAGCGTCAAGCACGTCGAGCTGGCGCCGGGCACGACCCGGCGGGTCCTGTCGTATGCCGTGCCCTACCGCGGCCGCATCGCCGCCTTCCTCGTCTTCGTCGTGCTCGACTCGGTGCTCGTCGTCGCCACGCCGCTGCTGCTGAAGTCGCTCGTCGACGACGGCATCGTCGGCGGCGACCGTGGCCTGGTCGTCCGGCTCTCCTTGCTCGTGGCACTGCTGGCCCTGGTCAGCGCCGCCGTCGGGATGCTCGAGCGGTGGTTCTCTGCCCGCATCGGTGAAGGCCTCATCTACGACCTGCGCACCCAGGTCTTCGGGCACGTCCTGCGCCAGCCGATCGCCTTCTTCACCCGCACGCAGACCGGAGCCCTCGTCTCCCGGCTCGGCAGCGACGTCATCGGAGCCCAGGGTGCCTTCACGTCCGTGCTCTCCAACACGGTGAGCAATGTCATCACCCTCGTCCTCATCCTCGGCGCGATGTTCACCCTGTCCTGGCCGCTCACCCTGGCCGCTCTGGCCTTGGTGCCCCTGTTTCTCATCCCGGCCCGGGTCATGGGTCGCCGCCTTGCCGCCCTGACGCACGAGCAGATGGGCCTCAACGCGGAGCTGTCCGGGCGGATGACCGAGCGCTTCAACGTCGCCGGTGCGCTCCTGGTCAAGCTCTTCGGTCGCCCCGCCAGCGAGGACGAGGAGTATGCCGTCCGCGCCGGTCGCGTGCGCGACATCGGTGTGCGCATCGCGATGAACCGCAACGTGTTCTTCATCGCCATGACGACCGTCGCCAGCCTCGGCACCGCGATCGTCTACGGCTTCGGAGGCCTGCAGGTCGTCGACGGCACGCTCACCATCGGCACGCTCCTCGCCCTGACCACCCTGCTCGTCCGCCTCTACGGGCCGCTGACCGCGATCTCCAACGTGCGCGTCGACGTCATGACCGCGCTCGTCTCCTTCTCCCGCGTCTTCGAGGTGCTCGACCTCAAGCCGCTCGTGGCCGAGGCGCCCGACGCCCGGCCGCTGCCCAGCGCCCCCGTGCACGTCGAGGTCGACAGGGTGGGCTTCTCCTACCCGAGCGCGGACCAGGTCTCGATGGCCTCGCTCGAGGGCCAGGCCGTCGGTGACCGACGCGGTGGCGGACCGGTCCTCTCGGATGTCTCCTTCGTGGTGCCGCCGGGCGCGCTCGTCGCCCTCGTCGGTCCCAGCGGTGCCGGCAAGACCACCCTCACCGGCCTGCTCTCGCGGCTCTACGACCCCACCGTGGGATCCGTGCGGATCAACGGCGTCGACCTGCGCCAGGCGACGCTGGAGTCGATCCACGACACCGTGGGCGTCGTCACCCAGGAGGCCCACCTCTTCCACGACACGATCCGCGCCAACCTCCGGTATGCCGCGCCCCAGGCCACCGAGGAACAGATGTGGCACGCCCTGGAGGCGGCCCAGGTGGGCCCGCTCGTCCGGTCCCTCCCCGAGGGGCTGGACACCGTCGTCGGTGACCGCGGGCACCGACTCTCCGGCGGGGAGAAGCAGCGGCTGGCCATCGCGCGGCTCCTGCTCAAGGGGCCCGGACTGCTCGTCCTCGACGAAGCCACGGCCCACCTCGACAGCGAGTCCGAGGCCGCGCTGCAGCGAGCCCTGGACGAGGCCCTCCGTGGTCGCACTGCCGTCGTCATCGCGCACCGGCTCTCGACCGTGCGGGGTGCCGACCAGATCCTCGTCCTCGACGAGGGCCAGGTCGTCGAGTCGGGCACCCATGGTGAGCTGCTCGACCGGAGCGGGCTGTATGCCGACCTCTACCGCACGCAGTTCCAGGAGCCCGCGCGGGCCTGATGGTGCGTGATCAGCCGTCCTCCTCGTCCCAGATCCGCACCTTCTTCGGCGTGACCGGAGTCGAGCCTGCTCCCTCGGGCGCCCCGGCCTCCTCCGCCTCGAGGCGCAGTTCCCGGCGAATGCCGAACCACACCAGCACGAAGCCCAACGGCATCGTCAGCCACCACTGGAAGGCATAGGCCTGGTGCGGGCCCAGCGAGCGGTCCGGGGGTTCGAGCGCTTGAGGGCGTGCCGGGGAGCCGCCCGAGGCGAGCAGCTCGTCCTGGAGCAGGACGTACCCCCCGAGGAGGGGCTCGCCCGTGGCCTTGCCTGCCTCGGCGAGGTTGATCGCGTCGAGCTGGCCCTTGGGCAGGGATCGTCCGCGCCCCTCCTCGCTCGGCAGGGCCCAGCCGGTGAGGGTGACCTGACCCCTGGGGGGCAGCGGCACGCTCGGCAGCACGTCGGCGCCCTCCTTGGCGTTGGCGACCCACCCGCGGTCCACGAGCACGACGCTGCCGTCGAGCAGTCGGAACGGGGTGACCAGCTCGAAGCCGTAGACGCCGCCGTTGGGCCGGTTCCGCACGTAGAGGTGGTCGGTCGCGGCATACGCACCGGTGGCCGTCACCCTCGTCCACTGCTCGGTGATCGGGAGCGGGCCCTCACCCAGCACGTCCGTGAGGGGCAGGGGCTCCGCGCGGTAGTTCGCGTCCAGTCGGGCATTGCGCTCGGCCTTGTAGACGTACCGGCCGTACTGCCACTGCCCGAGGTGGTAGCAGGTGAAGGCGGCGAGCACCGCGAGGGCGAGGGCTCCCAGCCAACGCGGTGTCAGGAGCCTGCGGAGCACCCCGCCACGGTACCCGTCGTAGATTGGTGCCCTCATGCCACCCACTGACCAGCCCCGCCTCGTCGACCGCTTCGGCCGGATCGGCCGAGACCTGCGTGTCTCGGTGACCGATCGCTGCAACCTGCGCTGCACCTACTGCATGCCGGCCGAGGGCTTGGCCTGGATGCCCAAGCCGGAGATGCTCACGGACGAGGAGCTGCTCCGCCTCGTCGGCGTCCTCGTCGGCCTGGGCATCGAGTCGGTCCGGCTCACCGGCGGCGAGCCGCTGCTGCGTCGTAGCCTGGTCGACCTCGTCGCCGGGATCGCCGGCCTGCGCCCGCGGCCCCGGATCGCGATGACCACCAACGGGGTCGGCCTCGACAAGGTGGCGGCCGCCCTCGCGGAAGCCGGCCTGGACCGGGTCAACGTCAGTCTCGACACCACGGACCCGGAGCACTTCCAGCGACTGACGCGCCGGGACCGCCTCGACGACGTCGTCCGTGGGCTGGCTGCAGCCGCCGAGGCCGGACTGACCCCGGTCAAGGTCAATGCCGTGGCGATGCGTGGGGTCAACGACGTCGACGCCCCCGAGCTGCTCCAGTGGTGCCTCGACCGTGGCTACGAGCTGCGCTTCATCGAGCAGATGCCGCTCGATGCCCAGCACGCATGGGACCGCGGACTCATGGTCACCCAGGCCGAGCTGCTCCAGCGTCTGGGCGAGCGGTTCACCCTCACCCCGGTGCCGTCGCGGGGAAGTGCCCCGGCCGAGACCTTCCTCGTCGACGGCGGGCCGGCCATCGTCGGGATCATCGCCAGCGTCACGGCGCCGTTCTGCGCGGCCTGCGACCGGGTGCGCCTGACCGCCGACGGCCAGCTGCGCAACTGCCTCTTCGCCCGCCGGGAGGTCGACCTGCGGGGCCCGCTGCGCGACGGCGCGACCGACGACGAGCTCGGGCAGCTGATGATCGAGGAGATGGCCCGCAAGGCCGCCGGGCACGGCATCGACGGGCCACGCTTCGTCCAGCCGGACCGCCCGATGTCGGCCATCGGTGGGTGAGGGCGTCCTCAGGACCGGAGGTGCTTGACGTCGTCGACGTGGGGGAGCACCGTGCCGACGCGGCCGACGACCCGCGGTGCGCGTGAGTTCGCCAGGACCACGGCTATGTAGGGCAGCACGGCCGCACCCACGAGGAAGAACCAGCGCCACCAGGCGTCGACGACGACGAGCAGGATGAAGCACAGCGTGCGAATCCCCATGGTGATGAGGTAGCGCCGGAGGCGGGCGTCCTGGTCGAGCGTGGCGCTCTCCGGGGCACTGGTGACCGACACGACCTCAGCCGTCACTGGGGTCGGGCCCGGTCTCTCCGCCGCCTGCGCCACCACACCACTGTATGCCGCGTGGTCACCTCCCGGTCCTCGGGACGGGCGGCGCCGGGTTCCGGCTACCCGCCGGTAGTCCACTAGCGTCGCATGCGAACGGCCGACCGACCCGGAGGAGAACCATGAGTGAGCCGCGCAACGTGCTGGTCACCGGCGGCAACCGAGGCATCGGCCTGTCGATCGCCCAGGCCTTCGCGGCCCAAGGCGACCGGGTCGCGATCACGCTCCGGTCGGGCCAGGCACCGGAAGGACTGACCGGTGTCACCTGCGAGGTCACCGACTCGGCCTCGGTGGACTCAGCCTTCGCGGCCGCCGAGGAGGCCCTCGGCGGGCCGATCGAGGTGCTCGTCGCCAACGCCGGCATCACCCGCGACACCCTGCTCATGAGGATGAGCGACGAGGAGTTCGACGCCGTCATCGACACCAACCTCACCGGCGCCTTTCGCTGCGCCCGCCGGGCGAGCAAGGGGATGATCCGGCTCCGGCGCGGGCGGATCATCTTCATCTCCAGCGTCGTCGGTCTCTACGGCTCTCCGGGACAGACCAACTACGCGGCGAGCAAGTCCGGGCTCGTGGGCCTGGCCCGCTCCATCACCCGCGAGCTGGGAGGTCGGGGCATCACCGCGAACGTCGTGGCCCCGGGCTTCATCGACACCGACATGACCGCCGAGCTGCCCGAGGACCGCAGGGCCGCCTACCTGGCCGCCATCCCGGCCGGCCGCTTCGCGGCTCCGGAGGAGGTCGCCGCGGCGGTGACCTGGCTCGCGAGCCCGGGTGCGGCATACATCTCCGGCGCCGTCGTCCCCGTCGACGGCGGCCTCGGCATGGGCCACTGACTCCCCACCTCCGACTCCATCGACCCAAGGACGGACATGCTCCTCGACGGCAAGAAGCTCCTCATCACCGGTGTCCTCATGGACTCCTCGATCGCCTTCCACGTGGCTCGCCTGGCTCAGGAGGAGGGCGCCGAGGTGGTGCTCACCTCCTTCGGTCGCACCATGCGGATCACCTCGACGATCGCCAAGCGGCTGCCGGTCACGCCCCCGGTCGTCGAGCTCGATGTCGCGAACGAGGACGACCTCGCCGCCCTGACGGAGCGCGTCAAGGAGCACGTGCCGCACCTGGACGGGGTGGTGCACTCGATCGGGTTTGCCCCGCAGGGGGCCTTCAACTTCATGGAGGCCGGCTGGGAGGACGTGTCCACGGCGGTGCAGATCTCGGCCTTCTCGCTGCAGGCCCTGGCCAAGGCGAGCCTGCCGTTGATGGGGGAAGGGTCGAGCGTGGTGGGCCTGACCTTCGACGCGCGCTACGCGTGGCCGGTCTATGACTGGATGGGCGTGGCCAAGGCCGCCTTCGAGGCGACGAACCGCTATCTCGCCCGCGACCTGGGCCCCCGGGGCGTCCGCTGCAACCTGGTGTCGGCCGGCCCGATCCGGACCACGGCCGCCAAGTCGATCCCGGGCTTCGAGCAGTTCGAGGAGGCGTGGGGGACGCGCGCGCCGCTCGGCTGGGATGTCAACGACCCGGTGGCGGCGGCCCGGGCCTGCGTGGCCCTGCTCTCCGACTGGTTCCCGGCGACCACAGGGGAGATCGTCCACGTCGACGGCGGCTTTCACGCCATGGGTGTCTGAGCGGTCCCACGCGCAGAGGGAACGCCACTAGGCTCCCGCCTGTGACGGACCAGGCCGCTGCCGGCGGACCCACGATCGAGGCGCGAGAGGTGCGCCTGCTCGAGGGTCCCAACCTCTACTTCACCCGCCCCGCACTCAAGGTGGTGCTGGGCATGCCCGGACCGCTCGCCGCGGCCCCGGGCGAGGTGTCGGCGGTGGCAGGTGCCCTGGGGATGACGCGGTTCGCCGCGGCCCCGGCCGGAGGCACCGCTCGGCAACGCGCCCTCGCCCGACTCGTGGAGCGCTTCGTCCGGCGGCTGGCCGCGGCAGCCGGTGTGCGCCGCGTCGGGGTCCGAACGAGGAGCGGGACGACAGCCGACGAGGTCGTCGTGGCGGTCGTGTGGCGACGCCGTGGGCCTGCGCAGGCCTTCGGTGAGGCACTGGCGCCGGCCCTGTGTCGGCTCTTCGCCGGCGAGGACGCGGCCTCGGTGCTGGACGCGACCGCGCGGCGGATCACGCAGGCCGAAGTGGGGGAGCCGCCGCGGCTGCTCGACCCCCGCGTGCCCGTTGTCGCCGTCACCGGCACCAACGGGAAGACGACGACCACGCGCTTGCTCGCGCACATCGGCATGACCGCTGGTCGGCGCACCGCCTGGAGTTCCACCGATGGCGTCCTCGCCCAGGGCGAGCTCGTCGAGGCCGGTGACTACTCCGGGCCGGCGGGCGCGCGCGCCGTCCTGGAGACGCCGGGGGTCGAGCTGGGCATCCTGGAGACCGCGCGCGGCGGCATGTTGCTCAAGGGCGTGGGCGTGACCCACAACGACGTCTCGGTGGTGACCAACGTGTCGGCCGATCACCTGGGTCAGCAGGGCATCGACACCGTCGACCAGCTCGCCGAGGTCAAGGCGATCATCACGAGGATCACGCGATCGACGGGGTGGTGTGTCCTCAACGGCGACGACCCGCGGGTCTGGGCGATGCGCACGGGCACTCCCGCGCGACCGTGGGTCTTCACCCTTGACCCGGACTCCCCGGCCATCCGCGAGGCGCTCGGCGCCGGTGGCCGGGCGATCACCCTCGTCGACGGGTGGCTGACGGTCCTCGACCAGTCCGGCGGCACGGACCGCCTGATCCCGTTGGCCGACCTGCCGATGGCCTTCGGCGGCCTCGCCGTCCACAACGTCGCCAATGCCCTGGCGGGCGCCGCTGCCGCCCTGGCGATCGGGTTGCCCCGAGCCGACGTGGTCGAGGGCCTGGCCACCTTCGCCCCGGACGAGCGCCTCAACGCCGGGCGCCTGAACTCCTACACGATCCCCGTTCCCGACGGACAGGCGACGGTGATCATCGACCTCGCGCACAACGAAGCCGGGCTCGAGGCCCTCCTCGAGGTGTCCCGCGGTCTGGCCCTGCCCGGCGCCCGGGTCCGGCTGGCCCTTGGGACGGCGGGTGACCGCACCGACGACATCCTCACGGCGCTGGGTCGGATCGCCGGCCTCGGCGCGGACCAGGTCGTCCTGGCCCACAAGGAGCGCTACCTGCGCGGGCGGAGCACCGAGGAGATGGAGACCCCGATGCGCGCCGGGCTCACCGAGGTCGGCGTGGGGCACGTCGACTCCGCGCCGACGGAGCTTGCCGGCCTGGAGCTGCTCCACTCGGCCGCGCACGACGGCGACGTGCTGGCCGTCATGTGCCATGCCGACCGCGTCGGCCTGGCGGAGTGGATCCGTGCGCAGGGTGGACGCGCGGACGAGGGTGCCGACATCCGCGCGAAGGTGCGGCGCGCCCGGGGTGAGCACCCGGCCCAGGCCCGTATCGATGCCCTGTGGGAGATCGACGACGACAGGGAACGCATCGTGGCCGCCCGGGCGCTTGTGGCAGAGCACCCCGGCGACCCGGTCGTCCTCTTCGAGCTCGGTGGCGCCCACGACGCGGCGGGCGAGGAGGAGACGGCCGTGGGTCACTACGAGGCCGCCATTGCCGGTGGCCTGCGGGAGCCGCTGCGCCACCGCTGCCTGGTCCAACTGGCCTCCAGCCTGCGCAACCTCGGGCGCCACGACGAGGCGCTCACGCGCATCGAGGAGGCCAGCGAGGCGGACCCGACGAGCATCGGCACGCAGATGTTCCGCGCCCTCATCCGCCACGACGCCGGCGATCCCACGACGGCGCTCGCCGACCTGCTCACCGTGCTCGCCGAGGAGTCCTCGGATGCCGACGTCGCCGGTTATCGGCGATCGCTCACGGCATACGCCCGCGAACTCTCCGCGCGCGCGAAACCCGACCCCGCGACGCCCGCCTGACCGGTCTGGGCGGGCCGGACGCCGAGGCGAGGGCCAGCTGGGCGCCGGCCGAACCACTCAGGCGTCGAGGGCGCTGGTGTCGGCGGCGGTGGCGCTGTCACCCTCCTCGATGGCCCGCTGCTCGAGCTCGGCGGCATCAAGGTCGGGATCGCCGATGCCGTCATTGGTGTGGCTGCCCGGCTGGGCCTGGCGGGTCATCGACTCGAGCTCCTGCATGACGGCGGCGTGGTTGTCGACGCAGAGCACCACCAGGTCGCCCGGGTTGGCCCTCGCCATGACGTGACGCACCGCGGACGTCTCGTCGAGAACCACCTCGACCTGGACGCAACGCGCACCCCCGGCAGCCATCCGGGCGTGCGCACCCTCGGAGATCAGGGCCGAGGTCTCCCCGGAGCGCCGACCCCGCAGACGCTCGTCCTCACGGACGACGAGGACGTCGAAGTGCTCTGCAGCGATCGCGCCGAGCTCGCGCATGTCGTCGTCGCGGCGGTCTCCCGCCGTGGCGATCATGCCGATCCGTGAGACCTTGCCGAACTCGGCGGCCCCCTCCTTGTGGGCGGCATACCGCTCGACGAAGTCGCCGAGCACCTTCATGCCGGGAGCGTTGTGGCAGTAGTCGACGATGACCTCGACGTTGTGCACGTCGACGAGGTTCATCCGGCCGGGGGAGAGGTAGTACGACGTCGTGAAGGTGCGCAGGCCCTGCCGGATCTCGTGCAGGCCGGTCCCGACGGCGAAGGCGGCACCGGCTGCCGCCATCGCGTTGGCGACGTTGAACATGGCCGTGCCGCCGAGGGTCGACGGCAGCAGGTGGGTCCAAGCCAGTTGCATGGTGCGCCGACCGTGCCGGATGACGATCATGTCGCCCCGGTCGGTCGGCTCCAGGACGACGGCCCGGCCACCCCGGCGGCAGTGATCGTCGATGAACTCCCGGACCCGGGAGCCGGGGGGAGCGGTGGAGAACCACACGATGCTGCCCGAGCAACGGCGGCGCATGCGACGCACGAGCGGGTCGTCGGCGTTGAGGACGGCATATCCGTCCCGCGGCACGGCCTCGACGACGACCGCCTTGACGTCGGCCAGCTGCTCGACCGTGTCGATGCCCCGCATGCCGAGGTGATCGGCCGCCACGTTGGTGACGACGGCGACATCGTTGCGGTCGTAGCCCAGCCCCTCGCGGAGGATCCCACCGCGGGCCACCTCCAGCACCGCGAAGTCGACGCGCGGGTTCTGCATGACCATCCGAGCGGACCGCGGACCCGAGGCGTCGGCCTTGTAGACCAGGCGCTCGTCGATGACGATGCCGTCCGTGGAGGTCATGCCGACCTTGCGGCCCACGCCCTTCATGATGTGGGCGATCATTCGCGAGGTGGTCGTCTTGCCGTTGGTGCCGGTCACGGCGACGATCGGCACCCGGCTGGGCGCCCCCGGCGGGAAGAGGAGGTCGACCACTGGCTTGGCGATGAACTGGGGTTCGCCGATCGTCGGGTGGGTGTGCATGCGGAACCCGGGTGCGGCATTGACCTCGCAGATCGCGCCACCGGTCTCGCGCACGGGCGAGGCGATGTCGGGGCAGATGAAGTCGATGCCGGCGACGTCGAGACCGACCAGTCGCGCGGCCTCCTCGGCGATCTCGATGTTGTCGGGGTGGGCGTCGAAGGTCCGGTCGATCGAGATGCCACCGGTGGACATGTTCCCGGTGAGCGCGAGCTTGACCATCACCCCCTTCTCCGGCACCGAGTCCAGCTCGAAGCCCTGGGCACGCACCCGCTCGATCGCGGCCTCGTCGACGGCGATCTTGGTCAGCACCTTCTCGTGCCCCACGCCGCGGCGCGGGTCGGCATTCGTGATGTCGACGAGCTCGCTGATGGTGTGCACGCCGTCGCCGGTCACGTGGGCGGGCACGCGCTCGGCGATCGCCTGCATCCGCCCTCCGACGATGAGGCAGCGGTAGTCCTTGCCGGTGATGAAGGACTCGACGATGACGTAGCCGCCGCGCGACTGGGCCTTGGCGGCGCGGAAGGCCTCCCGCACGGACTCGTCGTCGCGCAGGTTGAGGCCGACGCCTCGGCCGTGGTTGCCGTCGAGCGGCTTGACGACGACGGGGTAGCCGACCTCGCGAGCCGCCGAGACCGATCCGTCCTCGGTGCGGATCACCTGCTGCTTGGGCACCGGGAGGCCCGCGGAGGCCAGGAGGGTCGCCGTGAGGTCCTTGTCGCCGGCGATGTCGACGGCGAGGGCGCTCGTCTTGGAGGTCATGGTCGCCCGGATCCGCTGGGCGTGGACGCCCTGGCCCAGCTGCACCAGGCTGGCGCCGTTGAGCCGGATGTAGGGGATGTCCCGGCTGATGGCCTCTTCGATGATGGCGTTCGTCGAGGGACCGAAGGCCAGCCGCTCGGCGCGGCGGATGAAGGCCTCGAGCTCGCCCCGGAAGTCGAAGTCCGGGTCCGGGGCGACCAGGTCGTTCACGAGGCGCACGGCGAGCTGTCCGGCGGCGAGCCCCACCCCCTCGTCGTGGAAGCCGTAGATGACGTTGTAGCGGCCGGGGGACCCCTTGACCTCCCGGGTCTTGCCCCGGCGCAGGTCGTGCCCGCACTCCTGCTGCAGCTGGAGCGCGACGTGCTCGGCGACGTGCCCGAGCCAGGTCCCCTCGCGCAGGCGCTCGACGAAGCCCCCTCGGACACCACGGGAGCAGCTGTGCGCCTCGAGGCCGGGGAGGAGCTCGACGAGCCGGTCGGTGAAGCCGGGCAGGGTGTCGGTGGGGTAGCCCTCGAGCACGCCGAGGTCGACGACGAGGTGCACGGCCGGCTCGTACGACCAGATGTTGCCGCCGCGGTAGATGCGGGACTCCAGGATGCGCAGCTCGGGGGCCGGAGGACCGGTGGGCGTGGGGCGCTCGGACGACATCTCGGTCCTCTCCTTCGGTGATGGGCTGGACGAACTCTAGGGCCTCAGGGCCCCGGTGGGCTCGGCCTCGGGCTTGGCCGTCTCGGCCACGATCACGGTGTCCGGGTGATGCTCGACGAAGCCGGCCAGGCGCCGGGTCGCCAGGTCGAAGGTGGACCCGGCCGGCAAGGCGTGGACGACGGCTCCGGAGACGAGCAGGGGCGCGTAGCGCCGGGCATCGGGCGCGTCGGTCACCGCGCTGCTGCAGTCGATGACGAAGGCGGTGCTGCGCCCGTGCACGGTGAACCGCCCGGCCGTGACCTCGATCGCCGTGTCCTCGTCGATGCCGATGCCCAGCAACCCCGGTGAGCGGGCGATGACGGCCATGAGCCGGCCGTAGCGGGCGCGCTCGGCGAAGTGCTGGTCGATGACGACGCCCTTGATCAGGCCCAGGCCCTGGCTGACTCCACTGCTGCGCTGGAGCGGCACCGCGCCGTCCTGGCCCAGGGCGATCATGAACTCGCTCATGATCGAGGCGCCGGCCGAGGTGCCCCCGATGACGGCCCCGCGCTCGTGGGCGCGGTGGAGCGCCGCCCCCAAGGGTGTGCCGGCGAAGTACTGGCTGAGGACCAGCTGGTTCCCACCGCTGATGAACACGCCGGTCGCGGCGTCCAGCGCCTCGACCTCGGCATCCCGGCCCCGGGGGTCCCGCGAGGAGGGGTTGACGACCGAGATCTGCGTGACGCCGAAGCGCTCGAAGACCTCGGTGTAGGCCGCGACCACCTCGGCCTGGAAGGAGGAGGCCGTGGGGATGATGACCATCCGGGCCGAGCGGCCGCCGCTGAGCTTGACGAAGCGTCGCAGCAGGCTCGCCCGCCCCACGCGGTCCTCGGCCCCGCCGATGATGAAGAGGGTGGGCTTGCTGGTGCGACGCGACGGCATGGGATCACCCTAAAGGGGGGCCGGTCCTTCCTCGTCGAGGAGGTCGGCCTCTTCGATCTCGTCCCGCGAGATCCCGAGGAGGTACAGCACGGCGTCGAGGTAGGGCACGTTGACGCTCGCGTCGGCCTGCTCACGCACGATCGGCTTGGCGTTGAAGGCGATCCCGAGGCCGGCTGCCTGGATCATGTCGAGGTCGTTGGCGCCGTCCCCGATCGCCACGGTCCGGTGCAGCGGCAGTCCCTCTGCCCGGGCGATCTCGCTCAGCGCGCGGGCCTTGCCCGCCCGGTCGACGACCTCGCCGAGGACGCGACCGGTCAGCACGCCGTCACGGACCTCGAGGCGATTCGCGCGGGCGTGCGCGATGCCCAGGTCGTCGGCGATCGGCTGGACGATCTCGATGAAGCCCCCCGAGACGAGGGCGACGGTGAACCCGAGGCGCTTCAGCGTGCGGACCAGGGTCCTCGCGCCCGGCGTGAGCTGCACCCGGTCGCGCACCTCACCGAGCACGGTGTCCGGCAACCCGGCGAGGGCGGCGACGCGGGCGTGGAGGCTCTCGGCGAAGTCGAGCTCACCCCGCATTGCGCGCTCGGTCACGGCCGCGACCTCGGCCTCCCGGCCGGCGTGCTGGGCCAGCAGCTCGATGACCTCGTCCCGGATGAGGGTGGAGTCGACATCCATCACGACGAGTCGGCGTCCGCGGCGGGCGAGCCCGGCCGGGGAGACGGCGACGTCCACGCCGTGGGCGGCGGCCGCGAGGGCGAGGTCATGCCGGAGGCCGTCGACGTCGTCGGCGCCCGAGATGTCGAGCTCGAGGGTGGTGACGGGGTAGCGGGAGAGTCGGCGGATCCGGTCGATGTTGGCCCCGCGCTCGGCGATCGCCGCCGTGAGCGCCGCCACCTGCGCCCCCGTGAGTGGTCGGCCCAGGGCGCTGATCGTGGCGCGCCCGGTGCGGCGGGGAACGTTGTCGCCGGTCCCGACGCTCACCACCGAGGTCAGTCCCAGCTCGTATGCCGTCCGCTGGGCGATCGCCTTGGCCGCCGCTTCGCGCCCGGGCACCTCGAGCAGGGCGGTCAGGGTGATCCGGCCACGCGTGATGGTCTGCTCGAGGTCGAGGACGACCGGGTGCAGGTCGGCCAGCGCGGCGAACAACGCGCGCGAGACGCCGGGACGGTCATCCCCGGTGAGCGTGACGAGCAGGGTCGGCCGAGAGGTCGGATCGGTCACGGCGTCAGGGTAGGGCAGGAGCGGCGTCCGCCTGCCGCCGGTCCCGCCAGGCGAGGAGGTCGCGGACCGGGCCCAGGTCGTAGTCCGGGCCGCTCAGGCCCACGGTGAACAGACGGGTGCCCACGGCATACAGCTCCTCGGCGCCGGCGGCATAGTCGGCGACGTCCTCGGGGAGGCGACCCGGCAGCGGGGACACGCCTGCCGACCGCTCGATCCCGCCCGGGTCGCGCCCGAGCCGCTCGCACCACGCGTCGAGCACGCCGTGCTTGTGCGCGATGGTGGCGGCGTCACCGAAGCCGTGCCAGATCTGCGCATGCTCGGCGACGATCCGCAAGGTCTTGCGTTCCCCGCCACCGCCGATGAGGATCGGGATCGGCCGTGTCGGGGGCGGGTTCAGGCGCCCCCAGCGCTCGGTGATGATCGGCAGGTCCCGCGCCAGCGCGTCGAGCCGGGAGCCGGCGGTGCCGAAGGCGTAGCCGTACTCGTCGTAGTCCCGCTCGAACCAGCCGGAGCCGATCCCCAGGATGAGTCGGCCGCGACCGCCCTTGGCGGAGATGTGGTCGACGGTGCGGGCCATGTCGGCGAGCAGGGCCGGGTTGCGATACGAGTTGCACGTGACGAGGGCACCGAACTCGACCCGCTCGGTGGCCTCTGCCCAGGCACCCAGCTGCGTCCAGGCCTCGAAGTGGGCGCCGTCGGGATCGCCGTAGAGCGGGAAGAAGTGGTCCCACGTGAAGATGACGTCGGCGCCCAGCTCCTCGACGCGGGCACAGGCCCGGCGGATCGCGGCGTAGTCGGCGTGCTGGGGCTGGAGCTGCACGCCGATCCGGATCGGCCGGTCGCTGCCGGCGGTCACGGGGTGACCTGCTGGCCCTTTCCGATGACGACGACCCCGGCCTCGGTGACCTCGAAACCGCGCGCGCGGTCGCGGTCGTGGTCGTAGCCGATCTCGGTGCCCTCGGGGATGTCGACGTTCTTGTCGATGATGGCCCTGCGGATCCGGCAGTGCCGGCCGACCGTGACCTTGTCGAGCATGACGACCTCGTGGAGCTCGGAGTACGAGTGGACGCGGCAGTTGGCCCCGATGACCGAGTGCGTCACGCGGGCACCCGAGATGACCGTCCCGGGGGAGACCGCGGAGTTGAGTGCCTCGCCGAAGCGGCCCTGGGCGCCGTGGACGAACTTGGCCGGGGGATAGGGGCCGTAGTCGGTGTAGATCGGCCAGTCGTAGTTGTAGAGGTTGAAGACCGGGTGGATCGAGATGAGGTCCATGTGGGCGTCGAAGTACGAGTCGAGGGTCCCGACGTCCCGCCAGTAGCCCTTGTCGCGCTCGGTGCCGCCGGGGATGACGTTCTTCTTGAAGTCGTAGGTGTAGGCGGCCTCCTTGGCCACCAGCGCCGGCACGATGTCACCGCCCATGTCGTGCTTGGAGCCCTCGAGGTCGTGGTCGCGCGTGACGGCGTCGATGAGCACGTCCGCGCTGAAGACGTAGTTGCCCATGCTCGCGAGGATCTCCTGCGGGGAGTCCGGCAGGCCCTTCGGGTCGGACGGCTTCTCGCGGAAGGCCGAGATCTTGGTGGGGTCGTCGTCGTCGACCTCGATGACACCGAACTGGTCGGCCATCTCGATCGGCTGGCGGATCGCGGCCACGGTCACGCCGGCGCCGGACTGGATGTGCTGGTCGACCATCTGCGAGAAGTCCATGCGGTAGACGTGGTCCGCACCGACGACGACGATGATGTCCGGCTGCTCGTCGGCGATCGTGTTCAGGCTCTGGTAGATCGCGTCGGCCGACCCGAGGTACCAGTTCTTGTCGATCCGCTGCTGGGCCGGGATCGGGGCGACGTAGTTGCCGAGCATCGTCGACATGCGCCACGTCTTGGTCACGTGCCGGTCGAGGCTGTGCGACTTGTACTGCGTCAGCACGACGACCTTGAGGTACCCGGAGTTGACGACATTGGACAGGGCGAAGTCCACGAGCCGGTAGATGCCCCCGAAGGGAACGGCCGGCTTGGCCCGGTCGCGGGTCAGCGGCATCAGCCGCTTGCCCTCTCCGCCGGCCAGGACGATTGCGAGAACCTTCGGACCACCGCTGCGGTATGCCATGCCTCCAACCTATGGCCGAAGTGGTGGGCGCGCCTACCCATCAGCCACTTTGTCTCACCACCTGCACACGCGCCGTGGCCCTCGCTAGGGTTGCCACGTGCGCGTCGACATCCTGTCCAAGGAGTACCCACCCACCATCTACGGCGGAGCGGGGGTGCACGTCGCCGAGCTGACCCGGGCCCTCCGGGATCGCGGGGACATGGACGTGCGTGTCCATGCCTTCGGCCCGCCCCGCGAGGAGGAGGGGACGACGGGGTATGCCGACCCGGTCGAGTTGGCGGGTGCCAACGCCGCGCTCGTCACGATGGGGGTCGACCTCGCCATGGCGGCCCAGTGCGAGGGGGCCGACCTGGTCCACTCGCACACCTGGTACGCCAACTTCGCCGGCCACGTCGCGAGCCTGCTCAACGGCATACCCCATGTCGTCTCGGCCCACAGCCTGGAGCCGATGCGGCCCTGGAAGGCCGAGCAGCTCGGCGGCGGCTACCGGCTCTCGTCCTGGATTGAGAAGACCGCCTACGAGGCGGCCGACGCCGTCATCGCGGTGAGCGAGGGGATGCGCCAGGACGTCCTGAAGTCCTACCCCTCGATCGACCCCGACAAGGTCAAGGTCGTCCACAACGGCATCGACTCCCAGCTGTGGCAGCGCCACCGCGACGACGACGTCGTCCGCGCGCACGGTGTCGACCCGGACCGGCCCTCGGTGATCTTCGTCGGGCGGATCACCCGCCAGAAGGGGCTGCCCTACCTCCTGCGCGCCGTCGCCGAGCTGCCGCCGGAGGTCCAGGTCGTCCTCCTCGCGGGCGCCCCCGACACCCCCGAGATCAAGGCCGAGGTCGAGGAGCTCATCGACGGCCTGCGCCAGCAGCGCGACGGCGTGGTCTGGGTGCCCGAGATGCTGCCCCGCGGTGAGGTCATCGCGATGCTCAGCGCAGCAACCGTCTTCGTCTGCCCCTCGGTCTACGAACCGCTGGGGATCGTCAACCTCGAGGCGATGGCGTGCGAGCTGCCCGTCGTCGCGACCGCGACCGGGGGGATCCCGGAGGTCGTCGTCGACGGCGAGACGGGCTGGCTGGTCCCGATCGAGCAGGTGCAGGACGGCAGCGGCACGCCGGTCGACCCGGAGAAGTTCGTCGCCGACCTGGCCGCCGCTCTCAACGAGGCCGTGAGCGACCCGGCGCGTGCCGACCGCTTCGGCCTGGCCGGCCGCAAGCGGGCCGTGGACAGCTTCTCGTGGGCCACGATCGGTGAGCGGACCAACCAGGTCTACCTCGACGTCCTGCGCCGCCGGAGGCTCGCCAAGGGCTGACTCACGCCGGTCGCCAGCCGGCGAGGACCGCCACGGCGAGGTTGGTGCACGACTCGAGGCAGTCCTCCGCCCGGTCACGCAGGGTGCGCAGGGCGGCCTCGCGTCCACGGGTGCGGTCGGCGGTGAGGCCGTCGGCGGGTGAGGCCAGGGCCTCCGCGCAGGCGCTCTCGATGGCGGCGGCCCGCAGGAGCAGCTCCAGGACCGGAGCCGGTATGCCGTCCGGCAGCGCCCAGCGCGAGCTCGCGCCACGCTGGGGTGGCGCGCGGTGCGGGACGGCCGGCCCGCCACTGGCCTGCAGTGCCTCCGTGGCGGCCAGGACCCCCTCTGCCAACGAGCGGCGCACCGTGCCGAGGTCGATGGCGGTCACCACGTGCACGGGCACCGGGTCGGCGGGGTGGGCTCGCCAGTCGACGCGCCAGCCGTGGTCGGGGGAGGAGGCCTGCCCCTCGGGCCCGAAGCGCGTGATCGTCGGCACGAGGAGTCCGCCGATCCCGGGTGCGAGGAGAGCCTCGCCGGCGTCGACGGCGGCCAGGCGTGACGTGGGCGGGCAGGCCGGCAGGCCGCTCTGGTCACCGGAGCGGGGGAGGGCCACGAGCAGTGCCCGCTCGCCGACGGAGTGCCAGTGGTCGATGACGTCGACGTCCCCGCCGACCGCGTCGAGGTCGGCCAGCGCCGAGCTCCACACCGACGAGGTGGCCCTGCCGGTGCGCCAGGCGGCACTCACCCAGAGCGCGACGCGCACCGACACGGGCAGCTCCGGCATCGGGTCATCCTAGGCGGGCGCGCTCTCAACTAGGGTCGAGGCATGAGCGACGTCCTGGCCTTCGCGGGTGTCGGTGTGGTGCGTGGCACGAACACGCTGCTCGACGACATCACCTGGGAGGTCGAGGAGGGTCAGCGGTGGGTCGTCCTCGGCCCCAACGGAGCGGGCAAGACCACCTTGCTGCAGCTCGCGGCGGGCCGGATGCATCCCACGCGTGGGGTCGTCGGCATCCTCGACGAGGTGCTCGGGGCGGTGGACGTCTTCGAGCTGCGACCCCGCATCGGGCTGGCGAGCGCCTCCCTGGCGGAGCGGATCCCCGGCGGGGAACGGGTCGGGGACGTCGTGGTCACCGCGTCGTACGGCGTCGTCGGACGCTGGCGGGAGAGCTACGACTCCCTCGACCACGGCCGGGCCGGGCAGCTGCTCGAGGCCCTCGGCGCCGCCCACCTGGTCGACCGCCGGTTCGGCACCCTGTCCGAGGGGGAGCGCAAGCGCGTGCAGATCGCGCGCGCCCTGATGACCGATCCCGAGCTGATGCTGCTCGACGAGCCGGCGGCCGGCCTCGACCTCGGCGGCCGCGAGGACCTGCTCCGACGGCTGGGCGCCATCGCCGCCGACCTGGCGGCTCCCGCGCTGGTCCTCGTGACCCACCACGTCGAGGAGATTCCGCCGCACTTCACCGACGTGCTCCTGCTTCGCGAGGGCCGGATCGTCGCGCAGGGCCCGCTCGAGATCACCCTCACCGAGGCGAACCTGGAGGCGACCTTCGGGCTGCCTCTGGAGCTCGAGCGTCGCGGGCAGCGATGGGCCGCCCGCGCGAAGGACACCCCGTGAGCGAGGGAACGCCCACGGGCGCTGACGCGTCTGACCATTGTGGGAGCAGGGTGCTTCCGCACACCCGAGGGGAGGGGTCCTGATGGACTGGCTCGCGGAGAGCCCCTGGCTGGCGTGGCTGGGGATCGCCCTGGTCCTGGCGGCGATCGAGGCCGCGACGGTCGACTTCGTCTTCATCATGCTCGCCGGTGGCGCCCTTGCCGGGGCCCTCACAGCGGGACTCGGCGGCGGGCTTGTGCCACAGGTCCTCGTCGCCGTCGCGGTGGCCGTGCTCCTGCTGGCCGTGGTCCGGCCCCTGGTGCGACGCCACTTCGTCGAGGGCGAGGTGGACCACGGCATCGGCGCCGCGAGCCTGGTCGGCCGTGAGGCGCGCGCGCTGTCGGCCATCACCGACACCGAGGGCCGGGTCAAGCTGGGCGGCGAGACCTGGTCGGCCCGCACGCCCACCGGTGGCACGGAGTGCCCACCCGGCAGCGACGTCCAGGTGATCGCCCTCCAGGGCGCGACGGCCATCGTCGTGCCCGCACCCCGCATCGAACCCGGTCGCTGAGCGACCTCTCCCGAACCGACAGATCGGAACTCACCCATGGTTGAGCTCGTCGTCCTTGCCCTCTTCCTCGTCTTCGCCCTCATCGTCCTGTTCCGGACCGTGCGGATCGTGCCGCAACAGACCTCGCTCATCATCGAGCGGCTCGGTCGCTACTCGCGCACCCTAGAGGGCGGCATCCACTTCCTCATCCCGTTCGTCGACAAGGTCCGGGCCAATGTCGACCTGCGTGAACAGGTCGTCTCCTTCCCGCCGCAGCCGGTGATCACCAGCGACAACCTCGTGGTGAACATCGACACCGTCATCTACTACTCGGTCATCGACTCGAAGTCCGCGGTCTACGAGATCGCCAACTTCATCCAGGGCATCGAGCAGCTGACCGTGACCACACTGCGCAACGTCATCGGCTCGCTCGACCTCGAGCAGACGCTGACCAGCCGCGACCAGATCAACGCCCAGCTCCGGGGCGTCCTCGACGAGGCGACCGGCAAGTGGGGGATCCGCGTCAACCGCGTCGAGCTCAAGGCCATCGACCCGCCGATGTCGGTCCAGGAGTCGATGGAGAAGCAGATGAAGGCCGAGCGGGACCGTCGCGCCGCGATTCTCAACGCCGAGGGCGTCAAGGCCAGCCAGATCCTCACCGCCGAGGGCGAGAAGCAGAGCCAGATCCTGCGCGCCGAAGGGTCGGCCCAGGCGCGGATCCTCGAGGCCCAGGGCCAGGCCCGCGCCATCCAGCAGGTCTTCGAGGCGATCCACCGCGGACGCCCCACGGAGAAGCTGCTCGCCTACCAGTACCTCCAGGTCCTCCCGCAGATCGCCCGCGGCGACTCCAACAAGATGTGGATCATCCCCAGCGAGCTCACCGACGCCCTCAAGGGGATGGGCGGCATGCTGGGTCGGGCGGCCTCGGGTGGCGGCGGCCTCGACGGGGGCACCGAGGAGGAGTGGGTCGACCCGGGGACGCACGTCCCGAACGCCTTCGAGGAGACCGTGCTCGAGGACCCGGCCCGGGCGCTTGCCGAGGCCCGCGGACAAGCAGGCCTGGCCAGTCGTGAGGCCACCGAGCACGGCAGCCCGGTGGGGAAGGTCCAGCCGCCGGTGCTGCCGGACGCGGACCAGCCCCCGCCCCGGCCGGCCGAGAGCCCGATCGGCGAGGACCTGACCCGGCCCATCCAGCCGCCGAACTGACCGACTCGTCACCGCCCCACCCACTTAGGGTGGGGCGGTGACGTGGTGGGAGGCGGTGCTGATCGTGCTGGCCGGGGTCGGCGCGAGCACGATCAACACCATCGTCGGCTCGGGGACGCTCATCACGTTCCCCACCCTGCTCATGCTCGGGGTGCCCCCGGTCACGGCCAACATGTCCAACACGGTCGGGCTGGTCGCCGGCGGGATCACCGGGATCGCGGGTTACCGCCGGGAACTCGTCGGGTCGCGCCGCGACCTGCTCCGGCTCGCACCGATGACCCTCGTGGGGTCAGTCATCGGCGCCCTGCTCCTCCTCGTCCTCGACCCGGCGGCCTTCCGGGCTATCGTCCCCGTGCTCATCCTCCTGGGGGTCGTGCTCGTCCTGGCCGGGCCCAGGATCTCGGCGGCCGTGGCGAGCCACCACCCCGACGACCAGCCCACCTGGAAGATGCGCCTGATGCAGGTCGGCGTCCTCCTCGCCGGGATCTACGGCGGCTACTTCGGAGCAGCCCAAGGGGTGCTCCTCATGGGGATCATGAGCCTGCTCTCCCCACTGCCGATCCAGCGCCTCAACGGCTACAAGAACGTGCTCGGGACCGTCGCCAACGCGGTGGCCGCCATCGTCTTCATCGTGGTCGCCGGTGACCGGATCGACTGGCGGGTCGCCGCCCTCATCGCGGTCGGGGCCCTCATCGGCGGCGCCATCGGGAGCACGGTCGGTCGCCGGCTCAGCCCCGGTCTGCTCCGGGCGATCATCGCGGTCATCGGCCTCGTGGCCGTCGTCAAGGTCCTCCTCGGGTGACCCTGTCGCTGGCGGGCGCGGGCCTGGACCACGGCGTCCTCGCCCTGGGCCTGGTCCTCTTCCTCGGGGCGTTCATCCAGTCGACGATCGGATTCGGCATCAACGTGGTGTCGGCGCCTGTCGTCTTCCTGCTCCGCCCCGACCTCGTGCCGGGGGCGCTCGTGCTCGTCGGCTTCGTCCTCCCCATCGTGCAGCTCGCTCGGCGCGCGCCGCCGGACGTGGCTTGGCGACCACTCTCCTGGACCCTGCTGGCTCGCCTGCTCACCACGCCCCTCGGTGTCTGGCTCGTCGTCACCCTGGACCAGCGCTGGGTGGCCACGATCCTGGGTGTGACGATCCTCCTGACCGTCCTCGTGTCACTGCGCTCGGTGCAGATCCGCCCGACCTTCGGCAACGCCCTGGTGTCCCGGGGTGCTGTCGGGCATCAGCGGCGTCACCGCCGCGGTCGGCGGCCCCTTCACCGCCCTGTTCTTCCAGCACGAGCCCCCGCCGCGGCTGCGCGACACGCTCGCGGTGTCCTTCATCGTCGGCAGCGCGATGTCGGCGGCCGGACTGGCCCTGGCCGGGCAGCTCAGGGGCGAGGACCTCGTGGCCGTCGGCACATGGCTGCCCTTCATCGCGGTCGGCTACCTCGCCTCGGCTCCCGCTCGGCGACGACTTGACGCCGCGGCTCTGCGCCCCCTCGTGCTCGCCTTCTGTGCCGTGGCCGCCGTCGTGGTCATCGTCCGCGCCTTCCTCGCCTAGCGTGGGCCCGTGCCCCAGCTGCTCGATGACCTCGACGACCCGCGACTGGCCGACTACGTCGCCCTGACCGACGTGGCGCTGCGCCGCCGCCGGGAGCCGGAGGGCGGCCTCTACATCGCCGAGTCCGAGAAGGTCATCCGTCGCGCACTCGCGGTCGGGCACCGTCCGCGCTCCTTTCTCATGGCCCCACGGTGGCTCGAGGACCTGGCCGACGTGGTCACGGCGGCGGAGGCGGACGGCATACCGGTCTTCGTCGGCGACCACGCCACCATCGAGGGGCTCACCGGCTTCCACCTCCACCGGGGAGCCCTCGCCGCGATGCACCGCCCCCCGCTGCCCAGCGTGGCCGAGGTGGTCGACGGGGCCCGGCGCGTCCTGGTGCTGGAGGACATCGTCGACCACACCAACGTCGGCGCGATCATCCGCTCGTGCGCAGGCCTGGGTGTGGATGCCGTCCTGGTGACTCCGCGGTGCGCCGACCCGCTCTACCGACGCGCCATCCGCGTCTCGATGGGCACCGTCTTCCAGGTGCCCTGGACGCGCATCGACCCCTGGCCGGCGGGGCTGGCGACCCTGCGCGACCTCGGCTTCGTCACCGCGGCCCTGGCGCTGGCTCCCGGGGCGGTCGACCTCGCCGAGTTCGCCGCGGATCCGCCGGACCGGGTCGCTCTGGTGCTGGGCACCGAGGGTGACGGGCTGGGGTCGCGGACGCTGGCCGGCGTCGACGTCGTGCTCACGATCCCGATGACCGGTGGGGTGGACTCGCTCAACGTCGGCGCGGCGGCCGCCGTCGCCGCCTGGAGCCTCCGGACAAGCGGCTAGCGGGTCGCCGCCAGGATCTCGAGCGCGCGCACTCGCGCATCGAGGCCCTGGGCGAGGTTGGTGACCATCACCTCGTCGGCGTCGGCATGGGCGGCGAAGTCGGCGAGCCAGGCACGCACCTGGTCGCCCGTGCCCACCGCCGTGTAGGCCATCATCCGGCGCACCTGGCCCCCGGCGGGGCCGTCGAGGAACTCGTCGACCTGGCCGGGCGTGAGGTCCCGGGCCCCGGGGACGAAGCGCCGGACTCGCGACCGGAGCACCTCGCGGTGCATGTCGGCGGCGACCTGCACGTCATCGGTGGCGATGACGTTGCAGGCGGCGATGACGTGCGGACGACTCGACTGGTCGCTGGGCCGGAACTGGCGGCGATAGACCTCGACCGCTTCGAGGAGGGCATCGGGAGCGAAGTGCGAGGCGAAGGCATACGGGAGCCCGAGTGCTGCCGCGAGCTGGGCGCCGAAGAGCGAGGAGCCGAGGATGTAGAGCGGCACGTGGGTGCCACGACCGGGTGTGGCGCTGATGCCGTCGACTCCGGAGCTGTCCGAGAGGTAGCCCTGGAGCTCCTGGACGTCCTGGGGGAACCGGTCCGACGCACGCGGGTCGCGGCGCAGCGCGAGCAGGGTGCGCTGGTCGGTGCCGGGAGCGCGTCCCAGTCCGAGGTCGATGCGCCCGGGGTGGAGCTCGGCGAGGGTGCCGAACTGCTCGGCGATGACGAGCGGGCTGTGGTTGGGGAGCATGATCCCGCCGGACCCGACCCGGATGGTGTGGGTCGCGGCGGCCACGGCCCCGATCAGCACAGCGGTCGCCGCCGACGCGATCTCGGGCATGTTGTGGTGCTCGGCGTACCAGACGCGCTCGAAGCAGCCGAGCTCGTCGGCCTTCTGGGCCAGCGTGATGCTCTCGCGCAGGGCCTCTCCGACCGGCTGGCCCCGACGCACGAGCGCGAGGTCCAGCAGGGACAGGGCGGTCATCGATCCTCCTCCACGCGCACCAGTCGCGTCATCAGTTCCTCCAGGGCCAGGGACGGGTCCGCGCACTGGCCACCGTGCAGCGGCCCCGGCTGCAGCACCGTGCTGCGCGGTGCCACGATCCAGCCGAAGCGCTTCCCGGGCGTGGGCAGGTCGGGCAGTCCGCCACCGGACTCCCCGGCGCAGACCCGGTCGATCGTGCGCAGGGCGGCCTCCAGCGCGTCGAGGTCCAGTCCGCGGTCGAGGGCTCGCAGCCGGTCGGCGTCCAGCTGCCAGGCGGCCCTGAGCAGTTCGGCGGACTGGGAGTGGACGACGACCCCCACGTTGACGAACTCACCGCGGTCCACGCGGGGCACGCACCGCAGGAGGACGTACTGGAAGGGATGCATCACCGCGCACCTCCCAGCCACGCCTCGGGTGCGCCCAAGCGCGCGGTGAGGTGCTCGACGTATGCCGTGCGCACGGCATACGGGTCGGGGAGCCACTGCGTCGGCTCCAGCCACTCGTCGGGCACGGCGGCGACGGCCTCGGTCAGCGCGGGGGAGAGGGCGGCCACGGCGCGCTCGTGGACCTCGCGCACCGAGGGGCCGATGTCGGCGAGGACGTGGTCGCCCGCGGTGAAGGGCTGCGCTGCGAAGCGGTCGGCGTCGGGCGCGCGGCGCGGCCACGCATGGTGGAAGTAGAGCGCGGCGCCGTGGTCGATCAGCCACGTCCGGCGATGCCAGACGAGCAGGTTCGGGTTGGCCCAGGTGCGGTCGACGTTCGCGGTGAAGGTGTCCAGCCAGCGCACGAGCGCCGCCTCCTCCGGCTCGGGCGGGCGGGATCCGTCGTAGCCGAAGGCGCCGGGCAGGAAGTCGACCGCGAGGTTGCTGCCCGGCGAGGCATTGAGCAGGTCCTGGACCTCCTCGTCCGCCTCGTAGCGCGCGATCGCCGGCGGAAGGTCGATCACGGCCAGACGGGGCACGCGAAGGCCGAGCCGGATCGCCAGCTCGGCGACGATCACCTCGGCGACGAGGACCTTCAGGCCCTGCCCCGCGCCCCGGAACTTCACGACGTAGGTGCCCTCGTCGTCGGCCTCGACGATGCCTGGCAGCGATCCGCCCTCCTTGAGGGGCGTGACGTACCGCGTGGCGGTGATCCGGTCGAGCACGACTCCACCGTAGACGAGCGCGCCGATGACCCCGGACACGCAATCGGCCCCGCCGCAGCGGGGCCGATCATCGAGTGTCCGAGGGGGGACTTGAACCCCCATGCCCTATACGGGCACTAGCACCTCAAGCTAGCGCGTCTGCCAATTCCGCCACCCGGACGAGTGGACGCGACCGCGGGGAGCGGTCGAGCACGTCGCGAAACGATACACGCTTCCGGGCCGCCGCCGAAATCGCCGACCGGGCGGGACGACGGACCCGCCTATGGTGGTCCCATGACTGCACCCGAGGGAGTGAAGCCGGTCGACGAGGTCGTCGAGATCTGCCGTGACCTGCTGCGGATCGACACCTCGAACCCGGGCGACGGGACCGGTCCCGGGGAAGCCGAGGCTGCGGCATACGTCGTGGGAAAGCTGCGTGAGGTCGGACTGGAGCCGCAGGTCTTCGAGTCCGACCCCGGCCGCACCACGGTCGCCGTCCGCATCGCTGGCGCCGACCCGGACCGACCCGGCCTGTGCGTCCACGGCCACCTCGACGTCGTGCCCGCCAACGCCGCGGACTGGCAGGTCGACCCGTTCGGAGGCGTCGAGCGCGACGGGTGCCTCTGGGGGCGCGGCGCGGTCGACATGAAGGACATGGTCGCGATGATCCTCGCGTGCGTGCGCGACCTCGCGCGCACCGGCACGGTCCCGCCGCGTGACCTGCTCTTCGTCTTCTTCGCCGACGAGGAGGCCGGTGGGGACCTGGGCTCGCACTTCATGGTCAAGGAGCACCCCGAGGTCTTCGACGGGATCTCCGAGGCGATCAGCGAGGTCGGTGGCTACAGCGTCACGGTGGAGGACGCCCAAGGCGTGGAGAAGCGGGCCTACCTGCTGCAGACGGCGGAGAAGGGCATTGCCTGGCTGCGCCTGACCGCGACCGGCCGCGCCGGGCACGGCTCGGTGCCCAACCCGGACAACGCGATCGTGCACCTGGCGCAGGCGATCGAGCGGATCGCCGCGCACAAGTGGCCCCGGGAGTACATCGCCTCGGTGCGCGAGCTTCTCGACGGCCTGTCGGCACTCACCGGCACGACGTGGAGTGACGAGGACCTCGACGAGCTGCTCGAGCATCTCGGCGGCGCCGCCGGCTTCGTGCGCGGCACCCTCTCCGACACGGCCAACGTGACCATGCTCGACGCGGGCTACAAGCACAACGTCATCCCCCAGCAGGCCCACGCCAACATCGACTGCCGCTTCCTGCCCGGCCACGAGGACGACCTCATGGACACGATCCGGACCCTGGCGGGGGAGCACGTCGCGGTCGAGGTGCTCCACCGCGACATCTCGCTCGACGCGCCCTTCAGCGGGCCACTGGTCTGCGCCATGGTCGACGCCCTGCGCAGCGAGGACCCCGAGGCCGAGGTGCTGCCCTACTGCCTGAGCGGCGGCACCGACAACAAGGCCCTGTCCCTGCTCGGCATCACCGGCTACGGGTTCGCCCCGCTGCGCCTGCCCAAGGACCTCGACTTCGCCCCGATGTTCCACGGCATCGACGAGCGGGTGCCGATCGAGTCGCTGCACTTCGGCGTCACCGTCCTCGGGCGCCTGCTGCGCACCTGCTGACACCTGCTGACCCGTGCAGCGCCTTAGGCGACGCGGTCGGGCCGCGGCACGCGGATGATCCGCCGGCGCAGCCAGGTGCGCATCCGGCCACCGAGGTAGACCCGCGTCCGATGCAGCTCCCACTGGCCGTACTCGGCCTCCGCGGAGAGGGCACGCCGGATGTCCGAGCGGGACATCCCCCGCTCGAAGGACAGGACGCGGTACTCGTACTCGACCATCACGGGCCATTCTCACCCCTTCACCCCGCGGCACCAGGCCGACACCACGACGACACCGCCCGGACACGGGGTGGGCTCCCGTGCGATGCGCCCAGGCAATAGGGTCGGGGCCATGAGTGTCGACCCGCGCGCTGCCCTGTCCGTCCTGGTCACCGCCTTCGAGCGTCATCTGGAGGCCTGCGCCGGTCGACGCGGGGAGGACGACCCCAGCGTGATGGCGGCCTACGACGACCTCGTGGAGGCCTTCGAGGCCTACGACGGGGCGCTCTACGACGCGACCGGCGAGATGACTCCCTTCGACATCTACGGGTCCGACGACGAGGACCGCGACGACGAGGACGACCTCGAGGACGAGGACGACCTGGACGACGACGATGACCTCGACGACGACGACGATGACCTCGACGACGACGAGCTCCTGGCCGATCTCGACGACGAGGCCTGACGCCCTCATGCGCCTGGCCGTCAACCTCGGCTACTTCGGCATGGGGATGGATGCCGACAACCTTGCCGTCGCCCAGGAGGCGGACGCCCTCGGATACGCCGTGGCCTGGGTGGCCGAGGCCTACGGCTCGGACGTCCCGACCATCCTCGGCTGGCTGGCCGGGCAGACCAAGGACATCGGCCTCGGGGCCGCCGTCATGCAGATCCCGGCCCGCACGGCGGCCATGACGGCGATGACCGCCGCGACCATCGACCACGTGAGTGGTGGCCGGATGCACCTCGGCCTGGGGGTGTCCGGACCCCAGGTCAGCGAGGGCTGGCACGGCGTGCGGTTCGCGGACCCGCTGGGGCGCACGCGCGAGTACGTCGAGGTGGTGCGGATGGCGCTGCGCCGGGAGAGGGTCTCGTATGCCGGTCGGCACCTCACGCTGCCCCTGCCGGACGGGCCGGGGAAGGCGCTCAAGCTGACCCTGCCGACGCGGGCCGACCTCCCGATCTACCTGGCCGCGGTGGGACCGAAGAACCTCGAGCTGGCCGGGGAGCTCGCCGACGGGCTGCTCGCGATCTTCTTCGCACCCGAGCACGCGGGGACGATCATCGACTCGCTCACGACCGGTCGTCGGCGCGCCGGTCGGGGCACCGACGAGGACCCGATGACGGGCTTCGACCTCGTGGCCACGGTGCCGGTGGCCGTCACCGACGACGTCGAGGCCGGCCTGGCGGCGATCGCCCCCTACGCCGCGCTCTACGTGGGTGGCATGGGATCGCGGGAGCAGAACTTCTACAACCGGTTGGCCGTGCGGATGGGTTTCGGCGAGGCGGCTGCCCAGGTCCAGGAGCTCTACCTCGCCGGCCGGCACCGCGATGCCGCAGCCGCCGTGCCCCGCGAGTTCATCGACTCCACCTCCCTCGTCGGCCCCGCCTCCCGGATCCGGGAGCGGTTGGCGGCCTACGCTGAGGCCGGCGTGACGACCCTGGCCGTCTCACCCTTCAGCCCGGGCCGCGAGGAGCGTCTGCGCACCCTCCACGTGATGGCCACCGCCCTGCAGTCGATGAAGTGAGCACACCCGCGTGGACCAACTGACCTACTGGCAAGCAATCATCCTCGGGATCGTCGAGGGCCTCACCGAGTTCCTTCCGGTGTCCTCCACCGGACACCTGACCATCGCCAGCAAGCTGCTCGGGCTCAAGGTCGACTCACCCGGCGTCACGGCATACACCGCCGTCATCCAGATCGGGGCGATCGCCGCCACCTTCCTCTACTTCGGGAAGAAGATCCTCCGGCTCTTCCTCGCCTGGGTCAGCGGACTTCGTGACCCCGGCTCCCGGGGTCACGACTACGAACTCGCCTGGGCCGTCATCGCCGGCTCGCTCCCGGTCGGCATCGTCGGCTTCCTCCTCAAGGACCTCATCGCCGGCGCGCTGCGCTCCCTGTGGGTCGTGGCCGCGGCCCTCGTCCTGTGGAGTGCGGTCATCTGGTGGGCCGAGCGCCGGCACGACGACCTCCAGGCCCAGGGCGTGCAACGCGGGGAGGGTGCGGTGACGATCAAGGACGGGCTCGTCATCGGGCTGGTGCAGTGCTTCTCGCTCATCCCGGGCGTCTCGCGCAGCGGCGCGACGATCTCAGCCGGCATCTCCCGCGGCCTCAACCGGGTCGTCGCCACCGAGCTGTCCTTCTTCCTCGCGATCCCGGCCCTCACCGCCGCGGGGATCTTCGAGGCGCTGCACGCCCGGCACGACATGGTCGGCCTGGGGATCCCGCAGATGGGGGTGGGGATCCTCGTCTCCTTCGTCGTGGCCTACGCCTCGATCGCCTGGTTGCTGCGCTTCGTCTCGACCAACTCGCTGCGCGCCTTCATCTCCTACCGCGTCCTGCTCGGGGCTGCGGTGATCGTCGCCCTCGCAGCGGGCTGGCTCAGCGCGACCTAGAGCCAGCCCGAGCGCCGGAAGGCGCGATAGAGGCCGGCACACGAGGCCGCCATGACGGCGAGGATGACGAAGTAGCCGTACTTGAACTCCCGCCCACCGATGTCGATCGCCGCCGAGAGCTCGGGCATGAACTCGAAGTTCATGCCGTAAATCCCGGCGATCATCGTGGGCACCGCCGCGATCGCCACCCAGGCGGAGATCTTGCGCATGTCGCTGTTCTGCCGCACGCCGACGGCGGCCAGGTGCGCGGTGAGGATGTCGGCGAGCAGTCGGTCGTAGCCGTCGATGTGGTCGATGACGCCCTGGACGTGGTCGGCGACGTCCCGGAAGAGCAGCTGCAGCTCACTGTCCCTGACCGGGCTGCGGGGCGTCGCGAAGAGGTTGTGCAGCGGGCCCGCGAGCGGCACCACGGCCCGCTTGAACTCGAGGATCTCCCGCTTGAGCCGGTAGATCGCCGCCGTGTCGACCTCACCGTCGGAGAAGACGTCCGACTCGATCTCCTCGAGGTCGGCCGCGACCTCGCCGTCGATGCCCACGTAGCCGTCGACGACCCGGTCGAGGATGGCGTAGAGCGCCGCCTGCGGGCCCCGGGCCAGCAGGCTCGGGTCCGCCTCCAGCCGCTTGCGCACACCGGCCAACGGCTGGGCGTCGCCGCGGCGCACCGTGAGCAGGAACCGGTCGCCGACGATGACCATGAGCTCGCCGGTCTCGATGTCGGACGTCTCGTCGAGGTAGCGCAGCGGCCGGAGCACCAGGACCGTCACGTCGTCCCCGAACTGCTCCAACTTCACCCGCTGCCGCCCCTTGACCGCATCCTCGATGGTCAACGGGTGCAGTCCGAGCTCCTGGTTGACGGTGGCGAACTCCTCCACCGTCGGGTCCTTGAGCCCGACCCAGATGAAGTCCCCCTCCTGGCCCGAGACGCGCAGGACGAAGAGCTCGTCGCTGAGGTCGGCACACGGCTGACGAACCCCACCGCGGTAGAGGGCCTGGTCGACGATCACCGGGCCATTGTGTCCCTTCCCCGGACCAACGGCTGGCTTAGGCTTCCGTCATGCCGGTGTGCCTGCTCGTCCGCCACGGTCACTCCACCGCCAACGAGCGAGGCATCCTCGCGGGCTGGATGCCCGAGGTGGCCCTCACCGAGCGCGGCCGGGCCCAGGCCGCGCTGGTCGCCGAGCGCATCGCGGACCTGACGGTCGCCCGCCTGGTGAGCAGCCCGCTCCAGCGGTGCCGCGAGACGGCGGCCCTCATCCGGACCCCGGACGGCCCTGACGTCGAGGTCGACGACCGGCTCGGCGAGTGCGGCTACGGTGAATGGACCGGACGCCCCCTGGGTGAGCTCGCCGAGGACCCGCTCTGGCGCCGCGTCCAGGACGACCCGGCGACGGCAGCGTTCGCCGATTCCACGGCCTACGCGGGGGAGAGCCTGGCGACAATGACCGCACGCGTGGTTGGCGCGGTCCGCGCCCTCGACGCCGAGGTCGCCGAGCGGGCCGGCCCGGATGCCCTGTGGATCGCCCTCTCGCACGGGGACCCGATCAAGGCGGTCCTGGCCAGCGCTGCGGGTGGTGGCGTGGCACAGCTCCAGCGTTGGCATGTCGACCCGGGGTCGGTGTCGGTCGTGCGCTTTGCCGGTGAACGGTCGATGGTGCTCGCGAGCAATGTGCGCGATGGCGGCCTGGTGGACCTGGTGCGGGCTACGGCGGCGCCCCCGGATCGCGTGGGCGAGGGCGCGGTGGGCGGCGGCGCGGGCTGAGCGGTGGGGGAGTAAGGTCCTTGTTGCAAATTGTTCGCAACAAGGAGTCCCCATGCACGTGCCTGACGGCTTCCTCGACGCGCCGACCTCCTTGGCCACCGGCGTGGTCGCTGCCGCCGGCGTGGCCCTGGCGCTGCGACGGGCCCGGGCCGACCTCGACGACCGCACGGCACCGCTCGCCGGGCTGGTGGCCGTCTTCGTCTTCGCCGGGCAGATGATCAACTTCCCGGTCGGCGCCGGCACCTCGGGGCACCTGATCGGTGGTGCGCTGGCTGCAGTGCTCGTCGGTCCGTGGGTGGCGACCCTGTCCCTCACGGTCGTCGTGGCGGTGCAGGCGCTGCTCTTCGCCGATGGCGGCCTGACCGCCCTGGGCGCGAATGTCGCCCTCATGGGCCTGGTCGGGGTCTGGGTCGGGTGGGCCGTCTTCCGGCTCGCTCGGGCCGTGCTCCCGGGCCGGCTGGCCTCCGTCCCGATCGCGGCGGCGGTCGGCGGCGCCCTGTCCGTCCCCGCGGCGGCCCTCACCTTCGTCGGCCTCTATGCCGTGGGCGGCGCAGCGCCGATCCCGTTGGGATCGCTCGTGACGGCGATGGGGGCCTGGCACGCCGTCATCGGGATCGGGGAGGGCCTGATCACCCTCCTCGTCGTCGGCGCGCTCGTGCGGACCCGACCCGACCTCGTCCACGGGGCGCGGGGGCTGGTCGGTGCCGAGGACGTCCTCGAGATCCGCGAGCGGGCCGTGCGATGAACGGACCCACTCCGGCTCGGCCCGCGGGCGAGCGGGGACAGCCGCGGGACGATCGCCGACTCTCGCTGCGGGCCCTGGTGCTCACGGGCCTCGCCGTGTGCGTCCTCCTCGCCGGCGTCGCCTCAGCCTGGGCCAGCACCCGACCGGACGGGCTGGAGTTCGTCGCCGAGAAGCTCGGCTTCGCCGGCGCGGCCGGCGAGCACGCCCTCGACGGGTCACCGCTGGCCGACTACGGCGTGGACGGGATGGCGCCGTCAGGACTGTCCACCGGCCTGGCCGGGGTCGTCGGGATCGTCGTCGTGGGCCTCGTCGCCTTCGGGCTCATGCGCCTGCTGGCCCGCCACGGCACGAGGTCGCGAGACCTCCCACCCTCGCACTGACGTGGGCGCTCGTCCGGGCCTGCACCTCCACATCGACGGTGACAGCGTCCTGCATCGCCTGCCGGCACACGCCAAGGTCGTCGGGCTGCTCGCGTTCGCCCTCACGACGGTGGCCGTGCCCGCGCCCGGGTGGTGGCCACTCACGGTCGCGATGCTCACCGGGTGCGGCCTGGTCGCCCTGACCGGCGTCGCCTGGCGGTACGTGTGGCCACGCCTGCTCATCGAGGTCCCCTTCCTCCTCTTCGCGGCCGTCCTGCCCTTCGTGGCGAGCGGGCCCCGCATGGCACTCGGTCCGCTGCAGGTGTCCGAGGTCGGGCTGCTCAGCGCCTGGGCACTCGCCGCCAAGGGGACCGCCGCCGTCCTCGCCGCCACCGCCTTCGCGGTGACGACGACCCCCCGCGACCTGGTCGTGGGCCTGCAGCGACTCCACGTGCCGGACACCCTGGTCGGAATCCTGTCCTTCATGGTGCGCTACGCCGCCGTCGTGGGCGACGAGATGCGCCGGATGCGGATCGCACGCGAGTCGCGCGGCTTCCGCGCCGCCTCGCTGCGATCCTGGCCGACCCTGGGACGCACGCTCGGTGCGCTGTTCGTGCGCAGCTTCGAGCGCGGGGAGCGGGTCCACGTCTCGATGGTCAGCCGTGGCTGGACCGGCACCTTTCCGACGTTCGCCACCGCGACCGCGGGCCTGGTCGACTGGGCCTGCGCCGCGCTGCCGGCGCTCCTCGTGGCGCTCACCGCTGCCTGGGCGCTGGCGTCATGACCACTCCAGTCCTGGACCTGCGTGGGGTCGCCTACCGCTACCCCGGCAGCCACCAGGCCCTCTACGGCGTCGACCTGCACGTGCACGCTGGTGAACGGGTGGCTCTCCTGGGCCCGAACGGCGCGGGCAAGACGACCCTGGTCCTGCACCTCAACGGGATCCTCCGCGCCGGTGCCGGCACGGTCGAGGTGTCCGGGCTCCCCGTGACGGACGCGCACCTGCTCGAGATCCGTCGCCGCGTGGGCATCGTCTTCCAGGACCCCGACGACCAGTTGTTCATGCCGACGGTGCGCGACGACGTGGCCTTCGGGCCGGCCAACCTCGGGCTGCGTGGCCCCGAGCTCGACGCGCGGGTCACCGAGGCCCTGACCGCCGTGGACGTCCTCGGCCTCGCCGACCGTGCGCCGCACCACCTCTCCTTCGGGCAACGCCGCCGCGTGGCCATCGCGACCGTGCTCGCGATGGAGCCGGACATCCTCGTCCTCGACGAGCCGACGTCCAACCTCGACCCCGCCTCGCGCCGTGAGCTCGCCGACATCCTGGCTGCCCTGCCGGTCACCCTCCTCATGGTCACCCACGACCTGCCGTATGCCGCGCAGCTGTGCGAACGCTCGGTCATCCTCTCCGACGGCGTGGTGGCGGCCGACGGCCGGACCCTCGACCTCCTCGGCGACGCCGACCTCCTGCGCCGCCACCGGCTCGAGCTGCCATGGGGCTTCGCCGTCCCCCGCGCTGACTAGGGTTGCACCCATGAGCCTCGCCGACTTCGACCCGGTTGCGCGCTTCGTCGCAGGCACCGTCGGCCCGCCGGGCCAGCGCGTCTTCTTCCTGCAGGCTCGCGGTGGACACGGCCTGGTCTCGGTCTCGCTGGAGAAGCAGCAGGTCACCGTCCTCGCCGAGCGCGTCGAGGAGCTCCTCGACCGCGTCGGGGACGAGGCCCCCGCCGATCGCCCCGACAACGAGCCCCTCGACACCCCGATCGAGGACGAGTTCCGTGTCGGGACCATCGGCCTGGCCTGGGAGCCCGCACGCGGGCGGGTCGTCATCGAGTGCCATGACCACGACCCGGACGAGGGCCCTCCACCTCCTGATGCGGCCCTGCACAGCGTGCGTGTCGTGCTCACGACCGGTCAGGCCCGCGAGTTCGTGCGACGCTCCGGGTCACTCGTCGCCGCCGGACGGCCGCCCTGCCCCTTCTGTGGGCTGCCCCTCGACGTGACCGGCCACATCTGCCCTCGCGCCAATGGCTACCGCCGTTGACGACCCGCTCGCCCCGTGACACCGCTTGAGCTCCTGCTGACCGAGGGCACGATCCGCCCCCTGGGACGGATCGTCGAGTCCTCCAACAGCGCCGTCCTCGTCGAGGTCACCCGAGGCGGCGAGCGCGCCCTGGCCATCCACAAGCCGGTCGCCTTCGAACGCGCCCTGTGGGACTACCCCGACGGCTGCCTGGCCTTCCGGGAGCGGGCGGCATACCTGATCTCCGTGGCCGGGGGTTTCGAGCAGGTGCCGACCACGGTCCTGCGCGACGGCCCGTGGGGGCCGGGAGCACTCCAGGCCTGGGTCGGCGACCCGGAGCAGGAGGTCGACGCCGTCGTGACCGTGTGCGAGCCGGAGGCGTGCCCGCCGGAGTGGATCGTCGTCATGGTCGGGGAGGACCAGGACGGCCATGAGGTCGCCCTCGCCCATGCCCCCGACCCCGACGTGCGGTCGGTCGCGGTCCTCGACGCCGTCCTGAACAACTCCGACCGCAAGGGCGGGCACCTCTTGCGGGCGGGGGAGCGGGTGCAGGGGATCGACCACGGCGTCTCCCTCGGAGTCGAGCCGAAGTTGCGCACCGTGCTGTGGGGATGGGCCGGCGCCGACATTGCCGACGCTGACCTCACCCGGGTCGAGCGCCTCCGTGGAGTCCTCGACGGGCCGCGGCTCACCGAGCTGGCCGACCTCCTCACCGACGCCGAACGAGCAGCCCTGCGCGACCGGTGCCAGGCCCTGCTGCGTGAGCGCCGCCACCCGCGTCCTCGGCCGGGTTGGCCCGCCATCCCGTGGCCGGCGATCTGACGACGTAGGCTTGGCGGCTGTGATCCCGTGGCCTGCTCCGTCCGTTCCGCGACTGCCCGGCGAGGGCCAGGTGCTGCGACTGCACGACACATCCAGCGGAGCACTGCAGCCGGTCGAGCCGACGACCGGCCCGTTCACGATGTACGTCTGCGGGATCACGCCGTATGACGCGACCCACCTCGGGCATGCCGCCACCTACGTCACCTTCGACCTGGTGCAGCGGCAGGTCCGCGACCGAGGTCATGCGGTGCGCTACGTCCAGAACGTCACCGACGTCGACGACCCACTCTTCGAGCGCGCCGATCGTGACGGCGTCGACTTCCGGGACCTCGCCCGCCGTGAGGTGGCGCTCTTCCGGGAGGACATGACCGCACTGGCCGTCCTGCCGCCCGACGCCTACGTCGGCGTCGAGGAGTCCATGGACGGGATCGTGGAGAAGATCCTCGCCCTCTGGGACGCCGGGCAGGCCTACCCCCTGCCCGTGCCGGGCGAGTCCTCCGTCGACGTCTACCTCGACCTGGCGACCGAACCCGAGTTCGGCCAGGTCTCGGGGTGGACGCGGGAGGAGATGCTCGCCGTCTTCGCCGATCGCGGGGGAGACCCCGACCGTCCCGGCAAGCGGGACCGTCTCGATCCACTGCTGTGGCGCGGAGCCCGCGCGGGCGAACCAACCTGGGACGGTGGCCGTCTCGGATCCGGGCGCCCCGGCTGGCACATCGAGTGCACGGCGATCACGATCGACCACCTCGGGATGCCCTTCGACCTCAAGGGTGGTGGGACCGACCTGGTCTTCCCGCACCACGAGATGAGTGCCGCCCAGGCGTACGGCCTGGGTGGGGGCGCGGTCTTCGCGCGGCACTACGCCCACCAGGCGATGGTGGCCTACGAGGGCGAGAAGATGAGCAAGTCCAAGGGCAACCTCGTGCTCGTCTCGCGCCTCCGGCACGAGGGCATCGACCCGATGGCGATCCGGCTCGTCCTGCTGGCCCAGCACTACCGCCGCGACTGGGAGTACACCCCCTCACTCCGCGCGGACGCGCAGGACCGACTCGCGCGGTGGCGGGCAGCCCTCTCCGGCAATGTCGCACCGGCCCCACAGGAGGCCGTCGACGGCATCCGCGCCTGCCTCGCCGATGACCTCGACTCCGCCGGAGCGCTGGCCGTGGTGGACGCCTGGGCCGACCGGGCGCTGGCCGGTGAGGGTGAGGACCCCACGGCTGCCGGGGTGCTCGCGCGCACCCTCGACGCCCTCCTCGGCGTCCGCGTCTGAGCGCCTCGAGTCAGGCGCCCGGCTCGTCCACGCCGCGCCGACGCAGGTAGCGCTCGAACTCCTTGGCGATCGCGTCGCCGCTGGCCTCCGGCAGGTCAGCGGTGTCCTGGGCCTCCTCCAGGGACTCGACGTACTCCGCGATGTCCGGGTCGCCGGCCGCCAGCTCGTCGACGCCGCGCTGCCAGGCCCGGGCGTCCTCGTCGAGGTCCGCGTGGTCGATCGGCGCGTCGAGCAGGGACTCCAGCCGTGACAGCAGCGCTGCGGTGGCCTTCGGGGAGGGCGTGTGGCCGGCATAGTGCGGGATGGCCGCCCACGCCGACACCGAGGGGATGCCCACCTGCACTGCCGCGTCCGCGAGCACGCCGACGATGCCGGTCGGGCCCTCGTAGCCACTGAGCTCGACGTCGTAGCGGTGACGGACCTCCTCCTGGTCGGAGGTCGCCGTCACCGGGATCGGTCGAGTGTGCGCCACGTCGGCCATGAGTGCCCCCAGGGTCAGGACCAGCTCGACGTCGGCACTCTGCGCGAACTCCATCAGCTCGATCGCGAAGGCCCGCCAGCGGAACGACGGCTCGACCCCGTGGACGAGGACGACGTCCCGGCCCAGGGGCGTGTCGGTCGCGATGAGGATGCGCGTGGTGCGCCAGCTGATCCGGCGCTTGCCGCCGTCGATGACCACCCGAGGCCGGTTGACCTGGAAGTCGTAGTAGTCCTCGGGATCGAGCGCGGCCACCGGCTCGGCCTCCCACAGGTCGATGAGGTGCTCGACGACGGCGCTCGCGGCATCACCGGCATCGTTCCAGCCCTCGAAGGCAGCGATCATCACCGGGTTGTTCAGCTCCGGCACGTCCTCGAGCTCGATCACGCGGCCTCCTCATCGCGAGCGGGTTCTCCCACCCTACGCAGGCGGTCCCGGCCCAGCGTGCACTGTTGCCTAGACTTCCGGCATGGCGTTTCCTGCGGCGGTGCTCTGGGACATGGACGGCACCCTCGTGGACACCGAGCCCTACTGGATCAGGGCCCAGCACGAGATCGTCGAGGCCTTCGGCGGGCAGTGGACCGATGAGCTCGCCCTCCAGCTCGTCGGGAAGGACCTCATGGTCTCGGCGGCACTGATGCGTGCGAACTCCCACATCACGTGGAGCGAGGAACGCATCGTCGAGGAGCTCCTCGTGCGCGTCGTGGCCGCCGTGCGGGAGCACCTGCCCTGGCGTCCCGGGGCCCGCGAGCTGCTCGAGGAGCTGGCGGCGGCGGGCACGCCGCGGGCCCTGGTCACCATGTCCTGGCGGTCGCTGGCCGACGCCGTCCTCGCGGCGCTGCCCGAGGATGCCTTCACCGTCGTGGTGACCGGTGACGAGGTCGACCACGGCAAGCCGCACCCGGAGCCCTATCTCGCCGCGTGCCGGCTGCTCGACGTGGCACCCGCGGACTGTGTGGCGCTGGAGGACTCACCCACCGGGGTCGTCTCAGCGGTCGACGCCGGAGTCCCCACGGTGGCGGTGCCCTTCATCCTCCCGGTGCCCGAGCGCGCCGGCGCCGTGCAGCTGCCGAGCCTGGTGGGCATCGGGGCCCGCGACCTGGCCGAGCTCGGGCTCCGCGCGCGTCAGTCGTCGGCCGGCACGGCCTGACCCGAGACCCGTGGGTCGAGCACCAGCGTGCTCGCGCCCTCCGGCATTGGCGGGGGAGTGCCGCCGAACTCAGGGCAGAACTCCTGGAAATCGCACCAGTTGCACAGGCGTGAGGTGCGGGGGCGGAAGTCGCCGGTCTCGGCGGCGCGGACCACCGCCGCCCACACGGCCTTGAGATTGCGTTCCAGGGAACGCAGGTCCTGCTCGTCCGGGACGTAGCGCACCACCTGTCCGTCGCCGAGGTAGACCAGCTGGAGCATCCGCGGGACCTGCCCGCGCAGGCGCCACAGGACCAAGGCATAGAACTTCATCTGGAACAGCGCCTTGCCCTCGAAGCGCTCACCGGGGGAGCGGCCGGTCTTGTAGTCGACGACGCGCATGGCCCCGTCAGGCGCGACGTCGAGGCGGTCGACATACCCACGCAGCGTGAGGCCGTCGACCTCGGTCTCGACGTAGAGCTCACGCTCGGCCGGCTCGAGGCGGGTCGGGTCCTCCAGCTCGAACCAGCGCTCGACCAGGCTCGCCGCGTCGTCGAGCCAGGTCACGTCGTCGAGGTCGTCGGAGGCCTCGATCATCTCGATCAACTCGGGACGCTCGGTCGTGAGCGCGGCCCACCGCTCGGGCAGGAGCGCCCGCGCAGCCTCAGGGGTGCGCTCGGGAGCCGGGAGGTCGAAGAGGTGCTCCAGCACGGAGTGCACGAGGGTGCCTCGGGCAGCGGCGGGAGAGGGCGGGCCCTCGAGCTTGTCGATCGTGCGGAACCGGAAGAGCAGGGGGCACTGCTTGAAGTCCGCGGCGCGGCTCGGGGACAGTGCGGGGGTCATGTCAGACACCGTATGCCGTGCCACCGACACCGACATCGACCCTCCCGCGGCACCGCCCCCTCACCCCGCGATTCGAGGTATTACTGCCGCAGAATGTGCGGCGGTAATACCTCGAATCGGCGGGGAGAGAACCGCGCCAGCGGGTCAGTCCTCGGGGATGTAGCCGAGGTTGGGGCCGAGCCAACGCTCGGCCTCGGCCAGCGTCCAGCCCTTGCGCTCGGCATACGACTCCACCTGGTCCCTCCCGAGCCGGCCCACGACGAAGTACTGGCTCTCCGGGTGGGCGAAGTACCACCCGGAGACCGCGGCCCCGGGCCACATCGCCATGCCGTCAGTGAGCTCGATCCCCGTCCGCGCCGTGACGCCGAGCAGGTTGAACAGGGTGATCTTCTCGGTGTGGTCCGGGCACGCCGGATATCCCGGGGCCGGCCGAATGCCGGCGTACTGCTCCTTGATGAGCGCCTCGTTGTCGAGGTGCTCCTCGGCGGCGTACCCCCAGAACTGCATCCGCACCCGCTGGTGCAGGCGCTCGGCGAAGGCCTCCGCGAGCCGGTCGGCCAGCGCCTCGAGCAGGATCGCCGAGTAGTCGTCGTGCTCGGCCTTGAACGCCCGGATCCGGTCCTCGCCGCCCAGTCCCGCGGTCACCGCGAAGGCGCCGACGTGGTCGGGCAGCCCGCTCTCGCGTGGCGCGACGAAGTCGGACAGGTTGCGGTTGGGCACCCCGGCCCGGTGCTCGCCCTGCTGGCGCAAGCCGTGGATGCGGGCGGCAACAGCGGAACGGGAGGCATCGGCATACACCTCGATGTCGTCACCGACGGCGTTGGCCGGGAAGATGCCGATGACGCCATTGGCGGTCAGCCACTTCTCCTCGACGATCCGGTCGAGCATCGTCTGCGCATCGTCGTAGAGCTTGCGCGCGGCCTCGCCGACACCGGGCTGGTTGAGCACGTCGGGGAAGCGGCCCTTGATCTCCCAGGCCGCGAAGAACGGGGTCCAGTCGATGTAGTCGCGCAGCTCCGCCAGCGGGTAGTCGAGGAGCTCGGTGATCCCGGTCGTGGCGGGCTCGGCGAGGTGCGCCTTGTCCCACGCGATCGGGGAGGCGTTGGCGCGGGCGGCCTCGAGGGAGAGCAGGGGGCGCTCGGTCGCCTTGGCGGCGTGCCGGGCCCGCATCGCGTCGTACTCCTCCCGTATGCCGTCGAGCAGCTCGTCGCGATGGGCGTCACTGAGGAGCTGGCTGACGACCGGGACCGAGCGCGAGGCGTCCTTCACCCAGACGACGGGGCCGTGGTACTGCCCGTCGACCTTGACCGCGGTGTGCGCGCGGGAGGTCGTCGCGCCACCGATGAGCAGCGGGATGTCGAAGCCCTGGCGCTCCATCTCGCCGGCCACGCGGACCATCTCGTCGAGGGAGGGGGTGATGAGGCCGGAGAGGCCGATGACGTCGGCACCGACCTCGCGAGCGGTGTCCAGGATCTTCTGGGCGGGCACCATGACCCCGAGGTCGATGACCTCGTAGTTGTTGCACTGCAGCACCACGCCGACGATGTTCTTGCCGATGTCGTGGACATCGCCCTTGACGGTCGCCATGACGATCGTGCCGTTGGTGTCCTGGCCGGCGAACTCGGGGTTGCGGGCCTTCTCCTCCTCGATGAACGGGATGAGGTGGGCGACGGCCTTCTTCATGACTCGTGCCGACTTCACGACCTGGGGCAGGAACATCTTGCCGGCGCCGAAGAGGTCGCCCACGACGTTCATGCCGTCCATGAGCGGACCCTCGATGACCTCGATCGGCTGCCCGCCACCGGCGGCGAGCTCGACCCGCAGCTCCTCGGTGTCGGCGACGACGTGCTCGTCGAGGCCCTTGACGAGGGCATGCGTGATCCGCTCGCGCACCGGCAGGGCGCGCCACTCCTCGGGCCCGGCGGAGTCGTCCCCGCCCTGGGTGTTGAACTTCTCGGCGATCTCGAGGAGTCGCTCGGTGGCGTCGGGGCGCCGGTTGAGGACGACGTCCTCGATCCGCCCACGCAGCTCCGGGTCGATCTCGTCGTAGACGACGAGGGCGCCGGCGTTGACGATGCCCATGTCCATGCCGGCGTTGATCGCGTGGAAGAGGAAGACGGCGTGGATCGCCTCGCGCACCGGATTGTTGCCGCGGAAGGAGAAGGAGACGTTCGAGACCCCACCGGAGACGAGCGCGCCCGGCAGGTTCTCCTTGATCCAGCGGGCGGCCTCGATGAAGTCGGTGCCGTAGGCCGCGTGCTCCTCGATGCCGGTGGCCACCGCGAAGATGTTGGGGTCGAAGATGATGTCCTCGGCCGGGAAGCCGACCTCCTGGGTCAGCAGGTCGTAGGCCCTCCGGCAGATCTGCCGGCGGCGCTCCAGGGTGTCGGCCTGGCCGTCCTCGTCGAAGGCCATGACGACGACCGCTGCGCCGTGCTTGCGGCACAGGCGCGCCTGCTCCAGGAAGGGCTCGACCCCTTCCTTCATCGAGATCGAGTTGACGATGCACTTGCCCTGCGCGGCCTTCAGCCCGGTCTCGATGACCTCCCACTTGGAGGAGTCGATCATCAGGGGCACTCGGCAGATGTCGGGCTCGCCCGCGACGAGCTTGACGAAGCGGTCCATGGCCGCGACGCCGTCGATCATCCCCTCGTCCATGTTGATGTCGATGACCTGGGCGCCGGCCTCGACCTGCTGGCGGGCCACGGCCAGGGCGCTCGGGTAGTCCTCCTCCTTGATCAGCCGGCGGAAGCGGGCCGACCCGGTGATGTTCGTCCGCTCACCGACGTTGACGAAGAGGGAGTCCTCGGTGACGACGAGCGGCTCGAGGCCGGAGAGACGCAGGGCCGGCTCGACGTCGGCGGGGGTGCGCGGAGCCACGCCCGCGACGGCCTGAGCGATCGCGGCGATGTGCGGCGGGGTCGTGCCGCAGCACCCACCGACGATGTTGACCAGCCCGCTGGTGGCGAACTCCCCGACGACTGCGGCCATCTGCTCGGGTGTCTCGTCGTACTCGCCGAAGGCGTTCGGCAGACCGGCGTTCGGGTGGACCGAGACGAAGGTGTCGGCCAGCCGGGCCAGCTCCGCGGCATACGGACGGAGCTCACCGGCCCCGAGCGCACAGTTGAGCCCGACGACAAGGGGGCGCACGTGCCGGACGGAGTACCAGAAGGCCTCGGTGACCTGGCCGGACAGGGTGCGTCCGGAGGCGTCGGTGATCGTGCCCGAGATCATCACCGGCCACCGCCGGCCGTGCTCCTCGAAAAGGGTCTCGAGGGCGAAGATGGCCGCCTTGGCGTTGAGCGTGTCGAAGATCGTCTCGACCATGAGGACGTCGGCCCCACCCTCGACCAGGCCGCGAGCCTGGGTGAGGTACGCCTCCACCAGCTGGTCGTAGGAGACGTTGCGGGCGCCGGGGTCGTTGACGTCGGGGGAGATCGACGCGGTGCGTGTCGTGGGACCGATGGTGCCCACGACGTAGCGGGGTCGCCCGTCGCTTGCCTCGACCTCGTCAGCGGCAGCCCGCGCCAACGCCGCGGCCGCCACATTGAGCTCGTGCGCGAGGTCGGCCATGCCGTAGTCGCCGAGCGAGATCGCCTGAGCGTTGAAGGTGTTGGTCTCGACCAGGTCGGCGCCGGCGAGGAGGTACTCGCGGTGGATGCCCTTGATCAGCTCGGGCTGGGTCAGGCTGAGCAGGTCGTTGTTGCCGGCCAGGTCACTGGGCCAGTTGGCGAACCGTTCCCCTCGGAAGTCGCCCTCGGACAGGCCGAGGCGCTGGATCATCGTGCCCATCGCGCCGTCGAGGACGAGGATCCGCTGCCCGAGGGCTGCGGTCAGGGGAGCGGTGGCGTCAGGGCGGAGTCGGGGCGTCACGAACATTCCTCGAGGCAGGGAGACGAGCACCCCAGTATGCCGTCGGAGGGCTCGGCGGCTCCCGTGCGTCTCGTGGCCGTAGGCTCGCCGCCATGTCGGCACCACAACCGCCCGCTGCGCCGGGGCTGCGCATCGCCACCATCGGCGGCGTGCCCGTGCACCTGGGGTGGTCCTGGTTCCTGCTCGCTGCCGTCATCACGTTCGTCTTCGGTCGCCAGCTGTCCGAGTCCACCTCGGCGGGCTACCTCATCGGCGTCGGGTACGCCCTCGTCCTCCTGGTCGCGGTGCTCGTGCACGAGGGCGCGCATGCGCTCGCCGCCCGGTCGTTCGGGATCACCGTCCACCGCGTGGTCGCCGACTTCCTCGGCGGTCACACGGCGTTCGAGTCCGCGGGGCTGAGCGCGGGGCGATCGGCCGTCATCGCTGCTGCGGGCCCGGGAGCCAACCTCGCCCTGGCCCTGGGCGCCTGGCTCGCCCACCTCGTCGTGGCCGACGGCGTGGCCGGGCTGGTGCTCTCCGGGATCATCTGGATCAACGGCCTCCTCGCGGTCTTCAACCTGCTGCCCGCGCTGCCCCTCGATGGTGGCCAACTCCTCGAGGCAGGCGTATGGGGGGCCACCGGTCGACGGTCGTCCGGGATGGTCATCGCCGGGTGGGGCGGCCGCATCCTCACCGTCGGACTGGCCTACTGGGTGCTGGTCCGGCCGGTCCTCGCCGGCCAGTCACCCTCGATGTTCTCCGTCGCATGGGGCCTGCTCCTGGGCTCGGTGATCTGGCGTGGGGCGAGCCGGTCGATCGCCGTGGGTCGGGTGCGCGGCCTCATGGAGGGTCGGTCCGTGCGGAGTGTGGCGACGCCGGTCATCCTCGTCCCGCCGCACACTCCCGTCTCGGAGATCGCCTGGGGAAGCGCGGCCGTCCTCGTCCTCGACCCGAGCCTGGGACTGCTCTGGGCCGGGCACCCGGCCCCCGAGGTGCCCGCCGCCACACCGGTGTCGGCGGTGTCCAGTCCGGTGCCCGCCACCGCCGTCGTGACCGCCGGCCCGGAGGCCGACCTGTGGTCGATCGTGCCGGCGCTCCAGTCCACCGGCACCGTGGTGCTCGTGGACAGCGGGCAGGTCTGGGGCGCGGTGACGACCAGCGGCCTCAACGAGGCGCTGGTGCGGCCCAGTGCCTGAGCGCCGCCGGCGCCGAGGGCACCTAGACTCGGCGCTCATGACAGCAATTGGCGCCGACCTCCGGCGTGGCCCCTTCGGTGAGGGCGAGCGGATCCAGCTCACCGACCCCAAGGGCCGCCTGCACACGATCACCCTCGGCGCCGGCAAGCAGTTCCACACCCATCGCGGCTACCTCGCCCACGACGACCTCATCGGCGCCCCCGACGGGTCGACCGTGAAAAACACCGCGGGCGTGGAGTACCTCGCCCTCCGCCCGCTGCTCTCGGACTACGTCATGTCGATGCCGCGGGGTGCCGCCGTCGTCTACCCCAAGGACGCCGGCCAGATCGTCACCATGGCCGATGTCTTCCCCGGCGCCGTGGTGGTGGAAGCCGGTGTCGGCTCGGGCGCCCTGTCGATGTCGCTGCTGCGGGCGATCGGCGCCGAGGGCACCCTGCACTCCTTCGAGCGTCGCGCCGACTTCGCCGACATCGCCATGGCCAACGCGCGCGCCTTCTTCGGGGTGGACCACCCGGCGTGGACGGTGACGATCGGCGACCTCGTCGACGCCCTCCCGGAGACGGTGCATCCCGGCACTGTCGACCGGGTCATCCTCGACATGCTCGCGCCCTGGGAGTGCCTCGACGTCGTCTCCGAGGCACTCGCGCCCGGCGGCGTGCTCATCTGCTACGTCGCCACCGCCACCCAGCTCTCCCGCGTGGCCGAGGCCGCGCGCGACCATGGCACCTTCACCGAGCCGATCGCCTGGGAGTCCCTCGTCCGCGGCTGGCACCTCGAGGGGCTCGCGGTGCGGCCGCAGCACCGCATGCACGGTCACACCGGCTTCCTCATCACCACCCGACGGCTCGCCCCGGGCGTGACGCCACCCCTGCGCAAGCGGCGGCCCGGCGGCGGCTACGACGTCGACCCCGATGAGCAGACCTGGACCCCGGAGGCGCTGGGGGAGCGCACGCCGTCCGAGAAGCGGGTCCGTCGCGTCCGCAAGACGGTCACGGCCGGCCGGGTCACGACAGCGGTCATCGGCCAGGATGACGCGCAGGACACGGGTGGGTCCGGGGGTCCGACCACGCCGGAGTGACCGCCGACGGTGAGCACACGGCATACGCGGGTCTGCAGAGGTGACCGAATCGATGCCCGGGCGGACCGAGATGGTGCTGCCCCGCGTCTCGGCTCGGGGTTAGGGTCGACTCGTGGCCCCAGAGGGGGCCCGCCCACGACGTGGAGGTCCGCATGAGTGATGCGTCCGGTTCCGGCCCGGCGCGCCCCGACGAGGACGTGCTGCGACTGCGCTCCCAGCTGGCGACGATGTCCTCGCAGAACGAGCGGCTCGTCCGCACGCTGCGCGACGCCCGCGAGCAGATCGTCACCCTCAAGGCCGAGGTCGATCGCCTGGGTCAGCCGCCGGCGACCTATGGCGTCCTCCTCGAGCTCTTCGCCGACAACACCGCCGACATCCTCACCGCCGGGCGCAAGATGCGCGTCGCGGTGAGCCCGGGCCTGGCCCGGGAGGACCTGCTCGTCGGGCGGGAGCTGATGCTCAACGAGTCGATGAACGTCGTCGCCGTCCACCGGTTCGAGGAGGTCGGTGAGGTCGTCCTCGTCAAGGAGGTCCTCGGCGGTGATCGCGTCCTCGTCGTCGCGCACGCCGACGAGGAGCGGATCTGCCGACTGGCGCACCCCCTGCTCCAGGAGAAGGTGCGCGTCGGGGATGCCCTGCTGCTCGAGCCCAAGACCGGCTTCGTGTTCGAGAAGGTCCCCAAGTCCGAGGTCGCCGACCTCGTGCTCGAGGAGGTCCCCGACATCGCCTACGAGGACATCGGCGGTCTGAAGGGCCAGATCGAGCTCATCCGGGACTCGGTCGAGCTGCCCTACCTCCACCCCGATCTCTACGTCGAGCACCACCTCAAGCCGCCGAAGGGTGTCCTGCTCTACGGCCCGCCCGGGTGCGGCAAGACGATGATCGCCAAGGCCGTCGCCGCCTCGCTCTCGCGCAAGATCGCCGAGAAGGAGGGCCGGCCCGAGGGGAAGAGCTACTTCCTCAACATCAAGGGCCCGGAGCTGCTCAACAAGTACGTCGGCGAGACCGAGCGCCACATCCGGCTGATCTTCCAGCGGGCCCGCGAGAAGTCCAACGAGGGCTTCCCGGTCGTCGTCTTCTTCGACGAGATGGAGTCCCTCTTCCGCACCCGTGGCTCGGGTGTCTCCAGCGACGTCGAGACCACGATCGTGCCCCAGCTGCTCGCCGAGATCGACGGTGTCGAGGGCTTGGAGAATGTCATCGTCATCGGCGCCTCCAATCGCGAGGACATGATCGACCCGGCCATCCTGCGCCCCGGCCGCCTCGACGTGAAGATCAAGATCGAGCGCCCGGACGCCGAGAGTGCGACCGACATCTTCGCCAAGTACCTCACCGCCGACCTGCCGCTCCACGCCGACGACCTGGCCGTCCACGGGGGTGACCCGGAGGCGACCGTGCGGGGCATGATCGAGGCCGTCGTGACGCGGATGTACTCCGACGACGAGGAGAACCGCTTCCTCGAGGTCACCTACGCCGGGGGCGACAAGGAGATCCTCTACTTCAAGGACTTCAACTCCGGCGCGATGATCCAGAACATCGTCGACCGGGCCAAGAAGACCGCGATCAAGGACCTCCTCACGACCCACCAGCGCGGCCTGCGGGTCGAGCACCTGCTCCAGGCCTGCAGCGACGAGTTCCGCGAGAACGAGGACCTGCCCAACACGACCAACCCGGACGACTGGGCGCGGATCTCGGGCAAGAAGGGGGAGCGGATCGTCTACATCCGCACCCTCATCAAGACCAAGGAGGGCACCGAGCCGGGCAAGTCGATCGCGACCGCCAACACCGGCCAGTACCTCTGACCCGGCGCCGGTCCCGTATGCCGTGTGCTCACCCCGCGAGGGCGCGGTGGGCCGCCACGGCGACCTTGACCCGTTCGACCAACGGGTCGAAGAAGAGGCTGCGGTAGCTGGCGTCCGAGAGGCTGCTGAGGACGAAGGAGAGCGCGCCGATCACGCCGAGCAGCAGCGCCGTGCGCACCGTCTGCTGGTCGACCGGGAGTGCCTGCCCGAGCAGCTGGTAGGGCTCGCGAGGGTGGGACAGCCAGGTCCTCACCACTGCATCGGTGATGGCGATCCGCCCGATGGCCACCAGCAGGGTGGCGATGACCAGGGTGAACATGGCCGCCTGGATCAGGTGGGCCACGATGAGGACGGCCAGGACGTTGAGCCGTCCGCCGCCCGCGAGCTCCTGACCGGACACCGTGCCCGTGGGGGCGTCCTCGAGCGGCGTGCCGACGAGCAGCGCGTGGACCTGGTCGGGCGTGAGGTCACGGTGCGCCGTGCTCAGCTCACCGCGGGCCACGGGCAGCATGGCGAGGATGGCGATGAGCGCGATGAGGGCGGTCAGGGCCCACTGTCGCCTCGACCCCATGCTGTCGGCGATCTGCCAGGCCTCGGTGGAGAAGAACGCGAAGACGACGAGGACGAGGATGACCGGCAGGGCCCGGGAGGCCATGTTCTGCAGTGCCCCCACGGACTGCCAGGCCCAGCGCGCGGCCCAGGCGACCACCGAGGCCAGCCCGGACCAGACCGCCAGGTGGGCCACGACCAGCAGGCCGACCGCCTCGGCGATGACCAGGGCCAGCCCCTCGTCGGTGAGGAGCGCAAGGACGGCGGCGCACACGGCATACGCCACGGCCAGGCCCAGCGCCACGGACCGGCCACGGGGGTCGCTCCACTCGCGCATCCGGCGATGCACCCAGGCGGCCACGACCACGGGGACGACGATCGCGACGGCAAGGACGACGAGGACGAGCGACCCGCTGGCCGCCCCGAGCGGGTCCCCGGCCCGGTCCACCGCAGCGGCCAGCGACGGACCACCGAGCACGCCGAGGACGAGGACGCCGAAGAGCAGGACGGTCGCCGGCGCCGCCCGCTGGAGCAGGTCATGGGCGCGGCGCTCGCGCGGGACGAGGTAGGGCAGGCCCTGGGCGCGCAGCCAGGTGTCGACGAGGTCGGTGCGGCTCAGCGCCATCGGTCAGCTGCCGAGCAGACGCGCCAAGAGGCGCCAGCCGAGCAGGAAGAGGCTGAGGACGGTCGTGGCGACCGCGACGAAGGACCACGCCACCCCGGCGCCGAGGGCCATCCGCAGTCCCATGCCCACGACGACGGTCGCGACGACGAGGACCACCCCGAAGGGCAGGCTCGTCGCGGCCAGGTCGGTCAGTGAGGAGGCCAGCAGCCAGCCGGCAGCAGTGCCGCAGAGGAAGGGGGCTGCGGTCTGCAGGACGCCGGTGAGGGTCAGGCCGTGCTCGTGGCTGCGCCGCCCGACGGCCGCGAACACGAGCACGAGGGCCGCGTCCAGGAGCACGGGCACGAGCCGGTTCATCCGACGATCCCGTCGAAGAGGGAGCGTTGGCGCGGTGGTGCGTGGGTGGGATCGACGCCGTCGAAGAGGCTCGAGACCGACTCGCCGTCGTGGATCCGCTTGATCGCCTCGGCGAAGAGGCCGCTGATCGTGCGCACCTGGAGCTCGGGCCAGCCCTGGGGCGCAGGCACGGTGTCCGTGGTCACGACCTCCTTGACCAGCGGGTGGGCGCGCAACCGCTCGACGGCGCGGCCGGCGAAGAGCCCGTGTGTGCACGCGACGCTCGCCTCGGTGACACCGTGCTCGGCGAGCTTGTCGAGGATCTCCACGATCGAGCCGCCGGTCGCGATCTCGTCGTCGAGGACGATCGCCCGCTTGCCGTGGACATCGCCGACGATCGAGTCGATGACGACCTTGTCATCGGCGAGCCGGCGCTTCGACCCGGCCGCCACGGGGAGGCCGAGGAGCCGGCTGAACTGGGTGGCGTCCTTGGCGTTCCCGAGGTCGGGCGAGACGATGACGCACCTGTCGAGGTCCTGCTCGCGGAAGTGGTCGGCGAGGACGCCCAGGGAGGTGAGGTGGTCGACCGGCACGGAGAAGAACCCGTGGACCTGGGGCGCGTGGAGGTTCATCGTGAGGACCCGGTGCGCCCCGGCGGCCGAGATCATGTCTGCGACCAGCCGGCCGCCGAGGGAGATGCGCGAGGCGTCCTTCTTGTCGGAGCGGGCATACGCATAGTGCGGGATGACGGCGGTGATCTGCTGGGCCGAGGCTCCGCGCGCGGCGTCGATCATGAGCAGCAGCTCCATGAGCGAGTCCTGCGTGGGCGGGACGAGCGGCTGGACGAGGTAGACGTCGCGCTGGCGGCAGTTGGCCAGCAGCTGGGCCTGCAGGCAGTCGTTGCTGAACCGGCTGATCGCCGCCTCGGAGAGCTCGACGCCGAGCCGGTCACAGATGCGCTGCGCCAGTGCGGGATGGGCGGAGCCGGAGAAGACCACGACGTCGCGCATCATGGCGACAACCCTAGCGAGGGAGCGGCGGTGTGGCCGCACGTGGGCGCGGATGCCGCTGGCATAGGGTCGGGAGCATGACAGTGCGCCGGGTCATGGGGGTCGAGACGGAGTACGGCATCTCGGTGCCGGGGTCCCCGAACGCCAACCCGATGGTGCTCTCCGGAGACGTCGTGACCACGTATGCCGTGGCGCGCGGCATCCGTCCCACGCGCGCGAGCTGGGACTACGCCGACGAGAACCCGCTGCGCGACGCCCGCGGCTTCGACATGGGTCGGGGGAGTGCCCACCCGAGCCAGCTGACCGACGAGTGGGCCGACGACCCGACGATGGCCAATGTCGTGCTCACCAACGGCGCCCGCCTCTACGTCGACCATGCCCACCCGGAGTACTCCTCACCGGAGGTGACCACGCCGCGGGCCGCCATCACGTGGGACCGGGCCGGCGAATGGGTGATGCGCGAGTCGGTCGAGCGGCTGGCCAGCGTCCCGCCCGGTGTCAACCTCTACAAGAACAACACCGACGGCAAGGGTGCGTCCTACGGCACGCACGAGAACTACCTCATGTCCCGCCGCACGCCCTTCCTCGAGGTCGTCAAGCACCTCATGCCCTTCTTCGTCGTCCGCCAGATCATGTGCGGGGCCGGTCGCGTCGGCATCGGGGTGGACAGCCGCCGCAACGGATTCCAGCTCGCGCAGCGTTCGGACTTCTTCGAGTGCGAGGTCGGCCTGGAGACCACGCTGAAGCGACCGATCATCAACACCCGGGACGAGCCGCACGCCGTCGCCGACCTCTACCGCCGGCTCCACGTCATCATCGGCGACGCGAACCACTCCGACGTCGCCGACCTGCTCAAGCTCGGCACCACCTCGCTCGTGCTGGCCATGATCGAGGACGGCTTCCTCGTCGAGGACCTCACGGTGCACCAGCCGGTGGCGACCCTGCAGGCGATCTCCCACGACCCCACCCTCACGACACAGCTGACCCTGGCCGACGGCCGGACCATGAGCGGGCTGGACCTGCTCGGCATCTACCTCGAGCGAGCCCTGGCCTACGTGGACCAGCGCTGGGGGGCCGACGCCGACAGCGACACCCGCGAGGTGCTCCACTGGTGGCAGCTGACCCTGGATCGCCTCGGCCGCGACCCGCTGGAGGCGCGCGGCGAGGTGGAGTGGGTGGCCAAGCTGGCCCTGCTCGAGGGCTACCGCAGCCGCGACGGCCTCGGCTGGGGGGACCCGCGGCTCAAGGCCGTCGACATCCAGTGGTCCGACGTGCGCAGCGACCGGGGCCTGGCCAACCGGATGCGGGCCACGGGTCGGCTCACGCGCCTGGTCGACGACGACGACATCGCAGCGGCCGTGGAGCAGGCACCCGAGGACACGCGGGCGTGGTTCCGCGGCGCCGTCCTGCGCCGCTACCCCGACGATGTGGTGGCGGCCTCCTGGGACTCGGTCATCGTCGAGGTGCCGGGCCAGCGTCAGCTGCAGCGCATCCCCATGCTCGAGCCGCTCCGTGGCACGAGGGCGCAGCTCGGCGCTCTCGTGGAGTCCAGCACGTCGATGGGGGAGCTCCTGAAGCACCTCTCTGCGCCGCGCGACCCGTCGGCGCGCACGAGCCGGTGAACTAGGCTCGGCCCAGACCCGATCCGGCGATCCCCCAGGAGGCAGTCATGGCCGGCCAGGAACAGATCAGGCGCACCCGGCAGGGCGACGGCCCCGACGACGGCGCGGACCTGCCCACCCCCGTGCCCGCGGCCCCGGCCGTGCAGTCCCAGGAGATCGACGACCTCCTCGACGAGATCGACGGGGTGCTGGAGAGCAACGCCGAGGAGTTCGTGCGCGGTTTCGTCCAGAAGGGCGGCCAGTGACGGCCGCAGCGGACGGCGGGCGGCTCCCCGCGGCATACCTCGCGGCGGGCTCCTCCTCCTTCACCGAGTTCCTCCTCGACCACGCCCCGGGCGTGCTCCCGAGCGGCCGTCGGCTGCCCGCGGGAGCCTCGATCGAGGCCCCCCACGGCACGACGATCGTCACCCTGACGTATGCCGGGGGCGTCCTCATCGCCGGTGATCGCCGCGCGACGATGGGCAACCTCATCGCGAACCGGGAGATGGAGAAGGTCTTCGCCGCCGACGAGTTCTCGGCGGTGGGGATCGCCGGCACGGCCGGCCTGGCCATCGAGCTCGTGCGACTCTTCCAGGTCGAGCTCGAGCACTACGAGAAGATCGAGGGCACGCTGATGTCCCTCGAGGGCAAGGCGAACCGGCTGGCCTCGATGATCCGCGGGAACCTCGGGATGGCCATGCAGGGGCTCTCGGTCGTGCCCTTGTTCGCCGGCTTCGACCTCGAGGCCCAGCGGGGCCGCATCTTCTCCTATGACGTGACCGGCGGCTGCTACGAGGAGCACGACCACCACAGCGTGGGCTCCGGGTCGCTCTTCGCCCGGGGTGCCCTCAAGAAGCTCTACCGCCGCGAGAGCGCGCCCGAGGTCGCGCTCCGGGTGGCGGTCGAGGCGCTGTGGGACGCAGCCGATGACGACAGCGCGACCGGCGGGCCAGACGTCGGTCGCCGGATCTGGCCCACGGTGGCCCTCATCGATGCCGATGGGGTGCGCTTCGCCACGGACGAGCAGGTGGCCGCCGTGGTCGAGGCGCTGATCGCGGACCGTCGCGGCAACCCGGGAGGCGTGCCATGAGCCAGATGCCCTTCTACGTCTCGCCCGAGCAGCTGATGAAGGACCGGGCCGACTTCGCGCGCAAGGGCATTGCGCGCGGCCGGTCGGTCATCGTCCTCACCTGCGCCGCCGGCATCGCCTTCATCGCGGAGAACCACTCGCGCACGCTGCACAAGGTCTCCGAGATCTACGACCGGATCGGGTTCGCGGCGGTCGGGAAGTACAACGAGTTCGAGAACCTTCGCGTCGCGGGGGTCCGGTATGCCGACCTGCGCGGCTACTCGTACGACCGCAGCGACGTCACGGCCCGGGGCCTGGCCAACGCCTATGCCCAGACCCTCGGGACCGTCTTCACCCAGGAGTCCAAGCCCTACGAGGTGGAGATCGTCGTCGCCGAGGTCGGCGCGGACCCCGAGGGCGACCAGATCTATCGGCTCACCTACGACGGCTCGGTCGCGGACGAACGCGGCTGCGTCGCCATGGGCGGTGCGGCCGAGGCGATCGAGGAGGGCCTCTCGGCGGCGTGGTCCCCCTCGACCTCGCTGGCGGCCGCGATCCAGCTCGCAGTGGGCCTCCTCGGCAAGGACCGGTCCGGCGCCGGCGCCGATCGCGACCTCGGCGCCGACCAGCTCGAGGTGGCCCTGCTCGACCGGAGCCGTCCCCGACGCACCTTCCGGCGGATCTCCGGCCCGGCCCTGACGCGCCTGCTCGGCGGCGAGACGGCGAGCGAGGACGGCTCACCACGGGACGACGAGGCCGGTGCCCACCCCGGGGACAGCCCACGTCAGGCGGCGAGCAACCCGCAGACCCAGCGCCCCCACGGCGAGGACTGATGGCCGAGCACCCGCGCCGGATCTTCGGGATCGAGACCGAGTTCGGGATCACCTGTGCCGCCGGTGGCCAGCGCACGCTGACCCCGGACGAGGTGGCTCGCTACCTCTTCCGCAAGGTGGTCGCCTGGGGCCGCTCGAGCAATGTCTTCCTCACCAACGGTGCCCGCCTCTACCTCGACGTCGGATCGCACCCCGAGTACGCCACGGCCGAGTGCGACTCTTTGCGCCAGGTCGTCGTCCACGACCGGGCGGGGGAGCGGATCGTCGAGGCCCTGGCCGCCGATGCCCAGGAGCGGATGGTGGCCGACGGCGTCCGGGGGGACATCTTCGTCTTCAAGAACAACACCGACTCGGCCGGGAACTCCTACGGCTGCCACGAGAACTTCCTCGTGCGACGCACCGGGGACTTCGGCACCATCTCCGAGGGTCTGCTGCCCTTCCTCATCTCCCGCCAGCTCATCTGCGGCGCCGGCCGGATCGTGCGCACGTCGCGGGGGGCCACCTTCGCCGTGAGCCAGCGGGCCGACCACATCTGGGAGGGCGTGTCCTCGGCCACGACCCGGTCCCGGCCGATCATCAACACCCGCGACGAGCCGCACGCCGATGCCGAGCACTACCGCCGCCTGCACGTCATCGTCGGCGACTCCAACATGAGCGAGACCACCACGTTGCTCAAGGTCGGCTCCGGCGACCTCGTCCTGCGCATGCTGGAGGAGGGGGTGCCGCTGCGTGACCTGACCCTGGAGAACCCGATCCGGGCGATCCGGGAGATCAGCCACGACCCCACCGGACGCCGCGCGGTGCGCCTGGCCAGCGGTCGGACCGCGACGGCCCTGGACATCCAGCGCGAGTACCTCGCCCGCGCCGTGGACTTCGTGGCCGAGCACGGCGCCGCCGACCCCGAGCACGGTCGGGTCCTCGACCTGTGGACCCGCACCCTCGACGCCATCGAGGCCGACGACCTCGGGCGGGTCGACACCGAGATCGACTGGGTCATCAAGCGCCGACTGCTCGACGAGTACGCCTCGCGCCACGGGCTGGGCCTGGAGGACCCCCGCCTGGCCCAGCTCGACCTCGCCTACCACGACATCAGGCGGGACCGCGGGCTGTTCTACCTGCTCGAGCGACGCGGGCGTGCCCGACGTGTGGTCACCGACGTCGAGACCTTCCGGGCCAAGGTCGTCGCGCCACCGACGACCCGGGCCAAGCTCCGCGGCGACTTCATCCGGGCCGCCCAGCGCCACCGGCGGGACTTCACCGTCGACTGGGTCCACCTCAAACTCAACGACCAGGCGCAGCGCACGGTGCTGTGCAAGGACCCCTTCCTCGCCTCGGACCCTCGCGTCGACCGGTTGATCGCCACGATCGAGGGCACCCTGCCGCCACCGGCGTGAGGCACCGGCCGGCGAGCGCGCCGCACGGCAGTTTCCGGGCGCACAGCGGGCGCGGTTATCGTTGACGGCTGTTGTACCCCCCCACGCGAAGGCTCTCTCGTGCACACTCCCCGTCGTTCCGCGCTCGCCGCCCTGGCCTGCGCCTGCGTCCTCCTCGCCGCCGGCTGCGGCTCCTCGACCACCCCGGCCGGCGACGTGCTGGGTGGCATCAAGGTCGAGGGCAGTGACCCCGCCACCGCGCCGACGGTCACCATCGCCAAGATGCCCCTCAAGGCCACCTCCACCGTCTCGAAGGTGATCACCGAGGGCGGCGGCGCCGCCGTGACCAAGGACGACATCGCCACCATCAACGCCGTCATCGTCAACGGCACCGACGGGAAGGTCGTCGACAGCACCTGGGCCGCCGGCTCCACGGCCGGTGTCGACCTGGCCTCCGACCAGCTCTTCGCCGCCATCAAGACCTCCCTTCCCGGCAAGAAGGTCGGCAGCCGCGTCCTCGTCGCCGCCGCGCAGAAGGACGTCTTCGGCGCCGAGGGCAACGCCTCCGCCGGGCTCAAGGCCACCGACTCGGTCGTCTTCGTCATCGACATCTTGGGGGCGACCCAGCCCCTGGCCGAGGCCAAGGGTGCCGCCGTCGAGCCCAAGCCCGAGCTGCCGAGCGTCGAGTTCACGGGCACCGACACCCCCGCGGTCATCACCATCCCGGCCGAGGCGCAGCCCCCGGCGGAACTGGTCGTCCAGCCCCTCATCACCGGCGAGGGCGCCGAGGTGGCCGACGGTCAGACTGTGCGCGTGAGCTACACCGGCGCGCTGTGGAAGGACGGGTCGGTCTTCGACTCCTCGGCCTCCCACGACCCGAAGTACTTCCAGTTCCCCGTCGGCCAGGGCAAGGTCATCAGCGGCTGGGACAAGGCCGTCAAGGGCCAGAAGGTCGGTTCCCGCCTGCTCCTCGTCGTCCCCCCGGCCGAGGGCTACGGCGCCAACGGCAACCCGCCCACCATCTCCGGCACGGACACGCTCGTGTTCGTCGTCGACATCCTCGCGGCCTACTGACTCAACCGTCCGTTCGCCCACCACCCCGACCAGGAGCCATCACCATGCCCTTCGACCCGAAGACCACCAAGCCCGAGATCGACTTCCCCGGCGACACCCCGCCCTCCGACCTCGTCGTCGAGGACATCTGGGTCGGTGACGGCGCCGAGGCCACACCTGGCAGCACCGTGAGCGCCCACTACGTCGGGGTGGCCCACTCCACTGGTGAGGAGTTCGACGCCTCGTGGAACCGCGGTGCGCCCCTGGACTTCCGGCTCGGCGTGGGCATGGTCATCGCCGGCTGGGACGAGGGCATCGTCGGCATGAAGGTCGGAGGCCGACGCAAGCTCGTCATCCCCCCGCACAAGGGCTACGGCGACCGTGGCGCCGGGGCGGCCATCAAGGGCGGCGAGACCCTGATCTTCGTGGTCGACCTCGTCGACGTGCGCTGACCCAGCCCGCTTGACTGTCGTTCAGCGGGGGAGAAGGGACGCGGCATACCGTCCGGCCACGGCGGCCGCGACGAAGGCCTCCGGGTCCGTGTCCAGCCCACGACCCATCGTCGACAGGCCCACCGGCGCGTTCCTGAGCGCCTCGAGGACTCCCGTGGTCTCCACCGCCACCGCCGTGAGCGTGGCCGCGGCTCCCGACGCCAGCTCCGCAGCCTGCTCGGCGACGAGGGCCTGCTCGGCGTTGGTGGGCATCGCGTAGGGAACCACGGCAGGGACCAGGCACACCCGTCCGTATGCCGTCCGGCTGTGGTGGGAGATCCCGCGGTGGCGTGGGCGGGCGTCGCCGAAGGAGACGCGCAGCGAGGCGATCGGCGTGCCGCCGAGGATGCCCGCGGCGTTCAGCGCCTCGCCCGCGGCGACGCCGGTGAACCCCCAGGGCGTGCCCGTCCCGACATTGCCGGGGCCCTGGCAGACAACGACGACGTCGGCGTCCAGCACGTGACGAGCGGCCAGCAGGGCGCTGTGCACGGTGACCGCCTCGTGGTCCCCACCGAAGGCCTGGCCCACGGTGACCGTCGAGGCCAACCAGCCCGCGTCGCGCAGCCCGGCGACCGTCCGGGAGAAGGCCAGCGGCAGGGCACCGCCGTCGGTCATCACGTAGACGACGCGAGCCCCCGGCCGCTCCACGCGGAGGCCGGCGAGCACGGCCGGCAGTGCCGAGTGAAGGTCCGCGACGACCACCGGGAGGCCCTCGAGCGTGGGCTCCTCACCCTCACGGCCCGCGAGGATGCCGTGGTGGGGGCTGTCCTGCTCGTCGATGGCGAGGAACATCTGCTGCTGTGGTGTGTAGCGGGCCTTGACGATGTGCCCGGGGCCGCAGACGTCCTCCGGGAGCCGCTCGGGGACGGCGACGACGAAGGCCAGGCCCCCGGTGCCCAGCCCCTTGACCAGTGCGCTGGCATTGAGGAGCACCCCGTCACCCGGGCGGGGTTCGCCGACCATGTCCACGTAGGCGAGTGCACGGATCTCCGGGGGGAGTCCGGAGGCGTCGGGGGCGGCCAGCTCGACGGCATACTCCACCGCCCCGGCCCACCGGCGGACTTCTCGAGAGATGGTTCCCCGACGCCACGACATCACGGGGGCGAGCGTAGCCGGAACGGGCGCCGGACCTCGGGTAGCGTGAGGCGCCATGAGCGCTCCCACCGGCCCCGCGGCCAAGACGGAGCGGCTGCTCAACCTGGTCCTCGTCCTGCTGTACACCCGCCGACCGCTGACCAAGGCGCGCATCCGCCAGATGGTGCCGCAGTACGCCTCCGCTCCGACGGACGAGGCCTTCGACCGGACCTTCGAGCGTGACAAGGACGAGCTCCGGGAACTCGGCATCCCGCTCGTCACCGAGGAGGTCTCGGCCGGCTGGGACGACGACCAGGGCTACCGCATCGACCAGCGCGAGTACGCCCTGCCGGACCTGACCTTCGAGCGCGACGAGCTGGCGGTGCTGGGGCTGGCGAGCCGGGCCTGGGCCCAGGCCTCGCTGGGGTCCGCCGCGGCCCAGGCCCTACGCAAGCTGCGCGCCGCCGACGTCGAGCGTGACGAGGAGTCCCTCATCGGCATCGAGCCCCGGCTCCGGACCACCGAGCCCTCCTTCGATGCCCTCAAGGACGCGGCGCTCCGGCGGGTGCCGGTGACCTTCGAGTACCGACGGCCCGACTCCGACGACACGATGACCCGGCAGGTCCAGCCGTGGCGCGTGCTCCTCTGGCACGGGCGGTGGTACCTCACCGGCTTCGACCTCGACCGGCAGGCGCCACGGGTGTTCCGGCTCTCGCGCATCGCCGGGTCGGTGCGCACGGCCGGGCGACCGGGATCCTTCGAGGTGCCTGCGGACCACGACCCGCACCTGATGGTGAGCCGCTCGACCACGCCCACCCAGCACAGTCCGGCGATCCTGCGGGTGCGCTCCGGGCGCGGGCACCTGCTCCGGCGCCGGGCGCGGTCCGTGGGGGAGGTCGACGACCAGTGGTCGCTGGTCGACATCGACTACTCCGATGTCGACGAGTTCGCGGGCGAGGTCGCTGCGCATGGCGCCGATGTCGTCGTGGAGCAGCCCCACGACCTGAGGCAGGCCGTGATCGCTCGACTGCGGGCCGCCCTCGGCGAGGGAAGCACGGCCGGGGAGGGAGAGGCGCGATGAGCCGACCACCTGCGCCGGAGAACGCCCTGTCCAGGCTGTCGCGCCTGCTCACGATGGTGCCCTGGCTGGTCAACCGGCAGGGGATCGAGCTCGAGTCCGCCGCCGCGGGCCTGGGCATCACCGTCGAGCAGCTCGAGAGCGACCTGGAGCTGCTGTTCGTGTGTGGCTACGGCCAGTTCCCGGACGAGCTGATCGACGCCGACTGGGAGGGCGGGCGGGTCTTCCTCCGCAACGCCGACACCATCGCCCGGCCCCTGCGCCTGGGCATGGACGAGGCGGTCGCGCTGATCGTGGGCCTGCGTGCGTTGCTCGCCGTGCCCGGGCTGGGGGAGCGGGACGCCGTCGAGCGTGCCCTGGCCAAGCTGGAGGCGGCCGCCGGATCGGTGGGTGAGGCGGCGTCCCGCGTGGACGTGCGGCTCTCCGACGACGTCGACGAGGACCTGCTGGCGCGGGCCCGAGGCGCGGCGGAGCGGCACGAGCGGGTGCGCCTGCACTACCTCGTGCCGGGCCGGGACGAGTCCACCGAGCGTGACGTCGACCCCCTGCGCGTGGTCACGATGGACGGTCGCTGGTACCTCGAGGGCTGGTGCCATCGTGCCGAGGCGATGCGGATGTTCCGGTTGGACCGGATCGAGGCGATGGACGTGACGGGTGAGCGGGGTGACCTGCCTCCCGACGCCCGCCCCCGCGACCTCGGCGACGGCATCTTCCAGCCGGCCGAGGACGACCTCCTCGTGACCATGCGCCTCGCCCGCAGTGCCCGCTGGATCCCTGACTACTACCCCGTCGAGGCGACCCGGGACCTCGGCGAGGGCCGGTGCGAGGTCGACCTGCGCACCGCCGACACCGAGTGGCTGGTGCGACTCGCCCTCCGGCTCGGGGGTGAGGTCAGCGTGGTCGGCCCGCCCGAGCTGGCCGTGGCGGTGCGGGAGGCGGCCGGCGCCGCGCTCGCGGCCTACCCGCCCCGCTGACAGGGAACGCTCAGTTCGGGGACAACGGACGACCAACGCATGTTGTCTAGACTGAAGCGGTTGCACCGACAGTCGGGCGACGCACGCAATGTGAAGGGACACCCACCTCATGGGCGCACTGAAGCCGTGGCACCTGATCATCCTGGTCCTGGCCTTCGTCATCCTCTTCGGGTTCAAGCGACTCCCGGACGCGGCACGCAGCATCGGCCGCTCGATGCGGATCTTCAAGTCCGAGGTCGACGAGATGAAGGCCGAGAGTGCAGCGGCCAGGACCGAGGCGAGCCAGGCCACCGTCGAGGGCACCAAGGTGGACCGGCAGGTCGACGACGTCGTGGACCCGGTCACGCCGCCGGTGGGCGACACCCGCCCGGATCGCTCCGCCTGAGCGCTCGGGACACCTCGACCTGACGACACCACCCATGGCCCTGCCGCGCCGTCGCCCCCGTGACCCCGAGGGGCGGATGCCGCTTGCCGATCACCTGCGGGAGCTGCGCGCGCGCATCGTGAAGTCAGGGCTGGCCCTCTTCGCCGCCGGCGCCCTCGGGTGGTTTCTCTACGACCCGGCGCTGGCCATCCTGCGCAAGCCGTTCGACGACTATGCCGCCGCGCACCCCGACCGGACGATCGAGACGACCTACACCGGGCTCACGTCGGCCTTCTCACAGCGGCTCAGCCTGGCGATCTTCCTCGGGGTGATCGTCTCCAGCCCCATCTGGCTCTACCAGATCTGGGCGTTCATCATGCCCGGGCTGACCAAGAAGGAGAAGCGGATCTCGCTGTCCTTCATCGGCGCGGCCGTCCCGCTGTTCCTCGGGGGCGTCTTCATGGCGCACTACTCCCTGCCGTTCGTCGTGGGCATCCTGCTCGACTTCGCCGCCAGCGGGACCGCCAACCTGATGACGCTGTCCGACTACCTCAGCTTCGTGACCCGCTTCATCCTCGCCTTCGGCATCGCCTTCCTGCTGCCGGTCTTCCTCGTCGGCCTCAACCTCATCGGCATCCTGCCGGCCGATCGCCTCGCCAAGGGCTGGCGGATCGCGGTCTTCGCGATCCTCGTCTTCAGCGCGATGATGATGCCCACGCCGGACCCCTTCACCATGTTCCTGCTCGCCGGTCCGCTCATCGTCTTCTTCTTCGCCGCGCTCGCCGTGTGCAAGATCCTCGACCGCCGGAAGGCGGCCGACCGGCCGGAGTGGTTGGAAACCGACGACACCCAGGCCAGCGCCCTCTGAAGGCACTAGCCTGACGCGGTGCCCCTACGCATCGGCCTGATCGTCAACCCCACGTCGGGCAAGAACACCGGAGGGCGCATCGGCGCCGAGGCCGCCACGCTCCTGGCCGCCCACGGTCACGACGTCGTCGACCTGAGCGCCATGGATGCCGCGCATGCGCGAGCCCGCGCGAAGGCCGCCATCGACGCCGGCTCCCTCGATCGGCTCGTCGTCTCCGGCGGCGACGGCATGGTCAACCTGGGCGTCAACCTCTGCGCCGGCACCGACCTGCCCCTGGGGATCATCGCCGCCGGCACCGGCAACGACATCGCCCGCGAGCTCGGCCTGCCGGTCCGGGATGCCGTGGAGGCGGTCGAGCGGATCGAGCAAGGTCGGGCCCGGCAGATCGACCTGGCCCGCCACGAACGCGCGGACGGCACGCCGACCTGGTTCGCGGGAGTCCTCGGCGCGGGTTTCGACGCGCTGGTCAACGAGCGGGCCAACGGATGGCGCTGGCCCAAGGGTCAGATGCGCTACAACCTGGCGATCCTGCGCGAGCTGCCCGGCTTCCGGGCCATCCCGTATGCCGTCACCCTCGACGGGGTCCGCACCGAGACCGACGCGATGCTGGTCGCCGTCGCGAACGGCCCAGCCTACGGCGGGGGCATGAAGGTCGTGCCCGGCGCCGAGTTCGACGACGGCCTCCTCGACGTGCTCGTCCTGTCGAGGATCTCCACGCCGGAGTTCCTCAAGGTCTTCCCCCGGGTCTTCTCCGGCGGCCACGTCGACCACCCGGCCGTGACCATCCACCGGGCCCGCTCGGTCCACCTCGAGGCGACCGGCATCGTCGGGTACGCCGACGGGGAGCGCTTCGGGGCGCTGCCGATGGAGGTCACCGTGGACCCCCGGGCGGTCACCGTCCTGACGTAGCGTTGCGGCATGGCCGGCTCCGTCCTCGACACCTTCGCCGCGGACCAGGGGTTCCCGCTCGACGACTTCCAGCTCGAGGCCTGCCGGGCCGTCGAGTGCGGTCAGGGGGTCCTCGTCGCGGCCCCCACCGGCGCCGGCAAGACGATCGTGGGCGAGTTCGCCGTCGCCCTCGCGCTGGCGACCGGGCGGAAGGCGTTCTACACCACGCCGATCAAGGCCCTCTCCAACCAGAAGTTCCACGACCTTCTCGCTCGCCACGGGGCCGACCGCGTCGGGCTGCTCACCGGGGACACCTCGATCAATGGCGAGGCGCCGGTCGTCGTCATGACGACCGAGGTGCTGCGCAACATGATCTACGGCGGCTCGCGCACCCTCGACAACCTCGGCTTCGTCGTCATGGACGAGGTGCACTACCTCGCCGATCGCTTCCGGGGCGGGGTCTGGGAGGAGGTCATCGTCCTGCTGCCCGAGCACGTGCAGCTGGTCTCGCTGTCGGCGACCGTGAGCAACGCCGAGGAGTTCGGGGACTGGCTCACCGAGGTCCGTGGCAACACCGCCGTGGTCGTGTCCGAGCACCGGCCGGTGCCGCTGTGGCAGCACATGCTCGTGGGGCGCACGATGTACGACCTGTTCACCGGTGCGGACGCCGACCACGTGCTCCCACCGTCCGGAGCGCACGAGCGCGCCAGGATCAATCCCGAACTCCTGCAGGCGATCCGGCGGGAGGAGCGCAACGGTGACCTGCCCCGCGGGGGGCGAGCGCACGGCATACCGGATCGGCGTCGCGGACCACGGGAGCCGCGGGGGGGACGACGCGGGGGAGGTGCCACCCGCGCCGAGGTGGTGCTCGAGCTCGACCGCGACGGCCTGCTGCCGGCGATCACCTTCATCTTCAGCCGGGTCGGCTGCGAGGCCGCGGTCGGCCAGCTGCTCTCGGCCGGCGTGCGACTCATCCCCGAGCGAGAGGGAGCCCGGATCCGGCGCCTCGTCGAGGAACGGGTGGGGCACCTCACCGACGCCGAGCTCGGCGTCCTGGGCTACTGGAGGTTCGTCGACGGGCTGTCCCGCGGCTTCGCGGCCCACCATGCCGGGATGCTGCCGCTCTTCCGGGAGGTCGTGGAGGAGCTGTTCACCGCGGGCCGGATCCGCGCGGTCTATGCCACCGAGACCCTGGCGCTGGGCATCAACATGCCGGCCCGCAGCGTCGTCCTGGAGAAGCTGGTGAAGTTCAACGGGGAGGCCCACGTCGACGTCACGCCCGCGGAGTACACCCAGCTCACCGGGCGCGCCGGCCGCCGCGGCATCGACATCGAGGGCCATGCGGTCGTCCAGTGGGCGCGGGGCCTCGATCCGTATGCCGTGGGCGGGCTCGCGTCGACACGCACCTACCCGCTCCGGTCGAGTTTCCGGCCGACCTACAACATGGCCGTCAACCTGGTCGCCCGGGTGGGACGCACCACGGCGCGCGAGGTGCTGGAGACCTCCTTCGCCCAGTTCCAGGCCGACCGCGGCGTCGTGGGGCTGGCCACCCAGCTGCGGCGGCAGGAGGAGGCGCTCGAGGGCTACGCCGAGGCGATGACCTGCCACCTCGGAGACTTCCGGGAGTATGCCGACCTGCGCCGTGCCCTGGCCGATGCCGAGAAGTCGGGAGCGCGGCAGCGGGCGGCGAGCCGTCGGGCCGAGGCCGCCGTGAGCCTGGAGGCCCTGCGGATCGGCGACGTCTTCCGGATCGGGTCGGGTCGGCGCGCCGGCTGGGCGGTCGTCGTGCAGCCGGCCCGCGAGGGGAAGGGCCAGTGGAGCGGGCCGACCGTGGTCACGGCGGACAAGCACCTGCACACGGTGTCCCTGGCCGACGTGGCCGGCCCGGTCGAGGCGGTGGCGCGGATCAAGGTGCCGGCGCACGCCAACCCCAAGAATCCCAAGACCCGGCGCGACCTGGCGACCTCGCTGCGGATCGCCGTCCCGCACGACGAGCCCTATCCGGGCAAGGGCGCCGGCCGGCGCCGTTCCGGGGGAGACGCGGGCCAGGAGGCCGGGGGCGACCGGACAGCGGCCGAGGAGCTCCGTCGCCGACTCAAGAGCCACCCCTGCCACCAGTGTCCCGAGCGCGAGGAGCACGCCCGATGGGCCGAGCGCTGGTGGCGGCTCAAGCGCGAGACGGTCGGGTTGCAACGCAAGATCGACGGCCGCACGAACACCGTGGCCGCCACCTTCGACCGGATCTGTGCCGCCCTCGTCGACACCGGCGACCTCAGCCCCGACGGCGAGTCCGTGACCGCCGACGGGGAGCGGCTGCGGCGGCTCTACACCGAGAAGGACCTGCTCGCCGCGCTCTGCCTGCGCGAGGGGGTGTGGAAGGCGCTCGATGCCCCCGGCCTCGCGGCCTGTGTGTCCACCCTCATCCACGAGCCCCGGGGCGAGGCGAGCGAGGCCTCACCGCGCCTGCCCACCGACGAGGTGGCCAATGCCTTCGCGGCGATGCAGCGCATCTGGGTCGACCTCGAGGAGCTCGAGACCAGGCACGGCCTGCCCGTCTCCGGCGCCCCCGACGCCGGCATGGCGTGGTCGATGCACCGGTGGGCCAGCGGCCGGGACCTCGACGAGGTGCTGCGGGGTCAGGACATGGCCGCCGGCGACTTCGTCCGTCGCTGCAAGCAGGTCGTGGACCTGCTGGGCCAGGTCGCCACGGCGGCCGACGACCCGGTGCTGCGTCGGACGGCGCGGCGTGCGGTGGACGTCGTCCTGCGCGGCGTCGTGGCGACCGACCGCCTCGACTAGGACTGGACGGACAGGCCCTGGCGCAGGGTGCCGACGGTCTCGAGGAGCGCCGCCCGCCCCATGCGGGTGATCGGGATGTTGATGAAGGGGTGGACGGCGCTGCGGAAGCGCCGCAGCGTGACCGGCACGCCCGCGGCACGCAAGCGCTCGGCATACGCCACGCCCTCGTCGCGGAGCGGATCGAAGCCGGCGACGGCGATATAGGCCGGTGGCAGACCGGACAGGTCGGGCGCGAGCAGGGGTGAGGCACGGGGGTCGGAGCGATCCATCCCCGCGGGCAGGTAGAGGTCCTTGTACCAGTCCATGTTGGCCCGGGTCAGGAAGTAGCCGTTGGCGAAGAGCTCGTGCGACGGGTGGGCGCCCTCCAGGTCCGTGGCCGGCACGATGAGCAGCTGGAAGGCCGGCGACGGGCCTCCGGCGCGGGTGCGGGCGAGCGAGACGGCGGCACTGAGGTTGCCGCCGGCGCTGTCGCCGCCGAGTGCGATGCGGGCCGGGTCGACGCCGAGGTCGGCGGCCTGCTCGTGGGCCCAGAGGAAGGCCGCCTCCGCGTCAACGAAGGCCGCGGGGAAGGGGTGCTCGGGGGCGAGCCGGTAGCCCACGTTGAGGACGGCCACCTCCGCGAGGGCGCACAGGTTGCGCGCCACCGACTCGTGGGACTCGATCGAGCCCAGGACCCAGCCACCCCCGTGGAACCAGATGAGGAGCGGCAGCGGCTCCCTCGCCCCGGGTGCACGACGGGGGAGGTGCAGCCGCGCGGGAATGGCGCCGCCGGGGCCCGGGACGAGCAGGTCCCGACTGGACCCGACGTCGGCCAGGTCCCCGCCGAAGAGCCAGGACTCCTGCTCCAGGGTGGCTCGGGCGTCCGCCACGGTGCGCTCGTCCAGCTCGCGTCCGCTGATCCTCGAGAGGATCCGCAGCCCCACCTGGATCTGCGCGTCCAGGGGGGCGTCGTCGACGACGTGCGGAGCTCCGGCGAGGCGACGGGTGACCGCCGGAGGGAGAGCCAGCAGGGCGGCGAAGCTGGCGCGCTGCACCCGGTCGAGCCGGGTGGGGACGTAGGTCACAGCACTCCCTCCTCAGTGGCCGAGGTCGAGGGCGGCCAGGACCCGGTTGATCGGCGAGGTCAGGCCGTACTCCGACGCGAGCCGGCTCAGCAGCCGGGTGTCGGCGACCGCCGTGGGGAGGGTCAGCGGCACGTCCGGAAGGGGGACGTCCGGCGCGACCCGGACCACCGTGGGCGCCACCTCGAGATAGGCCAGGCCGGCCTCCAGATTGGACCGGCGGGCGCCCTTGAGCCGGGGGTCGCCGGACTCGAGCGCGGCCCGCAGGCCGGCCAGCGACCCGAACTCACCGATGAGCAGGGCCGCCGTCTTGTCCCCGATGCCCTTGACGCCGGGGAGTCCGTCGCTGGTGTCACCGCGCAGGATCGACATCTCGAGGTAGGCCTCGCCGGAGGGGACGGCATACCGCTCCTGGAGGTATCCCTGCGTCGCGATGTCGGGCTCTCGCACGCCCCCCTTGCCGGTGTAGAGCACGCGCACGCCCGCCGCATCGTCGACGAGCTGGAGCAGGTCCCGGTCTCCGGTCACGACGTCGATCGGGACCCGGCCCTTGTGGCGCGCGACCAGGCTGCCGATGACATCGTCCGCCTCGTAGCGGTCCACGCCGATGCGGGCGATCCCGAAGGCTTCCAGGGCATCGACGATGAGCGGGACCTGCGGCTCCAGGTCGTCCGGGACCTCCTCACCCACGCCGGTCGCCGGGTGCGCCTGGTCCGGGGCCTCGACGACCGCCTCGACGGGGGCCGTCTGCGCCAGCCGATGGGTCTTGTAGCTCGGGATGAGGTCGACCCGCCACTGGGGCCGCCAGTCGTTGTCCCAACAGGCGACCAGCTCGGTGGGGCGGTGCGCGGTGACGAGGGTGGCGATCATGTCGAGGAACCCGCGGACGGCGTTCGTCGGCGGCTCGGCGGGGGAGCGACGCTGGTCCGGCACGCCGTAGAACGCCCGGAAGTACAACGAGGCCGAGTCGAGCAGGAGCAGCCGAGGTTCACGCATGCGCGACACCCTAGTTCGGGCGGCCACTAGGGTGTGGGCGTGGAGAAGACCGACCGCCGGATCGTCGAGCTGCTGCGCACCGACGGGCGGATGAGTTTCACCGACCTCGGCAAGGAGCTCGGCCTGTCCACCTCGGCCGTGCACCAGCGGGTGCGCCGCCTCGAGGAGCGCGGCGTCATCAAGGGGTACAGCGCGCGCGTCGACCACGCGCAGCTCGGCTTGCCGCTGACCGCGTTCATGTCGATCACACCCCTGGACCCCGCGGCTCCCGACGACGTGCCCGAGCGGCTCCGGGACCTCACCGAGATCGAGGAGTGCCACTCGGTCGCGGGCGACATGAGCTATGTCCTCAAGGTGCGGGTCGCGACCCCGGTGGCCCTCGAGGAGCTCATCGCCAAAGTCCGGGCCGCAGCCCACGTCTCGACGCGCACGACGATCGTCCTGTCCACGCCCTGGGAGTGATCCGCTGAGCTTCGGTCATGCTGTCCGCGGGACCCGTTCCGCCCTCTGCATGACCGGGGCACTGAGCGGTCAGCGGGAGATGTCGGCGACCTTCGCACCCGTGACCCGCACGAGGTCAGCCGGTGCGACACCGATGTCGAGGCCGCGCCGCCCACCGGAGACGTAGACCACGTCGAACAACTCCGCCGTCTCATCGAGCACCGTTGGCAGGGAACGCTTCTGGCCGACGGGGGAGATCCCGCCCACGACATAGCCCGTCGTGCGCTCGGCGATCCTGGGGTCGGCCATCTCCACCTTCTTGACCCCGAGCGCCTGCGCCATCGCCTTAAAGTCCAGCTGCCCGGACACCGGGACGACACCCACCGCCAGACCCGCTCCGGTGTCGACGAGCAGGGTCTTGAACATCTGGTCCGCGGGCAGCCCGAGCGCCTCGACCGCCTCCATCCCGAACGACCTCGCGGCCGGGTCGTGGTCGTAGGTGTGCACCGAAAAGGCGACGCCCGCCGCCGTGAGGGTCACGGTGGCGGGCGTTCCCACGGAGTCCTTGCGCGGCATACCGGCATTCTCGTATGCCGTCCGCTCACCTCAGGCGTGGATGCGCACCGAGGCGTGGCGGCTGGCGCCGGCCTCCTCGAAGGCGGCCGCGTGCAGGGCGTCCATGTCGGTGTTCCTGCGCCACCAGTTCTGGCCGATCTCGGAGAGGGTGTAGATCGGGTCGTAGTAGACGTACTCGCGCGACAGCGCCTGGTCGTCGCCGGCCTCGATCGAGGTCCGGTAGTGCTTGCGCCAGAACGACATTCCCTTGTCGCGGTCGTAGTTCTCGACCTGGTGCACCCAGCGCTTGCCGACGAAGGGGACATCGCAGACGATGCGCGGCGTGGCGAAGCCGGGGAGGTAGCCCATGATCGCGTGCTGGAGCTCCTGGGCCTCGCGCAGCGAGAGTCGCCAGTGCTCGGAGAACGGGATCATGTCGCACATGTAGAAGTAGTACGGCGTGATCATGGCCTCGTCCTGGAGGGCGAAGCACAGGTCGAGCAGCTGCTCGGGCGAGTCGTTGACCCCGCGCATGAGCACACCCTGGTTGCGCACGTTGCGCAGCCCGGCGTCGAGCATGGCCTTGGCGGCGTCGGCGACCAGAGGAGTGACGGACTGGACGTTGTTGACGTGGGTGTGGATCGCGACGGACACCCCACGCGAGCGCGCCTTGGCCGAGATCCGCGCCACGCCCTCGACGACATCAGGCTGCAGCCAGTGCTGGGGCAGGCCCATGAGCGCCTTGGTCGCCAGGCGGATGTCGCGGATCGTCTCGACCTCGAGCAGCTTGTCGAGGAAGCCCTCGAGGTTCTTCCACGGCATGTTCGCGACGTCACCGCCGGAGACGACCACATCCCGCACGCCGGGGGTGCGCTGGAGGTAGTCGAGCATCGCGCCATATCGGTCGACCGGCTTGCCCGAGAGCTTGAGCTTGGCGACCTGCGGGGTGGAGTTGCCGACGAGGTCCATGCGCGTGCAGTGGCCGCAGTACTGCGGGCAGGTCGGCAGCATCTCGGCGAGCACCTTGGTGGGGTAGCGGTGCGTCAGGCCCTCGACGGCCCACATGTCGTGCTCGTGCAGGGAGTCCCGCGTCGCGAACGGGTGCGAGGGCCAGTCGGTGCGCCGGTCGGAGAACACCGGGATCATGTAGCGGCGCACCGGGTCGGCGAGGAAGGCTGCCGTGAAGTCGGCGCCCGCCGCGGGCATCCGCCCGTCGGCCCAGGTCATCTCGCTGACCATCGTGTTCATCATCTGTGGCGGGATGAGCATCGACATGGTCGCCCGCTCGGCCTGGTCGCGCTCGAGGTCGGCGTAGAACTCGTCGGTGAGCAGGTCGCCCATGAGGTCGCGCAGCTGCTTGACGTTCTTGACGCAGTTGACGCGCTGCCACTGCGCATCCGCCCACTGCTCGGCGGTCACGTCGCGGTAGCCGGGCAGCCGCGTCCAGTCGGGCTCCACCAGCTCGTGGCGGCGATAGACGTAGGGCTGCTCGATGTCTGTCGTCATGAGTGGCAGGATACGAGAAGATCAGCGGTGAAGTCACATATCCGCCGCAAGATCTGCAGTCTCGTGTCGTCAGGAGCAGGAGTTTTCAGCATGCGCACCAGCCCGGCCTCCCCGATCGGCGTCCACCGTGTCCTCGAGCCGGCCGGCGCCTCGCTGCCGCAGGCGGCCCGCCGCCTCGACCCCACCCCTGAGCTGTGGCCGGACGAGGTGCGGATCGCCGTCGAGACCCTCAACCTCGACGCCGCGTCCTATCGCCAGCTCGCCGAGAAGCACACGCACGAGGGCACCCTCGACGGCGAGGGGGTCCGTGCCGAGGTCCTGGACATCGTGGCCACCCGCGGCAAGATGCAGAACCCGGTCACCGGCTCCGGCGGCATGCTCATCGGCACCGTGGAGGAGGTCGGGCCGGAGTCCACCCTGGGGCTGGCCGTCGGAGACCGCGTCGCGACCCTCGTCTCGCTCTCGCTCACCCCGCTGCAGCTGACCGACGGCCTTGCGCGCTGGGACGGGCGCAGCGAGCGAGTGCCCGCCGAGGGCACCGCGATCCTCTTCGGCCGCTCCATCGCCGCCACGCTCCCCGAGAACCTTTCACCCGACCTCGCCCTCATGGTCATGGACGTGTGCGGCGCCCCCGCCCTCGTCCGCCGGGTCGTGGAGTCGTATGCCGTCCGCGGCCACCGCCCGACCGTCGCCGTCCTCGGGGGCGCCGGGAAGTCCGGCTCGCTCTCGCTCGCCGCCGCGCGCGACGCCGGGGCAGGCCGGCTCATCGGCGTCGTACCGTTCGAGGCCGAGGCCGCCCTGCTGAGTGCATCCGGCCTGGCCGACGAGGTCGTCATCGCCGACGCGCGCTCGCCGATCGCCCTGGCCGAGGCCGTCGAGGGCGCCGGGGGCCCGGCCGATGTGACCGTCGTCTGCGTCGACGTGCCGGGCTGTGAGCAGCCCGCCATCCTCGCCACGGCGCAAGGTGGGACGGTCATCTTCTTCTCGATGGCCACCCACTTCGCCGCAGCCGCGCTCGGTGCCGAGGGGCTGGCCTCCGATGTCACCATGCTCGTCGGCAACGGCTACGTCCCCGGCCACGCGGCATACGCCCTCGACCTGATCCGGGGCAACCCCGCGGTGCGCTCCCTCTTCGAGACCCGGCTCGAGCACTGACCGCTGCCCGGCGGGGCAGCCCGACGGGATAGCGTGTAGCCCGTGGTCGAGAGCATCTACCTGGCTGCCACCGAGGCAGCCTCCGGGAAGTCCGCCGTCGCCCTGGCCCTCCTCGAGCACCTGGCTCGTCGGGCCGGCCGCGTCCTGCCGTTCCGCCCGATCGTCGCGTCCGTGGGCGAGGACGAGCTCCTCGACACCCTGCGTGAGCGACTCGGACCGGACGCACCCTCGACGCGCGCCCTGTGTGGTGTCGCCTACGAGGAGATGCACGAGGATCCCGAGCAGGCGATGTCGGCCATCGTCGACCGGTTCCATGCCATCGGCGACCAGGCCGATGTGGTGCTCGTCATCGGCTCGGACTTCGGTGACATCAGCGCCCCCACCGAGTTCGCGACGAATGCCCAGATCGCGGCCCACCTCGGGTCGCGGATGGTGCTGGTCCTCCCGGCCGGCCTGCGCGCCCCGAGTGCCGTGGCCGCCGCGGTCGAGGTCGCCCTCCACGCGGCGGAGGACTCGCACGCGACGATCGCCGGCGTCATCGTGAACCAGAGCGTCGTCGCCGACAGCGAGCGGATCGCAACGGCGGTCGCGGAGCGCGTCGGTCCCGTGCCGGTCGTCACGCTGCCCGATGTGCCGATCCTCCGGGCACCGACCGTGCAGGACCTCGCCGAGGCCTGCGACGGCGACCTCGCCCACGGGGACGAGTCCCTCCTCGACCGCGAGGCCATGGCCATCATCGTGGCGGCGATGACGATGCCGCACGTGCTCGACCGGCTAGTCGAGGGCGCGGTCGTCGTGGTCCCGGCGGACCGTGAGGAGGTCGTGCTCGGCGCGCTCCTCGCCCATCGATCCAGCACCTTCCCGAGCCTGAGCGGCCTCATCCTCAACGGGGGCTTCGAGGTCTCGCCCCAGCTCTCCCGCCTCATCGACGGCATCGACGTGCAGCTGCCCCTCATCACCTGCGCCGCCGGGACGATGCAGACGGTCAGCGCCATTGCTCGGGCCAAGGGCCGGATCACGCCGCGCTCGTCCCGCAAGATCGAGGCCGCCATCACCACGTTGGGGGACACCCTGGCCGGGTCCTCGCTGCTCGCGGCGCTCGACCTGCCCGACACCCCTGATGTCGTGACCCCGCTCATGTTCGAGCACCAGGTCGTCGACGCGGCCCGCGCCGCCGATGCCCACATCGTGCTGCCCGAAGGGGCCGAGCCCCGCATCCTCGAAGCCGCGCGCCAGGTCCGCGAGCGCGGCATCGCGCGCCTGACGCTCCTCGGTGACCGCGCCGCGATCGAGGCGGCCAACCGGACCATCGGTCTCGACCTCGACGACGTGCGCGTCCTGGACCCGCACGACGAGCAGTGGCGCCACCGCTTCGCCGGGGAGTACGCCCGTCTCCGCTCCCACAAGGGGATGACGATCGACCAGGCCCTCGACGTCGTCGTCGACCCCTCCTACTTCGGCACCCTCATGGTCCACGACGGCCTCGCCGACGGCATGGTGTCCGGGTCGATCACCACGACCGCGGCCACCGTCCGGCCGGCGCTCGAGATCGTCAAGACCGCTCCGGGGGTCTCGATCGTCTCCAGCGTCTTCCTCATGTGCTTGGCCGATCGCGTCCTCGTCTACGGCGACTGCGCCATCAACCCCGACCCCAACGCCGACCAACTGGCCGACATCGCCATCTCCTCGGCCCAGACCGCACGCCAGTTCGGCATCGAGCCGCGGGTGGCGATGCTGTCCTACTCGACCGGCTCCTCCGGCACGGGCGCCGACGTCGACAAGGTCCGGGCCGCGACCAAGCTCGTCCGGGAGCGGGCGCCCGAGCTGCTCGTCGAGGGGCCGATCCAGTACGACGCGGCCGTCGATCCGCATGTCGCGGCGACCAAGCTCAAGGACAGCCCGGTCGCCGGCCGGGCCACGGTCCTGGTCTTCCCCGACCTCAACACCGGCAACAACACCTACAAGGCGGTCCAGCGCTCCGCGCGCGCCGTGGCCATCGGCCCGGTGCTCCAGGGCCTGGGCCGACCCGTCAACGACCTCTCCCGTGGCGCGCTCGTGCGGGACATCGTCAACACCATCGCCATCACGGCCGTCCAGGCCGGGCACGGAGGCAGCCGGTGAGCACCCTCGTCCTCGTCATCAATGCCGGGTCCTCGTCGCTGAAGTACCAGCTCATCGACGTCGCCTCCGAGCTCACCCTCGTCAAGGGCCTCATCGAGCGGGTCACGGACCATGGCCAGGCCCTCGACCAGGCGCTGCGGCAGATCGCCATCGAGGGTCACGTGCTCGACGACCTCGTGGCCGTGGGCCACCGCGTCGTCCACGGGGGAGCGCGCTTCAGCGACCCCACGGTCATCACCGCCGAGGTCCGCTCGGCGATCGAGGACCTGTGCGCGTTGGCGCCCCTGCACAATCCCGCGGCGCTCCTGGGCATCGACGCGGCGGTGGCGCACTTCCCGAGCGTGCCGCAGGTCGCGGTCTTCGACACCGCCTTCCACCAGAGCATCCCCCCGGCAGCCCACACGTATGCCGTCCCCAAGGCCTGGCGTGAGGACCTCCGGGTCCGTCGCTACGGCTTCCACGGCACCTCGATCGGCTACGTCACGAGGCGGGCCGCCCTGCTCCTGGACCGCCCCCTCGACGAGACCAACCTCGTCGTCCTCCACCTGGGCAATGGGTGCAGCGCCGCGGCCGTCCGCGGCGGTCACTCGGTCGACACCTCGATGGGCCTGACCCCCCTCGAAGGCCTGGTCATGGGCACCCGGTCCGGTGACGTCGACCCGGCCCTGCCCGCCTACCTCGGCCGGGTCGCGGGGATGGACCTGTCGGCCATCGACACCGCGCTCAACAAGGAGAGCGGCCTGCTCGGGCTCTCCGGCGTCTCCGACTTCCGTGAGCTGCTGGCCCACCGGGCCGCCGGCGACCCCGACGCCGGCCTGGCGTACGACGTCGTGCGTCACCGACTGCTCAAGTACATCGGTGCGTATGCCGTGGAGCTGGGTCGCGTGGATGCGCTCGTCTTCACCGGTGGCATCGGCGAGCACAACCCCGACCTGCGGGCCGACCTCCTGGGTGCCCTCACCCTGCTGGGGGCCGAGGTCGACCCGGTGGCCAACACCACCGGCTCGGGGGAGCGGAGGGTGACCGGCACGGGGAGCGGGCTCACGGCATACGTCATCCCCACCGACGAGGAGCTGGAGATCGCCACCCAGTCCGCGCAGGTGGTTGCCGGGATGTGACATCCCGGCGCGGGCGGACACTACGAGGTGTGATCGACCTCGATGAGCTCTTCCGCGCGCACGCCCACCGCGTGTGGGCCTACGCCTGTCGGCATGTCGGTCCCGACCGCGCCGACGACGTGGTGTCCGAGACCTTCCTCACCGCCTGGCGACGCCGGGACGACCTCCCCGCGGCGCCGCTGCCGTGGCTGCTCGTCACGGCCCGTCACCACATCGCGAACCAGCGTCGCTCGGGTCGCCGCGCCGACGAGCTCTGGCTGGACGCGGTGCGATCGCAGTGGCGGCTTCCAGAGGCACTGGACCCGGCCGAGGCGGTGGCCGAGCGCGAGGCGCAGCTGCGCCCACTTGAGGCCTGCACGCGTCCGGAGCGCGAAGCGCTGCTGCTCGTGGCCTGGGACGGCCTCTCGCCGGCCCAAGTGGGGTCCGCCCTTCCGCGTGTTCGCGCCGAGCGAGATCTCACTGATCACCCTCGTCGCGACCTGACGGCCTCTCGGTGAAAGATCTTCGGTAGCGCGAGGATCTGGCCGGAGAAAGTTGCGTGACTGGTAGATTCAGGGCGTGACTTCGCGTGCCCGTCGCCTGCTCGACCTCGACCCCGCCACCGTTCGACGAGCCCGCACGCTGGCCCGGCGCGCCGGCAAGCCCGTCGTCGACCTGGCCAAGGCGCACACCACCGTCTCGGTGGAGCGGGCCACGCTGAGGCTGGCCGGCCTGTCCGGGGCCGACCACGAGAACGTCCCGTGGGTCAACCACCTCGTCGATGCCGTCCGTGAGGGGGTCGGCCTCGAGCACGGCGTGACGACACCCGTGTGGGATGCTCTCGCCCGCGGCGAGGCGCCCGACCTGCTCACCCTCGCCCAGAAGGCGAGCAGTGGGGGAGTGAGCTTCCGCCTGCCGGAGAAGGCCGGCCTGACGCGAGCACGACGCAACGCGCGACGGGACGTGGCCCGCGGCATACGGACCATCGACCGGCAGCGGGCCACCCGCGACCGGCTGATCACCAAGCACGGTGACCCCGAGACCAAGCCGTGGGTCTACCTCATCGTGGCGACCGGCGACATCTACGAGGACATCCCGCAGGCCCAGGAGGCCGCTCGGGAAGGTGCCGACATCATCGCCGTCATCCGCTCGACCGGGCAGAGCCTGCTCGACTTCGTGCCCGAGGGAGCGACCCGCGAGGGGTATGCCGGGACGTACGCCACGCAGGAGAACTTCCGTCTCATGCGGGCCGCCCTCGACGAGAGCAGCAAGGAACTGGGCCGCTACATCCGGCTCACCAACTACGCCTCCGGCCTGTGCATGCCCGAGATCGCCACGCTCGCCGGGCTCGAGCGGCTCGACATGATGCTCAACGACTCGATGTACGGCATCCTCTTCCGCGACATCAACCCGATCCGCACCTTCGTCGACCAGCGCTTCAGCCGCCAGATCCACGCCCGTGCCGGGATCATCATCAACACCGGCGAGGACAACTACCTCACCACCGCCGATGCGGTCGACGCGGCCCACACGGTCACCGTCAGCCAGCTGCTCAACGAGTACTTCGCCAAGGAGGCCGGACTGGCGGACTGGCAGCTCGGTCTGGGGCACGCCTTCGAGATCGACCCGGCGGTCCCGCAGAGCTTCCGGCTCGAGCTCGCCCATGCCCTCCTCGCGCGCGAGCTCTTCCCGCAGGCGCCGCTGAAGTGGATGCCGCCGACCAAGCACATGACTGGGGACGTCTTCCGCGGCTACCTCCTCGACGGCTTCTTCAACCTCGTCGGGGCGATGACCGGGCAGGGCATCCTCCTCGTCGGCATGATGACCGAGGCCGTCGTCACCCCGTGGCTCTCCGACCGCGACCTGGCCCTGCAGAACGTGCGCTACGTCATGAACGCCGCCGGGGGCCTCACCGAGGACTTCCACCCACCCAGGGGCGGCTTCATCCAGCAGCGCGCCCACCAGGTGCTCGCCGAGGCGATCGAGCTGCTCGAGGAGATCGCGACCGACCAGGGGGGCGCCGACCCGCACTACCCCCAGCCGCTGCTCGAGGCCATCGCCGACGGCACGTTCGGCGCCATGAAGCGCGCGCCCACCAAGGGCAAGGGCCTCGACGGCGTCGTCGTCAAGGCGGACGGCTACGACAACCCGGCCGTGACCCTGCTCGAGGAGGGGAGCACCACATGACACCGCGCACCGAGGCCCAGGAGGCCCGCAACCGGTCCCGCCGCCACGTGTCCGAGCGTCGGATGGAGGACGCGGTCGTCGGCGAGACCTCCCTCGCCGAGAGCGTCCTCACCACCCCGATCGTGCGCCCCTATGGCGACACCACCGGCGATGGCATGGTCCAGGTCTCCTTCACCCTGCCCCTGCCGCACGACAAGCGCGCCGAGGGCGCGGCGCTCCAGCTCGCCGCCAAGATGGGGATGGAACCCGCGATCCTCGTGCACGCCAAGGCGATCGGCCCCAAGTTCACCTTCTTCGTCGTCTACGGCTCGGTCACCCACCTCGTCGACGTGCGGGAGGTCCAGGTCGTGGAGCGCGAGTACGACCTGCTCTCGGCCAAGGACACGAACGCGGCCATCCGCAAGCACCTGCGCCGCAAGCTCGTCGTCGTCGGCGCGTGCATCGGCACCGACGCCCACACCGTCGGCATCGACGCGATCCTCAACATCAAGGGCTTCGCGGGGGAGAAAGGTCTGGAGTACTACCGCGAGATGGCCGTCCACAACCTCGGCGCCCAGGTGCTCATCCCGGACCTGGTGAACACCGCCCGCGAGGTCCGTGCCGACGCCGTGCTCGTCAGCCAGGTCGTCACCCAGCGCGATGCGCACATCCACAACACGCAGGCCATGTCGGCGGCCTTCCGCGAGGCCTTCCCCAAGGGCAAGGTGCCCCTGCTCATCGTCGGTGGGCCCCGCTTCGAGGAGGGCTCGGCCGGCACCCTCGGCGTGGACCGCATCTTCGGGCGCGGCACCACTCCCGGTGAGGTCGCCTCCTACCTCGTCCACGCGCTCGTGAACCCGCCGACGCCCAGCCGCAAGGGAGCCTGACCATGACCGCCCTGCCGCCCCTGGACCAGCTCGTGGGCACGACGGTGACCCACCGCCGCTATGTGCCCTACAGCCACGCCCACTACGCCGGGAACCTCGTCGACGGCGCCTACTCCCTGGCCGCCTTCGGCGATGTCGCCACCGAGATGTGCATCCGCACCGACGGCGACGAGGGGCTCTTCGCGTCCTACTCCGACGTGCAGTTCAGGGCCGCGGTGCGGGCCGGCGACTGCCTGGAGATCGAGGCCCGGATCGTGCGAGCGGGGACCCGCTCGCGCGAGATGGACTTCGAGGTGCGGGTCGTGGCGCGCGGCACCTCCGAAGGCGCCGGCGCGCTCGAGTCCTCGGCGTCCCTGCTCGACCCGCCGATCGTGGCCACCACCGCCCGCGGCGTGGTCGTGGTGCCCGCACGCACGTGACCTAACCTTGCCGGGTGCCTCCACTGATCCGGTATGCCGTGCGCCCCGGTGGCGCTGTGGCCGCCGGTATCGCGCTGTGGCTGAGCTTCCCGGAGCACAACCTGTGGTGGGCTGCGCCGGTGGGCGTGGCGCTCCTGGGGCTGGTGACCTGGGGGAGGGGCTTCCGCTCCGGCTTCGGCCTGGGCATGGTGGCCGGTTGGGCCTTCTTCGTGCCGGTCCTGTCCTGGTCCGGCACCTACGTGGGCGCGCTGCCGTGGCTGGCCCTGGCGACCCTGCAGGCGCTCTACGTCGCCGTGATGTCCGCCCTCGTGGCCTGGGGGAGCGCCCGGCTCCTCGTCCGGTCCCCCTCGAGACAGTCGAAAGTAGACGAGGAGTCGCATCACTCGGCCGGAGGCGACTCCTCGTCTACTTTCGACTGTCTCGGAAGGCGCGCCGCGGCGTACGGGCTCGTGCCCTTGGGCTGGGTGGCGCAGGAGCTCGCCCGCTCGACCACCCCGTGGGGCGGCTTCCCGTGGGCCCGGTTGGCCTTCAGCCAGGCCGACAGCCCCTTGGTGCGGTATGCCGCGTGGGGCGGCGCGCCGCTCGTCACCTTCGTCGTCGCGGTGATCGGCACGGCGGCCCTGGCGCTGCTCCACCGCGTCGGGTGCGCATCCCGGGGCCCTGACCCCCGTCACCGCACCCAACTCCTGATCGTCGGGGTCGCGGTGGCGATCGGGCTGCTGCCGCTCGTGGCGATCCCGATCCCGGTCGAGGGTGCGCCGGCCACGGTGGGGTACGTCCAGGGCAACGTCCCCAAGGCCGGACTCGACTTCAACGCCGAGCGCCGGGCCGTACTCGACAACCACGTGAGCGGCACGGAGACGCTGGCCGCCACCCTGCCGACGGACACCTCGCTCGTGGTCTGGCCGGAGAACTCCTCCGACATCGACCCGCTCCGCAACGCCGACGCTGCGGCGCAGATCCAGCGGGCCGTCGACGCGGTGCGGGTGCCCCTGCTGGTCGGCGCCGTCCTCGCCGAGCCGGTCGGGCACAGCTCCAACGTCTCGCTCCTCTACCGTCCCAGAGGAGGGGAGCCTGAGCGCTACACCAAGCTGCACCCGGTGCCCTTCGCCGAGTACATCCCCTACCGCGAGTTCTTCGCCCGGATCACTTCGACGGCCAACCTCGCCGGCAACTTCGTCGCTGGTGACACCATCGGGGCCTTCGAGATCCCGACTGACCAAGGCAGCTACCGGGCCCTGCCGACGATCTGCTTCGAGGTCGCCTATGACGGCCTCATGCGGGATTCAGTGCTCAACCCTGGGGCGGGCGGCCCGCAGCTGCTCGTCGTGCAGACCAACAACGCCACCTTCGGCTGGTCAGCGGAGTCCGAGCAGCAGTTCGCGATCTCCCGGTTGCGCGCCATCGAGCACGGCCGCAGCGTCGTGCACGTCTCGACGGTCGGCGTCTCCGGCTTCATCGCCCCCGACGGCACCGTGACCCACAAGTCCGGGCTGTTCGAGCCGGCCCAGGCCTGGGCGAAAGTGCCCGTCCGCGCCGAGCGGACCCTGAGCGATCGACTCGGACCCTGGCCCGAGCGCATCCTGGTCGGCGCCTTCGGCCTGCTCCTGGTCGCGGCCTGGCGACCGATGGGCGCCCGGACGGTGCGGCGCGGCGATTAGTCTGGTCCCGAAGACCCTGCCGCATGATCCCCAAGGACAAGCCACCGTGCCCGAGCCCTCCCGGTCCGCACTGCGCACCGTCGCGGTCCTCATCCCGACGTACAACGAGCGGGACAACCTGCCCGGTGTCATCGCTCGGGTGCGCTCGGCGGCGCCCTCGCTCGACGTGGTGGTCATCGACGACAACTCCCCGGACGGCACCGGTCAGGTGGCCGACGAGCTCGCCGCCGCCGATGCTCAGGTCATGGTCATCCACCGGCCGGGCAAGGCCGGCCTGGGGGCGGCCTACATCGATGGCTTCCGGTGGGCCCTCGAGCGGGGCTACGACGCCGTCATCGAGATGGATGCCGACGGCTCCCACCAACCCGAGCACCTGCCGACGATCCTGGCCGCCGCCGAGGAGGCGGACGTGGTCATCGGGTCCCGCTGGGTCCCCGGCGGAGCGATCGAGAACTGGCCCTGGCACCGCAAGGCGCTCAGCGTGGGCGGCAACATCTACACCCGCGTGCTGCTCGGGATGCCGGTGCACGACGCGACGGCCGGCTTCCGGCTCTACCGCACCGAGGCATTGCGGTCGATGGGCCTGGGTGACGTGGCCTCGCAGGGCTACTGCTTCCAGGTCGACCTCACCTGGCGAGCGGTCCGGGCCGGACTGAGGGTCGTCGAGGTCCCGATCACCTTCGTCGAGCGCGAGATCGGGAACTCAAAGATGAGCCGCGCCATCATGACCGAGTCCCTGCGCCGGATCACCGGCTGGGGCGTCGGCCACAGAGCCGCCCAGGCCAAGGGCCTCGTCGAGTCCGCTCGTCGCCGCGAGCCCACCTGGCACCGCCTGTGAGTCCCGCAGCGACGCCGTATGCCGCCGGCCCACGCCGGCGCCCCCGGAGCCTGCGCTGGCTGGCCCTGGCCCTGCTCGTCGTCCCGACCGTCGAGGTGGCGGCCATCATCGGGGTGGGGAAGGTGATCGGTCCCTGGCCGACCATTGCCCTGCTCGTCCTCGAGTCGGCCTTGGGAGCCTGGCTGGTCAAACGGGAAGGGTCGCGAGCCTGGTCGGCGCTCAGCTCGGCGCTGCGCAGCGGCTCGATGCCCTCGAACGAACTGACCGATGCGGCGTTGATCCTGGTCGGGGGCACCCTGCTGCTCACACCGGGTTTCGTCACGGATCTCGTGGGCTTCTTCTTCCTCCTGCCGATGACTCGCCCGTTGGCGCGCGGTGTCCTGGCCGCCGCGGTGGCCAAGCGCCTCCTTCGCACTCCGGCTCCGCCGTCGCGGCCTCCGGGGTCCGGTCCGACCGTCATCGAGGGCGAAGTCGTTGACTGAAAGCGGTATGCCGCGCACCCGGATGGGTGCGCGGCATACCTTGTGCCTGTGGTGGCGTGGGCGTCAGGCGGACTTCCGCTTGCCCGGCTTGATCCCGCGGGCCTCGCGATAGAGCGCGAGCCGCTCCTCGAGGAGCTCCTCGAGCTCGGGGATGGAGCGACGCTCGAGCAGCATGTCCCAGTGGGTGCGGGCGGGCTTGACCGGCTTGAGCTCGGCCTCCGGGCCGTCCTTGAGCTTGGCATCGGCGCCGCAGCGGCACTCCCAGGTCGGGGGGATCTCCGCCTCGACCGAGAAGGGCAGCTCGATGACGTGCCCGTTGGGGCACAGGTAGGTCGTGATCTGGCGCTCGGAGGGGACGACGTTCTCGTCGGTCTCCATGCTGAGGGCGCCGAGACGGCTCCCGCGAAGGCTGCGCTCTGCCATTGGGTGGTCTCCCAGTCCATTGCTACATGCGCGCGCAGGGGTGCACACACATCGGTTCTTGAGGTCAACGTGCTGCCGAGTCGTGGTGTTCCCGGCTCCGGTGCGCGCCCTAGCGCGTGGAACCGGCTCGTGCAGGCCGAATACTCCATTGTGACACGATCGAGACCTCAGCACCGAATCCGCACGCCGCCCCGACGGGCGGCGTGCTCAGGTGGACCTCAGCCGTGGCTCACACGATGGCCGGCATCGCGTTGCCGGCGTCGGTGATGCCCTGACGCACGTCGACCTTGCGGAGGAAGTACCAGCCAAGGGCGAAGAAGATGATGAGGGCCACGATGGCCGGTCGGTAGCTGTGCGTGAGCTGGTGGACCAGGCCGAAGACGAACGTCCCGAACCAGGACGTGCCGCGCTCCATCGCCTGGTAGAAGGCGAAGAACTCTGCCTCCCGCGCCCGGGGCACGAGCTGGCTGAACAGGCTGCGGGAGAGGGCCTGCGAGCCGCCGAGCACGATCCCGATGAGGACGCCGAGGGCCACGAACGGCATGAAGGCCTTCTCCGGCACGAAGAAGGCCGCGATGACGATGCCGCTCCACGCCACCAGGCTCCACAGGATGGTGCGCCAGGCCCCGAAGCGTCCGGCGAGCCAGCCGAAGAAGAGCGCACCACCGAAGGCCACGAACTGGACGAGCAGGATGAGGGCGATCAGCTGCTCCTGGGCGAACTTCAGCTGCTCCGCGCCGTAGATGCTCGAGCTGGCGATGACGGTCTGGATGCCGTCGTTGAAGAAGAGGTAGGCGAGCAGGAACATCAAGGTCTGCGGGTACTTCTTGAGGTCCCGGAAGGTGTGCTGGAGCTGGACGATGCTCCCGCCGATGGCACCGGCTCGCGGCGCGTCGGGCGGTCGGACCTCACCTGCGGCCGTGACGGCCGTGCCGCGCAGCTTCCACAGCCCGAGCACGGGGATGAGGGTGAACAGTGCCCACCACAGACCTGCGGAGAGCATGCTGATCCGCACGGCCATGCCCTTGTCGACGCCGATGAGGTCCGGCTTGGAGACGATGACGAGGTTGATCGCGAGCAGCAGGCCACCACCGAGGTAGCCCAGGGCCCAGCCACGCGAGGAGACCTTGTCGCGGTCGTCCGGGGTGGCGATGCGGATGAGGATGGCGTCGTAGACCACGAGCGAGGCACCCAGGCAGATCGTCGCCAGGATCATCATCGCTGCGCCGAAGCGCCAGTTGGTCCCCACGAGGAAGAAGAGCAGGCAGGCCGCCAGGGACCCGCCCCAGGCGAACAGGCCGAGGAGGCGCGCCGGCCGCTCGCTGCGGTCGGCGATCGCACCCACGACCATGAGGATGACGGCCGAGACGATGGTGGCGAGCGTGGTGGTGTAGGAGGCGATCGAGCCCGGGTCCAAGGGAGCGGTGAGCACGAAGGCGAGTAGTGCGATGCCGGCCCCGAGGAGGAAGCCACGGGCCGCTGCGCTCGGGGGGCGCTGGGCCCGGGTGTCGGCCCGGAAGGCATTCACGGTCAGGGCGGCCAGGGCGAGGGTCACGACGAGGAAGAGGACCCAGACCCAGCCGGGCAGGTGGGCCGCAGCGGGCACGGCATACAGCGTCGCGGTGCACTTCTCGTCGCCGGTGAGGTCCGGGCAGGCGGCATTCTTGGCGATGGTGGTCAGGTACGGCCCGAAGAGGACGGTGCCCACCGTCGTGACGAAGGCGGAGTTGGCCCAGTCGTACCAGTACCAGGGGCGGTGGTACCGCTTCGTGTCAGCCCAGCGATCCACCGTCTCCGTCGTCATGGCGCACAGCGTGGCACAGGCGGCGCCTTTCGCGGGTCAACTCGCGAGTGCCGGCGGTGGCGTGTTCACCGGCGCCGGGGAGGGCTCACTCAGGAGACCGACAGGCCCGCCAGCTTCAGGGCGCCGGTGACGGCCGCTGCGAGCGCGGCGTGCCCGGCATCGTTGGCGTTGAGGCCGTCGGAGGTCACCAGGTCGACGTGTCCGACGAGGGGCTGGCCGGTGTCGGCGAAGGTCGCGTTGATCGCGGCTGCGGCTGTCTTGATCGTCTCGGTGTAGGTCGCCAGTGCGGGGTTCGCGTCACGCATGTCCCACCACGGGTTGACCACGACGATCGTGGCGTTGGGCAGGCCGGTGCGCAGGTCGGTGAGGGTCTTGGTCACTGCCGCTGCGGCCGCGGCCGGGTCCTCGGCGAGGTCGTTGGCCCCACCGGTGACGATGACGAGTTGTGGCTGCGCGGCCACCGCTTGCGCAACAACGTCGGTGAAGGGCGGGCAGCTGCCAGGGGCCGTGCACGGTGGCTGGGTGCCGCTGCGCAGGTAGCCGGTGCGGGGATGGCCCAGGTTGGTCTCGGTCCAGCCGTTGGCGCTCGACACCAGCGTGGTCCAACGCTTGGCCGGTTCGCTCGCCCCGGTCCCCGCGGCATACGAGTCCCCGATGAAGGCCACCGAGGAGATGGCCGCCGGTGCGGCCGAGGGCGTGACCGACGGCGACGGGCTGGGGGAGGTGGAGCCGGTCGGCGAGGGTGACCCGGTCGTGGAGGGGGAGGAGCTCGCGCTGGGGGAGGGCGAGGCGGCAGTGGGGCTCACGTCATCGGAGCGGCGCAGCAGGAACCCCGCGACCACGAGGAGGAGGACGAGCGCGCCGACCACGAGGGCGTTGGTTCGTCGGGCAGCCATGAGCCGATCCTCTCAACTGGCGTTGTCCACACCGATCGTCGCCGTGGGTGTGTCGTCCACAGGTATGCCGTCCGCTCACCTCTCGCGGGTCGGCTCGGCGCACGCTGGGCGGACCGGAAGAGGACGTGTGACCCAGGGAGAGGGGTGGTCGTGGTGGACGGGCCAGTGGAGTTCGTCAATCGGGTCGAGCTCAGTGGGCGGGTGGGCCGGATCGGTGAGGAGAAGGTCCTGCCCAGTGGCGACCGGGTCCGGGCGTGGCAGGTGATCGTGCCTCGACCGCCGGGCTCTCGCTCCCGCGGACCTGCGCGGAACCGGCCCGACGTGATCGATGCGTCGTGCTGGACGCCGGCCACACGCCGCACCCTCGGTCGGCTGGCCGAGGGGGAGCAGGTCGTGGTCGAGGGAGCGCTCCGCCGGAGGTTCTACAGCGGGAGTGGCGGTCTGGGCTCGAGGTACGAAGTGGAGGTGCAGACCCTCCGTCGCCTCTGATCCGTCACTGCGGCTGCGAGGCAGGCTCGTCGGCCTCGACCGCGGGCAGCCCGCGCGCGGACCGACGGGGGGCGCGACTGGGGCGCGGTCCGAAGGAGACCTGGATGTCCTGGTAGGCCTTGAAGCGCTGGGAGCGTGCCTGCGCGGCATAGGACGCCTGGTCGGCATCGGTGAGGTCGACGTGGTCGGTGAAGGGGGTGAGCAGCGCGCGTGGCCACAGGCGGCGGGCGATCACGACGTTGAGCTCGGCACACAGGACGACGACGAGGGCCCCGAGGTGGAGGAGGGCGACGAGGCCGAGGATCAGGGTCGCCACCCCTTTGGCGGTGCTGGTGTCGGCATCCCGCAGCGAGGACATCGCCGTGACCTGGAAGGTCGGCCAGAGCAGTCCCGCGATGAGCGCGCCCGGCAGAACCTGGCGGGTGGTGATGCCCCCACCGGTGGCGTAGCGGAAGGCGATCACCATGAGCGCGACGTTCAGCGTGAAGATCAGGACCGGCCAGATCCAGTGCGGACTCAACGACGAGGTGTCACCGGGCTGCGGACCGACCCCGGCGATGACGCTGGAGCCGACGACCGAGGAGAGGACCAGCACGAGGATGACGAGCGACCGCACCCGCGTCATGACCGGGTTCGGGCGACCGTTGCGGGGGACCGCCCACACCTGGTTCATGGCGTGCTGGAAGCCGTTGGCCACGCCGAGACCGCCGTAGAGCGACCCCAGTGCACCGACGAGGACGCCGAGGGTGCCGCCGTAGACCCCGCTCGTGGTCGCGATCTGACTACGGACCAAGGGGACATTCGCCAGCAGTGAGTTGGCCAGGTAGGCGCGCGAGTCGGGCCAGATCGCCATGATGCCGGCGACGAGTGCCGCCATGAGCAGTGCCATCGGGAAGCAGGAGATGAGGGCGTAGTAGGCGAGCGTCGCGACCAGGTGCATCCCAGCGTCCTCGAAGAACTTGTAGCCGACGGCGATCGGGAAGCCAAGGACCGCGTGGCGTCGCTGCGTCGCGTCCATGCGGTCGATGAGGTCCACGAGGCGATGAAACCACGGTCCGGGCGCGCTGGGACGGGGGCACGCGGCATACGGCTGCCCGGCGCGGGTCGGCCTAGACTGCGGACTCTTGCGAGCATCGAGGACCAGCGGAAGAGGCGCGGACATGGCGGGGACGACGGCGGGGGACCGCACGCAGGTGCCGGTGGCGGACAGTCACGAAGTGATCCGCGTCCGGGGAGCACGCGAGAACAACCTCAAGGGCGTCGACGTGGAGATCCCCAAGCGGAGGTTGACCGTCTTCACGGGGGTGTCGGGATCGGGCAAGAGCTCGCTGGTCTTCGAGACGATCGCCGCGGAGAGCCAGCGGATGATCAACGAGACCTACTCGACCTTCGTCCAGGGGTTCATGCCGACGTTGGCGCGACCGGACGTGGACCTGCTCGAGGGCCTGACGACGGCGATCATCGTCGACCAGGAGCGGATGGGCGCCAACATCCGCTCGACGGTCGGCACCGTCACCGACGTCAACGCGATGCTTCGGATCCTGTTCAGCCGACTGGGGGAGCCCCACATCGGCACCTCGAAGGCGTTCTCCTTCAATGTGGCCTCCGTGTCCGGCGCCGGGGCGGTGACCTTCACCAAGGCCGGGCAGCAGGTCAAGGAGCGGCGCGAGTTCAGCGTCCAGGGCGGCATGTGCTCACGCTGCGAAGGCGTGGGCAAGGTCAACGACTTCGACATGACCGCGATCTACGACGAGGAGAAGTCGCTGCGCGAGGGAGCCCTGCTCATCCCCGGCTACAGCATGGAGGGGTGGTACGGCCGGGTCTTCATGGGGAGTGGCTTCTACGACCCCGACAAGCCGATCAAGAAGTTCACCAAGCGCGAGCTCTTCGACCTGCTCCACAAGGAGCCGACCAAGATCAAGGTCGACGGCATCAACATCACCTATGAGGGTGTGATCCCGCGGATCCAGAAGTCGATGCTCTCCAAGGACCGAGAGGCGATGCAGCCCCACATCCGGGCCTTCGTCGACCGGGCCGTGACCTTCCAGACCTGCCCGGAGTGTGACGGCACCCGGCTCAACGAGACCGCGCGGTCCTCGAAGATCAAGGGCATCAACATCGCCGATGCCTGCAAGATGCAGATCAGCGACCTCGCCGAGTGGGTGCGCACCATCGAGGACCCCTCGGTCGCACCGCTGCTCGAGGGCCTTCGCGAGACCCTCGACTCCTTCGTCGAGATCGGCCTGGGCTACCTCTCCCTCGACCGATCCTCGGGCACCCTGTCCGGCGGGGAGGCCCAGCGCACGAAGATGATCCGCCACCTCGGGTCGGCGCTGACCGACGTCACCTACGTCTTCGACGAGCCCACGATCGGGCTGCACCCGCACGACATCGAGCGGATGAACACCCTCCTGCTCCAGCTGCGCGACAAGGGCAACACCGTCCTCGTCGTCGAGCACAAGCCCGAGGCCATCGCCATCGCCGACCACGTCGTCGACCTGGGTCCCGGGGCGGGCACCGGTGGGGGAGAAGTGGTCTACGAGGGTGACGTGGAGGGACTGCGCGAGAGCGCGACGCTCACGGGACGCCACCTCGACGACCGGGCACGCCTGAAGGAGTCGGTGCGGTCGGCGACGGGGACGCTGCAGGTGCGAGGCGCCTCGGAGAACAACCTGCGCGATGTCGATGTCGACATCCCGCTGGGCGTGCTCGTGGTCCTGACCGGGGTGGCCGGGTCCGGCAAGAGCTCGCTGATCAATGGGTCGGTGGCCAAGCGGGACGAGGTCACGGTCGTGGACCAGGGCGCGATCAAGGGATCACGCCGCAGCAACCCGGCGACCTACACCGGCCTGCTCGAGCCGATCCGCAAGGCCTTCGCCAAGGCCAACGACGTCAAGCCCGCCCTGTTCAGCGCCAACTCCGAGGGCGCCTGCCCGACGTGCAACGGTGCCGGCGTCATCTACACCGACCTGGCCATGATGGCGGGCGTGACCACCCCGTGCGAGGAGTGCGAGGGCAAGCGCTTTGCCCCCTTCGTCCTGGGCTACACCCTGGGCGGGAAGAACATCGCCGAGGTGCTCGACCTGCCGGTGACTGAAGCGCTCGCCTTCTTCGGGGAAGGCGAGGCCAGGACGCCGGCTGCGCACACAATCCTCAACCGGATGCACGACGTGGGCCTGGGTTATGTCACCCTGGGACAGCCCTTGACGACCCTGTCCGGAGGGGAGCGGCAGCGGCTCAAGCTCGCCAGCCAGATGGCGGACAAGGGCGAGATCTACGTCCTCGACGAGCCGACGACCGGCCTGCACCTGGCCGATGTGGACAACCTGCTCGGCATGCTCGACCGGCTCGTCGACTCCGGCAAGTCGGTCATCGTCATCGAGCACCACCAGGCCGTCATGGCCCACGCCGACTGGATCATCGACATGGGCCCCGGCGCCGGCCACGACGGTGGAACGGTGGTCTTCGAAGGGACGCCTGCGGACCTGGTGAAGGGCAGGGCGACGCTGACGGGACAGCACCTCGCGGCATACGTGGCCGGCTGACCGTCGATACGCGTCATACGCTTGAAAGGCGTCTGCCTCACTCTTTCGACCCGGCTTGAACAAACGCCGATAACCCACATTATGTCACTCTGCTGAATGGTGCGGTCCCCTGCAGCCGTGGGCCCCGGGCATCACTGTGAGCGGTCACAGACCCAGATGCAGCCGTAGAGCCTCGTCGATCGCTTTCATCGTGGCGTCGGAGACGAAGTCCAGGACGTCGACGACCCGCTGCACGTCAACGGTCCGCACCTGCTCGGCCTGGGCCTTCGACGCGACAGGAAGTCCGCCGTCCCGATCCACTCATGGGTTCGAGGTCCACCCAGGAGATCCGCCCGCATGCGGAGATCCTGCCCGATGCCAGTCCGGACGCAGCCCTGTTCGTCGGCCTTCCCCTTCGTGTCCCCGACCGGCAGGATGGCCGGGCGATGACAACCAGCCACTTCCCCACGACCTCGCCCCTGCGCTCGCCGGGGCCGGGAGCGCGAGCGGCGCTCGCGGCATACGGCTTGCTCGCCGCGGCCAACCTCACCGGCATCGTCACCGGTCACGACGGCCTCGCCAATGCCGCGCAGTGGCTCCTCATGCCCTCCCTCGCGCTGGCCTTCCTCACCCTGGCGCCGCGCGGCGCCCATCCCCTCCCCCGGCTCCGGAACGCAGCGCTCGCGGCGCTCTTCTTCTCGTGGCTGGGTGACACCCTCCCCGACCTCGTGCCGGAGGGGGTGGCCTTCCTCGCGATGGTCGGGTGCTTCCTCCTCGCCCAGGTCGCGTACATTCTGGGCTTCCTCCCCTTCCGCAGGGAGAGCCTGACTTCCCGTCCGCTCGCCCTCCTTCCGTATGCCGTGGCGCTCGTCGGTCTGCTGCTCGCCACCGCACCCCGCGCCGGAGCGCTCGCGGGTCCGGTCCTCGTCTACGGCGTCACTCTCACCGCGATGGCCGTCCTCGCGACCGGCGTCAACTCGATGACGGGCATCGGCGCCGCAGTCTTCATGCTCTCGGACTCTCTCATCGCCCTCGGCGCCTTCCGCGGATGGGACAGCACGGCCCAGTCCTTCGGGGTCATGGCCACCTACGCCCTCGCGCAGCTGCTCATCGTCCTCGGGGTGCAACGCCGGCGGGCCGCCGAGACAACGGGGGCGAGAGACTAGCGCCATGGCCTACTTCGAGCGGCTCGGCCCGAGCACCTTCCGGGCGACGCAGCACGTGAGCGGCGCGTGGCGGATCGAGGAGCAGCACATCGCACCAGCGCTGGGGCTGCTCGCGCACCTCGTCGAGTTGGACCATGCCGATCGACGCGGCGACCTCGTCGTGGCGCGCCTGTCCTACGACATCTTGGGCACGCTCGCGGTCGACGTCGTCGAGACCGAGGTGCGGGTGCTCCGCACCGGTCGGACGATCGAGCTCGTCGAGGCCCGCATGACCCAGGGCGGGCGGGACGCCGTGATCCTGCGGGCGTGGCTGCTCGACACCCGCGACACCGGCGCGCTCGCCGGCACCGACCTGCCTCGCCTGCCGGCCCCGGAGGAGCTGCCACCCTGGCACGTCCAGGAGTTCTGGCCCGGCGGTTTCATCGCCTCGGTCGAGGTCCGCCGTGCCCTCGAGCACCCCGGGAGCGGCCGCGTCTGGGTGCGCACCAACTGCCCGCTCGTCGCGGGTGAGCCGGTCAGCGCCCTGGCCGCGACCGCGGGGCTGCTCGACATCGCGAACGGGATGTCGACACGAGCCAACCCCCGCGAGGTGCTCTTCCCCAACCTGGACCTGACGGCCCACTTCTTCCGGACTCCGGTCGGCGGCTGGATGGGGTTGGACACCTCGGTCTCGTTCGGCGACAACGGGATCGGTCTGACGAGCAGCATCCTGCACGACACCGATGGTCCGGTCGGCACGATCGAGCAGATCCTGACGATCCGCCCCCTGCCACGCGAAGCCTGACCCCGCACCTGGGCTCAGGAGCCGCCGAGCTGACGCACGAGCGCCTCGGTCCGGGGCACCGGTATGCCGTGTGCCCGGGCCGCGCGGAGCACCCCACCCCCGATGGCGTCCAGTTCCAGGGGCTGCCCGGCCTCGGCGTCCCGGAGCATCGAGGACTTGGTCTCCGGCCCGAAGGCGAGGAACGCCGCCACGGTCGGCTCCGGGTCGCACGGACCGCCTTCGGCGCAGGCCACGGCGGCCACCTCCCGGATCACCTCGCCCATCTCCACCGCGTGCTCGGTGCGGACGCCGCCGACGGGCGCCCGGTGGGCCGTGGTCAGCAGGGCGAAGGGGGCGAGGAATGCCAGCTTCGACCACAGGGTCGCTGGCTCGTCCGGCCGCAGCTCGGCCTCGAGACCGGCTCCGGCGAGGTCGTCGACGACCCGACGAGCCCGCTCCCCCATCTCACCGTGCGCTGCGAGCTGGATCCTGGCGAAGTCGCTGCCGTGCTCGATGACACCGGGCACCGACCGGGACGACTCCACCCGGATGACACCCGCGACCACGGACGAATACCGCTCCCGCAGTCCGTGCATGTGGTCGACGCCGTTGAGGAAAGGGACGACGAGAGCATCCCCGACGACGTCTGCGGGCACGCCGTCGAGGGCGCCGGGCAGCGCGGTCGCCTTCACCGCGAGGAGCACGGCATCGACGCTGCGGTCCAGTCGCTCCACGACGTCCGGACGGCTCGCGCGCTCACCGAAGACCGGGCTGGACAGGTGGAAACCCCTCTCCTGCAACGCCTTCACGCTCTTCGCACGAGCGACGACGACCACGTCGTGGCCGGCGTCGCCGAGGAGGACGGCGAGCAGTCCACCCACGCCCCCCGGCCCGACGACGGCATACCTCGTCACTGTCGCTCCTCCTCACTACTCTCGGTCACGTTGTCAGGCTAGCCATCCGATCCACGCAGGAGGAGTCATGAGCCGCCCCATCCACTTCGAGATCCACGCCGACGACCCCGCCCGGGCCGCGCAGTTCTACAAGGCCGTCTTCGACTGGGCGTTCGAGGACTGGAGCGAGTACGCCGGCACGCCCTACTTCGGCGCGACCACCGGGCCCGAGGGGGAGCCGGGCATCAACGGAGCCATCATGGGTCGGCAGGGGGACGGTTCCGGGCCGGGGGCGCCGGTCAACGGCGCTGTCCTCACCATGGGCAGCACGGGCTTCGACGCCACCCACGACCGCGTCCTGGCCGCCGGTGGACAGGTGGCGCTTCCCAAGCATGCGCTGCCCGGCATGGCCTGGCAGGGCTACTACCTCGACACCGAGGGCAATGTCTTCGGCGTGCACCAGCCGGACCCGGAGGCGCGCTGACCTCGCGGCGGCCTACCGTGAGTGCTGTGACCCCTCCGCTCGTCAGTCCCAGCGACATCGAGGCCTACGCCCGCGACGGAGTGCTCGTCGTGCGCGGCCTCCTGACCGCGGAGGAGGTCGAGCTCGCCCGAGCGGGCATCGCCGGCGTCCTTGACGAGCCATCGATGCTCGCCCAGGTCGCGAGCGGGGTGGACGACCCGGGCCGCTTCGTCGAGGACTTCCGCCGCTGGGGCGATGTCCCGCAGATCGAGCAGCTCGCCCGCGAGTCGCGGGTGCCGGAAGTGGCGGCGGCCCTGCTGGCCACGCCCGAGGTGAGGTTCTACCACGACCATGTCCTCGTCAAGGAGGGTGGCACCCGCCAGCGCACGCCCTGGCACCAGGACCAGCCCTACTACAACGTCGACGGCCACGGCACGAGCGCCTGGATCCCGGTGGATCCGGTGCCACTCGCCGGCTGCCTCGAGCTCGTCGCCGGATCGCACGAGGGCCCGTGGAAGATGCCGCGCACCTTCCTCGACGGCAAGGCCAAGTGGTTCCCCGAGGGCAGCCTCGACGAGCTTCCCGACATCGAGGCCGACCGTGGCGCCTTTGACATCCGCGCCGCCGAGCTGGCGCCCGGTGACGCGATCTTCTTCGACTTCCTCACCGTCCACGGAGCGCCGGGCTTTCCCTTCGCCGGGCGCCGCCGCGTCCTCAGCCTGCGCTACCTCGCCGCCGACGCCCGTCATGCCCCGCGCGAATGGGTCACCTCTCCCCCGTTCGACGAGCTCGTCGACGTCCTGCCCGCGGGCGCGCCCATGGACCACCCGCTCTTCCCCGTCGTCTGGCCGCCCGCGCATGCAGTGTGAGCACTTCGACGCCTTCCGGTGCCGGTCCTGTGCCCTCATGGGCTCTCCGTATGCCGTGCAGCTCACCGACAAGGTCGCCTCGGCCGCCGCGGCGCTCGCCGATGTGGTGCGCCCGGAGGCGTGGACGGCACCCTTCGCCTCCCGCGAGAGCGGCTTCCGCAACAAGGCCAAGCTCGTCACCGGTGGCCGACCGGGGCAGGTGACACTGGGGATCCTCGATGCGCACCAGCGCGGCGTGGACCTGCGCGGCTGCGGGCTCTACGAGCCGGCTCTCGCGCGGGCACTCCCGCCGCTGGGTGACTGGATCGACGCCCTGGGCCTGCTCCCCTATGACGTCGCACGCCGTCGCGGGGAGCTGAAGTACCTCCACGTGACCGCCAACCCCGGTGGCGAGCTCATGGTGAGGGTGGTGCTCCGCAGCGACCAGCAGGCCGCTCGCGTCCGTGACTCCCTGCCCCGGCTGCACGAAGCGCTCCCCCAGGTGCGGGTCGTCACGATCAACTACCTGCCCGAGCACGTCGCGCTGCTTGACGGACCCGACGAGGAGGTCCTCACGAGTCAGCAGACGCTGCCGATGGCGCTCGGACCGGTCACCCTCCACCTAGGACCACGGTCCTTCTTCCAGACGAACACCGCTGTGGCACAGGGACTCTACGAGCAGGCCCGCGACTGGATCGCCGAGGGCTCGCCGGCGAGCCTGCTCGACCTCTACTGCGGCGTGGGTGGTTTCGGCCTGTTCGCCGCCACCCTGCCCACGGCCCCCCGCGTCCACGGGGTCGAGGTCAGCGCGGACGCCGTGGCGAGCGCACGGCATACGGCGGGGGAACTGCACGCCGCCGGCGCGATCACCACGGACGTCACCTTCGACACCGGGGACGCGACGGCGGCTCTCGCCGACGCAGACTGCGTCGTCGTGAACCCACCGCGCCGCGGGATCGGCCCCGCCCTCGCCGCCACGCTCGAGCGCGGTCCGGCACGGACGCTGGTCTACTCAAGCTGCAACCCGGTCACCCTGGCGGCCGACCTGGCGCGCCTGCCCAGCTTCGAGGTGGCACGCGCGCGGCTGTTCGACATGTTCCCGCAGACGACCCACGCCGAGGTGCTGGTGCTCGCGACGCGCTGATCAGTCCTCGAAGCGGGACACCTCGCCAGCCCCGACGCGCACGACCTCGGCCGTCCCGTCGGAGAAGTCGATGACCGTGGTCGGCTCGGTGCCGCACTCCCCCGAGTCGAGGACGACATCGACCTGGTGGTCGAGGGTGTCCTTGACGGTCCAGCCGTCGGTCATCGGCTCGCTCTCGCCGGGCAGGATGAGGGTCGAGGAGAGCAACGGTTCGCCGAGCTCGGCGAGCAGGGCCCGCACCACGGGGTGGTCGGGGATGCGGACACCGACGGTCTTCTTCTTGGGGTGGAGCAGGCGCCGAGGCACCTCCTTGGTCGCCGGCAGGATGAAGGTGTAGGGGCCCGGCGTCGTCGCCTTGATCGCCCGGAATACCGCGTTGTCGATGATGACGAACTGGCCCAGCTGCGCGAAGTCGCTGCAGACGAGGGTGTAGTGGTGGCGGTCGTCGAGGCGGCGGATCGTCCTGATCCGGTCCTTGGCGTCCTGGTTGCCGAGCATCGCTCCCAGGGCGTAGCCGGAGTCGGTCGGGTAGGCGATGAGGCCTCCCTCGCGCAGGGCGGCGACGGCGGTGCGGATGGCCCTCGGCTGAGGGTCGACGGGATGGACGTCGAGATAGGTCGCCATGTCAGTGCACTCCCTCAGTCGGCCGCGCGCATGGCGATGGGAGTGCCCAGGAGCACCGTTCGGCTGACGGTGCAGAGCCGGTCGTGCGACATCTGGATCGACTTCGGCAGCATCTCGCGGGCTCGGTCACCGCCCTCGCCCTCCGGGAAGGTGACCGTGAAGGTCACCCGCAGGTCCCCCATGTGGTTGCCCTTGGCGTCGTCCTTGAGCTTCTCCCCCTCGCTGAGCACCTCGAAGGTCTCGGGCTCGGCGCGTTTGCCGGTGATGAAGTCCACGTCGACGGCCGAGCACCCGGCGATCGCCGTGAGGAGCAGCTCCACCGGAGTGAAGTCCGCGCTCTCCCCCGACCCGATGTGGATGCGCCCACCCCGGACGTTCTCGACCTCGAACTCGCCGTGCCCGGTGCGGGTCAGCCGCACCTGGCGGTGCCCCGGTCCGGTGCCGCCGGTCTCCTGCTCGGCCATCTGCTGCTCCATCCTTGTCTGGGTCGTCCTGCGTCGTCCTGGTGCTTGCCATCCTCTCAGGCGGGAGCGTCGGGTGTGGCCGGGAGCGGCGAGCTCGCGGGCTAGCATCGTCCTGCCATGACCTCGCCTGTCCTCTCACGGACGACCTCGGCCGTCCTCCCCGCCCTCGTGCGCGCGTGCCGCCCACGCCAGTGGGTCAAGAACGTCCTCGCCCTGGCCGCGCCCGCCGCCGGTGGGGCGCTCCTCACCGCCGACGGTGCCGCGCGGGCTGCGGTGGCCTTCGTCGCCTTCGTGCTGGCCAGTGCCTCGATCTACCTCGTCAACGACGTCGTCGACGCCCCGCTCGATCGCCGGCACCCGACCAAGCGCCACCGCCCCATCGCCTCGGGGCTGGTGCCCGGTCGGCTGGCCGTGGGCACGGCGGTCGTCCTCGCGCTGGCTGCAACCGCCCTGGCCTGGTGGTGCTCGAGCTCCTACCTGATCGTCATCGTCACCTACCTCGCGTTGTCGCTGGCCTACTGCCTGCGGCTGAAGCGCGAGCCGGTCATCGAGCTGTTCATCGTGGCCAGCGGCTTCCTGCTGCGCTCCATCGGCGGCGGCCTCGCGACCGGCACCGCCCTCTCGACGTGGTTCGTCCTCTCGGCCGGCTTCGGGTCGCTGTTCGTCGCGGCGGGCAAGAGGTATGCCGAGATCCAGCGGGTCGAGGAGGGCACCCTCGGGGAGACCCGGCCCGTGTTGCGGGCCTACACGCCGGGCTACCTGCGCTTCGTCTGGACCCTGTCGGCGTCGGCGGTCTGCCTGACCTACGCCCAGTGGGCGCTCAGCCGCCCTGACACCGAGGTCGGCACGTGGGCGATCATCTCGATCGCGCCCTTCCTCCTCGCGCTGCTCCGGTATGCCGTGGACGTCGACCGGGGCAACGGCGGTGAGCCCGAGGAGATCATCCTCCGCGACCCGACGCTGCTCGCCCTCGGCGCCGCGTGGCTGGTCACGGTGCTGCTCGCCTTCGCCCTCTGAGCGGCGCGAGAAGCCTTCGCACCCTGACCGTTCCTCGGGTCCCGAGCCGCCCGCGCAGGCCCGGGATCAGATCGGAAGCCGCCGGAAGATGGGCGCCGGCAGGCTCTTCAGGCCCGCCATCACGACCCGCATCGTCGCCGGCGACCAGATCACCGACGCACCGGCCGCCAGCCCGGCGTCGATGTCCTCGGCGACATCCGCCGGATCCTGGGCGAGTGGCGCCTCGTCGAGGCCCTCGGTCATCGGCGTGCGCACGAACCCGGGCCGCACGACCATGACGTGGACCCCGTCGGGGGCCAGGGCCTGCGCCAGGCCGCGGTAGAAGTCGTCGGCCGCGGCCTTGGTCGCCCCGTAGGCGAAGTTGCTGCGACGCACCCGCTCCCCCGCCACGCTCGAGAGCAGGACGAGGGCGCCGTGCCCCTGGCGGCGCAGGCGCTCCGCGGCGATGACGCCGACGAAGATCGGTGCCCGGGCGTTGACGTCGACGAGGCGCAGCGCGGCCGCCGGGTCCTGCCAGGCCTGCTCCTGGTCGCCCAGGGCGCCGAGGGCGACGAGCACCAGGTCGACGTCACCGCCGCCGTCGAAGGCGGCCTCGATGCGGGCCCGCTGGGCCTCCAGGTCGGCCTCGGCGTCGAGGTCGACGCACTCGACCTTCGCCGCCAAGGCGGTCAGCTCGGCCGCGGCCTCTTCGCGTCGGGCCCCGGGTCTGGCCAGGAGCGTGACCTCCAGCCCCCGTCGCTCCCGGGCCCAGCGCGCCATGGCGGCGCGGGCGATGGCGGACGTGCCGCCGACGACGACCACCCGCTGCAGGCGTCCCAGTGCATCCCTCACAGCTTCAGCCTCCTCGCGAGGTCGGATTGGAAGACATGGTTCGGGTCCACCTCGTCGCGCAGTTCCTGCCATCGGGGCAGGGCCGGGTACATCGCGCGGACCAGTTCGGGGGTCATCCGTGAGTCCTTGGCGAGGTAGCCACGACCGCCGACCGCGAGCACCTGCTCGTCGAGGCGGTCGAGCAGGTCCGCGAGCCCGGCCACCGAGGCCGGGACGTCGAGGGCGAGGGTCCAGCCGCCCATCGGGAACGAGAGGTGACCCCGGTTGGCCGGACCGAACCGCTTGAGGACGGCGAGGAAGGAGGCGACCCCGGCATGGCTGAAGGCGTCGATGCAGGAGCGGATGACGTCCTCGGCCCCCTCGGGGACGACGACTTGGTACTGGAGCAGCCCGCCGGAGCCGTAGATCCGGTTCCAGTCCGCGACGGCGTCCAGGGGGTGGAAGAAGGTGGTGATCGACTGGATCTCCTCGTCCCGCCGGGCCGGCGCCTTGCGGAACCAGGCCTCGTTGAAGGCGGCCACGCTGTACTTGTTGAGCAGTCCGGTGGGGATGCCGCGGGGCGCCGTGAACGGCGTCCGGGGGTTGAACGCCAACGGATCGGCCTGTTTCTTCTCCGGAAGCTCGTCCCGTCGCGCGAACCGTCCACGGGTGAGGACCGAGCGCCCCAGCGCCTCGCCCTTGGCCAGGCAATCGACCCAAGCGACCGAGAACTCGTGGTCGTCGTCGTCGGCCATCGCCTCGAGCAGCCCGTCGAGGTTGGCGCAGCGCTGGGTGTCCACGGTGCAGAAGGCACTCTCGATGGGCGTCAGGGCGACCCGCGCCCGCAGGATCACCCCGGTCAGACCCATGCCACCGGCGCAGGCCCAGAAGAGCTCGTCGTCCGGGGTGAGCGTGCGGATCTCGCCGGTGCCGGTGAGCAGGTCCAGGCTGCGGACGTGCTGGGTCCACGTCCCGGCCCGGTGGTGGTTCTTGCCGTGGATGTCGCTGCCGATGGCACCGCCGACGGTGACGGCTCGCGTGCCCGGGGTGACCGGCACGAACCAGCCCTGCGGCACGAAGTCCCGCATGAGGCGGTCGAGGGAGATCCCGGCCTCGACCTCGATCACGCCGGTGGCCTCGTCCACGGCGAGGACGCGGTCCCGGCCGAGCAGGTCGAGGACGACACCTCCGGCGTTCTGCGCCGCATCGCCGTAGCTGCGGCCCAGGCCGCGGGCCAGGACACCGCGCGTGCCCGCGGACTGCACGGCCTCGACCAACTGCTCGTCGGAGGAGGCCGGCACCACCTTGGCCATCGTCGGCGCCGTGCGTCCCCACCCACTCAAGGGCACCCGTGCTGTCACGACAGGCAGCCTACGCTGGCCCGGTGACCTCCTCCGGCTCCGACGCCCACGGCCGCCTCGTCCTCGTCCGCCACGGCGCGACCGCGTGGTCGCGATCCGGGCAGCACACCGGCCGCACCGACCTCCCGCTGCTCGCCGACGGTGAGCAGGACGCGTATGCCGTGGGCCGGGTCCTCGCGGACCATCCCTTCGCGAGGATCCTCAGTTCCCCCTTGACTCGGGCGCGCCGGACGGCGGAGTTGGCCGGCTTCACCCCCGAGCTCGACCACGACCTCGTCGAGTGGGACTACGGCGGTTACGAGGGTCTGACCACCAAGGAGATCCGTGCCACGGCCCAGCCGGACTGGACCGTCTTCGCCCACGGCGTCGTCCCCGGGGAGACGCCCGGGGAGACCCTCGACGAGGTCGCGCACCGCTGCCGGCGGGTGCTCGCGCGGATCGAGCCGGACCTCGCCGTCGGTGACGTCCTGGTCGTCGCCCACGGACACCTGCTCCGCGTGCTCGCCTCCTGCTACCTCGAGCTGCCGCCGGTGAGCGGAGCCGCCCTGCTGCTCGACGCCGGTGCCATCTCGGTGCTGGAGGTCGAGAAGGGGGTCCGTGCGATCCGGACCTGGAATGCCCGACCCGGGCACCCGACCCTCCTCGAGCCCTGACCTGACCCGAGAAGGCGCGCGGACGGCATACGAGGGGTTCGACCTCGACGACTGAGGAGCTGGGCACCGGCCCCGCGAGGGGTCAGGGCAACGGCCAGGTGTGCACGGGTTCGTTGGTGCTCATGTGCTCGGCGTAGATCCGGAGCATCTCGTGGAGGGCGGTCGAGCGGTCCATCCCGCGCTCCTCGAGCCGGGCCACGGTGTCCGACTGCCAGGTGGCGCCGTTGACGCCGCGCGTGCAGCGGGCCTCGATGATCCCGAGGTAGCGCTCGCGGACGGCATCGGAGACACCGAACTCGGCCAGGCCCGTGTGCGCCATCGGCAGCAGGTGGCGCAGGACGAGCTCATCGGCCCCGATCTCACCGAAGCCGGGCCAGTAGAACCGGGCCTCGATGCCGTCCCGGGCGGCCATCTCGAAGTTCTCCTCGGCCGCGGGGAAGCTCAGCTTGGTCCACAGCGGGCGCTCCTGGTGGGCCAGGATCCGGATGCAGCCGTAGTAGAAGGCCGCATTGGCGAGGACGTCGACGATGGTCGGGCCGGCGGGCAGGACGCGGTTCTCGACGCGCAGGTGGGGCACGCCGTCGACGGTGTCGTAGATCGGACGGTTCCAGCGGTAGACCGTGCCGTTGTGGAGGCGCAGCTCTCCGAGCTGGGGCGCGATGCCGGCCTCGAGCTGGACGATCGGGTCCTCGTCGCTGGTCTCGGCGAGCAGGGCCGGGAAGTAGCGGACGTTCTCCTCGAAGAGGTCGAAGATCGAGGTGATCCAGCGCTCCCCGAAGAAGACCCGCGGACGGACGCCCTGGTTCTTCAGCTCGATGGGGCGGGTGTCGGTGGCCTGCTTGAACAGCTCGATCCGCGTCTCGGCGTGCAGCCGCTTGCCGAAGAAGAAGGGGCTGTTCGCGGCGAGGGCCACCTGCGGCGCCGCGAGGGCCTGGGCGGCGTTCCAGTGGTCCGCGAAGGTGCTCGGGGAGACCTGGAGGTGGAGCTGCACGCTGGTGCAGGCGGACTCGGGGGCGATCGAGTCGCAGTAGGTCGCCACCCGCTCCCCCGTCGGCCCCTCGATGTCGAGGAAGATGTCCTCGCCCCGCGCGACGAAGATCGAGTCGTTGAGCGCGGTGTAGCGGTTGTTGTTGCTGATCCACTCGCCTTGGTAGTGCTCGGGCATGATCGTGGGCAGCATGCCGATGGCCACGATCCGCGAGCCGACCTCGCGGGCGCGCGCATCGGCCTGGTTGAGCGAGTCGCGCAGGTCCTGCTCGAGGTGCAGGGCCTCGTCGCCGGGGAGCGGGCGGGGCCGGACGTTGAGCTCGATGTTGTACTGCGCTAGCTCGGTCTGGAAGTCAGGGTCCGCGATCGCCTCGAGGACCTCGGCGTTGTGGAAGTGCGGGTCCCAGCCCTCGTCGACGAGGTTGAGCTCGATCTCCAGCCCGGTCATCGTCTTGTCGAAGTCGAACGAGCTGCTGGTCAGCATCCGCTCGAAGACGTCCAGGTTCTGGCGCACCTTCTCGCGGTACCGCTGGCGCTCCTCGCGCGTGTAGCTCTGTGCGTTGACCTCGGCTCCCATGGCCCGAGAAAACCACATGCGGAGGGCCGTGCAAAGCCCAATCCGCGTTTCGGTCCGAGCCACTGTCGGTGGCGGCTCCTAGCGTTGGGGCCATGAAGCTGCTCCACACCTCCGACTGGCACCTGGGACGCTCGTTCCACGGTGTCGGTCTGTTGGGTGCCCAGGCGAGCTTCGTGGACCACCTCGTGGACGTCGTGTGCAGCGAGCGGGTCGACGCCGTCCTGGTCTCCGGCGACGTCTACGACCGCGCGCTGCCCGCCCCCGACACGGTGGCCCTGCTCTCCCAGACCCTGGAGCGGCTCGTCGACGCCGGCGCCCAGGTGGTCCTCTCCAGCGGCAACCACGACTCCGCGATCCGGCTGGGCTTCGCCGGCGGCCTGCTCTCCCGCGCCGGTGTCCACGTCCGCACCTCGCTCGAGGGCATCGGCACCCCCGTGCTGCTGGGCGACGTCGCCGTCCACCCCCTCCCCTACCTCGAGCCGTCCGTCGTGGCCGACGCCCTGGGGGCGCGCGAGCGGACGCACGCCTCGGTCCTCCGTGCGGCCATGGCGCGCGTGTCGGCCGATGCCACGCCCGCGCGCCACCGGGTCGTCATGGCCCATGCCTTCGTCACGGGCGCGACCGGCTCGGACTCGGAGCGCGACATCTCGGTGGGCGGGGTGAGCGCGGTGCCGGCGGCGGTCTTCGACGGGATGTCGTATGCCGCGCTGGGGCACCTTCACGGGCAGCAGCAGGTCGGGGAGTTCGCCCGGTTCAGCGGGTCCCCGGTGGCCATGTCCTTCAGCGAGCAGGCCCACGTCAAGGGCAGCCTGCTCGTCGACCTGGGCGGACGCACTCCCGAGATCACCGCGATCCCCGCCCCCGTGGAGCGCCCCCTCGCCGTCGTCCGCGGAGCGCTCGAGGAGGTCCTCACCGATCCGCGCTGGGCGTCCGCCGAGGGCGCGTGGTGCCAGGTGACCCTCACCGACAGCCAGCGGCCCCTCGGGGCGATGGACCGGGTCCGGCGGCGCTTCCCCCACACTCTCGAGCTGCGGTTCGAGCCCGCCAGCGGGGTGGTGGTCCCGACGTCGTATGCCGCGCGCGTCAAGGAGCGCTCCGACCTCGACGTCTGCTGCGACTTCCTCGGTCACGTCCGCGGTGGGGCCGGGCCGACGGAGCGTGAGCGGGCGCTCCTCGCCGAGGCGGTCGAGTCCGCTCGCCTGGAGCGGGGCGCCGACGACGACGAGGGCCGAGCCGCCACCGACGCGGCCGCACGCGAGGTGGGTGCCGCATGAGGCTCCACGCGATCGAGATCGAGGCCTTCGGGCCCTTCGCCGAGCCGGTGCAGCTCGACCTCGAGTCCCTGAGCGAGGCCGGGCTCTTCCTGGTCCACGGACCGACCGGCTCGGGGAAGACCAGCCTCATCGACGCCATCTGCTTCGCCCTGTACTCCGATGTCCCGGGGTCGCGCACCAAGAAGGGGCTGCACAGCGACCACGCACGGGAGCGTCGGCCGCGGGTGCGGCTGGAGTTCACCTCGGCCGGGCGCCGCTTCCGCGTCGAGCGCTCTCCGGAGTTCGTGCGTCCCAAGAAGCGCGGCACCGGGATGCTCACCGTCCAGGCGCACGTGCACCTCCAGGAGTGGGTGTCCGGCGCATGGGAGACCCGCAGCACGAGGATCGACGAGGCAGCCGAGCTCCTCGACGACGTGCTCGGCATGGGGCTCGCGCAGTTCTCCAAGGTCGCCGTCCTGCCGCAAGGAGACTTCGCGGCCTTCCTTCGCGCCAAGGCCGAGGAGCGCCGCGCCCTGCTCGAGAAGCTCTTCGACATCACGGTCTTCGCCGACGTCGAGGACTGGATGGTCGAGCGGCGCCGTGCCACGGCTGCAGCGGCGGCGGAGGCGGCGGCTGCCGTCACGCGCGAGCTGGTCCGGATCGAGCACGTGCTCGCTGAGTCGGGAGTGTCCGACTCGGGAGTTTCCGAGGTCGCACTGGGCGAGTCCGGGGTCGCTGAGCCCGGGGTCGCTGATGACCCGGCGGACATCGCGGACCAGGCCGATGGCGACGACGCGCTGCCGCTCGAGGTCAGCGAGGAGCGCTCCGGCAGCCGCCCGCTCCATGAGCTCACCGAGCCCGAGGAGATCCTCGCCCGCCTGAGCGGGCTCGCGGCCCATGCCGACGCCGAGGTCACGGCACAACTGGCAGCGGCGGACGCTGCGGCGGCGGCCGAGGCAGCGGCCGCAGCCGCGCACACCGCCGCCGAGGTCCGGGCCGTCCATCGGGAGCGCGGCCGACGCGCCGCCGCACAGCTGGATCGGTGCCGCGCGGCAGCCGACGCGCACCTCGACCGCGTGGAGGAGCTGCGCCGCGCCGAGGAGGCCGCGACGCTGGGCACCCACCTGGCCGGGCTCCACCGGGCACGGGTCTCCTGTCAGGTGGCCGAGGACCGACTGTCCGCCCGCTGCACCGAGCTCCTCGTCGACGGGCTGCCGACCGATGCCCATGAGGTCAACGACACCCTCGACCGGATGCGGGCCCTGGACGGCAACGCCCACCTCTTCGATGCCGCGAGTTCTCGCCTCGAGGAAGGCATGAGACGCGCTGCCGCCGCCGAGGAGGACCTCGTCGGCGCCCGAGCCGAGTTCGCCGAGCAGCTCCTCCACGTCGAGCAACTCACCTCGTGGCTGTCCGACGCCAACACCGGCCTCGACGAGGCGGCGAGCAGGCCGCACGACCCCGCCCCCATCGAGGCCGCCCTGGCGGAGACGCGGGCCTACCTGGCCACCCTCGCGCAGGTCGAGCGGGACCGGTCCCAGATCGTGGCGACCGGCGACCGACGCCGCGCTGCGATCGATGACCTCCAGAGCGCTCGCGAGGCCCTCCTCGACTTGCGCGGCAGGCGTGTCGGCGCGCTCGCCGCCCGCCTCGCAGCGGATCTGCGCGACGGCGAGGCCTGCCTCGTGTGCGGCTCGACGGAGCATCCCGCGCCGGCCGCCACCAACGACGACGTGAGCGACGGAGAGCTGGCGGAGGCCGAGGAGTCGGTCGAGGTTGCGCGGGCTGCCGTTGCCGAGCTCGACCTGGTCCTCGCCCGGCTCGAGGAGCGGGTCGCCGAGCGACGTCGGACCCTCGGCAACGCCGACGGCCCGACGCTGCAGGTGCGCGAGGCTGAGCTGATCGCCGAGCGGACGGCGCGTGTGGACGCCGCTGCGGCCCTCGAGCGGGAGCGCTCCGACGTCGCTGACCTCTCCACCCGGGTCGCGGCCGCCCAGGCCCGGCTCACGGCGGCGAAGACCACCGTCGTGGCGCTGGAGGCACGGCTCGCCGAGGCCCGCGCGGAGGAGGACCTCGCCCGTGAGGGCTTCACCGACGTGTGGACGGCGCACACCGAGTGCCCCTGCTGGCGGTTCGAGCCGCTGGACTTCCACCGCTGGTCCCTGGCGGAGCACCAGCGGCTGGCCGGCCTGCTCCTCCGGGCGCGGCAGGACCACCTCGATCTCGACCGCGCCCGGACCGAGCTGACGGCCCTCTCGGCGGAGGCCGAGGACGCGGTGGCGGGCTCCGGATTCGATGACCTTCAGGCTGCCATGGCAGCTGCCCGGACCGCGCCCGAGAGGGCCGCCCTCCAGGAGTCCGTGTCCGCCTACGAGCGCGCCGTCGCGACGGCGCGCGACACCCTGGCCGACCCCGACGTCGAGTCGGCCCTGGTCGGCGACGACGACGACCTGGCGGCGCTGCTCGCCGCCCGCACGGCCGCGGCGAGCACCTTCCAGGAGGCGGTGCGCGCCCAGGCGCGGGCCGAGGCGACACGCGACCAGGTGCAGCGTGCGCTCCCCGTGCTCTCGACCGCCCTCGCCGAGCGGGCAGACCTGACCCTGCGTGCCGCCGAGGCCAAGGAGCTCGCCGACACCCTTGCCGGCACCGGCACCAACAACGCCCTCCGGATGCGCCTGACCTCGTACGTCCTGGCCGCTCGCCTGGAGAAGGTCGTGGCCTTCGCCAACGAGCGCCTCTCGGCGATGGGCGGCGCGCGCTACCTGCTCGAGCACACCGACGAGCGCGCCGGCAGCGGTCGCTCCGGGCTCGGACTGCGGGTCCTGGACCAGTGGACCGGAGCCTCCCGCGAGACCTCGACCCTGTCCGGCGGCGAGGCCTTCATGGCCTCCCTGGCGTTGGCCCTCGGCCTGGCTGACGCCGTTCGCGCCGAGGCGGGCGGCTACGAGCTCGGCACGCTCTTCGTCGACGAGGGGTTCGGCAGCCTCGACGAGGACAGTCTCGAGGACGTGATGACCGTGCTCGACGGCCTGCGCTCCGGCGGCCGGTCGGTCGGCGTGGTCTCACACGTGCCCGAGCTGCGCGTGCGGATCCCGGACCAGGTGCGGGTGACCAAGTCCGAAACCGGGTCGACGGTCGCCGTCGTCCGCGGCCTGGCTCAGTCGGCGTAGGCCTCCGGAGACGGGCACGAGCACACGAGGTTCCGGTCGCCATAGGCGCCGTCGACGCGGCGCACCGGGGCCCAGTACTTCGAGGACGGATCCACCCCTGCGGGGTACACCGCGCTCGCCCGGTCGTAGCTGTCCGGCCAGTCCTGGGTCAACGACTGCGCCGTGTGCGGCGCGTGCCGCAGGACGCTCTCGGTGAGGCTGACCTGCCCGGACCCGACCGCGTCGATCTCGGCCTTGATGGCGATCATCGCGTCGCAGAAGCGGTCGAGCTCACCCTTGTCCTCGGACTCCGTCGGCTCCACCATGAGCGTGCCGGCCACCGGGAAGGACATCGTCGGTGCGTGGAACCCGTAGTCGATGAGCCGCTTGGCGACGTCGTCGACGGTCACGCCGGTGTCCCTGGTGATCCCCCGCAGGTCCAGGATGCACTCGTGGGCCACCAGCCCGTCGTTGCCGCTGTAGAGCACCGGGTAGTGCTCACGCAGGCGGGCCGCGACGTAGTTGGCATTGAGGACCGCGATCCGGGTGGCCTGGGTCAGGCCGGCTCCACCCATGAGCCGGACGTACGCCCAGGAGATCGGCAGGATCGAGGCCGACCCGAAGGGTGCGGCCGAGACCGGACCCACCCCGGTCTCGGGACCGGCCTGCGGGTCGAGCGGGTGGTTGGGGAGGTAGGGAGCGAGATGCGCACGGACCGCGACCGGGCCGACACCGGGCCCACCTCCGCCGTGGGGGATGCAGAACGTCTTGTGCAGGTTCAGGTGCGAGACGTCAGCGCCGAAGCGACCCGGCTGGGCCAGGCCGACGAGCGCGTTGAGGTTGGCCCCGTCGACGTAGACCTGTCCGCCGGCATCGTGCACGAGGGCACACAGGTCGGTGATGGTGTCCTCGTAGACGCCGTGCGTCGACGGATAGGTGACCATGATCCCGGCCAGGTGCTCGCGGTGCTCCTCGATCTTGACCTTGAGGTCGTCCATGTCGACGTTGCCGCTGATCGAGTCGGTCTTGACGACGACCACGCGCATGCCGGCCATGACCGCACTTGCGGCGTTGGTGCCGTGGGCGCTGCTCGGGATGAGGATGACGCGCCGGTCGGTGTCGCCATTGGCGCGGTGGTGGGCCGCGATGGCGAGCAGGCCCGCGAGCTCACCCTGTGACCCGGCATTGGGCTGGAGCGAGACGGCGTCGTAGCCGGTGATGTCGCACAGCCACTGGGACAGCTCGGCGACGATGTCCCGGCTCCCCCGCGTCTGGTCGGCGGGAGCGAAGGGGTGCAGGTCGCTGAACTCCGGCCAGGTGACGGCCAGCATCTCGGTGGTGGCGTTCAGCTTCATCGTGCACGAACCCAGCGGGATCATTCCTCGGTCGAGGGCGAAGTCGCGGTCGGCCAGCCGGCGCAGGTAGCGCAGCATCGCGGTCTCGCTGTGGTGGCTATTGAAGACCTCGTGGGTGAGGAAGTCGCTCGTGCGACGAAGGTGCTCGGGCCAGCCGGCCTCGTCCGCGTCCTGAGGATCGGCTGCACCTGCCGGCTCGGCGACACCGAACGCGCGGGCCACCTTGGCGAGATCCTCGCGACCTGTGGTCTCGTCCAGGCTGAGCAGCACGGTGTCCGCATCGTGCCGCCAGATGTTCACGCCCTCGGCCAGGGCCGCGGCGACGAGGCGGTCGGCCTCGCCCGGTGCACTGACCTCGAGCGTGTCGAACCGGTCACCGGCCACGACGTCCACTCCGCCCGCACGGAGCGTCTCGGCCAGCGCAGCGGTGCGCTGCCGCACCGTGAGCGCGATCTCCCGCAGGCCCGCGGGCCCGTGGTACACGGCATACATGCTGGCCATGACGGCGAGCAGGACCTGCGCCGTGCAGATGTTGGAGGTGGCCTTCTCCCGGCGGATGTGCTGCTCCCGGGTCTGCAGCGCCAGGCGGTAGGCCGGCGCGCCGACGGCGTCGACGGAGACGCCGACGAGGCGACCCGGCATGGTCCGCTCCAGGCCTGCGCGCACGCTCATGTAGCCGGCGTGGGGCCCGCCGAAGCCCATCGGGACACCGAAGCGTTGGGTCGTGCCGACGGCGATGTCGGCGCCCCACTCCCCCGGCGGCGTGGCCAGGGTGAGCGCCAACAGGTCGGCCGCCGCCGTGAGCAGGGCGCCGGACTCATGGGCAGCGCTGGCGAGCCCGCGGAAGTCACGCAGCCGGCCGCGGCCATCGGGGTACTGCACGAGGACACCGAAGATCGCCGCGTCACCGGCCGCGGCCCTGAGCGCGTCGACATCGGACACGGCCTCCAGGTCGGCGACGACGACGCGCAGGCCCAGGGGGACGGCGCGGGTCCGGACGACCGCCAGGGTCTGCGGGAAGACGGCCTCGTCGACGAGGAGGACCGCGTCCTCGGGGGACTTGCTGGCACGGCGCATGAGCGTCATCGCCTCGGCTGCCGCCGTGGCCTCGTCCAGGAGAGAGGAACCCGCGGTGGGCAGGCCGGTGAGGTCGCTCACGACGGTCTGGAAGTTGAGGAGGGCCTCGAGTCTCCCCTGGGAGATCTCCGGCTGGTACGGGGTGTAGGCGGTGTACCACGCCGGGTTCTCGAGGACGTTGCGGAGGATCACCGGCGGGGTGATGGTCCCGTAGTAGCCCAGGCCGATCATCGAGGTGTGCACCGCGTTGCGACTGGCGACCCCGCGCAGTTCGGCGAGGACGGCCCGCTCGCTCTCGGCCGCCGTGATCCCGAGCGACTCGGTCGCGCGGATCGCGTGCGGGACGGCAGTGTCGACGAGTGCGTCCAGGCTGGGCACGCCGACGACCTCGAGCATGGCGGCGTGGTCACCGTCGCGAGGTCCGATATGGCGGGCGACGAAGGGCGAGAGGGACTCGGTCATGGGCAGGCTCCTGGCGTGCGGGTCGGGCATGACCTCCCCCTCTGTCGGCTTCTCGCTCCAGAGGTGCCTGATCCGCGTGGTCCTGGTGCCTGAGAGGTTCCGGGGAGGTTTGCCCCTTCGGCGCCGACCCGCAGGAGTCCCGCGGGGCGAACTCTCCCACGCGGGGTGAGCAGCGAGGTCAATCTAACACTGCAGCGCCGCCCGTGGGTCGGGACGGCGCTGCAGTGTGCTGGGTGCTGGGCGAGTCAGGCCAGTCTGGCGCGGCGGCGGGCGCCGAGCTCATCCCCGGGGAGGTCGGCGGGCAGCTCGTCGTCGGGGCGCTCGCTGGGCAGGTGCGCGAGCTCGCCCTCGACCTCACGCCACACGCGACCCACGGCGATGCCGAAGACACCCTGACCGCCGGCCAGCAGGTCGATGACCTCGTCGCTCGAGGTGCACTCGTAGACCGAGGCCCCGTCACTCATCAAGGTGATGCCGGCGAGGTCGTCCACGCCCCGCTCGCGCAGCACGTGCACGGCTCCGCGGATCTGCTGGAGCGAGACCCCGGTGTCGAGCAGCCGCTTGACGACCTTGAGCGCGAGGATGTCGCGGAAGCCGTAGAGCCGCTGGGTGCCGGATCCGGAGGCGGTGCGCAGGGACGGCTCGACCAGCCCCGTGCGTGCCCAGTAGTCGAGCTGGCGGTAGGTGATCCCGGCCGCCTTGCAGGCCGTCGGCCCGCGGTAGCCGCTCTCGGTGTCGTACTCGGGCAGCGCATCGGTGAAGAGGATCCCCTGCCCACCCGCGGGCACCACCGGACGGGGCGAGGTGCCGGGGACTTCCTCGATCGCGTTCACGGCTTCTCCTTCAGGTCTGTCGCGGTGACCCACCGCCGCCATCGGACCGGGAATCACAGCGTCGTGACTACATCGACGTTGTTTGCTCCCTAGAAAGGTACGACCCTCAAGGGTTGAGGTCAATCACCGGTTGACTCTTTTCACGTGCGTGTCTCCAGTCACTTTAGTAACACTCACCCTCACGTACAGGTTGACGGTATCCAGCACAGGAACTCCGCAGGAGGGGTCCTGACCGCTCAGGAGGCGGCCGGCGGGCCGTCGGTCTCGAAGTCCTCGGGAGAGACCGAGTCGATGAACTCCTTGAACTCGGCCAGGACGTCCTCCGACATCCCCGGCCCCGGGCCGTCGTCCCCCGAGGTCCCCGACGACCCCTCCCCCTCGTCGTCCACCTCGATGCCCGCCTCGGCGAGGAGGTCCTCCGTGGCTTCGATGGTCGCGCCCGTGCGCAGGGCGAGGGCGATCGCGTCGGAGGAGCGGGAGTCGACCTCCACCCGCTCACCCTCACTCGAGCGGAGGACCAGCACGGCGTGGAAGGCGCCGTCGACGAGTCCGGTGATCCGCACGGACTCGACAGCGTGTCCGAGCGCGGTGACGACGTCGGCGAGCAGGTCGTGGGTCAACGGCCGTGGCGGGGTGATGCCCTGCTGGGCGAAGGCGATGGCACTGGCCTCCGCAGCGCCGATCCAGATCGGGAGGTGTCGGCGCCCGCCACGCTCGCGCAGGAGGACGATCGGCTGGTTCGTCGGGAGCTCGACTCGCACCCCGAGCACGTCCATGGGAGTCACCAGCCCACCGTAACGCCCTGCACGCCCGGGGGGCACCCGTGGCCGGGGTCACTCAGGAGCGCAGGGCTCCGCGCAGGAGGGCGGTGTGGAGCTGCAGGCACAGGCGCGCGACCTCGGCGCGATCCGCGGCGGCCGAGCGTGCCGGCCGGCCGCGGACGGCCTGCTCGATGAGGCCGGCTTCGCGGTCGGCCACGGTCCGGAACGAGCGCAGGTGACGGGCCTCCAGCCCGAAGCCACCCAGCCCGACGACTGCGGTGACCACGCGCAGGTCGTCCTCATCGAAGTGCTCCGCCTCGTCGGGCGTCACCAGCCCCGACCCCTCGAGGGCCTCGATGAGGTCCCCATCGCCGCCGGCGGCGTCGACGAGCTCCTGCCGCGTGAGCCGCAACTCGCGCCCGGCGACAGCGAACGCACCCTCCAGGTCCGGGTCCACGCTCGGCGTGGGCACCTGGGGCCGGCTGCTCGCGGGCGTGGGCGTCAGGCCACGGTCGAGGGCTTCGAGCGAGTCCTTGATCACCCGCAACGGCCAGAAGTGGTCCCGCTGGCTGCGCAGGATGTAGCGGAGCCGGTCGACATCCTCGGGACGGTAGTGGCGATACCCGGCCGCGCTGCGGGCCGGGGTCAGCAACCCTTCGCCCTCGAGGAAGCGGATCTTGGAGATCGAGACCTCGGGAAACTCCTCGCGCAGCTGCGCGAGGACCGCCCCGATGGTCAGCGGCCTGGACGGCGATGGGCGGGGCACTGCGTCGATCAGGCCTTGGCGGCGTAGAAGACGAGGCGGTACTTGCCGATCTGGACCTCGTCACCGGTGGTGAGGACCGACTCGTCGATCCGCTCCCGGTTGACGTAGGTGCCGTTGAGCGAGCCCACGTCCCGCACGACGAAGCGCCCGGCCTGTCGCGTGAAGGTCGCGTGCTTGCGGGAGACCGTCACGTCGTCGAGGAAGATGTCGCTGTCCGGGTGCCGACCCGAGGAGACCTCGTCGTCGTCCAGGAGGAACCGGGCCCCGGTGTTGGGGCCACGGAGCACGACCAGCAGCGCGGTGCCCGGGCGCAGGGCCTCCACCGTCGCCTGGTCGGCTCGGGTGAGCACATGCTCGGCCTGGGCGCCCTCGGGAGCCTCGGCCCCGGACAGGCCCGGGAACCGCATCGTGGTGGGCTCGTGGGGACCGACCCCGTAGGCCTCGTGGCCGTCAGTCATGGCTCTCCCTGCGTCATGGTCACTGCGAGGGCATCACCCTAGATCACGGCGTGACAGTTCCGGAAGTACGGCGTGGACTTACGTCTCGACGATCAGCCGAGCTGTGCCTCGTAGGCCGCGCTGTCCATCAGGTCCTCGACGGCGGAGGCGTCCGCCAGGCGGAGCTCGAAGATCCACCCGTCGCCATAGGGGTCGGAGTTGACCAACTCGGGGGTGGCGTCCAGGGCGTCGTTGACCGCGCTGACCTCGCCGGACAGCGGCGAGTAGAGGTCGCTGACGGACTTGGTCGACTCGACCTCCCCGCAGGTGTCCCCGGCCGTGACGTTCTCGCCGACCTTGGGCGCGCTGATGTAGACCACGTCTCCGAGGGCTTCCTGGGCGAACGAGGTGATCCCGACCCGGACGAGGCCCTCACCCACGCTCCGCACCCACTCGTGCTCTGCGGTGTAGCGCAGGTCAGACGGGTAGTCGAGCTCGCTCATGAGGTCTCCTTCGACGGTGCAGGGTGGTCTTACGGTGACGGGCTCGGCTGAGCCTCGGGGAGAGCGTAGCGAGGGCTGGAAACCGCCCGCAATGCGGTCACCTCGACCCGGTCCCGGATGAGGATGGTGGTGTCTCCCCCGACCCGACGGGCGGACTCACTGACCCCGCCGGGAATCTCCATGGCCGCCGCGAGGGTCTTGCCGTCCCCGATCGCCGTGACGACATAGGGCAGCTGGAGGGTGACGCCGTCCACGCGCACGGAACGACCCGAGCCGTCCGCGAACCAGGTGCTCGCCGTGACCCGCTGGTCGTTGACCTGGATCGCCTCCGCTCCCGCGTCGCGCAGCTCCTGCACCGCGTCGAGCAGCATCGCCGCGGTGTACTTCTTGGCAGGATCCCGGATCGTCAGGACGATCCCCGGACCGCGCGCGGCCGAGGTCCCGGCGAGGATCCCGAGCGCGTCGAGACGCTGCTCGGCGGCGACTCGAGCCTGCTCGGCGTCGGTGCTCGAGGCGAGCTCGTCCCGCTGCACCTCGAGGCGGCTGATCTCGCTGCTCAGGCGGTCATTGTCCTGGTTCACCGTGTCGAGCAGGCGCACGAGGTCGCCCTCGCGCATCGTCTCCAGCCCCTGGTTGCTGGTCTGCCGGATCTGCACGGCGATGGCGAAGCCGAGCGAGAGCGCGAGCAGGGCAGCGAGCAGGTTGCCCTTGGTCGGCCGGGGGCGGCCGGCCCGCAGCAGGCGGCGCCAGGCCGCGGCCCGCGTGGTGGTCCCGGTCGCGCCACCCGGATCGGCCGGGCCGGTCGGGTCGGTGGCTTCGGTACGTTCGGTCGGGTCGGTCATGGCGGCTCAGGCGTTGAAGATGTGGCGGCGGATGGAGGCCACGTTGGAGAAGATCCGGACACCGAGCACGACGACCACGCCGGTGGAGAGCTGGGAGCCCACCCCGAGCTTGTCGCCGAGGAAGACGATGAGGGCGGCGACGAGGACGTTGGAGAGGAAGGAGACGACGAAGACCTTGTCGTTGAAGATGCCGTCGAGGACGGCCCGGATCCCACCGAAGACGGCGTCGAGGGCGGCGATCACCGCGATCGGCAGGTAGGGCTGCAGCCACAGCGGCACGGTCGGCTGGAGCACCAGGCCGATGACGATGCCCAGGATCAGGCCGAGGGCGGGGATCACGACGAACCTCCGGAGGGCGAGGGCGAACTCGGGGTGGGACCGTTGGACTGTGGGTCCCACGCCTCGGCCAGGCGGACCTGGACCGACGCGGCCCCGGGCAGGTGCAGGTCAGAGGAGGTCGCGGTCTCGACCACGATACCGAAGGAGCCCTTGAGGGTCGCGGCATACGTGCCGCCGGGTCCCTCGGCGAAGCGAGAGGGCAAGCTGGCGGGGTCCCCGATCGCGGAGATGACATAGGGGCGCACGAGCGGTCGGTAGTTGACGAGTACGGCCTGCCCGGCGAAGCGGATGGCCGAGGTCGAGGTCAGCCGCTGGCCGTTGACCATGATCGCCTCGGCCCCGGCCGCCCACAGGCTGTTGACGATGATCTGCAGGTCGCGGGCCCGCACGACGCCGTCCTCGGCCCGCGTGTTGGCCCTGGGCTCGCCGTTGGTCCCCGTGCCGGAGGCGCTCGGCGCGTCGTCCAGGGTGACCACCAGGCCAGGGCCCTTGACCGGCTCGGCACCGGTGGCGAAGGAGAGCACGGCCATCTGGCGTGCCCGGGCGGCGCTGTCCGCGCCCAGGACCGCGGCGCCGCGCTCGGCGACCTCGGCCGAGAGCGATGCCGCCTTGGCCGCCCGCGCGTCCCGGCTCTCCCGGGCCGCCTCGATCTGGCGTGCGAGCTCGACCCGCGCCTGGGAGCGGGAGGTCGCATTGCCGCGCAGGGTCGCCGACGCCGACCCGACGACCAGCCCGATGAGCACCACGCTGACGATGAGCAACAACGAGCGTTGCCCCGCACTCGCGGGCAGGCCTGCAGCCACGCGACGGCCGGCGACCCGCGCATACGCCGGGTCGAGCGGGCGCTCGAGCATCTCGGTCAGGAGGGTCATCGAGGCGTCGGGTCGCCGCGCTCCCGCAGGGGCGGTCTGGGTCGCGTCCGCGCCGCTCACGTCGCCACCCGCCCCGGCGGCGCGAGCAGCGCACGCAGCTGCACGGCATACAGCAGGCCGGCGACCCAGTAGAGCGCGATCCCCCACCACGCGAACCCCCAGCCGACCGGCTCGGCGATCCGGGCCAGCGTCCCGTCCCCGTCGGCGAGGAGGAGCAACGGGAAGGCATAGAGCAGGTTGAAGGTGGCCGCCTTGCCGACGAAGTGGACCGGCAGCCCGTTCCACCCGTGGCGCTTGGCGATGAGCACGACGACCACCATGAAGGCCTCACGGGCGAAGAGCACCCAGACCACCCACCAGGGGATGATCTCGCGCCAGGCCAGGCCCAGCAGCGTGGAGACGATGTAGAGGCGGTCCGCGATCGGGTCGAGGAGCTGCCCGACCCGCGACTCGAGCCCGTACTTCCGCGCGATCTTGCCGTCGAGGTAGTCGGTCACCCCGGAGGCCGTGAGCAGGGCCAGGGCCAGGCCGTCACGCCCGGTGAGGATGGCCCAGAGGAAGACGGGGACGCCGAGGAGGCGCAGCATCGACAGGACGTTCGGCAGGGTGAGGACGCGATCACTGACCCCCGGTGGCGCCGCCATGGCGCCACCCTATGTCCATCGCCCTAGGCTTGGGCGCATGGGCTCGATCCTGGGTGTCACCGAGGCCGACCAGCGCCGCGATCGCACGAGCGTGAAGTGGCGTTTGTGGGGGCCGGAGGTCCTGCCGCTCTGGGTGGCGGAGATGGACGCCCAGCCGTGCCCGGCCGTCGTCGAGGCGGTCACGGCGGCGGTGGCCCGCGGCGACACCGGCTATCCCATGGGTGGTCCGTATGCCGTGTCGCTGGCGCGGTTCGCGGACCGCTGGTGGGGTTGGGAGGTCGACCCCGCGGCCACGGCGGGCTGCGCCGACGTCATGATCGGCATCGAGGCCGTGCTGCGAGCCGTCACCGACCCCGAGGGCGCCGTCGTGCTCTCGCCCCCGGTCTACGACTCCTTCTTCGGGTTCGTGGCGACGACCGGTCGCCGGCGGATCGATGCGCCCCTGACCGAGGGTGGCCGCCTCGACGCCGTCGCGCTCGAGACCGCGTTCCGGGAGGCGGTGGCGGGCGGCCACCGGTCGGCATACCTGCTCTGCAACCCGCAGAACCCGACCGGCACGGTCCACACGCGCGAGGAACTCACCATGCTCGCCGGTCTCGCCGACGAGTTCGGGATCACCGTGGTCGCCGACGAGATCCACGCACCACTGGTGTATGCCGTGAGCACCCCCTTCACGCCGTGGCTCACCGTCAGCGACCGCGGGTTCTCGGTGTGGTCGGCGTCGAAGTCGTGGAATCTCGCCGGGTTCAAGGCCGCGCTCACGATCGCCGGCCCCGCCTCGCGCGCCGACCTGGCCCGGGTGCACGAGGTGCACACCCATGGCGTCGGGCACATCGGGGCGATCGCCCACATGGCGGCCTTCGACCACGGCCGGGGCTGGCTGGAGCAGGTCGTGGAGGAGCTCGACTCCAACCGGCACCGGCTCGCCGAGCTCGTGGCGACCCGGCTGGGCGGGGTGCGGATGCACGTGCCCGAGGCGACCTACCTCGCGTGGCTGGACTTCCGCGACGTCGGGCTCGGGGACGACCCGGCGACCGAACTCCGCGCGCGGGCCGGCGTGGGGCTCTCGTCCGGACCCAACTACGGCGCCGAGGCCGGCCGGGGCTTCGCCCGCCTCAACTTCGCCACCTCCCCCGAGATCCTCATCGAGGCCGTGGACCGGATCGCGGCGGCCCTCTGACGGAGTCGGGCAGGCGCCCGGCGCGGAGATGACGAAGGCCGGAGCGACGATGCCGCTCCGGCCTTCCCTCTGGTCGGGCTGACAGGATTTGAACCTGCGGCCCCTTGACCCCCAGTCAAGTGCGCTACCAAGCTGCGCCACAGCCCGAGAGGGTCTCTCTTGTCGAGAGCGAAGCAACCTTAGCCCATGGGTTGCCGTGCCTCCGAATCGGTTCCGTGCCACCTCTGTCACGACAGGATCAGCGGCGGGAGCGCTTCTCCCGCACGCGCACCGACAGCTCGATCGGCGTGCCGTCGAAGCCGAACTCCTCACGCAGCTTGCGCTCGAGGAAGCGGCGGTAGCCGGCCTCGATGAAGCCCGACGCGAAGAGGACGAACCGCGGCGGGCGCGTGCCCACCTGGGTGGCGAAGAGGACGCGCGGCTGCTTGCCGCCCCGCACGGGGTGCGGCTGCGCGGCGACGACCTCGCCGAGGAAGGCATTGAGCCGCCCGGTCGGGATGCGGGTCTCCCACCCGTCGAGGGCCGTCTCGATCGCCGGCACCAGCTTCTCCAGGTGGCGGCCGGTCCGGGCCGAGACGTTGACCCGAGGCGCCCACGGGAACTGCACGAGGTCGCGGTCGATCTCGCGCTCGAGGTAGTAGCGACGCTCCTCGTCGGTGAGGTCCCACTTGTTGTAGGCGAAGACCAGCCCGCGACCGGCCTCGACGACCTGGCTGATGATGCGCACGTCCTGCTCGGTCAGCGGGTTGGCAGCATCCATGAGGACGACGGCCACCTCGGCCTTCTCCAGGGCCGTCTGGGTGCGCAGCGAGGCGTAGAAGTCGGCCCCCCGGGTCTGGTGGACCCGGCGACGGATGCCCGCGGTGTCGACGAAGCGCCAGGTCTTCCCGCCGAGCTCGATGAACTCGTCCACGGGGTCGCGGGTGGTGCCGGCGACGTCGTCGACGACGACCCGCTCCTCCCCCGCCAGCTTGTTGAGCATCGAGGACTTGCCGACGTTCGGGCGGCCCAGCAGCGCGACCCGACGCGGTCCCCCGCGCTGGTAGGCACCGCTGACCGCGCTCTTCTCCGGGAGGACCTCCAGCAGCGCATCGAGGGCATCGCCGGTGCCGCGGCCGTGGAGCGCCGAGACCGGCCAGGGCTGACCCAGGCCGAGGTTCCACAGGGCGGCCGCGTCGGCCTCGCCGCGCTGGTCGTCGACCTTGTTGGCGATGAGGACGACCGGCTTGCCGGAGCGGCGCAGCAGCTTGACCACCGCCTCGTCGTCGTCGGTGGCCCCCACGGTCGCGTCGACGACGAAGAGGACGGCGTCGGCGAGGTCGACGGCGACCTCGGCCTGCTCGGCCACCCGCAGGTGGATGCCCGTCGCGTCGATCTCCCAGCCACCGGTGTCGACGAGGGTGAAGTCCCGCCCCGACCAGTCCGCGTCGTAGGCGACGCGGTCACGGGTCACGCCCGGCACGTCCTCGACGACCGCCTCGCGGCGACCGAGGACACGGTTGACCAGCGTGGACTTGCCGACGTTGGGGCGGCCGATGATGGCCACGACCGGGCGGCTCGCACCCTCGTCCTCGAAGTCCTCGTCCTCGCCCTCGCGGGCCAGCAGGTCACGGTCCTCCTCGGACAGCTCGAAGTCCTCCAGACCAGCGCGCAGCGCGCTCGCGACCTGCTCGGCGTCGCCGGGGATGTCGTGGGCCGCGTCGGGGGTCAGCTGGTCCTCGGTGCTCATGGGTCCATTCTCCCGCACGAGCGCCGGCTCCCCGACCACTCAGGTGCCGATGAGGCCTTCGGGGATGTCGGTGGGCAGCGGTATGCCGTGGCGCCGGCTCGCGTCGTGGACGTGCCCTCCCAGCGTGGTCCGGATCTGCTCGGCGGCGTGCTGGAGCCGTTGCCGTCCGGGCAGGGACGCGTCGAGCTCCAGGTCCACCGGCGCACCGAAGTCGACGACCATCCGGCTGCGCAGGCGGGGCCAGGAGTCCGCGTGCTGACCCGTGGCGCGGGTGCCGAGGCAGGCGGTCGGCACGACGGTGGCGCCACCGTTGATCGCCAGCCAGGCCACGCCCCGGCCGGCCTGGGCGAGGTCGCCCCGGCCGCGACCGCCCTCGGGGAAGATGCCGATCACGCCGCCGCGACGCAGCACCTCGATCGCCTGACCCAGGGCACGGCGGTCTCCCACCTGCTGGTCGATCGGGATCTGGCCGGTGAGCGTGAGCAGGGCCCCCGCGCGTCCGGAAGGTCTGGTCCAGGACGAGGAAGTGGCTGTCGCGGGGTGCCATCGACAGCACGAGGGCGCCGTCGAGGTAGCCGGTGTGGTTGGCCGCGAGGATCACCGGCCCCGAGGTCGGGACGTGCCGGACGCCGTGCTGCTCGACGGCATACAGGGCCTCGAAGAGCCCACGGCCGGCGAGGTGGCCCAGGCGAGCCCGCCACGCCGCTGGCGCGGCCGCGGTCATGCCCGGACGCGCTCGCGGACCACGGCGAGGACGGCGGCGACCGAGCCCTCGAAGTCGAGGTCGGAGGTGTCGACGGTGACGACGCCGTCCGACGCGGTGGTGAACTGCGACACCGTGGAGTCGGCTCGGTCGCGCTGGACGATCTGGTCCCGCGTCGCCGCCACGGCGGAGTCGTCGGAGCGCCCGTGGAGCTCGGTCGAGCGGCGCCGCAGCCGGGCCTCCTCGGAGGCGGTGAGGAGGATCCGCACCGGCGCCTCGGGCGCGACGACCGTGGTGATGTCGCGACCCTCGGCCACCACTCCCCCGGCGTCCTCGGCGATCGCCGCGATGAGGTCGCGTTGGGCCTGCTGCAGCACCGGGCGCACCCCGACGTTCGTCGCGACCGCGGTCACGGCCGCGGTGACCCGCTCACTGCGGATCTCGGTGGTGACGTCGCTGTCACCGACCTGCACGCGGGGGTCGTCCGGGTCGGTGCCGATCGCCAGCGGGAAGTCCTCGGCGGCGGCAACCACGGCCGGCCCGTCGGTGAGGTCGATGTCCTGCGCCAGGCACCACCAGGTGAGGGCGCGGTACATCGCGCCGGTGTCGAGGTACCCCACGCCCAGCTCACGGGCAACGGCTCGCGAGACGCTGCTCTTGCCGGAGCCGGAGGGGCCATCGATGGCGACGACGATCGGGGCGGTCATGGCAGGAGAGTAGTGCCCGCTGTCAGTCGTGGATGCGCCAGCCCCGCTGCTGGAGGGCCTCGGCGAGGTGGGCCGCCGCGGCGGGGACGACCTGGACCTCTCCCACCCCGAAGGCCTGTCCGAGACCGTGGTCGAGGCGGAACTCCTCGATGTTGGTGCCGGTGTCGCCGACGTCGGCGAAGAGGCGACCGAGCTGACCCGGCTCGTCGGGGATGAGGACCCGGACCGTGGCGTACGAGGTCTGGCCGCCCCCGTGCTTCCCCGGGATGCGTGCGTGGCCGGCGTTGCCGGCGGCGACCGCCCGCGCGAGCGTGCCCCGAGCACCGGGCGCATCGGCGGGGCGCATGACCGCCGGGTCGGGCCCGAGGTCGGTGAGGGCGGAGATGACGGCCTCGAGGTCCCGGGACAACTCGACCAGGACGGACCGGACGGCCGCGGCATTGCCGGCGAGGATCTGGGTCCACAGGCCGGCGTCGCTGGCCGCGATCCGGGTGACATCGCGCAGGCCCTGCCCGGCGAGCTCGAGGGCGGACTCCGGCAGGTCCTCGAGGCGCGCTGCCACCAGGCTGGCCGCCAGCTGGGGCACGTGCGAGACCGCTGCCACGGCGGCGTCGTGCGCGGCCGCATCGAGCTCGACGATCGCGGCCCCGGTGTCGGTCGCCGCACGACGGACCAGCGCGACCGCGGCCGGTGAGGTCTCCGCGGTGGGGGTCAGCACCCAGGCACGGCCATGGAAGAGGTCGGCTCGGGCACTGATCGCCCCGGAGCGCTCGCGGCCGGCCATCGGGTGGGACCCGCAGTAGCGCGCGAGGTCGACACCCTCGTCGCGCAGCTCCTCGACGATGACCCCCTTGACCGAGGCGACATCCGTGACGACGGCGTCCGGCCAGCGTTCGAGGGCCGAGCGCACCACCGCAGCGGTCACGTCGGGCGGCGTCGCGACGACGACGAGGTCCGGATCGCCGCTGCCCTCGCCGGGCAGGGTCCCGGCACCCAGGTCGCGCGCCAGCGCCGCCGTGGTCTGGCTGGCGTCCTCGAGCTCGACCTGCCAGCCGGCCCGGGACAGGGCGAGCCCGGCACTGGCACCGATGAGTCCGGTGCCGACGACACGCACGCGGCTGGGCGTGCCGGTGCTCACAGGTCGGCCGCCTTGTAGAGCTCCCCGACCTCGGCCGAGGTCAGGGCACGCCACTTGCCCGGCTTGGTCTCGCCGAGGCGGATCGGCCCGACATGGGTGCGGACCAGGCTGAGCACCGGGTGGCCCACCTCGGCGAGGAGCCGACGCACGATGTGCTTGCGTCCCTCGTGGAGGATGACCTCGACCAGGGCCTTCCCGGGCTGGGAGTCGACGACGCGGAAGGAGTCGACCGAGGCCGGCCCGTCGTCGAGCTCGACGCCCGCCCGCAGCCGCTTGCCGAGGTCGCGCGGCACCGGGCCGGGGATCTGGGCGAGGTAGGTCTTGAGCACGCCGTAGCGCGGGTGCTGGAGACGGTGGGCCAGCTCGCCGTCGTTGGTGAGGATGAGCAGGCCCTCGGTGTCGGCGTCGAGCCGGCCGACGTGGAAGAGCCGCTCCTTGCGGTTGGCGACGAAGTCGCCGATGTCGATGCGACCGAGCTCGTCGTTCATGCTCGTGACGACCCCGAGCGGCTTGTTGAAGGCGAGGTAGACGCGCGACTCGTCGAGCTGGACGCGCACCCCGTCCACGTGGACGACCTGGCCGGCGTTGATCCGGACGCCGAGCTCGCGCACCACCTGGCCGTCGACCTCGACCCGCCCGTCGACGATCAGCTGCTCGCACACCCGGCGCGAGCCCACCCCCGCCGCGGCCAGCAGCTTCTGCAGCCGCACACCGTCGGGGTCGTGCACGTCGATCGTCGGTCGGGACGGCCACTGGGGGGCCTTGGTCGGCTGTGAGGGCTTGGTCGTGCCGCTGCCGCCACGCTCGCTGCGCGCCCGACCGGGGCGACCGCCCGTGCCGCGGGAGCCGTCGTCACGGCCCTGCCCACGACCACCGCGTCCCTGGCCACTGCCTCCGCGCCCCTGACCGCTGCCGGCGGTGCCGGGGCGGCCGCGGCGCGGTGCCGGCGGGGTCATGCCCGCCCCCGCTCGGCGATCTCGTCGAGGAGGTCGACGTCGGGCAGGTAGGGGGCCAGCGGGGGCAGCTCCTCCAGGCCCGAGAGTCCGAGGCGTTCGAGGAAGTGGGCCGTCGTGCCGAAGAGGATCGCCGTCGACTCCTCGTCGTGACCGACCTCCTCGATCAGGCCGCGGGAGAGCAGGGTGCGGATGACGCCGTCGACGTTGACGCCACGGACGGCCGAGACCCGCGACCGGGACACCGGCTGCCGGTAGGCGATGACGGCGAGGGTCTCGAGGGCGGCCTGCGTCAGGCGCGCCTGCTGCCCGTCGAGCAGGAACTTCTCCACGACCGGGGCATAGTCCGACCGGCTGTAGAAGCGCCAGCCTTCGCCCACCCGGCGCAGCGAGAAGCCGCGGTGCGCCGCGGCATACTCGGCCTCGAGTGCGACCAGGGCCTCCTCGACGTCCCCGACCGGGACCTCCAGGGCGGCGGCCAGGGTCATCGGCGTGATCGGCTCGTCGACGACCATGAGCACGGCCTCGAGGGCTCCGCGCACTCCCCCCGGGAAGGCGTCGACATCGAAGGCGAGCTGGCTGTCGTGCTCGACCTCGGCGGTCTGGACCTGCTGGTCAGTCATGGCGTGCATCCTCGGGGCGCTCTGGGTCGGTCGCAGGGTCTGCGCCGTCTCGGGAGACGGCAGGGTCACGGGACTCGGTGCCGGAGTGGGACTCGGCCTCGTCGTCGACGTCATCGTCCTCGTCGAACTCGTCGTCCACCTCGACGGTGCCGTCGAGCGGGCCGGTCCAGCGGACGGTGAGCTCGGCCAGGGCCTCGGCCTGCTCGAAGGTCACGGCCGCCTCGCGGAAGAGCTCGAGGAGGGCGAGGAAGCGCGCGACGATGACGACCGTGGAGTCGGCATCGGCGACGAGCGAGCGGAAGGACGCGGTGCCACTGCGGCGGAGGCGCTCGGCGATCAGGCTCGCCTGCTCGCGCACGCTCACCGCGGGAGCGTGGAGGTGGGTCAGCCCCACCTGCTCCGGCGTGCGCGGCGTGAGGGCGCGGGCCGCGATCATCGCCAGCTGCTCCGGGGTGATCGTCATGATCAGCTCGGGCAGCAGGCGCGCGAACTCCTCCTCCAGGCCCACCGACCGCGGGTGCACCCGTCCGGCCGTCGCCATCCGCTGGCCGAAGGTGTGGGCGATGTCCTTGTAGGCGCGGTACTGCAGCAGCCGCGCGAAGAGCAGGTCCCGCGCCTCGATGAGCGCCAGGTCCTCCTCGTCCTCGGGCCCGGTGTGGGGCAGGAGCCGGGCGGCCTTGAGGTCGAGCAGGGTGGCCGCGACGAGGACGAACTCCGAGGCCTGCGACAGGTCCCAGGCCGCGCCCGAGGTCTGCGCGGCGCGCAGGTGGGCGATGAACTCGTCGGTGACCTTGGCCAGCGCGATCTCGGTGATGTCGAGCTTGTGCTTGGCGATCAGGCCGAGGAGCAGGTCGAAGGGACCGCTGTAGACGTCGAGGTGGACCTCGAAGGCCTGGCCGGATGCGCGTCGGGTGATGACGCCCCCCGGGGTGAGGGCCTCCGGGTCCGCCCCGCCCAGAGGGGGCTGGTCCATGACGTCAGGCCGCCCCGCCGCGCGCGATGAGCTCCCGGGCGAGCTGGCGATAGGCGCCGGCCCCCTTGTGGGTCGCGTCGTAGGTGGTGATGGGCTCCGCCGCCAGGGTGGCGTCCGGGAACTTCACGGTGCGGCTGATCACCGTGTGGAAGACCCGGTCGTCGAAGTGCTCGACGACGCTGGCCACGACCTCGCGGGAGTGCAGGGTGCGCCCGTCGTACATCGTGGCGAGGATGCCGTCGATGGTCAGGCGCGGGTTGAGGCGGTCGGTGATCTTCTCGATCGTCTCGACGAGGAGGGCGACCCCGCGCATCGCGAAGAACTCGCACTCCAGCGGGATGATCACGCCATGGGCGGCGGTGAGGGCGTTGACCGTGAGCAGCCCGAGTGAGGGCTGGCAGTCGACGAGGATCACGTCGTAGTCGTCGAGGACCGGGCGCAGGACGCGGGCCAGGATCTGCTCCCGGGCCACCTCACCGACGAGCTGGACCTCGGCGGCCGACAGGTCGATGTTGGCCGGGACCACGTCCAGGCCCGGGACGCGGGTGGTCTGGATGACGTCGCGGATGTCGTGACCGCGCTCGGTGAGCAGGTTGTAGACCGTGACGTCGAGCTGGTGGGTGGCGATGCCCAGTCCCACCGACAGGGCGCCCTGGGGGTCGAAGTCGACGAGCAGGACCTTGCGGCCGTACTCCGCCAGCGCCGCGCCCAGGTTGATCGTCGTCGTCGTCTTGCCGACGCCGCCCTTCTGGTTGCACATGGCGATGATCCGCGCCGGCCCGTGCGCCGCCAGCGGGGCGGGCTCGGGGAAGACGGGCAGCGGTCGTCCGGTCGGGCCGAGCTGTCCGACGCCGGCATCCCGGGTGCCGGGCAGGTGCCCGTCGGGGTCCGCTGGTGCCGTCGGCGAGCCTGCGGTCTCGGCGTCCATCTCACTCCCAAACGTGCCAGTGCATCCGGTCAGCGTCCCGCTGATCGCGTCCGACCCTATCAGCGGGCGCGGGGGTGGCTCTGGGCGTAGACCTCACGCAGTCGCTGCACGGTCACCAGCGTGTAGATCTGCGTGGTCGTCACCGAGGCATGGCCGAGCAGCTCCTGGACGACGCGCACGTCGGCCCCGCCGTCGAGCAGGTGGGTGGCGAAGGAATGGCGCAAGGTGTGCGGCGAGAGGTGCCCGTCGATGCCGGCCCGGTCGGCTGCGCTGCGCAGCACCTTCCATGCGCTCTGGCGACTGAGCCGGCCGCCGCGCTGGTTGAGGAACACCGCAGGCGTCCCTGTCCCGGCCGCGGCCAGCGCGGGCCGGGCCCGGACGAGATAGGCCGCGAGCGCGCGCGCGGCATACGAACCGAGCGGGACGATGCGCTCCTTGCCGCCCTTGCCCCGCAGCCGCACGATCCCCTCGTCCGCGGCCACGTCGTCGAGGTCCATGCCGACGGCCTCCGAGATCCGGGCACCCGTGCCGTAGAGGACCTCGAGGAGTGCCCGGTCACGCAGGGTCGCGGAGGTCTCCCCCACCGAGGCCGCCGCGAGCAGTCGCTCCACCTGGTCGACCGTGATGGCCTTGGGCAGCCGGGCGGGCGGCCTGGGCGGGCTCACGGACGCGGTCGGGTCGGCGCTCACCTCGCCCTCGAGGGCCAGGAAGCGGTGCAGGCCGCGCACCGCCACCAGGGTCCGCGCGGCAGAGCTGGCGGCGAGCGGCCGGTGGTCGGTGTCCCCCTCGCGAAGTCGGGCGAGGAACCCGCTGACGTGGTGCTCCCCCACCTCGCGCGGGTCGCTGACTCCCACCTCGTCGAGGTATGCCGTCCAGCGGGCGAGGTCGCGCCGGTACGCCGTGAGGGTGTTGGCGGCGACCCCCCGCTCGACGTCGAGGTGGGTCAGCCACGCACGCACCGCGCGATCGGTCGCCGACGGCCGCGCGGACCGCTGCGCGGCCGTCAGGACAGCGCCTCCTCGACCGGGACCGAGTCCATGCCGAAGGCGTCCGCGACCGCGGCGTAGGTGATGCGGCCGGCGTGCGTGTTCAGCCCCTTGGCCAGGCCCGGGTCGGCGGCGAGCGCATCGCGCCACCCACGGTCGGCCAGCTTCACGGCATACGGAAGGGTGGCATTGGTCAGCGCCCAGGTGGAGGTGTGGGGAACCGCACCGGGCATGTTCGCGACGCAGTAGTAGAGCGAGTTGTGCACGGGGAAGGTCGGGTCCGCGTGCGTCGTGGGGCGCGAACCCTCGAAGCAGCCGCCCTGGTCGATGGAGACGTCGACGAGCACCGAGCCCGGCTTCATCTCGGCGACCATGGCCTCGGTGACCAGCTTGGGCGCCTTCGCCCCGGGGATGAGGACGGTGCCGATGACCAGGTCGGCCCGCAGGACCTCCTCGCGCACGGTCAGTGAGGACGACGCGATCTGCCGCACGCGGTTGTCGTAGCGCCAGAAGCTCATCCGCAGCTTGTCGAGGTCGGTGTCGAGCATGGTGACCTCGGCACCCATACCGAGGGCGATGTTGGCTGCGTTCTGGCCCGCGACGCCGGCGCCGAGGACGACGACCTTGGCGTTGGCGACGCCGCCGACGCCGCCCATGAGTACGCCGCGACCGCCGTTGGCGCGCATGAGCGCGTGGGCCCCGACCTGCGGTGCCAGGCAGCCGGCGACCTCGGACATCGGGTAGAGCAGGGGCAGCATGCCGGAGGGCAGCTGGACCGTCTCGTAGGCGATCGACGTGACCTTGGTGTCGACCAGCTCACGCGTCAGGGGCTCGTCGGCGGCGAGGTGGAGGTAGGTGAACAGGACCAGGCCCTCGCGGAGGCGGTGGTACTCGGCCTCGATCGGCTCCTTGACCTTCATCACCATGTCGGCCCGGCCCCAGACCTCGTCGGCGTCGTCGACGATCTGCGCGCCCTGGGCGACGTAGTCGGCGTCGACGATCGAGGAGCCCACACCGGCGTCCTTCTCGATGAGGACGGTGTGGCCGTGGTCGACCAGCTCCCGGACCCCGACCGGCGTGATCCCGACCCGGAATTCGTTGTTCTTGACCTCGCGGGGTACCCCGATCTTCACGCTGACCGTCCTCGGACTCGAAGGACCGCCCGGCATGCGAGCCGGGCCGGAGGCCGATGACCGGCCCGAAATGCCACTCTATGGGTCCATGCCCTGTCAGGGCGTGAGTTCGTGGACCCGGAAAGGCCGACGTCATGACGTTCTATGCCCAGCTCCCCGCCCGCCGGGCCCTGCAGGTGGCCAGTGACGCCGGCGTCGTGCTCTGGTGCGTGCTGTGGGCGTGGGCCGGACGACTGGTCCACGCCCAGACGCTCGCCCTGGCCGGACCCGGACGCCGGCTGACCGCGGCGGGTGAGGGATTCGGGGACACGATGACCCGGGCGGCGACATCGGTGGACGACCTGCCGGTCCTCGGTGACCGGGTCGCGGAGCCGTTCCGCACGGCCGCCGGCACCGGGACGGACCTGGCCACCACCGGACGCGACCTCGTGGCCGCCGTCGAGCGCCTCGCCCTCGTCCTGGGGTGGACGACGGCGCTGGTCCCCATCCTCCTCGTCGCGGGCGCCTGGGCCCTGGCCCGTGGCCGCTTCGTGCGCCGCACCACCGCCGCCCGTCATCTCGTCGACGCCGACGCCGACCTCGACCTGTTCGCTCTCCGCGCGATGACCACCCAACCCATGCACGTGCTCGCGCGCATCACCGATGACCCGGTGGGGGCCTGGCGGCGACGGGACGCGCGCCTGATCCGGGAGCTGGGCTCGCTGGAGCTGCGGGCGGCGGGCCTGCGCCCGCCTCGCGTCACGCCGTGACCAGCGCCGGGCGCAGGTCCTCGGGCGGGCACTCCCACGCCTCGGCGCGGGCGTCGCTCTGCGCCCCGGAACGGATGTCCTTGACCTGGTCACCGCCGTCCTCGGCCGCACCCGGGAACCAGACGTACGGGATGCCGCGCCGGTCGGCATACCGGATCTGCTTGCCGAACCGGTCGGCCGCGGGGGCCACCTCGCACGGGATGCCGCGCGCCCGCAGGGCCGTCGCGACGGCCAACGAGGCGGGGCGCTCCTCCTCGGCCGAGACGGCCACGAGGACGGCCGCCGGCGTGGACCGCGAGGCGGTGAGGCCGCGCTTGGCGATGAGCAGCTGCACCAGGCGGGTCACGCCGATGGAGATGCCCACCCCCGGGTAGGTCGTCCGGTCGTCGGCGGCCAGGGAGTCGTAGCGTCCACCGCCGGCGACCGAGCCCCAGGACTCGAAGCCCGCGACCTGGGTCTCGTAGACCGTGCCGGTGTAGTAGTCCAGGCCCCGCGCCACCGACAGGTCGGCGACGACCCGTCCCGGCGCGGTGGCCGCTGCGGCCGCCGCCATCACGTCGGTGAGGATCTGCAGGCCCTCCTCGAGGTGCGGGTGGGAGACCCCGAGCGCCCGCACCCGCTCGGCGAAGGTCCCATCGGGGGTGCAGATCCGGGCCAGGGCCAGGCACTGCTCTGCCTGCTCACCGCTCGCGCCGGCGTCGACGAGCATGGTCCGGACCGCGTCGGCGCCGACCTTGTCGAGCTTGTCGACGATGCGCAGCGTGGTCACCACGTCGGTCAGGCCGATGCCGAGGTAGAAGCCCTGCGGGATCTTGCGGTTGTTGACGCGCACCCGGAAGTCCCCCACCGGCAGCTGCTCGAAGACCTCGGCGATGACCAGGGGCATCTCCGCCTCGAAGTGCGGTGCGAGCGAGCCCACGTCGACGACGTCGATGTCGGCCTGGGTGAACTCACGGAAGCGACCCTCCTGGGGGCGCTCACCCCGCCAGGACTTCTGGATCTGGTAGCGGCGGAACGGGAAGGTCAGCTTGCCGGCGTTCTCGAGGACGTAGCGAGCGAAGGGGACGGTGAGGTCGAAGTGCAGCCCCAGCGCGGCCTCACCGCCGGAGCCGGCACCGCCGCCGCGGCCGTCGGCGACCGCGCCCGCGAGGCGGGAGACGGCATAGATCTCCTTGTCGGCGTCGCCCCCCTTGCCGAGGAGTCGCTCGACGGGCTCGACCGCGCGCGTCTCGATGCCGGCATACCCGTGCAGCTCGAAGGTGCGCCGCACGACGTCGAGCACGTGCTGCTCGGCGATCCGCTCGCGCGGGAGCAGCTCGGGGAAGCCGGAGATCGGGGTGACCTTGGTCGCCATGGGATCAGAGTCCTTGCAGGTAGGGGTTGGTGGCGCGCTCGCGGCGCAGGGTGGTCGCGGGGCCGTGCCCGGTCAGGACCAAGGAGGAGTCGGGCAGCGGCAGGACGACCTCCCGCAGCGACCGGGTCATGGCCTCGGCGGAGCCGCCGGGCAGGTCGGTGCGCCCGATCGAGCCGGCGAAGAGCACGTCGCCCGAGACCACGGTGCGGGTGAGCTCCTCCCCGGCGTCGAGGCCGTCCGGGAGGGCGTCGATGTCGAACATGACCGATCCCTCGGTGTGGCCGGGGGCATGGAGCACCTCGATCGGGAGCCCGGCGAGCATCAGCTGCTGCCGGTCGGTGACCTCGACGACCCGATCCGGGCTGCGCCAGGTGGCGCGTTGGCCGAACTCCTGCTCCATCATCGCCAGCATCGCCGGTCCGATCATCGCCAGGGGGTCCTGGAGCCGGTAGCGATCATCGGCATGGATGTATGCCGCGGTGTCGCCTCCGCAGACCGGCGTCACGCTGTAGACGTGGTCGAGGTGGCCGTGGGTCAGCAGGACCGCCACCGGCTTGAGCCGGTGCTCGGCCAGGACCTCGCGCACGGTGTCCTCGACGCCGATGCCGGGGTCGACGATGACGCACTCCTCCCCCGGGCCCGGGGCGAGGACATAGCAGTTCGTCGCGAAGGCGGCGGCAGGGAAGGCAACGGCGAGCACGGGCAGCAAGCCTAGTCACTGCGCCCTTGCCTAGACTGCACGCGACCACCCCCTCCGTGGAGAAGGACCGATGACCAAGCAGCAGGAGCGCGCACGCGCCCGCCGTCGCTACGAGAAGCAGCAGGCGGGCCTGAGTCGACAGGCCGCGGACCGAGCCCGCCTGTCCCACCTCGGCACGATCCTGGGGACGGTCCTGGTCGTCGTCCTCGTGCTCGCCGCCCTCGGGGGCGCCTTCTCCAGGGTCGACCCCGGAGTGCGCACCAACGCCGCCGGCTGCACGACCCCACCGCCGGTGCCCGGCACCGGCGCCCAGCTCAGCCTTCCCGATGCCGCCCTGGCCGCCGGCACGACCTGGACGGCCACCCTGACGACGAACTGTGGTGACATCGTCGTCGACCTCGACGGCGCGGCGGCCCCGCAGGCGGTGGCGAGCTTCATCCAGCTCGCCCGCGCGGACTACTGGCTCAACTCGCCCTGCCACCGACTGCTCCGCTCCGGGGGCGCGACCGTGCTGCAGTGCGGCGACCCGACCGGCACCGGTCAGGGCACCCCCGGCTACGGCTTCGCCGTCGAGAACGCCCCCAAGGACGGGGTCTACCAGCGCGGCCAGGTCGCCATGGCGCGCACCAACGACCCCACCACGGGCAATGGCGGACAGTTCTTCTTCGTGGACGCGAGGACGACCCTGCCCGACCCGGCGGGATACTCGGTCTTCGGACAGGTGGTGTCAGGGTTGGATATTGTCGACAGGATCGTGGCCGAAGGAATCGCCGGAGGCGCGAGCACGACCGACGGTGTCCCTGCGGCACCCATCAGCATCCTGCGCGTTGCTGTCACCGAGAAGAAGGCCTGAGCCGTGACCGACCAGCCCCCCACCCCGAGCGCCATCCCCAGCCCTGCCGCGCTGGCTTCACGCATGGCGGCCCGACCCCACCCGGTCGCGCCCGCAGCGCCGTCCCACTCGGAGTCGGCCCGTTTCGGCCGGGTCGACGAGGCCGGCACCGTGTTCGTCACCGTCGGTGACGAGGAGCGCGAGGTCGGGTCCTACCCGGGCGCCACACCCGAAGAGGCGTTGCAGTACTTCGCCCGCAAGTACGACGAGCTGCGCGGGCTCGCCGACCTCCTCACGGCCCGGGTGGCCAACCCCGAGGTCCCCGCCAAGGAGATCGCCGACGCCCTGGCGACGCTGCGCACCCAGGTCGCCGACGCCCGTGTCGTCGGTGACCTGCCCGGCCTCGACGCCCAGCTCACCGCGGTCGATGAGGCCCTGGCCACCAAGCGTGCCGAGGAGCAGGCGCGTCGCGCCCAGGCCCGCGCCGAGGCCGTCGCCGCGCGGGAGCAGGTCGTCGCCGAGGCCGAGCAGATCGCCGCCCAGCCCGAGGCCTCGATCCAGTGGAAGCGCAGCGGCGAGCGCATGCGTGAGCTCCTCGACACGTGGAAGCAGCAGCAGCGCGGGGGCGCCAAGATCGACAAGCCGACCGAGAACGCCCTGTGGCAGCGCTTCAGCCACGCCCGCAACTCCTTCGACAAGGCCCGCAAGTCCCACTTCGCCCATCTCGACGAGACCCGCGGCGCCGCACGGGCCACCAAGGAGAAGCTCGTCGCCGAGGCCGAGCAGCTCTCGACGAGCACCGACTGGGCCCCCAGCGCCCGCGCGTTCAAGAACCTCATGGACCAGTGGCGCCAGGCCGGTCGAGCGAGCCGAGGCGATGACGACGCCCTCTGGGAGCGCTTCCGCGCCGCCCAGGACGCCTTCTTCACCGCCAAGGACGCGGTCGCAGCCGCCGAGGACGAGAGCTTCCGCGCCAACCTGGCCGTCAAGGAGGCCCTCCTCGTCGAGGCCGACGCCCTGCTCCCGATCACCGACCTCGACGCCGCCAAGACGGCCCTGCGCAGCATCCAGGACCGCTGGGACCGGGCGGGGAAGGTCCCCCGCGCGGACATCGAGCGCGTCGAGAAGGCCATGCGCCGCGTCGAGACCGCGGTCCGCGAGGCCGAGGAGAAGAAGTGGAAGGCCAGCAACCCGGAGGTGGCCGCACGCGCCAACTCCATGGTCACCCAGCTGGAGTCGTCGCTCGCCACGCTCCGGGACGACCTGGCCAAGGCCGAGGCCAAGGGCAGTGCCGCCAAGGTGGCCGACCTCACGTCGCGGATCCAGGCCCAGGAGCAGTGGCTGGCGCAGGCACGGGCCGGTCTCGACGAGTTCGGCGGCTGACAGGCGCACCGACGCGTCCGGGGTCCGGACGGGCGCACTGCGCCACGTCCGGAGGCTGACGCCGCTCAGGCCGAGGTGCCTCCACTGTCGCGGCGGGCGTCGATCACGCCGTCGACGCGGCGCACCGAGCGGATGACGTGGTCGAGGTGTCCGGGATCGCCCATCTCGAAGGTGAACCGCAGGACGGCCACCCGGTCCCGTGAGGTGTGCACCGACGCCGAGAGGATGTTCACCCCGCCGTCGGAGAGCACCCGGGTCACGTCGGAGAGCAGCCGGGACCGGTCGAGGGCCTCGACGATGAGCTGCACCAGGAAGACGCTGCCCGCCGTCGGCGCCCACTCGACGTCGATGATCTTCTCGGGCTGGGTGAGCAGCGAGTCGGCGTTGGTGCAGGCCCGGCGGTGGATGGACACGCCGTTGCCGCGGGTGATGAAGCCGATGATCTCGTCACCGGGCACGGGCGTGCAGCACCGGGCGAGCTTGACCCACACGTCCGACATGCCCTTGACGACGACACCGGGGTCGCCGGTGCGCGACCGGCGCGCCCCCACGTGCGTGGGCACCGCGGTGTCGGCGAGGTCCTCCCCCGACCCGTCCTCGCCGCCGAGCGCGGCCATCAGCCGGCTGACGACGTGCTGCGCCGAGACGTGGCCCTCACCGATCGCGGCGTAGAGGCCGTCGATGTCGATGAGTCGCAGCTCCTCGGCGACTCCGGTCAGGGACTCCACCGTGGCGAGCCGGTGCAGCGGCATGCCCTTCTTGCGGGTCGTCTTGGCCAGGGCGTCCTTGCCCGCCTCGACCATCTCCTCGCGGCGCTCCTTGGAGAACCACTGCTTGATCTTGTGCCGGGCCCGCGCCGACTTCACGAAGTGCAGCCAGTCCCGCGACGGTCCGGCGGTGTCGGCCCGCGAGGTCAGCACCTCGACGACGTCGCCGTTGTCCAACGTGGACTCCAGCGGCACGAGGCGACCGTTGACGCGGGCCCCGATGCAGTGGTGGCCCACCTCGGTGTGCACGGCATACGCGAAGTCGACGGGGGTGGCCCCGGCGGGCAGGCCGACCAGCTGGCCCTTGGGCGTGAAGACGTAGACCTCACGGGCGTTGATCTCGAAGCGGAGCGACTCGAGGAACTCCCCCGGGTCCGAGGTCTCCTGCTGCCAGTCCAGGAGCTGGCGCAGCCAGGCCATGTCGTTGGCGGAGGTGCTGCCGCTGCGGGCCGATGGTCCGGTCGCCCCGGCCAGGCCCTCCTCCTTGTACTTCCAGTGGGCCGCCACGCCGTACTCCGCGCGCCGGTGCATCGTGTGCGTCCGGATCTGGATCTCCACCGGCTTCCCGCCCGGGCCGATGACCGTGGTGTGGAGCGATTGGTACATGTTGAACTTCGGCATCGCGATGTAGTCCTTGAACCGGCCCGGCACCGGGTTCCATCGCGCGTGCATCGCACCGAGTGCGGCATAGCAGTCGCGGACCGTCTCCACGAGCACCCGGACCGCCACCAGGTCGTAGATCTGGTCGAACTCCCGACCCCCGTGGACCATCTTCTGGTACACGGAGTAGTAGTGCTTGGGGCGCCCGGTGACGGTGGCCTTGATCTTGGCCTCGCGCAGGTCCGCGCCGACCTGGTCGCGCACGCCGGCGAGGTACTCCTCGCGCGCCGGGGCCCGCTCGGCGACCATCCGGACGATCTCGTCGTAGACCTTGGGGTAGAGCGTCTGGAAGGAGAGGTCCTCCAGTTCCCACTTGATCGTGTTCATCCCGAGCCGGTGCGCCAGCGGCGCATAGATCTCGAGCGTCTCCTTGGCCTTGCGCTGGGCCGACTCGCGGCTGACGTAGCGCCAGGTCCGGGCGTTGTGCAGCCGGTCGGCGAGTTTGATCACCAGGACCCGGATGTCGCGCGCCATGGCCACGACCATCTTGCGGACCGTCTCGGCCTGGGCGGCCGCGCCGTAGGTCACCTTGTCGAGCTTGGTCACCCCGTCGACGAGGCCGGCGATCTCGCTCCCGAAGTCCTTCTCGAGTTGGGTGAGGTCGTATGCCGTGTCCTCCACCGTGTCGTGCAGCAGCGCCGCGGCCAGCGTGGGCGGGGTCATCCCGAGCTCGGCGAGGATCGTGGTCACGGCGAGCGGGTGGGTGATGTAGGCGTCCCCGCTCTTGCGCATCTGGCCCTCATGGGCACGCTCGGCCACGGCATACGCGCGCTCGATGACGGCGACGTCCGCCTTGGGGTGCGTGGCGCGCACGATCTGGAGCAGCGGCTCGAGGACGGGGTTGGAGGGCTCGCGCACCCCGCCGAAGAAGGCCAGCCGCGCCCTGGCCCGGGCGCGACTCGAGGAACCACCGCCGGGAAGCGGGATCTGGGTGGTGTCCTCGGTCATGGAGGGAGTGTAGTGACCTACTCCGACTCTCAGACGGTGAGGATGGCGTGCACGGACCGGGAGGCCAGTCGTTGCCGGCCGCCGAGGAAGGAGAGGTCGACCACGACCTCGAAGCCGGTGACCTCGGCGCCCACGTGGGTCAGCAGGTCCCAGGCGGCCAGGGCCGTGCCGCCGGTGGCGAGGACGTCGTCGACGAGGAGCACCCGGTGCCCCTGCGCGATGTCGTCGGCGTGCACCTCGATCGTCGCCGAGCCGTACTCGAGGTCGTAGGAGATGGCGGCGGTCCTCCCGGGGAGCTTGCCCGCCTTGCGGATGGGGATGAAGCCGACGCCCATGGCATGCGCCAGGGCCGCCCCGAGCACGAAGCCGCGGGCCTCGATCCCGGCGACGAGGTCGATCCTGCCCTCGTTCCGGTCGGCCATGTCCGCGATGACGGCCGCGAAGGCCTCGGGCGCGGCCAGCAACGGCGTGATGTCCTTGAAGACCACCCCGGGCTTCGGGAAGTCCGGGATGTCCCGCAGGACACCGGTGACGAGCGCCTCCAGGTCCGTTGCCGCCGAGGCGCTCACCGGCGTGACTTCGGGGTGCGCTTGGGCTGGTTCCGCGGGCCGGTCTGGGCCCACTTGTGCACGGCGCGTCCGGTCCCCGTCGTGGCCTCCCCGGGCTCGGCACCCCCCGCGTCCGGAGCGGCGTATGCCGTGGCCTGGCTCGGCACGTCGGACCCGGTCGCCGTCGGGGCGGACCCGGCGGGCACACCTGCTCCCGTCGACACCGTGGCCACCGGACTCCGCGTCTCCGCCTTGGCACGAGCCGCCTGCGAGCGGGCCGCCCGCTTGGCGAGCTCGACGACCTTGGGGTCCTTGCCGCGCAGCGAGACCAGCAGCGGCGTGGCGATGAAGATCGAGCTGTAGGCGCCGACGATGAGGCCGATGAAGAGGACGAGGGAGAGGTCGAGCAGGACGCCCGGGCCGAGCCAGATGGCGCCGACGAGGAGCACCGCCAGGATCGGCAGGATGCCCACCATGGTGGTGTTGATCGAGCGGACCAGGGTCTGGTTGACCGCGAGGTTCGCGGCCTCGCCGTAGCTCTGCCGACCGTTGGCGAAGGCCTCGGCGGTGTTCTCCCGGACCTTGTCGAAGACCACGACGGTGTCGTAGATCGAGTAGCCGAGGACGGTGAGGAAGCCGATCATCGTCGCCGGCGAGACCTCGAAGCCGGTGAGGGCGTAGATGCCGATCGTGATGACCATGTCGTGGGCGAGGGCGATGAGCGCGGAGGCTGCCATCGTCCACGTGCGGAAGTAGATCGCCATGACGAGCGCGACGAGGAGGAGGAAGATCACCAGGGCCTGGAGTGCCTTCTGGCTCACCGAGGCACCCCACGACGGACCGATGAAGGTCGCGCTGACCTCGTCGGGCGCCACGCCGAAGGCCGAGGCCAGGGACTCCTTGACCGTGGCGCTGGCCTGGTCGCTGAGCCGCTCGGTCTGCACCCGGATGGTGCCGGTGCCGAGCTTGGTCACATTGGCCGAGCCGCCCTCACCGGTGTCCGTGACGGCCTTGCGGGCCAGCGACTCGTAGTTGGCCGGGGCGCTGGTCGTGGCGACGCGGAACTCCGAGCCACCGCGGAACTCCAGGCTCAGGTTGAGCCCGCGGCCGAGCAGGCCGAGGAGGGCGATCGCCATGACGAGGAGCGACACGAGGTAGAACCGCCGCCGCTGCGGGATGACGGGGATCGAGCGCTTCCCCGAGTAGAGGTCGTTGCCGAGGTCGGAGAACTTCACGACGCGCTCCCTTCGCCGCCGGTGGCGGCAGGTCGGGCGGGGGCGAACCTCCCGCGACCGGCGTACGTGCGCTTGGCCACGCCCAGGCGGGTCGGGTCCAGGCCCGACCACCGGTGCCCGTCCCGGAAGAAGGGCCGGCGGGCGAGGAGGGCCACGACCGGGTGCGAGAAGAAGAAGACCACGAAGAGGTCGATCAGGGTGGTCAAGCCCAGGGTGAAGGCGAAGCCGCGCACCCCGGAGGACGCGAGCAGGTAGAGCACGAGCGCCGCGAGGAAGTTGACGCCGTCGGCGGCGAGGATGGTCCGCTTGGCACGGTTCCAGCCCTGGGCCACCGCACTCTCCAGCGAGCGGCCGGACCGGAGCTCGTCGCGGATCCGCTCGAAGTAGACGATGAACGAGTCGGCGGTGAAGCCGATGGCGATGATCAGGCCGGTGACGCCGGCCATGTCCAGCCGGTAGTTGTGCGACCAGCCCAGGATCGTGATCGCGAGGTAGGTGAGCAGGCCGGCGAGGACGATCGAGGACACGGTGACCAGGCCGAGGACGCGGTACTGCGCGATCGAGTAGCCGACGACGAGGAGCAGGCCCACCAGGCCGGCGATGAGGCCGTAGCGCAGCTGCTCCGAGCCCAGGGTCGGGCTGATCTGCTCACGCGTCTGGAGGTCGAAGGACATCGGCAGGGCGCCGAACTTCAGCTGCTGCGCCAGGTCGCGCGCGGAGGCGATGGTGAACTGCCCGGTGATGCTCGCCCGCCCGTCGAGGATGGCCTCGTTGAACCGGGGAGCGACGATGACCCGGCTGTCGAGGGTCGCGGCGAGCTGGTTCTGCGGCTCGGGCAGGTTCACCATGAGCCGGGACACGTCGCCGTAGGCCTTGGTGCCGGTGTCCTGCAGGGTCAGCTGGATCTCGACGACATTGCTGGCCTGGCCATTGGGCAGCGCCCGGTAGCCGGCACCCGCGTCCTTGATCTCGGAGCCGGGCACGACGACCGGGCCCAGGATGTACTTGATGGCGCCGGTCTGGTCGCAGGTGACGAGCGGCTTGGCCGGGTCGTCGATGAGGTTGTCGAGGACACCGGGGTCGGCGCAGTTGAGGGCGGTGAAGAGCGCCTGCAGCTCGGGGGTGACCTGGTCCAGGCTCGTGGCAGCGTTGACGTCGACCGACCCGGTGGTCGACTCGCCGGACGAGGCACTCGGTGACGCACTGGGCGAGGCACTCGGGCTCGCCGACGTGCTGGGCGTCGGCGAGGGAGTCTCGGCGGTGAGCGCCTCGGGCAGGCCACTCTGGGCCGCCGGGCTGGCCGAGGGATCGGTCGGGGTCACCGTCGTGCCATCGGCGGCCGACGGGGACGGCGAGGCGTTGGGATCGGTCGACGGGGAGGCAGAGGGCGACGCGGAGGGGACCGGGACCCCCGAACCCTCGACGAGCACCGGGCGGAACTGCATCTGCGAGGAACGCCGGATCGCGTTGAGGGTCGACTCGGTCGGCGTGCCCGGGATGGACACGACGATGTTGCGGCCACCCTGGGTGGTGACCTCGGCGCCGGAGATGCCACCGGCGTCGACCCGCTGGACGATGATGTCGCGAGCCTGGCTGATCTGCTCCGGGCTCACGTCCTGGGTGCCCACCAGCCGGGGCTCGAGGATCATCTGGGTGCCGCCCTCGAGGTCCAGGCCGAGCTTGGGCGTGAGGCGGCCGTCGCTCCACACGTGGGCCCCGCCGAGGAGGGCGACGAGGGCGACCGTGAGCAGGGTGGTCGCGAGCAGCGCCCGGCGGGCGAGGGTGTGCCAGGTGGCGGCCATCAGCCGGCCTCGGGACGCGGCTGCGGAGCCCTGACGAGGGCGCGTCGGTCGAAGCGGACCTGCACCCCGGGAGCGATCTCGAGGGTGGCGATGTCGTCGTCGAGCGAGACCAGGCGACCGTAGAGGCCCGAGCTCGTCATCACCTCGTCCCCCACGACGAGCGAGGCCTGGATCGCCGCCATTTCCTTGGTGCGCCGGCGCTGGCTGAGGGCGAGGAAGCCCAGGAGCAGCAACGGGAGGGCCAGGAGGATCAGGTTGCCGTATCCGGCACCGCTTTGCATCGAACGTGTTCCTTCGTCAGTGCACGGGCGATCCCGACGGGACCACGCGGAGGCCCGGTGTGCACCGGGCCGTCGACTCATCCTAGGTGACCCCTCACGCCGGGACCAACGAGGCGCGCGCCGGTGGGCGCGGGTGCTCAGCTCGAGAATCGGCCGGTGAGCTCGCCCAGGGGGAGCTCGGACTGGGCACCGGAGCGCGCCGCGCCCGTGCCCGCGGAGGCCTCCTGCGGCGGCGTCAGGCCCAGGTGCGACCAGGCCCGCGGCGAGGCGGCCCTGCCCCGCGGGGTGCGCACGAGGTAGCCCTCCCGCACGAGGTAGGGCTCGGCGACGGTCTCGACGGTGTCGGTCTCTTCACCCACCGCGACCGCCAGCGTGGACAGCCCGACGGGCCCGCCACCGAAGCGACGACACAGTGCCTCGAGGACGGCGCGGTCGAGGCGGTCCAGCCCCGCCTCGTCGACATCGAAGAGCGCCAACGCCGCCAGCGCCGCGTGCCGGCCGACGTGGCCGTCGCCGTGGACCTGGGCCCAGTCACGAACTCGACGCAGAAGCCGGTTGGCGATCCGGGGGGTACCGCGCGAGCGTCCCGCGATCTCGGTGATCCCGTCGGGGTCGGCATCGACGTCGAGCAGACGGGCCGAGCGCTGCAGGATCGTCACGAGGTCGGCGACCTCGTAGTAGTCGAGGTGGCCGGTGAACCCGAAGCGGTCGCGCAGCGGCGCCGGGAGCAGGCCGGCGCGCGTCGTGGCGCCCACGACGGTGAAGGGAGGCAGCTCCAGCGGGATCGCCGTGGCCCCCGGCCCCTTGCCCACGATCACGTCGACGCGGAAGTCCTCCATCGCCAGGTAGAGCATCTCCTCGGCGGACCGGCTCATCCGATGGATCTCGTCGAGGAAGAGCACCTCGCCCTCGTCGAGGGAGGACAGAACGGCGGCCAGGTCACCGGCGTGCTGGATCGCGGGCCCGCTCGTCACGCGGATCGGGCGCTCCAGCTCGGCGGCGACGATCATCGCCAGGGTCGTCTTGCCCAGGCCGGGGGGCCCACTGAGCAGCACGTGGTCGGGGACGCTGCCCCGGCGGCGCGCCGCCTCGAGCACCAGGCCGAGCTGGTCACGGACCCGCGGCTGGCCCGGGAACTCGGCCAGCCGCTTGGGGCGCAGCGCGGCCTCGACCAGCCGCTCGTCGTCGCTGCCGCCGGCGTCGACGATGCGGGCGGTGGCGTCGAGGGATCCGTCGCCCTCGCGGATCTCGCTGTGGAAGCCCTCGCTCATCGCCGCAGCTCCCGCAGGGCCAGGCGGAGGTAGGCCGCGATGTCAGCGTCCTCGGGGGCGCTCGCCGCGACCTTGTCGACGGCGTCGCCGGCCTGCTTGGCCGACCAGCCGAGGCCGACGAGGGCCTCACCCACCTGCTCCCGCCACTCCGCTCCGGACGGCCCCGCCGGCGCCGAGCCCGGCGACGGCACAGCACCGGACGGCATACCGGCGACCTTGTCCTTGAGCTCGAGGACGAGGCGTTGCGCGGACTTGGCCCCGATGCCGGGCACCGTGGTCAGCGTCCGGGTGTCGCCGGTCGAGAGCGCGGCGCGCAGCTCGTCGGGGCCGAGGACCGAGAGCATGGCCAGGGCGATGCGCGGCCCCACACCCGAGACCGACTGGACGATCTCGAACATGTCGCGCTCGTCCTCGCTGCCGAAGCCGAAGAGGGTCAGCGAGTCCTCACGCACCACCAGGGTCGTCGAGAGCGTGAGGTCCTGGCCGCGACGGGCCGCGGACGCCGTCGCCGGCGTGGTGTGGACGAGCAACCCGACGCCCCCGACGACGAGGGTGAGACGGTCCAGGCCCCCGGCGCCGACGGTGCCGGTCAGCGAGGCGATCATGACCGCGCCCCAGCGGCGAGGGCGGCGAGGCGGCCCTGGGCCTGTCCGCGCCAGAGGTGGCAGATGGCCAGGGCCAGGGCGTCGGCGGCATCGGCCGGGCGCGGGGCCGCGTCGAGGGCCAGGATGCGCATGACCATCGACCCGATCTGGGCCTTCTCGGCGCGACCGGTGCCGGTGACCGCCGCCTTGACCTCGGTCGGGGTGTGGAAGTGGACCGGGATCCCCCGCTTGGCCGCGGCGAGCAGGGCGATGGCGGTCGCGTGCGCGGTCGTCATGACCGAGGCGACGTTGACATCGGCGAAGACCCGCTCGATCGCGACCACGTCCGGCTCGAACCTGGTGAGCCAGCTCTCGAGCTCCTGCTCGAGGTAGACCAGGCGCTCCCCCGGGTCGGCGGTCGCGGGCGTGCGCACGACCCCCACCGCAACCATGCTGGCGCGGCCGGGTCGGCCGTCGACGACGCCGAGCCCACAGCGGGTCAGCCCGGGGTCGACGCCGAGAACGCGCACGCCAGCCTTCCTCTCCGGTCGATCTCGACGAGCACCGCCGAGCCAGAACACGTGTTCGAGAGGGAACGCTACGCGTCGCCGGCCACGCCGGGGCGGACCGACACGCGGGGAGGGCTCACTCCTCGTCGAGCTGGGCCAGCACCTCGTCCGGGATGTCGCCGTTGGCGAAGACGTCCTGCACGTCGTCGGAGTCCTCGAGGGCCTCGATGACGCGGATCATCTTCTTCGCGCCCTCGAGGTCGAGTGGCACCTGCAGGTTCGGCACCCACGACGCCTCGGCCGAGTCGTAGTCGATGCCGGCGTCCTGGACGGCCTTGCGGACCGCGACGAAGTCGGTGGCCTCGGAGACGATCTCCCAGGTGTCGCCGTTGTCGTTGACCTCCTCAGCGCCCGCCTCGAGCACGACCTCGAGGATGTCGTCCTCGGACCGGTCACCCTTGGGGACGATGACCACGCCCTTGCGGTCGAAGACATAGGCGACCGAGCCGGGGTCGGCGAGGTTGCCACCGTTGCGGGACAGCGCCGTGCGGACCTCGGCGGCCGCACGGTTGCGGTTGTCGGTGAGGCACTCGATGAGCAGGGCCACACCGCCGGGCGCGTAGCCCTCGTAGGTGATGTTCTGCCAGTCGGCACCGCCGGCCTCGGCACCCGACCCGCGCTTGACGGCGCGGTCGATGTTGTCATTGGGGACCGAGGACTTCTTGGCCTTCTGGACCGCGTCGTAGAGCGTGGGGTTGCCGTTGATGTCGCCGCCACCGGTGCGGGCGGCGACCTCGATGTTCTTGATCAGCTTGGCGAAGAGCTTGCCGCGCTTGGCGTCGATCGCCGCCTTCTTGTGCTTGGTGGTCGCCCACTTGGAGTGGCCGCTCATGGCGCTCCCTCGTCTGTCTCGTCGTGGTCCGGCTCTCGCCGGCGCGTTCAGGTCCGACCGAGAATCTTACGGCGGTCAGGCGCGGCGACCGACCAGGTCGACGAAGTGCTGGTGGAAGCGCAGGTCACCCGTGACCTCCGGGTGGAAGGAGGTCGCGAGCAGGGCGCCCTGCCGGATGGCGACCGGGTGCCGCATCCCCTGGCGCTCGACGGCGGCGAGCACCTCGACGCCGGGACCCCACTGCTCGACCCAGGGAGCGCGGATGAAGACCGCGCGCACGGGCTCGGGACCGAGCTCGCGGATGCGCAGGTCCTCCTCGAAGGAGTCAACCTGGCGCCCGAAGGCATTGCGGCGCACCGTGATGTCGAGGCCGCCGAGCGTCTGCTGGTCGGCGGTGCCGTCGGCGAGCCGGTCGGCCAGCATGATCATCCCCGCGCAGGAGCCGTAGACCGGAAGGCCGTCGGCGATGCGGGCGCGGAGCGGCTCCTGCAGGCCGAAGGCCCGGACCAGCTTGTCCATGACGGTCGACTCCCCGCCCGGGACGACGAGGCCGTCGAGCGCACCGACCTCACCGGGCCGGCGCACAGTGACGGCGCGGGCGCCGCAGGCCTCCAGAGCGCGGGCGTGCTCGCGCACGTCCCCCTGGACGGCGAGGACGCCAATGGTGGGCGCGACGGGCTTCACGAGTCCCAGATCGTATGCCGTGGTGCCCGGAACGATCGTCACCGCCCCGGCGTTGATCCCCATTCAGCCCACCGAAGGAGACGCCTCGTGCCGTCGACCGTGCCCGTGCCCCCGCTTCCCTCACCGGCCGCACAGGCCGAGGCCCTCGTCACGCTCGGCGTCCACGAGCTCGTCGGGCTCACCGCGAGGAGCCTTCGGTCCGTGGCGGCGTCTTCTCCCCCGGGGTCACTCCTCGTCAGCGGCGCCCGGGCCTCGGCCCTGGCGCCCCTGATGCGGCGGGGCGACCGAGCCGGCTTCGTCGTGGTCGACATGGTGGACGTCGACGACTTCGGCCCCACGCCGGAGGCGGTAGCGCCACCGGTGCCCTACGTGGTCGAGGGCATCGACCGCGGCGACGAGTTCGCCGACCGGACACCCGCCGAGGTGCTGCCGGAGCTGCTCGCCGCGGGACGCTCGCCGCTCACTGTCGAGGAGGGCCTGCACTGGGTGCTCGTCCAGCCCGAGGTGCTGGAGCGAGGCCACTGCTTCATGACGATCGGCTCCCGCCGGCCCCGCGCTGCCGGGGGTTACGACGCGCGCACCCCGGCGCTGTGGATCAGCAATGGCACCGGCCGCGACGGTCGCCACCGGCGGGGCGCCCCCAAGCTTGGGTGGTGCTGGTGGGGCAACCGGCACACCTGGCTGGGCATCGCGTCCTGCGCCACACGGCATACCGTGTCGGGGTGACGTCAACGCTGACCTCCACGGCCCACCGGCTCGACGAGCTGCACCGCTCGACCGATCGGCGGGACCGCTTCCGGCTGCCGGCCGGCGTGGTCTACCTCGACGGCAACTCGCTGGGGGCCCTGCCCTCGGCCGTGACGGCGGTCGTCACCGACGTCGTCGAGCGACAGTGGGGACAGGACCTCATCGCGAGCTGGAACACCCACGACTGGTGGGGCGCCCAGACCCGGGTCGGGGACGCCATCGGCGCCATCGTCGGGGCGGCGCCAGGTCAGGTGGTCTGCTCGGACTCGACCTCGGTGAACCTGTTCAAGGCGATCGCGGGGGCTCCGTCCCTGCGTCCCGGTCGCACGGTCGTGCTCACCGACCCCGACTCGTTCCCGACCGATCTCTACATTGCCGAGTCCGCCTGTCGCACAGCCAACCTCACGCTGGAGCTGGTGCCTCCCGCCGAGGCGGCGCAGCGGATCGACGAGCTGGGCACTGACCTCCTGGTCGCGACCTACAGCTCCGTGGACTACCGCACCGGCGAGCTCTGGGACCTGCCCGGGATCACCCGAGCGGCGCACGCGGTCGGCGGGCTCGTCTGCTGGGACCTGTGCCACTCGGCCGGTGTCCTCGACGTCGCCCTCGACGCCCACGAGGTCGACCTCGCCGTCGGGTGCGGCTACAAGTACCTCAACGGCGGCCCCGGCGCTCCCGCCTTCCTGCACGTCGCGCACCGCCACCAGGGCGACTTCAGGCAGCCCCTGACCGGCTGGAACGGGCACGCCACGCCCTTCGCGATGTCTCCCGACTACGTTCCCGCACCGGGGATCTCACGCGGCCGGGTGGGCACTCCCCCGCTGCTGTCGATGCTGGCGCTGGAAGCTGCGCTCACGGCATACGACGGCCTGGGGCTGGCCGACCTCAGGCGGCGATCACTCTCGCTCACCGGGTTCTTGCTCGACTGCCTCGACGTGCTCGTCCCGGACGTGGCTGTGGCCACCCCTCGCGAGGAGGCCCGTCGGGGCTCCCAGGTGAGCCTGCGGCACCCGCACGCGTATGCCGTGGTGCAGGCGCTCATCGCACGCGGGGTGATCGGCGACTTCCGGGAGCCGGACATCGTGCGCCTCGGGTTCGCGCCGCTCTACCTCTCGCACGCGGACGTGCTGCGCGCGGCCGAGCACCTGGCCGCGGTGCTGCGTGGCGGGGAGCACACCCGGCCCGAGCACCGGGCCCGCGCCACCGTGACGTGACGTGACGCGCCCGGGGTCAGGACCGGCGGTTCAGGGCCCAGACGATGAGGGCCATGAGGCCGAGGAACACGCCGACGCCCAGGACCGCCACGACGAGCGCGAAGAGCAGTCCGAGCGTGCTCATCGGGTCACCAGCCGCGCTCGGCGAGGCGGTGCGGCTGCGGGATCTCGTCGACGTTGATGCCCACCATGGCCTCGCCCAGGCCCCGGGAGACCTTGGCGATCTCGTCCGGGTCGTCGAAGAAGGTCGTGGCCTTGACGATCGCCTCGGCCCGCTGGGCCGGGTTGCCGGACTTGAAGATGCCGGAGCCGACGAAGACGCCCTCGGCGCCGAGCTGCATCATCATCGCCGCGTCGGCCGGGGTGGCGATGCCACCGGCGGTGAAGAGGACGACGGGGAGCTTGCCCGCCTCGGCGACCTCCTTGACCAGGTCGTAGGGCGCCTGCAGCTCCTTGGCGGCGACGTAGAGCTCGTCCTCCGGGAGGTTCTGGAGCCGGCGGATCTCCTGGCGGATCTGGCGCATGTGCGTCGTCGCGTTCGAGACGTCACCGGTGCCGGCCTCGCCCTTGGAGCGGATCATGGCTGCACCCTCGGTGATCCGGCGCAGCGCCTCGCCGAGGTTGGTCGCCCCGCACACGAAGGGGACGGTGAAGGCCCACTTGTCGATGTGGTTGGCGTAGTCGGCCGGCGTGAGCACCTCGGACTCGTCGATGTAGTCCACGCCGAGGCTCTGCAGCACCTGCGCCTCGACGAAGTGCCCGATGCGGGCCTTGGCCATGACCGGGATCGACACGGCCGCGATGATGCCGTCGATCATGTCCGGGTCACTCATCCGCGAGACGCCGCCCTGGGCCCGGATGTCGGCGGGGACCCGCTCGAGCGCCATGACGGCGACCGCACCGGCGTCCTCGGCGATCTTCGCCTGCTCGGGCGTGACCACGTCCATGATGACGCCGCCCTTGAGCATCTCGGCCATGCCCCGCTTGACCCGGGTCGTGCCGGTGGCGGAGGCCTCGGAGGTGGCGGTGGTGGGGTTCTCGGTCATCGGTGCAGTCTTTCGGTGGCGGGGTCGGCGCAGGCCGGCGGGGTCGGTGGAGGCGAGTCTATGGGGGTTCGGGAGGCCGCGCCGACGGGGTTCAGGACCGCAACCCCGGAGGGAGGTCGTCGTCGAAGTGGACGACCTTTGGGAGGGCGGCGTGCCCGGCGAGGCGGAAGAGCCGGACGACGGTCTTGGCACGGACCCGGCGGACCTCGGCCACCGCGTCGTTGTGGAACTGCCGGGCCAGCTGCACCCGCAGGGCCGCACCCTCGACGCGGGCCAGGATGGCCGCGGCGTCGTCGAGCTCGCCGTCCTCGTCCGTGGCCCGGAGCAGGTCGCAGGTCTCCGGGGGCAGGGCCGCCTCGAGGGCCCGCGTGAGGTCGGACTCCACCGGTTCCCGGCCGGCGAAGTTCTGGCCGTCGAGGGGGTCCTCGCGCAGCGGGTGCTCGGTGTGCCGGTCGACGGCGGCACTGGCCGCGTCCGCGAGGACGAGCGAGGTCGCCGGGTCGAGCGCCCCCGAGGCGGCGAGCTCCAGGCTGGCCTCGGCCCGTCGCACGAGCTGGGCGTCGAGCGCCGACATCGCTCCCTCGACCTTGGCGTGGAGGCGGTCCAGGCGGGAGGCGGAGTAGGAGAGGTACCACGCCGCGAGCACGATGACGCCGACGACGAGGAAGACGACCGTGCCGAGGTCGAGGGCGGAGTCACTCATCGGAGTCCTTTCGTCGGTCGCGGCGACCACTGCGGATCCGGCGCAGCCGGTCACGCACCCGACCGGCCTGCTCATCGGGAGCGAGCTCGGCACTCTCGATCACCGTGTCGTAGACGGCCATGATCTTCTCCGCGACCACGCCCCAGTCGAAGGCCTCCGCGCGGGCGCGGCCCCGCCCGCGCAGCAGCGAGCGGGTGTCGGCGTCGTCCAGGACGTCGGCGAGCGCCTCGACGAGCGCGTCGGCGTCCCCGCTGGCGAAGGTGACACCGGCCGGCGGCTCGCCGAGCACGTCCACGAACGCGTTGAGGTCACTGCAGACCACGGGCGCCCCGCCGGCCATCGCCTCGACCAGCACGATCCCGAAGCTCTCGCCGCCGGTGTGGGGTGCGAGGTAGGCATCGACCGAGCTGAGGAGGGCGGCCTTGTCGGTGTCCGAGACCAGGCCCAGCACCTCCACACCGGGCACGCTGATGTCGCGCTCCCCCGGGCCGGCGACGAGCAGCCGGACCCCAGGATGCCGAGCGCGCAGCCCGGGGAGCGCGGACAGGGCGAGGTCGAGGCCCTTGCGCGGCTCGTCGATCCGGCCCAGGAAGGCCACCGTCGGGTGGCCCGGGGTGCCGGTGAAGCGTGCGTCGGGTCGGGCCTGCCGGAAGTGCTCGACGTCGACTCCGTTGGGGATGACATAGGAGTCCGCACGCAGGTGGCGCCGGACGGTGCGCCGGGCCTCGTCCGAGACCGCGATGCGCGCCCGGATCTTCTCCAGGCTCGGTCGCAGCATGGGGTTGGCGACGTGGAGCGCCCGGGACCTGACCGTGGAGGTGTGGAAGGTGGCCACGATGGGCACGGTGTCCGCGGCCCACAGCGACAGCACGCTGGCCGAGGGGACCATCGGCTCGTGGATGTGGAGGACGTCGAACCCGCCCTCGTCGATCCAACGGGTGACCCGCGCCGAGGTGATCGGCCCGAAGGCGACGCGGGCCACGGAGCCGTTGTAGGGCACCGCCACGGGACGTCCGCAGGAGGTGAACCACGACGGCAGCTCCACCTCGTCGTCCTCTTGGGGTGCCAGGACGGCGACATCGTGCCCCTCGGCCAGGAAGTGCTCGGCGAGGTCGCGGACGTGGAACTGCACCCCGCCCGGCACGTCGAAGGCGTAGGGGCAGACGATGCCGATCCTCATGCCGGGTCCCGCTCGGCGGCCTCGGGCCGGTCCGGTCGTGGCCGCAGGTCCTCGGCGAACACCGCCTGGAGCATGTGCCAGTCCGCCGGGTGCCGGGCGATCGCGCCGGCAAGGGCGTCGGCGCACTGCTGCGTCATCGCCCGCACCCGCCCGGCCGTGGGGCCGGCCGGGGGCGCGGTGACCTCGGGGTGGAAGGTGACGACGATCCCCCATCCGGACCCCCGGCGCTCGTGCCGGATCGACACCGGGAACAGGGGGCGACGTTCGGCCAGGGCCAGGGCGGCCGGGCCGGGCGCCATCCGCGCCGGTCGGCCGAAGAAGTCGACCTCCACGCCCTGACGGGTCAGGTCGCGGTCGGCGAGGAGCGGGATGAGGCCCGGGCGACGGGCCGCCTCGCGCAGGAGGGGGAAGGGTGCCGGCCCCCCGGTCAGCGGGAGGATGGTCATGCCCAGGCCCTCGCGGAAGGTGAGGAACTCGCGGAAGACCTCTTCGGGCTCGAGCCGCTCCGCGACCGTCGTCACGGCGGTCCAGTGGACCGCCGCCCACGCGCCCGCGAGGTCCCAGTTGCCCAGGTGCCCGAGGAAGCAGATCGCCGAGCCCCCGGCGTCGACGACCGCCCGAACCGGCGCGTCGCCCTCGACCCGCACCCGCTCGGCGAGCGCCGCAGGGGTGAGCACCGGCAGCCGGAAGGCCTCGCCGTAGTAGCGCATGTACGCCCGCATGCCCTCGCGCACCAGCGCGTCGAGCTGGCTGTCGTCGAGGTCGGGGCGCACCCGCGCGTAGTTCGCGCGAAGCCGACCGGCCCCGCCGCGCCGGACGGTGAGGTCGGCGATCCGGTCGAAGAGCGCGTATGCCGCGGGCTCGGGCAGCCAGCGCACGCCGGCCCACGCGGAGCGGAAGGCAGCGACCGTCGCGAGGTCCGCGAGCCGGGCGGGCAACAGGCTCACTGGGACCGGAGAGCCTGGCGGCGGACCTCGAGCATCCGCTGCAGGACCGTGACGAGGCTGGCCACGGCGAGGAGCCCCAGCACGGTGCCGAGGACGACGGCGGGCAGGTCGAGCAGCCCCGTGAAGCCCGTGGCCACCAGCACGATGACCAGCCGTTCGGCGCGTTCGGCGATCCCGACGTTCGCGGTCATGCCCAGGCCCTCGGCGCGCGCCTTGGCGTAGGAGACGACGCTGCCGAGGATGAGGCAGGCCAGGGCCAGCCCAGCGAGCAGCGTGTTGTTGCCGTCGCCGGCGAACCAGAGGACGAGGCCACCGAAGATCGCGGCGTCCGCGACCCGGTCGAGGGTGGAGTCGAGGTAGGCGCCCCACGTGGTCGAGCGGCCGGACAGGCGTGCCATGACGCCGTCGAGGGTGTCGGAGAAGACGAAGGCGGTGATGACGAGCGTCCCGACGAGCAGCTCGCCGCGCGGGTAGAAGGCCAGCGCCCCGGCGCACACGCCGAGGGTCCCGATCACGGTGACGACGTCAGGGCTGATGCCCAGGCCGACGAGGAGCCTGGCCAGGGGCGTGAAGAGCTTCCCGAAGAAGGCCCGTGCGTATCGGTTGAGCATGGTGACCCCAGCGTAATCGGGGCCGGGGAGCGGACGTGACACACCGGACAGCGGCGTGCCGTGGGAAGCGGTTGTGCAACGCGGGAGGAAGGTGAAAGGTAAAGCGCATGAACGCCACGACCTCACCCCAGGCACCCGTCCCGACCAGCGTCGAGCAGATCCGCAACGTGGTCCTCGTCGGACCGAGTGGAGCAGGGAAGTCGAGGCTGTTCGAGCAGGTGGTCGGGGTGGTCGCGGGTGCCAAGGCACCGCGGGCCGGCACCGAGCACTCGACCGGGCTCCGGGCGGCCTCCGTGGAGCGTGAGGGCGTGGTCATCACCCTCGTCGATGCACCCGGCAACCCGGACTTCGTGGGTGAGGTCCGGGCCGGGCTCCGGGCCGCCGACGCGGCCCTTTTCGTTGTCTCCGCCGCAGACGGCGTGGACGCGGCCACGCGCACGCTCTGGCACGAGTGCGCCGTCGTGGGCATGCCCCGCGCCGTCGTCATCACCCAGCTCGATGCCAAGGACGCCGACTTCGCCACGACGCTGGCCGACTGCCAGGCCCACTTCGGTGCCGGTGTCCAGCCGCTGGGCATCCCGGTCGCCGGGGCCGACGGCCCGGTGAGCTCGATCGCCGACCTCCTGCTCGGTGAGATCCACGACTACACCGGCGGTGGTGACCGCATCGTCCGCGAGGCCGGGCCCGAGCACGCGGACGCCTTCGACACCTACCGGGGCGGCCTCATCGAGGGCATCATCGAGGAGTCCGAGGACGACTCCCTCATGGACCGCTACCTCGAGGGTGAGGTGCTGCCCTTCGAGACGCTCGAGGCGGACCTGCTCACCGCGGTCGCCCATGGCGCCTTCCACCCGGTGCTGCCGGTGTCGGCCGAGACCGGTGCCGGCATCGGGGTGCTCGTCCACCTCGTCGCCGCCGCCTTCCCGCACCCCGGCCTGCACCCGCTCCCCACGGTCACGCCCGTCGATGGCGGAGCCGCTGTCGAGCTCACGGCCGACCCATCCGGGCCGCTCGTCGCCGAGGTGGTGCACACGCGCAGCGATGCCTACATGGGCCACCTGTCGCTCGTTCGCGTCTTCTCCGGGACGCTGCGCCATGACCGGGCCGTGCACGTGTCCGGTCACATGGAGCTCCTGCAGACCCCGACCGGTGAGGGCCACGCCGCACACGACGAGGACGTGCGGCCCGGGGCGGTCGCGGCGCCGTTCGACGGTGAGCTGCTGCCCAAGCAGCAGGCGATCGCGGGCGAGATCGTCGTCGTGACCAAGCTGTCGAGCGCGCAGACCTCCGACTCGATCTCCGACCCGGCCAACCCGCTCCTGGTCACCCCGTGGGCGCTCCCGGACGCACTGCTCCCGGCGGCCGTCTCCCCCGTCACCCGGGCCGACGAGGACCGGATGCCCAGCGCCTTCCGTGACCTCGCCGCCGAGGACCCGACCCTGCGGATCGAGCACGGCACCGGTCAGGTCGTCCTATGGACCACCGGCCCCGCCCACCTGGAGCTCATCCTGGGACGGCTCCGCGACCGCTACAACGTCTCGGTCGAGAAGGTCCCGGTCAAGGTGCCGATGAAGGAGACGCCGATCGCGAGCGCCACCGCGCAGGGTCGCCACGTCAAGCAGTCCGGCGGCCACGGCCAGTTCGCCGTCGTCCACATGACAATGGAGCCGCTCCCCCGCGGCACCGGCAACGAGTTCCACGAGAAGGTCGTCGGCGGGGCCGTGCCGCGCCAGTTCATCCAGTCGGTGGAGAAGGGCACGCTTGCCCAGCTCGACAAGGGCCTGCTCGCGGGCTGGCCCGTCGTCGATGCCAAGGTCACCCTGTTCGACGGCAAGGCCCACTCGGTGGACTCCAGTGACGTCGCCTTCCAGACGGCGGCCTCACTGGCGCTCAAGGAGATGGCCACGACCGCGTCCATGGCCCTGCTCGAGCCGATCGACACCGTCCAGGTGACCGTCGACGACGACTACCTCGGCGCCGTGATGACCGATGTGGGCACCCGGCGCGGCCAGATCATCGGCTCGGAGCCCGCCGCCGGTGAGGAGGGTCGCAGCACCCTCACCGCGGCGATCCCGCAGCTGGAGCTGATCGACTACGCGATCGCGCTGCGCTCGCTGGCCCATGGCACGGGTCGCTTCACCCGTGAGCTACGGGGCTACGAGCAGCTCCCGGACCGCATCGCCAGGGAGCACCTGGCCGACGGGGGCAGGCACGCCTGACCGGTGGGATGGACGGGTCAGGGCGCGGACGGTGGTCGCCAGGCGGGATCGCGACCGATGAAGGCGATGAGGCGGTCGGTCACCGGGGCGTCCTCGGCGACCGGCTGCCGCATCCCGAACTGACCCGACTCGCGGATCATCGACTCCATCCCCGACATCCCCTCGAGCATGCCCGCGGCCCACTCCTCGTCGAGGTCCGAGGGCTGGCCGGAGGCCCGGGCCAGGTCCCACGAGTGCATGAAGATGTCCGCGGTGTAGAACCGGTCGAGCAGCTCGGCGACGGTCAGGTCGCCGAACATCGGCGAGCGAAAGGGCGCGTCGGCCGTCAGGCCGTCGTCGAGCACGGCCTGGACGTCCTCGCTGCGTTCCCGCCAGGCAGCGGCGGGATCCCGGTCCACCGAGGTGGTGGGAACGAGCGTGACGTCGGTGCCCAGCCCGAGCACGCCGGGAAGCCACTCGATGAGGTGCCGGACGATGTCGCGGGCTGTCCACTCCGCCACGGGTGTGGGGGCGTCCCAGTCCGTCGTGCCGGCGATCAGGTCGGCGAACCGTCCGGCGACCTCACGGTGCCGGTCGGCCGGTGACATCGTGCTCAGGGTGGGATCTGCGGTCATCGCTGCTCCTCGAACGGGTGCCGGTCAGGTCGGCCAGTGACGGATGAGGTTCTGCCGGGTGTCCTCGAGCAGGACGGGGAGGGCCTTGGTGCGGCCGATGATCGGCAGGAAGTTGGCGTCGCCGCCCCAGCGCGGCACGACGTGCTGGTGCAGGTGGGCCGCGACGCCGGCGCCGGCCACCGCCCCCTGGTTCATGCCGAGGTTGAAACCCATCGGCGCCGACGCGGCCTCGAGCGCCCGGATCGCCGCCTTCGTCAGGACCGTGAACTCCGCGGTCTCCTCGTCGGTCAGGTCGACGTAGAGCGCGACGTGGCGATACGGGCAGACGAGCACGTGACCGGGGTTGTAGGGGAAGAGGTTCATCACGACGAAGCAGTGCTCGCCGCGGTGGACGATGAGGCCCTCCTCGTCGCCGCGTCCCGGGGCCGCGCAGAACGGGCATCCCTCTCCCCCGTCGGGATCGGGCCGGTCTCCCTCGATGTAGGCGATGCGGTGGGGGGTCCAGAGGCGTTCGTACCCGTCGGCCTCACCCGGGAGGGTGGCGGCGTCCTCGAAGGGGGGCAACGGCATACGGCGATCCTAGTGAGGCGGTCAGCGCAGGTGGGAGGCCCCGTTGAAGTCCACGACAGCGCCACTGGCCCACTCGGCGCCCGGCTCGGCCAGGGTGACGATGGCCGCGGCCACTTCCTCGGGGTGCGCGATCCGGTGGAAGGGTGACTGGGCCCGCACCCGCTCGGCGTCCGGCCCGTCGAGGGCGTAGCCGGCCATGTCGGTGGCGATGAAGCCGGGCGCGATCGTCGTCACGGCGATGCCGTGCGGCGCCAGTCGCTGGGCCATCGACTGCCCGAAGGCGTGCAGCCCGGCCTTGCTCGCACCGTAGGCCGGGATGTCCGGCTCGCCCCGGTAGGCACCGCGCGAGCCGACGTTGACGATGCGGCCGACCGGCACCCCATGCGTGGGCTGAACGTCGATCATGTGCCGCGCGATGCACCAGGTGAGGTTGGCCGGGCCGAGCAGGTTGGTGGCCAGGGTGCGCTGCCAGACCTCCACCCAGTCCTCGTATGCCGTGTGCTCCAGTGGGTGGTCCCCGCGCCGGCTCCCGCCGGCCGGCTCGACGATCATCGCCGCGTTGTTCACGAGGACGTCGACACGTCCCAGGGCGTCGATGGCGGCCTCGGCGAGGTGGGCGACGTCGGCCGGGTCAGCGAGGTCCGCGCGGCCCTTCGCGTGTCCGGACCCGGGCAGGGCGGCGAGCACCTCGGCAGCTCGCTCCGCGGCCCGGTGGTAGTGGACGAAGACGCGGTCGCCTCGAGCGGCGAACGCGGCAGCGACGGCGGCACCGACGCCGCGGGAGGCGCCCGTGACGAGGACTCCACGCGAACGGCCCGACATGACCAGCCTCCTGGGGCAGCAGCGGCGACATAGGTGAGGCCCCGGGAAGTATGAGTTCCCGGGGCCTCGAGGTGACTCGGCGTGATGCTCCGCGTCTCACGAAGTCCTTGTGCTCCTCGCCTCCGCATCACCGGTGGCTCCCGTGCGGCGAACCGCTCGGATGAGGTGCTTCAGTTCTTCGATCCCTCGATCACCGAAGCGATCGAGTGGTCCATTTCTAATCGGGATCTGGTTGCGTGGCAAGCCTTTTCGTCAACCATTTAGTGGATCGAGTGGATCGTCGGCGTGTCGTCGGCGTGTCCGGTGACGAACGAGCCTGGTGTGACTGGGCCCATTCCTCCGGGCGGTGAACGCTGCCGGCGGCACCCCGGTTGGCGCACGGCCGGCAAAGGGTGAGGCCCCGGGAAGTATGAGTTCCCGGGGCCTCAGGGTGACGCGGCGTGATGCTCCGTGTCTCACGGAAGGATGTCCGCTCCTCGCCTCCGCATCACCGGCGGCGTCCGTGCGGCGAACCGCTCGGCTGAGGTGCTTCCGTTCTTCCGATCCCTCGACCACCGAGGTGATCGAGTGGGTCATTTCTAGCCCGAATGCTGCTCTCCCGCAACAGTTCCGGACGACAATTTTGCGCGCATCCCGAGACGTCGGCGTGTCGTCGGCGTGTCCGTGACGGATGGGGCGCACGCGCCGCGCGGGAGCCGGCCGCGCGGCATACGGCCTCAGACCTGGCGCTTGTCGCGGATCGCCGCGATGACCTCCTCGATCGCCTCGGCGACGGGGACGCCGTTCTTCTGCGAGCCGTCGCGGTAGCGGAAGGAGACCGCGCCGGCCGCCATGTCCTCGGCGCCCGCGATGAGGATGAAGGGCACCTTGGACTTGCTCGCGTTGCGGATCTTCTTCGGGAAGCGGTCGTCGGAGTCGTCGAGCTCGACCCGGATGCCCTGGGACTTCATCTGCGCGAGGACGTCCCAGAGGTAGTCGTTGAAGTCGTCGGCGACCGGGATCCCGAGGACCTGGACCGGGGAGAGCCAGGGCGGGAAGGCACCGGCGTAGTGCTCGGTGAGCACGCCGATGAAGCGCTCGATCGACCCGAACTTCGCCGAGTGGATCATCACCGGCTGCTGGCGCGAGCCATCGGCCGCGGTGTACTCCAGCTGGAAGCCCTTGGGCTGGTTGAAGTCGTACTGGATCGTCGAGAGCTGCCAGGTGCGACCGATCGCATCGCGCGCCTGCACCGACACCTTGGGCCCGTAGAACGCGGCCCCACCGGGATCGGGCACGAGCTCGAGGCCGGACTCGACGCAGGCGTCCTCGAGCACCTTCGTCGCAATCTGCCAGTCCTCGTCGGAGCCGACGAACTTGTCCTTGTGCTTGTCGTCGCGGGTCGACAGCTCGAGGTAGAAGTCGTCCAGGCCGAAGTCGCGGAAGAGGCCCAGGCAGAAGTTGAGCAGGTGCTTGATCTCGGCCGGCGCCTGCTCCGGGGTGATGTAGGAGTGGCTGTCGTCCTGGGTCATCCCGCGCACGCGGGTCAGGCCGTGCACCACGCCGGACTTCTCGAAGCGGTAGACCGACCCGAACTCGAACAACCGCAGCGGCAGCTCACGGTAGGACCGTCCGCGCGAGCGGAAGATCAGGTTGTGCATCGGGCAGTTCATCGCCTTGAGGTAGTAGTCCGCGCCCTCGAACTCCATCGGCGGGAACATCGTGTCCTTGTAGTAGGGCAGGTGGCCTGAGGTGTGGAACAGGCCCTCCTTGGAGATGTGGGGGGTCCCGACGTACTCGAACCCCTCCTCGATGTGCCGTCGGCGGACGTAGTCCTCCATCTCCCGCTTGAGCACGCCGCCCTTGGGGTGGAAGACCGCCAGGCCGGAGCCGAGCTCGTCGGGGAAGGAGAAGAGGTCGAGCTCGGCACCCACCTTGCGGTGGTCGCGCTTCTCGGCCTCGGCGAGCCGGTCGAGGTAGGCGGTGAGGTCGGCCTTGGTCGGCCACGCCGTGCCGTAGACCCGCTGGAGCTGGTTGTTGGCCTGGTCGCCGCGCCAGTAGGCCGCGGCGGACCGCATCACCTTGAAGGCGTTGCCGAGCAGCTTGGTGTCGGGGATGTGCGGGCCGCGGCACAGGTCTCCCCAGGCGCGTGAGCCGTCCTTGCGCAGGTTGTCGTAGATCGTGAGCGTCCCGGCGCCCACTTCCACCGAGGCGCCGGCGTCCTCGTCGTCGTGGGACATCCCGCCCTTGAGGCCGACGAGCTCGCACTTGTAGGGCTCGTCCTTGAGCTCGACGAGGGCGTCGGCGTCGGAGACCTCGCGGCGGTGGAAGGTCTGGCCCTCGTTGATGATCCGCTGCATGACCTTCTCGAGGGACTTCAGGTCCTCGGGGGTGAACGGCTTCTCGACGTCGAAGTCGTAGTAGAACCCGTCGCGGATCGGCGGGCCGATGCCGAGCTTGGCGTCGGGGTTGACCTGCTGCACGGCCTGGGCGAGCACGTGCGCGCACGAGTGCCGCAGCACCATGAGGCCGTCGGGCTCGTCGATCCGCACCGGCTCGACGCGATCCCCGTCGGCGACGGCGTGGGCAAGGTCGACGAGGACGCCGTTCACGCGAGCGACGACCACGGCGCGGTCTGCGCCGAAGAGGTCGGCCGCAGTCGTCCCCTCGGCCACCGATCGCTCGTCTCCGGCGACATGGATGGTCATCTGGGCGGACATCTCGCGTGCTCCTGACATCGGTGGGCGACTCGTCCGGCGCGGTGCCGGACCCGCCAAGCCTAACGAGCGTGAGGAGGTGGCCTCGACCCGGTTTGGCACGGCATACGGTGGGTTGCATGACGACCCAGCCCCACGGCACCTGGCCCTCCCCCATCGCCCCCGCCGACCTCACCGCCGGGCAGGCACGCATCGACGAGGTGCGGGTGGACGGCGCCGCCACCTACTGGCTGGAGTCCCGCCCCTGGGAGAAGGGCCGCACGGCCCTGGTCCGTCACGACGGCACCAAGCGCTCCGACGTGCTCCCCGAGCCGTGGAACGTCCGGTCCCGGGTCCACGAGTACGGCGGAGGGTCGTATGCCGTCCGCGACGGTCTCGTCGTCGTCTCCGAGTTCACCGACGGTCGCCTGCGCCGGATCGATCCGGGGTCGAGCGAGCCGGTGGCCTTCACGCCGGAGCTGGCGGTCCGGTATGGCGGCCTGGTCCTCCACGGTGACCACGTGTATGCCGTGCGCGAGGACCATCGCGGTGGCGGCGAGCCGGTCAACGAGCTCGTCCGGCTCGACCTCCACGGCGACAACGCCGACGGCGGCGTGGTGCTGGCCGCGGGCAGTGACTTCGTGTCGCGCCCCGCCGTGGCTCCGGACGGCACGGCGATCGCGTGGATCGCGTGGGACCACCCCAACATGCCCTGGGACTCCACTCGCCTGCTCGTGGCGGACCTGGGCGCGCAGGGCGCGAGCCGGCCCCGGGTGGTCGCCGGCGGCGACGGCATCGCGGTGTCCCAGCCGCAGTTCGGGCCCGACGGGTCGCTGTGGTTCATCAGTGACGAGAGCAACTGGTGGACCCTGCACCGCCACGACGCGTCCGGCACCGTCGCGGTGCACGAGCACGAGGCGGACTTCGCCCAGCCCCAGTGGGTGCTCGGCATGGTCGACTACGCCCTCCTGCCCGAGGGTCGGGTCCTCACGCGGCGCTGGGTGGGTGCGGGCAGCCGGCTCGGCGTCCTCGACCCGCGCGACGGCCGCCTGGTCGACGTCGACGACGAGGGCGTGATGTTCGAGCACCTCGTGTCGGCCTCGGACGGGGAGGTCGCCTTCCGTCGGGGCCTGGCCGACCGGCTCCCCGAAGTCGTCCGTGGGCCGCTGACCGCGGCGAAGCGGGTCCTCGCCTCCTCGGCACCCACGGCCCCGGACCCGGCGTTCGTCTCGCGCGCCGAGGCCCGCTCCTGGACCAATGGCGCCGGGCTGACCACGCACGGGCTGCTCTATCGACCCCACAACCCCGACGCGAGCGCCCCGGAGGACGAGCTGCCGCCGCTGCTCGTCTTCGTGCACGGCGGGCCGACCTCGCGCACCGAGCCTGCCTACACCTCTCTGGTCCAGTTCTGGACGACGCGGGGCTTCGCCGTCCTCGACGTCAACCACGGCGGCAGCACCGGCTACGGCCGTGCCTTCCGGGAGCGGCTCAACGGCCAGTGGGGCATCGTCGACATCGACGACTGCGTCAGTGGGGTGCGCGCCCTCGCCGACGCGGGAGTCGTCGACGGCGGTCGGGTGGCGATCCGAGGTGGCTCCGCCGGGGGCTACACCACCTTGCGGGCCCTGACCTCGAGCACGGTCTTTGCCGCGGGGACCAGCCTCTACGGCATCAGCGACCTGCGGGCCCTGCTCGCCGACGACCACAAGTTCGAGTCGCGCTACACCACCACCCTCGTGGCGCCCTGGCCCGAGGGTGAGGAGGTCTACCTCGAGCGCTCGCCGCTGTTCCACATCGACGCGCTGCACGGGGAGCTGCTGCTGCTCCAGGGTGCGGACGACCTCGTGGTGCCCGTCGTCCAGGCCCAGGCGATGGCCGACGCGATGGCCGAGGCCGGCAAGGACGTCGAGCTGGTGATCTACGAGGGCGAGGGGCACGGCTTCCGCAGGGCCGAGACCGTCATCGACGCCCTCGAGCGCGAATTGGCCCACTACCAGCGGGTGTTCGGCCTCAGCTCAGCGTGAGGACGAGGTGCTCGATCTCCGGTGTGCGCGTCGAGCGCAGCCCGGCGACGAGCGGCGTGGCCTCGGGGTCGACGACGAGGTCGACCGCGGCGGGGAGCAGCACCGGCTTGCGGAACCACACGTGGGACGTGACAGGGCCCTGCGCTGCCCGACCAAGGGCGGAGAGCGTGCGGGCGTAGGTCCACATGCCGTGGGCGATGGCCGAGGGGAAGCCCATCGCCCTGGCGGTGAGGGCTGACAGGTGGATCGGGTTGACGTCTCCCGACACCGCGGCATACCGACGTCCTAGGTCCGCCGGGAGGCGCCACTGAGCGGTCGCAAAGCCCGTCGGTATGCCGGGGGGCTGGCTCCCGCGCTCGGCCGCCGGGTCACCCGACCCGCGAGCGAGGTAGGTGCTGCGGCCCTCCCAGACCCGCTCTCCGTCGACGTCGACCTCGGTGACCAGGTCGACGGTGCGGCCCTTGGGGTGGGCGGCGAGGCGCTCGGCGTGCACGGTGAGGCCGAGCCGGTCATCCGCGGTCAGCGGGCGCTGGACGGTGATGACGTTCTCGACGTGGACCAGGCCCATGAGCGGCAGGGGGAAGTCCGGGCTGCCCATGAGTGCGGCCTGGAGCGGGAACCCGAGGACGTGCGGATAGGTGTGGGGCAGGACGTCGTTGACGTCCCAGCCACAGAGGCGCTGGTAGCTCGCCACGTGGTCGCGGTCGATGGCCTGGTCGGCCAGGCGCAGCGCCCGATCCGGCAGTGTGTCGCCGGTTCGGCTGCGGGAGAGGGCAGCTCGCGCAAAGACCCGGGACAGCTTCGGCGCGTGCGACAGGGTCTCGAAGGTCATCAGGCACCCAGGAGCATCTGGCCGCAGACCCGGACGGTGTTGCCGGTGACGGCCCGGTTGGCATCCCAGCAGAACCAGCCGATCGTCTCGGCGACGTCGATCGGGAGACCGCCCTGGCTCAGCGAGTTCATCAGGGCACCGACCTCGCGGGTCGCGAAGGGCACCTTGGCGGTCATCTCGGTCACGATGAAGCCTGGGGCGACGGCGTTGACCGTGATCCCCTTGGCGAGGACCTCTGCGTCCTGCGCCAGGGCGGTCGTCATGCCGATGACCCCGGCCTTGGAGGCGGCGTAGTTCGTCTGTCCGCGGTTGCCGGCGATGCCCGCGATCGAGGCGACGTTGACGATGTGGCCGCCCTGGTTCAGCGCCGGGACGAGGGCGGTGTTCATCCGCAGGATCGAGAGCAGGTTCACGTCGACCACCGAGTGCCAGCGCTCGGCATCCATGTTGGCGAGCAGCTTGTCGCGGGTGATGCCGGCGTTGTGGACCACGATGTCGATGCCGCCGTGGCGGGACACGGCGTGCTCGACGATCCGCTCCCCCGCGTCTTCGGCGGTCACGTCGAGCTGGAGGGCCGAGCCGCCGAGGCGGTTGGCCACGTCGGCGAGCGGACCGCCCGCGGCCGGGATGTCGACGCAGACCACCGTCGCGCCGTCGCGCGCGAGGACCTCGGCGATGGCGGCGCCGATGCCTCGAGCGGCACCGGTGACGACGGCGACCTTGTCCGCGAGCGGCGTGGCCCAGTCGGCGGGGACGACGGGGTCGGCGACGGGCGCCGCGACCCGGATGACCTGGGCGTCGACGTACGCAGAGCGTCCCGAGAGCAGGAAGCGGAGGGTGGCCTCGAGGCCGGTGTCGGCGCCCTCCTCGACGAGCACGGTGTTGGCGGTGCCCCCGGCGCGCATCTCCTTGCCGATCGAGCGGACGATGCCCTCGACGGCGCGACGGGCCGCCGCCTGCTCCACGGAGGTCGCGCTCTCGGGCGGGCGGCCGAGCACGATGATCCGGCCACTGCCCTGGAGGGTCTTCAGGGCTGGAGCCACGGTCGCGCGGAGGGTCTCGAGGTCCTCGGGAGACTCGATGCCCGTGAGGTCCACGACCACGCCCGCCACGGAGGTCGACGGCACGGTCGCGACGGCCACGCGCGCTGCTTCGAGCCACGTCCTGACCTGCGGCACGAGCGGGGCCTCATCGTGGCCGGCGACGAGGACGGCACCGGGGATGAGCGACTTCTTGGGGTCGTGCCGGCGCAGCCGGCTCGGCTGCGGCAGACCGAGGCTGCTCGCGAGCTGCTTGCCCAGACCACCGCTGACGAAGCTGCTGTAGGAGAAGGCCATGACTCAGGCTCCTTCGAGGATCGCGACGACGCCCTGACCACCGGCGGCGCAGATGGAGATCAGGCCGCGGCTGCCGGGGCCCTTCTCGTGGAGCATCTTGGCCAGGGCCGCGACGATGCGTCCGCCGGTGGCGGCGAAGGGGTGCCCGGCGGCGAGGGAGGACCCGTTGACGTTGAGCTTGCTGCGGTCGATCGAGCCCAGGGGCGCCTCCAGGCCGAGCCGGTCCCGGCAGAAGTCCTCGTCCTCCCACGCCTTCAGGGTGGACAGGACCGTGGCGGCGAACGCCTCGTGGATCTCGTAGTAGTCGAAGTCCTGGAGCGTCAGGCCCTGACGGGCGAGAAGCCGTGGCACGGCATACGTCGGGGCCATGAGCAGGCCCTCGGCGCCGTGCACGTAGTCCACGGCCGCGGTCTCGGCGTCGACGAACCACGCCTGCACGGTGAGCCCGTGCTCCGCCGCCCACTCCTCGCTGCCCATGAGGACGACCGAGGCGCCATCGGTGAGGGGGGTCGAGTTGCCGGCGGTCATCGTCGCGTTCTCGCCCTTGCCGAAGGCCGGCTTGAGGGTGGCGAGCTTCTCCATGGAGGAGTCGGGGCGCAGGTTCTGGTCCCGGGAGAGCCCACGGAAGGAGGTGACCAGGTCGTCCTGGAAGCCGCGGTCGTAGGCGGCGGCGAGGTTGTGGTGGCTGGTCATCGCCAGCTCGTCCTGGGCCTCGCGGGTGATGCCCCAGCGCTTGGCCGTCTGCGCCATGTGCTCCCCCATGGACAGACCGGTGCGTGGCTCGCCGTTGCTCGGGGTCTCGATGCCGAAGTCCGTCGGCCGGATGCCGGTGAGGGCGAGGAGCTGGTTCTTGGCCCCCTTGGCCCGGTTGACCTTGAGCAGCTTGATGCGCAGCTTCTCGCTGACGGTGATGGGGGCGTCGGAGGAGGTGTCCACGCCGCCGGCGAGGCCGGAGTCGACCTGGCCGAGCGCGATCTTGTTCGCGAGCAGGATCGCCGCCTGCAGGCCGGTGCCGCACGCCTGCTGCACGTCATAGGCGGGCGTGGTGGGGGCCAGGGCGGAGCCGAGCACGGACTCACGGGCGAGGTTGAAGTCGCGGCTGTGCTTGATGACGGCCCCGGCGACGACCTCGCCCAGGCGCTCCCCCGCCAGTCCGTAGCGCGCGACGAGCCCGTCGATCGCGGCGGTGAGCATGTCCTGGTTGGAGGCCTCGGCATACGGGCCGAACTGCCGCGCGAACGGGATGCGGTTGCCACCGAGGACGGCGGCGCGGCGTGGGGTCGAGGACGTCGTGGGCGCAGGGGTGGGCACGAGGGGGCTCCTGAGGGGTGATGGGAGGGCGCGAGCGGTGCGCCACATATCCGGTACCGACGGTAGCAGGTACCTCCGAGCCGCTGCTACGGTCGGCCCTGTGACCACGCCCACCCCTGACGCGCGCACCGGGCCCGTCCTCGACGGGCGGAGCACCCGCTGGGAGGCGCACCGGGCCACCCGCCGTCGTGAGCTGGTGACGGCCACCCTGCGCGCGATCCGGCGCCACGGCGCGACGGTCGGCATGGACGACATCGCCGCGGTGGCGGGGACGTCGAAGACGGTGTTCTATCGGCACTTCACCGACCGGGCCGGGTTGTACCGCGCGGTGGCCGAAGCGGTGGACCTGCGACTGCGCGATCGCGTGAGCCAGGTGGCCTCCCAACCCAGGGGCGGCCGGGATGTGCTCCGTGCGGCGGTCGACACGTATCTGCAACTGGTCGAGGAGGATCCGGAGGTCTATCGCTTCATCGTGGCTGCCCCTCTCGTGCCCGCGCAGGAGCGGCAGGCCGAGGACCCGGTGGCCGACGCGACCGGGGCGATGTCGGCGCGCATGGCGGACCTGCTCTCGGCTCAAGTGGTCGCGGCCGGGCGCGAGCCCGACCAGGCGGCCGTCTGGGCCCTGGCGGTGGTGGGCATGGTGCGCAGCGTCGCCGACCACTGGCTGCGCACCGGTGCCTCGGCGAGTGGGACCGAGCGGGATGCGCTCGTCAGTGACGTCACGGACCTGCTCTGGCACGGACTGGCACCGACCCTGGGCTGAGCGCAGTGGATGTGGAGGTTAGCCCCAGCACAGACGCCGAAGCCCCGCTAGGCGCGGAGCGCCTGCGGGGCATTGGGTGGATGTGGAGGGACGCCCCACGCCAGCCTCCGCTCGCAAGCTCGCGGCAGCTGGCGCGTGGGCCCAGAACCCCCTTCGTGGGTTCGAGTCCCCCAACAGCCCTTGACGACGAATGGACCGGGAAAAAGCATCCCGGTCCATTCGTCGTCAGTGGATGTGGAGGGACTCGAACCCCCGACCTCTCGCGTGTGAAGCGAACGCTCTAACCAACTGAGCTACACATCCGGGCCCTCACGGGCGAAGCGAGAATACCTGCCCGCCCGACGGCTGGCGAAATCGCCCGTCAGGAGGGCGGCCGAGGCAGGTGCCCGTAGTGGACCAGCCAGTCCACGACGCCCAGAGGCAGCAGGCCGGGAATGCCCCCGACCCGCAGGGTGAGCCACACCACCGCGAGCACGAAGGCAGCGGTGAGCAGCGCGAACACGAACTGGACCCACCACGGCTGGGAGCGGACCCACTGGTTCCACGCGTGCAGCCGCACCTTGACGAACTCGAGGAGGCGCTGGGCCGGCTCGAACTCCGAGGCGAGGATGGCCAGGCCGAGGAGGACGACGAGCCAGCCCGGGCCGGGCAGGGGGACCAGGGCCAGCCCACCGAGGACGAGGACTCCCCCGACGGCGAGGACAAGGGCTCGGTATGCCGCGAGCGCGGCGGGCCGCTGACGGATGGCCCGCCGCCACGCCCAGTCGTCCTTGTCGTCGGCGTCCCTGAGCAGGCGGTGGTCGTGCGCCAGTGGCTTCAGCGGCGCCGGCAGCGTGGCGGACGAATCGTCCACGCCCGAGGCCGCCCCGGACTCGGAGCGCGGGTCGGTGTTGCGCTCGCTCACGGATCGAGGTCCTGCGCCTCACGCTCGCGCCAGAGCTCGGCGAGGCGTCGCGTGACCGGGCCGGCGTCGAGGTCCCGCTCGTCGGCGCGCGTGACGGGGCGGACGTCCTTGAGGGAACTGGTGAGGAAGACCTCGTCGGCGCTGGCGAGGATGTCGAGCGGCAGCGCCTCCTCGAGGACCGGCAGGCCCGCGTCGCGCGCCCACTCGATGACCAGCTCGCGGCTGATCCCGGCCAGGCACCCCGAGTCCAGGGGTGGGGTCCGCACGACGCCGTCGATGACGACGAAGACATTGCTGCCGGTGCCCTCGCACAGCTCTCCGCGTGTGTTGCCGAAGATCGCCTCGGTGGCCCCGGACTGCTGGGCCCGGGCGAGCGCGACGACGTTGTCGGCATACGAGGTCGTCTTCAGGCCGGCGGTCGCGGCGCGCTCGTTGCGCACCCACGGCACGGTGACCACCGAGACAGTCGGTGGCGGCGGGGTGGCCGGGCCGTGAGTGACCACGAGTGTCGGCTCGGACTGGAGCCGATCCGAGCCCAACGGGCCCAGTCCACCGGTGACGGTCCACCGCAGCCGCCCGAAGGCCAACGGTGCGCCGGCGCCGAGCACGGCCTCGATCCCCTCCCGCAGTCGCTCGTGGGGCACCGGACCCAGTCCGAGTCCGGCCAGGGTGCGGTCCATCCGGTGCAGGTGCCGGGTCACCGCGAAGGGCCGACCGTGGATGACCTTGCACGTCTCGAACGCCCCGTCGCCGACGGTGACCCCGTGGTCGACCGCAGCGATGCTCGGCGCCTCAGCGGCGACCAGTCGGCCGTTGACCCACACGCGCACGTCACTCATGGCCCCAGCCTTCCAGATGCCAAGCCGATGAGGCGATGGGCCTTGAGCTCGGTCTCGGCCCACTCCTGGTCGGGCTGGGATCCCCAGGTGATGCCCGCGCCGGTGCCGAACCGCAGGACCCGCCCACGGTCGCGGTCGGTGGTCGCCCAGAAGCTGCGGATGCCGACGGCGAGCCGGGCCAGCTCGCGGTCGGCGTCGATCCAGCCGATCGCGCCGCAGTAGGGCCCTCGGGGCACCGTCTCGAGGTCCTCGATGGCGACGAGGGCGGTGTGCTTGGGGGCCCCGGACACCGAGCCGGCCGGGGCCATGGCGGTCAGGATGGCGGGCCACTCGACGCCGGGGCGCAGCTCACCGGCGACGTCCGAGACCAGGTGCACGAGTCCGGGGTGCACCTCGTCCCGGCAGAGGCGCTCGACGGCCACCGTGCCGGGGGTGCAGATGCCGCCGAGGTCGTGGCGGACCAGGTCGACGATCATCACGTTCTCGGCGATGTCCTTGGGCAGCATCTCCTCGATCGTCGGAGCGGTGCCCTTGATCGGCCGGGACACCAAGCGGCGCCCCTCCCGCTCGAGGAAGCCCTCGGGCGAGGCACACGCGATCTCCAGGCCGGCCTCCGGGAGGTCGATGGTCGCGGCATACGGCGCCGGGTTGCCGACGGCGAGCAAGGCACCCAGGGCGGCCACCGAGGCCTCACCCGGGAGGTCGTGCTCGAGGATGCGACATAGGTTCACCTGGTAGACCGTGCCGGCCGCGATCCGGCGCCGGATCTCACGCACTCCCCCGAGGTAGGCCTCCTCCCCCAGGCTGGTGCGCCAGGGCCCGGTCAGCGGGTCCCAGGTCGGTGTGCCCGTCGGCCCCCCGTGCCCGTGCCGGGCCATGCGCACCGCGGTCAGCTCACCCTCGAAGGTCTGGACGACCACCCAGAAGCCCTCGGTGAGGTCGCCGGGGTCATGGGTCACCTCGACCGGGTCCGCCGCCCAGAGGGTGCCGAAGCGCGCCGTTGACACCCGAAGATCGTATGCCGCAGCGCCGGCCTTTCCGCCGGCCGACGCGGCGTCGTGGTCACCACCCATGACTCGCCTCGCTCGGTGCGTAACCTTCCGGCGGGTCCGACGATTACGCCAGTGCCGTGGCAGACACCTGCCGTCGCCACGAGCCAGTTCCACGTCCGGCCGCTGCTCGACCCCCTGCCAGCGCGGCCGGGCGTGGTCTTCCGGAGCCACTTCGCCAGCCGACGAATTGTTTGGCACTCTTGCCTACGTGCCGGATGTGACCGAGGGGGATGTCGAACGCCTGCGCTCGGGCGACCCCGAGGCGTTCGGTCGCATCTATCGATCGCTCTCACCGGCGGTGATCGGCTACCTGACCGCGCGTGGCTCGCACGACCCCGAGGGCCTGGCCCAAGAAGTCTTCCTCACCGTCTTCCGGCGCTGCCGCGACCTGCACGGCGGGGTGACCGGCCTGCGCACCTTCGTCTTCAGCGTCGCCCATGCCCGGCTCGTCGACGAGTGGCGAGCCGCGGCACGCCAGCCCGAATCGGTCGAGCACGAGGCGACGACCGACCCCCGACGCTCGCCCTCGGCCGAGGACTCGGCGACCGCCCGCGCCTCGCACGCGAGCACGATGGCCCTCCTGGAGCGTTTGCCCGAGGCCCAGCGCGTGGCCCTCAGCCTCCGGGTCGTCGCCGGCCTCAGTCTCGAGGAGAGCGCCCAGGTGATGGGCCGATCGGTCGGATCCATCAAGCAGCTGCAGCGACGTGGGCTCCTCGCGCTGCGCGCTCTCCTCGAGGAGGTGTCGTAACCCCATGGGCGACCCCAACGATCACGAGGATGAGATGACCTCCTCGGCCCTGCCCGCGCCCCATCCCCTCCTCGTCGAGGTGGATCTCGTCGGCGACCCCGCCGCCGAGGCGGTCGTGAACGCCCTGGCGGGCTTGCGACCGGAGGCGGCGCCCGAGCCGAGCGGTGAGCTGGCTGCCGTGCTGGAGGGACGGCTGCGACCGATCAAGGGCGGCGGCGGGTCCGGTCGACGTCACCTGCCGTCGGCCGGTGTCACCGGGCTGTCCATCATTGCCCTGTCCGCCACCACGGCGGCGGCCCTGAGCGGTGTGGCGCCCTTCTCGGTCACGAGCGCTCCGCCGGTGGCGGCACCGACCTCCCCGGCCCAGACCGTCGGGGCGGTCCCGGTCACCGGACTCGGCGTGCCCGGCATCGGCGAACGCTCCCGTTCGGCCGCCACGCCGGTGGTCCACCCCGGGCCGGCCACCCTTCCGACGCTGTCCGGCCCCCTGCCGTCCCCACCCACGGCAGTGGCCAATGCCGTCACCACGCGGGTGTCGGACTCCACGCTGACCCCGCTCGAGGACAGCGCGGGGGTCAACAGTGTGCCCACCACGTCCCACGTCGGCACTGCCTCGACCGGAAACGCCGCGCCGTCCAACGATGCCGTGCTTCCTGGGTCGACCCAGGCTGGCGCCAGGCCGGTCCCCGGTCCGTCGTCCACGCCCGTCACGCCCGTCAAACCGAGCCCGTCAGGCCCCTCGACCGCGGGACCAGGGACCTCACCCCCCGCACCCGGCCTCGCGACGGCGGCGGAGGCCGCGGCAAAGGCAACCCCGGCACGGACCGCCGTGCCCGGACGAGCGACACCGACCCCCGCTCCCGCGCTCTCCGGCCAGGCCGGGGCCGCGAATCGCGGAGGAGCCCAGGCGTCTTCGACGCCGCCCGGCGCCACGCCGACAGATGGGTCGACGACTGCGTCGCCGTGAGGTCCTCAGCCGAGCTTGACCCGCTCGACGAGGGCCCAGAAGCGGTCCCGCAGGGCGTAGCGCGCCGGATCGGGAATGTCGTAGATGCCGGTCCGGGTCGACAGGTCGACGAGCAACGCCCGGTCGAGGTCTCCCGGGATCATCGGACGGGCCGCGCGCAATTCGGCGAGCCGGGCGGCAGTCGCCGTCGCACACCAGCCCTCGACGACCTGACGGGCCACGGCGTCGATGTCGGCCGGGGTCACTTCCTCGCCGTCGACCGGAGGCGTCGACCCGCCCTGGCTGGACCAGACCACGCTTGACGGGGCCGGTGGAGGCACCACCACGGTGGCGCGCTTGCCGGCGAAGACGTTCGGTGTCGGTGCGCCGGCGGCTGGGGGCTCGGCGGAGTCGTCCGGAGCGTGGGCCGGTGCGCCCGCCGACTCGGGGGCGGGCGGCACCGTCGGTTCGTCCGTGGCCACCGTGGCCACCGTGGCCACCGCGGCCCCGCTCGTGGGTTCGTGGGGCAGCAACTCCTCCGGGATCCGGCGCGGCCGGACGGCACGGTCGATGGCCTCCCCGTCGATGAGGAGGACTCCATCGGCGGCCCGCTGGAGGTGCTTGGCCACGGCGTGCGGACGGGAGGCATGATCCGGCACCACCAGCAACTGGACCTGGACCCCGTGGCTCTGGGCCTCCTCCACCGCCTCGGTCAGGTCGTCGTCACCGGAGACGAGGTACATCATGTCCACGACCCGCTGGCGGCCGTGGGTGGCGAGGTCGAGCCCGATCTTGAGGTCGACCCCCTTCTGCTCGCCGCCGAGGGACTTGCGCCCGAGCCGCAGCTTGACCTTGGGGAGCAGGCCGATCTGGTCCTGGACGAAGTCCGGCAGCCCGCCCGGGCGCGAACCCGAGTCGTACCAGTTCACGCGCAGCAGGGGCAGGCCGCTGTCGGCCTCAGCCTGGGCGATGAGTCCGTGGATGAGGTCCTCGTGGGTGACATCGACGGCGCTGCGCAGGGAAGTCCCGGTGATGCGGGTGGCGCTCGCGGCGAGGAGGTAGCCGGCATCGACGTAGACCGCACACTGGGATCGCATGGCCCCACCTTGCCAAAGACGGCGGGTCTGCCCAAAGCAGCCACCCGAAATGGAGCCCGCCCGGGGCCGGGCGCAACGAGCGAACGGCCCCTGCCCTGCGTTTCCGCAGATCAGGGGCCGTTCTCTTGTGGTGGGCGATACTGGGTTTGAACCAGTGACCTCTTCCGTGTCAAGGAAGCGCGCTACCACTGCGCCAATCGCCCGGGTCGGGTACTACTCGAGGTGGAGACGGGATTTGAACCCGTGTACGCGGCTTTGCAGGCCGCTGCCTCGCCTCTCGGCCACTCCACCGTGGGGGCGGCAAATCCCTCCGAGCGGATGACCGGCCTCGAACCGGCGACCTCAACCTTGGCAAGGTTGCGCTCTACCAACTGAGCTACATCCGCCTAGCCATCCGGTTTCCCATCTGGCGTGCGGAGAGACACTAACCCATCCCCGGAACGTTCACCAAACCGACCGCTGCGCGGCTGCGACGGACGCTCGGATCAGCGTCGGGAGACCTCCCGCGGCGTCAGGTCGCGGCGGTCTAGGGCCAGGTCAGCCAGTTCGTCCTCGAGCGGACGCGCGGACCCGATCGGTGTGAGCGGCCGCCGGGCCGCGTCCTTGATGCCGTCGAGCGAGAGCGGGTCGTCGGCCGGCGGCCCGTCCAGGTCCTCCGCGGCCTGGCGCTCCATCCTGCGACGTACCGTCGCTGCGGCCCGCTCGCGCAGGCCACGCGTCTCCGGTGAGGGCCACAACGTGCGGATCGAGGCGTTGAGGGCCGCGCCGATGAGCACCGCGATGGCGAGGAAGTAGAGCCAGATGAGGATGACGATCGGCGCCGCAAGGGGCCCGTAGATCGACGTGCTGCTCCCGCCGAGCGAGGAGACGATGAAGCCACGGACGACGAAGCTCGCGATCAGCCAGATGACGAGCGTGAGGACCGCACCCGGGACGTCTCGGGTCCACGGACTGCGGTGCGGCGTGGCGACGTGGAACAGGCTGGCCAGGCTGGCCACCGTGACGATCGAGACGACCGGCCAGTAGAGGCCGACGAGGAAGCCCCAGCGGTCCGGCAGCATCTGCCCGAGCAGCGTGGGACCGATCAGCACGAGCGGGATGGTGGCCACGCCGATGAGGAGCGCCACGGCATACAGCAGGAGGCTGAGGGCTCGCGTGCGCACGATCCCACGCACGTCGCTCTGCCCGTACATGATCGAGATCGTGTCGAGGAAGACGTTCAGGGCGCGGCTGCCCGACCAGATCGAGAGGAGGAAGCCGAGCGAGATCAGCTCGAAGCGGCCGCCGGCGAAGACGTCGGTGATCGTCGGCCCCAAGGTGGAGGCGATGACGTCCTCGGTGAGGAAGCGGGCGGCATACGCCTCGATCGCGGCACGCACCTCCTCGACGGTGACCTCGCCCAGCCACCGGCCGACGTAACCCACTCCACCGAAGAGACCCAGGATCAGCGGCGGGAGCGAGAGCAGCGCGAAGAACCCGGCCTCCGAGGCCAAGCCGGTCACCCGGTAGCGCAGGCACACCCGGATCGTCTCGAGGGTGAGCCTGGCGAGCCCCTCCAGCCACGGCACGCGGCGCACCCAGGCACGCACGAGGGCACGCACCGGGTCCTCCCTGGCCTCCACCACCCCCTCACGGTAACGGTGGAGCCCCCCTCGACCCGGCTGGACACGGCCGGGCTCAGGGCATCGCGGCCAGGCGCGCCTTCTGCTCCTCGACGTCGAAGTCGGCGACGGGCCACTGCGGGTCCATCTTCTGCAGTGCCTCGAGGACGAGGTTGGCGACCGCCAGTCGGGCGTACCACTTCTTGTTGGCGGGCACGACGTGCCAGGGCGCCACGTCGGTGGAGCACTTGTCGAACGCCGCCTGGTAGGCCTGCATGTAGTCACCCCAAAAGGCCCGCTCGTCGAGGTCGCCCGGGTTGAACTTCCAGTGCTTTTCCGGACGCTCGAGCCGCTCCGTCAGGCGAGCCTTCTGCTCCTCGGCCGAGATGTGCAGCATCACCTTGACGATCGTCGTGCCCGACGCGGCGACCTTCCGCTCCCAGGCGTTGATCTGCGCGTACCGCCGGGACCACTGCTGGCGTGGCACGAGGTCGTGCACCCGGACGATGAGGACGTCCTCGTACTGCGATCGGTCGAAGACCCCGATCTCGCCGGGCCCGGGGAGGGCGTTGGTGATGCGCCAGAGGAAGGGGTGGGCCCGCTCCTCGGCCGTCGGCGCCTTGAAGGCCGTGTGCTTGACCCCCTGCGGGTCGAAGGCTCCGACGACATAGCGCATGATCCCGCCCTTGCCCGAGGTGTCCATGCCCTGCACCACGAGGAGGAGGGAGCGCTTCCCCTCCCCCTTGCTCTCGGCATACAGCCGCTCCTGCAGCTCGGCGAGCTTCTCGTCGATCCCCTCGAGGGCGAGCTGCCCGGCGGCCTTGTCACCGCTGAAGCCGGGCGTGGACTCGGCATCGAGCGCGGCCAGCGAGAAATCGGGACCGATGCGGAGCGCGTCGGTCCAGCTCGTCATGGTGGCGGCATCGCCGGCCTTCTCGGCCTTGGCCTTGGCCGCCTTGGCCGTCGCGTCGAGCGCCTTGTCCTTGGCGGGCTTCTTGCCCTTGCGCCGGTCCTTGGCCTTCTCCGCGCCCTTGCCCTTCGTGGAGGCCTTGCCCTTGTCCTTGCCCTTGCCCTTGGTCGCCATGGCCGCATCCTTGCACCTCCGGGTGCCAGACTGGGCGGATGCGCATCCTGACGTCGCGTCTGCGCGGCCTGCCCTCCGGGCCGGTGTCCGAGGCCACCCTGGACCGGTTGTACGCCTTTCCCCGGGCCCGCTGGGTGCGCGCCAACTTCGTGAGCACCCTCGACGGCGCGGCCCAGGGAAGCGACGGGCTCAGCGGCTCGATCAACACCCCCGCCGATCGACGGGTGTTCGCGGCCAACCGCAGGGCGGCCGACTGCGTCCTCGTCGGCGCGGGCACGGCCCGCGCGGAGAACTACCGGCCCAGCCGCACACCGCTCGTGGTCGTCTCGCGCCAGGGGCGCCTGCCTCGCGGCCTCGGCGCGTCCGGCACGCGCGTCGTTCTCGCCACCTGCGCGGCGTCGGGGCGGCGGCCCTCCGACGAGGTCTGGGTCCACGGGGACGAGAGCGTCGACCTCGCCGCCGTGGTGGGCCGCTGCGCATCGGAGCGTATGCCGCGTGTCCTCGCCGAAGGTGGTCCGCACCTCTTCGGCGACCTGCTGGCCGCCGACCTCGTCGACGAGCTGGCCCTGACCCTGGCTCCCACGCTGGCCGGCGGGGACCCGCTGCGCGTGGTGGCCCCGGGGGGCACGCTGGGGCGGGCGACCGAGGTGCGCCATGTCCTCGAGGAGGACAACTCGCTGTTGACCCTCTGGCGGATCAGGCGCTGACCTCGGTCGCAAACTCGGTCACGACCCGTTCCCACCGGTCGGGGTCGACGTTCCACTCCTTGCAGTGCCGGGCCACGGTGAACTCCTCGTAGTCCACGAGATCGGGTCGGCGGTGTGCCAGGGCGCGCGACGGTCCGACCGGGACGAACTCGTCGTCGGCGGAGTGGATGAGCAGCACCCGGTGGCGCAGCTCCTCGGCGCGACTGACCCAGTCGGTGCGCGCGACGTCGAGGACGTCGTGCACGCCGACCAGCCGCTTCCCCCAGGTCCGGCCCATCATCGCCCGGGACAGGCCCAGGACCGGCCCGGGGACATGGTTGAGGCGGCCGTGGTGGGTCAGCACGTCGCCCCAGTCGATGACCGGTCCGTCGAGGACGACGCCCCGCACCATCCGCGCCATCGGTGAGCGGTCGAGGAACTGCAGGGTGATGGCCCCTCCCATGGACCACCCCGCGATCATGACCTTGCGGGCCCCGTGCCGCACGGCATACCGGACGGCGGCCTCGACGTCGCGCCACTCGGACAGGCCCAGGTTGTAGCGACCGTCCGGTCCGGCGACGACACCCGGATCGTTGCGGTAGTTGGGGACGAGGCTGGTCCACCCCGCCGCACGCAGCGGCCGGATCGCCCGCAGCGTCTCCTCGCGGCGGGCGCCCCGGCCGTGGACGAGCACCGCCCAGAGGTCGCCCACGCCGCGGTCGTGGGCGGGCACCACCCAGGCCGGCAGGTGCCCGAGCTCGGCCCGCACCGCGATGTGCCGCGTCTCCAGGCCCAGGGCCACATCGGGCGGAGCCCCCCAGAAGTAGGCGTTCCAGCGCGCCGGCCCGGCCGCGAGGACACCGGCGTCGACGCCGAGCAGCTTGCGCGTCACGACCTCGCCGACGGGGTCGGTGTCCAGGATCTCGCCGACGCGGGCATGGCCGGCCCCGCCGTCGAGCCACAGTCCGTAACGACCGGGGACCACGGTCTCCTCGGTGGCCGAGAGCACCACCGCAGCGCCCTGCACGTCACGCACCTCGACGTCGTCCGGACGACGACGGTCGGGGGTGAGGACCTTGCGGGCGAAGTAGGCGGCGCCCGCGAGGGAGCCAAGGCCGCCGGCCACGGCCGACGTGCCGACCGCCAGCCCCGCCCCGACCGCCGCCTGCGCCAACCGGCGCCGGGCCGCGCCGTCAGCCATCGCCGCGGCCGTCGCCACCGTCAGCCCCGAGCACCGCCTCCAGGTCATAGGACACCGGCTCCTCGAGCTGCTCCCAGGTGCACTCGGCGGGTGCCTTGTCGGGACGCCACCGCACGAACTGGGCCGTGTGGCGGAAGCGTTCGCCCTCCATGTGGTCGTAACGCACCTCGACCACCCGCTCGGGGCGCAGGGGTGTGAAGGAGAGGTCCTTGCCGGCGGCCCAGCGACTCTGGGCCGCGGCCCGCGGAGTGCGCGTGGACATCTCGGCGGCCCAGTTCCACGGGTGCTCGTCCCACTCGGCGACGAGCGGCTGGAGCTCGACGAAGAGCTCCTTGCGTCGGGCCATCGGGAAGGCGCCGATCACGCCGACCGAGCGCAGCTGCCCGTCGGGGCCGTGGATCCCCAGCAGGAGCGAGCCGATGGCCTCCTCGTCGCTCTTGTGCGTGCGATAGCCGGCGACGACGCAGTCGGCCGTCCGCTCGTGCTTGAGCTTGAGCATCGTGCGCTTGTCGGGCTCGTAGGGCAGGTCCACCGGCTTGGCGACGATCCCGTCCAGCCCGGCACCCTCGAACTCGGTGAACCACCGCCGGGCCAGCTCGACGTCCCGGGTCGCGGGGGTGAGGTGGATCGGGGCCCGGGCACCCTCGAGGGCCTGCTCCAGCAGGGCCCGACGTTCGGCGGCCGGGCGCCCCATGACGTTCTCCTCCCCGAGCGCGAGCAGGTCGAAGGCGACGAACTGCGCGGGGGTCTCGACCGAGAGCTTGCGGATCCGGCTGGCTGCGGGGTGGATCCGCTGGGAGAGCAGGTCGAAGTCGAGGCGCTCCTCCCCCGGTCGCTGCACGATGATCTCGCCGTCGATGGCGGCCCGCTCGGGGAAGTTCGCCAGGACGGCCTCGACGATCTCGGGGAAGTAGCGGGTCAGCGGCTTCTCGTTGCGGCTGCCGATCTCGACGAGGTCGCCGGAGCGGAAGATGATCGACCGGAAGCCGTCCCACTTCGGCTCGAAGGACAGCTCCTGGCCGGCGACCTCCTTGGCCTCGAAGCCCTTGACGGCCTTGGCGAGCATCGGCGGGACCGGCGGCACGAGGGCCATCCGCCACTGGGCGCGCAGGGCGGCATCGCGGTCGGCCTTGGGACCCATGTACTCCTCGTCCGACTTGTCCTGGCGCCGCTTGCTCGGCTGGACACGCGGCGGCTCCCCGGGCATTTTCGGGTAGTCCGGCGGGAAGTTGAGCTCGCCGAGCCCGGACTCCACGTCCCGGTCCCACCACGCCAGCGCCGGCGTGATGTCCCCGACGGCGGCGTCGATGCCCTCCCAGGCGTCACCGCGGTCGGCCACGATCTCGGGAACCGTGCGGACCGTGTAGTCGCCCGGGGCCGCCTCGCGCAGCTCCTCCCAGGTCAACGGCATCGACACGGGGGCACCGGGCAGCGGACGCGGGCTGTAGGCCGAGGCGATCGTCCGGTCGCGACAGGCCTGGTTGAAGTCGACGAAGACGCGCTCCCCCCGCTCCTCCTTCCACCACGAGGTCGTCACCAGGTCGGGGAGGCGCCGCTCGAGCTCCCGGGCGATGGCGATCACCCCGTGGCGCACGTCGAGGAACTCGTGGGTGGGCGCGATCCGCGCGTAGACGTGCACGCCGCGGTTGCCGGAGGTCTTGGCCCACCCGGTGAGCCCCAGCTCGGCGAGCACTTCGCGCAGCGCGACGGCAGCCTCGACCGCGTCGGTGAAGGTCCGGCCCGGCTGGGGGTCCAAGTCGATCCGCAGCTCGTCCGGTCGGTCGTTGTCGGCGGTCCGCACCGGCCACGGATGGAAGGTCACGGTGTTCATCTGGACGGCATACACGGCGGTGGCGACCTCGTCGACGACGAGCTGCGCGTGACGGCGCCCGCTCGGGTAGCGGCAGGAGACGGTCCGCACCCACTCCGGCAACCCCTTGGGCGGGTTCTTCTGGTAGAACTCCTCCCCCTCGACCCCCTCCGGGAAGCGTTGGAGGGTCACCGGCCGGTCACCGATGGCGCGCAGCAGCGGCTCGCCGACGGCGATGACGTATGCCGCGAGGTCACCCTTGGTGATCCCGGCATCGGGCCACATGAGGCGATCGGGGCTGCTCAGGCGCACCTGTCGCGGTCCCCCTGGTCCGGTCACCTCGAGCACCTGCGCGTCGGCCGCCATGGCCCGAACTGTAGTCCGGCGGCGACCACCACCGTCCGTTGGCAAAGCCTTTACCAACTTCTTAACTCACGCCACCGTGCCGTTCGTCGCCGCGGACCTAGCCTGCCCACGTAGCCGCCAATTCCCCTGAAGGGCACCCCATGACCACTCGTCCACGCCTCCTCGCCCTCCCAGCAGTGGCCGCCGTCGCCGTCTCCGGCATCACGGCACCCGCCGCCCAAGCGGCCTCCACCACCGTCGTGATCTCCGAGGCCTACGGCGGCGGCGGCAACAGTGGGTCCACGTACAAGAACGACTTCGTGGAGCTCTACAACGTGGGCGCAGCCCCGGTGGACCTGAGCGACTGGAAGGTCCTCTACTACTCGGCGGCGGGCAACCTCGGGAACACCTGCACCCTCACCGGCAACATCGGCGCCGGTGGCTACTTCCTGGTCCAGCAGGCGGCGGGAGCAGGCGGCACGACCCCCCTTCCCACCCCGGACGCCACCTGCTCGGCCGCAATGGCGGGCAGCGCCGGCACCGTCGAGTTGCGAGACGCCAGCAACACGGTCATCGACCTCGTCGGTTTCGGATCTTCCACGGTGAAGTTCGAGACCGCCCCGGCGCCAGGCACCGCGAACGCGACCTCGACGGCACGCAAGGACCCTAAGGTCGACACGGACAACAACTCCGCCGACTTCGCCACCGGTGCGCCCACCCCGACGAACTCCGGCACGGGCGGAGGCGGCCCGGTCGACCCGCCCGCGCCGAGCATCGTGCCGATCGCCGACATCCAGGGCACCGCGGCCGCGACCCCCAAGTTGGGCACGTCCGTGACGACGGTTGGCGTGGTGACCGCCACCTATCCCACCGGCGGCTTCAACGGTTACTACCTCCAGACCCCCGGCACCGGCGGCAGCATCCCGGATGCCACCCCGGGCGCCTCCGACGGGATCTTCGTCTACACCAGGGTCATTCCGACCGTTCAGGTCGGCGAGTGCTTCACGATCACGGGCACGGCCACGGAGTTCAACGGCCTCACCCAGCTGACCAACCCCACGGCGACACCCAAGGCCGACTGCGCCCCTGTGGCACCCACTCCCCTGGCGACCCTGCCGGCCACGGACGCGGCCAAGGAGGCTCTCGAGGGGATGCTCGTCAAGCCCGAGGGCACCTACACGATCACCAACAACTACGCCCTGAACCAGTTCGGCCAGCTCGGCCTGGCGGCCGGTGACCAGCCGCTCTACCAGGCGACCGACGTGGTGTCCCCGGGAGCCGAGGCCACGGCATACGAAGCCGCCAACCTCGCGAAGTACATCACCCTCGACGACGGCTCCAGCTGGGACTACCTCCGCAATGCCACCGCGCAGGGCTCGCCGCTGCCCTACCTCTCGCAGGACACGCCGATGCGCACGGCCTCACAGGTCACCTTCACCCAGCCGGTCATCCTCGACTACCGCTTCCAGTGGAACTACCAGCCGACCGGGCAGGTCGTGGGGTCCTCCAGCCCGGCGATCCCCGTGTCCAGCGAGAACGACCGTCCGGCCACTCCCCCGGCCGTCGGCGGGACCATCGGACTGGGCTTCATCAACGTCCTCAACTACTTCACCGACCTCGGCGAGCAGGAGAACGCGTTCAAGCCCTGCCCGTCCTACAAGGACCGCTTCGGCACGCCGGTGACCACCAACAACTGCGAGGTACGTGGCGCCTGGACGCAGTCCGCATTCGAGGACCAGCAGGCCAAGCTGGTGAGCGCGATCAACGGCCTCGGCGCGGGCGGCGCAGCCGTCGTCGGCCTCTCCGAGATCGAGACCTCCTCGGCCCTGACCTGGATCGGCCACGACCGCGACCACACCCTGGCCCAGCTCGTCACGGCCCTCAACGCCGCCGGCGGCACCTGGGCCTACGTGCCCTCCCCGGTCGTCACCCCGCCGACGGAGGACGTGATCCGGACCGCGTTCATCTACAACCCGACGAAGGTCAAGCCGGACGAGGCCTCGGTCATCCTCATCGACCCGGCGTTCGCCAACGCGCGGCAGCCGCTGGCGCAGAAGTGGAAGTACATCACCGGGCCGAGCAGCTTCGTCACGGTCGTCAACCACTTCAAGTCCAAGGGATCCGGGGAGGACGACGGCACCGGCCAGGGCCTGTCCAACCCCTCGCGGATCGCGCAGGCCCGAGCGCTCACCGCGTGGACCCGGCAGATGTGGGAGCCCAAGCAGCCGGTCTTCCTCCTCGGTGACTTCAACGCCTACTCCAAGGAGGACCCGGTCCGCGTCATCGAGGGCGCCGGCTTCGCCGAGCTGGTGAAGTCGCGCGACGCGGGGTCGGCGAGCTACCAGTTCAGCGGGCGCCTGGGCACCCTCGACCACGTCTTCGGCAACGCCCCGGCGCACGCCATGGTCACTGGCGCGGCGGTCTGGGACATCAACGGCGACGAGTCGATCGCGATGCAGTACTCGCGGCGCCACTACAACGTCGTCGACTTCCACACCACGTCGGCCTTCGCCTCCAGCGACCACGACCCGGTCCTCGTCGGCCTCAACGTCAAGGTTCCACCGGGGCAGCGCAAGTAGGCCCCACGTGGGCCTGGCTCTCCTCGGGGAGCCAGGCCCACGGCATACGTGCGCTTAGATTGAGGGATGACGATGCGACCCACAGACCGTCCGTATGCCGTGCAGCGCACCGACGACGAATGGCGCGAGGCGCTCTCGCCGCAGGAGTTCCACGTGCTGCGCGAGGCCGGCACCGAGCGGCCCTTCACGGGTGAGTACACCGACGAGAAGCGGGTCGGGGTCTACGCCTGCCGTGCCTGCGGCGCCGAGCTCTTCGAGTCGACGACGAAGTTCGAGAGCCACTGCGGCTGGCCCTCGTTCTACAGCCCGCTCGCCGGTGACACCGTCGAGTACGTCGAGGACCGGAGCCTCCCCGGGCGTCCGCGCGTCGAGGTCCGGTGCGCGAACTGTGGCTCACATCTCGGGCACGTCTTCGAAGGCGAGGGCTATGACACCCCGACCGACCAGCGCTACTGCATCAACTCGATCAGCCTGACCCTGCGCCCCACCGACGACTGACGCTGCGAGCCGCCTGCTCAGCGCTGGCGGGCGATGAGCTCGGCGACCTCGACGCGCGGACCGGTGTAGAACGGGATCTCCTCACGCACGTGCAGCCGGGCCCGTGTGGCCCGCATGTCACGCATGAGGTCGACGATGCGGTGCAGCTCGTCGGCCTCGAAGGCGAGGATCCACTCGTAGTCGTTGAGCGCGAAGCTGGCGATGGTGTTGGCCCGCACGTCGGGGTAGGTCCGCGCCGCCATGCCGTGCTCGGCGAGGATCGCCCGCCGTTCCTCGTCCGGCAGGAGGTACCACTCGTAGGACCGCACGAACGGGTAGACGCAGATGTAGTCGCGCGCCTCCTCGTCGGCCATGAACGCCGGGATGTGGCTGGCGTTGAACTCCGCCGGCCGGTGCAGCGCCGCGACCGACCACACCGGGTCCAGGTGCGCGCCGAAGTCGGTGCGCAGGAAGCGGTGGTAGGCCTCCTGGCAGCCCTCGATCGTCTCGGCGTGCCACCAGACCATGAGGTCGGCCTCGGCGCGCAGGCCGGCCACGTCGTAGACGCCACGCGTCACGGTCCCGGCCGCGTAGAGATCGGCGAGCAGCGCCTCGACCTGCGCGGCATACGCCCCACGGTCGGCGTCCCCGAGCGGCTCGGCGACCGCGAAGACCGACCACATCGCGTAGCGGATCGAGGCGTTGATCTCCTTGATCCGCTTCGCACCGGGCTTGCGGGGTGTCGGCTTCACGGGCTTGTCGGCAGGGGTCGTCATGCCCTCATTCTCCCGTGCGGTCGGCGCCCGTCCCGAGGTGGGTCAGGATCGTCGCCGCCGCCGCATGGGCCGAGGCGATGACGGCGGGGATCCCCACCCCTTGGTATGCCGCCCCGCACACCTCGACGCCCGGCACGGCGGCCACCGCCGCCGTCGCCGCCGCCATCCGCTCGACGTGGCCGATCGTGTACTGCGGCAGTCCGCCACCCCAGCGCTGCACGTGGCTGTCGATCGGCGCCGGCAGCGTCGCGCCGACGGCTTCGCCGAGCTCGCGGACGCAGGTCGCGACCAGCTCCTCGTCGGGACGCTGGAGCAGGGCCTCCTCGCCCGCGCGACCGATCGAGGTGCGGACGTAGACCACGTCGGGGTCGAGCTCCCCGGTCCAGGCCCACTTGTTGCCGCTGAAGGTCGCGCCCTTGACCAGGTGACCGTCGACGGAGGGCACGAGGAAGCCGGACCCCTCGAGGGTGGGCATCCCGGCCCGAGGGAAGGCCATGGTGATCACCGCACTGGAGGCCGTGGGCATCGCGGAGAGCGACGCGCCCGCGACGGGGGCGACGCTGCCCAGGAGGCGACCGGCGGCCGTCGGGGGCGTGGCGACGATGACGGCGTCGGCCTCGATCCACTCCTCGGCGGTCGTCGGTCCGACGAGGACCCGGAAGCCGTTGTCCGCAGGCTCGATCGCGCGGCACGTGGTCGTCGTGCGCACCTCGACGCCGTCGGGCAGCGCGTCGAGCAGGAGCTCGGGAAGGCGCCCGACACCGCCGCGGATGCCGGCGAACACGGGGCGACCGGACTGGCCGGGAGGCGGTGGCGGCGGGGCCGAGCGACGAGCGGCCTCCAGCAGCGAACCGCCGGCGACCGCGGCCGTCCAGACCGCCGGCATCGTGGCGCGCAAGGAGAGCTCGTCGGCGCGACCGGCATACACTCCGCCGAGGAGCGGTTCGACGAGCCGGTCGATGACAGCCTGGCCCAGCCGGGTGCCGATGTAGTCGCCGACCGAGACGTCGGGCTCGACCGGCCCGTCCCAGGGCTGCTCGGCGTCGAGCCGGGCCTGTTCCTCCTCGTCGAGGAGGGCGCCGAGTCCGTCGTGGCTGCTGGGGATGCCCATGAGCGTGGCGCGCGGGATCGGGTGGAGGGCCCCGCGCGACCAGATCGAGGCCAGGGTCGTCTCCGGCGCCACGATGTCGTCGCCGGCACCGAGGTCACGGATGAGGTCCACACCCTCCGGTCGCAGGGCCAGCATCGCCTCGGCGCCGACGTCGACGCGGTGACCGGCCACCTCGGCCAGCGCCAGCTTGCCGCCGACCCGGTCGGTCGCCTCGAGGAGCGTGACCCGCACGTCCGGCCCGGCGCGTCCGAGGTCGAGGGCGGCGACCAGTCCGGCCAGGCCTCCCCCGATGACGACGACGTGGCGAGACTGACCAGGGTGTGCTTCGGGCGTGGCAGGGACCATGCCTCCACGGTCTCACTTCGTGATCCATTCGAGACCGCGGGGTAGGAACCTTGATCCGGGTCCCGTCGTCCATGGCCCATCAGCCGTCGCCCCAGGGAAGCGAGCCGCCATGACCCACCGCCCCACGACCCATCGGATCGCCGGTCTGGCCCTGGCCGGCCTCCTCGCCCTCGGACTGGGCGCCTGCAGCGGTGGTGGCGCCAGCGACTCCGCCGGGGCTGCGGCCGCGGCCTCCGGCGGTCAGGTGCGTGACATGGGCGCTGCCGCTCCTGGCCAATCCGCCGCTGACGCCGCCAACCAGGCGACGGCCACACTCGCCGAGCCGAAGATCGCCCGACGCGCCGACACCGCCATCGTCGTCAAGGACATCGATGGCGCAGCAGCGCAGATCCGCACGCTCGCGGCGACCGCGGGCGGTGCGGTGCTCAACGAGTCCCTCACGAGTGGTTCGACGGACGCCTCGGCCGCCACCGTCGGGACGATGTCCATCCAGGTCCCCGCGGACAAGCTCGACGACACCCTGAGCCGGCTGGCCGAGCTCGGCGACATGGTCTCCCGCAACACCAACGCCGACGACGTCAGCGCGGCCTACGTCGACACCGAGGCCCGGGTCAAGAGCATGCAGGCGAGCGTGGACCGGATGCGCACCCTGATGAGCCAGGCGACCGCGATCAGCGACATCATCGCCATCGAGGGCGAGCTCTCGCGCCGACAGGCCGACCTGGAGGCCCTCCAAGCGCAGATGAAGTCCCTGGAGGGTCAGGTCGCGATGGCGCCGATCTCGATCCGGCTGACGACGAACCAGGTCGACCTGGGGGTCGATGGCGGTGGTTTCCTCGGTGGGCTCAAGGCCGGGTGGACCGCGTTCGTGGCCTCGGTGAACTTCCTGCTCATGGCCCTGGGAGCGCTGCTGCCCTTCGCCGTGGCCGCCGCGATCGTGCTGGTGCCCCTCGTGATGTGGCTGCGCCGACGCGCGCGCGCCGCCCACGTACCACCGGGAGGTCCAGCGGTGCCGACCGGCGTGCCGGCCCAGCCAGCGCCGACGACCCCGCAGCCCGATCTGGCCCACGCCTCGCCGGCGCCCGATCGCCCGGCGGACCCCAACTCCTGACCTCCTGACCTCACCCCCCTCCCCCGACGCGCCTCCCCTCCCTCGATTCGAGGTATTACCGCGCGGATCAACCGGCAGTTTTACCTCGAATGGGCGGAGCGGAGGGGGCGGGTCAGCGGGCGGAGATCTCGTGGACGAGCGCCACGACGCGCGTGAGCACGTCGGGATCGGTCGCCGGCAGCACGCCATGACCGAGGTTGACGATGTGACCCGGCGCCGCGCGCCCCTCCTCGACGATCTCCCGGACCCTGGCCTCGATGACCGGCCACGGCGCGAACAGGAGGGCGGGATCGAGGTTGCCCTGGACGGCATACGAACCGCCGAGGCGGGCCAGCGCATCGGTGAGCGAGACGCGGTAGTCCACGCCCACGACGTCGGCGCCGGCGGCCCCCATGAGGTCGAGCAACTCGCCGGTGCCGACACCGAAGTGGATCCTGGGCACGTCGAGGTCGGCGACACCACTGAGCACGGCGGCGGAGTGCTCCATGACGAACCGCGTGTAGTCCCGACGAGGCAGCGCGCCCACCCAGGAGTCGAAGAGCTGGATCGCGCTGGCACCGGCCTCGACCTGGATCCGCAGGAAGGCCCCCGAGATCTGGGCGAGCTGGGCGCAGAGGTCTGACCAGAGCTCCGGGTCCCCGTGCATGAGCGCCTTGGTGTGCTCGTGGTTCTTCGACGGGCCGCCCTCGACGAGGTAGGACGCGAGCGTGAACGGCGCACCCGCGAAGCCGATGAGCGGACGGGCACCCAGCTCGGCGACGATCGCCCGCACCGACTCGGTGATGTCGGGCACGTCCTCGGCGGTGAGGTCACGCAGCTGGGCCAGGTCCGCACGCGAGCGGATCGGGCGTGCGACGACCGGACCCACGCCCGGCACGATGTCGAGGTCGACGCCGACCGCCTGCAGGGGGACCACGATGTCGGAGAAGAAGATCGCCGCGTCCACGTCGTGCCGACGCACCGGCTGCAGCGTGATCTCGGTGACGAGCTCGGGGCGGCGGCAGGACTCGAGCATCGCCACGCCCTCACGCACGGCGCGGTACTCGGGCAGCGAACGCCCGGCCTGACGCATGAACCACACGGGGGCGTGCGCGACGGGCAGGCCGCGGGCGGCACGGACCAGGGCACTGTCGGCAGGAGTCACCCGGGCATCCTCGCACGACGGCGACCCGCCCACGGCGTGGCCTCACGGCCAGCGGCGACCACCCGGCATACCCTGCTGCCGTGTCCGGTCGCAGCGTCCCCGGGCGGGAGGCCACCGAGTTCTCCCGCGCCCTCGAGTCACTGCGTGCTGCCCGCCTCCGTCCCGAGGTCCGCCTCACCGAGGTGCCGGCCCCCCAACGCATCGCCCCGTATGCCGTGGCCCTCACCGCGGACGTCCTGCCGTCCGTCGGGTCGGACGACGAGCTCGCCTCGGGACGCTTCGTCCTGCTCTTCGACCCCTCGGCCCCCGAGCCCTGGAACGGCCAGTGGCGCGCCGTGACCTTCGCCCGGGCCGAGCTCGAGCCCGAGTTCGCCAGCGACCCCTTCCTCGGCCAGGTCGGCTGGTCCTGGCTGACCGACGCGCTCGACGACCGCGGGGTCGACTACACCGCCGAGGCCGGGACCGTCACCCGGGTCGTGTCCGAGTCCTTCGGCGGTCTCTCCGACAAGGACCCCAGCGTCGAGATGGAGCTCCGGGCCTCGTGGACCCCGGTCGGCGGCGTGGTCGGTGACCACCTCGTGGCCTGGTCGGACCTGCTCTGCCGGATCGCGGGGCTGCCGCCCCTGCCCGAGGGTGTCATCGCCCTGCCCGGGCCGCGCCGCTGAGGCGGCGGCGACACCATGAGCGAGACCACGACCGACCTGCACAGCCTCGACGAACCCGAGGGCGGTGTCCCGCACGTCATCGTCGAGGAGCACGAGCTCCTCGACGCCGCGGCCGCGATCGCGGCCGGCGAGGGCTCGGTGGCGCTCGATGCCGAGCGGGCCTCGGGCTACCGCTACGGGCAGCGCGCCTACCTCGTCCAGGTGCGTCGCGACGGCGCCGGCTCCTTCCTCATCGACCCGATCGCCTGCCCGGACCTGACGCCCATCGACGAGGCCATCGGCGCCGCCGAGTGGATCCTCCACGCCGCCACCCAGGACCTGGCCTGCCTCGCCGAGGTGGGCCTGCGACCGCGGCAGCTCTTCGACACCGAGCTCGCCGCCCGGATCCTCGGCCTGCCGCGCGTCGGGCTGGCGGCGGTCGTCGAGCACTACCTCGGGGCCTCGCTGGCCAAGGAGCACTCCGCCGTCGACTGGTCCACCCGGCCGCTGCCGGAGCCGTGGCTGCGCTATGCCGCCCTCGACGTCGAGGTCCTCGGCGAGCTGCGCAACCTCATGGGCGTCGACCTCGCGATGTCCGGCAAGTCCGAGTGGGCGCGCCAGGAGTTCGAGGCGCTGCTGTCGTGGACGCCCACCGAGCGCAGCGACCCATGGCGACGCACGACCGGGTTGGCGTCGATCAAGTCGCGGCGTGGCTATGCCATCGTCCGCGAGCTCTGGTACGCCCGCGACGCCATCGCGCGGGACCGGGACATCTCGGCCGGCCGGATCGCCAGCGACAAGGTCCTCATGGAGATCGCCCACGCGGGGCCCACGAGCGTGGCCGAGCTGCCGCAGGGGCATCGGCCGATCGCCCGCTACGGCCGGCAGTGGGTGGCCGCGGTGCGCACCGCGCTCGACCTGCCCGAGGCCGAGCTGCCCGAGCGCGTCGTGCGCAGCGATGGCCCCCCGCCGCAGCGCAGCTGGGCCGACAAGAACCCGCGGGCCGCCGCTCGGCTGACGGCGACGAGGACGCTGCTCACGGCCTTCGCCGCCGAGCACACGATCCCGATCGAGAACGTCTGCTCGCCGGAGCCGCTGCGCCGGGTCGTGTGGAGTCCGCCCGCGGACACCGGCGAGGCCGGGTTCGTCGAGGCGCTCCGCGCCGAGGGTGTGCGTGACTGGCAGGCGCGGATCGTGGCACCGATGCTGGCCGAGGCCTTCGCCGCGCACCCCTGAGCAGCCCCCGCAACCTCTGCTAAGACGGCTCACGTCACGTAACCCCATGGAGCTCCATGGGGTTACGTCAACTTTCCTCTGCTAGCAGAGGTTACGGCGAGGCCAGGTGGGCAGAACGCCGCTGGCGGATGGGCCAGCCCCAGCGTGACCGGGCTCACCGACGGCGTCACTGGGCCCCTTCATTACCCGCGGGTAATCTTAAGTGCGGCCCCGTGTGCGGCCAGCCATCCGCCATCACTGCGAGAGGAAGGCCTTCCGTGCCTCGTACCCTCCAGGACGTCGTCTTCGTCGACGGCGTCCGCACCCCGTTCGGCAAGGCCGGCGAGAAGGGCATCTACGCCCAGACGCGCGCCGATGACCTCGTCATCAAGTGCATCCGCGAGTTGCTGCGCCGCAACCCCGACCTGCCCAAGGAGCGCATCGAGGAGGTGGCCATCGCCGCCACCACCCAGATCGGTGACCAGGGCCTGACCATCGGGCGCCTGGCGGCCCTGCTCTCCGGCCTCCCCAACACCACCCCCGGCTACTCCGTCGACCGCATGTGCGCCGGCGCGATGACCGCCGTCACGAATGTCGCCGGCGCCATCGCCTTCGGCTCGATCGACGTCGCCATCGCCGGTGGCGTCGAGCACATGGGGCGCCACCCGATGGGTGAGGGCATGGACCCCAACCCGCGGATCATCGCCGAGAAGGTCGTCGACCCGTCCGCACTCGTCATGGGCAGCACGGCCGAGAACCTCCACGACCGCTACCCGCAGCTGACCAAGGCGCGCAGCGATGCGTATGCCGTGAACAGCCAGGCCAAGCTCGCCGCCGCCTACGCCGCGGGCAAGATCCAGCCCGACCTCGTCCCGGTGGCGACGCGTCACGCCGAGAAGGGCTGGGGTCTGGCCACCACCGACGAGCCGCCGCGTCCGGGCACGACCATGGCCGAGCTCGCCGGGCTGAAGACCCCCTTCCGTCCGCACGGCAATGTCACCGCGGGCAACGCGGCCGGTCTCAACGACGGGGCCACCGCCTGCCTGCTCGCCTCAGCCTCGGCGGCCGAGGAGCTCGGCCTCCCGGCCAAGATGCGCCTGGTCTCCTACGCGTTCGTCGGTGTCGAGCCCGAGGTCATGGGCATCGGCCCGGTGCCGGCGGCCGAGAAGGCCCTCAAGCAGGCCGGCCTGACCATCGAGGACATCGGGCTCTTCGAGCTCAACGAGGCCTTCGCCGTGCAGGTGCTGGCCTTCCTCGACCACTTCGGCATCGCCGACGACGACCCGCGCGTCAACGAGTACGGCGGCGCCATCGCGACCGGCCACCCGCTCGCCTCCTCCGGCGTGCGCCTGATGACCCAGCTCGCGGCCCAGTTCGCCGAGCACCCCGAGGTGCGTTACGGCCTGACCGCGATGTGCATCGGCATCGGCATGGGCGGCTGCGTCATCTGGGAGAACCCCCACCACGCCGACTACGGCACCGAGACGACGGAGGCCTGAGCCATGAGTGAGACCAGCTTCGACACCGAGGTCGTCACCCGGGCCATCGCCCAGGACGTCGTCCTGCCCGGCGGCGCCGGCACGCTCGCCCTCGTCACCCTCGACAACGGCCACGACCACACCAAGCCGAACACCTTCGGTCCGCAGACGATCGCCGGCCTGCAGGCGGTCGTCGACGAGCTCGCGCGCCGCGCCGAGGCCGGCGAGATCCAGGCCGTCGGCATCACCGGCAAGCCGTTCATCTTCGCCGTCGGCGCTGACCTCACCGGGGTCGGCCACGTGACCGCCCGCGACCAGGCGCTCGAGATCGCGCAGGCGGGCCACCGGGCCTTCGCCTCGATCATGGACCTGCCGGTGCCCACCTTCGCCTTCGTCAACGGCGCGGCCATGGGTGGCGGCGTCGAGATCGCGCTGGCGTGCGACTACCGCTCGATCAGCGGTGGCGTCCCGGCCGTGGCCCTGCCCGAGTGCTTCCTCGGCCTCGTGCCCGGCTGGGGTGGCTGCTACCTCCTCCCCCGGCTCATCGGTGCCGAGAAGGCCCTCAAGGTCATCATCGAGAACCCCCTGTCGATGAACCGCATGCTCAAGGGCGTCGAGGCGTATCGGCTCGGCATCGCCGACGCGATCTTCGAGCCGGCCGACTTCCTCGAGGACTCCCTCCGCTGGGCGGCGTCGATCGTCTCGGGACGGAGCACGATCACCCGCACGGCGACCACCGAGGACGCGGCCGCCTGGGACGCGGCCTGCGATGCGGCCGTCGCCGTGGCGGACGCCAAGACGGCCCGTCGCTCGCCCGCGCCCTACCGCGCGATCGAGCTCGTGCGGGCTGCCCGCACCAGCGAGCGCGCCACCGCCTTCGCGGCCGAGGACGACGCCCTCGCCGACCTGCTCATGGGCGATGAGCTCCGGGCCGGGCTCTACGCCTTCGACCTGGTCCAGCGCCGCGCAAAGCGCCCCGCGGGCGCCCCCGACCGCGCCCTGGCACGCAAGGTCACCAAGGTCGGCATCGTCGGCGCGGGCCTCATGGCCAGCCAGCTCGCGATGCTCTTCGCCCGCAACCTCGGCGTGCCGGTCGTCATGACCGACCTCGACGAGGAGCGCGTCGCCAAGGGCGTCGGCTACGTCCACGGCGAGGTCGACGGCATGCTCGCCAAGGGAAGGATCAACCAGGACAAGGCCAACTTCCTCAAGGGGCTGGTCACCGGGTCGACGAGCAAGGACGGCTTTGCCGATGCCGACTTCGTCATCGAGGCCGTCTTCGAGGAGATGTCGGTCAAGCAGCAGGTGTTCGCGGAGGTGGAAGAGGTGGTCTCGCCGGAGTGCGTCCTGGCGACGAACACCAGCTCGCTGTCGATCACCGAGATGGCCAGCAAGCTGCAGCACCCGGAGCGGGTCGTGGGCTTCCACTTCTTCAACCCGGTCGCCGTCATGCCGCTGCTCGAGATCATCCCCGGCGAGCGGACCGACGACGCGACGCTCGCCACCGCCTTCGCCACCGGCAAGGGCCTGAAGAAGACGACGATCCGCGTCAAGGACTCCGCCTCGTTCATCACCAACCGCCTGCTCGGCCGCTTCATGGGCGAGTACTCGCGCATCGTCGACGAGGGCACGTCGGTCGAGGTGGCCGACGAGGCCGTGGCCGGCCTGGCGCCGATGCCGCCGTTCGTGCTCATGGGCCTGGTCGGTCCGGCGATCGCGCTGCACAACAGCGAGACCCTGCACCGCGCCTTCGGGGACCGCTTCCACGTCTCCCCCAACCTCAAGGCCATGGTCGCGGCCAGGAAGCCGGGCTACTACACCGTCATCGACGGCAAGCAGGTGCCGGACCCCGAGGTGCTCGCCCTGCGTGAGGAGCCGGCCGACCCGGTCGCCCTCACCGCACCCGAGGTGCGCGAGCGGGTCCTCTCGGCGATCGCCGACGAGGTCGGCCGGATGCTCCAGGAGGGCGTGGTCCAGGCCCCCATGGACATCGACCTGGCGATGATCACCGGCGCCGGCTTCCAGTTCTGGAACGGCGGGATCATCCCCCTCCTCGACCGCGAGGGGATCTCGGAGAAGGTCCTCGGCCAGCGCATCCTCCCGGCCGGTGCGGCCAGCGTGCGCGCCTGAGCCAGGGCGCACGGACCCGCGAAGGTGAGCGGACGGCATACCGAATGGGGTATGCCGTCCGCTCACCTTCTCGATGTGCACCCATCTCACATGTGATCTACGCTTGACGGGTGAGTGACTCGACCTACCTCAATCGCATCGGCACCCTGATCCGCGATGCTCGGCGCCACAAGGGCCTGACGCAAAGCGAATTGGCGGACCTGCTGGCGACCAGCCAGAGTGCGGTGGCCCGAATCGAGCAGGGCAAGCAGAACCTCAGTCTTGAGATGCTGGCCCGGATCGGTGAAAAGCTCGACAGCGAGTTCGTCTCGCTCGGCACCGGCGGCCCGCAGCACCTGCGCATCGTGGGTGGGCAGCAGCTCTCCGGCTCGATCCCGGTCAAGACGAGCAAGAACGCCGCCGTCGGCCTGCTCTGCGCCGCCCTGCTCAACAAGGGCCGGACGACGCTGCGCAACCTCGCCCGCATCGAGGAGGTCAACCGGATCATCGAGGTCCTCACCTCGGTCGGCGTCAAGGTCCGGTGGCTGCCCGACAGCAGCGACCTCGAGATCATCCCCCCGGCGCGCCTCGACCTCGACGCCATCGACCTCGACGCCGCCCGCCGCACGCGCACCATCATCATGTTCCTCGGGCCGCTGCTGCACGAGTACGGCCGCTTCGAGCTCCCCTATGCCGGGGGCTGCGACCTGGGCACGCGCACGGTCGAGCCGCACATGACGGCGCTGCGCGCGTTCGGGCTCGAGGTCGCCGCCACCCACGGCTTCTACGAGGCGACCGTCCACGAGGACGGGACGCTGCCCGGGGACCGCTCGGTCATCCTCACCGAGCGGGGCGACACCGTCACCGAGAACGTGCTCTTCGGCGCGGCCCGCCACCCGGGCCGGACCATCATCCGCAATGCCTCCCCCAACTACATGGTCCAGGACGTCTGCTTCTTCCTCGAGAAGCTCGGCGTGCAGATCGAGGGCATCGGCACGACGACCCTGACGGTCACCGGCGTCGAGCACATCGACGTCGACGTCGAGTACTCCCCCAGCGAGGACCCGATCGAGGCGATGAGCCTGATCGCCGCGGCCGTCGTCACCAAGAGCTCGATCACCATCGAGCGGGCGCCCATCGAGTTCCTCGAGATCGAGCTCGCCACGCTCTCGCTCATGGGGCTGCGCTATGACATGACAGAGGAGTACCTCGCCGACAACGGGCACACCCGCCTCGTCGACCTCACGATCCACCCCGGCCCGCTCAAGGCGCCGATCGACAAGATCGCGCCGATGGCCTTCCCGGGACTGAACATCGACAACCTGCCGTTCTTCGCCCTCATCGCCGCGTGTGCCGAGGGCACGACGATGATCCACGACTGGGTCTACGAGAACCGCGCGATCTACCTCACCGAGCTGAACAAGGTGGGCGCGCAGGTCCAGCTGCTCGACCCGCACCGGGTCATGGTCACCGGGCCGACGCCGAAGTGGCGCGCGGCCGAGGTCATGTGCCCGCCGGCGCTGCGGCCGGGCGTGGTCATCCTGCTTGCGATGCTCGCCGCCCCGGGCACCTCGGTGCTGCGCAATGTCTACGTCATCAACCGCGGCTACGAGGACCTCGCCGAGCGGCTCAACGCCCTGGGCGCGACGATCGAGACCTTCCGCGACATCTGAGGCCGGGCGACACGCCCGTTGAGTGGACCCTTTTCCGTCCCGGGGGACGGAAAAGGGTCCACTCATCGCCGGTCAGGCGACCGTTCGCAGGGGCCGGACCTTCGGGAATCTCTCCGCTCAGCGCAGGCGGTCGCGCAGGGCGTTGGTGACGACGTCCGGCGTCAGGCCGCACGCCTCGAGCACCTGACCGCGTGAGCCGTGGTCGAGGAACTCCCGCGGGAGCCCGAAGGTGTCGACCGGCACGTCGAGACCGGCCAGCCGGACGGCATACGCGACCTGTGAGCCGATGCCACCGACGACGGAGTTGTCCTCGACGACGGCGACCCGGCGGGCCGAGCCGGCGAGCGTGACAACGCCGCTCGGCACGGGCAGCGCCCACACCGGGTCGACGACCCGCACGCGCAGACCCTCGGCGGTGAGCTTCTCCGCTGCGGCCAGGGCCGTGGTGACCATCGAGCCGATGCCGACGAGCAGCAGGTCGACCTCACCCTCGTCCGGCTCGGCGAGGACGTCGACGCCCTCGACCGTGCGGAGCGCGAGGATCGGGTCGCCCACGGTCCCCTTGGGGAAGCGGATGACCGACGGCGCGTCGTCGATGTCGACCGCCGCGCGGAGGGCGATCGGGATCTGCTGCCCATCACGCGGCGCAGCCAGGTGCAGGCCGGGCACGACGCCGGCGATGGTCATGTCCCACATGCCGTGGTGGGAGGCGCCATCGGGGCCCGTTACGCCGGAGCGGTCGAGGACGAACGTGACGCCGGCCTTGTGGAGGGCACAGTCCATGAGGACCTGGTCGAAGGCGCGGTTGAGGAAGGTCGCATAGATCGCGACGACCGGGTGCAGGCCGGTGAAGGCCAGCCCGGCGGCCATCGTCGCCGCGTGCTGCTCGGCGATGCCGACGTCGAAGATGCGCTCGGGGTAGGCGTCGGCGAAGGGCCGCAGGCCGACCGGGATCATCATCGCCGCGGTGATGCCGACGACATCGGGCCGCTCGGCGCCGATCTCGACCATGGCGTCACTGAACTCGTCGGTCCAGCTGCGGCCGGCGATCTGGATCGGCAGGCCGGTCTCGGGGTTGATCACGCCGATGCCGTGGAACTGGTCGGCCTCGTCGTTCTCGGCGTGGTCGTAGCCCCGGCCCTTCTGGGTGAGGACGTGGACGAGGACCGGGCCCCCGAAGGACTTGGCCTTCTTCAGGGCGTGCTCCAGGGCGAGGGTGTCGTGGCCGTCGACCGGTCCGACGTACTTCAGGCCGAGGTCCTCGAAGAGGCCCTGCGGCGCGACGATGTCCTTCAGGCCCTTCTTCATGCCGTGGAGCGCTTCGTACATCACGCCGCCGACGACCGGCGTGCGGTGGAGCGTGGCCTTGCCCCAGTCGAGCACCCGCTCGTAGTTGCGCGTCGTGCGCAGGGTCGCGAGGTGGTCGGCGAGCCCGCCCTTGGTGGGGGCGTAAGAGCGTTCGTTGTCGTTGACGACGACGACGAGCGGCAGGTCGGTCTCGGCGGCGATGTTGTTGAGGGCCTCCCAGGCCATCCCGCCGGTGAGCGCCCCGTCACCGATGACGGCGACCGTATGCCGTCCGCTCTCCCCCCGCACTCGGCGCCCCTCGGCGATGCCGTGGGCCCAGGACAGGGACGCCGAGGCGTGCGAGCTCTCGACGACGTCGTGCTCGGACTCGGCGCGGCTGGGGTAGCCGGACAGGCCCCCCTGCTGGCGCAGGCCGGAGAAGTCCTGGCGACCGGTGAGCAGCTTGTGGACATAGGACTGGTGCCCGGTGTCGAAGACGATCGCGTCCCTCGGGCTGTCGAAGACACGGTGCAGGGCCATGGTCAGCTCGACGACGCCGAGGTTGGGACCGAGGTGGCCACCGGTGCGGGAGACCTGCTCGACGAGGAAGGCGCGGATCTCCGCCGCGAGCGCGGGCAGCTCGTCCTCGGGGACGGACCTGAGGTCCGCAGGCTCCTGGATGCGCTCCAGCAGGGTCACAACGTCTCCTGGCAGTCGTCGGTCAACCGTCCAAGTCTAGGCGCAGGCACGGTGCTCGGCCTGCTCCCCCGGTGGGCGCACGGTGTGAAACCTGTGACGTTGCCCTCCCGTCCCGGCCCCCGTGCGTGCCGACCGAGCCGTATGCCGCACCCCTGGCACGCGTCCACCTCGCCTCACAGGCGCGGGACGAAGACCTTGCCTTCCATGGCCTCGAGGACGAGCGAGGCGGACCGTCGCACCTCGACCAGGCGCGCGCCCTCGCGGGCCAGCACCTCCAGGACATCGGTGAGGGCATCGGCGGAGACCTGCTCGGCCAGGTCCACCCGGAGCCCGCGGTAGGCCAGTCGCATCGTGGCCAGCTGCCCCTCGAGGTGCCGCAGGGTCAGCCAGGCGAGCACGATCGGGTGGCGCCGCCACGCGGCATACAGGCGGTAGTCCGCCGGGCACTGGTCGAGCAACCACGCCACCGCCGCGAGCTGCCAGCCGGCGACCTCGGGCGGGGGCACCCGCGGCGGCCACCCCGGCGGCCCCGAGCGCGCGGCACCCGGCGACCCCGGGCTGGCCGCCCGTCGCGGTGGTGCTGCCGCCTCGAACATGCGTTCGATCATAGCCCTCGGGCCCCGGGGTGGGGATGGAGGGACCTGCCCACATGGCGGACACGACGCGACAGGTCAACATAAGGGTCCGTTATGGTTTAGATCATGTCGCGTGATCTGTCTGTGCGCTCCACGAAGCGCCGCCACGTCGACCTGCTGCGTGTCGCGTCCAACCTCATGTGTCGCTGACCCGCACGGGCACCAGCCCGTCCTCCCGCCCTCGGGCGCCTCCCGCGCCCATCGCCCACCGGTCGACGCTGCCCGGATCCCAGACCTGCACCTCAGGAGCCCTCCCATGACGCTTGCCCCCGAACGTGCCCTGCGCGCACCCCGCGCCGGCCGCAGCAACGGCCAGTGGGCGGTCGACGGCCGCGCCCCGCTCAACGCCAACGAGGAGTTCAAGGCCGCCGGTGGCGGGCTCGAGGTCCGCGAGCGGATCGAGACGATCTACGCCAAGCAGGGCTTCGCCTCGATCCCGGACGAGGACCTCCACGGCCGCTTCCGCTGGATGGGCCTCTACACCCAGCGTCGCCCCGGCATCGAGGGCGGCCGCACCGCCCAGCTGGAGACGCACGAGCTCTCCGACGAGTACTTCATGCTCCGCGTCCGCACCGACGGCCTGGCCCTGAGCCCCACCCAGGTCCGGGTGCTCGCCGACCTCTCCGAGCAGTTCGCCCGGGGCACGGCCGACATCTCCGACCGCCAGAACATCCAGTACCACTGGATCCGCGTCGAGGACATGCCCCAGATCTGGGAGCGCCTGGAAGCCGTCGGGCTCATCACGACCGAGGCCTGCGGTGACACTCCCCGCGGCTTCCTCGCGAGCCCGCTCGCCGGCATTGCCGCGAGCGAGATCATCGACCCCACGCCCGTCATCGCGCAGATCCGCGAGCGCTTCATCGGCGACCCGGACCTGGCCAACCTGCCGCGCAAGTTCAAGTCGGCGATCACCGGCCACCCGAGCCTGGACGTCGTCCACGAGATCAACGACATCTCCCTCGTCGGGGTCCACCATCCCGAGCTCGGACCCGGCTACGACCTCTGGGTCGGCGGCGGCCTCTCCACGGCCCCACGCCTGGCCGAGCGCCTCGGTGCCTTCGTCCCGCCGGAGCGCGCCGCCGAGGTCTGGCACGGGGTCATCCGCCTCTTCCGCGACTACGGCTTCCGCCGCCTGCGCACCAAGGCGCGCCTGAAGTTCCTCCTCGCGGACTGGGGCACCGAGCGCTTCCGCGAGGTCCTGGAGACCGAGTACCTCGACGCGCCCCTCCCGGACGGACCGCCGCCGGCCACCCCGACCGGGCCCGCGGACCACGTGGGCGTCCAGCGCCAGAAGGACGGCCGGTATGCCGTGGGCGCGGCTCCCGTCGTCGGTCGCGTCGGCGGGCCGGTCCTGGGCGGACTGGCCGACCTGCTCGACGACCTCGGCGGCGGGCGGATCGCCCCGACGCCCCACCAGAAGCTCGTCGTCCTCGACGTGCCGGAGGACAGGGTCGAGGAGGTGGAGCAGCGGCTCGAGGCGCTCGGCCTGTCCACGCGGCCCACTCCCTTCCGTCGGGCCACCATGGCGTGCACCGGGATCGAGTTCTGCAAGCTGGCCATCGTCGACACCAAGGACACGGCGGCGGCGACGATCGCCGAGCTCGAGACCCGCCTCCTCGATGTCGCCCTCGACCGGCCGATCTCGCTCAACCTCAACGGCTGCCCCAACTCCTGCGCCCGCATCCAGGTGGCGGACATCGGCCTCAAGGGCCAGCTCGTCCCGGGTCCGGACGGGGAGAACGTCCCCGGTTTCCAGGTCCACCTCGGCGGCGGGCTCGCCGGGCAGGACCTGTCCGACGGCGAGCTCGGGCGCACCGTCCGTGGGCTCAAGGTCACGGCCGATGAGCTCACCGACTACGTCGAGCGGGTCACTCGCCGCTTCGTCACCGATCGGGAGGAGGGCGAGAGCTTCGCCCACTGGGCCCACCGCGCGGACGAGGAGGCACTGTCGTGAGTGCGCAGACAGCCACCGCCGGGACGCCCGGCCGCAGCCGCAGCGCCGACGACCTGCGCGCTCTCGCCAGCGAGGGCGCCGCGCTCGGCGAGGTGTCCGCCGACGAGGCCCTGGCCTGGCTCGCCGGGCGCGTGGGGCCACGCGTCGCCGTCGCCTGCTCGATGGCCGACGGGGTGCTGCCGCACCTGGTCTCCCAGCACCTGCCCGGGGTCGACGTGCTCTTCCTCGACACCGGCTACCACTTCCTCGAGACCCGCATCGCCCGTGACGAGGTGGCCGACCGGCTCGATGTCACGGTCGTCGACGTCCTGCCCGAGCTCACCATCGCGGAGCAGGCCGCGGCCCACGGCCCCGATCTCTTCGCCCGCGACCCGGCCCTGTGCTGCGAGATCCGCAAGATGGCCCCGCTGGCCCGGGCCCTGCGGAGCCATGACGCCTGGGTGACCGGGGTCCGTCGTGAGGAGGCTCCCACCCGCACCACCACCCCGCTGGTCTCCTTCGACGAGCGCCACGGACTGATCAAGGTCAACCCGCTCGCCGCGTGGTCCTTCGACGACCTCCTTGCGTATGCCGCCCAGCACGCCGTGCCGCTGAACCTCCTTCTCTCCCAGGGCTACCCGTCCATCGGGTGCGAGCCCTGCACCCGCCCGGTCGCCCCGGGCGCCGACCCCAGGTCGGGCCGCTGGGCCGGCCTGGCCAAGACCGAATGCGGGATCCACACATGAGCCTGACCCTTGACCAGAGCACCCGCGCCCGCCACGACGCGACCACCGGGGAGGCGCCCGAGGTGAGCGGTCGGCATACCTCGTTGTCCCAGCTGGACCACCTCGAGGCCGAGGCGATCCACGTCATCCGCGAGGTCGTCGGTGAGCTGGAGCGGCCCGTGCTGCTCTTCAGCGGCGGCAAGGACTCGGTCGTCATGCTGCACCTGGCGGTGAAGGCGTTCTGGCCGGCGCCGGTCCCGTTTCCGGTCCTGCACGTCGACACCGGGCACAACTTCCCCGAGGTCCTCGCCTTCCGCGATGCCACCGTCGAGCGCCTCGGACTGCGCCTCGTCGTGGAGAAGGTGCAGGACTGGATCGACGACGGGCGCCTGCGGGAGCGCGCCGATGGCACGCGCAACCCGCTCCAGACCCAGCCCCTCCTCCACGCGATCGCGCAGGGGCGCTTCGACGGCGTCTTCGGCGGCGGGCGCCGCGACGAGGAGAAGGCCCGCGCCAAGGAGCGCATCGTCAGCCTGCGCGACGACTTCGGTCAGTGGGACCCGCGCAACCAGCGACCCGAGCTGTGGCACCTGCTCAACCCGCGGCACCGGGCCGGCCAGCACGTGCGCGCCTTCCCGCTGTCGAACTGGACCGAGCTCGACGTCTGGCGGTACATCGAGCGCGAGGAGATCGCGCTGCCGGAGCTCTACTACGCCCACGAGCGGGACGTCTTCCGGCGCGACGGCATGTGGCTCGCGGTCGGCCCGTGGAGCCAGCCGCGGGAGGGCGAGCAGGTCGAGCGCCGCGTCGTGCGCTATCGCACGGTCGGCGACATGAGCTGCACCGGCGCCGTCGACTCGCCAGCCGCCAGCGTCGCGGAGGTCGTGGCCGAGGTCGCCGCCTCCACGCTCACCGAGCGAGGCGCCACCCGCGCCGACGACCGGCTCTCCGAGGCCGCCATGGAGGACCGCAAGAAGGAGGGCTACTTCTGATGAGCGCTGCACCAGCCACGCTGCTGCGCCTGGCCACGGCCGGGTCGGTCGACGACGGCAAGTCCACGCTCGTGGGCCGACTGCTCCACGACTCCAAGGCGATCCTCGCCGACCAGCTCGAGGCCGTGGAGCGGGTGAGCCGGGACCGCGGCCTCACCGGCGCCGACCTCGCGCTCGTCACCGACGGCCTGCGCGCCGAGCGCGAGCAGGGCATCACCATCGACGTGGCCTATCGCTACTTCGCGACCGACCGGCGCTCCTTCGTGCTCGCCGACTGCCCCGGTCACGTGCAGTACACCCGCAACACCGTCACCGGCGCGAGCACGGCGGATGTCGTCGTGCTCCTCGTCGACGCCCGCAAGGGCGTGCTGGAGCAGACCCGTCGGCACCTGGCCGTGGCGGCGCTGCTGCGGGTGCCGCACGTCGTCCTCGCCGTCAACAAGATCGACCTCGTGGACGACGCCCAGTCGACCTTCCTCACGGTCGCCGCGGAGGCGCACGAGGTCGCCCTCGGGCTCGGGCTGAGCGACCTGCGTGCCATCCCGGTCTCGGCCCTCCACGGGGACAACGTCGTCGACCGGTCGACGAGCACGCCGTGGTACGCCGGGCCCAGCCTGCTCGAGGTCCTCGAGATGCTCCCGGTCGGTGAGGTCGACGACGGTGACCTCCGACTGCCCGTGCAGGTCGTCATCCGCCCGCAGGGCGCGGTCCGCGGAGGGGCGGACCGCGACTTCCGGGGCTACGGCGGCCGCCTCGACTCGGGCACCCTGCGCGTGGGCGATCCGGTCGAGGTGCTGCCGAGCGGGCGACGCTCCACGGTGCGCCGCCTCTGGCTCGGCGACCGGGAGATCGCCGAGGCGGTCGCACCGCAGTCGGTCACGGTCGAGCTCGACGACGAGATCGACATCAGCCGCGGCGACGTGCTCGCAGCGGTGGGGACGGCGGCGGCACGCCGAGAGTTCAGCGCCACCCTGTGCTGGCTGGCGGACACGCAACTGCGCCCCGGGTCGCGCCTGCTCCTCAAGCACGGCACCCGCACGGTCAACACCATCGTGCGGGGCCTGCGCAGCCGCCTCGACCTCGACCGCCTCGACCACGAGCCGACGGATGCTTTGTCGCTCAACGACATCGGCGTCGTGGACCTCCTCGTCTCCGAGCCGCTCCCGGTGACCGCGTATGCCGTTTCGCGCCACTCGGGGGCCTTCCTCCTCATCGACCCCAGCGACGGCAACACGCTCGCCGCCGGGCTCGTGGCGGACTGAGCCATGGCACTGCCCCTGGCCCTGGACCTGCGCGGTCGAGCTGTCGTCGCCGTCGGCGGCGGCCCGGTGTCGGCCCGCCGAGTGACTGCGTTCGTCGCGGAGGGTGCGCAGGTCACGGTGATCGCGCCGTGGCTGTGCGAGGACCTGGTCGACCTGGTCGCCGAGGACGCCATCCGCTGGATCGCCCGCGACTATGCCGGCTCCGCCGACCTTGCCGGGGCCCGGCTGGTCCACACCGCCACCGGCGACCCCTCGACCGATGACGCGGTCGCCGCCGACAGCGAGCTCCTCGGCCTGTGGTGCGTGCACGCCGCCGACGCCGAGCGCACCCCGGCGGCGGTCCTCGCCCGGACCTCCGTCGACCTGCCCGACGGGCGGGTCACGGTGGCCGTCCATGCGTCCGCGGACCCCCGCCGAGCCGTGGCCGTCCGGGACGCCATCGCCACGTCGCTGACGACCGGGTCCCTGCCGCTTCAGCCCCAGCGACCCCGCACCGGGAGCGGCTGGGTGGCCCTCGTCGGAGGTGGCCCCGGACACGAGGACCTCATGACCCTTCGCGCCCGGCAACTGCTGGCCACCGCCGACGTGGTCGTCGTCGATCGCTTGGCACCGCGAGGCCTGCTGAGCACCCTCCCCACGACGGTGCGCGTCATCGACGTCGGCAAGGCACCACAACGCCATGCCGTCCCGCAGGACCAGATCAACGCGATCCTCGTCGAGGAAGCCCTCGTCGGCCACGGTGTGGTCCGCCTCAAGGGCGGCGACCCCTACGTCCTGGGGCGCGGCGGTGAGGAGCGGCTCGCCTGCGAGGCACACGGCATACCGGTCGAGGTGGTGCCCGGGGTGACGAGCGCGATCTCGGTGCCGGCCGCGGCCGGCATCCCGGTGACGCACCGCGGCCTGGCCCGAGGGTTCACCGTCGTCACCGGGCATGAGGACCTGCCCGACCTGCCGACCGGCCGCGACCACACGCTCGTGCTCCTCATGGGCGTGGCCGCTCTCCGCACCACGACCACCGACCTCCTCGCCGCGGGCCGTGATCCCGAGTGCCCGGTGGCGATCGTCGAACGCGGCTGGCTGCCCGACCAGCGGGTCACCGTCGGCACCGTCGCGACCATCGCCGACATCGCCGACCAGGTCGGCGTCGAGAACCCCGCCGTCATCGTCATCGGTGACGTCGTCACCGTGAGCCCCCACTTCCCCGGCGCCTGAGCGCCCCGAGCCAGTCCACCACCCCAGGAGACCCACATGCGCAAGCTCCTCACCTTCGCCCTCGTCGGCTTCGGCGCCCAGCTCGTCGACGGGGCCATGGGCATGGGCTACGGGGTCACGTCGACCTCGCTCCTGCTCCTGGCCGGCCTGACCCCAGCCGTCGCCAGCGCGTCGGTGCACCTCGCCGAGCTCGGCACCAACATCGCCTCCGCGGTGACCCACTGGAAGCTCGGCAACGTCGACTGGCGCCTCGTCGGCCGGCTCGGCGTGCCGGGGGCGATCGGCGCCTTCGCCGGCGCAACGATCCTCTCGCGGCTCTCGACGGAGGCAGCGGCCCCCGTGATGGCCGCCATCCTGCTCGTGCTCGGGGCCTACATCCTGATCCGCTTCGCCCTGCGCCCCCCGGCCGTGGCCTCGGCGCGCGTGTCGCCCCACGGCAAGAAGCTGCTCTCCCCGCTCGGCCTCGTCGGGGGCTTCATCGACGCCACGGGTGGCGGCGGGTGGGGACCGGTCACCACCACGACCCTGGTCTCGGCCGGCAAGACCTCGCCGCGCACCGTCGTCGGCTCGGTCGACACCTCCGAGTTCCTCGTGACCGCCTTCGCCAGCCTCGGCTTCCTCATCGGCTTGGGCACGGCGGGGATCAACTTCGGCTTCGTCGGGGCGCTGCTCGTCGGCGGTCTGCTCGCTGCGCCACTGGCGGCCTGGCTGGTCAGTCGCCTCCCTGCGGCCGTCCTCGGCGTCGGTGTCGGCGGCCTGGTCATCATCACCAGCCTGCGCACGCTGACCAAGAGCGTTGACCTCGTCGCCACGAATGCCGGCATCCTGCGAGCGGTTGCCCTCTCGGCGTGGGCGCTCGCCATCGGCATTGCCGTGGTGCGCCACCGCCGCTCCTCGTCCTCCCCCGAGCGTCCCGAGGCGCGGGACGACGAGCTGGTCACCGCTGCCTCGTGACCTCGGTCGTCCTCGCCGCGCACGGCACCCGGTCACCTGCCGGACAAGCCGCGTATGCCGCGCTGCTCACCGCCGTCCGGGCTCGCCTGCCGCACCTGCCGGTCGACCTGGGCTTCGTCGACGTGCAGCAGCCGACGCTGGCTGAGGTGGTCGATGCCGCACCCACCCCGCCGGTGATCGTGCCGCTGTTCCTTGCCGCTGGGGTGCACGTGCGCCACGACGTCCCGGCCGCTGCAGCGCGGCGCCCGGGGTCCGCGGTCCTGCTCCACCTCGGAGGGTGGGGCGAGGTCGAGCAGGTGCACCTTGATCGGCTTCGTGGGAGTGAGCCCGGCCGAGTCGTGCTCGTCGCCGCGGGGTCCTCCGACCCGGACGCGCGTGACGAGGTGGCAGAACTCGCCGCACGGCTCGCCGACCGCAGCGGACGATCGGTGGTCCATGCCTTCCTCGGCGGCGAAGGTCCCCATGTCGATGCCGTGCTGACGCCAGAGGACCTCGTCCTCAACCACCTCCTCGCACCGGGCCACTTCGCGGACCGGCTGCGGGAGCGGGAGTCCGCCCACGGCATACCGGTCTCTGCGCCATTGCTGACGACGGCAACCGATGCCATGGCGGACGCCATCTCCCGCCGCGTCGCACAGTTCTCCTGATTCGCTTCCCCATCGAGTGGTCAGTTTGTGCCGCTTTCAGCTCTCTCACAGCGACGCAAAGTGACCTCTCGAAACGCGGTCAGGCAGCCCAGCGGATCGGGAGGCGCTTGACGCCGCGCTGGAAGTTCGAGCGCAGCAAGGCCGGCTCTCCTGCCGCCTCGATCCACGAGGTACGCGACAGCACCTCCGTAAAGATGGCGGTCATCTGCACGCGGGCGAGGTTGGCGCCGAGGCAGACGTGCGGGCCGTGCCCGAAGGCGAGGTGGGCCCTGGGAGGCGGGCGGACGGCATACCGGTCGATGTCGAAGGTGTCGGGTGAGGGGTAGACGGACTCGTCCCGGTTGGCCGCAGCGAAGGACACGACCACCTTGTCGCCGGGCGAGATCGCCTGTCCGGCAAGGGTGGTGGAGCGAGTGGCGGTGCGCCGGAAGGTCATCACCGGGGTCCACCAGCGCAGCATCTCCTCGACGGCCGCGGGGATCCGGCGTGGGTCCTCCCGCAGGGCCCGCTGCGCCTCCGGGTGCGCCAACAAAGCCGCCATCCCACCCGGTATGCCGTTGCGCAGGGTCTCGTTGCCGGCGACGGCGAAGAGCCAGAAGAGGTTCTCGAACTCCTCGAGGGTGACCACTCCCCCGCCGTCATCACGGCTGCCCATGAGGATCGACATGATGTCCTCGCCGGGCGCCTCCCGCTTCGCCGCGCCGAGGAGGTGGGCATAGCGATAGAGATCCGGCATGCCGTCCCGGGAGCGGGGGTCCGGCATCCGGCCGTTCGGGCCCGGCGGCGGACGCAACGCCAGCGCCTCCCGGGCGAACGGCGAGCCGGACGTCGAGTCGAACGAGGCACTCACCGCATAGTCCGGGTCCTGCCAGCCGATGACGCGATTCGCCCAGTCGAACATCAGCCAGCGGTCCTCGCTGGGCATCCCGAGCAGGTCGGCGAGGACGAGCAGCGGCAGGTCGGCGGCGACCTCCTTGGCGAAGTCGACCTCCTCGGGTCCGGCCAGCATGCGATCGACGATGGCGCGAGCATGGTCGCGCACGCGGTCCTCGAGCGCTCGGACAGCGCGTGGCGTGAACGAGGCGTGGAGGAGTCGCCGGAGCCGGGTGTGCTCCGGCGGGTCCATGTTGAGCATCATCGCCCGGACGTAGCGCAGGTCCTCCTCCCGCTCGGGGTCGCGGATCTGGGTGCCGCCGAGCGCCGACGAGAAGGTGGCGGGGTCGCCCAGGACCGTGCGGACGTCACTGTGCCGCAGCACCAACCAGTAGCCGGGGCCCTGGGGCCACCCGGGCAGGTGTGGCTCCTCGACCCGCACGATGCCGTGCTCGCGGCGCAGGTCCGCGAGCACGGCATACGGGACGCCGGTCTCGTAGGTGACCGGGTCGTGGAGGAGCGCCGTGGGCACGCGTCAGCCGGCGATGAAGCGATTGATCGAGGTGGCCAACGCCACGGGGGTCTCGAACATCGGGTAGTGCCCGGCGTTGGGCATGACCTCGATCGTGGCGTTGGGGAAGTTCGGGGCGTAGGTCTGGTTGACCGTCGCCTCCCCGAGGGCGGGGTCGTGCTCGCCGGGGATGACGAGCATCGGCGTCTCGTTGCCGCTGACCTCGTCGAGGAAGTCGGCATTGGCCCAGGCCTCGACGGCGCCGCGGAAGCCCTCGACCGAGGAGTGCGCCCGTGACCAGTCGACGATGGACTGGACGAACTGTGGGGCCAGGCGGTTGCCGGTCGTGAAGTCGATGATCCCGAAGCGCCTGCCGTCGTCGTCGGGGGCGCCGAAGAAGAGGTCCTTGCCGCCCTCGTCCAGGGGTGTGGGAGAGGCACCGACGGGGGTGATCGCGACGAGCTTGTCCACGCGGTCCGGGGCCTTGGCGAGGACCCGGAGGACCTCGGCGCCACCCATCGAGTGGCCCACCAAGGAGAAGGTCTGTGCGCCGAGCTCGTCGGCGAGCGATAGGACGTCACCGGCGACCTCGTCGAGCGAGTAGTCACCCGCCTCGTCCACGCGCGCGCCATAGCCGCGGTTGTCGGTGAACACCCAGGTGGCGACCTCGGGGTCGAGGTAGTCGGGGAAGCTGCCCCAGCCGTCGGCCGAGCCGAACCAGCCGTGGAGGAGGAAGACGGTCTTCGGGCCGTGGCCGACGGTGCGGTGCGGGATGGACATGCTGCGACTCCTTTGCCAACTCGGGTGTCTGCTCCCGACCCTAGCGACCTGCTGCTGCGGCAGGCAGTGAATGCGGCGAGCATGTCAGGCCGGTCACGGCCGGCGGGCGGACGCAGCCGTAGGGTGGCGCTCATGACCGACTACCAGCCGGCCACCTCCCGTCCGTGGCGCCCGGCCTCCTGCAGCTGGTGTGGCGAGGCGTCCTTCGATCCTGGCTTCCTCCAGGACAGCGGCGAAGGGTCGCAGGGGGCTCTCCGGTGGGTCACGGGCGCGTTGGAGCGCGGCTTCTTCGGCGGCGCGAAGAGTTTCGGCCGGGAGCGACGCGACGTCCAGGGCGCGCGCTGCTCGGCCTGCGGTCACCTCGAGCTGTTCGTCCGATGAGCACCTTCCTGCCGCGGCAGTTGCTGCGCGTCGCTCACAGCTATCGCGCCTCGGGTGCCGACTTGCCCTTCGGCGACCCGCTCCGGGCGCACGGTGTGGCCATGGAGGGGTACTTCTGGCGGATCACCGATGCCGACCGTGGGCGTTCGCTCATCGCCCTCATCGGGGTCAACCGCGATCGGGTCGGCGGGCACTGGGCGACCCTCGGCCTCGGAGCCTGGCCTGCGCCGGTGCTCGCCCTTCGCGAGGCCGAGGTCGGCTGGGCTGACCCGGCGCGGCTCGGTGCCCTGGCTCGCGACGGGGAGGGAGCGGAGATCTTCTTCGGCGACGAGAACCGAGTGCGTGTCGACCTCGGCGAGGGCGCGCAGCTCGACATCGCGGTGGACGAGGCCCGCCCGTGGACCAGTGCCGGGGGCGGTCGCGCACTGGGCGGGTCGAGCATCTTCCAAGCGGTGCCGGCGCTCAACCAGTACTGGCACCCCTGGCTGCTCGGTGGCCGCGTGACCGGCAGCGCCCGGGTCGGCGACGAGGTCTGGGAGTTCGATGGCGCCCAGGTCTATGGCGAGAAGAACTGGGGCAAGGAAGGCTTCCCCGACGCCTGGTGGTGGGGCCAGGCGCAGGGGTTCGCCGAGCGGGAGGCCTGTGTCGCCTTCGCCGGGGGTCAGGTCCACTCGGGGCCGTTGCGCACCGAGGTGACGGCCCTGGTCGTGCGGCTGCCCGACGGTCAGGTCGTCCGCCTGGGCAACCCGGGTCTCTCCCCTGTCAGCGCCCGCGTCACCGACGACACCTGGGCCCTGCGCGGGAAGTCGCTGTCCGGGTGGACCATCGACGTCCACGCCACCGCCCCGCTGCGCGATGCCCACGTCCTCCCGGTGCCGCTGCCCAGCGAGCGTCGCAACACCGCAGGTGCGATCGAGCACTTGGGCGGCCAACTCAGCGTCGAGGTGCGCCACCGCGGAAGCGTTGTCTGGCAGGGGCATTCGACGTTGGCCGGCCTGGAGCACGGTGGCCTGGCTCGGGCCGAGGCCGAGCTGCGCCGCCGCGGCGTACCAGCCGGCGCGACGGGCGCGCCCCCGAACGGTGCCTGACCTCTCCCCCTGCGCAAAGACTGCTCACTGGCGCAGGTATCGCTGCGCCATCCACCAACATCTGCGCACGAGGGGCGCCCAGACTGCTCACTGGCGCAGGTATCGCTGCGCCATCCACCAACATCTGCGCACGAGGGGCGCACAGACTGCTCGCGGGCGCAGGTATCGCTGCGCCAGTCACCAACATTTGCGCAGGGTTACGACCGGCGCGCAGCCGAACGGGACGTGACCGGCCGTCAGCACCACTTCGTGGCGAGGGTCTCCAGGACGCTGAGGGTGCGCGCCGTCCCGGTGCCCAGCGCCTTGAACTCCTTGCTGACGAGGACCTTGGACGTGTGGATGTTCCCCTCCAGGAGGGCGTAGGCCGCCCGGCCGCGCACGACCACCCGCTCCCCCTCGACACTGCGCGCCTCGGCGGCGGCCGCTCGGTCCACCGAGGGCGCGGCGTCATAGAGGCTGACGTAGTGCGAACCCACCGGTCCGAACTCGTCCTCGAGCGCGCGACCGACGCGGGCGACCTCCACCAGCTCCTCCGGAGTCAGCACGATCGTCGGCACGGCGAACCCTCGGTCAGCCTCGTATGCCGTCTCCAGGCTTCGCTGGACAGCTGCGGCTGAGCGTTGGCGGGACTCCAGGCGGACGTTGCCCGAGTTGATGTGGGTCAGCACGCCCGTGCCACCGGCTGCTTCCGTCGCGGCTCGCACGTCGCTCATCGGAAACTTGCGCGTGGCGCCGAGGTTGATGGCGCGCAGGAAGGCGATGTAGCTGGGCATGCCTGCGACTCAGGCGAATCGGCCGAGGAAGCCGAGGAGTCGGGCCTGCAGCAGCTCGGCCGAGCCCGCGTCGAACTCCGCCTCGAGGCCGTCGTCGAAGAACAGGTGCCCCGACCCGGGATAGGTGTAGTCCGACACGTCCGAGCCGGCCTGGCAGGCCACGCGCGTCAGCGCAGCGACGTCCCCGTCCATCCACGGGTCGTCGATCGCGTGGTGCAGAGCCAGCGGCACGCCAGCGCGCCACACCGGCTCGGTCCACCCGTCATAGAAGCCGCCACCACCGACGAGGATCGCGCCGACGATGTCCTCCCGCTGCTGGGCCCACTCCTGGGCCGTCCCGGCCCCCATCGAGAAGCCGATGACGACCCGCGGACCGGTGAGGTCGGCATACGCCGCCTCGGTCGCCGCCTCGATCGACTCGTGGTGGGCACGCGTGAAAGCCAGCGCCGCGGCATAGCCCTCCTCACCGCCGTCGAAGGTCTCGCCGCCGAAGAGGTCGGGCGCCGACACCTCGTGCCCGGCGGCGCGCAACTGCTCGGCAAGGGCCACGACGGCGGGTCGCAGCCCGAGCGCGGAATGGAGGAGGAGGACGGAAGCCATGGGGGAACCGTATGCCGCCCGCTGTGGCGAGCGGGCGGCATACGGTCGGTCAATCGGCCAACGCCGGAACCTCAGGCGACGGGCTCCGGGACCTGGCCCGGCAGGAGCTCCTCGACCGGCGCCGGGGACTTCCGGAAGAGGCCGATCGCGCCCTTGAGGCCGAGCGTCATGACGATGTTGACCAGGAAGCACGCGAACGCCGCGAGCAGCATCGCGCCACTGATGGCCGCCAGGATCATGTACGGCAGGTACTCGCCGTCGTAGTAGATCGTGCGGCGGAGCATGCCCTGCAGTCCGGCCATGCCCATGAAGGCACCCATGCCGATGCCACCGATGAGGTGCAACCAGAAGTGGGCGGTGGCGAGCCTCTGGCTGTAGAGCTTGGCGCCATTGGTGAGGATCGGCAGGAGCACGTAGACGGCCGAGTAGAGCGTCATGGTCAGGCCGATGAGGACGGCGACGTGCACGTGCGGGCCGACGATCCACTGGGTGTTGTGCAGGATCCGGTTGAGGCCGGCGTCGGCCTGCATGATCCCGGCCGGGACCGCGAGGGCGAAGCCGAGGAGGCCACCGAGGAGGAACTTGAGCTCGTTGGTCATCTTCAGCGGGCGCGCCTTGAAGAGCGTGACCAGGGTGATGAAGAAGGCCAACCCCTGCGTGATCAGCTCGAAGGCCGTCACGAGCTCGCCCGAGCCGACCTTGAGCATCGCCGGCTGGCTCTGGTCGGAGAGCAGGTGGTGGCTCCAGACCGTCCACGACACAACGAGCTCGAGGCCGAGGGCGAAGCGCGCCCACTTGGCCATGAAGATCTCGCGGCCGGTGATCAGGTTGGCCAGGAGATACCAGGTGCCGGCGACGAAGACGAGGACGAGGCCGTCGGCGACGAGGTCCAGGCCCCACCAGTACCAGTTCTTGTAGAGCAGGGCGTCGACGGCGGTGGACTTCAGGGAGTTCCCGCTGATCTCGGCGATCATGTAGACGAGGATCAGCACGCCGGTGAAGGTGATGATGAGGGCGTTGAGCGCCACGTCGACGGTGCCACGCGCGATGGCGGCGACGGGCAGCGACACCAGGTGATCGGTCTCGCTGGAGTGCCGCATGCGGCCGGTGAAGAAGTTGCGCAGCGTGGTCAGGCCCAGGGCGTCACCGAGGATGCGACCGGCGGGCTGCTTGCCCCATCCGGCGGGCGTGTAGGTGAGGGTCTTGAAGATGTTGAGGACGAAGAGCAGCGTCCCCACCATGACGAGCGCGATGCCGGTGATGAAGATGGCACCGGCCACCGGCTCGAACTGGCTGAAGTCCGCCGGCAGCGGCCAGTAGAGCGTGTAGAGCGGCGCGTAGTGGGTGAGGAAGCCGTCAAACCAGAACGTGAAGACGCCGACGACGATGAGCCAGAGCGTCCAGTTGGCCACCTTGAAGGACCACAGCGGCTTCTTCATGAGGAAGGGCACGAGGAAGGTGAAGGCGCCGAAGACGAGCAGGTAGCTGCTGCCGAAGATGCCGACGAGGGGGTGCGCGGTCAGCATCGCGAAGTACCGCTTGGGGAAGAGCAGGTCCTGCGGCTGGACCTGGTTGATCCGCAGCAGCATCCCCTCGATCGCCGCGAAGCCGTAGTAGACCAGCCCGAAGACGACGTACTTCAGGGTCAGCTTCTGCATCGGGGTGAGGGTGTCCACCTTGAAGGACCGCTCGTGCCCGTTGAGGAGGGTGTCGGTGAAGCTCATCGGATCGCTCCTGCCTGCGCCGCAGCGCTCACGGGGTCGTCCTCGGCGCAGCCGGTGACCTTGACCGCGTCCTTCTCGATCATCTGGAAGCCGTCGGGACCGGAGTACTCGGTCGAGCGGATCGAGTAGACGCCGTTCTTCTCGAAGGTCCACAACAGGTCATTGGCGTGGCCGGGCACGACCTGCATCTGCATGACCATCGAGTTGTTCTGGCGGAACAGCCCGAAGCCATAGGTGAGGTCCTCGCTGGTGACGGAGAACTTCACGAGCTTGCCGCAGGGCACCTCGAGCTGCTTGTTGCCGTCGGCCCAGGTGAACTGGTGGTCACCGACGGTGATCGGGTAGGTGGCGACGAAGTCCTTGCTGCCGTGCAGGTCGTCCTTGACCCAGGGGATGGTGTTGTAGGTGAGCAGGTGCAGGGAGACTCCCAGCAGCGCCAAGAACCCGACCCACCCGTAGAACAGCTTGGGGGTGACGTCGTGGCTGCCCTTGGGTCGCGTGATCTTGCGCGCGAACCACGCCACCACGGAGATGATGGCCAGGCAGTAGGCGGTGTACATGAGGGTCTGGCCCCACAGGACGGTGTTGCTGTCCACCGCTTTCATAGGATTTCAACCTCCGGAGGGCTCTCGCACGGGGCCCACTCCGGTGCTTGACGCTACGCCGCGCAAAATCCTCCAATTCCGCGCTTTCCACCCGTCCGGGTGTCTCGTGGCTCACACCGGTGAGCGGACGGCATACCTCGTATGCCGTCCGCTCACCTCCCGCGGTCGCGCGGGCCGGTCAGTGGATGAGGATGCCCGCGATGGCGGCGCTCATGAGGTTGGCCAGCGTGGCCGCGGCGACGCAGCGCACGCCGAGCTGGGCGATGTCGCCACGACGGTTCGGGGCGAGCCCACCCAGGCCGCCGAGGAGGAGGCCGAGGGAGGCGAGGTTGGCGAAGCCGGTGAGCGCGAAAGTGACGATGGCTCGGGTCTTGTCGGTGAATTCCCCCGCCACCGGACCGAAGTTGGTGAAGGCGACGAACTCGTTGACCACCGTCTTCTGGCCGACGAAGCTGCCGGCGCGCACGGCCTCGTCCCAGGGGATGCCGATGAGGAACATGACCGGGGCGAAGATCCAGCCCGGGATCGTCTCGAAGGTCAGGTCGGGGTGGCCGAAGAGCCCGGCGATGGCGCTCGGTGATGGTGTCGGCGGCGGTCTCGGCGTCGCCTTCGTCATCCCCTTCGGAGATGGGTATGCCGTCGACGTCCACCTTCTGCACGCCCTTGGTCGCGGCGTTGAGCGCGCTGCGCCCCCATGGCACGAAGAGGACGAGGACGGCGAAGAGGATCTGCAGGCCCAGCGAGGACCCGACGATGCGCCAGTTGATGGCCATGGCCAGTCCCACGAGCACGACCATCCCGCCGATTCCCCAGACCACGTCACCCATCGGGTCATCCAGTCCGAGGGCGCACAAGATCGGGGGCTTTCGTTATTTCAGCTCTCCCCCTCTTGTATTCGTACATGTGTTCGATTACTATTGACCCATGACGGTCGCAGTGCTCCCCCTCACCCCCGCCGCGCGGGGCATCGGAGGGTGCTTGCGGTCGATCGATGAGGACGTTGACGAGTTGACCGTGGCCATCGCAGGCGGTTCCGCCGTCACCGCCCGGGACGTCTCCGAGGTCAGCCGACTCATCCATCGGCTTGAGGCCCAGAAGCTCGCGCTCATCGCCCAGGCCGATCGCCAGCGCACCGCGGCCGGGAGCGGTTCGGCCTCGACCAGTCACTGGGTGGCGACGGCGACGCACGCCACGGGCGCTGCGGCGTCGGCCCAGGTCCAACTGGCCGGCGCCCTTGCCGACGACCTGCCCGCGACCCGGTCGGCGATGGCCGAGGGGTCCTTCTCCCCCGGCCACGCCCGGATCATCGCCTCCACGATGGCAGCACTCCCCAGCGAACTGACGGCAGCCGAGCGCACCAAGGTCGAGGAGTCCCTGGTCCGGGACGCCAAGCACGTCGACCCGGCGCGCCTGCGCAAGGCGGCGACGCTGGCCCTGGCGGCAGCTGAGCGCTCCGCAGACGAGGTGGCCGAGCACCAGGAGGGCCTGCTGGCCGATCAGGAGCGCCGGGCGTATGCGCTGGCACGGATCACCCTGCACGACTGCGGCGACGGGACGACGACCGGACGCTTCACCGTGCCCACGGGTGCTGCGCAGGTGCTCAAGAAGGTCCTGCACTCGATGACCGCACCCCGGCGTGACCACCATCGCCCCGATGTCGAGGCTGCACCGGCTGAGCCGGACGACTCACTCGCCGAGGCCTTGCGCCAGCGCAACCACGACTGGGACTCGCTGGGCTGGGACGAGAAGCGCGGCCGCGCCTTCACCGACCTGCTCGAGCACCTTCCCACCGAGCAGCTCACTGGCAAGGTCGCCTCCACGGTCGTGGTCACCATGACGGTCGAGCAGGTCCTGGGCGCCGAGCGCGCAGCCACCCTCGCCGCGGTATCCGGGGTGGCCAGCGGCCCGTCCGTGGGCGCCTCCCGGACCGACACCGGTCACCAGCACTCCACCGGCGAGGCCCGGCGCCTCGCCTGCCAGGCCGGTCTCCTGCCGGCCGTCCTGGGCGGTCAGTCGGTCCCCTTGGACCTCGGACGGCAGGAGCGACTGTTCCGCGATTCGCAGCGCACGGCCCTGGCCACCGTCTACGACGAGTGCGCGGCCCTGGGGTGTGATCGCCCCTATGCCTGGTGCGAGTTGCACCACGAGGACCCGTGGTCACGAGGAGGCAGGACCGACCTTCATCTCGCGGTCCCCTTGTGCGGATTCCACCACCGGCGGGTCCACGATCCGATGTTCAGTTCGACGATCCGCACCGATGCCCGCGGCGTCAAGCACGTCGCCTTCGCCAGACGAAGCTAGCCGCGACCCTGTCCGGCAACCGTCATCGCAACCTCAACGCACGTTGCGGCAACATCCAGCGGACCAGCAGCGGTCGGTGAGCCGACCACGGAAGGCGGCTCCGCGGCATACCCGGGGGTGGCGACCACGCCCAGGCCAACGGTGAGGGCAAGGGCCAAGAGCGCCCGGACGAGCCACGAACGGCGCGTGGCCGCCCACCATCGGTGAGCGGCCACGCGGTCGGCGAGCACGAGCGTCAGCGGACGAGCGAGCGCAGGACGTACTGCAGGATGCCGCCGTTGCGGTAATAGTCGGCCTCACCGGGGGTGTCGATGCGCACGACGGCGTCGAAGGTGATCGGCCCCTCGGTGCCCTCGGCGACGACCTTGACGGTCTTCGGAGTCGTGCCCGAGTTGAGCGCCTCGACACCGGTGATCGAGAACGTCTCCTCACCGGTCAGGCCGAGAGAGGTCGCGTTCTCGCCCTTGGGGTACTGCAGGGGCAGCACGCCCATGCCGATGAGGTTGGAGCGGTGGATCCGCTCGTAGGACTCGGCGATGACCGCCTTGACCCCGAGCAGCGCCGTGCCCTTGGCGGCCCAGTCGCGCGAGGAGCCGGAGCCGTACTCCTTGCCGGCGAGGATGACGAGCGGGACGCCCGCCGCCTGGTAGGCCGCGGAGGCGTCGTAGATCGTCGTCTGGGGAGCGCCGTCGACGAGGAAGTTGCGCGTGAAGCCGCCCTCGACGTCGTCGAGGAGCTGGTTGCGCAGCCGGATGTTCGCGAAGGTGCCGCGGATCATGACTTCGTGGTTGCCGCGGCGGGAGCCGTAGGAGTTGAAGTCCTTGCGGTCCACGCCGTGCTCGGTGAGGTAGACCCCCGCCGGGCTGTAGGCCTTGATCGAGCCGGCCGGGCTGATGTGGTCGGTTGTGACCGAGTCGCCGAGCTTGGCGAGCACCCGGGCCCCGCTGATATCGGTGACCGGCGTGAGGTCCATGCCCATGCCGTCGAAGTAGGTCGGCTTGCGGACATAGGTCGACTCGCTGTCCCAGGCGAAGGTGTCACCCTCCGGCGTGGGCAGGGACTGCCAGCGCTCGTCGCCGGCGAAGACGTCGGCGTAGTCCTTCTCGAACAGGTCGCGGTTGATGGCCGAGCGGATCGTCGCCTCGACGTCCTCCGGCGCGGGCCAGATGTCCTTCAGAAAGACCTCGGCGCCTGAACTGTCGACCCCCAGCGCGTCGGTGTCGAAGTCGAAGTCCATCGTCCCGGCGAGCGCGTAGGCGATGACGAGCGGCGGCGACGCGAGGTAGTTCATCTTCACGTCCGGGTTGATCCGGCCCTCGAAGTTGCGGTTGCCCGAGAGGACCGCGGTGACGGCGAGATCGCCGGCGTTGACGGCAGCCGAGACCTCCTCGTCGAGCGGGCCCGAGTTGCCGATGCAGGTCGCGCAGCCGTAGCCGACGAGGTTGAAGCCGAGCTTGTCGAGGTAGGGCCACAGGCCGGCGTTCTCGTAGTAGCCGGTGACGACCTTCGACCCCGGCGCCATCGAGGTCTTGACCCACGGCTTGCGCGTGAGGCCCTTCTCGACGGCGTTCTTGGCGAGCATCGCCGCCGCCATCATGACGCTCGGGTTGGAGGTGTTGGTGCACGAGGTGATCGAGGCGATGACGACGGCACCATCCTTGAGCCCGTATGCCGTGCCGTCGCCAGCCGTGACCGGTACCTCCCGCAGGTCCCCGTCGACGCCGTAGTTCTTCACGTCGATCCCGAACTGCTGCTTGGCCTCGGCGAGGACGATGCGGTCCTGAGGACGCTTCGGGCCCGCGATCGAGGGAACGACCGTGGACAGGTCGAGCTCGAGCTTCTCGGAGAAGCGCGGCTCGGCATTGGGGTCGAGCCACATGCCCTGCTCCTTGGCGTACGCCTCGACGAGCGCAACCGTCTCGTCGTCGCGGCCGGTGAGGCGCAGGTAGTCGAGGGTGACGTCGTCGATCGGGAAGATCGCGCAGGTGGAGCCGAACTCCGGGCTCATGTTGCCGATGGTGGCGCGGTTGGCGAGCGGCAGAGCGGCCACGCCGGCACCGTAGAACTCGACGAACTTGCCGACGACGCCGTGCTTGCGGAGCAGGTCGGTGATGGTGAGGACGACGTCGGTGGCGGTCACGCCGGGCGTCATCTCACCGGTGAGCTTGAAGCCGACGACGCGCGGGATGAGCATCGAGACCGGCTGGCCGAGCATCGCGGCCTCGGCCTCGATGCCGCCGACGCCCCAGCCGAGCACGCCCAGGCCGTTGACCATCGTCGTGTGCGAGTCGGTGCCGACGCAGGTGTCGGGGTAGGCGACGCCATCGCGCACCATCGTCACGCGGGCGAGGCGCTCGATGTTGACCTGGTGGACGATGCCGGTGCCCGGGGGGACGACCTTGAAGTCGTCGAACGCGGTCTGGCCCCAGCGCAGGAACTGGTAGCGCTCCTTGTTGCGGCCGTACTCGAACTCGACGTTGCGTTCGAAGGCGTCCGGGCGGCCGTAGACGTCGATCTGGACCGAGTGATCGATGACGAGCTCGGCCGGTGCGAGCGGGTTGATCTTGGTGGGGTCGCCGCCCAGGTCGGCGACGGCCTCGCGCATGGTGGCCAGGTCGACGACACAGGGCACGCCGGTGAAGTCCTGCATGATGACGCGCGCGGGCGTGAACTGGATCTCGGTGTCCGGCTCGGCGTTCTCGTCCCAGGAGCCGAGGGCGCGGATGTGGTCGGCGGTGATGTTCGCGCCGTCCTCGGTGCGCAGGAGGTTCTCCAGGAGCACCTTGAGGCTGAAGGGCAGGGTTTCACTCCCCTCGACCTGGGCCAGGCGATAGATCTCGTAGGACCTCTCGCCGACCTCGAGCGTGCCGTGGGCGTCGAAGCTGTTCGTGCTGGCCACCAGGGCTCCCTTCCGATTTATCTTGATATCAAGATATCTAACCACACGCGGCTGTCGAGGTCGAGCCTATGCCCCGCAATTGCTACCGTGGCAGGTGGACTCGCCCCACCGCGACCCCCGGACGAGGCGCGTCGTACCCGGCCAGCGACAAGACGATGCGAGCGGACCAAGGACCGCGTCGTCATGGCATGGATCATCCTCGTCGTCTCCGGCGCCCTCGAGGCCGTCTGGGCCACCGCCCTCTCCCGGATGGACGGCTTCTCGCGCCCCCTCCCCCTCGCCGTCTTCGCCGTGTCGCTCACCGCGAGCATGGCCGGGCTCGGCTGGGCCCTGCGCACCCTGCCCGTCGGGACGGCGTATGCCGTGTGGGTCGCCATCGGCGCCTCGCTCACCGCGGGCTACGCGATGGTCAGTGGCAACGAACCGGTCTCGGCACTCAAGTTGCTCTTCATTGCCGGGATCATCGGCTGCGTCATCGGGCTGAAGCTCGTGTCGGACCACTGAGTCGCGTGACCCAGGACGCACTCGAGCCCGTCGTGGGTCACACGACTGTGGCGAATCCGGCGACGCACTCGACGTGATGGGTCATGGGGAACGCGTCGAACGCCCGCAGGTCCGACAGCTCATAGCCCAGTTCCCGTAGGTAGGTCGTGTCCCGTGCCAGGGCGGCCGGGTCACAGGCGACATAGGCGATGGCCCGCGGGCGCAGGGCGGCCACGGCGACGAGCACCTCCCGGCCCGCTCCGGTGCGCGGCGGATCGAGGAGCACCAGGTCCGCTGACGGCGGCGCCAACGGATGCCGAGCGGCCGGCTTGCCCGCCCGCCGCGGCCCCGGGCCGCGACGCTTGGGTCGAGCGACCCCGAAGAAGTCGTCGACCCGCGCCCGCACCGGCACTGTCCAGGGGTATGCCGTGAGGTTGGCCTTCGCGTGGGTTGAGGCCTCCTCGTCGGCCTCCACGGCGACGACCCGCCCGCGCTCCCCCACGGCCTGGGCGAGTGCGGCCGTGAAGACGCCGACGCCGCTGTAGAGGTCGAGGGCGGTCTCCCCGGGTCTGGGGTCGAGCACGTCGAGGGCAGCATCGACGAAGGCTGAAGCAGCGCCGGGGTGCACCTGCCAGAAGCCGCGCGCCGAGACGGTGAACTCCCGGTCCAGGCGCGCGCTGCGCACTGACTCGACCACGGACGGGACGGACTTCCCCGGCACCAGCGGAAGTTCCACGACGACCGCACCACCCACGGAGGGTGCGACGACGTCGATGGCCGAGCACCCGGCATACCGGCCGGAGAGGGCGGCAGCCACGGGCGGGGCGGCGATGAGGCAGTCGTCGACGGGGAGGATCGCGTGCGATCGGTGCAGCCGCATGCCGGGTCGACCGTCGGCGTCCACGGCGAACTCGGTGCGGGTGCGCCAGCGCAGGCCGTCCGCATCGCCGGGGACCGGCTCGACGGTCACGTCGACGTCGAGGCGGGCCAGGCGGGCGAACTGCTCGCGCACGACGGCGGTCTTGAGATCGCGCTGAGTTGCGAGGTCGGCATGCTGGAAGTCGCAGCCGCCGCAGCGACCCGGGCCGGCATACGGGCAGGGAGCGCTCACCCGCCCCGGAGCGGCGCCCTCGACCGCCACCGCGTCGGCGCGCAGGAACCGGTCTCCGGCACCGCCTTCGGTGATGCGGGCCCGGACGCGCTCCCCCGGCAGCGTGTGTCGCACGAAGAGGACGCGACCCTCGTGACGGGCGATGCAGTGGCCACCGTGGGCGACCGGACCGACGTCGACGACGACCTCATCGCCGACGGCGAGTTCGGACCCGCTCATGCGTCGCCGCGACGCACGTCACCGGCGACCGGCCGCTCCTCGTCCAAGCGCTCACGTGCCACCTCGGAGCCCTCGAGCTGCCACGGGACGCTGGAGACCATCACGCCCGGCGTGAACAGCAGCCGACTGCGGAGGCGGAGCGCACTCTGGTTGTGCAGCAACTGTTCCCACCAGTGCCCGAGGACGTACTGGGGGATGTAGACGACGACGAGGTCTCGCGGGTTGCCGCTGCGGATGCTCTTGACGTAGTCCACCACCGGCCGGGTGATCTCGCGATAGGGGCTGTCCAGCGCCTTGAGCGGGACGGGGATGTCGCGCCGGTCCCACTCCTCCTGCAGGGCCTGGGTGTCCTCGGGCTCGACGTTGACCGTGACGGCTTCGAGGATCTGGGGCCGGGTCGCGCGGGCATAGGCGAGGGCGCGCAGCGCGGGCTTGTGGATGCGGGAGATGAGGACGATGGCGTGGACGCGGGAGGGCAGCAGCTGGTGCCGGGTGTCGCCCTCCTGCACGGCGAGCTCGTCACGCACCCGGTCGTAGTGCCGACGGATGCCGAGCATGACCACGAAGAGGACCACCATGGCCGCAATGGCGTAGCCGGCGCCATGGAGGAACTTGGTGGCGAGGACCACGAGCAGGACGGTGCCCGACATCGTCGCCCCGATGGCGTTGATGACCCGCGAGCGCTGCATGTGGCTGCGCGCCTCGGGGTTGCGCTCGACGGCCAGGTGGCGGTTCCAGTGCCGGATCATGCCGATCTGGCTGAGCGTGAAGGAGACGAAGACCCCGACGATGTAGAGCTGGATCAGCTTCGTGACCTGGGCGTCGTAGGCGACGATGAGGACGCAGGCGGCGCCCGCGAGGATCAGGATGCCGTTGGAGAAGGCGAGGCGGTCGCCGCGGTTGTGCAGCTGCCGGGGCAGGAATCCGTCCTTGGCCAGGATCGAGCCGAGCACCGGGAAGCCGTTGAAGGCCGTGTTGGCGGCGAGAAAGAGGATCAGTCCGGTCACGATCGAGACGAAGACCACGCCGGGATGGAAGCCGTCGAAGACCGCCTTGGCGAGCTGGCCGAGCACGGTGTCCTGGACGTACTCCTCCCCCACGGGCGCGCCGTCGCGGAGCAGCTGGGTGGCGGGGTCCTCCGCGTAGTGGATGTTCGTCAACCGGGACAGGGCGATGATCGAGAGCAGCATGGTGATCGCGATCGATCCCATGAGCAGCAGGGTGGTCGCGGCGTTCTTGCTCTTGGGCTTCTGGAAGGCCGGCACGCCGTTGCTGATCGCCTCGACGCCGGTGAGGGCGGCACAGCCCGACGAGAAGGCGCGCAGCAGGAGGAAGGCCATCGCGATCGACCCGAGCGACTCGTAGCCCGGCTCCGGTGCGAGCGTGAGGTTGGCGCTCTCCGCGGCCGGCAGGGTGCCCGAGGCCGAGCGCCAGAAGCCCACTGCCGACATGCCGATCACGGCCACCATGAACAGGTAGGTGGGGATGGCAAAGGCACTGCCGGACTCCCGCACTCCGCGCAGGTTCATCGCCGTGAGCAGGACGACGATGATCACCGCGACGATCGCCTCATGGCCCCGGACGAAGCCGAGGGCGGCAGCGGCGTTCTGCACGCCCGAGCTCACCGAGACCGCCACCGTGAGGACGTAGTCCACGAGCAGGGCGCTGGCCACCGTCAGCCCCGCCTTCGGCCCGATGTTGACGCTGGCGACCTCGTAGTCACCGCCGCCGGAGGGATAGGCGTGCACGTTCTGGCGGTAGGACATGACGACGATCGCCATGACGAAGGCGACCGCCAGCCCGATCTTCCACGAGTTGGTCAGCGCCATGGCACCCCCGGCCAGGCCCAGGGTCAGCAGGATCTCGTCGGGCGCGTACGCCACGGACGACAACGCGTCACTGGCGAAGACCGGCAGCGCCAGCCGCTTGGGCAGGAGGGTCTCGGAGAGACGATCGCTGCGCATCGCCCGGCCGACGAGGATGCGCTTGACGACGCGCCCGCTGGTGCTCACGGACGACCACTCTAGGCCGGGTGGCCCCTGACGCCACACGGTGTAGCGTCAGCGGCGTGCACTTCGTGATCATGGGTTGCGGCCGCGTGGGCGTCTCGTTGGCTCGAGCACTCGAAAGAGGCGGGCACGACGTCGCCGTCATCGACCAGGACCCGACCGCGTTCCGGCGCCTGGGCACCAGCTTCGAGGGTCAGCGGGTCACCGGGGTCGGCTTCGACCGCGACACCCTGCGCGAGGCCCGCATCACCGAGGCCTACGCGTTTGCGGCCGTGTCGAGCGGCGACAACTCCAACATCCTCGCGGCCCGGGTCGCGCGCGAGAAGTTCGGGGTCGAGAACGTCGTCGCCCGCATCTACGACCCCGGTCGCGCCGAGATCTACCAGCGGTTGGGCATCCCCACCGTGGCCACGGTGAAGTGGACGAGTGACCAGGTGCTGCGCCGCCTGCTCCCCCAGGGCCACGTCCCCGAGTACACCGACCCCTCGGGCCGGATCGTCATGGCCGAGATCCCGATCTCCTCGGCCTGGGTGGGTCAACGCCTGAGCGCCCTCGAGTCCGCCACCGGCGGCCGCGTCGCCTATGTCACCCGCCTGGGCGAGGGCCTGCTCCCCGACCCCAACACCGTCCACCAGCAGGGTGACCTGGTGCACCTGCTCCTGCCTCGCGACCTGCTCGCGAGCGCCGAGCGTGCCCTCGACTCCGCCCCACCCGCCCACTGACGAGGATCTGAGCACCATGCGCGTCGTCATTGCCGGAGCCGGGAGCGTCGGTCGCTCCATCGCTCGCGAGCTCATCCGCAACGGCCATGCCGTCCTCCTCATCGACCGCGACGCCGGCCCCGAACGCGTCTCGAAGGTGAAGGACGCCACCTGGCTCCAGGCCGACGCCTGCGAGATCAGCGCCCTCGACGAGGCAGGGCTCGCCGACTGCGACGTGGTCGTGGCCGCGACCGGCGACGACAAGGTCAACCTCGTGCTCTCGCTGCTCGCCAAGACCGAGTTCGCGGTCCCCCGCACGGTCGCCCGCGTCAACAACCCCAAGAACGAGTGGATGTTCGACGAGGCCTGGGGCGTCGACGTCGCGGTGTCGACGCCGCGGTTCATGACCGCCCTCATCGAGGAGGCGGTCTCGATCGGTGACCTCGTGCGGATCTTCGAGTTCCAGCAGGGCCGCGCGGCGATGGTCGAGATGACCCTGCCCGAGGGCAGCCCGCTCGCAGGGGCCCGGCTCGGCGACGTCAGCTTCCCGGGCGACACCGTGCTCACGGCGATCATCCGCGGCGGGCGCCCGATCGCGCCCAGCCGCGACGACGCCCTCGAAGCCCTCGACGAGCTGCTCTTCATCACGACGGCCGATGTCGAGGAGCAGCTCGAGGCGATGCTCAGCCCGGGCCACCGGCAGCGGCGTGACCGCGACGAGGACGACTGACCCGTCGCCTCAGCTGCCAGACTCGGGCTCGCGCTCGAGCGGTGTGTGGCCACGCACGAGCATGGCGCCCATGAGCGCGAGCGCCCCCAGCCACAACGGCCAACCGAGGACGATCTTGGCCACGCCCAGGGCCGCCACCTGGCCCGCCAGGTAGAGCGGCACCATGACGGCCAGCCGGACGGCATACAGGGCGAGCAGCACCCAGGTGAGCCGCTGGCAGACCGCGACGACCGCCCTGTCGCGTCGCCAGGCGAAGGGGTCGGTCTGGGCCCGCGGGTCGGCGACGCCGACGAGGAATCCCACCGCCGGCCACTTGGTCACGATGCTCACGAGGATCGCCACGGCGTAGCCGGCACTGAGCAGGATGCCCGGCAGGAAGGCGTCCTCGGCGCGGCCCGAGCGCAGCGAGAACCATGCCGCGATGCCCGTCGCCGCCACGGACCCCAGGACGTGCTGGAGGCTGCCGCGCTGCACGACGCGCACCACCGCGAGCACCAGGGCGATCGCCGCGGCCAGCCCGACGGCGACCCGCAGGTCCTTGACGACCAGCCACGCGATGACGAAGACCGCCGTGGGCAGGGCCGTCTCGAGCGCTCCCCTCGCGCCGCCGAGGGCCTCCGAGAGCCGATGCCGGATCAGCTCCTCGACCGTCGCCGGGGCCACGCCCTCGCTCACCGGCGCGGCAGGAGGGTGTAGGGCGGGTTGAAGATCGTGGGTCCCTCGGGGCGCATCGCGACCCGACCGTGCGCCGAGATCAGGGCGCCCGGCTCGATGCCGGCGATTCGCCGCCGACCGATCCAGACCAGGGTGACCGCGGTCGAGCCGTCGAAGACGTCTGCCTGGAGCACGGGCACGCTCGTCCTGGCCGGCATCGTGACCGAGCGGATCACCCCGCAGACCTGGGCGACCTGGCGGTCGTGGAGCTCCTCGGTGAGGGGCAGCTGCTCGAGGGTCTGGCGCCGGATCTCGTCGGCCTCGTGCTCGCTGGCCGACTTCGCCAGGTCCTTGAGGGCGGACAGGACGCCCATGTCAGCGCACCTCGGTGATCTCGGGCCCGCGCTCGAAGGGGTTGAGGGTGTCGTCCCGGTCCGCTGCCGTGTCGCCGGCGGCCGGCTCGGGAGCCGACTGCGGCAGGCTGAGCGGGAGGAGCTCGCGGGGGGCCATCGGGTCGCTGCCGCGGACCACGATGGTGCTGCGGAAGAGGTCGAGGAGCTCCCCGGCCGCGGCGTCGTCGATCGCCGAACGCCCGGTCAGCACGCCACGCAGGAACCACCGCGGTCCGTCGACGCCGAGGAAACGGGCCGGGGCGAAGACGGTGCGGCCGTTGCCGTCCTGGGAGGGCATGCGGGTCCGGAGCTCGGGCCCGAGGGGCCCCGGTGCAGTCTCCGCAGTGCCGCCGCGGGAGACCACCGAGGAGGCGATCTCATCACGGATCTCGCTCCACAGGCCGCCGGAGCGGGGGGCCGCGAACGCCTGCAGCTGGAGGGAGGAGTCGGCCAGGACCACGGTCGCCCCGACGACCTGCTGCTGCTCCTGGTCGATCTCGAGGCGCAGCTGCATGCCCTCGACACCGGCCACCCGCAGCGAGCCGAGGTCGAGGTGGCCCTCACCGCCCGGCGACTCCGAGACGTCGAAGGGTCCTGACGAGCGGTCGAAGCCGCTTGCCTTCTCCGCCGGCTGCGACTCCTCGGGCTGCGGCACCTCGGTGCTCTCTGCCGTCGGCTGTCCGGTGCTCGCGGAGCGCGCTGAGGTCGAACGGCGGCTGAAGATGCCCACGGTCAGTCCTTCGTCATCAGGTGGCTCAGGCCTCGGTCCGGCCTGCGGACCCACCGAACCCGCCGGTGGAACCATGTCCAGTCTCTCCCCGGTCGCTCTCCGGAAGCGAATCGACGACCGCGAAGTCGGCGTGGACGAACTCCTGGATGACGAGCTGGGCGATCCGGTCGCCGGGGTGGATCTCGATCGGCGTCGTCGGGTCCAGGTTGACCAGGTTGACGAGGATCTCACCGCGGTAGCCGGCGTCGACCGTGCCCGGCGCATTGACGATGCTCAGGCCGTGCCGGGCGGCCGCACCCGAGCGCGGGTGCACCAGGCCGACGTGACCCTCCGGCAGGGCGAGCGCGATGCCGGTGGGCACCAGTGCGCGCTCCCCCGGGGCCAAGCGCACGTATGCCGTGCTCGCCAGGTCGGCGCCGGCGTCACCGGGGCGGGCGTAGGCCGGGACGATCGCGTCCGGGTGCACGCGACGCACGAGCACCCGCTCGATGGCAGCCACGGTCAGGCCGCGCACTCCCGGCAGACCATCTGGCCGGAATTCTCGCTCGCGAGCTGGCTGCGGTGGTGCACCAGGAAGCAGCGGGAGCAGGTGAACTCGTCGGCCTGGCGAGGCAGGACGCGCACGGAGAGTTCCTCACCGGAGAGGTCGGCGCCGGGGAGCTCGAAGCCCTCCGCCTGCTCGGTCTCGTCGACGTCCACGCTGTTGGAGCGCTTGTCGACCCGACGGCTCTTGAGTTCCTCGATCGAGTCCTCGGAGAGCTCGTCGTCCGTCTTGCGCGGTGCGTCGTAGTCGGTTGCCATGGTCCACCTCTTCGTCGTCGATCCCGTCACGCGCGGCCTCGTGCGCCACCCGACCGCTTCCTGCCCCCCCAACGCGGGGAGCAAGGGTTTTGTGCCCGGTCGCGCGGCGATTCTGCACCATGGAGCGCCCTGCCGTCGCATCGGGGTCGGAAATGCCTGCGCCGGAGCGCTGATAGCCCGGCTCAGGAGCCGTGGTGCCGCCGCGCGAGCCCGGTGATCAGGGGCCCGAAGCAGGCGGCGAGGTCGGGACCGCACGCCCACAGCAGTTCCGACGTCGGCGCCTCGTCGCGCCCGCCGGGTCCGCCCACCACGGCTCCGGCCTCGGTGGCCACCAGCCACCCGGCGGCGAGGTCCCAGGCATTGAGACCGCGCTCGTAGTAGGCATCGACCTCACCGGCCGCGAGCCGGCACAGGTCGAGGGCCGCACTGCCGAGGCGACGCAGGTCACGGACGCGGGGTAGCAGGTCGACGAGGAGCGCGGCTTGCTCGCCCCGGGTGCTCGCGGCATACCCGAAACCCGTCGCCACGAGCGCCTCCCCGAGGTGGGCCGGTGCCGCGCGCAGAGTCAGCCGCCGCTGCGGCCCCCCAGCGACCGATCGGAAGGCGCCGCCGCCTCTGCTCGCCCGGAAGCACTCCCCCGAGACCGGGTTGACCACTGCTCCCGCCAGCGGTCGCCAGGCGCCGGGGACGGCCGGGTCACCGTCCACGACGGCGACCGACACGGCATACGCCGGGAGCTCGTAGAGGTAGTTGACGGTGCCGTCGATCGGGTCCACGACCCAGGTGAGCCCGCTGGTGCCGCCGCGGCCACCGCGCTCCTCCCCCAGCACGGCGTCGTCCGGGGCGAGGGCGCCCAGGCGCGCGAGCAGGTGGTCCTGGGCGGCCTGGTCCATGACCGTGACGATGTCGGTGGCGCTGGCCTTGGTGCGGGCCACGCCCAGGCCGGCGGGTCGCTCGTCGACGATCAGGCGGGCCGCCGACCGGGCCACCTCGACGGCAATGTCCTCGAGCGCCTGCAGCTGTGCGCGGTCGGGTTCGCTCACCACGGCTCCTCTCGTGTCCGACCGACCGGTCAGTCCGTCCCGCCGAGGGCGGGGCGACCGGCTCGCGGGTTGGGGCAGCAGCCACCGGGGCACGGCGAGCACGGGCGGGGCAGGGCAGAGGCCCACGGCGAAGCGACCTGGTGCCCCCGAGCGCTCGCGGCCCGGGCCGCGAGGAGGTCGACCAGCTCGGAGACCACCGTGGGGTCGGCGCCGACGGTGGGCACGCGTCGCACCTCCACGCCGACGGCACGCCCGGCCGCGACGGCATCGGTGTCGAGGTCGTTGACCACCTCCATGTGGTCGGAGACGAAGCCGATCGGGACGAGGACCACGGTGCTGACCCCCTCGCCGGCCAGGGCCGCGATGCGGTCCCCGACATCCGGCTCGAGCCAGGGCTGGTGCGGTGGACCGGAGCGGGAGCAGTAGACGAGGTCACTGGGCTGCGGGGCCTGTCCGGGCCGGGCCGCGAGCGCGTCGACGCGATCGGCCACGTCGCGGTGCTGGGCGACGTAGGTGTCCGGGCGGTCCGGAGGTCCCGACGACTGGGCCATCGTGACCGGCAGCGAGTGGGTCACGTGGAGGACGCGGGTGCGTGCCGGGTCGCTGCCCTCCAGCGCGGAGGAGAGGTGCCCGGCCATCGTCGCGGCGAAGGAGGGCAGGCCGAACCACGGGGCCACGACGTCGATGTCGAGCTCGGAGCCCCCACGCCCATCACCGGCGAGCTCGGCCACGGCGTCGGCGAGGTTCTCGCGGTACTGCCGGCACGAGGAGTACGAGGAGTAGGCACTCGTGAGGAGGACGAGGATCCTCCCCCTCCCCTCGTCACGCAGCTCGCGCAGGGTGTCGACGAGGAAGGGCGCCGAGTTGCGGTTGCCGAGCCGGACCGGCAGGTCCACCCCCCGGGCAGCCAGTTCGAGGGTGAGCGCCTCGACGAGCGCCCGGTTCTGGGCGTTGATCGGGCTTACCCCGCCACGCACGTGGTAGTGCTCGGCGACCTGGGCCAGGCGCTCGGCAGGGATGCCGCGGCCGGCGGTGACGCGCTCGAGGAAGGGCATCACCTCGTCGTGGCCCTCCGGTCCCCCGAAGGAGAGGACGAGGATGGCGTCGTAGGGCGCCAGGAGCGCGTGATCGTCGGTCGTCACGCCCCAAACCTATCGGGCCCGGCGTGGCCTCCACCCTCGCTCCGGCCCCGAGTGGCAGAGTCGAGCAGAAGACCGCCGGCTCCGGGAGTGATGCATGCAGGACCTCAGGCTCATTGGCGTCCACGAGGACGGTGAACACCTCCTGCTCTCGGACGCTGACGGCCAGCGCTACCGCGTGCCCCTCGACGAGCAGCTGCGCGTCGCAGCCCGCGGTGACCGCCCCCGGCTGGGCCAGCTGCAGATCGAGATCGAGGGCGGCCTGCGCCCGCGTGAGATCCAGGCCCTCATCCGCTCCGGCCTCAGCGCCGCCGAGGTCGCCGACCGCTCCGGGTGGACCGTGGAGAAGGTCCAGCGCTTCGAGGGCCCGGTGCTCGCCGAGCGCGAGTTCATCGCGAGCCGGGCCCGCGCCGCCCAGCTCAGTCATGACTCCGGCCGCCAGACCCTCGAGCAGCGCGCCAACGAGCGGCTGCGCGGCCGCGGCGTCGACCTCGACGCGGTCACCTGGGACTCGCTGCGTCATGACTCCGGCCAGTGGATCGTCACCGCCACCTTCCCCGCCGGTGGCCGCCAGCGCACGGCCAGCTGGAGGTTCGACCCGGTCACGGTCCAGGTGCGGCCCCAGAACGACGACGCCCGCTGGCTCGGCGAGGACGAGCGGGTCGGCCCGCTGCCGGCACCCCACGTCGCCGGGGGCGCGACCCGCTCCGAGGAGGTCTTCGACGTCACCGCTCCCACCCGGGGCGCGGGCGCCGGTGGCCGCGCCGCAGCGCGGCCGGTCGGCGCCGACGAGGACGAGCTCACCGAGTCGCTGCGCAGCCACCACTCCAGCCTTCGGACCCGCCGGGGCCGCCGGCGGATCAGCCCTGCCCAGGCACCCGGCGATCACCTGAGCCCCGTCGACGCCCTCCCGCTCGAGCCGCTGGTGGGCGACCCGGAGGTGCTCGGTCCGCCGCCGGACCGCCCGCGACCGGGGCACGGCGAGCCGAGCGAGCCGAGCGCGCCACCGGCGCCCGCCGCTCGCACCACCCCCACGTCTCCCCCTGCGGAGGCCGTGGTGGACGACGAAGGTGAGCGGACGGCATACGAGGAATCCCGGGGGGAGGAGACCGCACCGTCCACCGAGGCGGGCGGGCCCTCGCGCAAGGGCCGACGCAGCGTCCCCAGCTGGGACGACGTGGTCTTCGGCACCCGACCCCGGCCGCCGGCTCCCTGACCGGTCAGGCGGGTGGTCCCGTGGGAGGCACGGGGCACACGTCGAGGTCGAAGGGCAGCACCTCGGGATCGTTGGCCGCCGACCGCGCCGACTGGCTGTTCATCCGGCGCATGTAGTGACGACGGCAGAGCACTTCGTACTCCACCAGGCCCGGCGTGGCACTGGCCGTGTCGCCGACCACGACCTGCTCCCCCTCGACCACCATGACGCCGTCGATGACGCGTGCATTGTGGGTGGCCTTGCGGCCGCACCAGCACAGGGCCTCGACCTGCAGCACCTGCACCCGGTCCGCGAGCTCGATGAGGCGCTTGCTCCCGGGGAAGAGCTGGGTGCGGAAGTCCGCGGTGATCCCGAACGCGTGGACGTCGATGTCGAGCTCGTCGACGAGCCGGGCGAGCTGGTCGACCTGCTCCGGCTGGTAGAACTGGGCCTCGTCGCAGATGAGGTAGTCCACGCGCTTGCCGTGCGTGAGGGCGTCGACGACGAAGTCCCAGAAGTCGAGGGTGTCGGTGACCTCCCGCGCAGTCATCGACAGGCCCAGGCGCGAGGACAGCACCGAGGAGCCCATCCGGTCGAACTTGGTGAAGATGAACCCATGGCGTCCCCGGGCCCGGTGGTTGTGGTCCATCTGGAGGGCCAGGGTGGACTTGCCGCAGTCCATCGTCCCGGAGAAGAACACCAACTCGGCCACGACAGCGCAGCCTAGGCGACGGCGGGCGCGGGCAGGTGCACGACCGGCACGAGCGTCTCGTCGGGCGTGGTCGAGCCATGCATGCCCAGGAGGTTGATCAGCTGCGGTCGGTGACGTCGCGAGTCGACGACGCTGTGCCCGGGGGCGCTCAGCACGAGCAGGTCCCCGATCCGTGGGAGCAGGGCCTTCTCGACCGGCCCGAAGAGGCCCCGGCGCACCGCCTCCTCCCTCGTCATGACCTCGGCCCTGGCCCCCAGGACCGCGCGCCAGGCCGCCTGCACGTCGTCACGGGCGCCGGGCAGGCAGTGCAGCTGGAGGGCACGCGGCTCACCACTGACATGCCGTATGCCGTCGGGCAGCCCCGGCGTGTGGGCGAGGTCGAGGCGGCCCTCGGGGGGGACGTCGACCATGCCGTGGTCCGCGGTGACGGTGAGCGAGCAGGTCGCGGGCAGCCGTTCGCGCAGCTGGCGGAGCGCGCCGTCGACGGCCTCCACCTCCTCCCCCCACTGCCAGCTCTCACAGCCGTGCACGTGGCCGACCTTGTCGACCTCGCCCCAGTAGAGGTAGACCAGCGCCCTGGGCGTGGACCGGACGGCGGCCACGGCGACGTCGACCCGCTGCTGCAGCGAGTCGGCCGCGGTGAAGGCGCCGCCCCGGAGCGCGGCGCGGGTCAGGCCGGAGCCGTCGAAGAAGCCCGGTCCGATGCGCGTGACCGCGACTCCACTCCCCTGCGCCGCCTCGAAGACGGTCTGGTGAGGCTGCCACTGCTCCGGCGGCGGGCCGTCCTCCCAGGTGAGCTCGTTGAACACCACGTCACGCCGGGGGTCGAGGACCTCGTAGCCCATCAGCCCGTGGGTCCCTGGGTGCAGCCCGGTGCCGAAGGTCGCCATCGAGGTCGCGGTCGTCGTGGGGAAGCCACACGGCACCGCGACCGTGTGGTCGGTGAGGGTCCGCAGGAAGGGCGCATGCCCGCGGCGGCGGGTCAGGAGGTTGGCGCCGAGCCCGTCGACGAGGACGACGACCGCGCTGCCGGCCGGGGGCAGTGCGGGGAGGCCGCGGTCCGGCAGCGGCACACCGATCGAGGTCGCGACGCCCGGCAGTACGTCGGCCAGCGAGCGCATGGCCGCCGTCAGGCGCGACCGAGCGCGCCGGAGAGGGCGCGCGCGAAGGTCATGGCGTCCCCGAGGGCGCCCTCCCCGTCGGCATCGGCGGAGACCCGCAGGGCGATGTCGTCCGCCGTGATGGTGCCATCGAGGCCGTGGTCGGCATCGCACGAGGGGTCGGCACACCCGCCGGGAAGGAGGTCGACCCGCGAGACGGCGCCCCAGCCGAGGGTGAGCGTGAGCTCTCGGCCCAGCGAGCCGGGGACGTAGTTCTCGGGGTCCGGGATGACATGGGTCAGCATCACGCCGCGCACGTCGCGCAGCGGGATGGACTCGCTCGTGGCGGTGGCCACGTCGATCGGCCCGCCCTGGTCGTCCTGGTGGTCGTCGGCGTGCACCACGAGGAGGCGGGACGCGGTCAGGCCCAGGACGGTGATGTGGCGCCGGACCGCCTCCCGGTCGAAGGTCGTCTCCTGGTGCACCAGGTGGGCCTCGATCGCCTCGCCGCCCAGGGCCGCCGCGACGACATCGCAGACGATCGCCGGGTGGTAGCCGGCCCGCACGATGGCGGCGGTCAGCGCCGAGGGCAGCAGCTGGGCATCAGTCGCGTGGTTCACCGCGCCATTGTGCCCGACCGGGCGACCCGACCCGACCGGGACAGCGCTCAGGTGAGGACCCGCCGGCCTGGGTCGGTGCGTCGGTCCGGGGTGGCGATGGTGATCTCTGCTCCGAGGACCTCGACGCCTCCGGGGTGGGCGTTGACCGGGTTGAGCGTCAGGGTCGCGATCTCGGGCATGTCGTCGGCCAGCACCGAGACGCGGGCGATGAGGTCGGCCAGGGCGGCCCGGTGCACCGGCGCCGCACCCTTGTGGCCGTGGAGCACCGGCGAGGCCTTGGTCGCCGAGATGAGCTCGGAGACGTCGACATCGGTCAGCGGCGGGATGCGGTAGGCGATGTCGCCGAGCAGCTCGGTGGCCATCCCCGCGATGCTGAAGCCGATGACCGGACCGAAGAGCGGGTCCTCGTCGCTGCTCACCACGCACATGACACCGGGTGTGGCCATCCGCTGGACGAGGAAGTCGTCGGCTTCGAGCGGGCTGAGCCGCTCGGAGAGCTGCGCCCAGGCGCTGCGCAGCGCGGACTCCGTCGGCAGGTCGATCCGCACCCCGGTCGTGCCCCCCTGGTGGCGCAGCGAGGGTGCAGCGGTCTTGAGGACCACGGGGTAGCCGATGCGCTCGGCGATGGCCACGGCCTCGTCCACGGTGCTCGCCCGAGCCTGCTCCCAGACGTGGATCCCGTAGGCCTCGAGCAGGACCCTGGCCTCGTCCTGGGTCAGCGTCCGGCCCTCGGGTGTGACCGACAGGATGGTCTGGACGATGTCCTCCGCGACCCGCCGGTTGATGCCCGAGGGTGAGACCGGAGTGCCGTGGTCGCGGTGGAGCCACTGGCCGTACTTCGTCGCCGCGGCCAGGGCACGGGTGGCGTCCTCGGGGAGCCCGTAGACCGGGATCGGCCGGTGCTCCCCCTCCCCGGTGCCGCGCACCGAGGCGTGCCCGTCGTCGACACCGCGCATCCCGAGGAAGGTGGCCAGGCACGGCTTCTCGCCGGCCGCGGCCGCCCCGCGCACCGCCCGGGCGACGTCCTCGTCGAAGGTGACGAGGGGCGGGATGAAGCAGGCCAGCACCGAGTCGACCGACTCGTCGGCGAACGCCGCGTCGAGGGCGGCACGGAACTGCTCGGGACTGGCCTCGGAGGCGACCGCCACCGGGCCGTGGGTGACCTCCAGGCCCCAGCTGCCGCAGGCCTGCGCCGTGAGGGTGGCCAGCGCTGCGGAGTTGCTGACGATGGCGACCCGGTTGCCCTGGGGCAGCGGCTGGTGCACGAGGGCCTGGGCGACGTCGAAGAGCTGGTGCAGGTTCTCGACCCGGATCACGCCAGCCTGGCGCAGCATGGCGTCGAAGACCTCGGGTCGGACATTGGTCCGCCGCACCATCTGGCCGGGGATCGAGCCCTGCCGGGCGACGCCGGACTTGATGACGACCACCGGCTTGATGAGGGCCAGGTTGCGCGCGATGCGCGAGAACTTGCGCGGGTTGCCCATCGACTCGAGGTAGAGACCGACCGCGGTCGTGTCCTCGTCGTCGATCCAGTACTGCATGAAGTCGTTGCCCGAGACGTCGGCGCGGTTGCCCGCCGACCCGAAGCTCGAGATGCCGAGCCGACGTCGTGCCGCCGAGGCCAGGACGGCGATGCCGAGGGCGCCGGACTGGGCGAAGAGGCCGAGACCCCCCGGGGGCGGCAGGGTCGGGGCCAGCGAGGCGTTGAGGCGCACGGCCGGATCGTTGTTGATGAGACCGAAGGAGTTGGGTCCGACGACCCGCATCCCCGACCGGCGCGCCCGCCGCACCAGCTCGGCCTGCAGCTCGGCTCCCTCCGCGTCCGCCTCGGCGAAGCCTGCGGAGACCACGAGCAGGGTCTTCACCCCGGCCTCGGCGCACTCGTCGACCACCCCGAGCACCTGGTCCGCCGGGACCGCGATGACGGAGAGGTCGACGCCACGGGGCAGGTCGGCGATCGAGGCCACCGCCGGGAGGCCGAGCACCTGGTCCGCCCGCGGGTTGACCGGGTGGATGGTCCCCTCGAAGCCGGCCTCGATCAGGTTCTGCAGGAACATGTTCCCGATGGTGGCGTCGCGCCGGCTGGCGCCGATGACCGCCACCACCTTGGGGTTGAGCAGGCGGCGCACCGAGAGCGACTCCGCCCGGTGCTCGCGGGACATGGCGACCGCGCGGGAGGACTCGGTGGGCTCGATGTCGAAGTGGACGGCCACCACGCCGTCCTCGAGGTGGCGGCTGACGTCGTAGCCGGCGTCGGAGAAGACCTGGAGCATCTTCCGGTTCTGCGGCAGCACCTCGGCGGTGAACTCCGAGATGCCCAGGTCGCGCGCGATGGCGGCGAGGTGCTCGAGCAGGACCGACCCGATGCCCTTGCCCTGCGAGTGGTCGCTGATGTTGAAGGCCACCTCGGCACTGCGGGGGTCGATCCGGTCGTAGCGCCCGATGCCGATGATGTCGTCGCGGTGGAGCACCACGAGGGCGACCCGGTCGACATAGTCGACGTGGGTGAAGCGGTGCACGTCCTTGTCGGACAGCCGCTTGAGCGGGGCGAAGAAGCGAAGGTAGATCGACTCCTCGCTCTGCCCGGCGTGGAACCGGTGGATGCCCTCCTCGTCCGAGGGCTTGATCGGCCGCAGGTGGGCCACGGTCCCGTCACGGAGGACGACGTCGGCCTCCCACTCGATGGGATAACCCGGTGGGAGTTCAGGATCCGCCTCGGCCATGGCTCCATCGTGGCATGCCGGGTCGTGCACCACGCCGTGGGCTCGGCACACTACGGGCATGGACTTCGAGCAGGTCGTGCGAGCCCGGCGGATGACCCGTCGCTTCCGGCCCGACCTGCCCGTGCCGGCCGGGACGCTCGAGGAGCTGGTGGCGCTGGCGCAGCGAGCACCCTCGGCCGGCTTCACCCAGGGCTGGGACGTCGTCGCCCTCGTCGACGCCGCGGACCGGGCCGCGTTCTGGGACGCCGTGGCCGACCCTGATCGTCCGCCCGACGCCTGGCTTCGGGGGGTGAGCGCCGCCCCGGCCCTGCTGGTCATGGTGGCCGACCCCACGGCATACCTCGATCGCTATGCCGAGCCGGACAAGGGGTGGGCCGACCGCTCCCCCGACCGGTGGCCGATTCCCTACTGGGACACCGACACCGCGATGGCCGCCATGATCATCCTCCTCGGCGCCACCGACCGCGGGCTCGCGTCCTTGTTCTTCGGGGTGCCTGGCCCCGCGCACGACCCGGTGCGTCACGCCCTCTCGATCCCGGCCGACCGGCGGCTGGTCGGCGTCATCGCCCTCGGCACCGAGGAGGCGGCCGTCCGCAGCCCCTCGCTCGCCCGGGGACGGCGGGCGCTGGACTCGGTGCTGCACCTGGGGCGCTTCTCCGGCGCGTCGCGCTGAGGGGGCGTCGGTCCCGTTTGTGAAGATGGCGGGTGGGTGCGTGCGTATGCCGTCCGCCCCGGTCCGCTGTCCGCCCACCTCCCGGAGCCGCTCACCTCATGGCCCGCCGCACGCCGCCCCCGCCCGACGACCCGGTGGTCGAGAACATCGTCGACATCGACGTCACGGCCGAGATGAAGAACGCCTATCTCGAGTACTCCGTGTCGGTCATCCATGCGCGTGCCCTGCCCGACGCCCGGGACGGCCTCAAGCCGGTGCAGCGGCGGATCCTCTTCGGGATGCACGGGCTCGGCCTGCGCCCGGACAAGGGTCACGTGAAGTCCAGCCGGGTCGTCGGCGAGGTCATGGGCAAGTACCACCCGCACGGGGACTCGGCGATCTACGACGCCCTCGTGCGGATGGCCCAGCCCTTCACCATGCGGCTGCCCCTGGTCGACGGGCACGGCAACTTCGGCTCCCTCGACGACGGGCCGGCGGCCTCGAGGTACACCGAGGCCCGGCCGGCGGCAGCGGCCTCGCTGCTCACCACGGGTCTCGACGAGGACACCGTCGACGAGGTCCCCAACTACGACGACTCGCTCATGCAGCCGGAGGTGCTGCCGGCGGCCTACCCCAACCTCCTCGTCAACGGCGTCTCCGGCATCGCGGTGGGGATGGCCACCAACATCCCGCCGCACAACCTCGTCGAGGTGATCGGCGCCGCCCGCCACCTCATCTCCCACCCGGACTGCTCGCTCGACGAGCTTATGCGCTTCGTGCCCGGCCCCGACCTGCCCCAGGGCGGGCGCATCATCGGCCTCGACGGGATCCGCGACGCCTACCTGACCGGACGGGGCACCTTCCGCACCCGCGCGACGGCCCAGGTCGAGAAGCTCACCCCGCGCAAGTCCGGCATCGTCGTCACGGAGCTGCCCTACCTCGTCGGGCCGGAGAAGGTCGTCGAGCGGATCAAGACCCTCGTGCAGGGCAAGAAGCTCCAGGGCATCAGCGACATCAAGGACCTCACCGACCGCAAGAATGGCCTGCGCCTGGTCATCGAGGTCAAGAACGGCTTCAACCCGGACGCGGTCCTGGAGCAGCTCTACCGCCAGACCCCGATGGAGGAGTCCTTCGGCATCAACGCCAACGCCCTCGTCGAGGGCCAGCCGCGCCTGCTCGGGCTCAAGGAGATGCTCCGCTGCTTCCTCGACTTCCGGATCTCGGTGGTGCGCCGTCGCACCGAGTTCCGGCTCGCGAAGCGTCGGGACCGGCTCCACCTCGTCGAGGGCCTGCTCATCGCCATCCTCGACATCGACGAGGTCATCCAGCTCATCCGCGCCTCGGACGACACCGCGGCTGCTCGCACGCGTCTGATCAATGTCTTCGACCTCTCCGAGGCCCAGGCCAACTACATCCTCGAGCTGCAGCTGCGACGGCTGACCAAGTTCTCCCGGATCGAGCTCGAGACCGAGCGCGACGAGCTCCAGCGCCAGATCGAGGAGCTCGAGGCGATCCTCGCCGACGAGAAGCTCCTCCACCGCACGGTGTCGACCGAGCTGGCCGAGGTGGCCAAGGCCCATGGCACCCCCCGCCGGACCGTGCTCCTGGAGTCGGCGGGCACGCCCACGACCGCCGCCGCCCCCCTCGAGGTCAGCGACGACCCCTGCTGGGTGCTGCTCTCCTCCACCGGGCTGCTCGCGCGCACGGCGACGGCCGACGTCGTGCCCACGACCGGTCCGCGCGCCAAGCACGACGCCATCGTCGGCGCCGTCCGCACCACGGCCCGCGGCGAGTTCGCCGTGGTGACGAGCGCCGGTCGCATGGTGCGCCTTTCGGCCCTGGAGCTGCCGACGCTCCCGCCGCTGGGCTCGGCCCCGAGCCTGTCCGGTGGCGCACCGCTGGCCGCGTATGTCGACCTGCCCAAGGGTGAGCAGCCGCTCACCATCGTCTCGCTGGCGACCGAGGGTCCCGGCGTGGCGGTCGGCACGGCTGACGGGGTGGTCAAGCGGATCGGCTTCGACCACCCGAAGGCGAGCTCGTGGGAGGCCATCGCCCTCAAGCCCGGCGACACCGTCGTCGGAGCGGTCGAGCTGCGCACCGGCGAGGAGGACCTGGTCTTCCTCACGACCGACGCGCAGCTGCTGCGCTTCCCCGCCTCGGCGGTGCGACCACAGGGCCGAGCGGCCGCCGGCATGGCCGGCATCCGGCTGTCGTCGGGCGCCAGGGCGATCTTCTTCGGAGCGGTCGACCCCGCTTCGGAGGCGGTCGTGGTGACGGCGAGCGGCAGCTCGGCGGCCCTGCCCGGCACCCAGGCCGGGGCCTGGAAGGTCACCCCGTATGCCGAGTACCCCGCCAAGGGCCGCGGCACCGGCGGCGTCCGGGCCCACCGCTTCCTCAAGGGCGAGGACACCCTGGTGCTGGCCTGGGCCGGCGCGAGCCCGGCCCGCGCGAGCAGCAGCAACGGCGTGGCGATCGAGCTCCCGGCCGCCGACGGCCGCCGGGACGGCTCCGGCACCCCGGCGCCGATGGTCGTCGCGGGGATCGGCGCGCCGGTTCCACCGCTCGCGGACGGTGCCGTTACGCAATCGTGATGGGACTGGGGAACCCAAGTCATTGCCTCGGCGCGTAAACGCTTTTACGGTTACGACGTTCCCTCATCGCCGAGGCCTGTCTGCCTCGGCTTCATCAGTGAAATGGAGGCGGGCAATGGCCCTCAACTCATCGCGCCGTGCAGCAGCAGTGCTGACCGGCATCGTCGCGGTTTCGCTCTCCGCAGCAGCATGCGGCGGCGGAAGCAGCAGCGACACCGCGTCCGGCGGCGCCGACTCGAAGGACACCACCGACTACACCAAGTGGTGCGACCTCAAGTCCGAGCTGACGGGCAAGACCGTGACGATCTACACCTCGATCGTCACGCCGGAGGACGCCCCCCACAAGGCCTCCTACAAGGAGTTCGAGGACTGCACCGGCATCACCGTCAAGTACGAGGGTGACAAGGACTTCGAGAAGAACCTCCCCCAGCGCGCCCAGAGCGGCAACCTGCCCGACGTCGCCTTCATCCCGCAGCCGGGTCTGCTCCAGACCATGGTCGACACGGGCAAGGCCATCCCGGCCAGCCAGAGCGTCTCCGACGAGGTCGACAAGTACTTCGGTGCCGACTGGCGCAAGTACGGCTCGGTCGACGACGTCCTCTACGCCGCTCCGCTCGGCGCCAACGTCAAGTCCTACGTCTGGTACTCGCCGAAGAAGTTCGCCGAGAAGGGCTACAAGGTTCCCACCACGTGGGACGAGCTCATGACCCTCTCCAAGAAGATCGCCACCGACGACCCGGCCGCCAAGCCGTGGTGCGCCGGCTTCGGCTCCGGCACGGCCACCGGCTGGGTCGGCACCGACTGGGTCGAGGACGTGCTGCTCCGCACCGCCGGCAAGGACACCTACGACCAGTGGGTCTCGCACAAGATCCCGTTCAACGACCCGAAGGTCCTCGAGGCCCTCGGCAAGGTCGGCGCCATCCTCAAGGACCCGGCCATGGTCAACGGTGGCTTCGGTGACGTCGCCTCCATCGCGACCACCACCTTCCAGGACGGTGGCCAGCCCATCCTCCAGGGCAAGTGCTACCTGCACCGCCAGGCCTCGTTCTACGCCTCGAACTGGCCCGAGGGCACCAAGGTCGCCGAGGACGGCGACGTCTGGGCCTTCTACCTCCCGGCGGTCGACGCCTCGGCCAAGCCGGTGCTCGGCGGTGGCGAGTTCGTCGCCACCTTCCGGGACGCCCCGGAGGTCAAGGCCTTCGCTGCGTTCCTCGCCTCGCCCGACTGGGCCAACGCCAAGGCCAAGGCCACGACGAACGGTGGTTGGGTCAGCGCCAACAAGGAGCTCGACCCGGCGAACCTCGTCTCGCCGATCGACCAGCAGTCCGCCAAGATCCTCCAGGACCCGGCCGCCGTCTTCCGCTTCGACGGCTCGGACATGATGCCGTCCGCCGTGGGCGCCGGCACCTTCTGGTCCGAGATGACCAACTGGGTCAAGGGTCAGGACGACAAGACCACCCTCGACAACATCGAGAAGTCCTGGCCGACCAGCTGACCTGAGGTCGCGACACCCTGAACGGTGGGCGGGGCGGTTTCCCGCCCCGCCCACCGCTTCTCTTCACTTGGAGGTGACATGCACGTGACAACGCTGGCGGCCGCAACCGCCACTGGGGGCAACCTCGGCAAGATCGGCACCCTGCTGCTCGGGATCGCCGTCTTCGCAGCCGTGTTCATCGGCATCCTGCTCATCGCGTCCCTGTTCAAGGGACACCTCGGCGAGAAGATCCAGGCCGTGGCCTTCGTCGGCCCGACCGTCGTCCTCATCGCCGTCGGCCTGATCTACCCCGCCATCCTCACCATCCGGCGGGCCTTCTACTCCGGCAAGTTCTTCGACCTCAACTTCGGCACGCCGCGCACGCGGGGCAAGTACGTCGGCTTCGAGAACTTCCAGGCGCTGTGGACCACGCCCGGCCTGCCGGCCGTCTTCCGCAACACCCTCTTCTGGGTCATCCTGGTGCCGCTCCTCGCCACCGGGCTGGGCCTGCTCTACGCGATCCTCATCGACCGGGCCAAGGGCGAGGCCGTCGCCAAGGCCCTGATCTTCCTGCCGATGGCGATCTCGATGGTCGGCGCGACGCTCATCTGGAAGTTCGTGTACTACTTCGTCGGTGACCCGACCGGCTCCCAGGTCGGCCTCATCAACGCCTTCCTCACCACGATCGGGATGAAGCCGATCGACTTCCTGGGCAACGCCCCGGGCAACACCTTCGCGATGATCGTCATCATGGTCTGGATCCAGGCCGGGTTCGCCATGACGGTCCTCTCGGCCGCCATCAAGGCCATCCCCGACGAGATCATCGAGGCGGCCAACATGGACGGCGTCAAGGGCCTGCAGATGTTCCGCTTCATCACGCTGCCGAGCATCCGCTCGTCGGTCATCGTCGTCCTCACGACGATCGCCATCGCCACCCTCAAGGCCTTCGACATCGTCCAGGCCTCCAGCGGCGGCAAGCTCGGCGACTCGGTCCTGGCCAACGAGTTCTACAACCGCTCGTTCGTCACCCAGCAGCCGGGTCTCGGCGCGGCCATCGCGATCGTCATCTTCCTGCTGGTCTCCCCGATCATCGTCTTCAACGTGATCCAGATGCGGAAGGACGCCTGATGAGCACCGCAACTCCCGCACCCGTGCCCGAGACCGTCGCCAACGAGGCGGTCGAGGCCGCCGGCGGCGGCAAGGACCTCGAGACCGGCAAGCGCCGCGGCAAGTCCGCCGCCGGCAACGCCGCCCGGGCCATCAGCTCGCCGTGGGCCTCCGTCTTCGCCATCGTCATGGCGTTGGCGTGGACCACGCCGACCATCGGCCTGTTCGTGACCTCGTTCCGGCAGCAGAAGGACATCCAGACCACCGGATGGTGGAACGCCTGGCGGACCGGCTTCACCATGGACAACTACAAGCAGGTGCTCGCCGGCGCCGAGGGACAGCCGCCGTTGACGGACTTCTTCGTCAACAGCTTCGTCATCGTGATCCCAGCGGTGCTCCTGCCGCTGCTGCTGGCCTCGCTGGCGGCCTACGCCTTCGCGTGGATCGACTTCCCCTTCCGGAATGCGCTCTTCGTGGCGGTGTTCGCCCTCCAGATCGTCCCGCTGCAGATCGCCCTGCTTCCGCTGGTCACCATGTTCCAGAACATGGGCCTGGGCGGGTCCTACTGGTCGTTGTGGTTGTCGCACAGCGCCTTCGCGCTGCCGCTCGCGGTGTTCCTCCTGCACAACTTCATGAAGGAGATCCCCGCGTCGCTGCTCGAGGCGGCTCGCGTCGATGGCGCCGGGCACGTGCGCATCTTCTTCCAGGTGCTGCTGCCGCTCATCGCCCCGGCGCTGGCGTCCTTCGGCATCTTCCAGTTCCTCTGGGTCTGGAACGACCTCCTGGTCGCGCTGACCATGCTCGGTGGCTCGCCGGAGCGCGCCCCGCTGACCATGATCCTCAACACCATCAGCGGCACGCTCGGCAACCGCTGGTACCTCCTGTCGGCGGCGGCCTTCATCTCGATCGCCCTGCCGGTCGCGGTGTTCCTCTCGCTGCAGCGGTACTTCGTCCGCGGTCTGCTGGCGGGTGGCACCAAGGGCTGACATGGCCGACAATGCACGTCCTTCACGGATGAGCACCATCACCGATGTTGCTCGGGAGGCCGGGGTCTCCGTGGCCACGGTCTCCCGAGCTCTTCGGGGTCTGGATCGGGTGAGCCCGGAGACACGCGAACGCGTGCTCAAGGTCGCGACCGATCTCGACTACGTCGCCTCCCCGACCGCGACCTCGTTGGCCTCCGGCCGCACAGGCGTGGTCGGGGTGGTGGCGCCCTTTCTCACCCGCTGGTTCTTCTCCACCGTGGTCTCGGCGATCGAGAAGACGCTGCGCGGTCAGGGACACCACGTCCTCCTCTTCGACCTCGAGGACGAGAGCTACGCCACTCGGCTCACGCTCAACCAGAACCTCCTGTGGCGGCGCGTCGACGGCGTCATCACCCTGAACCTCCCCATGACCGAGGGAGAGGTCGACCTGCTGGAGCGGCTCGGGCTGCCCGCTGTCGCCATCGGCACCCCCGTCCCAGGATGCCCCACGGTCCGCATCGACGACACGGCCGCCATGGTGCAGGCCACCTCGCACGTCATCGACCTGGGTCACCGGGACATCGCCTACATCGGCACCGTCCCCGAGAACGTCGCGCACATCCAGACCCCGATGGCCCGGCGCGAGGCCTTCCGCGACACCCTGCTGGCTCATGGGCTCCAGGTGCGGGAGGAGTGGATGCTCTCGTGCGACTGGACCGCCGACTCGGCGCTCACGCACACCATGACCCTGCTCCAGTCCGCCTCACGCCCGACCGCGATCGTGGCCGCCTCGGACGAGATGGCCTTCGGGGCCCTCATGGCGGCCTCCCGGTGCGGAGTGAAGGTGCCCGAGGAGCTCTCGGTCATCGGCCTCGACGACCACCACCTCTCCTCGGTGATGGGCCTGACGACGGTGCGCCAGGACGTCGCCGCCCAGGGCGATGCGGCCGCGAAGCTGCTCCTGGGCGCCCTGCTCGAGGGGCTGCCGCTCTCCCCCACCCTGGACCAGGTGATCCCGACCGAGCTCGTCGTCCGGGCCTCGACCGCCCCGCCGCCTGCCGCCGGGTGATCGGCACCCGCCGGCTGACCGGCGGGCTCGCACTCAGGCGTCGATCCGCTCCCGGTCGAGGGTCTGCGCCGACGCGACGATGAAGTCCTTGCGCGGGGCCACCTCGCTGCCCATGAGCAGCTCGAACACGCGCTGTGCAGCCTCGATGTCCCCGATGGTCACCCGGCGCAAGGTCCGGTGCCGCGGGTCCATCGTCGTCTCGGCCAGCTGGTCGGCGTCCATCTCGCCCAGCCCCTTGTAGCGCTGGATCGGCTCCTTGACCGAGCGGCCCTTGCGCTGCAGCCCCGCCAGGGTCTTGCGCATCTCCGGCTCGCTGTAGGTGTAGATGAGCTCGTTGGGCTTGCTGCCCGGGTTGGCGACCTCGATGCGGTGCAGCGGCGGCACCGCGGCATACACCCGTCCCGCCTCGACGAGGGGGCGCATGTAGCGGTGGAAGAGGGTGAGGAGGAGCGTGCGGATGTGGGCGCCGTCGACGTCGGCGTCGGTCATGATGATGACCTTGCCGTAGCGCACCGCGTCCAGGTCGAAGGTGCGGCCGGAGCCGGCCCCGATGACCTGGATGATGGCCGCGCACTCTGCGTTGCCGAGCATGTCCGTGACCGAGGCCTTCTGGACGTTGAGGATCTTGCCGCGGATCGGCAGCAGCGCCTGGTGGTCCGAGGAGCGTGCGAGCTTGGCGGTGCCCAGCGCGCTGTCCCCCTCGACGATGAACAGCTCGGTGCGCTCGGGGTCGCTGCTGCGGCAGTCGGCGAGCTTGGCCGGGAGCGAGGAGGACTCGAGGGCGGTCTTGCGGCGCTGGGTCTCCTTGTGCAGGCGCGCACTGATGCGCGACTTCATCTCGGAGGTGACCTTCTCGAGCAGTAGCGCCGCCTGCTGCTTCTCCCCTCGCTTGGTCGAGGTGAGCAGCGCGGTGAGCTCGCTCTCGACCACTTTGGCGACGATGGCCCGCACCGCTGCCGTGCCCAGGACCTCCTTGGTCTGGCCCTCGAACTGGGGCTCGGCCAGACGCACGGTCACCACGGCGGTGAGCCCGGCGAGGATGTCGTCCTTCTCCACCTTGTCCGCGCCCACCTTGAGGCGTCGCGCGTTGAGCTCCAGCTGCTTGCGGAAGACCTTGATCAGGGCCTGGTCGAAACCCGCCAGGTGGGTGCCACCCTTGGGCGTGGCGATGATGTTGACGAAGCTCTGCACCTTGGTGTCGTAGCCGGTCCCCCACCGCACGGCGATGTCGACACCGGCCTCACGCTCGACCTCGGTGGGTGTCATGTGCCCGCGGCTGTCGAGGACGGGCACGGTCTCGGTGAACGTGCCCGAGCCCTGCAGCCGCCAGACGTCGGTCACCGGCGGGTCGATGGCCAGGTAGTCGCAGAACTCGGAGATGCCCCCGTCGTGGAGGAAGACCTCCTCGGTGGCCTCCTCCGAGCGCTCGTCGCGGATGACGATGGCGAGCCCGGGCACGAGGAAGGAGGTCTGCCGCGCCCGCGCGGTGAGCCCCTCGAGGTCGAACGAGGCGTCCTTCAAGAAGATCTGGTGGTCGGCCCAGTAGCGCACCCGGGTGCCGCTCACCCCGCGCTTGACGGTGCCGATGACGTCGAGCTGGCTGCCCGAGACGTATGCCGTGAAGTCGTGTCCCGGGTCTTTGCTCCCCTTGGCGCCGGCGACGTCGGAGAAGACGCCCGGCTCCCCCCGACGGAAGCTCATGGCGTAGGTCTTGCCGCCGCGGTCGACCTCGACGTCGAGGCGGCTGGAGAGGGCGTTGACGACCGAGGCGCCGACGCCGTGCAGGCCACCGGAGGCGGTGTAGGAGCCGCCGCCGAACTTGCCGCCGGCGTGGAGGCGGGTGTAGACGAGCTCGACGCCGGTGAGGCCGGTCTTGGGCTCGATGTCGACCGGCACGCCGCGTCCGTTGTCACGGACCTCGACCGAGCCGTCCCGGTGGAGGACGACGACGATCCGGTCGCAGTGCCCGCCGAGGGCCTCGTCGACGGCGTTGTCGATGATCTCCCAGAGGCAGTGCATCAGGCCGCGGCTGTCGGTGGAGCCGATGTACATGCCCGGACGCTTGCGCACCGCCTCCAGGCCTTCGAGGACCTGCAGGTGGTGGGCGGTGTAGTCCTGGCTCGACTTGGTCGTCGCGGACTTCTTCGCGGCGGTGGCCACGGATCGGACTCCTCGGGGAATGGAAGACGGCGTGCCCCTGCAGGCTAGTCGGGGGGTGTGTCAGGGCCGGCACGCCACGCGGCGGGGGGGCCGCGTCCGGTGGATATTGGCGGCCCGGGAAGGGTTGGGCGTGTTTGACTGTTCACACCGTGGCCGCCTCCCGAAGGCGGTCCCGACCACGAGCACGAGAAGAGCGAACGCCCCAAGGAGGCCGACGTGAACGCCGCACTGGCACCCACCCTGACCGCCGCCGACCGCTGCGACCGGTGCGGAGCGCAGGCGTACGTGCGTGTGCGCCTCCACTCCGGCGGGGAGCTGTTCTTCTGCGCCCACCACGGCCGCAAGCACGCCCCGGCGCTGCAGGACCACGCCGACATCCACGACGAGAGCCAGCGCCTCGTCGACGACGGCTCGGACGCCGTCGCCGACCTCGCCTGACCTCGGGTGGACGGTTTCCTGCCGGCCGGCACCCAGGTCTGGGTGCCGGCCCTGATCATCCTCGTGGGGACGATCGGCATCGTCATCCCGGTCCTCCCGGGCCTGTTCGTCACGCTCCTCGGCACCCTTCTGTGGGCCTACGAGACCGGCGGCGGCACGGCCTGGACGATCTTCGGCATCTGCGTCCTGTGGTTCGTCGCGGGGGTGGCCGGCCAGTACCTCATCCCCGGACGCCGGCTCAAGGCCGAGGGCGTGAGCACCCTGGGGCTGGTGTTCGCGGCGGTCTGCGGCATCGTGGGGATGTTCGTCATCCCCGTGGTCGGCTTCTTCGTCGGCTTCGTGCTGGGGCTGTTCCTGCTGGCCTACCTGCCGCGGCGGGACCGGACCCTGGCCTGGCGGCGCACCAAGGTCGCGCTGCGGGCCATCGCCACCTCGATCGGCATCGAGCTGGTCGCCGCCGTCCTCATCGCCCTCACCTGGGTCGTCGGCGTCGCGCTCACCTCGTGATGGCCTCGAGCAGGTAGGCCTCGGTGCCGGCCAGGCCGACCGACAGGAAGACCGCGGGCCCGCTCCCTCGACGCGCAGGCCCGCCGCCGGCCACCACCGACCCCAGCGAGCGCACCCGGTCCAGCTCCCCCGACGCCACGACGACGGCCGGCGGGTCGTAGGCCGCGAGCTGGGCCAGCGAGTCGGTCACGAGGAGAGAGGCCCCGGCCGTCAGGGCCGGAGGGAACTCGTGGCGATGCACCTGCTTGGGGCCGAGTGTGCTGACGACCGAGGCGGCCTCGAGCCAGGCGGCCTCGACGACGGGCACGGGGCTGGAGGTGGCCAGGACCACGACGTCGGCGCCTTCGACGGCCGCACGTGCCGTGTCGCCCGCTAGGGCGGGCACCCCAAGCTCCGCGGACGCGCGGTCGGCCAGGGACTGCCGGTGCGCCGGCGTGCGCGAGTGCACGCGCAGCGACTCGATCCGCCGGGCGGCGTGGATCGCGCTCAGCTGGGCCCACGCCTGGCGGCCCGCCCCCACCAGAGCAAGCGACACCGGTCCGGGCGGCGCCAGGGCGTCGATCGCGAGGGCCCCCAACGCCCCGGTGCGCAGCGGACCCAGGTGCTGCCCGGCATACAGGGCCCGCACCCGCCCGCTCGGGTCGTCGGTGACCACGACGACCTGCTCGTCCCCGGCGTCGCCCGGCGCACGGTAGGACCGGTAGCCGACCCAGGACCCGGGCACCGCCCCGCAGGTGAAGGTGAGGTGGCCGGCGCCCACGTCGGCGGCCACGCGGGGCGGCGCGACGAGTCGCCCACGGTCGAGGTCGATGACCGCGGCGCGGACAAGGGACAGCGCCCGCTCCGGGGGGAGCAGGCGCTGCAGGTCGTCGTCGCCGAGGAGGATCGGCATGGGACTCTAGAGGCCGCGCTCGCGCCGCTCCCAGCGCTCGTCCAGCCGGCCCATGAAACCCGACCCACCCTTGGTCGGCGCCGCCGGCCGGGCCGCGTCCTTCGCGGTGTCGAGGGTGCGGGTCGGGGCGAGCGCGAAGGCGACGGCGGCCACCATGACGGCGAACCCGACCGCGCCGATCCACATCATCGTGTTGACCCCGAGGATGACCAGGCCGAGCCCGAGGACGAACCCGAGCACGCCCACGGCCAGCCGCCGTCGGCGCACCCCGAACGCGGCACCACCACGCATCTGGTGGGCGAACCGCGGGTCCTCGGACGCCAGGGCCTGCTCCAACTGGGCGAGCATCTGCTGCTCATGCTCCGACAGCGGCACCTCGACCTCCCTGCTCATGACTCGTCCGACGCCCGGCACCGGACCTGCTCACCTCAGGATAGATCCCGATCGCCCGCGGAGGAAGGTTGGTCGCGACGGATCAGTGCGGCCGGACGCACGGCGCCCGCGCCGAAGCGGGCGCTGGCGCGGTCGACGGCGCGGTCGGCCTCGCGCCAGCCGTGGTCGGGGTCGTCCAGGCGCGCCTGGATCGGCGCCTGGGTCACCGGGACCAGCTTCTCCATCCGCACGCCGACGAGGCGGATGCGGGCACGTTGCAGCCCGAGCGCGTCGAACAGGCCCACGGCGGTCTCGTAGATCTCCCGGCTGACGTCCGTGGGCTCGCGCAGCGTGCGGGAGCGGGTGATCGTCGTGAAGTCGGCGAAGCGGACCTTCAGGCTCACGGTGCGACCGGCGAGCCCGGCGGCGCGCACGCGCGCGGCCGTCCGCTCACTGAGGCCGAGCAGGTGCCGGTGGATCAGGACCGGGTCGTCGATGTCGTAGGCGAAGGTCTCGTCGCTGCCGATGCTGCGCTCGCGCGACTCCTGCTCCACGGGTCGCGGGTCGCGTCCCCAGGCGAGGTCGTGCAGGTGGCGCCCCCCGGCCTCGCCGAGGGCCCGGGTGAGCGTCGCGAGGGGGGTGTGCGCGAGGTCGGAGACGGTGCGCAGGCCGAGCCTGGTCAGGGTCTCCTCGGTGCGCTCGCCGACGCCCCAGAGCGCCCCGACGGGCAGCTGCTGGACGAAGGCGACGACCTCGTCGACGGGCACGACGACCAGCCCGTCCGGCTTGGCCAGGCCGGAGGCGAGCTTGGCGACGAACTTGCTCGGCGCCACCCCCACCGAGCAGGTCACCCCCTGCTCGTCGGCCACGGCGTCACGGATCTGTTGACCGATGCTCGCCGGGCTGCCCAGGCGCCGGATCGCGCCGGAGACGTCGAGGAAGGCCTCGTCGAGGGAGAGCGGCTCGAGCAGGGGGGTCACCGACCGGAAGATCTCCATCACGGCCGCGGACATGCGGGCATAGAGGGCGTGGTCGGGAGGGAGGACGGTCGCCTGCGGGCAGAGCCGCTGGGCCCGGCTCATCGGCATGGCCGAGGTCACCCCGAAGCGGCGGGCCTCGTAGGTCGCCGAGAGGACGACGCCACGGCGGCCCGCGGCACCGATGATGACCGGCGTGCCGACGAGCTCGGGTCGGGCGAGCAGCGAGGCCGACGCGTAGAAGGCGTCCATGTCGACGTGGAGGATCGTGCACCCGGTGTCGTCCGGCGGCCCGTCCCCGGTGCGTCGGGGAAGGGCGAACTGCCGTCGGCTCATCGCCGCGCCGCGGTCAGGCGCGCTCGGCGACGACGTGCAGGGCGGCGCCGAGGGCGGCCAGGGCCGGGTGGGCCGCCGCGACCTCTTCGAGGGCCAGGAGGGCCTGCCGGTCGCTCTCGGAGTCGAGGGCGGACGACGGGGCGAGCTCGGTGAAGATCCGCACGCCGTGGGCCTCGAGGACGCGCAGTCCGGTGTCCTCGACGAGCGCGACGAGGGCGTCGCGGTCGAACCGCCGTGGCAGGGGGTCGTCCTCACCCCAGCGTCCCTCCGGGCTGGTGAGGGCGGCGGCGGCGCGGTCGATGGATCCAGCGAGGACCCGCGCGAGGACGGCGGCGTGGCGCTGGGCGACGACGAGGCTGAGCAGGCCGCCGGGGGCCAGGGCATCGGCGAGCCGGGCCAGCGTCCCGGCCGGGTCGTCGACGTGCTCGAGGGTGCCATGGCAGGTGACGAGGTCGACGCTGGAGCCGCCGAGGAGGGTCGCGAGGGCGTCGGCATCCCCCTGGGCCGCACGGATCCGCGCCGAGGCCCCCACCTCGTCGGCCCGCCGACGCAGCGAGGCCAGGGCGTCCGGGCTCGGGTCGACGACCGTGACCTCGTGGCCGGCCTGGGCCAGTGGCACGGCGAACCCGCCGCTGCCCCCGCCGAGGTCGAGCACGACGAGCGGGCGCCCCAGCGCAGCGGCATGCCGGTGGGCGTGCTGGGAGAGGACCGCCCAGACGGCGGCCGTGCGCACCGACGCCTCGACGCCGGGACGGCGGGTGGCGGTGCGCTCCTCGGTCACGGGGCTCACCCTAGTGCCCCGAGCTGCCGGGGCTGGAGTGCCACAGCTTGCGTGGCGCCTGGTCACCCATCGCTGCCGTGAGGCCCCGCAGGTCGCGCGTGGGCGTGCCGGGCGGCCGGGTGTCGGCATAGGGCGACTGCCGGAAGCCTGAGGCGTGGACGAGCACCCGCCGTCGTCCGCTGGCGTCGGCGGACTCCTCGCCCTCGCGCGCCCGCTCCCGCGAGTCCCGGTCGAGGTCGAGCAGGGCCGCGTGGACGGCCTCCTGCCCGCCGCGCTGCCAGGCCTCCCAGAGGGTCGACAGCTCCCAGGCACCGGTGGCCCGCAACGAGATGCCCCGCTCCCCCGTGCGCCGCACGACTCCGCGGACGAGCAGCAGCCAGGAGTGGAAGACGGTCTCGGCGTAGGGCCCTTGGACGTCCTCGAAGAAGGTCGCGTCCGCGCACCCGGTGCCGTCGTCGAGGGTGAGGAAGACGACGCGCCGCCCGGACCGGATCGGCGGGGTCTGGGTCGCCACCTTGACCCCGGCGACCCACACCTCTCCCCCGTTGCGGGCCCGCAGCAGGTGCTGCGCCGGGGTGACGCCGAGGACGTCGAGCAGCGGTCGGTAGGTGTCGATGACATGGCTCGAGGCGTCGAGCCCGAGCACGTCGAGCTCGGCCCGGACCCGCTCGGTGCCGGTGAGCTCGGGCAGGCCACTGCCCTCGCGCAGCTCGGGCCGGTCGCCGAGGTCGAGGAGGAGCTGGACCGAGCGCTCCTCCGCGGGCACGACGGTGGCGGCGGCCTGCGACTGGGCCGCGGCCCGCTCCCGGGTGCCCACGGCATACGGGCTCGGTATGCCGTGGGGCTGGGCCCCCACGGGACCGGCGGGCCCGATCTGGGCGCGGTCGGGGGTGGCGCGGACGGGGCGGCCGGCCCCGACCCGTGGCGCGGTGGCGCGGCGGCGGCCTCCGGAGCGGGTCAGGGAGCGGTGCCAGCGGTCGATCTCGGCGACGTGGAGGAGCAGGTCGCGGCGGGTGAGCTTGCCCCGACGACCCAGGCCGGCGCCGCGGCCACCCAGGCCGTACATCGCGTCGAAGCCGCCGGCGAGGACGAGCCGCTCGACGATCGGGCGGCTGACGTGGGTGCGGCTCCAGAAGTCCGCGAGGTCGGCAAAGGGTTGTCCCGCAACGATGGCCGCGACCTCGGCCTCGCTGATCCCCTTGACCTCGGTGAGCGAGAGGCGGATGCCGTGCCGCCGCCCGTCGGGCAGGTCAGGGTGGATCGGGACGAAGTCGTGGTCGATCTCGTCGTCGGTGAGGGCCTCGAGGCGGTAGCTGTCGCGCGAGGCGTTGACGTCGAGTCCGAGGACGGCGATGCCCAGGCTGCGGGCGTCGTCGAGGATGAGCCGCTTGGGGTACATCCCGGGGTCGTGGGTGAGGACACCGGCGAGGAAGGCCGCGGGGTGGTGGGTCTTGAGCCAGGCCGAGTGGAAGGTCGGCAGGGCGAAGGCGGCGGCGTGGGCCTTGCAGAAGCCGAAGCTCGCGAAGGACTTGAGCACCGCCCAGATCTCGTCGCGCTCGGTCGCGGTGTAGCCGCGGGCCTTGGCCGCCGGGCGCCACCAGGCCTCGATGTCCTCCTGCCCCTGGGGCGTGCCCATGGTGCGACGGACCTCGTCGGCCTGGGCCAGGGAGACCCCGGTCGTCTCGGCGACGATCTGCAGCACCTGCTCGTGGAAGACGACGACCCCCTCGGTCTCGGCGAGGGCCGGGACCAGGCTGGGGTGGAGGAATCGCCTTCTGCGCCAACCGTGCCGGCTCTCGAGGAAGGGGGTGATCATGTCCGACTTCACCGGCCCGGGGCGGAAGAGGGAGATGTCGATGATGAGGTCGCCGAAGCGTTCCGGGCCGAACTTGCCGATGAGCTCGCGTTGGCCCGGGCTCTCGATCTGGAAGCAGCCCAGGGTGCGGGTCGTGCGGATGAGGGCGAAGGTCGCGGGGTCGTCGTGCGGCACCTGGGCCTCGTCGTCGAGGTCGACCTGCTTGCCCTCGACGCGCTCGATCTCGGTGAGCGCGTGGGCCATGGCGGACTGCATGCGGATGCCGAGGACGTCGAGCTTGAGCAGGCCGAGGGTCTCGACGTCGTCCTTGTCGAACTGGCTCATCGGGAAGCCGATCCAGCTCGCCTCGACGGGGGTGCGGTCGAGCAGGCCGGCATTGGAGAGCACGACGCCGCAGGGGTGCAGGGCGATGTGGCGGGGCAGTCCGTCGAGGCGTTCGACGAGGTCGAAGAGGGTGGTCAGGCGGGCATCGGTCAGGCGGTGGCTGGTCAGCCCTCGCAGCTCGGGCAGGTCGGCGATGGCGTGGCGGACGTCCTTGGCGCGGATGTGGGGGAAGGCCTTGGCGATCTCGTCGACCTCGGCCGGGGGCATGCCGAGCGCGGCCCCGACGTCGCGGATCGCGTGCCGCACCTTGTAGGTGTCCATCATCGACACGCAGGTCACCCGCTCACCGCTGAACCGCTCGAGGATCGCCTCGTAGATCTCGGTGCGGCGCGCGGACTCGACGTCGACGTCGATGTCGGGCAGCTCGGCGCGCAAGGTGGTGCAGAAGCGCTCCATGAGCAGGTCGTGCCGGATCGGGTCGACCCCACTGATGCCGAGCAGGTGGTTGACGAGTGAACCCGCGCCGGAGCCACGGGCCGCGACGCGCACCCCCTTGGCGCGGATGAGGTCGGTCACCTCGGCGACGGTGAGGAAGTAGGTCGGGTAGCCCAGGGCGGCGATGACGGCGAGCTCGTCCTCGAGACGGCTCTCGACCCGCTGTCGCAGGGCCTCGTTCGCGCTGGGGTAGCGGCGGCTGACGGCGCCCCGGCAGCGCTCGGCGAGAACGCGGTGCGGGTCCTCGCCGGTGGGGATGCCGAGGACCTCCTGCTCGGGCAGGTGGACCGCGCCGATGCCGAGGTCGGCGCGGCCGTCGAGGGCGCACTCGGCCGCCAGGGCAAGGGTGTCGGTGAGCAGGCGATGGGCACGGGCGGTGTCGTCCGGGCCGGCGATGGCGCGGGCGCGCGCGGTCATCGTCGCGGTGTCGGCGAGGTGGCCGGCATCGGTGACCCGGTCGAGGTGGCGGGTGTCGAGGACGACGAGCCGGCGCGCGGCGTCGAGGACGTCGGCGACGACGGCATCCTCGCGCTCGAGGTGGCGCACGGCGCCGGAGAGGATCGCCGGCAGCCCGGCCTCGTCGGCGAGCCCGAGGAGGCCGCGAGCCTGGCGCAGGCAGCCGGTCGTGCCGTCGGGGCCACCGTGGAGGACGACCTCGATCGCGAGCGCATCGGGAGGCAGCAGGCGCAGCCAGCGCGCGAGCAGGTCGCGGGCGGTCTCGGGGCGCCGGTGGAGCAGGGCCCGGCCGACGTCGCTGTCCGGGCCGAGGAGGACCCGCAGCCGCGCCGGCCCCTCCCCCGAGACAGTCGAAAGTAGAGGACGCGCTGCATGCACCTGGCCGGACACGGCGTGTCGTCTACTTTCGACTGTCGGGGAGGGAGTGGTGGGGGTGGGCGACGCGGTGGACCAGCGGGCGAGGAGCTCGGGGGTGCAGATCGGGGTGCCGCGCTCGCCGGTGAGGTGGGTGTCGGTGACGAGCCGGCAGAGCGCGGACCACCCGGCGGCCGGCTCCAGACCAGCACCCTGCCCGCGGGCGAGCACGGTCACCCGTGGGTGGCGTGGGTCGACGAGCGCTCCCCCGCGCACCGGCGTCCGCGGTCCGGCCTTCCCTCCGTATGCCGTCCCGCTGGCTCCCAGCCCACCTCCCACTCCTCGCGCGCCCCTCACTCCCGGCCCGGCGACGGCGAGGTCGACCCCGAGCACCGGGGTGATCCCCGCGCGCATCGCGGCGGTCGCGAACCGGATCGCCCCGTAGAGCCCGTCCCGGTCGGTGAGCGCGAGCACACCCTGGTCGTGCGCGACGGCGCGGTCGACCAGGTCCTGCGGGGTGGCTGCGCCATGGCGCAGGGAGTACCCGGAGGCGACGTGGAGGTGGGCGAAGTCGCCGGGCTCGCTCATGAGTGGGTGGGGCGTTGGGGTTACGCGCTGCGGACCGGCGCCAGGCCGGGCACCGGGTCGAGGCGCGCGGGCATGCCGACGACGAGCTCGGCGCGCGCGAGGAAGGCCTCGGCATCGCGCAGCAGGTCGTCGGCCTCGCGGACGCTGACCCGGACCCGGCCGGTGTCCACGAGCGGGAGCCGGCGGGTCACGAGGGCGAAGTGGCGGGCCCACTCGGCCAGCTCGGGGGTGAGCCGGGCCAGCAGGTCCCACAGGCTCACCGGCCCGAGCCGGGACTGGCGGCCATGGACGTCCCGGGCGGCGACGACGGCGGCCGCGCCCCGGAGGGCGGCCACCTGGGCCGCCCGGTGGCGAGCGGTGGCCGACTCCGCGGCATACCCGATCAACAGGGAGTCGTGGGCCCGCTCGATCAAGGTGAGCGTGGCGCTGGTCAGGGTCAGGGCGTCCTCGGTCATGGCGTCCTCCTCAGTCATGACGGCAGAGCAGCGTCCAGGAGCCGGCGCTCGCCCCGTCGTCGCCCAGCTCGTAGATGCCGGGGGTGTCGGCCCGACCGGCCTGCGCCCGCACCCGCCACACCTGCCGGTCACCGGGGCCCTCCGTGGCGTCGCGCCACCAGGAACGCCGCTCACTCCAGTGCCCGTCGATGCCGCGGACGGCATAGAGACGCCCCCGCCAGAGGAAGGCCTCGGGCGCCTGCTCACCGACGCGGACGTGGACGGGTTCGTCGACTCTGCGCACCACGACATGGACTCCTCTCGAGCCTGTGGATGATCCTGTGGATTCCTCGAACAACTGTTCGAATGACTCGACTGTAGCCCCTGCCGTGCACGAGGCGTCAAGTGGGCGTCCTACGCTGGGCCGCCATGGACCCCTCCGAGGACAGCACCCACGACCGCAGCGAGCACCCCGCGGTCGCGCGCGTCCTCGACGTCCTCGCCACCGTCGGGATGACCCCGACCGTGCGCCACCTGCCCGATGCCGTGCGCACCGCCAAGGCCGCGGCGGACGCACTGGGCATCACGCCCGCCGAGATCGCCAACTCGCTCGTCTTCGCCGCCGACGCCGGCGACGGCAGCGCCCCCACTCCCCTGCTCGTCCTGTCCTCCGGCGGGCACCGCGTCGACCTGGTCAAGGTCGCCGAGCACCTCGAGTCGCCCCCGCTGCGCCAGGCCACGCCCGAGGAGGTGCGGGCCTGGACCGGCTCTGCCATCGGCGGCGTCGCACCGGTGGGTCACCTCACGCCGCTGCGCACGGTCATCGACGTCAGCCTGGCCCGCTTCCCGGTCGTCTGGGCCGCGGCCGGGCACTCGCACTCGGTGTTCGCGACGACCTATGCCGACCTGATCACCCTGACGGCCGGCACCCCGGTCGAAGTCGTCTGACCGAGGTCGCCCGACCGGGCCAGGTCAGGCCAGGTCAGGCCGGGGTGACCGGTCAGCGGGAGCCCTCACCGATGATGCCCCGGACCGCCCTGGCCAGCTCGACCGTGGCCTCGATCTCATCACGGCGCATCGAGACGCTCTCGACGTTGAAGCCGAACGGCAGCCGCAGGTAGCGACAGAACTCGGCGAGCTCACGGGCCGTCTGGAGGCAGAAGGCCATCGAGGCCTCGAGGGTGTCGTCGGCGTGGAGCATCTCGTTGCGCATCCACCGGGGCACGTCCACCCCGAGCCAGTGGAGGAAGTCGAGCGTCTTGGCCGACCCGCACAGGGAGAGCGTGAAGAAGATCGGCACCGGCGGCACGCGGGCCTGGCGGCAGGCATACGCGTAGTCCGAGGCGAGGTCCTTGGCGGCCCCGAGGTCGTAGACGACCTGGGAGATGAAGTAGGTGCAGCCGGCCGCCTGCTTCCGCAGCAGCCGCGCGTGCTCGTCCCCGCGCGTCGTGTGGCGCTCGGGAATGGCCACCCCACCGATGGGCAGGTCGCGCCGGACGGCGGCCCGCAGCCGCTGGGCCGTCCGCAGGTCGGTCTGCACCGGCGTGCCGGCCGAGGCCGCCCCGACGAACACCGTCCCGACGGTGCCCGGCTGCGCGAGCATCCACGCCCGCAGCTCGCTCTCGTCGTACTTGCCGACGCAGCGGTAGACGATCGAGGGACCCTGCCACTCCCCCAGCCAGTTCTCGAGGTACTCCGCCGGATCCCGGGTCTGAAGGAACGGGAAGGGGCGCTCGGCCTCGGAGCGGTCCGCCTCGTCGACCAGGTCGTAGAGCACCAGGGCGTCGACGTCCATGACGGCGAGCCGCTCGAGGGTGCGCTCGGCGAGCTGGGCCACCCGCTCGGGCGGGGTGGTCACGCGAGGCGGGGTCACGGCATACAGGAGGGGTTCGCGACCGGCCACGCGCGCCGACCGCAGGATCGACTCGAAGCCGATCATGACGTCCTCCCCGGGCCCGACCGGGCGCGAGCGCGCCCGACTCGGTGCGTCATCCTACGCAGCGGCCGGTCCGACACCGCGTCGGGACCGCTCCGCCCGCGGGATAGGCTCACAGCGTGTCCAACCCCCTCGATCGTGCCGACCTGCGCCAGCGCGTGCAGGCCTGCATCGACGCCGAGCTGGTCCACCAGCGTGGCGTCCTGGCCGAGATCGGCTCCGATGTCGATGACATCGTCGACGCCATCGGCTCGCTGCTCACCGGGGGCAAGCGCCTGCGGGCCGCCTTCCTCTACTGGGGACACCGCGCCGCCGGGCGCCCCGACTCGGACGCCGCCGTGCGCCTCGCGACGTCGATGGAGTTCTTCCAGGGGGCGGCGCTGCTCCACGACGACGTCATGGACGACAGCGACACCAGGCGCGGTATGCCGTCCGCCCACCGCGCGCTCGCCGCTCACCATGGCGCGCGGGGGTGGGTCGGGGATGCCGACCGCTTCGGGATGGCCGGGGCGATCCTCGCCGGGAACCTCTGCCTGAACTGGACCGAGGAGCTCTACGCGACGAGTGGACTGCCCGCGGAGGACCTCGCGCGCGCCCGTGGCCTCTTCGACCGGATGCGCACCCAGCTGATGGCCGGGCAGTTCCTCGACGTCGTGGAGTCGGTGCGGCCGTGGACCACGCTCAGTGACGACGAGCGGATCGCCCGGGCCAGTCACGTCATCCGCTACAAGAGCGCGAAGTACTCCATCGAGCACCCCCTCCTCATCGGCGCCGCGTCGGGCGGTCTCGGGGAGGAGGACCTGGCGGCACTCTCCGGCTACGGGCTCGACCTCGGCGAGGCCTTCCAGCTGCGCGACGACATCCTCGGTGTCTTCGGGGACCCCGAGGCCACGGGCAAGCCGGCCGGCGACGACCTGCGTGAGGGCAAGCGGACGGTCCTCGTGGCGCACACCCTGCGCGGCGCGACCCCGGCGGGTCGGGAGCGGATGGATGCCCTGCTGGGTCGTCCGGACCTGACCCTGGACCAGGTCGACGAGCTGCGCGCGCTCATGACCGACTCCGGTGGTGTCGACGCGGTGGAGGCGACCATCGCCCGCCTCACGGCGAGCGCGCGGGCGTCCCTGGCGCGGGCCGTGGGCGTCGAGGACGAGGCGCGAACGGTGCTCGAGGCACTCGTCGAGACGTCGACGGCGCGCACCTTCTGAGCCCTCGCCGGCTTCGCCCCTAGCCTCACCGTTTCATTGGGCTGGCTGAGTCGCTGGTGAGTGGTCGCTGTGGGGGGCGTGGTGACGGGTTCTTGGTGTTGGGCACGACAGCTTCCCGGCTGGCGTGCTGGTGGACGGTTCTCCGAGGTCCTTGGGTCGAGGCGGTCAGGGGAGTCTGCCGGGTGGCCTATCCGGGGGTGGGGTAGGCACGCAGGGTGGTGATCGCGTGGACGATGGCGGGGGCGTGGGGCCAGGACTTGTCGAGGTCGAGGATGACCCGCCGTCCGGTCCGTATCAGGCGGGCAGCGATCCCGAACAGCAGCAGCCGTAACCGTTTTGGTTCGGCCACGGCGTGCTCGCCGTGCAGGGCGAGGGTTTGGGTCCACGCGGTGAGGTCTTGGGCCAGGAGGACGAGCTCGATCCATA